>Ga0209369_1000072_pt1 | contig 243501 bp, 207 predicted proteins | sample EBPBio142010_DNA_FD_185865 | JGI IMG/M metagenome (GOLD analysis project Ga0209369, IMG submission 185865) | Wastewater treatment Type I Accumulibacter community from EBPR Bioreactor in Madison, WI, USA - Reactor 1_10/4/2010_ DNA (SPAdes)... | ecosystem: Engineered > Bioreactor > EBPR >... | reverse complement strand
AACGTCGGTGTGACGATACCAGCGGACATTGTCGTGATCGTACACTTCTCCCGCAGGGATCATGACGAGGGCGCGTGCCATACGGTCTTCCTTCTGTTTCACTAAGGTCAAGCCAGGCTCAGCTTGCCTGAGAAAGAGCAGTTTGCGTAACTGCCGGTTTCTGTCTGCGGGGTTTTGACCCACGCAGCCGGTTGTAGAGGTCCAGATGTTCCTTTGCGCAATCGACATAGTGGACCGGATTGCGGATGGAATGATGCAGTCTATCCCATATGCTCGGCTCGCTGAGCACTTCTGTAAAACGGTCGGCCAGATCCTCGGCGCTGCGAACACGGAAATGCAGGCCGTCTTCGCCATCGCGGATTTTCTCAGCCATGCCGCCAATATTCGAGCAGATGACCGGACGGCGATGGTGCAGCGCCTCCTGAATGACAATGGGTGAATTTTCCCACCAGATTGAGGGCATGACCACCCAGTCGACCGACTGCATGAGGCGCGGCATTTCAGCATTCTGGTACGCACCATAGAAACGCACACGCGGACCAGCCTCTTCAATCAATTTCTGCATGCGTTCCTGAAAAGCGGGTGGCTGCTTTTCCAGATTGCCGCCGAAGATCATCAGGCGGGAATCCTCGCCCCATACCTGTTCCGGCACACGCGATACGGCATCGACCAGAACGTCTATGCCCTTGAACGGGTTGATCTGACCGAAAAAGGCAAAGCGACTGCGACGCGGGTTCGGGCCGGTCAGCTCACGCGGAGGGGTAACATCACGGATGGCGATGCCGTTCTCGATGACTGCCATCTTGTCGGGGTTGAGGCCCCATTCCAGATAGCGGTTGGCAAGGAACTCGCTCGGCGACACAAATGCGTCGGCCAGTTCCAGCATGCCGCGCACGAAACGTTCGCGCTTGAGAAAACGCGCTGGCGGTATCTGCGGAAAACAGCCGTGGCAATCGATAGGGGACGCCTCGTTGCAGAGCTTGGAGGTGCCAGCTTTGACCATCTGGCCATCATTGTTGCAGATCGACAGGAATTCATGAAACGTTACCAGAATGATGCGATCCGGCAGTGCCTCGCGGATGGCATAGAGCGTTTCAAGCCCGAGGCCGAGAACATGATGGAAATGCACGATGTCCGGATCGAAGTCGCGGACAAAGCGCAGCAGGTCACGGCGGATTTCATCGGTGTTCTTGTTCGACAGATAGAAGTGATCGTATTCGTCGGCATGGAACAGGATTTCGTCGCTGGCGCGCCGCATGCTCATGAGAGCCGTCGTGCCATGCCGAGGGATCGGATGAGCGGCTCGGGCCAGATAGACTGACTGCACATCGGGAATGGTGTTCAAACCCTTGTGCAGATTGTAGGAAGCGATTTCACCGCCACCGAGCGAGATCGATGGGTGAGCGTGCGAGATGACGAGAACACGGAGTTTATCGCTCATGCGGGTTCCTCCACCTGTACGTTACGCCTGCCAGCGAGAATGGAGGACCACCGTGCATCGAAGACCTGCCGGTCAATGCGCTCAATGAGCGCTATGGTCGATGCCCTGTCAGTTACGGATGTATCGTCTGCTCCCAGCATCTGCGCTGATGGTAACCAATAGGAGCGCAAGCCCGATTGTTTGAGTTTCAATCCGAGATCCAGTCCCTTTTCATGGGTGCCGAGATAACCGCGCGTGAAACCACCGACGGAAAACAGGGCTTCACGCGGAAGGATGCAGCACTCGAACGTAGCCGTTGCGACTTCCGTCAAGAACATTCCTGAAACGGCGTCGATGGGATAACCGGCGTAGCGGCTAATCAGAGCGCGATCCGCCGACATGCCGGATTGCGGTCCGGCAACCCAGGTTCCCGCCCAGCGAATTGAATCATCCTCATAGGCAAGGGTGGGAGACAGCACGCAGTCCTTGTGCGCTTCATAGGCGCTGATGAGCTTGTTCAGCCATCCGGAGCGGCGCGGCAGCAGCGATCCGGCCAGAAATATGACCTGATCTGTCGAAACCGTGCGGGCGCCGACTTCCAGTGCATCGTAGAGGTCTTCCGACCCCGTAGCTGAAACGAGCCTGATGCGCAGGCGGTAGAAATCCGCAAGACGCCTGATTTGTACGCCGATGCGGTCGATGATCTCGGTTGCAGCTGCGATTACGATTGGCGCGATGCGGGTTTCGGGATCAAGCGCGAGAAGCGCCAGCAAAGGTTCGATTTCCTCGACGCGCTCGTCGATGCCGATGATGATCGCAGGCCCTATCGCATCTTCGAAGGGGCCGAGATCGACTACGCCAAAGACTTCCGGCGCAGGACGGTTGACGCCGCGTAGCAGCGGCACGAGCTGCTGGTCGACAATATGGCGCAGCGCCCATGCATTTGGATCGGTCGCGCGGATTTGCCGTACGATAGCGTCACGCGAGGTGACACGGGTTGGCGTCAATGGAAAAAATGCGCGCCGTCCGTCGCTGATTGCAAGTTCTAGATAGAATGGCGATGTGCTGTCGCCTGCAAGCTCGGGTGCAAAGGCAACGAAACCATGCGCGTGACGGCTGGGGTCCAGCCCGGCATTGAATGGCGGCTGATTGTCGAATTCGTGGGTGACGTCGGGCCGGTCGATGCGGGTCCAACTGGTATCGATCTGGATTTCACCGCGATGACGGCGCAGCTTCACACTTTCCACGTGGCTATCGGGATCGAGCAGCCAGCCCGAAACCAGCATGCCGCTGCCTTCCACCCGGAAGACATTGTCTATCCCCATCCGGACAGGAAAGGGAAGGCTGGATACCGTGTCGGCACCATCGAAACGGTTTGCGGCGGAACGCATGCGCAGCAGGATGTCTGTCGAGCTGCGTACCCGCGGCAGAATTGCCCGGATATGGCCCGGCGTTTCACGCGAGCCGGACAGCAGCCTGCGGTCGTAGACTTCGGTAAAACGCCAGCCCCTTCGCCCGCGAAACAGAAGCCGTTCGATATCAGTCGGTTCGACCGGTTCGTTGGCAAGAAGAAGGCCTGCAAATCCGGAAGCTTCATCATTGAGATCTGGCCGTGCGAAAACGCTGACTGCGCATTCCGCAAGTGATGGATTCTTGCCGCTGATCAGCAGCCGGGTTACGGCGGGCGTCAGATCCTGCGCCCAGCCCTGAACGAAAATCTCGCCTTCATCGCTGCCGCCGATGAGTTCGATGCAGCCGTCAGAACGGGCCCCCGCCTGCAGCAGAACGGTGATGGCCGAAAGTTTCTTCCGGCTGATAGGGCCGGAAATCAGACCTTCCACCAGTTCATCGATGACGCCCGGCAAGCTCGGTCCGGCTAGATCGCCGATCATGGCGACAAAATCGGCAATAGAAGCGGAGCGCGATGCGAAATTGTAGCGGGCGACCTTTGCCCGGTGTTGGAACATGATCGTCTTGAGAGTGCCACGGCGCAAAGCAGCCGTTGGCACGATGGCGACGAAACCATGTGTTCCGGCAGGTGAAGGCTCCCTGAGTGGCCATGTAATCAGGTTCGTCTTCACGCTCATGGCAGGATCGCCATTCAGGAACGCTGTTACCTGATCGTTTGTTGCACTGCCGATGCCGAGCACCAATGCCAGCGTGTCTTCGATCGCGCTGCCGACGACCATTTCACCCTCCATCATCATGGGAGGGCGATCCGGTGCACGAGTTGGTCTTGCTGTCGGCTGCTGCGTGATAGGTCTCTCGTCTTGCGCCATAAGGTTTTTCCTCAGGGCATGACCGCAAGGGTCAGCAATGCGCCTGCGACAAAACCCGTCAAGACGGCAGCCAGCAAGATCAGGAACTTGAGGTCGCCGCCGCTTCGCTTGCGCACGTCATCCAGACGCTGTTCCAATCCTGCAACAACGCCGTCCATGCGCATGATGTGCACGTCAAGTTCGGTCATGCGCTGATGGAGATCGGTTCGCAGACCGTCGACGGAGCTTGCAATGTCCAGCAGTTCTGCCGGGGCGGCATTGCCGGATGCATCAAGGGTAGGCGCGACGCGCTGCAACGAACGTTGGTTGACTTGCAACTGGCGCTGCGCTGCCATCAGCATGTCGAGCTTGTCCAGAATGCGCGTCATCGGCGCGGCGATAAGCGCTTCGGCCGCCTGTTCGTCGGGCTTCGGTACACGTAGCTTCTGCTCCGCGCCAGACGCATTGGCGGCGACGACAACGAGTTCGCCAGCCCGAGCAGCGGCAAACTGCGGCAGCATCACTTCAAAAGCATGCTTGCCATCGCCGATACCGTTGCGCTTCAGATCAGGGCGATCATTGTCGGCGGGGGCTTCAGCAATAGGCTTATCGTCCAGCAGAACGCGGATCAGAAGCCGTTCTGTCGGAACGGATGGATCGAAGGCCCAGCCATAGAGACGGCCTTCCTCGATGGCGTCAACGCGTCCTTTCATGGCTTCGGTCCTTTGAGGCGCGGCAGCGGCATTGGGGGCCGCTGCCTGTTTGGTTTCCCCCTCGGATGGAACTTTGGTCGCGATGTTCATGATTTACCTCTTATGCTGCCTCGACACGCGCGATACGCAGTGTCCCGATCAGATCGAGATAGCGTGCAGCAGTCGTGTCGATGGTGTCCGGATGACGCGCATTCTCGCTGAGCGACTGGCGCAAGTCCGGGTTTTCCGCCATTCGACGCATCGCCTGGGCGAGCGCGAGCGGATCATTTGGCGGAACGGTAAGGCCATTGACCTCATTCTCAATCATTTCGGCCATTCCGCCGATATTGCTGCATATGACAGGACGGTTTTGTCCCTGTGCTTCCTGAATGACGAGCGGAGCATTTTCCCACCAGATCGACGGCATGATGGCGCAGTCGACGGACCGGATCAGCTGGGCAATGTCCTCACGACGATAAGCACCCCGACGCTGGACAAACGGCGATGTCTCGGCAAAGAGCCGGTCGATTTCGCTGACAAAGCTTTCGCTTTGAAATGGCGCTGCACCATGCACGCGCAATTCGAAATCGAAACCCTCGGAAATAAGTTGCTGTGCTGCTTCAAGCAGGACCGTTGCGCCCTTCCACGGATTGAGATTGCCGAAATAGCCGAAGACCGGTTTGTTGCGCTCGACCTGCCGCGTTTCGGCTGCGGGGCGTTCCGGTTGGCCATTGGGAATGACGCTGATCAGCTCTTCCGCAAGTCCCCATTCGACATAGCGTTGTTTCAGAAACTCACTCGGTGAGACGAATGCATCGACTGCGCTGAGGAGCGATTTGATATGCCGTTCACGCAGTACGAATTTATCAAGCGCGATGTCCTTGAAACAGGCATGGCAGCGGTCAGGACCGGCCCCATGACACAGTTCCTTTCCAGTGGTGCGAACCATCAGGCCATCATGGTGACAGATGGGGTAATAGTCGTGCAAAGTCAGAATGATGCGGCAATCCGGTAAAGTTCGGCGCACGATATGCGGGAATTCGGCGCCGAGCAAAAGCAGATGGTGCAGATGGACGACATCAGGCCGAAAATCCTGCAGTAGTTCGACAATGTCGGGAACGATCCCGTAAAGGTCGATCTGGCTCATGTAGAACCGGTCGAAATGACCGGACCAGAGCAGGATTTCATCGCCGCCATTGCCGATGCTCTGAAAGCTCGTACCGGGACGAGCCTCACGATGCACCTTGTTAGTGGCCCCCATGAACATGGCTTCGCAACCGGCGCGCTGATAGGCGCGGAATAGATCATGCGCGAAAATTTCAGTTCCGCCAGGGTGCAGAGATGGATGGTTATGGGCTGCTATGAGCACACGCTGGGCCATCAGGCAGCACCTCGCGAGGCGATGAAAAGATCCTGATAGTGATCCGCTTCGATGCCGCGCCAGTGACCGAAGGATCTTGTCTCTAGTGTCAGTTTCGCGCCGGCAAGCGCACGATCCAGAAAGCCGTTTTCAAACCCGACCGCGGCAAGCGGCGGCAATTCCGGTACGAACCAGCACGGTCCGTTGCCATGGCGTTCAAATGCAAGTCGTTTGTCCCGTTTGCCAAGGCGGTCGCGCGCGGCCACATCGTCCACGACGAAGGCCGTCATGAATAATTTTCCACCGGGAACGAGGACGCGAGAAATCTGATCGAGATAGGTCTTGACCTCGTCTGACGTCAGATGCGTGACCACCGATGTCATGATGATGAAGTCGAAGCTCTTGTCCGCGAAAGGCAGGACGAGATTGAGCCCGTTGACCGCCCCTTTTGGGTTATAGAGGTCGTGGGCAATATCGATGTGTCGGAACTCGAAGTTCGGATAACGCGATGTGATGTTCTGGCGACACCAGTTCACGCCGCCTGCCACGGGATCAATCCCGGAATAGCGCGCTTTTGCCGAGTCGAGATATTGCGTCAGCGGCACTGCCATGCGACCGATACCCGAACCGATATCGAGCACACGGGCATCGGGTCGAAGCCCGCCCTTGCGAATGAAATGACCGAGAAATTCGGCGCCGACTGCACGATAATCCCCGTCGCCGACGAACACGCTGTTCGGGTCGGGGGAGGGCAAAAAGCGGTTCTTCAAAACAGACTGCATCAGCCAATCGATCTGCGCATCCGGTATTGCTGGTTTGGCTTCAAATTCTGGCTGTTTCAGCGCTACCACGTCCGTCAAGCGGCGCTCCTTTCAGATTTGGTCATGATCACATTGGACAGGTCGGCAGTGCCTTCCTGTTCCTGGGGCAGGACCATCAATTCGGTAATGTCATCATCCCAGCGCTGTGTGTGGAGCCAGGAATTATATTGACTGGCGAGGCCGCGCATGTAATCCGTGCTGCGGCGGATCGAACGGCGCTCGAAATGGTAAAGTGCTACGGCGGGTTCATAGAATATCTGGAAGCCAAGTTGCCTGATCTTCAGGCAGAGATCGCTGTCCTCGTAGTCGCCGATAACATAGTCTTCCGTAAAGCCGCCGACGAGATCGAAGATATCCTTGCGTGTTATCAGGCACGCACCGGTAACCCCCGGCACCTCCCTCGAACGAAGCGCAGGCGGATAGTTGCCCGGCATACCCTTGTAATAATGGTGGTTCAGCCAGACACCCTGACGGTCGCGGGCAAAATAAAGCCCCGCATGTTGAAGCGAGCCATCCTCGAAAAGAAGGCGAGGACCGATTGCTCCGAGCTTGGGCTGATCGAACAGAGGCTGGATCAGCTGCTGCAGCCAGCCATGTTCCGCAGGAACGACGTCGGAATTCAGCATCACGATACTCGCTCCAGTCGCAATGCTGGCGCCTGCATTGCAGGCACGCGCATAACCACCATTGCGGTTCATGATGGCGAGCTTGAATGGCATATCGTGCAGAATGTGCAAGCCGCCCAGCATATGCTCGGTGTCGTCCTGAATTTCAGGAGAATCCAGCACGAAAATGAACTCTGCATTCTCCGTCAGCCAAGGGTCCGTCGCCATCGACGAGAACTGGAAACGCAGAAAATCCAGGTTGCGGTAGAGTGGAATAACGATGGATGCGAGTGCGGAGGCGGGCGTTGTCCCGTAATCCTTCACTTCGGATATCCGCACCGTTGCGGCGAGCTTCTTCTCAACTTCGGTGAGAGCTGGTCCCAGAATATGCGAGAAGACGTGAGGCCTTGCCTGCTGCGGCGGCACGGACCGCAAGATGCGATTACGCTGCGCCGATGGCTCGAAGGGTTGCGGTGCGGGGACGAGGGGCGCGGTGGTGCCGGACGCGAGACGCATCTGGAACCGCGGCTGCAAGAGCGGCCCAAGATTCTGCACCGAAGGAAGCCAGGCGACAAAGCCCGTCACGTCCTGCTGTGGCGTATCTTCCCGCTTGGCAATTTTGGCTGGAAACTTGTGAAAGTTCGGCTTCAGCGACAGTGCGCTTCCGTTTTCGGGAATATATTCGATATCGGCAAGCATGGCGGCGGGGTCATGCATCCACCCGCCAACAATCAGTCCGCCATCGAGCGCCAATGCGAGATCGATTTCCGCTGCGGGATGGGTGGCCGATTGTGCTATCTGGCGAACAGGGAGCGGAGTGCGCGTTTGCAGGTCGATGGCGACCGCAGCACCGGAAGGGCTTAGTTTGCCGAGCTGGCGAACTAAAAACTCCCGCAAAGCACCATTGCCCTGCCATTTGGTCCACCACTTGGCGAAATCTGTTTGTTCACCGGTCGTTGCCGCAAGCTTGCGAACGGCAACGCCTTTCTGGCCGGTGAACACCAGCAGCAGCGATGACGGCAGGTCTTGCGCTGCTTCCAGCAGAAAATGGCATGGCTGCCAGGCATTGCGAGCCTGCCTGCCCACCACAAATCGTGGCGGAATAACCGTGACGCTGCCGGGTGTGATGCCATAAATGGCCGAAATCTCGCCCAGCATCGGGTCGACTGCGGTTTCAAGAAGGTGATGTCCCTGAACCGGTTCGCCGCAATGCTGGGCCTCGCGCGGTTCCGGCGTCAATGCGAAAGTCAGGTCACGCACGAGGGATGCGAAAGTCTGGTTTCGCGACAGCCGGAAAGTGCTGCGCCACGTGGTCAGAATATTGGTCAGAAGCTTGATGTGGCCGGGTAAGGTGAGGTCGCTCACGACATACTCGACGTCAAAGGGAGCAAGCTCATTAGCCGGATACACGATAGCCTGAGCCGTAGGGCCGAGAGAGCCTGCGGAGAGCCTAAGTTCGACGGGCTCTTTACCCGTGCGCATGGCCCAAAACATGCGTAGGCCGCCATTCTCGAGCGGAATGCCGACGCTCAACAGCGGAACCGGCTGGGCCGCTATTTCAAATGTACATTTGGTGGTTGTGCGAGCCGGGCCTGGGATATCCCAGATGACCACAGCGACATCGGCGCAAAGACGGCAAATAGAGAGGTTCTCGGTTTTGCTTTCAGTGTCCGCCGAATGATCGAGGTTCAATGTGAGGCCCTTTCATTCTTGCAGGAAGTTCGGCTTGCAGGAAGTTCCGGGCACGCAAAACTAGGGAAGATGCGTGCCCGGTAAAGACGAAACGTGCCCGACGGGAGGATTGCCGGGCACGCTCTCAATTGTTCAATCAGTGAACAGTGAAGTACTGGTCGGGATGAGCCTGTACATCGTCTGCATTGGTGTTCACGAGGGTAACGGAATCGCCATTGCCGAGATCGACAACGACATTGCCACCAACCTGCGTGACACGATCGGCAAGATCGTCTGCGGAAGCGATATCAAGACCATTGATACCCTTCTGAATTTGCAGAATGTCTTCGCCGGGATTGAAGTCGAGAATGACGTCGTTTCCGCCGCCACCATTGAACAGGAATGTATCGCTGCCATTTCCGCCGATGAGAACGTCGTTTCCGGCACCGCCATCGAGGATATCGCTGCCATTCCCACCGTAGAGAATGTCATTATGCGCGCCGCCAAAGAGCAGGTCGGAGCCGTTGCCGCCCTGGAGAATGTCATCTCCATTGCCGCCATACAGCACGTCGCTGCCATTGCCGCCGCTCAGGACGTCGTTTCCTTCATTACCGAAGAGAATGTCGTTCCCGTTTTCGCCGAACAGGGTGTCGTTACCCGTGCCGCCGAAAAGGATGTCACTCCCGTTACCGCCGAAGACAGTGTCGTTACCATCGCCTCCGAATACGAGATCATCACCGCCATGGGCGCGGATGAAATCGTCAAAGCGGGAGCCGAACAACACGTCGTCGTAGGCGCCGCCTTCTAAAGTGGCCATCTGCTTCTCCTTGTGTTCCTGTATGGGGTTTCCACAAGCCGGAATGCTCCGACCATTATGCTCTTAGTAGTCTGCTCTGCATTAACTGGAATTGCAACATTGGTAATTGGTATAAATTTGGCAACGATAAGTAACAAATTATTACCATTAATTTATATTACAGTTATGTAAACAAAAATATGAATGATATTTATAGTCATTATAATTTCTATTTAAGTTGTATTTACAGAGAAAATAGTTCTAAATTTGAAATATCGAGGTGATGAAAAGAAAAATGAAAATATTTCAATGAGATGAAGCCGCGCATGAAATGTCATGCGCGGCGTCCCTCCTTTTCAGAATTTCAACCTATGATCGAGTTTTACTTTGAAATTATCTGATCATTAATCTTCACGGAATGCCCGGTTCAAACTATCAGTGATAGGTGAGACCAAGTAATCGATGGCGCGACGCTCCTTGTGCACGATGATTATCTCGGCGGGCATGCCAGGATAAAGTCGGGCAGTCGGATTTGCGGCAAGTGACGCCGGAGTAATTTCGGCTCGAGCGACAAAAAATGCGGTATCTGTCTTTTCATCGAGTGATTGATCGGCGGCAATATAGGTCAGTTTGCCGTCTAGCGGCGCCATTGAGCGCTGATTGTAGGCAGTTAACCGGATCTGTGCGCCTGCGCCAACCGAGATGCTGTCGATATCACGCGGGCTGATCTTCATTTCAACGACCAAAGGTTCGTTCTCAGGAACGATATCCATGATCGCCTCGCCGGGTGCGATGACGCCGCCCGGTGTTCGCAGCCGGATATTCGCGACAATACCATCCTGCGGCGAGCGAACTTCCACGCGACGCATCACGTCCTTCGCGGCAACGATACGTTCCTGCACATCGGAAAGCTCGACCTGACTGGAGGTGATTTCGCCTGCGATCTCCGACTGGAGATCGCTTTCGATCCCTGTCAGGGCGAACTCTGCGCCGGCTTTTGCCTGTTCGGCTTTCGCCTTGTCACCGGCATATTCACCGCGGTCGCCCGCAAGCTGGCTGAGGCGTGTATCGATTTCCGTGAGTTTCGATTTCTGGGCAAAGCCTTTTTCAACAAGGCTGGCAATCGCCTTGCGCTGTTCGCTGATAAGCTCGATCTGCCGGTCGGTTGCCGCTATCTGCGATGTGGAGGCCTTGGCCTGTTCAGTATATTGCTCAATGGTCTTCTGCTGGATGTCGATCTTGCTCAGTTTCTGCGCAAGTCGTTTCTGGAAGAAGATGTTTTCGGCGCGAATGGCGTTCTGTGCATTCTCGCCGCCATCGGCGAAACCTTCCGGAAAACTGATTTCTTTTTCGCCGGATTGCTCGGCGCGCAGGCGGGCCAGTTTTGCGATCAGGCCGATGCGCCTGCTCTCCAGAGATTGGAGATCGGAGCGTGCCTTGGTGTCGTCAAGCCGGAGCAGGGGCTGGCCGACCTTGACTATGTCGCCTTCCTGCACGAGCAGACGATCAAGAATGCCACCTTCGAGATGGCTGATTGTCTTGCGTTTGGAATCGACAATCACCGTGCCCATTGCGACTGCCGCACTTCCCAGATTGGCGGAATAAGCCCAGGCGAAGAATCCACCGAAAGCGACACCGATTGTGGCGAGGCCTGCAATGATGAGACCGCGCAGCGGTGATCTCGAATCCTCTCGTTCCAGATCAAGCGCCCATTCAGGTTTGACACTGCCGAAACGGGTGAGAGTTTTGTGATCCGATGATTCTGCTCGCGGTGCGAGCAGGCTGGAAACACGACGAGAAATGACTGATTTACCCATCATGCGTTCGCTGCTCCCATTTGCGGGCCGTTATTGGCAGGTGTCAGTGATGCGACGACATCGGTGCGCGGACCGAACTGCGAAATCCGCCCGTTTTCGAGTACCAGCAGCTTGTCGGCGACCTGCATGATAGATGGCCGATGTGCGATCATGATGACAATGGCGCCGTCGTCGCGGGCATGTTCGACGGCTCGAATCAGTGCACGTTCGCCAACGGCGTCGAGATTTGAATTCGGCTCATCGAGAACGATCAGGCGCGGGCGGTTGTAGAGGCAGCGGGCGAGCCCGATTCTCTGGCGCTGACCGCCAGAGAGGGTGAGGCGACCGTCGCCGACCGGCGTGTCATAGCCGAGCGGCATGCGTCCGATCATCTCGTGCACATCGGCAAGGCGCGCGGCTTCCAGCACGCGATGCGGGTCGCTGTCACCCATGCGGGCGATGTTGTCCTTGATGGTTCCATCAAGAAGTGAGACCGACTGCGGCAGATAGCCGGCAATCTCTCCGAAAGAGCCACGTTCCCAGAGATAAACGTTATTGCCGTCGAGGAAAACGCCGCCTGACGTGGGTTTGACGATACCGATCAACAGTCGGGCCAGCGTTGATTTACCGGCAGCCGAAGGACCGACGACGCCCAGCACTTCACCTGGCGAAATCGAGAAGGAGATGCCCTTGATGATCGGAACGTCGACGCCCGGCGCTGCATAGATCAGCTTGTCGATCACGAGATCGCCGTTGGGTCGCGGTGTTGGCATGGTCTGGCGAACGGCCAGATTTTCCGAAAGCAATGACTGAACGCGTTTCCAGCTGGCAATTGCGCTGACCCACTGGCGCCAGTTTTCAACGATTCGATCGAACGGCATCAGCAAACGACCGATGATGATGCTGGTTGCGATCATGGCGCCGGGAGTGATTTCCTGCTGCATGGCAAGCAGCGTGCCGATACCGAGCGATCCAATCTGGATGATGAAACGTGCCGTGCGGGCAATCGAGGATAGGGCACGGGCGCGTGTTCCACCAAGATCGAGTACTTCCAGCGCCTGAACCTGCATCGTTCGCCATCGACGAGCGAGCGCTGGAAGCATGCCCATGGCTTCGATGACTTCGGCGTGGCGCAAGCTGCTGCCGATTTTGGAAACCGCTTCGATGTTAGCTTGATTCGCCTCCTGAATCAGATTTCGGGTCAAAAGGTCGGTGAGCAGACCACACGCCACCAGAATGATGACGGCGACGAGACCGATCACGCCCAACATCGGGTGAAGCAGGAACAGAACGCCGAGGAAAATCGGCGACCATGCCGCATCGAGCGGAGCATTGATGGCCGGGGATGTAAGGAAACTGCGCAACTCGTTGAGATCGCGCAACGTCTGCGTCGCTTTCGGCATCCCCTGATTCACAGAGGCCTGCACCGCTGCTGTCAGAACCGCGAGGTTCAGGCGGCGCACGAGCGCGCTGCCCATGGCCTGGAAGGAAAGCGAGCGGATATATTCCAGCACGCCGAACACCAGCATCGCACCAATGGCGAGCACGGTCAGCATGGTGAGCGTGTCCATGCTTCGGCTGTTCAGCACCCTATCATGAACCTGCAACATATAGAGAGGTACAGTGAGTTGTAGCAAATTGATACAGGCGCTCAGCAGCACTGCATAAAGTAGTCCCGACAGGAAAACGCGGCGGGCCTTGAAAATCAGGCCTTTGGGCGTAGTTACCGAATCGTCCTGCCCCTTTTTGTGCGCAGGGCTCTTGCCAATCGATTTGAATTCGCGAGTATCATTCATACGCTATCTGCCTTGGAATGGTCACAGGTGGCGGATATCCCTAAAAACTGTGTGCTAGTTCTCAAGATCAGTAAAGTAATACTGCAGAGAATGTGACAGAAAAAAGGTTCTTACGGCGGGGAAATGCGAAAGGAGCAAAGAAAATATAACTGCAAATTTCTTCAAAATTTGAAGTAAAATTGAAAATGGAGAGCAAAAGATGCAAAAACTTCTACACGAGGGAGTGGAAGTCGAAACATCAGTCGATGGCTTTACTGCCGTTGATTTTCCTGAAGTTACCGCCGAAAAACAGGAACGCAGACATCCGGTCCATACAGTCGTTATCACGCATTTCGAACTGGCCCGGATGATAGAACGAGTAAACCGCCGCTTTGTGAGCTTGCTAAAAACCGAGCTGACGAAGTTGGGCGTGGAAGATATCGGCCCGGCCCAGACCCTGGTTCTGATGGCTATCGGCGATGTCGAGCTCACTGTGGGTGAATTACTGGATCGCGGACATTACGTCGGTTCCAACATTTCCTATTATCTTAAACAGCTTACCGATGGTGGGTATGTTGATCGTGTCGCCTCGCAGAGGGACAAACGGTCTGCCCGTATCCGCCTGACGGACAAGGGTGAGCGGCTGTGTGCAAGCTTGCGGAATGCAAGCCGGGCCTACAACCATATCCTCACTCGCGATGATGACGATCTCAGAAATCTCGAGATCGCCTATCAGACTCTGCACAGACTGGAACTCGTGTGGGGTAACGCCGCACGATTTGGCATTTGATATGTTGCGATGCTTTTCGGCCACTAGCCGAGCACGTTTCGTAACATGCGTATAGCATTTGTGCACAGGCGCGGTTTCGGCCAGTTTGCTGCTTTAGCCGAAAGTCTGGCTACCAGCGGACATGATGTAAGCCTGATCTGCGAGACAGTGGACCGTCGCCTCCCAGCGGTCCGCGTCATCCGCCACAGAGTGGAATCTGGTCCTCGTACCGGCGGTGCGATGGCCAGATATCTCGAAGTACCCGATCATCATACGAGGATCGGGTACCGTGTGGCCGAAACCCTGGAAACCATGGCTCATCAAGGCCAGGCGCCCGATATCGTCATCGGTCATATTGGTTGGGGCAGCATGATGTTCGTCAAGGACGTGCTGCCCTCAGCACCAGCTCTTGGTTATTGCGAGTTTTTCTACCGTGCCAATGGTGCGGATGTAGGATTTGCGCCCGGCGACCGACCAGACATCGAAACTCGCAAGCGTCTGCGTTTGCGCAACATGGCCCAGCTCGTCACCCTTGAAGGAATCGATGGTGGGTTTAGCCCGACACACTGGCAGAAAAGCCTCTACCCGCGTTCCGTGCAGAATCGCATCGCCGTGGTGCACGAAGGGGTGGATACAAAACTCTTCTATCCAGACCGTCACGCCACGATTCAGCTACCCGATGGACGCACGCTGAAGGCAGGAGAATCGCGCGTGATTACATTCGTCGCACGCGATCTCGAACCCTATCGTGGATTTCCGCAAGCACTCGAAGCCGCTGCCAAGGTCGTTCGGCAGAACGATGATGCGATCTTCGTGTTTGTCGGCGGTGATGGCGTCAGCTATGGAACGCCGCCGCCCGGTGGCGGATCGTGGCGCGAGCATCTGGTCAAGAATTTGGATCTGCCGCCGGATCGCATTGTATTTCCTGGTACAATTCCGCACGCCCAACTCCGTAAGCTCTACCAGATATCCACCGCACATATTTATCTGACATATCCGTTCGTCCTGTCCTGGTCGGTGGTGGAAGCGATGGCCTGCGGCGCGCTTATCATCGGTTCGGACACGCCGCCTGTTCGGGAAGTGATCCGCTCAGGTCAAAACGGGCTGCTCGTGCCGTTTTTTGACTCGGATGTGTTGGCGGAAGTGATCATGAATGTCCTTCGCGATCCCGATGCATGCCTCCAGATGCGTGCAGCCGCACGCCGGACAGTCGAAAATCGGTTCAGGCTGTCGGATTGTTTACAGCAGCAAAAAACCTTGATCGATGCAGTATTGAACGGGAGATAGTCAGTATGTGGCGACAATCGGGCGTGCAAACAGTGATACTAAAATATAAAATGCCGTATTTCTGCGTGTTTACGACGTAAACGCAATATATATGCACATTGTTTCAAATTTTGAATTAAACTTGTTCCAAATATTCGCAATATTATCATATAGTTGATGCTATAAGGCTGTTGACAATACATTGACTGTATTTTCTCATTGCAAGTGCAGGCCGAGACTCCCAAGTCGGCCATCACACAATGGATGATTATGTTGAGCACACCACTTCCTGCGATCTCGGCGCGGAAATCCCGCCGATATGCCATTGCTTCGATGCGTGATCGTGAAGCGCTGGAAGCGACGTCTCTGGGCGGGCTGACCACTTTTGTTGAAGGGGATGGAAAACGTCTTCGGCTGGCGAATACATTTCCGCTCATCGCGATTGCTGCTTCGCAAGAGGGCGAGGACGAACTGAAGACGGTTCTGCAACAGGTTTATCGTCTGAGCACCATTCCGGAACTTCCCGTTGTGCGAATCGACGATGCGACGGCGGAAACCGTTCCCCTGCTGGTCACCCAACTGCTTGAGAGCAGTTTGGATCGCCTTGTAGGCCACGTCAGCAAGGTTCACACCGAGCTCGCCATGCTGCGTCGCGAGCGTGAGACAATGTTTGAGAATTACCGGGCGATTGAAGACGCGTTTCACGCTCGCAACTGGGATTCCTCAACGGAAATCTTCAGCCATGCCCCTCTGGTCGACCCGAAGGACGAAGGCTTTGCGCGTCTGCTGCGCGAATCGGAGATCGAACAGCTTTTCCCGGTTTCGAGCTATGCCGTTTCCGGTTTTGCCCTGCATTTCCGTGAGTTGCCTGCTAATCGCAATGGCCAGCTGATCGTTACGCTGGACTATCTTGAAAACGGTGAAGGGATCGCCGAATGGCTGGTGCCTTACGGTGCGCTGCATTCGGAGTGGAACTTCTTCTCGCTTCCGAAGGCGTGCGATGGCAGCCATCGGACATTGCGTCTGCGCATCTCAGCTTCGGGCGGGGTTCCACCAGAATTGTCGTTGGGCAATGTGATCGCCAATGAGCGTTATGCGGCGCGTGCGCGTATTCCACATGCTGATCTTGACATGCGCCCTCTGGCATTGCGGATTTTCACCGGCCTGCCGGGCGTCCGTCCGGCATCGCTGCCGAATGCCATTGTACCGACTGCGCTGATCAATGGCCGCAAGGTTGATGATTACCGTCTGCCCGTTGAATTGCTGCGTAACGTGGCCAACGTGTCCGTCACACCTATTACGCCCGACTTTCCGACTGTGCGGTTTCTGGAACATGAAGATGCCATCGGCTGCCATCCGCTTGAGGAGGGGGTCACCGCAGCTGCAATCCGTCGTGTGGTCGCGCCGGGCACAGTACGAGTTTCAGCGCGGGCTGTGATTGATCATCCCGAAGGCCAGCCCTGCGCAGTGGGACTGCTGCTGGTCAATCTGGCGTCGGATGTGAAGGAAGAAATCGATGCGATTTCCAGCCTCGACCGCCGCCGCCAACAGGTGTTGTTCAGCGGCTGGTCGGAAGTTGCACCCAATCGTCCGATCGACATCAACTTCATGCTTGAGGAACCGATCGACCGCACGATGGATCTCGTCGTCCTGAGCAAAGCCGCAGCAGGTTCCGTGGATTTTTCCTGGCTCAAAGTGTTCAACTTCCGGCTGGTCAAGCACATTGAGGCGCGCCCCAGTCAGGAAATAACCAAAGAGGCCGCGAATGTACGATAGGTCGAAAGATTTGATCGTTGTCGCCATGCCACTCTATGGTCATGCGGCGCTGGCTCTCGAAGCGCTGGAAACCGTTCTCGCGTCAGAAACGGTTTTCCGCACGCAGATCGTGGTGTCCGTCGATGGTGATCCGCGCCGCGAAGTGTTTGATAGCCTGACGCTTTATGCGGCGGCTCATCCAAACATTCACATCATCTTCGGCGAGAATGCAGGGCCCGGCGGGGCGCGCAATCGTGCTGTCGACTATATTCTCGAAGAGATGCCGGATGTTAAAGCGGTTTATTTCGTTGATGCCGACAACCGGGTACAGCCCCACACCATCGATACGCTCTATCGCAAGCTTTTGGCGTCGAATGCGGGCTGGGTTTACACCAATATCGATACCTTTTCGGTCAACTGGCGCGCTCATTATGGCGACAGCTATTCGCGCCTGATCCACTGCATCACTGATAATATCTGCGATACCGGATCGATGATTTCTGCGGAGGTTTTCCGCAGCGGTGTCCGTTTTGATGATGATCGTCAAAATGGCTTTGAAGACTGGGAGTTCTGGCTGTCCGCCATTGAGGCAGGCTTTGTCGGTGCGCCTTGCCACGATACCGGCTTCGAGTATCGCCTGCGCGCGGAGAGCCGTTTCAAGGAAGCCAATCGTGACCGCTCCGGCTCAATCAGTTTCCTGCGCAAGCGGCACAAGGCGCTGTTCCGTCGCCCGACGCTTGTGGGTTTCGAGCATGAAGAATGTCCGCGCTATGGCGTGATCCGCGCAGGCGAGGGGACGGTCAGCCTTTTCACCGACCTCAGCCTTGGCACCTCAGATCTTAAATTTGATGATGCCATTCGCGCCTTCTGGGGCAGTGTGTCCGAACCGGACAATTTTCACTTTCCGCCGTTTCTAGCCTCTTCGAATACAGAGACATTGAAACTTCTGGCGCGTTCACGACTGTTGCCGAATATCCTGTCGCGGCTCGAAAAGCTTTCTCAACAGGCCAATATCGTCTTTGTGGAACTCACCAATGTCGAAGACGAGCGGCGCATCGATACTGAGATCATGCCTTCCGGCACGCGCCAGCCGCACGCTGATCTGATTTTCGTCTCGACGAAACTGATCAAGGACATCATCGAAAACGATGCGCTGGATTGGTTCGCATCATTGGGCACGCAGCAATTGTGGCCCACATCAGCGCGGATGAAAGTGCGTTTCCCGTTCCCGCGTGTGCGTCAGCGCCGGGCCTTGTCACGGCCTGAACAATCGATGCTCAATCTGGTGACGTCGATTGCGACCAGCCCGCTCAAGCAAAGTGCGGCCATGCGCTGGACATGGCGTCCGCGTCGCCTGCCCGCACTTTCTGAGATGTATCAGGTGCTGCGCAATGAACTTGGTGGCGGGCCGGTGCTGCCACTTGCGCATAATGCAGCAAGGAAGAAAACGGCTGCCGTTCTGGTGCCGAATGCCTCGTTCGGCGGGGCGGAGAAGGTTGCTTATGCCGCCGGGCGTGAGTTGAAAAACCAAGGATTTGAAACCCACCTCTTCGTGCTTGGCAATGAGCGGATGGATGTGCTGGACGAGTTCGACCAGTCCTTCGACTACCTGCATTTCTGGAAGGATGGCATTCCCGCCTGGGGAGACACAAATCGCTTCTTGGGGCAGGATTTTATCACCGACGATCATCCGCTTGATTGGGGCATCCTGCGTGGCCAGCTTTCAGGATTCGACCTTGTCGTGAACAATCACGTCATGGCGGCGCATCCGTTGATGGGTAAACTTCGCTCTGAAGGCACGCGCACCGCCTGCTATCTGCATGTGGTGGATGAAACGGTCTTCCGCCGCCAGGCGGGGCAGCCCTATGCCGCGATTGCCTTTGAACATGCCTATGATGCATTCCTGACCTGTTCGGATCAATTGAAAATCTATCTGCACAGCTTTGGCGTGCCGTATGAAAAAGTGTTCTCCGTGCCAAACGGAGCTAGTTTTTCAATCGATACAAAACTGCGTGCGCAAGTCACCGCAGCGCGCAAGCAAGGCCGCAAGGGCGAACCGATGCGAATGCTCTATATGGGGCGTCTCGATCGCCAAAAGGGTATCGACAGGCTGCATGATGCAATCGTCAAGCTGAAAGAGCAGGGTATTCCCTTCGAAGCGCAGGCAATTGGCGGCGAAATCCTCTCCGACGATCCAAGTGCCTCTTGGATGACGCGCCTGAAGGATGCGGGTGTGAAAGTCTCGCCACCAGTCTTTGACGGCAAGGACATTGCGAACCATCTCGCATGGGCTGATGTTCTCTTGATGCCATCGCGCTGGGAAGGTGCGCCGCTGATGATTGCCGAAGCACAGCAGCTTGGCTGCGTGCCGGTTGCGACGGCGGTTGGTGCTGTCGATGAGCTGATCAATCATGGCCGCGATGGCATTCTCATCCGCAATGGCAACGATGCGCAGATCGTCTCCGACATGACGCGCATTCTGACCATTCTTGCGCAGGATCGCGAAGCCCTGATGCGAACCGCTGAAGGTGCGCTCGCCTCCGCTGCTCACCGCACATGGAGCTCGGCTTTCTCCGAATTTACCGATTGGGCGAATGAAATACGCCCCGCTTATCCGAAATCCCGGTCTTCCCAGCCGGATGTTGCAGATGCTGCCAGCACGATCGCCGCTCTTCCCGGCCGTGCAGTTGCCTGATTATATCAGAAAGGTCGACCTATGAGCCGCCCAACCAATCCAAGAATCCTCGTCACAGGCATTCCGAGCCATCTGACGCGCCTTATCCAACGTGCGGATAAAGCGCAGGTCCATTATTCGGAAAAACAGCGGGATTCCGAATCCAGGGATAATTTCATCCAGGAGCTGAAGAATATCAGCAATACTGGCAATTATCTGATCGGCGAAGGTGCGATGACGGCGCTTCTGCCGAGCGCCAAGCACATCCCGTTCTGGCATCTCTATAATTGCGTGAACAATGGAACGGGTCTCGAAGAGGTCAACAAGGATTTCGATATCTGCGTCTTCACCTGCGCAAACCTTCTGCGCAAGGGCCTGTCCGCAGATGCGGAAGCGCTTGTTCTATCCAAACTTAATATGCCCGTCGTCATGCTCGGCATCGGCATCCAGAACCGTCCTGACATTGAAGGCGAAGACGGCCTGCCAGCGGGCACGAAGAAGCTTTTGGAAGTACTCAAATCCCGCGAGCATTATTTCCTCACGCGCGGTGAAAATGCTGCCGGATATCTCCGCGATCAAGGCTTTTCCTATGTTCGTCCGGTCGGCTGTCCGTCGCTCTATTTCCGTCCGGATAATATGCGCAAGGCGATCAGCCGTCTGCCCGATGTGAAGGTGGGCGAGGGCCGTACCGTTTTCACCGGTTATATGGGGGCGGAACTTGAAACCATTGGCGATATGAACGCGCTGAGTTCGGATGACGGTCGTTCAGCCTATGTGGTTCAAGATGAGCTGCTGCACTTCGACATGCAGCTTGAATCCGATGCCAATGGCCGCGCCTACGATTCCACAACCGGCGAACTCGTCGGTCCGTTGACCTACAAGGGCTCGGACGATCTCAAGAAGAAGATCAGCGTTCACGCCTTCCTCGATACTAATCAATGGCGTGCCTGGTGCTCGACTATGGATTTCTCCTTCGGTCGTCGTTTCCACGGCAATGTTATTTCCATGCAGGCTGGTGTGCCGAGCCTGATGGTCGCTGTCGATGATCGTATGCGAGAGATGCTGAATTTCTCCGGTCTGCCGAAGATCGACGCGCGCGATCTCAATGCGGCCAACGATCGGAGGGCTTTCGTGAGCGACCACATCGCCGCGATGAATATCCCCGAAGTCATCGAAAACTACTCGGCGCGAGAACGCAATTTCCGAAGCGTGCTTTCAGAAATCGGCATTGGATAACTCCCAGTCCACCTCGGTCTGAAGCAGGCTTCAGATTTTTATTGTTCGCATGTCTTTGTCCCAAAACCGGTTCCCACTTTTGGGAGACATGCCTTAACTCCAGCGAAGATGGATCACCATGCGCATAATGATCACCGGCATCCCGTCCTATTTGATGCGGACCGTCGAAAGCGTTTCAGGGGCGAGTGTCAAGCATCGCCCCTATTTCGAACCCATCCGCACGAAGAAGGATGTGATCGATCAGGTCAAGAAGATTGCCAATACGGGCAATTATCTCATCGGTGAGGGTGCAGCTAATGCAGTGCGCGGCCATGATGTGACCTATGTGCCGTTCTGGCATCTGGCCAACAGCCTCAATTCACCGGATACCTATGCGAAGCTCAACGAAAGCTTTGATCTTTGCCTGTTTGCCTCAGCCAATCTTCTGCGGCCCGGCTATGCGGCAACGACGGAATCCTTCGTCTTTGAAAAGCTGAACATGCCGATTGTGGTCATGGGCATCGGTATTCAGAAGAAGGAAAATCTGAAAGCGGAGTTGCCGGAAGGTACGCGCCGTTTCCTCGAAATTCTGCGCCGCAAGGAGAGCTTTTTCCTCACGCGCGGGCATTTCACCGAAGAGTTCCTGAAAGATGCGGGCATGAAATATGTCCGTCCGACGGGCTGCCCATCGCTTTATTATGCGCCGGATCAGATGAAGCTCTCGCTGAGCCGCCTTGCCGATCCCAGCCTTGCAGACGCGCAGAAAATTTCCTTCGGCGGCTATCTTGGCAGTGTGGCGGATACGATTGTTGATGCCCATGCACTGCTCGAAAAGGACAGCGTTGCAAGCTATGTCATTCAGGATGAGGTCATCGTCTACAACATGAACATGGCGGGTGAAGATCATTCCGAAGCCTATGATCAGGCCGCAAGCCGCATCACGGCGCCGGTCGATTACAAACACATGGAAAAATGGCAGCGCAAGAACGAGCTGCTGGTGTTCTTTGATACGCACAAATGGCGCAGCTGGATTTCCAGTCAGGATTTCGGCCTGAGCCGCCGTTTCCACGGCACGATCATCGGAATGCAGTCGGGTGTCCCGGGACTGATGATCGCTGTCGATGATCGCATGCGCGAAATGCTCGGTTTTGTTGGCTTCCCGCATATCGATGCGAGCGTCTGGAATCGCGAGCCGCAGAAAAAAGCCTATCTGCGCGACTTCCTTTCCAGGATCGATGTGCCAGCGGCCATCAATCGTTATTCGGAATGTGAAGCCAATTTCAACGGCGTGCTGAAGGATATCGGTATCCGATGATGGAAACCTGCAAGAGCATCGGGAGTGGGGTGGTGGCAGCGGTGGCGCTTTTAGGCGGCATGTTGTTAGCAGCCCAATCTGAGAGCGCTTTTGCCGATACGCGCTTTGGCGTCAACAGGGTCAACATGGCCTGGCTCAAGCCGGCAGAGCGCGAGCTGATTTTCAATCAGATGATTGAGAACGGTGTGGTGGCGGTTCGGCTGTCACTCACACGACCGCTCGATCAAAGCATCGATGCCGTACGCCTTGCCCATGAAAAAGGCCTCGCTATTCTGCTCGAAATATCGCTCAACAATGCAGACTTCTATCCTGAAGGAACGAAGCCCCGTTCCGGGCGTGGGCGTATCTGGGACATGTATCGGCTTTCCGACATATCCCCCGAGCACTTTCAGCAGGTAATGGGTGCCGCCTTGCAAAAGATTGATGCGCTGGGGGTTCCGCTCGTTGCCATTGAACCCGGCAATGAGATCAACTGGGGTGCTTATAATGGCGATCTTGCCATTCTGCCCAAGGAAAAGATGAAGACTGCCCGCTCTTTAAGCGAGATGGAGGAGATTCCTCTGGTCGAAAAAGGCGCAGAGAAATACGTTGAACTTTTGCGTATTGTCCGGGCAGAGCTGGCGAAAACCAAGCATAGCACCGAGGCAAAGGTTGTATCTGCGGGTTTGTCCGACATCCCCTTCATCGATGCCGACCGGCGCGGAATCGACACTGTCGAACCCGCCGCCTTTACTGATCTTCTCAAGAAGTATGGTTTGGATGGCGCTGCAGACGGCTACGGCATTCACATCTATCCGGGCAGCAGTGGCACGCGGGCCGCACGTGCAAAGCACATCAGCAATGCGCTTTCGTTCTGCGGTGGGGCGGATGGCAAGCCTTGTTGGATCACGGAATGGGGCTTTGCCAATACGTCCAAGGCCTGCCCGGCCAATGACAATAATCGCGAACAACTGGTCGAGAAAGCACGCGACCGTTTTCGGCAGATGATGGATAGCGGCCAGATCGCAGCCGCTTATTATTTTGATTGGGATGCAAGCACTTACGGCGTGTGGCGTTGCGGTTCGCTAACGCCAGCCGGTAAGGCTGCAACGGTGACGAAATGAAACTCAAGACTGTAATCATCGGTGGTTCAAACACCGTCATGCTGCCCGGCTATCTGCCGACGCTTTTATCGACGATGGCGAAACGCGGCGTGGAACTCGACATCGTCGCTGATCTCGCGGTTGGGGGCACGACGAGTGCTCTTGGCCTTTATCAGCTCAAGCAGTTCGAACAGCTCGAAGAGTGTGAGCTGTTGCTGATCGAATATGCGATCAATGATGCCTTCGTTTATGGCGATGAACGGCGTCCATTCCGTCATTGGGCACGGTTTTACGAAGGGATCATTCGTTACGCGCTTGAGCGCAACCCAAACTTGCGTATTGCAACGCTTGTGTTCGGCGCACGCAATGGCTCATTTCTGAATTCCGTTCCCTCTATTGATGCAGGCATCAACTACATTTCGCAATGGTATGGAACGATCTCAGCCGATGTCTCGCGAATGCTGATGCAACAATATGGCCGTGATGTCGTAAGCAATCCGGCTTTCTATCTCGATCAGGGTCATTATGCGCGCCCAGTTTCGACAACCATCGTTGCGAACTTGATTGCAGATGTTCTCGAACCGGCCTTGTCTGTTCCACATCGTCCAAAAGCGCTGCCGTTCGCTATCGACCCGGACCATTTCGCCAATGCACGCGCTTTGAGCGGCGAGCAGCTTTGCAAGCGGCTGGGGCGCGTGCCGGTCCAATACAGCAATCGCCGATTCTCGATTTCGGCTCTCGATCTCGGTTCAGACAGAATGCGCTTTGAAGTTGATAACGGACAACTGCTGGCGCTTGGCTATGTCTGTGATCCGCGCATTCCACCGCTCGATGTGGCGATGGGCGGGGAGGTGCATCGCGCGGCAATGATGAAGGGCGGCGTACGCGACGGAACTTACAAGTTTCTGGTTTCGATGCTGAGTTTCGAGTTTCTTTACGGCACTAAATTGCTGGAAGCACGCGGGAATGTGGCGCTTACTCTATCTGGTGCCGAAGAGGGCGTGGAACATAAGCTGCATGTTCCCAAAGATAGTGCCCATCACGAGGAACTGCCTGTGGAGCCGGTGCTTCCGATAACCGGCATCCTGTTTTCCGGCAATTTGAAAGTCATGTCGCTGGAGAAGAAGGCTGCTGTAAGCGCTGTTCTATCAGAAGCGGCCCAGTAGCTGTTATTCTACGAAAATGTTGACGCTGGCGGCCCGTCCGGCAGCGTCGACCACGGTCAACGTCGAATATCCGGTTCCGTCCGGTTGCCAGTTTGTTGTCCGCCGCCGCTCAATCTCAGCAATGGGCTTGCCATTGGCAAGCCAGCGAAACGGTGCGCGTCCGCCCTGTAATTTCAGCACCAATGGCGAGGCATTATCGGTCAGGGCTTTCAATTCGACATGCGCGCCATCAGGTGGAAACACGATGCGCGGCGCAGGCTCAATCGTGGCTTTGAGAACCGGCAGCGGATCGCTCGCAGACGAAAAGCGTATCTGCGTTACAGGAAGATCGGCGCGTGCTGTGCGAAATGCGCCAGCAGGCGCACGCGGTAACGGCACGGAAACAACGCCTGAGCGCACAAAGGCTTCAAACAGGATGGGTGCTGCCGAAACATAACCGGCAAGGCCCGGCACCGAGCCACCATCGGCACGCCCGACCCAGACACCCAGCACATAACGCCCGTCATAACCGACCGACCATGCATCACGATATCCATAGGACGTGCCGGTCTTGTAAGCGAGGCCGAGGCGTTTAGCACCCTGCGGCGGCACGACACCGGCCAGAATATCGCCAATCTGCCACGATGCCTGCTCGGTGAGAATAGGGGCCGATGGCTGCACCGGCTCTGAGCCTTCGGTGCCGTCACGAAGGGCTGCACTGCGACCGCCATTGGCAAGGCCTGTATAAAGCTGCACCAGATCGCGCAGGCTGATGCCCGCACCGCCAAGTCCGATGGCAAGGCCCGGCGCTTCGCCTTTCGGCAATTGGAGATTAACCGCCGCCTGACGAATACGCGCGGTGAGCCGTGCTGGACCGACTGCATCGAGCAGGCTGATGGTCGGCACATTCAGCGACATTTGCAGCGCCTGGCGGATGCTGACATCGCCCTGATAGCTCATATCGAAGTTACGCGGACGATAACCCGCAAAATCCTGCGGGCGGTCCTCGATGATGGTTTCCTGCGCAATCAGTCCCTGCTCGAAGGCCAGCCCATAGATGAAAGGTTTTAACGTTGAACCCGGCGAGCGCACGGCGCGGGTCATATCGATCCAGCCCTGCCGCTTGCCATCGAAGTAATCAGCGGAGCCGACTTCGCCTAAGATATTGCCGTTGCGACTGTCGGCCAGCACCATGGCGACCGATACTTTTGGCCCAAGCTTCGCAGCAGCTTCGCGTGCCACAACTTCAAGCCCAGCCTGCACCGACTTCTTAAGCGTCAGCTGATGCCGGGCCTCGGTCGGCGCCTGTTTCAAAGCGAGATCGGCAAAGTGAGCGGCCAATGAAGGCAAGGGATGACGCGTCGCGGATATGCGCTCACGCGATGCACGCTCGGCTTCTTCGCTCGTGAAAACATCAGACGAAACCATGCGTTTTAGAACGCGATCCCGCGCAGCAACCGCGTTCTCCATCTCGCGATCCGGGCGGCGGCGCTCCGGCAATTGCGGCAAAGCCACAAGAAGCGCTGCTTCCGATATGGTGAGGCGCAGCGGCTCCTTGCCAAAATAGGCTAATGATGCCGACCGTACGCCTTCCAGATTGCCGCCATAGGGCGCGAGTGTCAGATAACGTTCGAGAATTTCAGATTTGCTCAGCCGTCGCTCAATTTGAACTGCACGCGCCAGCTGCCGGAACTTGGAGCCGAAGCTGCGGCTTTCGCGCGGTTCTATCAGGCGGGCAAGTTGCATGGACAGTGTGGAGCCGCCGGAAACAATACGAGCACTCCCTGCAAGCTGATAAGCGGCACGCAACAGCGCCCAGCCATCAATACCGCCATGATCGTAGAACCGCTTGTCCTCATAGGCGATCAGCATTTTCACGAATTTCGGATCGACATCCTCAATCCGTGTATTGAGCCGCCAATAGCCGTCCGGCGTTGCATAGGCGCGGAGCAAAGCGCCGTCACGATCCATGACTTCGATGGAAATGGTCAGCCGTTCCGGCAAAGGCGGAGGATAAGCGCGGTCGAGCCAGTCAAGCCCAGCAACCGTTCCTACAGCGGCGATGCCGAGAAACACGGCACCGCCAATCACTATTTTCCACCGCCTTTTCATTCGTCTGGCCGCGCTATGGCGCGGCCACCTCCATCATGCCCGTTGCCGTGCGCGCTGCAAATTGCGGACGATACATATCCTCAACCGTTGCCGCCGGATGCGTGTAAAGACCCGGCGTCACCGCACGCACCACATAAGCGAGTGTGATCGGCTTCTTCTCGCCTGCGGAGCGGTCGAAAGCAGCCACGAAACGATCATTGCGGAATTCGAGATGGGCCGCTTGCGTGCTTTCGAGCCATGAGAAATTGCCAAGATCAGCGCTGGAAACAAGGCCCGGATTGTCGATCTCAAAACCGGCTGGCAGCAGATCGGTCACAAGCAGACGCGACTGCCATTCCTGCAGATCGTCGATTTTCAGAACAACAACATAGCGCTCATTCTGGTTGACGCCGGTGACATTGGCCGGTTCGCCATCAAGCGTATAATAAGTGCGCTCGATGTTGAAACCTTCACCACCCGCAGGCAGTGACTGAGCGGGTGCAGCAACAGCCGTGACGACCGCATCGACCGAGCCTTTGCCGATATTTGTGACGACGAGAGGCTGCGCTTCAAGGGCTGCACCATTGAGGCGCTCGGAGAACGCACCTTCATGCGCGGTGCCATTGATGTCGAGGCTGATTACACCACTGTCATCCTGAAGCCCACGTGCTGCAAGCAGCATCCATGCCTGATCCTGCGTGCTCAGATAACGCGCGCGCTCACGTTGGAACTCGACCAGCGTAATCAGCGACGGCAGCACTTTCGGCGCAGGCTTGGTTTCCGCAGCAAGCGCCAGCATGGCCGCACCGTCACGCAGCGGCGAACCATAATCGGAGCGGTTATAGTCGTAGCTGGACTGGTTGGTTGCAAGCTGGAGCGACGCATTGAACACTCGTTCCGAGCGCGGCTGATCGCCATAAAGTGCTAATGCTGCACCCAGCTGGGCGACGGCCATCGGGCTTGCGAAGTTTTCGAGCTGGGTATCGGCGAAGTAACGCAGATCGCCAACAGAAGCCTTCTTGTTGCGGGAGAGAACATAAAGCGCATAGGCAATGTCGTTGCCACGTTCCTTGACGTCGGTGGTATAGCCGAGCGCATTTTGCAGATTAGAAAGTGCGGACAGCATCGCCTGCTGCGGCACGTCATAACCCTTTTCGCGGGCACGCGTGAGGAAGTCGGTCACATAGGCGTCCATCCAGAGATCGCCCGACCCCGGCGACCACAGGCCAAACGAACCGCTTGAAGACTGGTTGTTCAGCACGCGGAAGATCGAATCCTGTACGCGCTTCTTGAGCTCTTCCTGACTTTCCAGACCCGCTGCGGCTTTTGTGCCTGCCGCCATTTCGCTCAAATAGAGCAGCGGTAACGCGCGGCTGGTGGTCTGCTCGGTGCAGCCATACGGATAGCGGTCGAGCGCCATCAACAAAGCTGGCACATCAAATGCGGCACTTCGCGTCACACCAACGCTGACAAAAGCACCATCAAGCAGACTTTCAGATAGAAGGCCGCCATCGACTCGCACACTTCCGCCATTGGCCGTGAGATTGACGACATGGCGGCTCGTGACCGGCAGATCGACCGGACGCACCGGCAATGCCAAAGCCTGTTCAACATTGAGACCTGCATCGTTGGAAAGCCGGATCGTCACACCACCGGCACCCGTTGCCACAGCATTGAGCGGAACGGTGATCGACTGTCGTTTGCCACCTTTAAGCGCGATGCTTTCAGGGTAGGAGCCAACCTCGACACCGAGATTATCGGTGGTCTCAAGGCTCACACGATAATCGCCGTCCGGTGCATCCGTATTGGCAATATCGAAGCGGATATTGGCCTGATCGCCAGGGGCCATGAAGCGTGGCAGACCAGCGGTGATGACCACCGGATCGCGGATGATGACATCGGTCACCGCATGGCCGACTGCCTTCTTGGTCCATGCAACCGCCATGACGCGCGCGGTGCCGTTGAACTGCGGTATGTCGAAAGTGACTGTTGCCTTGCCGTCGCTGTCGAGTTCAACCGGACCGGAGAACAGCGCAACCAGCTTTTCGGTGGGCGGACTGCCTTCGGCTGCCATATTGCCACCATCGCCACCTGTGCGCAGCTTGCCGGTGACACCGAGCGAGCCATCGATCAGGCGACCGTACATATCGCGCATTTCAAGGCCCAGCTGACGCTGGCCGAAGAACCAGTTTTCAGGGTTCGGCGGTTGATAACGTGTCAGATTAAGAATGCCGACATCGACTGCCGCGACCATGACATAGGCCTGTTCGCCACCCGCATTTTCAACCGAAACCGGGATGGAAAGTGTGGAACGCGGCGCGATCTTTTCAGGCGGGGTCAGCTTGACTGCAAGCTGCTTGTCGGCAGGATCGACTTTCAGCCATTTAAGACCAATCGCACGCGCAGGCATACGGCTTTCAATCGCCTCACCCGGACGGAACAGCGTTGCCGTAACATAGGCGCCGGCACCCCAATCCTCACCCACCGGAATATCGATGGTCGTACCACTTTCCGGCACGCTGGCGGTGATGGTCTGGAGCAGCTTTTCTGCACCAATGGTGATGAGCAACTCACCGGCAAAACGCGGGGAGATTTTCAGTTCTGCCGTGTCACCCGCCGCATAATGTTCCTTGTCGAGCGCGATTTCCAGCCCGTCCGGCGTTTCGGTCGAGGTTGAGCTGACAAACCAGCCCGCATCGAATTCATAGCTTGTGGCCGGACCCGAAGCATCAGCTGTTTCGATTTCCAGACGGTAACGACCCCAATCGACCGGCAGACTGATTTCAGCCTCGCTATCGGTTTTAAGGTCAATCTTGCCGTTGGCAATCGCCTTGGTGAAAGTGACCGGCTCGTAGTTCCAGCTGTTGCCACTGCGATACCACTGATAATTACGCTCGATCTTGACCAGCGACCATTGTGCGCCATCAAGCGCCTTGCGATCACCCTTGCTGTCAGAGGCGATCAGGCTGAACTTTGCAGTGCCACCCTGCGGAACTTCATCGCCAGCGAAATCCGGACGAATGCCGATGAGATCGGTTTCCGGCTGAATGGCAACATCGATCTTACGCTCAACCGCACGACCGCCGGTTTCGCGCATACGAACGGTGACGGCTGCATTGACGAGACGCGTCGTTGACGGCATTTCATCGACTGCAACCGGGAAAGTCGCCTTGCCGTTGTCATCAACCTTCGACAGACCATCGAGCGGCAGACGTGTGGCTTCGCCCTGTTCTTCATCGGCGAGGCCAAAATAATAGCCCTTGAAGCGGTCCCACTGGCGTTTGGTCGAAAGCGTGACTTCGCCTTCAAGCGCAAGACCGGCGGCTGGCGCACCATAGAGGAAACGACCGTCCACGGTGATACTGGCGGTTTCGCCAACAGCGATTTCCGGCTTGTCAGACCTCAGATCGAACTCGATCCGGTCCGGCACGAAATCTTCAACCAGGAACATCTGCGTGGCAATCGCTGGTTGCTTGGGATCGGTATAGACCGATACAGACCAGGTGCCGCGCATGGCGTTCGACGGCAAGGTCAGGTCGATGGCATGACCACCGGCCAGTTTGCTGTCGGAAACGAGACGGCGATCTTCCACGCCATCGGGACGCGTGAAGATGAAGGTGAGCGGCAGATCTTCAATTGCGGTTGCGGTGTCGTCACGCGCAAGCGCGCCTACATGCACAACTTCGCCAGCGCGGTAGATACCGCGCTCTGTCCATGCATAAAGATCAAGCGCTTTCGGCACGGCACGGCCCGTCACACCACGATCGGAAAGATCGAAACCGGCGCGCGCCATATCGAGGAATGTGAAATCCTCATCATGCTGACTTGCCATCAGCACCGCTGGCACCATGCCGTCCGTGCCGCGTGTCAGTCCCGGCGTAAACGTCGCACGGCCATCGCTGTCGGTGGTCGCTTCGCCCAGCACTTCATTGTTGCGTGCAAGCAGCGTCAGCTTCACGCCTTTAAGCGGCTCTGCGCTTTCCAGCGAACGGGCAAACACATTGATGCCGTCCTGTCCGGTATAGGTCGAAAGGCCGATGTCGGAAACAACAAACCACTGCGTTGCCTTGGTGCCATATTCGTCATCGGACTTCTGAACCAGAGGTTCAGCGGTCAACACATAGACGCCGGGCTTGCGTTCCGGCAGTGCTTCATCAACCGGGAAACTGGTCGTTGCTTCCTTGTTCAGCTCATTGCCTGCAACCTCGATTTCACCTTCCCAGACAGGCGCACCCATCTGATCGGAAACCGTGCTGATGTCGTAGCTGTCCAACTGGCGCAGGAACTGGTAGCCGGAGAGAAGCTGTGCCAGCGAACGGTCGCCGACGCGGTAGAGCTTGACCTTGGCTGCACTCAAATTGACGCTGACCAGCGGAATGCCGCGACGGGCTTTCGCAGGCAGCACGAAGCTGTCGCCGGTAAAGCGCACCGATGGCGCGCGGTCCTGCACATAGATCGAAAGATTGACCGGAGCTGGTAGCACTTCGCCAACAGCCGATGGCAAACCCTGACGAAAAGTCACCGTATAATTGCGGCCATGTTCCAGACCCTCGACGCAAATCTGGCGGTCCTTGGCGTCAACAGCTTTTGGCGCGCCATTATCGAGTGTAACGAAGCTCGAATAATCGACACCGCTTTTCACCAGTTCTTCGGAGAACTGCGCGCAGATGCGCGGCGCGGCATTATCATTATCGACCGTATTATTGACGATGCGGAAGCCTTTGCGGGCTTTCAGATCTTCATAGACTGCACGAACAGATGCGGAATTGACGAGATCAAGGCTCGCTTCATAAGCCTGCAAAGCCGGGCGCGATGCATCGCGCTTTTCCAGTGCCTGCGCCATGACGGCAAGCGCTTGCGCGCGCTCATCCTTGGTGCGTGAGGTCTGGTAGGCAAACCACGAGGCCGACGTCGCATCGCGCTGGAACTTGGAACGTTCCTGACCGTTGGACGGCTCGGTCGCAAGCGCTGCAAGCGCATATCCGGTCCAGATTTCGCTTTCATCCGGCGACATGCTGGCAGCCAGGCGGAACTTTTCCATTGCCGTGCGCGGATCGCCATTTAGGCCCGCTGCACCTGCTTCATTTCGCAAAGTGCGCAGGCTGTCGGAGCTTTCAAGGCCATTGATTGCGCGCTTCAGACGACGGGCTTCGTCAATCAGATTGGCGGCGAAGAACGAGATGCTGGGCGGAGCGCCAATATCTTCTACTTCGCGGGCTGCAGCGGATTGCGTGACGACCTTACCCGCAATAGAGCCAACGGACTGATTGAGCTTGTTGAAATCGGATTTCAAGAAACACCACTTGACCTTCGGATTATAGGTGAAGGCGAGGCATGCATTGTCGCCCAGACAAATGTTTTTGCACTGGTCGAGCGAGACATTCTTTTCCGTACGCAAGTCGAAGCCGAAATAATCGCTATCTTTGGTGATCTCTATCCGCCGGGTTTCGGCCGCTTGTGTAGTGTGTGGAGCTGCCGACAGGCAAGCTGTGACTGCAAAGGCCCAGAAAAGCCGGTTGAAACCAATAAGCATTTGCATCCCCTCACGACGACCGGTGCCATTTCCAATTCTATTAGAAAAGGCGAAAAGAATCCGGCTCATGTGAAGCCTCACCGCGACAAACTGTCAAGGCGAATAGGGATTATCTACAACTATTAGGATAAGTTTAGGGAATAATACGCTCTACGAGGTAAATGCCTCGCAGAGCGTGCACGGGTAATCTAGATGATCCCACCATTGGCGCGCAATATCTGGCCATTTACCCATGCACCGTCGGGTCCGGCCAGGAACGCAACCACCCCTGCAATGTCTTCCGGGGTCCCCAGACGTTCGAGCGGGCTCATCTTGGCCATGCGTGCGACCAGCTCTTCGGATTTTCCATCGAGAAAGAGATCGGTCGCAGTGGGGCCGGGCGCAATGGCATTGACGCTGATGTTTCGACCGCGCATTTCCTTGGTCATGATCGCCGTCAAGGTTTCGACTGCGGCCTTGGTTGCGGCATAAACACCGTAGTTTTCCAATTTCAGGCCGACGACAGTGGTGGAAAAATTGATAATACGCCCATTGTCGCGCAGTCGTTTACCAGCCTCCCGCATGGTATTGAAGGTGCCCTTGAGGTTGACCGAAACGAGCTTGTCGAAATCTACGTCCTCTGTTGTGGCGAGAGGCGACAGGGTCATGATACCGGCATTGTTGACGAGAACATCCACGCCGCCGAAAGCGTCTTCGGCCGCATCGAACATTCTCTTTACTGCGGCAGGATCGGCAACATCAGCCTGTGCTGCTCGCGCAATGCCGCCCGAAGCCTCGATCTTGTTGACGACGGCGTCGGCGAGAGCGGCATTGCCTGCATAGTTAACGATGATAGTAAAACCGTCGTGGCTCAGTCTTTCGGCAATGGCAGCGCCAATGCCGCGCGATGCTCCAGTGACGATGGCAACCTTGTTTTTCATATCGGACATTGTCTGCTCCGTTCCGGTGGTTTGGGTTTGTACAACCCACAGCAAGATCGCACTTTCCTAACACCGTTTAATCCGGCATTATTTGTCATTACTATCCGAAAGTAGCGAACAATCAGATGGACCGGTTTGATGCGATGCGGGTTTTTACCCGTGTACTGGAACGACGCAGTTTCACATTGGCGGCGGAAGATCTAGGGATCCCGCGTTCAACCGTCACCGACGCGATCAAGCAGCTCGAAAGACGATTGGGCACGCAATTGTTCTTGCGCACTACGCGTCACGTTAATCCAACGCTTGATGGTCAGGCCTATTATCAGCGCTGCATAGAAATCATAGCTAGTATCGAGGATGCCGAAGGCGGATTTTCTGGCGCAATGCCGAGAGGTTTGCTTCGGGTGGAAGTGCAGGGCACGCTTGCGCGGCATTTTCTGCTACCGGAATTGCCAGCTTTTCTGGAAAAGTATCCGGATATTGAACTTTATATGACCGAGGGCGATCGGTTCGTTGATCCGGTTCGGGAAGGTATCGATTGCGTTCTGCGTGTGGGTCTCCTGCAGGATAGCGACATGATTGCCCGGCGTGTTGCGATGCTGGATGAGGTTACCGTCGCATCTCCTGCCTATCTTGCACGATTTGGGGAACCCCGACATCCAGATCAACTGACTGATGGCCATCAGATGATCGGCTTCCGAGCCAGCGGCAGCATAGCCCGTATGCCCCTGGAGTTTATGGTCGACGGCAAATTGCGAACAGTGACGATACCGGCTCCGGTTTCGGTCAATGCCGCTGAAAGCTATACGGCTGCGGCCAGCTTGGGCCTTGGGATCATTCAGATACCTCGCTATCATGCGATACGACATATTGCGGATGGAAAATTAGTACAGATACTCCACGCTTATCCGCCCAGCTCCTCACCGGTATCTGTTGTATATCCGCGCGATCGGCAACTTTCTCCCCGGGTCAGGGTATTTATCGACTGGATTGCCATGATACTCGCCCGTCAGAACAATTGAGGCCGTTAACCCCTCATTAAGAACTTGGAACAAGATGGCTTCTTACGTGTTAGAATAGAGCCTGCAGAAATGCAGAAAGCACATCGCTACGCACCACGGGAGGGAGGGCAGAGATGAGCAACATTCTATTCTGGACCGCTTTGGTAATCGTTCCTGTGCTTCTGGGCACTGCCTACGCTTATGTGCAATCGATACGGCATAGGGACGACTTCTAGAACGCAAGCATAGCTGACGGAAAGCTGCTCTTATCTTGAAGCAGGCGAGTGGTCGCGTGCTTCAAGATAATTCTATTGCATAGAATTTTGTATCGACAGCCATCCGCGGAAAATCTTCCGGTAAATCTGTATGGGAGATTTCCACGAAGCCGTTCTTTTCATAAAACCGATGTGCGCCCAGAAACTTCTCGGTCGTTCCAAGCAATACTTTGGTAACGCCTCGTTCGTGAGCGTGCGAAATGAGCGTTGCAAGCAATTTGTGCGCAGTACCGAATTCGGAACCGCGATAAGCCTTGGCGACAAACATTTTCCGCAAAGCAGCCTGACCTTGCCCTATATCCTTGAGGGCTATGGTGCCGACGATGTGACCATCGGCTTCGGCTACCCAAAATTCACCGCTTCCCTGACGATAGAACCCCTCCACGTCTCGTATATCAGGTTGGTCGTCTGCGCTGATCGGAATGTCGAACTCGCATTGTTGTATTGGCAAGATTACAGCAAAAACACTGTCCGCGTCGCCCGTCTGGAATGTTCTAATTCTGATCAAGTCCGCTTTGCTCGTCATTGTGCTGCCGTTCATCTCGCCCGCGAATCTACATTGATTTAATTGTTAATGAATCCGCTTCTCCGATTCTGGGTCAAGAGACGTTCAAATCTGTCCGGCTGACAGGGGTTTCGTAGATAAAGCTAATATTGGGCTCTTTTAGAAGGTTTCGATCACATTCAGTTGGTATTCGGTTGCTTACACCAATTTCAACCAGAGCGCGCTGTGTGCGGTAGCGTGTGAATCCCCCTATTCAGGGGGGTCAAGGCGAATATATGAGCAAAATTAGCAGTTTACGCTATAAAATATATTTCATACTATTTTACTCGGAAGAAAAGGTGTCATATTTTGGTAATCGATATGGTTGCTTTGAACTTTTGATTATCTTTGTTTTGTGGAAGTAGTTTCACTTTTGAAGTGATATTTTACGTTGCCTAATGAAAGAAAATACCCTTCTATTGTTTTGAGTAGAGCACTGCAAAGAGCTGAGGGGTTTCAATGCATTGTCGCAACATCGGCTCGCGCGCCATCCGTTTTCTGTCCAGCACAGCGCTCATATCCTTAGGAACGGTTTTGCTACAAAGCACTCCCGGCATGGCTGCATGTTCGTTTTCGCCGACGCTAGGTGATGACACATTCATTTGCGACAGCGGCACATCTCCCGGCGGTCTTACCGACCTCAATGGTAACAATACATTGCTTTTGCCGACTGGAGGGACAGGCACCGTCAGCGGAGATGTAGCGTTCGGCTCCGGTGTGGACCGCGTGGAAGTCCATTCCGGTTCGATTGTAGGGAATGTCAATCAGGGCGATGGTCTCAACAGCTTTCTCATTACGGGCGGAAGCGTTACAGGCAATGTTCGTCAGGGAAATGATATTGACGAGTTCCGTATAACGGGCGGCGAGATTGGTTCGCTCAATCAGGGTAACGGATACGACCAATTTTTTATGTCGGGTGGACGTATCGTCGATGCCTTTGACGATGGCGATTATGCAGTGATGACGGATGGACGCATCGGACGCGTCAATCTCAAGCTAGATGATAATTATTTCAACATGTCTGGCGGAACAATTGACCGCAACCTGATTGCCGGACTTGGTAATGATACGATTATCGTTTCTGGCGGTATGATCGGCGGCAATATAAGCATCAGTAGTGGAACCGACAGTGTAACCATGACGGGCGGCACGGTTGCAGGTGATGTTCTGCTCGGTTTCGGTAATGATCAGTTTTCATGGAGTGGTGGCGGCATAATCTATGGGAAGATTGATCTTGGCCCGGATAACGATACGGCCGTTCTTGCCAACCTTACCGATGCCAATATAGGCGCTACTGCACGGCTTAGCGGCGGCGAGGGGAATGATGTTCTCACGTTCAATAATGTGAAAACAGGAAAAGTCTCCCGTTTTGACAGCTGGGAAACAATCAACCTTACTGACGATACGCGCCTTGTTTTCGACAGCGCTCTTACGTTGGGCGACGCCGGAACGGGAACGGGGACGCTCAATATCGATGCGACGAGCACCGTCTATGGCGGTGCTGCAATGGGTAGTGTGAACCCGTTCGCAGTAAGCCAACTGGCTAGTGTCTTCAACGCCGGGCGTATTGACCTCACCAATGGAGGGACGAGCACTACTGACACATTTACGATCAAGGGCAATTACGTCGGGCAGAACGGTCTTCTGTTTTTAGATACCGTTCTGGCTTCTGATGGCGCTCCTTCGGACAAGCTTGTGATCGATACAGGTGTTGCATCAGGTAACACCGCCATTGCGGTTACCAACGCGGGTGGGGCAGGCGCTGCAACAAATGCGGACGGCATTATGGTCGTACAAGCATTGAATGGTGGTTCCACCAGTCAGAATGCTTTTTCGCTGAACGGTCGTGCTGCTGCCGGTGCCTACGAATATTTTCTGTTCAAGGGCGGGGTAACGGCGAATACCACCGAGAACTGGTATCTGAGATCAACTTTGGTTCGTGGAAGCGAGCCGCCTGCTTCGACGGGGGGAACATCCGTTTCGCCGGAAGAGCCCGAAACAACTGCGCCGCCACCCGCACTCGAGCAGCCTCCAGCGGCTTTGCCTGTCGACCCGGATACAGAAACGCCGGTAACAGAAGATGCTTCTGCTCCCGATGCGCCTCCACCTCCCGTATCGGCGGAGGCTCCTAATCCACCCGACAATACGACGGGTCAACAACGGAATGTTGTCCTTCCATTCGACGGAGCAGTTCCGCCTTCACCTGGTGCAACGAGGGTTAAGGGCGACGTGATTTCTCTCTATCGCAAGGAAGTGCCGGTTTATTCAGCATTGCCGCCTGTGGCGTACCATCTGGCGCTTTCTACTCTCGGTACGTTTCATGAACGTCGTGGCGAGCAGGATTTGCTGAAAACTGCCGGATATCTGCCTGCGAGCTGGGGCAGAGTCTTCGGGCAGGATATTGATATGAAATGGCGAGGAACGGTTGCACCGGGTCTCGACGGAAAGCTCTTTGGTATTCAGGCGGGACAGGATATTCTGGGTCGCGAAACGGATGGCGGACATTTTGACCGTTTCGGTCTGTTTTTCGGTTATGCCCGCGCAACAGGTGATATCACCGGGCAAGCGCTCGGCTGGAACGATCTCGCTGTTGGCGATCTCGAAGTTACGGGTACGAGTTTCGGCGGGTACTGGACTCATATCGGGCCGCAAGGCTGGTATCTCGACGCCATACTTATGGGAACGTGGTTCGGTGGTGATGCAACCTCGAATGAAGGTCAGAGTATTGACCTCGACGGGCATGGGGTTACGGCTTCGCTCGAAGGAGGCTATCCTGTCGCCCTAAGCGAAAGCTGGACACTGGAGCCGCAGGCGCAACTGATCTGGCAGCATCTCTCGCTTGATGATCAAGCTGATCGTTATTCCTCGGTAGCGTTTGATACAGATAATGCGTGGACGGGCCGGATCGGGTTCAGATTGCAGGGTGAACAAGAAACTTCGGTCGGGAAATTACGGCCATATCTGAAAGCCAATCTTTGGCAGAATTTTTCATCGGATCAGACTGTGCGTTTTGCCACCGATCCGATTGTGACTGATCTCAAGGGCACATCGCTGGAACTGGGTGGTGGGCTGACCTTGGATATTACCGAGAAAGCCAGTTTGTTTGCGACTGCGGACTACACGACCAATCTTGGTGGCGAACGCAACCGGATATGGGAGGGTAACTTGGGGCTGAATATAAAATGGTGAAGGCAATGGCGATCGGAGATGATCGCTGTAATGACAGAGGAGGGAACAACGGTAATGGGTAGACGTGCATACGAAAAGCTCGCGAGAATCTGTGCATCCCTAAACACATCCGAGCAGGAGCTGGCCCACTCTCTCGGTATTTCGCGAGTTGCGCTGAAAGCGATAGATCGCACTGATGCGCCGCTTTATCTTCGATTGGCATTGGCCGCTTTGGTATCGGAAATGGATCCGGATCAAGTGCTGAACTCCAAACGAGGGAGTTCAGAAATGGAAGCACCTCGTCAGCTCTTGTCGGTGAGGTGATCATCAAAAGTTATGGGTTTCAAAGGTGTTGTGGTGGCAAAATCTTTCGCCTTGCTTCTTTTGATTGGACTGTTCTGTTTCCCGCAATTGGCTGCCGCGTCCTGCACGCGTGCAGCCGGTGCTGCGGATATGATGACGCAGCGCCAGCTTTCGGCACTGCGCGCGCTGGAACGCAGCCGTGGTTGCAAGGGTGGCGACGAACGCGGCGGTTTTTTCAATCCTTGCCGCGATCTTTCTCAAAGAATAGCTGAAATACAGCGGCAGCTTTCATCCAGTTCGCTTTCTTCCCGATCATGCGTAGAGCAACCGGCTGCCAGTCCGGCAGCAAAAGTGAAACTTGACCGTCCCAAAGTTGCGTCTGTCGCAACGAACGACAAGCCATGGGTGCCGAATGGTATCAAAGGCGCCCTGACTTATTGTGTGCGTTTGTCGGATGGTTATCTTTTCCCAGCTCCGCATTCACAGTTTCAGAAGTCCGACAGCGTGACGGAAACAGTGGCACAATGCCGTTTTATTTGTCAGGGGGAGAATGTCGATCTCTACGTTCTGAATGATCCGAACGGCGAAACGGCCGATATGGTGTCGGTCTCGAACGGTAAGCCCTATGTCGAGTTGTCTACCGCATATAACTATCAGGGAAGCGGTGATTTCAGAAGATGCAACTGGGCCGGTTATGTCGACAAGATCAGTGAGCTGCGGGCCAGTAGCAAGGGCGGTCGCGCGCTCAAAAATGTCGTTGTTCCCATGCCAAATGCTCGACCGACTCGTAGTGATGACACAGCTGCTTCAGCGGCGTCTTTTGCTCCCATAACAGACCGTAGTGTACGTGTTGTCGGCCCTGCCTTCATTTTTGATGACGGCGCGGGAAACATGAAGCTTACTGCACACTGACGGTGATGCACCAAATCCTCAAGTTCAATTTGAATGAGACGTGTCGCGATTGGGACTGAGCCGCTCGCTTTCCGTCTGTAACCTCCCTGAAACGGGCGTTGTCAATTTGCGTCCGGAGACCATCGATCATTGCATTGTTTGAAATCTGTCAGTGTTGTTCGACCTGGAGGAGGTAGACATGAGCAAGAACCGTGGCGTCGTTTATTTGCGGCCCGGGACAGTCGAAGTACGCGATATTGAAGATCCAGCGTTAGCGGCACCGGACGGGAGGAAGCTGGACCACGCCGTTATATTGAAGGTAATCTCGACAAATATTTGTGGTTCCGACCAGCATATGGTTCGCGGACGCACGACTGCGATGCCCGGTCTCGTGCTGGGGCATGAAATTACCGGTGAAATTATTGAAAAAGGCAGCGATGTTGAGATGCTCGATGTGGGCGACATCGTTTCAGTCCCGTTCAATGTCGCTTGCGGTCGCTGCCGCTGCTGCAAATCCCAGGACACAGGTGTTTGCCTGACGGTCAACCCGTCGCGTGCCGGGGGCGCCTATGGATATGTTGATATGGGAGGCTGGATTGGTGGGCAGGCCCGCTATGTCACGGTGCCCTATGCCGATTTCAATCTGCTCAAGTTCCCCGATCGCGAGCAGGCGATGGAAAAAATCCGCGACCTGACGATGCTTTCTGACATCTTGCCGACCGGCTTTCACGGTGCGGTGAAAGCCGGCGTCGGGGTTGGTTCGGTTGTATATGTCGCGGGTGCGGGACCGGTGGGGCTTGCTGCTGCGGCATCCGCTCGCATTCTGGGCGCTGCGGTCGTTATGGTTGGTGACTTCAACAAGGAACGGCTCGATCACGCGCGGAAAGTGGGTTTCGAACCAATCGATCTTTCGGCAAGTGATCGTCTCGGCGACATGATTGCAGAAGTCACAGGCAGCAACGAAGTGGATAGTGCTATTGATGCTGTTGGGTTCGAGGCGCGCGGTCATAGCGGTGGCGAGCAACCGGCGATCGTGCTGAACCAGATGATGGAGATAACTCGTCCCGCCGGGGCAATCGGTATTCCGGGGCTTTATGTCACCGAAGACCCAGGTGCTGTCGACAATGCTGCGAAACAAGGCAGCCTGTCGTTACGCTTTGGCCTCGGTTGGGCCAAGGCGCAGTCATTCCATACCGGACAGACACCGGTTCTGAAGTACAATCGCCAGCTGATGCAGGCGATCCTGCATGGGCGCCTGAATATCGCCGAGATCGTAAACGCTCAGGTCATTTCACTTGAAGACGCGGCGAAGGGCTATGAAAGTTTCGATCAGGGCGCTGCGAAGAAATTCGTTCTCGATCCGCATGGCCTTTTGAGCAAGGTGGCCTGATTCAAGTCGATTTCGAAATGCAGGAAGGGCGCTCTCACGAGCGCCCTTTTCGTTTGTGATTGTTTCAAACTGTAACGTTACAGATTCATAGATCTTGAGTGTTTCATACTGAATATCAAACGATATAAAACACAAGATGATCCTTTCGCGCCGAAAAATCTCTTTCAGGAAAATAACAGAATATCAATATGTTAAACTCTTCCTGAGCGCTAGATTCCACTCGTTGGAAATTAAGGACTTGCAAGCGAAATCGTTTTGAATACCATATCTGTAACGTTTCAGATTTGGGAGGATATGGAATGTTACCAGAAAGAGCAAAAGTTCTCACCACATCCGTTTGTCTCGCTATGACAACGTTGACAATGGCAGCTTCAGCTTCTGCGGCTAATCTTGAAGTTACGCATTGGTGGACATCTGGCGGTGAAGCGGCAGCTGTCAAAGTTCTCGCTGAAAAATATGATGCGCTCGGCGGCGACAAGTGGGTCGATGGGGCGATTGCCGGTAGCGGCGCTACAGCCCGCCCGATCATTATCAGCCGTATTCTCGGCGGTAATCCAATGGGAGCGACCCAGCTCAATCATGGACGGCAGGCTGAAGAACTGGTTCAGGGCGGATTGATGACGGATTTGACCGAGCTCGCCGAAAAGGAAGACTGGGCCAACTTCATTCGCCCGAAGAGTCTCTTGGAATCCTGTACTTATGAAGGGCGCCTCTACTGTGTACCGCTGAATATTCACTCGTGGGAATGGATGTGGATCAATCCGCAAGCCTTTCGCGAGGCCGGAACCGAACCTCCAAAGAACTGGAATGACCTTATAGCTGCAGCTCCCAAGCTGAAGGAAAAGAACATTGTGCCGTTGGCGACCGGTGACGGTTGGCAGGTGAATGGCATGCTGACTGTCCTGACAACTGCGATTGGCGGTAAGGACCTCTATCTAAAGGTCAATAAGGACAAGAACGCCGATGCGGCACGCGGTCCTGAAATGAAGAAGGTTTTTGAAGCGCTGGCTCAGGCGCGCTCATTGGCTGACCCGGGTTATGTGGGCCGTTCATGGAACGAGGCGACCAACATGGTGCTGACCGGCCGCGCCGGTACGCAGATCATGGGAGACTGGGCGCAAGGCGAGTTTGGGACAGCAGGCAAGGTTGCAGGCAAGGATTATGACTGCTTGCCAGGACTCGGCGTTCATCAATATCTGGATACTGGCGGTGATGCGATCTACTTCCCGAAGAACAAGGATCAGGAAGTCACCAAGGCACAGCTCAAGCTGGCAAGCATGCTCGTTTCCAAGGAGACGCAGGTTGCCTTCAATCTGGCCAAGGGTTCGCTGCCGATCCGTGGCGATGTGGATCTCGATTCAGCCTCGAGCTGCATGCGTGCGGGTATCGATATTCTGAAGAACCCGGACAACATCGTTCCCTCTGTGGAGCAGTTGCGTGCGCCGGATACCCAAGGGCAAATCGAAAGTCTGGCTGCCGAGTTTTTCTCCAATCCAGACATGACGGTCGATGATATTCAGGAACGTTTTGCGGAGATTATCGAACAGGCACAATAGTCACGTTCAAGTCCTGCGCTGTCGATGAGGACGACGGTACAGGACACTCCGAGAACCGGAACAGGGAGGAGTATCATGGCCGTCATGGAAGAGGGCAGTCGTGGAAAGCCGTCGGGAATATTTCGCAATCTGAATGCAAAGGTTGCAGCACTTCCGATGATCGCGACGGTTCTCGTGGTCTTCATTGGCTGCACGCTCTGGACGGTTGTTTATTCCTTCACGTCCTCCAAATCGCTGCCTATGTTGAATTTTGTCGGCTTCGATCAATATACGCGCCTGTTTTCTGCGACCCGCTGGCATGTGTCAGTCCGCAATCTGGCGATCTATGGCGTCCTCTGCATGGGCTTTTCCCTTGTGGCGGGGTTTGTCCTTGCTGCCCTGATGGACCAGAAAATCCGCTTCGAGAACACATTTCGCACGATTTTCCTCTATCCCTATGCCCTGTCGTTCATTGTGACGGGCCTTGTCTGGCAGTGGATATTCAATCCCCAACTCGGACTGGAGAAAGTCATTCGCGATATAGGCTTCGACAACTTCCAGATGGCTATCCTGTCGAGCCGCACCTACGTCATCTATGCAATTGTCATTGCCGGGCTCTGGCAGATGACGGGGTTGGTCATGGTTCTGATGCTGGCCGGGCTGCGCAATGTCGATGATGAAATCTGGAAGGCTGCACGAGTTGACGGCATTCCGAAGTGGAAAGCCTATCTCTTCATCATCCTGCCGATGATGCGCCCCGTTCTGGTGACGACCGTCGTTCTTATCGCGACAGGCATCGTCAAACTATACGATCTGGTGGTTGCCATGACCAATGGCGGACCCGGCATAGCGTCGGAAGTACCAGCAAAATATGTTTACGACTTCATGTTCGGCTGGGCCAATTTGGGGCAGGGGCTTGCTGCTTCTACCGTCATGCTGACCACGGTTCTGATCATTCTCGTTCCTTGGACAATGCTGGAATATAGTCGGAGGAAAGCGCGATGACTGAAGCTGTCCTCAACAGGAAGAGGCCAGCCGAAACTGAGGCTGTAGCAGCCCAGGCTCGTCCGGCACAAAAGCGGGCTTCGCAGCCGTGGGGTCGTAAGCCAAAACGGCGCTTTGCACCGGCCACCATCATGCTCTACAGCATTTTGTTCGTTGCTGCCGTCTATTATCTGTTGCCGCTTTACGTGATGGTAGTCACTTCTCTGAAGGGTATGCCGGAGATCCGGCTCGGCAACATCTTTTCACCGCCAGTCGAAATCACCTTTGAGCCATGGGTCAAGGCATGGAGTCAGGCTTGTACCGGCCTTTATTGTGAAGGCATTAGCGCGGGTTTCTGGAATTCGATCAAGATCACCGTGCCGAGCGTGATCGTTTCCATCACCATTGCTTCGGTCAATGGTTACGCGCTGGCCAACTGGAAGTTCAAAGGATCGGAAATATTCTTTTCAGTCTTGTTGTTTGGGGCGTTCATTCCGTATCAGGTCATGCTGTATCCGCTCGTGATCATAACCCGCGAGCTTGGCATATTCGGTACACTGACAGGCGTTGTCTTCATCCATACCATCTTTGGAATGCCGATCTTGACGTTGTTGTTCCGCAACTATTTCGCCGGCCTGCCGCCGGAACTCTTCAAGGCAGCGCGTGTCGACGGAGCCGGGTTCTGGCGCATTTTCTTTCAGATCATGCTGCCGATGTCGCTGCCGATCTTCGTGGTTGCAATCATTCTGCAGGTGACCGGTATCTGGAACGACTTTCTGTTCGGCGTGGTATTTGCGGGAACCCAGAATTTTCCGATGACCGTCCAGCTGAACAATATCGTCAACGCCATGCAGGGCGTGAAGGAATACAACGTCAATATGGCCGCCACCATTCTTACCGGGGCTGTGCCATTGCTCGTCTATTTTGTTTCTGGTCGGTATTTTGTACGCGGCATTGCCGCTGGCGCAGTGAAAGGATGAACTGATGAACTCCAGCGTTTCCATCCAGGACCTATCGCTCGGCTTCGGCTCGGTCAATGTGCTGCAAAATCTCAATCTGGAGATCGGGGAGGGTGAATTCCTCGTGCTTCTTGGGCCTTCCGGTTGCGGCAAGTCTACGCTGCTCAATTGCGTGGCGGGCCTTCTCGATATTTCGGAAGGCAGCATCTTCATCAAGGGGCGTAACGTTACGTGGGAAGAACCGAAGGATCGCGGTATCGGCATGGTGTTTCAATCCTATGCGCTTTATCCGCAGATGACTGTCGAAAAGAACCTTTCCTTTGGTTTACGTGTTGCCGGGCTGCCCAAAGGAGAGATCGATAAGCGTATCAAGCGTGCTGCTGAAATTCTCCAGATCGAACCTTTGCTGCAACGTAAACCCTCAGCCCTGTCCGGCGGACAACGTCAGCGTGTTGCGATCGGTCGTGCGCTGGTGCGCGATGTCGACGTGTTTTTGTTCGATGAACCGCTTTCCAATCTGGATGCAAAATTACGTTCTGAGTTACGCGTTGAGATCAAGCGCCTTCACCAGAAACTCGGCAATACCATGATCTACGTCACGCACGACCAGATCGAAGCCCTGACATTGGCGGACCGCATCGCAGTCATGAAAGGTGGGGTGGTCCAACAACTGGCTGATCCGTCGACGATTTACAATCGCCCAAAGAACAGGTTCGTAGCGGGTTTTCTCGGCTCGCCGTCGATGAATTTCTTTACGGGAGAAATTACGGCTACAAATGGCAAGCCAGTCTTCCATGTTGGCGAGACCGCCGTTCAGCTTGATGGATATGACGGTGGGCTGACACCCGGACGTAAGGCCACTCTCGGGGTTCGTCCTGAGCATACTAGACTTGATGTCGAAGATGGTTTTGAGGCGACCGTCGATCTGGACGAGCCGATGGGTGCCGACAGTTTGGTCTGGCTTCGCCTGAACGGACATTCGCTATCCGCACGGGTGGAAGCGGGGAAGCGCTATCGGGCAGGTGAGAAGGTCAGGATCGGTTTCAAGCCGGATGCCCTGTCGCTTTTCGATGCGCAAACGGAGGAGAGGCTTTAGATGAATAGCGAAGAACGCTCCCCTTAAGAGCCTCTCCTGCGAGAGGCGAGGCTATTGGCTTTCAATGGACGGCACGAGGGCTTGCCTCGGACCGTGCGGGGATTTTTTGCTCGCAACAAGGCCCGACACAATTCTGGATAGAGTTCTGAGGACGAGGACATGAACGGATATTCCTATCAACTTTACAGCTCCCGCAACTTCCAACCGTTGGAACGAACGCTCACCATGCTGCGGGATCTCGGCTATCGTCGGGTGGAAGGCTATGGGGGGATTTATGGTGATCCTGTTCGATTAAAGAAGGACCTCGACGCATTGGGACTTTCCATGCCTACCGGGCACTTTGGTCTGGATATGCTGGAGAACGAAGTCGACCGTGTTCTGGAGATTGCCAAGGTCGCCGATATGAAGGCTATTTTCTGCCCATATCTCGATGCAGACCGCCGCCCGGATAGTGTTGCCGGTTGGCAGGAGTTCGGAAAACGCCTTGCTATCGCTGGAGAGCATTATCGCAAGGCGGGCTATGCATTTGGCTGGCACAACCATGATTTCGAATTCCGCCCGTTGGCCGACGGTTCCGTACCACAGGAACATATCCTCGATGCTTCCCCCGATCTTGCATGGGAGGCGGATATTGCGTGGATTATCAAAGGTGGTGCCGACCCGCTTGAATGGATCAGGCGCTATGGCGACCGAATCCTTGCGGTCCATGTCAAAGATATCGCCATAGCCGGTGAAAAAACCGACGAAGACGGCTGGGAAGACGTCGGACATGGCACTGTGGACTGGGCTGAATTGTTTACGGCTTTGCGCAAGACGCCCGTCCGCTATTTCATCATGGAACACGATAATCCGTCGGACGACACCCGATTTGCGAGCCGTTCCATCGAAACCGTAAAGAATTTCTGAGTTGGAGAACGAAATGACCAAGACACTTGGTGTCGGCATTATCGGTTGTGGTAATATATCCGCTGCCTATCTGCGACTGTCTCCCATGTTTCGAGGTATCGAAATAATGGCGTGCGCGGATATAAATCCTGCTGCAGCAAAAGCGCGCGCAGACGAGTTTGGTGTAAAGGCGCAGACTATCGACGAGCTGCTTCAGAATGACGGCATTGATATCGTCGTCAACCTGACAGTTCCCGATGCTCATTATGCTGTCACGAAGCAAATTCTGGCCGCAGGCAAACATGCATACTCAGAAAAACCTTTGGTTCTCTCGATGGAGCAGGGGCTGGAACTGAAGGCGCTTGCTGACGGTCGCAACCTGAAAGTGGGGTGCGCGCCGGATACGTTTCTGGGTGGAGCCCATCAGCTTGCGCGGCGCGAAATCGATAATGGTAATGTCGGTCGCATCACCTCCGGTACATGCCATGTCATGAGCCATGGCATGGAACATTGGCATCCGAATCCCGACTTTTTCTTCCGAAAGGGCGGTGGGCCGATCCTTGATCTTGGACCGTATTACATCGCCAATCTCGTTAATCTGATTGGCCCCGTGAAGCGCGTCGCCGCTTTGACTTCTGCAGCTACACCGACGCGGACGATTAGCTCTGAACCACGCAAGGGCGAAGCCATTCCTGTGGAGACGCCGACGACCATTCACGCATTATTGGAATTCGAACAGGGCGCAACAGTAACACTATCAGCCAGTTGGGATGTCTGGGCGCATCGCCATGCGAACATGGAGTTGTATGGCACCGAAGGATCGCTTTACCTGCCCGATCCCAATTTTTTTGGCGGAGAAGTTCAAATGGCTAAGCCGGGCGAACCAGTAGAGCCAGTTAAAAATTGGGAGCATCCATTTGGTGTTGCCAATGAACAGCATTCTCAAGGTATGATGGCTAACTATAGAACGGCTGGTCTGGCAGATATGGCGGCTGCTATTCTGAATGGCCGCGATATACGTTGTTCACTGGAGCGTGCACTGCATGGGGTCGATGTCATGCTGGCTATTTTGAGATCAGGCGAGGAAAAGCGTTTCATTGACATCGAAACGCGCTGTACGCGCCCGGAGGCACTGGATATTGCCGCGGCAGAAGCTTTGCTTCGACCAGCAGAAAACCGAGAAAAACGGGCGGCGAACTGATTTTGCATCGCTCCTCCCGAGCGATAGGAGGCTATTCAGGGCTCACGGGTCCGGAGTGGCCTCCGCCCATTCTTATCCGATGGTCTGCAAGGACCTCACATCGATGCCGTTAATCCGGCCCAGAATGGCTTTGCCAAGCTGCTGCCCGGCCAGCTTGAAACTTTCCTCGACGACAATCAGCCCCGGGCGAAACCAATGCAAAATCTGCGTCGATTGTTTGGCTGCGACATCGACTTCATTACCGATACTCAATCCCGCATCTTCTACACCGGCAACAATTGCCAGAGCGGCTGCACTGCCAGAGCAGATGATACCGTCCGGTCGATCAGGTCTTTTCATCAATTGAGCTATATGCTGTCGCAAATCCTCAAGCGGTGTATCGAGATCAACGTCTTCGAGCGGCGATCCACCACAGTGAAAGGCACGCAGACCTTCATAAAATCCACCTACCATATGCCGGTAATAGGTGAGATGCGCGGGTGGAGTCAGTAAAGCGAGCCGCTTTCGTCCGCGCGCCGCCAGTTTGCCAACCATATCCAGCGCGAAAGTGAAATTATCAAAGTCGTGAAAAGGGTGCTCAATGCCCGTATCAGTGCGACCATGGGTGGCAAACGGAAAATCATGTTCCGTCAGATAATGAACGCGCTGATCGTCCGGTTCTGTACGCGAAAAAATAATACCGTCGGCTGAACCCGTTTCCACGATGTAGCGGATTGGTTCGATTGGTGCCCGCGAATGAAAATAGGGTGTCAGAATGAGATGGTATTGCGTTTCGGCAAGAACATCCGCGACGCCATGAATGACCTGGCTGGTAAAGCCCATGATCTCGTCCTGTGTGTTCAGGACAAGGGCAATGACATTCGTCTTGCCGGTTCGAAGGCGCACACCGGCACGATTGGGACGATAGCCGATCTGTCGGGCGATCAGTTGTACGCGTTTTCGTGTTTCCGGACCGATTTCCGGTGCATCCTTTAAAGCACGCGAAACCGTGGTCACGCCAAGGCCGGTCATGAATGCAATTGTCTTCAGCGTTGGACGTTCATTTTCAAAGAACGATTTGGCTGGATTTTGCGGCTTGGAAGCCTGCGGGCTCCGTTTTTCATTCATGCGTATTTCGTCCGGCAGCGAGGAACGATGTGTACGGGAAAAAGCTAGAATTCGCTTTATCTATCAATAGCTTGTTTTAACGGACTTGTCATCTTTTATGATGTTGAATCGATATTTTCAGATACCATTTCGAACGGTTTTTATTGCGCTCCGCACGTACTCGCTGAGGCATGCTTTCCATCGTCTCGGTGCTTGTCATTGCCAGCGATAAGAACTTCTCCTTGAACGCTGTTTTGACTAGATTGTCATGAATAAATTTCAGTATAATAGGACAATTCTGGATATGTCATGATGGAGTTGGTAGACGCATGTGGGAACCCATGTTGGAAATGCGCAAGGGCGTCACCAAGCATAGGCTTTTGACAGATAAAATTGTCGACGACATCGAGAAGGGTGTTCTTTTGCCCGCCACGCGTATGCCGACCCATCGCGATCTGGCACACAAACTCGGGCTTTCGGTACAGACGGTCAGTATCAGCTACAAGGAAGCCGAGCGGCGCGGCTATTTGCGCGGCGAAGTCGGCCGGGGAACCTATGTTTGTAACCGGGTGACGGAGCGGGCTGATCGCTTCATGCTTGATCGGGATCCGAGCGGGACGGCGGATCTGTCGATCATTCGCGCCGTCTATACAGAAGCCCACGAGAATGCATCGCGTCGTCTGCTGGAGGAAATGAGCCAGTCGGACAATGCGAGCTTCATGCGCCCTTGCCGTCCGATTGCGGGGCTGGATCGGCATCGTGCTGTCGCGCGGGACTGGTTGCGTGGTCTTTCCGTGGATGTCGATCCGGGCCGGATCATCATTACGAATGGCGCTGCTCATGGCTTGTTTCTTGCCGTCGCTGCTGTCGTCCAGCCGGGAGAGGTGGTACTGACGGAAAGCCTGACCGACCATGGAATCATTGGTCTTGCCAATGTGCTTGGCTTCACGCTGCGTGCGCTGCCGACGGATAGAGAAGGTATTCTGCCCGATGCTTTTGAAATTGCATGTAAGGCGGGAGATGTAAGGGCGTTGGTGCTCATCCCGACACTTGGCAATCCGACCAGTCATTTGATGGGCGCTGAAAGGCGCATTGCTGTTGCGGATATTGCCCGGCGATACGGCGTTTGTGTCATCGAGGATGAAGTCTATAAGCCGATCCTTGAAGAGCCTCTGCCATCAATGCCGGAACTGCTGCCAGAACTGGGCTTCTTCGTAACCAGCTTCACCAAGACGGTTATGACCGGCTTGCGGACAGGCTATCTTGTGGTGCCTGCGCATTATTCCATCCGCGTAACGTCGATTTTGCGCGTCACGAGCTGGAGCGGCGTTAATCTCGTTGCAGAGATGGCCAGCCGCTGGATCGAGGACGGAACGGCGACCGGGCTTCTGGATATTCAGCGTAGCGAATTGCGTTCAAGGCAGACATTGGTAGCCGATATTCTTGAACCGCACATTGCAGGCAGCAATCCGCTGTCGCTTTGTGCGTGGTTGAAGATCCCGCGCAACTGGTCGGAGGATGGTCTGGTCCGTGCTCTGGCAAGCAAAGGCGTTGCTGTCACACCTTCTGATCCGTTCGTGGCGGGCGGTGAGCGGGGGGATGGGGGCATCCGCATTTGCCTCGGCGGAAGGCTTTCGCGATCTGCCTTGCAGACAGCTCTTGAAACTATTCGCGAAACCTTCGCGCAACTGCCGCCGGTCTATGATGTCAGTTCTATAGCCTGAGCGCTATAGAACTGACTGCAGAAACTCTTTCGTCCGCTCTTCGGTCGGAGACTGGAATATCTGTTCGGGCGTGCCCTGTTCGCAGATGCGTCCCTTGTCGAAAAAACAGACACGATCAGACACTTCGCGTGCAAAGCGCATCTCATGGGTGACGAGGAGCATTGTCAGATCATGTTCTTGTGCCAGACTGCGAATGACCGCCAGAACTTCGCCGACAAGTTGCGGATCAAGTGCCGATGTAGGCTCGTCAAAGAGTAGAACACGCGGACGCATAGCCAATGAACGCGCAATCGCAACGCGCTGCTGCTGGCCACCTGACAGCTGTGAAGGGTAGTGATCTTTCTTGTCTGTCAGGCCGACAAGAGCGAGAAGATCGAGTGCACGTGCCTCGGCTTCGTCCCGCTTCATACCGAGAACGTGTACTGGCGCTTCGATGATATTGCGCAGCACAGACATGTGCGGAAACAGGTTGAAGCTCTGGAACACCATACCGACATGCGATCTGATTCTACGCAAGTGGGCTTCGCTCGCCCGAAACTGTCCTTTGCCGTTTGGTTGGTGATAGGACATATCTGCGAGTTCGAGCGTACCCTCCTGAAACGGCTCCAGTGTCATGAGAATACGGAGCACCGTCGATTTTCCCGATCCTGATGGGCCGATCAGTGTTACTTTCTCGCCTGTCTTGACCGAGAAATTGAATTGATCCAGCACAGTCAGTGCGCCGAAACGCTTGGCTACGTCCTGAAAGCGGATAATTTCCTGGGTCATTTGAGAGCGATCCCGTTCTTTGGAAGTGTGCGTTCGAGCAGGCGTATGAGCGCCGAGCAGATAAGTGTCAGGATGAGGAAGATCAGGCCAACCATCGACAGCGGCACCAGATATTCGAAGGTGCGGTCGCCGATCAGATTGGCGAGGTTCAGCATGTCGACGATACTGACGACAGACAGAACCGGGGTCTCCTTCAGCATCGAGACGAGGTAATTGCCCATAGCCGGGATGATCCGGGGTATGGCTTGCGGAATGACAATGTCGCGATAAGTGCGCCATGGCGTAAGGTTCAGGGCGCGCGCTGCTTCCCATTGTCCGCGCGGAATGGCCTCTATACCTCCGCGGTAAACCTCCGACGTATAGGCCGAATATTGAAGGCCAAGCGCCAGAGCGCCGGTCAGGAATGCGGGCAGAACAATGCCATAGACAGGCAGCACGTAATACAGGAAAAACAACTGTACCAGCAGCGGCGTATCGCGCAGAAACTCCACAACGACCACAGTCGGCCAGGATATGATTTTGTATGGGCTGCGGCGCAGAAGCGCAAAGACAAGGCCGAGCACCAATGCAATAGCAAAGCCGGTGGCTGCCGCTTTCAGGGTTACCGTCAGACCAATTGCCAAAATTGGCAGAATAGAAATCGCAAAGGAAAGCGTGGACGAGGTGTCCCATGCATAGCCGTAGATCATGCGAAACCTCCTGCCATTGTCTGGCGTTTCAGTCGTCGCTCAAGCCAGCGAATAGCGGAGGCGAGCACCAGAGCCATTGCAAAATAGCCGAGTAATGTCAGTGAGTAGATCGTTACATTGTCCAGCGTCAGATTGCGCAAACGCTGGGCCTGGAAAGTGAGATCGCTGATGGCGATAAGCGAGGCGAGTGCTGTATCTTTCAGATTATGAATAGCCAGATTGCCGAAAGCCGGCATCATCTCGACAACCGCCTGTGGCAGGACAATGTGAAACAATGTGTGGCCTCTGCTGAAGTTGAGGGCTCTTGCGGCTTCATGTTGCGCTTCAGGAACGGCCTGCAAGGCACCACGCACGACCTCAGCACCATAAGCACCAATGTTAAGGCCAAGCCCCATAATGCCGGTCGTGATCGGATCGAATGAAATGCCGATCAATGGCAGGGCGTAATAGAGCCAGAACAATTGCACGAGCAGTGAAGTACCCCGGAATATCTCGATATAGATCACCGCAATCGTGGAAAGGATCGGCCCACCCGCAAAACGGGCAATACCGGCTGCGAACGCCAGCAGAGTGCCGATAGCCATCGAACTGAGGGCAAGAACGACGGTGATTTGTGCGCCTTTGAAAAGGGCGGGAAGATACTCCGTCCAGTGCATATGGTCTTCTCCCGATAGAGATGAGACAAGGCCCGCCGAACCAATCATCATGGCACGGCGGGCGACAAAAGCGTTATTTTGCGTTGCAGAGGCTGGCTGTATCAACAGTCCGCGCCGCTTCGACGCTCTCTTCGCTAAGCCCATAGGTCATCAGGATTTTCTTGTAGTCATCGGTCTTCTTGAACTCGATGAGTTCCTTGTTGAAGGCGTCGTAGAATTCCTTGTCCTCCGGACGGAAGCTGAAAGCGCCAAAACTGCGCGCGGACTTGCCATCCACAACCGGGTCGGTAAACGGATGTGCCTGTTCCAGTTGTGGCGAATTTTCAACGAGCTTGGCCACTGTCAGCTCTGTAGCGGCGTAGGCATCCGCACGACCAGTCTGAACCGTGGATGGAGCGTCAGCATTGCCCTGAATCATGACGATCTGCGATTCATCGATACCCATTCCATGCAGGAAATCGATCTGATCGGCACCCGAAACAATTGCGACTTTCAGAGACGGATCTTTCTTGATGTCATCATAGGAATGAATGTTTTTTGGATTGCCTTTTGGCACCAGGAGACCTTCACCGTAGCTGGAATTGGCGACCGTGAACTGAACCTGTTTGCAGCGGTCGGGCAAAACATTCTGCTCGGCGGCGACAAACTCAAAGCGTTTGGCCTTCAATCCGGGAATAAGCGAGCCGAAAGGCGTAACAGTCCAATCGACTTCTTCAATTCCGAGTTTTTTGAAGATTGCTGCGGCAACGTCTGGGCCGATGCCTTTGGCTGCGCCACTCGCGTCCATATAACCATAGGGCACTTCGTTGGCGGTCGCTCCTCGCACAAACCCTGCGCTTTTCAGATCGTCAATGGTGACGGCCTGTGACGGGATTGTAAGAGCTGCAAATGCTGCCGCGGAAAGCAGAGCGGAAATCGTATGAAGTTTCATGCGCATGGTGTTCACTCCTCTTTATGGATGCCGGTTGTTTTTGGTCCGGCTTTTCAATTGGTCGGTACTGATTGATTTAAGACGAAGACGGCTCCTCGCTGATCGTGGCGATGACCGAAAGGCAATCACCCATCTTGATGAGACCCGGAAAGTGCCGTGCCGCGAGAATTCCGTCGAGTGCCGCGCGGTACTCTTGCGGAGCCACGCCGGTGCACGCCACATTATGAACGCGGGCAATGAGGTCGCCTTTGCGTATTTCCGCGCCAAGATCGACCAAAGGTTCAAGCAACCCCTCGGTATCGGCAAAGCCGAAGCATTCCTGCGATGGCATATCGAGCCATGTAGTGGGCGAATACTCCACATCACCATGCAAAATGCCAGCGTGGCGCAATAGGTTGCGAATGCCACGCTTGGCGATTGCTGCCGATCGTGCTGAAATCGTGCCACCGCCGGAAAGCTCGGTCGTCACAAACACCTTCCCGGCTTCCTCAGCGGTCGTGTCGTACATGCCTACAGCATCGATCTCGATCATTCGCATGGAAAAGGGGGCGGAGAATGCTTTGACGGCAGCAAAGCATTGGGCTTCCTGAGTTGCATCGGGCAGGGCATGTGCTGCGGCATAGGGCAGGAAATCGAGTGTTCGTCCGCCGGAATGAAAATCCATGACGATATCGGCTGTGGGCAGCAGATAGCGGGTGAAATAATCGGCGATCTTTTCAGTTACCGTGCCATCCGGGCGGCCGGGGAAACTACGATTGAGATTGCCTTTATCTATCGGCGATGTGCGTGTTCCGGCCATGAAGGCCGGGAAATTCATTGCAGGAACAATGATAACGCGTCCGTTGATCTCAGCTGGTTTCAGATTGGCGGCTAGATCGTAGAGTGCAACCGGCCCCTCATATTCATCGCCGTGATTGCCACCCGTAAGAAGGGCTGTGGGTCCATCGCCATTGCGAATGACGCAGATGGGCAGCATCAGCGATCCCCAGGCGGAATCGTCTCTGGACCAAGGCAGCCGCAAATGCCCGTGCTGTACGCCGTCGCGGTCAAGATCGACAGTCGGCGTGATCGGGAAGGGACGTGATGGAGGCGAGCTAAGCATCATCGCAGCGTCCTAATCCTTGACCACGAGCTTGCGTGGCACATTCGACAGGCATTCGACGCCGGTTTCGGTGATCACGACGCTCTCGGTGATCTCCAGCCCCATGGTTTCCAGCCAGAGACCTGTCATGAAATGGAAGGTCATCCCGGGCTGCAACTCGGTGTGATCGCCGGGGCGCAGGCTCATGGTGCGCTCGCCCCAATCCGGCGGATAGGACAGACCGATTGAATAGCCGGTGCGGTTGTCCTTGATGATCCCGTATTTCTTCAGCACAGCGAAGAAGCCGTTGGCGATATCTTCGCACGTGTTGCCGGGGCGAGCAGCAGAAAGTCCCGCTTCCATACCTTCGAGCGTTGCTTTTTCTGCATCAAGAAAAGCCTGCGTCGGCTTGCCGAGAAATACAGTCCGCGACAGTGGGCAATGATAACGCTTATAGCAGCCGGCGATTTCGAAGAAAGTACCTTCTCCGGTCTTCATCGGTAGATCATTCCAGGTGAGATGCGGGGCGGAGGCATCAGGTCCAGAAGGCAGCAGTGGCACGATGGCAGGATAATCGCCGCCGAAATCGTCAACGCCGCGCGTGCCTGCATCGTAGATTTCGGCAACCAGATCGCATTTACGCATGCCCGGCTCGATTTTATCGACGATGCGCTGGTGCATGGCTTCCACGATGCGACCGGCTTTGCGCATATAGCCGATCTCGGTTGAACTCTTCACCGCCCGCTGCCAGTTGACGAGACCTTGCGCATCTTTGAACTGTGCATTGGGCAGATGCTTCTGCAGAGCATGGTGGGCCGCAGCAGTGTACCAGTAATTGTCGAACTCGACGGCTATCGTCTTGTTACCCCATCCCTTTTCCTCAAGGATTGAGGCCAGAAGGTCCATCGGGTGGCGTTCCAGCGATTGCACGTAATGGTCGGGATAGCCGATAATGTTGTCATGGCTGATCCACGCGGTGCGTTTAGCACCGTTGCCATCCTGACCACGACCATACCAGATCGGTTCGCCTTCCATCGAAAGCACAACGCATTGATGGACATAGAAGGACCAGCCATCATAACCGGTAAGCCAGTGCATGTTGGACGGGTCTGTGACGATGATGACATCGAAGCCTGCCTTCTCCATGGCGCGACGGGTTTTGGCTATCCGCTCATCATATTCCGCGCGGGTGAAGTTGAGTTCCACACTCATCGACTGGCTCCTGCAGTTTTGGTTGAATCAATTTTCGTGCCTGCGTCGCGCAGGCTGGCGCGCTCCGTCGCAAGACGGGCGATTGCAGTATCCTGAACCCCGGTGCCCGTGAGGTCGCAGAAGGTTATGTCCTCTGCCTTCCGCTGGAATGTGGGGGCATTGAGAACGATCTGGCCCAGTTCTGGAAAGACAGTATCCGCTGCAACAATCCCAGCCGAAATTGCGTGGTGCAGTTCGCCAAGCCTGCGTGTCTGGGAGAGGCTGTCAGCGACATAGATGATTGATCGCTGGAAAAGGGTGGGGTCGATCTCGTTCTTATGTTCGGCATCCGATCCCATAGCAGTAACGTGCTGACCGGGTGCAAGCCATTCAGCCTTTATGAGTGGCGTTTCCGATGGCGTGGTCGTGACGATGATGTCAGTGCCATCACAAGCTTCCTTTGCATCTGCAATCGCCGTCACCGGTATTCCGAGCTTTTGGGTGAAGTTTTGCGCGGCTTTTTTCGCGCTATCGAAGTTGCGTGCCCAAATCCGCGCCTCGGTGATGGGGCGCACGAGCGTCAGCGCTTCAAGCTGCATTCCAGCCTGCATGCCCGCACCGATGATGGTGGCGACACGGGCATTTTCCCGCGCCAGATATTTTGCTGCGACAGCACCGGCAGCCGCTGTACGCACATCGGTCAGATAGCCATTATCCAGCAACAATGCTTCGATAAGCCCTGTCTTTGCCGAAAACTGGATCATCAGCCCATTGGTGGATGGTAAGCCGATGGAAGGATTATTGAAGAAGCCGGGACTTACTTTGATGGCAAAGCTGTCTATCCCGGGAATATAGGCCGTCTTCACATCGACTTCGCCACGTTCTGCGGGGATATCCAACCGAAGAATGGGCGGCATGCTGACACCGCTACTCGCGAGTGCCCGGAAAGCATCCTCCACGCACGCCACGCTTTCAAGTTCGAGGGCTATGATCTGTCGCAGATCAGCTTCGGTCAGAATTCGCATTTCAGCCATCAGCCTGCCCTCCGATAGCGGTCTTCCATGATTGCGCGGTGTTGTTCAGGATCGATATTGCCACCTGAGACTATGATGACGGTCGGTCCTGTCGGCTTGATTTTTCCAGCAAGCAAGGCGGCAATACCAACAGCTGCCGCGCCCTCAATAATCTCGCTTTCCAGCCGCGCCGCATGGCGGATGCCTGCTGCGATCTCTTCCTCGTCCAGCAGGATCACGTCGTCCAGCAGCGAGCGGCACATCTCAAAAGTCCAACGGTTATCGAGGCCTATGCCACCACCGAGGGAATCTGCCAGCGTATCCTGTTCCTCAACATTGACTGGTCTGCCCGCTTCAAGGCTCGCTTGCATCGCCGCGCCGCGGCGCATGGAAATTCCAATTACCCGCGCTAGTGAGCGTTTTGCTTTCACTGCTGCAGCCACTCCGGCGGCAAGTCCACCACCAGAAAGCGGAACAAGCACGGTGTCCAGTTCAGGGAGGTCTTTGACAATTTCCAATCCCATCGTTCCCTGTCCGGCAATGATGCGCGGATCGTCGAATGGTGGGATGGCATTCATGCTTTCATCACGCACAAGTCGCACGACTTCTTCCATCGCATCGTCCTGTGAGTTCCCAACGATGCGCACATCCGCACCAAGATCGCGGATTGCCTCGACCTTATTGCGCGGTACAAGCGATGAAAGACAGATTGTGGCGGTCAACCTTTGCATGGACGCCGCATGAGCCAACGCGCGCCCATGATTGCCGGTAGACGCGGTCACGAGTCCCTGCTTGCGTTCATTTTCGGACAGGCTGAGAACGGCATTTGTTGCACCGCGAAGCTTGAAACTACCCGTTGGTTGTCGGTTTTCAAGCTTGAGAAAAACCGGCGCGCCTGATCGCCTGCTGAGACTTTCGGAGTGGATCAGCGGTGTTCTTTGGACATGACCATTCAGCCTGTCTTGGGCTTGCTCTATTTCGTTGAGACTGATCATTTGCGACACACTTCCCGACATCCGCACCGCCGTTCAAAGCGGCGTGACAATGGGGAGCGCCGCACCAAGCAAAGCACGTCTTCGCTGCAGGCGAGCAAATTGAGGGCGCAATAATACACCACGTGCGAAACCGTAAGGCCGCATCCTCGTTCCCCATATGTTTGATTTTTTGTTCTTGGCTCTATGTGTGAAAGACCTATAGGATCATGTCAATAATTATATTGGATCATTACAATTTTGATCTGTCACGACTTTTCGATGTTGGAGCCTTGTCAGCGGCGCAGGCGCGTGCCAATGAGAACTGGAATGTTTGCAGATGCTGGATCAACAGAATGAAAGCCGCCTTGAAGCTCGACGCCGTCGATTTGCGTATTCTCGAAGCCGTTCAGGAGAATGCGCGGATCACCAAGCTTGCCTTGGCGGAGAAGGTCGGGCTTTCTGCGACACCCTGCTGGCTACGACTGCGCAAGCTGGAAGAGGCGGGGATTGTCACGGGCTATCATGCACGCATCGCCTACCGTAAAATTGCTCCCATCGCGAATGTCATTGTGCAGATCACTCTGGGCAATCATCGTCAAAGCGATTTTGACCGGTTCGAAAGAGCCGTCACAGTAGTACCCGAAATCGTGTCCTGCTGGTCGGTTGGCGGTGGGGTGGACTATTTTCTGATGATCGTGGCGCGCGATATTGATGGCTATCAGCGTCTGATTGACCGTCTTCTGGACCAGAATATCGGCATAGAACGCTACTTCACCTATATCGTGACCAAGCTGGTCAAGGACGAGAAAGCGAGCGCACCTTTGTCGCTGTTCAAGGAAGTCGCGGACTAGCCCAAACAGGCTGTCTTGCTTTTAAATTTAGTCCAATTCGCATGTTCGTCGGGCTGCCTTTGGTCCGAATCCAGAGCTATCCTGTGACAAACTTCTTCCTGAATTGGGAGAAGAACAATGAATGCCGTTCTGGATCATCCGATACAACATGATGGGCTTGGCAGGCTTCGCGATAAGCATCTTTTTCGCGAGCTTGGCTATATTGATGGACGCTGGTTTGCGGGACAAAAGGCCGAAACCTTCCCTGTTCTCGATCCTGCAACGGGTCAACGGCTTGCCCGTGTGGCTAGTCTTGGCGAAGCTGAGACGACGCTCGCGATCGATGCGGCAGTAAAGGCCTTTTCGGCCTGGCGTGATAAGCTGCCCCAGGAACGATCCGCGGTCTTGCGGCGTTGGTTCGAGCTGGTCACGGCAAATCGCGAAGATCTCGCATTGCTGATGACGCTGGAGCAGGGCAAGCCGCTGGCGGAATCGCGCGGCGAAATCGACTATGGCGCATCTTTCATCGAATGGTTTGCAGAAGAGGCCAAGCGTCTTAACGGCGAAACCATAGCGAGCCATCTCCCAAATGCCGAGATGCTCGTGCGCCGCGAGGCGTTGGGTGTCGTAGCACTTGTAACGCCATGGAATTTTCCGCATGCCATGATCACCCGCAAGGCGGCTGCAGCGATTGCCGCCGGTTGCCCGGTCGTCGTGCATCCGTCTTCTGAAACACCGCTTTCTGCATTCGCCCTCGCCGAACTGGCCGAACGTGCGGGAATGCCTGCGGGCATATTCAATGTGGTGACGGGCAAAGCCGCGCCTATCGTCGATGTATTGTGCCGCGACGAGCGTGTACGGGCGCTGAGCTTCACCGGTTCTACGGACATCGGCAGGCTGATTGCCACCAAATGTGCGAACACGATGAAGCGGCTTGTCATGGAGCTTGGCGGACATGCACCTTTAATCATCTTCGATGATGCCGATATCGAGCGGGCGGTCGATGTTGCTATGGCCGCCAAATTTGCGACCTCTGGTCAGGATTGCCTTGCTGCAAACCGTATCTTTGTTCAGCGCGGTATCCTGAAAGCGTTCACAAAGGCTTTTGCTGTGCGCATTGAGGCGCTGAAGGTCGGCAATGGGATTAATCCGACGGTGGAGATTGGGCCTCTGATGCACAGCCGGGCGGTGGACAAGGTCGAAGAGCACGTGCGGGACGCTGAAAAGCGAGGCAGTAAGATACTCGTCGGCGGCAACCGGCTGAGAGAGAATTCGCTTTTCTTTGAACCGACATTGCTGGTCGATGTGCCTGACGATGCGGCGATTATGCACGAAGAGACATTCGGACCGGTAGCTGCCGTCACGGTTTTTGACGATGAGGACGAAGTCATCGCCCGCGCCAATGCCACACAATATGGTCTCGTTGCCTATGTCGTAACGGCGAATGGCGCCCGACAGCTCCGTATGGGGCGCGCACTCGAATATGGAATGGTAGCCATCAACCGCGCAAAAATTACCGGCGCGCCGATCCCTTTCGGCGGCTGGAAGCAATCCGGTCTTGGCCGCGAAGGCTCCCATCAGGGCATCGAAGCCTTCACCGAACTCAAGTATCTCTGCATCGATACCGCCGCGTGAAAGCGTGGCGACAGGAAAGGAACACAACCATGTTGAATAATAGCAATGAACTGACCGCTTGGGATCGGGATCATTTCTTTCATCCGTCCACGCATATGGGGATGCATGCCCGTGGTGAAACGCCAACGCGCGTGCTGGAAGGCGGCGAGGGCGTGTATATTGCCGACGTGAATGGTCGGAAGAGCCTTGATGCCTTCGCGGGTCTTTATTGCGTCAATGTTGGTTATGGCCGCACAGAAATTGCGGATGCGATTGCAGAACAGGCGCGCAAACTTGCCTATTATCATGCCTATGTCGGTCATGGCACTGAAGTGTCGATCACGCTTGCCAAGATGATCATCGACCGTGCACCAGACCATATGAGCCGCGTCTATTTTGGTCTGTCCGGTTCGGATGCCAACGAAACCAACATCAAGCTGATCTGGTATTACAACAATATTCTTGGCCGCCCGGAAAAGAAGAAGATCATTTCTCGATGGCGCGGATATCATGGTTCGGGCGTGATGACGGGAAGCATGACGGGTCTTGCAACCTTCCATAATGCATTCGATCTGCCGCGCGCTCCGATCTTGCATACTGAATCCCCTTATTATTTCCGTCGCGCGGACCGCTCGATGAGCGAAGAGCAGTTTTCGCAACATTGCGCCGACAAGCTCGAAGAAATGATCCTTGCTGAAGGTCCGGATACGATTGCTGCCTTTATTGGTGAGCCGGTTCTGGGTACGGGGGGCATTGTGCCGCCACCGGCTGGTTACTGGCAGAAGATTCAGGCTGTTCTTGATCGCTACGATATTCTGCTCGTTGCCGATGAGGTCGTTACCGGCTTCGGCCGTCTCGGCAGCATGTTTGGTTCCGACCATTACGGCATGAAGCCAGATCTGATTACCATCGCCAAGGGATTAACCTCGGCCTATGCACCGCTTTCCGGCTCGATTGTATCGGACCGCATGTGGCAGGTGCTGGTTCAGGGATCAGACAAGATGGGGCCAATTGGCCATGGCTGGACCTATTCTGCCCATCCGATCTGCGCTGCAGCAGGCGTAGCCAATCTCAAGCTCATCGACGAGTTGAAACTGGTTGAAAATGCCGGCTCCACAGGCGCCTATTTCCGCAAGGCACTGCAGGATGCTCTTGGCGATCACAAGCATGTCGGCGAAATTCGCGGCGAAGGTCTGATGGCGGCAATCGAATTCGTTGGAGATCGCGACGACCGCAAATTCTTCGATCCTTCGCTGAAGATCGGCGCACAGGTTTCAACGGCACTTCTTGCCAACGGCGTTATCGCTCGCGCTATGCCTGAAGGCGATATTCTCGGATTTGCTCCACCACTCTGCTTGACGCGTGAAGAAGCAGACAAGGTTGTTGCCGCGACGAAAAAGGCGGTTGCGACCGTCTTTGCTTGAGCCAGTAAAAGCCGTGGCTGTCGGATATTCAATGTCTGACAGCCACGGCTTTTCTCTTTGTTCGCCAGAACAGAAATGTCGCCTTGTCGAAGCCGTTCCATTCGCCATATGTGTTGGTGAGGCATTGAGGAACCATTCCTATGACGACGATTGGCTTGAAGCGTATTTATGAAGCTCCTTCACCGAACGATGGCTACCGTGTACTCGTGGATCGTGTTTGGCCGCGCGGTATGACAAAGGAGAAGGCGGATATAGATCTTTGGGCCAAAGATATTGCCCCGACCGCCAATCTTCGCAAATGGTTCTGCCATGATCCGGCGAAATGGAATGATTTTCAGATAAAATATCGCGAAGAGTTGGAAGGTAACAAGCCAGCACTGAAGGATTTGATCGCGACCGCCAAGGCAAGAGGTGGGCGACTAACGCTCTTATATGGCGCGAAAGACGAAGAGCATAATCAAGCTGTCGTCTTGCATGAATTCATGCAAACTCTGTAGACGGCCTCAAAGAGTGCCACAACCGTGGCACTCTTTGGTATTCAATCTCAAAATCACCACTTGGTGTGGACCTTGAGTAGCGCTTTACGCCCTTCACCATAGCCGCAGACATAAATGCCCTGACAACCAGCGACATAGTTCTTGTCGAACAGATTGGTGACGTTGAGGTCGACCCCCCAATTGTCTTTTTCGTAACCGAGCTTCAGGTCGGCAAGCGCTACAGCTGGCACCTTGAGTGTATTTTCCTCATCGGCATAAGAGGAACCGAGGTAGCGTACACCGCCGCCGAGCGTCACCCCTTGAAAAGCACCGTCTGGCACCTTGTACTCGACAAAGACGGAGGCCTGTTGTTCCGGCAAGAGGTAAGGACGATTGCCGATAATATCGGGGTTGCTGTCATTCTCTTTGATTTTCAGGTCGTAGGCAGTAACCGAAGCAGTCACTTTCCAAGCATCGGTGATATTGGCCTGAACTTCCAGTTCGAAACCGCGCGAGTTGACCTTGCCAAGCTGCTCACGCGCGAAGCTGGAGCCAGTGAGGGCATTCTCCTTGGTCAAATCAAACAGTGAAGCGGTGATCAAGCCGTCGAACAATTCCGGACGGTATTTGACGCCCACTTCATACTGTGTTCCCGTCTCCGGTTGAGCATAGCTGCCATCTGCCAGCGTTTCGATGATCGGATTGAAGAAGGTCGCGACGCTGACATAAGGCGTTATGCCATTGTCGAACTCGTAGCCCAGTCCAGCGCGGCCTGAAGCTTTGCCCTTGTTATATTCGTAGCTCGGCAATCCTGCCGCGTCAGTTTTGACATAGTCGTAGCGACCGTTGAATGTTGCGATCCAGCCGTCGCCGAACTCTACTCGATCCTGTGCGTAAATGCCGATCTGGTGACGTCGCAGATCCTGATCGATATAAGGGTCGAACATCGGGCCCTGTGGTTCACCATATACCGGATTGAAACCATCGATAACAGTCGCCCCGCCGGTCTGCTGCATCTGTTCAATACGGAAATAACGGTACTCGACACCAAACAGAAGATTGTGTGTCAGAGCATCGGTCTCGACTGTTCCCTCAAGCTGGTTGCCGGCAAGGAAGGTATTGACCGTCGTATCGTGCCTGAAATTGATGCGCGCAATGTTCGGATTTCCTGGTGCCGGCTGCGGCAAGAAACCTTCATAACCATAGGCGTAAAGGGTGTGTTCTTTCACATGTGAAAAACCATAGCGAACGTTCTGCCGTACAGTCCAGTCATTGTCGAACTGATGCTCGAATTCATAGCCGATGGAGGCCTGCTCGCGCTCGTAGGAATCAATGTCGGGCTCGGTGAAATTTCGCTTGCGCGAAATCTTGCCGAACTCGGTTGGAACGACAGTGCCGTAGTAGGGAAGAAAGCCTCCGCCATCGTGGGTCAGATCAAGATGGGTATAGTTGCCGAGAATGGTCAGCTTCGTCGCTTCGTCCGGCTTGTATTCAATGCTTGGCGAGATGACGCCGCGAAATTCCTTGGCGAAGTCTGTATAATTATCGCCACCCTGAATCTTGCCGTTCACACGGTAATTGACCGTATCGCTGGCTTTGTCGCCGATGTCGAAGCCAAGATAGGCATTACCGTAACTATTGACGCCCGTTTCTAGATATCGCAGCCGCTCGTCGGTCGGACGCTTGCTGATATAGTTGACAATGCCGCCCGGATTGGACCCGCCGTAAAGGGCAGACGATGCACCACGCAGAACGTCGATACGTTCAATGCCAAAGCTATCGATCAGGAAACCACCGAAGCCGTAGCTGAAGTTCTGCAAACCGTCGAGATAGGTGCCGTATTGGGTGGCTTCGAAACCGCGAATATAGAGCCAGTCGGTATCGTTATCGACACCGAAAGGCTGTCCGAGCACACCTGGCGTATAGCGCAATGCTTCGTCCAGCTTTTGCGCGCCGATGGCATCCATCTGCTTGCGCCCTACAACTGATACGGATTGTGGAATCTTTTCGATGGCAACGCTGTCTTTCGAGCCGGTTGTCGTTACTGTTGGAACAAAGCCGTTTACCGGCGCAATACCCTCATCACTACGACCATTTCCCGTCTGTACGACAACCGTGTCAAGGCGAACTGTATTGTTAGTCTCTTGCGCGTAGGTTGTCGAAAGCGGCAGAAACGCAAATGCTGCGTTGCCGGCCAGCAGCATCAGGAAGTGTTGCTTTATCGATGTGGTCATTCGGTGCAAGCCCCTTGAGAAATCCTATATCTGACCCAACTTGCCAACGTCCGATAAGACAACAGCCAGGTACGGCGAATGCGTCAGCGCTGCAACGCATTGCGAATTAATATGAGTATTTACATCAAGATATTGCTAGAAGATTGTTCGTTATTTCGCCCAATTGAATGATCTTTGGCTAATGTAAAATGTCCTCAAATATCGCTCGCGCTGGGTTTACTGTTGGTGTTGTCTGACCCAGGCGGCAGGCGTAGTGCCGGTCAGTTTCTTGAAAACACGGGTGAAATGCGCCTGATCGGCGAAGCCCGTGAGAGCTGCGATATGGGGTAGGGACACGTTTGGTTGCAGAAGCAGCATCTGCGCTTGATCAATGCGCTTCCGCATCTGCCAGGCGTGCGGTGAAACGCCTGTCGAGGCCTTGAAGGCGCTGCAGAAATAGGATTCGGACAATCCGGCGAGCGTTGCCAGTTCTTGAAGGCGGATAACGCGCGCGTAATTATCCTCCATGAATTCAGTAACGCGGCGAAGCTGTCGCGGTGAAAGCTTGCTGTTAAGTGTCCTTTGTTCCAACTGCGCTTCAAAGAGTTCTGTTACAAGTGCGGTTAGCAGGCCCTCTCCATAAAGGTCATGCATCGGTGCTTTTGAAATGCATTCTTCGGCCAGCAAGGAACCAATCTGTTCGATCTTCGAGTTCGAAAAGAACAGGCGAGGCTTTTCGATGCTACTTTTGTCCAGTACGTGACCGAAGCGTTGTTGTAGGGCAGCAATATCGAAATGCAGATCGAGATGCTTTAGTTTTCCCGGACGTGTTACGCGGCTCCAGATCGTCATGCCAGCAGGGACGTAGCAAAGCCTTTGCCGCGGTTGAACACTCGCCAGCGTATGGTTGGTTTGTTCGGGGCGGATTGCCAGTTCCCCTCGGCTTTCAAGCACAAGAAAAAGGCGCGGCGCTTCCGAAACATATTCTCCACGTGCGCCTGGTCCGCAATCGACCGACCATACGTCGGCTATTGCGCCATTCCAAACGCGATAATGGAGATCGTCCAGTAAGCTGACGTCTTCAATGTGACTTTTCATATGCGGATGGAAGCCCAAACTCTTCTTCCCGATGGTGTTTCTCAAAACATGTATATCTTTCTCATATTTTGCTATCAACCTTCGATGAACTGCTTTATTGCAGGGCAGATATCTAGGTCCTGACCCTAGAGTGGACCAAAATCAGGAATGAGAATGATGACCTCCGCTCTGTTCGAACTCGAGAATGTCACCTTTTCAGCCGCCGGGCGCATCCTGTTGCAACCGCTGACGATGTCGATACCGGTGGGAAGTCTGACAGCGCTTATCGGGCATAATGGTTCAGGCAAATCAACACTTCTGAAAATTTTGGCTCGGCAGCAGCCAGTGTCCGGCGGGACTGTACGCTTTGCGGGTAAGGCGCTTGGTGATTGGGGTGACCGTGAGTTTGCGCGTAAGCTTGCCTATCTGCCACAGCAGACTGCACCTGCGGCAGGCATGCTGGTCAGGGAACTTGTCGCTTTGGGGCGTTACCCCTGGCACGGTGCTCTTGGGCGCTTCGGTGTAACAGACCGTCAGAAGGTGGAAGAAGCCATCGAACTGACCGGGATCGGAGCCTTCGCGGACCGATTGGTCGACACCCTTTCGGGCGGTGAGCGTCAGCGCGTCTGGCTCGCCATGCTGGTTGCTCAGGATGCGGAATGCCTTCTGCTTGATGAACCGACTTCGGCGCTGGATATCGCGCACCAGATCGAAGTTCTCTCGCTTGTGCGTAAGCTGTCACACGAAAGGGACCTGAGCGTCTTCGTCGTCTTGCATGATGTCAATATGGCCGCACGCTTTTGCGATGAAGTGTTTGCACTCCACAGCGGCAGATTGATCGCACAATCCACGCCTAAGGGAATTATGGTGCCAGAACGCCTGGAGGAAATCTATGGCATTCCGATGGAAGTCATGCAGCACACTTCTACGGGACAGTTGATCGCTTCGCCGCGATAGGCTGTCAGTCCCTACCTTCTTCGGGCGCTCCTAACGGAAACAGATGACGGAATGGTCGCGCTTCATCGAGTGCGCGGGCATAGCTCGGCCGTGCAAGCAGACGTTTGCGATAGGTCCACACATTGGCGAATTTTTCGGGAATGGCATAGGTCCAGTCTGCGTAGAGCAGGGCAGGCGCCGCAGCGCAGTCGGCAAGGCTGAAATCATCCCCCGAGACCCATTTGCGCCCTTCCATATGTCGATCCAGAAACGCATAGGCTGTATCGAAGGCTGCTCGCCAGCGGTTGCCCCCGTCGTCATGCTCGCGACCAAGTGCGATATAGACGAGGCGTTGCTGCGGGTAGTTTATGTAATTATCGAAGAAACGATCCCACATTCTCACGTCCGCGCTGACAAGCGGGTCCGATGGGATCAGTTGTCTGGTGTGGGGATGGGTGGCGTCGAGATACTCGATGATACCGGTCGCTTCAAACACCAGTTTTCCATTATGCGTTAGCACGGGGAATTTACCGAAGGGCCAAACGGCGTTGAACTCGCTCGCTACCGGTTCCGTACCATCAAGAATTCTTGCTTCGAAAGCTATGTCCTTTTCATAGAAGGCGGTTATCGCTTTTTGGCAGTATGACGAAAAGGGATGAAGGTAGAGTTTCAAGGTCATCGTGGTCCTCCCAGACAGATGGCAGATGAACTTCAATCGCCGTTGGCGCGATAGTCCGCGCGATTGATGCCATGACGCTGCATCTTATCGTAAAAGGTCTTTCGCGGAATACCGAGCGCCTCAATCGTTTCCTGAACATTGCCATTATGGGCGGCAAGCGTTTCGCGGATAAGCGTTTCTTCGTAGCGCTCGAGCCGTTTTGGAAGTGTTTCTTGATTGCCGACCATCGATTGCAGCAAGTGAGCCGGTTTCGCAACGCCAAGCGCTACGCGGTCGGCAAAATGTGCCAACTCGCGGACATTTCCCGGCCAGCTATGGTTCATGAGATGTCGGTGTGTCGCTGCATCGATAGCGGGCACATCGCGATTGAAGCGTTTCGACGCTCGCGTCAGGAAATGTGCGAAAAGCAACGGAATGTCGTCTCGTCTTTCTCTCAGCGGCGGGATGGAAAGCGTGACGACATTCAGCCGGTAATAGAGGTCCTCACGGAAGTCGCCTCTCTGGGCGGGGTCACCGAGGTCGATCTTTGCTGCAGCCACAACCCGCAGATCGACCGGGCGAACCTCATTCGTGCCGAGTGGAGTGATTTCGCGCATCTCAAGGACGCGCAGCAGTTTCACTTGCGTTGCTGCAGGCATGCTTTCAATTTCATCGAGAAACAGCGTGCCACCACTTGCATGTTCAACCCGTCCGAGCCGCTTTTTCTGAGCTCCCGTGAAAGCACCTGCCTCGTGACCGAACAGTTCGCTTTCAATCACCGTTTCGGGCAAGGCCCCGCAGTTGAGTGCTACGAAATTGCCTTTGCGACGATGGCCCCAGTTGTGCAGCAACTGTGCGACGACTTCCTTGCCACTGCCAGTTTCACCAGCCACGAGCACATCAACATCCGTATCGGCTATATCGCGCAAGGTACGGCGCAGATTTTCCATCGCCGGTGTCTGGCCGATCAACGGCAGATCGCCCTCCACATTCTCGGCGGCTTCGCGTAAGGCGCGGTTTTCAACGATAAGCTGTCGCTTTTCCCATGCACGACGGATGCTGTGCACGAGCCTGTCGGCTGCAAACGGCTTGGCGATGAAATCATAGGCACCGTCCTGAATGGCTTGCACCGCCATCGGAATATCACCGTGGCCAGTAATCAGGATTACTGGCAAATCGGGGTCAATGGTTTTGATCCGGGCAAAGAATTGGAGACCGTCGATCTGCGGCATGCGGACATCGGTAACAACAACGCCATCATACTCAAAAGTAACGCTGTTCAACGCATCCAGTGCGCTTGGAAAATCAGCAACCTCGAAACCGGCAAGCTCAAGCGTTTGACGAGTGGCGCGGCGGAGGGCCTTGTCATCGTCGACAAGGATAACGAAGGGTGACTTGTCCATCATGCTTTTCTCAGTTCAATGCGGAAAGACGTGCCTGCGGCATTACTTTCGGCAGAGATGGTCCCGCCATAGTCAGTGACGATCTCCTTGACGATCACAAGACCTAGACCGAGACCTTTTTCCTTCGATGTATTGAAAGGCGAAAACAGATTGTCGCGAATATGCTGCGGCATACCCGGTCCATTGTCGGAAACCAATATGATGACTTTGTCACGATCTACATGAGTGCGGACTTCTATTTTTCCATCATTCTGTTTTAAATCAATGGCTTCCAGTGCATTCTGGAACAGGTTGATGAAAACCTGTTCCAGCCGGATTGAATGACCGATAACTTGCAGTTCCGGCGGTGGTAGTGCGATATCGAGCTGATCCATGCGCCCAGAGAACCTGCTTCGCAACAGTACCAGCGCACCCGAAATGACCTGACTGAGCGAAGTCGGTTCGGAAGGAGTACGTCCCTTGCGGGCAAGTGCTTTAAGGTCACCCGTGATTGTACCTATGCGGTCTGTTAATGCGGCGATTTCACTGAGGTTTTCGGTTGCGTTGGAAAGGCATTTCCGTTCGATGAAGGTTTTTGCGTTGTCTGCATAGGCGCGAATAGTTGCGACGGGCTGGTTGATTTCATGCGCCACGCCAGCCGCTACTTGCCCCATGATGGCCAGGCGATTGGCGTGCACGAGGTCCTGCTGCACCCCTTGCAGCATTGTTTCGGTGCGACGATGGTCGCTGATCTCAGCTTGCAGTCTGTCGCGTGCCAGACTGAGATCGCGGGTGCGCTCTTCCACGCGTTCTTCCAGTTCTATCTGTGTACGCTGTGCATTGGCGATGCGTGTCGCGATTTTCTGCCTGCGACGTAGAAGAAGTCCGGCAACCATTGCGATAGCTGAAAGGATGATAAAGGTGAACAACCGGGATTCACGAATGGCGGAAGGAATCTGCGGGCGAATTGGCGCGAGACTGTACATCTGCCAGGGAGTGGAAGGCACGATCGAACGGATTGCGAGAAAGTCGGTATTGCGCGCATTGCCGGGCAGCAGCGCATCAATCAACTGTACATCCTCGCCGTCAATTGACTTGATCGACAGGGGCAAGGGTTTAAGTGGCGCGTCACCAAACTGCAGGCTATCGCGGATAGACTGAAGCTGCTCCTGATTGATCGAGCCAATGGTCATGAAACGCCAGGACGGCAAGCTTGTAATCAGAACGATATTTCGTTCATCCGTCACGAAGGTCGGTCGTCCGGCATTGTTCCAGTCACTTTCCAGCCTGTCGAACTCCAGCTTGACAACGATCACCCCCAACGGACCGCTTGGGCCATCGATGCGACGGGATATGTAAAGACCGGGGCGATTGCTGACATTGCCGAGCGCAAAGTACTCTGCATCCCCGTTTTTCAAAGCGTTGTGAAAATAGGGGCGAAACTTGTAGTCGTTGCCGACAAAACTCGTTGGTCCGCGCCAGTTGCTTGCCGCGATGGCAATGCCGTCCATGCCGACAAGATAAATGACGGCCGCTTGTGTCCCATCCGCCAATGCTTCGAGTTTCTCATTCAAGGGATCGATTGTTGTGGCTGTTTTGTCCAGTAATGCAGCTTCCAGCGCCTTATCCTTTGACAGCACCAGAGGCAAAGCACGTTGCTTGTCGAGAACAGCGCGCAACAACGCAGTGTTGAGGTTGGCATCGATCCTTGTCTGCTCGCTTAATGCGAGGACGGCCTTGTCTCGTGCCATGTCGCCGACGACCCAGAATGCAAGCGCGAAAACCGCAGCCCAAAACAATCCGAACAACGCCCATGTCCGTCGGTTGATGTTTGTGGGTCGGGTGCGGCTGTCCGCTGGGGAGGGGTTCGAACTCATTGCTCTCATTGTGCAATATTTCACACAAATAGGAAATCCAAATGTGCGGATAATCGCACTTCTGCTAGATTTACTTCGATGCGAAAACTCACAAATTTAAAGAAAACAACACGTTAGTGATCTATCTCCAAACTGGCACGGACATTGCAATCAATTAGTTCAGCAGCGGCTGGGACCGCTGGAATTCGAGACTGAAGGCTTGGGAGGCTGGACAGGTTCCGGACTGAGCCGAACGGAGGACATCATGATTGCAGTACCGACAGGTGCCGCGGCTGCGCCGCGCGGCCCAATCCCCTTTTATAAGCATCTTTATGTACAAGTATTGGTGGCTATTGCTGCCGGTATTCTGCTTGGCCATTTTTATCCCGAGCTGGGCACGCAGTTGAAGCCGCTTGGCGATGCGTTCATCAAGCTCGTGAAGATGATTATCGCGCCTGTCATCTTCCTGACCGTTGCAACCGGCATCGCCGGAATGACCGACATGAAAAAGGTCGGTCGCGTTGCCGGTAAGGCAATGATCTACTTCCTGACGTTTTCGACGCTTGCCTTAATTATTGGGCTTATCGTCGCCAACGTCGTGCAGCCGGGCGCCGGGATGCACATCGACCCGGCTTCGCTTGATCCGAAGGCCGTTGCCAACTACGCCGCCAAGGCACATGAGCAGACCATCACCGGCTTTCTGAGCAACATCATCCCGACAACGATTGTTGGAGCATTCGCAGACGGCGACATTCTGCAGGTGCTGTTCTTCTCGGTTCTGTTTGGTATTGCGCTGGCTCTGGTCGGCGACAAGGGCAAGCCTGTCACCGATTTTCTTCACGTCCTGACAGCACCCGTTTTCAAGCTGGTTTCGATCCTCATGAAGGCCGCTCCAATCGGGGCTTTCGGTGCCATGGCATTCACCATCGGCAAATACGGCATCGGCTCGATTGCCAATCTCGCGCTTTTGATCGGCACATTCTATCTCACGGCCCTGCTGTTCGTGCTTGTCGTTCTGGGAGCTGTCGCCCGTTACAATGGCTTCTCGATCCTCGCGCTTATCCGCTATATCAAGGAAGAGCTGCTGCTGGTTCTGGGCACATCTTCGTCTGAAGCCGCACTTCCCGCGCTGATGGACAAGATGGAGAAGGCTGGCTGCAAGCGCTCTGTCGTTGGCCTCGTCATTCCGACGGGCTATTCGTTCAATCTCGACGGCACAAATATCTACATGACGCTGGCAGCCCTCTTCATCGCGCAGGCGACGGATATTCCACTGTCACTGAGTGATCAGATACTGCTTCTACTGGTGGCAATGCTGAGCTCAAAAGGTGCAGCAGGCATTACGGGTGCCGGTTTCATCACGCTTGCGGCGACACTGTCCGTCGTTCCAGCCGTTCCAGTCGCGGGCATGGCCCTGATCCTCGGTATCGACCGCTTCATGTCAGAATGCCGCGCTCTGACCAATCTCGTTGGCAACGCGGTCGCAACCATCGTCGTGGCACGTTGGGAAAATGAACTCGACACCGACAAGTTGGCCGCAGCGATGAACGGAACGCCTGTTGTCACAGACCTTGTTCCGCAGATGGAACCTGCCGAATAACGCCATATCAGCACGTCAGACAGTAAGAGAAATGGCCCGCTTCTGGCGGGCCGTCTTCCATCTAGCGTTCTACAGGTTTGCCTTGCGTTATCAACCGGGCGCTATGCTGGCCGGAGATGTAAGTCCAGAGCCAGCTCCAGGCGACGGCGGCACGGCTTCGCGTTCCAATAAGGAAGAAGATGTGCGCAATGCCCCAGAACCACCAGGCGATGAGTCCCTTGAGCTTGAAGCGCCCCATATCGACCACAGCGGCGCCTCTGCCGATGGTCGCAAGATTGCCCTGATGCTTATAACGGAATGGCATCGGTGGGGTCTTTCCTTCAATGCGGCTTTTGATGACCTTCGCAACATAGGCACCTTGCTGCTTGGCGGCAGGGGCAATACCCGGAACCGGCTTGCCGTCCGGTCCCTCGACCCATGCGGTATCACCAATGACGAAGATATCCTCATGGCCAGGTACATTGAGGTTGGATAACACCTTTACGCGCCCCGCTCGGTCACTCTCGGCGTTGAGCCACGTCGCAGCTGGAGAGGCAGCCACGCCTGCTGCCCAGATTGCCGTCCGGCATGGAATGAACTCTTCGCCGACAGTCACGCCCTCGGCTGTGATGTCCTTGACCGGAATTCCGAGCCGTACTTCCACCCCCAGTTTTTCGAGCGCTTTCAACGCATAACTGGACAGGTCTTCTGGAAACGCCGCCAGAATGCGCGGACCGGCTTCAAGCAGCATCACGCGTGTCTGCCGCGTGTCTATATTGCGAAACTCCGGCCATATGGTTTGCTTGGCCAACTCAGCGATAATGCCTGCTAGTTCAACGCCCGTCGGCCCGCCACCCACGATGGCAAATGTCAACAATGCTTGCCGCTTTGCTTCATCGCTTTCACGTTCTGCACGCTCAAAGGCGAGAAGCAGGCGACGGCGAATGGTGGTTGCGTCCTCAAGCGCCTTCAGTCCGGGTGCTAGCGCCTCCCACTGATCATTGCCGAAATAGGCGTGTCGTGCTCCGGTGGCGAGTACGAGCATGTCGTACGAAATTTCGGTGCCGTTTTCGAGCAGCACCTGACGGTGCTCGGTGTCAACATCGGTGACTGTGCCCAATAGCGTGGTCACTTCCTTGCGATCTTTGAACAGATGCCGGATCGGCCAGGCAATTTCGGACGTGGCCAGGATAGTTGTTGCAACCTGATAGAGAAGCGGCTGGAACAGGTGATGATTACGCTGATCGATCAGCGTTATTCGCACGTCGACGTTTCTAAGATCGTGGATCAGTTGCAATCCGCCAAAACCGGCGCCGACGACAACGAGATGGGGGGCTCGCTTTTCACTCATTACTTCAGCCTGCTTTCATCCTTAAAATGCTCGTCAATCACCCTGTTGCAAGAGGAGGATCGTCGTCAGACATATTTTATGTCTGTGTCCTGCTTTTTCCAGACATCTTACCCCGATATTGATCTATTTTAAGTTTTCATCACAGAACGGTGTAAAGAGATTGTCTCCGTTCCAGAATAGAACAATTCCAGAAAGCACTTTCAACTTTTTGAGCGATCTTGTGTTTGCTGTCATTTCTTTTAACATTTTGTGTTTGCGGCCTCTTGTCTTTGGTGTTTCCGCTCTAGCTAACCCTAGGTTGTTATCGGAGCTTGGAGGGACGGATGCATTGGCTTCAGGCAATATTTCAGCAGGCACCCGAAATTGCTTTGTTCCTTTCCCTGGCCGGCGGGTATGCGGTCGGCAAGATACACTTCGGCAAGTTCCAGTTAGGAGGGGTTGCCGGGTCACTGCTTGTCGCGGTGATAATCAGCCAGGTGGGCGTTCAGATCGATAATGGGGTGAAGGCTCTGCTCTTCGCCCTTTTTATTTATGCGGTCGGTTTCGAAAGTGGTCCGCAATTCTTTAGATCACTCGGGCGGCAATCCTTGCGTGAGATCGCAATGGCCGCGGTGCTCGCTATCAGCGGTCTCGCGACCGTCGTCATCATGGCGCGCATATTCGGTTTGGACAAAGGTCTTGCGGCGGGTATCGCAGCAGGTGGGCTGACGCAATCTGCAATCATCGGAACGGCAAGTTCGGCCATTTCCAAGCTTGGTCTGGCAGCTGACGAAGTACAGCGATTGCAGGCCAATGTCGCTGTTGGATATGCTGTGACCTATATTTTCGGTTCCTTCGGAGCGATCATTGTCTGCGTCAATCTGCTGCCGAAATTCATGGGACGCACTATCCGCGACGATGCCATCAAGGCGGAAGCCGAACTTTTGGCTGGCATAAGGGTCTTGGGGCAGGGCGAAAGCGAAGCAGCTCCTGATCTTGTGGGGCGCATCTATAAGGTGGAACAGGCATCAGGAAAGACCGTGGCCCAGATTGAGGCGATGACCTCTGTTGAAGACGCCATAACCATTGAACGGGTCAAACGTGCTGGCAAGATCATCGGCTTCGCACCCAATCTCCATCTGGAAAGGGACGACATCGTTCTTGTGGCCGGCAGGCGCTCAGGCGTTGTCGCTTCTGGCAACAAGATCGGCACCGAATTGCAATCTTCTGAAGGCATGGATGTCGTCGTGCAAATCCGTGACGTGACGATCACTTCACCGGATTATGTCGGCAAGACCGTTGCTGCGATCAAGGAGAATATAAGCTCTGAACTGCGCCATGGCGTCTATGTTATCGGTGTCAAACGTGCCGACAAGCCTTTGCCGCTGCAACCAGATACGGTCATCAGTGCTGGCGATGTCGTTTCACTCTACGGAACCGATCAGGATTTGCAGCGTGCGGCGAAGTCTATCGGTCCGGTGATCGTTCCGAGTGACAAGACCGATTTCGTGTTTCATGGTCTTGGTATCGCATTCGGTCTTCTGATTGGTCTGGCTGTCGTGCGCATTGGTTCGATACCGCTGACACTCGGCAGCGGCGGCGGAGCGCTTCTGTCAGGTCTGCTCTTCGGTTGGTATCGCAGCCGGAACATGACCATCGGCAACATGCCGACGGGTGCCTCCACATTGCTGCGCGATTTGGGCCTCGCTGGCTTTGTTGCAGTTGTCGGCCTCCAATCAGGTCTGCAGGCCGTGCAGACAATTATCAGCAGCGGTCTCACCATTTTCCTGATCGGTGTGGTCGTAACCATTCTGCCGCTGATCATCACGATGTTCTTTGGCCGTTACGTGCTGAAATATGACAATGTGGCTATATTTGCTGGCGCTCTTTCCGGGTCGCGCAGCGCAAATCCTGCCTTCGGCGAAGTGCTCGACAAGGCAGGCAATTCCATTCCTACCACCCCGTTCGCAATCACCTATGCGCTTGCCAATGTCTTTTTGACATTGCTCGGGCCGTTGGTGGTCGCTTTCTCCTGAGGAGTAGATCATGGCGAAGACTGATTATAGCAAATATGCAAAGCTAAGCCCGTTCGAACTCAAGGACGCACTGATCCAGCTGGCTTCAAGCAAAGCTGATCTGACCATGCTGAACGCCGGGCGCGGCAATCCGAACTTTCTTGCCACCTTACCACGTCGTGCCTTTCTGCGGCTGGGGCTATTTGCAGTCGCAGAAGCCGAACTTTCCTATTCCTATATGTCGACAAGCGTGGGCGGTTTGCCGAAAGTCGAGGGAATTGAAGGGCGTTTCCAGAGATTTCTTTCAGATAATGGCGACCAGCCCGGGGTGAAGTTTCTCGGGCGTGCACTGTCTTATGTACGCGATCAGCTGGGCCTTTCCCCATCAGAATATCTGCATGAAATGGTGGAAGGCATTCTTGGGTGTAACTATCCGGTTCCACCGCGCATGCTGAAGATCAGCGAAGAGATCGTGAAGCATTATCTCGTGCGCGAGATGATCGGCGGTTACATGAGTTCCGATAAACTCGATATATTCGCGGTCGAAGGCGGAACTGCTGCCATGACCTATATTTTCGACACGCTGAAACAGAACAAGATACTTGATGAAGGCGATACAGTCGCCATCGGCATGCCAGCTTTCACGCCCTACATCGAAATACCGGAACTGAACAATTATCGGTTGAAAGAAGTGCACATCAATGCCGACCCGCACCAGGGCTGGCAATATCCGGAAGCGGAGCTGAACAAGCTGCTCGACAAGTCGGTCAAGGTCTTCTTCCTGATCAATCCGAGCAACCCGCCGTCGGTCAAGATGGATCAACGCGGCCTTGAGCAAATCGCGCGGATCGTCAAGGAAAAGCGTCCCGATCTCATGATCTTGACGGATGACGTCTACGGCACTTTTGCAGATGACTTCAAGTCGCTCTTTGCGATCTGCCCTTACAATACAATGCTCGTCTATTCTTTTTCCAAGTACTTCGGAGCAACCGGCTGGCGTCTTGGTGTTGTCGCCATGCAGAAGGACAATCTTCTGGATGAAAAGCTCAAGAACCTCCCGTCATCGGCGAAGAAGGAAATGAATGAGCGCTATTCCTCACTAACGCCGGATGTCTCAAAACTGAAGTTTATTGACAGGCTTGTTGCCGACAGCCGCACTGTCGCGCTTAACCACACAGCAGGGCTATCAACGCCGCAGCAAGTGCAGATGGTTCTGTTCTCGCTTTTCGGTCTGATGGACGAAAAGGATTCCTACAAGGCCGAACTCAAGAAGTTGATCCGTCACCGTGAAGCGGCGCTTTACCGCGAGCTTGGGCTGGAACCACAGTCCGACGAGAATGAAGTCGATTATTATACGCTGCTCGATCTGGAGGATATCGTTCGCCGCCTCTATGGCGATGATTTCGCGGCCTGGGTGAAGAAGAATATCTCTCCAACAGAATTGCTTTTCCGTATCGCAGATGAAACCGGCATTGTTATGCTTCCGGGCACTGGCTTCGGTACTTTGCAGCCTGCAGGGCGTATCTCGCTGGCGAACCTCAATGAGTATGAATATGCCGCTATCGGGCGTTCGCTCCGGCGTATGGCGGAAGAGGTTTACGACAAGGAATTCAAGCCAAAGAAGAAAAACAAATAAGTTGTTGGGCAGGGGCGCGAAAAGCGCCCCTTCAGCCATTAGGCTGACGACAGAACCAGCAAGTCGCGGCGGACGTCATCACCGTTGCCGCTTATGAGCTGCTTCTCGATATCCGCATGTGTGGCCTTCCATATCGGCACCGCTGCAGCAAGAGCTGCTTTTCCCTCAGGCGTGAGTTGCAATAAACGCTCGCGCCTGTCCTTCGGGTTGATAACGATCTCCACCCAACCTTGCCGTTGCAATGGCTTCAACGCTGCGGTCAAAGTCGTCTGATCCATGGCCAACAGTTCTGCCACCGGCTTCATTGGCGGCGGTGACGGGCGATTGAGCGACATCATCAGCGAGAATTGACCGTTGGTCAGCCCAACTGGACGCAGAGCGTCGTCAAAGCGGCGGGCGAGCGCACGTGCGGCGCGCTGAACATGCAAGCAAAGGCAGGTATCACGAACCAGAAGTGTTGTTTCAAAAGGTACATCGAGGCTATTTGACATGACTTATTAATATTGATATCAATGTAAATCGTCAAGCGGGAACATTGATATCTGGGCATAGACAGGGAGCAAAAGCCGGAGGAGGGCTTGCACCATGAATGAGGTCGTATCCCGAGAAGTTTGGCTTGAGGCGCGACGTGCGCTTCTGGCAAGTGAAAAAGAAGCCACCCATCTGCGCGACAAGGTCAATCGTGAGCGGCAGGCACTGCCATGGGTGAAGGTTGATAAGGATTATGCATTCGATACGCCTTCGGGTCGGAAGTCGCTTTCCGAACTGTTCGACGGGCGTAGCCAGTTGCTGATCTACCATTTCATGTTCGGACCCGACTGGGATCAAGGTTGCACCGGATGTTCGTTCCTTGCCGACAATCTTGATGGTGCCGTGACTCATCTCAACAATCACGACGTCACGCTAGTTGCCGTTTCGCGCGGGCCTCTGGCAAAGCTGGAAGCCTATAAGAAGCGGATGGGCTGGCATTTCCCATGGGTTTCGTCAGAAGGCAGTGATTTCAACTTCGATTACCACGTCTCCTTTACCAAGGATGAACTCGAGAATAACCGCGTTTTCTACAATTTCGACAAGCTGGCTGCAGAAGATGCTTTTGATGAGCTGCCCGGCATGAGCGCTTTCTACAAGGACGAAAGCGGTGCCATCTATCACACCTATTCCAGCTATGCCCGAGGCATCGAGGAGTGGATAGGCACTTTGATGATCCTCGACCGAGCCCCCAAGGGCCGGAATGAAAATGGCACGATGCATTTCGTCAAACGGCATGATGAGTATGAAGCACAGGCTTCCAAGCACAGCTGCTGCGGCTGATCATTCAACCGTAAAATAAATCCAAGGGAGTACTTTCAATGAAAAACGGCTCTTCTCCGTTCGTCTGGTACGAACTTATGACAACAGATGCTGACAACGCACAGGATTTTTATACAAAAGTTGTCGGCTGGACAGCGAAAGATGCCGGGGTTCCCGGCATGAAATATACATTGTTCGAAGTGCCCGGATGCATGATTGCAGGCATGATGTCGATGGCGGATATGCCAAAGGAAGATTGCGGAGGCGAACCCGGCTGGATCGGTTATGTCGGTGTCGCAAATGCAGACGAATATGCCAAAAAGGTTGAAGCTGAAGGTGGCAAGGTGCTCAGAGCAGCGCAGGATATCCCGGACATTGGACGGTTTGCGATCGTTTCGGACCCGCAAGGTGGTATCTTTGCACTTTTTGAACCGAAAGACGACATGCCGCCACCGGCTGACTTCGGTTCGCGCAAACCGGGGCATCCGGGCTGGCATGAACTGTATGCTCAAAACTGCGAGACGGTATTTCCGTTCTATGAGAAAGTTTTCGGCTGGAAGCTCTCACGAAATTTCGACATGGGGCCTATGGGCAATTACAAGGTGTTCAGTGTCGATGGCGCCGATCACGGCGGTATCATGACCGCACCTCCCGGCACTCCTGTTGGCTGGGGTTTCTATTTCATGGTCGATGGCGTGAAGAATGCTGCCAGCCGGGTCAAGTCTCTCGGCGGAGCGGTTTTGCAAGAGCCGATGGAAGTGCCGAACGGGGAATGGGTTGTTCAATGCAAGGATCCGCAAGGTGTGAACATCTCGCTCGTGGCGCCAAAACCGTAGGATAATTGCGCCTTGCGATTGACTGCCGATACATTTGCGATGATTGGTTGGACCATCGAAACGTATCGGCGGAAGATCGATCATGCACGACAGAAGGATGCGTCAGTCTCGGCAGGCAGGTACTGTTTTTGCCGCGGATGTTGGTGGGTCCTTCATTCGGCTGGCCCGCTCTGTACATCCGGGACACATCGAACTTCTTGAAAAGTTGCCGACCCCTGCAAGCAGTTGGGATGAGTTCGGGGGCGCATTGGAAACTGTGCTTCGAACCCGCGCATCGGACGAGGTGGGGCCACTTGCACTTTCCATCGCTGGATTGGTTGATCCAGTAACAAGTTCCGCTTTCTCGGCGAACATTCCTTGCATCACCGATCACAGATTAAGCCTTGAACTCGGCGAGCGATTGGAGCGACAGGTGATCGCCGCCAATGATGCTGATTGTCTGGCCCTTGCAGAAGCTATCGAAGGGGCCGGTAAGGGGCACGACATAGTTTTTTGCGCAGTGCTGGGCACAGGTGTTGGCGGCGGGCTTGTTATCGACGGTCGATTGGTTCGCGGTAAAGCCGGTTTGACTGGCGAATGGGGGCATGGCCCGATCCTCAACACGTATGTAGAAATAGACGGACAAACAGTGTCGGTTCCTCGCTTCGATTGCGGCTGCGGCCAGAGCGGTTGCGTCGATACGATTGGCGGCGCGCGCGGGATCGAAAAACTGCACCAGTTTTTGAACGGTATAGATGCGAGTAGCCATGCGGTCCTGCAGGAATGGCTGGAAGGCAGACCGGAGGCGAGACGGACGATTACCGCTTATCTCCAGCTGGTTGCCGATCCGCTTGCAGCCGTCGTCAACATAACAGGCACGTCGATTATTCCGGTTGGTGGTGGACTTGCTACTGCTTCCGAATTGATCTCCGCACTTGATACGGCCGTCAGGGCCAGAATTTTGCGGAAAATGAACCAGCCATTGGTCGTTCCGGGTGTATTCGGCAGTGATGGCGGTTTGGTTGGGGCCGCAATATTGGGGCATCAGACGTGAGCGTGTTACTTGAAGTCTGCGTAGATAGCGCCGAAGGGTTGCGGTCGGCAATAGAAGGTGGTGCGGATCGTATCGAGCTCTGTTCTGCGCTTGAGCTTGGTGGTTTGACGCCTTCGCTGGGATTGATGGAGCTTGCCTTGAAAGCGCCAATCCCGGTTTACGCAATGATCAGACCGCGCGCGGGCAATTTCTGCTTTTCGACAGAAGATGAAGCCATCATGGTGTCGGATATTCGTAATGCCAGAAATGCCGGTTTGGCCGGTGTTGTCATTGGAGCTTCGCTGAGCGACGGTTCTCTTGATGTCGCCATGTTGGAAAGACTGGTTGCAGAAGCAAAAGGCCTTGGAACGACGCTTCATCGCGCATTCGATCTCGTTCCGAATATGGAGATTGCCGTACAGCAAGCAATTGCACTCGACTTCGAGCGCATTCTGACGTCTGGTCTGTCACAAACTGCGGAAAAGGGGTTGGATAATCTGCGGGTGCTGGCTGAGTTGGCTGGTGGCCGAATCCGCATCATGCCCGGCAGCGGCGTCAACGCGGAGAATGCGAGACGGATCGTGGAGGCAACGGGCGCGGCAGAGATTCATGCTTCATGCCGTGTCCCGGTCGAAGAGAAGGATTCTCGCGCTATCGCTTTCGGTTTTGCCGCAGAACAATCATTTCGGACATCAGTTCAGCGTGTAAGCGCGTTGAAAGCCGCCATAGAAAAAATTTGAAGGACGTTCATTCCAAATTTTGTAAGTCGCTGAGTGCAACATTCATAAACTGATCGGCAAAAGAAATGGAAATTTCTCATACACTTTAAGGCGACACTTAAACCCTATTGCCACCCCGAAAGAGTTTGAGTAGAAGTGACATCACATCAAGAGTTGGGGAGACGCCCAACGCCAACCTGCCTCTCCGGGCAAGGTGGTACTCTCTGTAAAGAGAGGATGTGGCCAAACCGGCAAATATACGGATAAAGCCACTCGCGTCCTCCCCCAACATAAACTAGGGACCGACGCGACATGCCGATTAAAATTCCTGACGATCTGCCAGCAACCAGTGTTCTCCAGGCCGAGGGCGTCATGGTCATGCGCGAAGCAGATGCCATTCGTCAGGATATTCGTCCGCTGAAGATCGGCCTTCTCAATCTGATGCCGAACAAGGTCACGACAGAGACGCAGATTGCGCGTCTGCTTGGCGCGACACCGCTGCAGGTCGAGCTAACTCTTGTTCGTATCACCAACCATGTGGCGCGCCATACGCCTGCCGATCACATGTTGTCGTTCTACCAGCCGTGGGAAGAGGTGCGGGACCAACGCTTTGACGGTTTTGTCATCACCGGTGCTCCGGTCGAACGCCTCGAGTTCGAGGAAGTCACCTATTGGGATGAGATGCAGCGTGTCTTCGATTGGACGCAGACCCATGTGCACCGGTCACTGAATATATGCTGGGCCGCACAGGCTGCGGTCCATCATTTCCACGGCATGGGCAAGTACGAGCTGCCGGGCAAGGCGTCGGGCGTCTATAGCCAGCGCAATCTTGCGCCGTCGTCTCCCTACCTTCGCGGGTTCTCGGATGATTTCAAAATCCCGGTTTCACGCTGGACCGAAGTGCGCAAGAGCGACATTCCAGCCGAGAGTGAGCTGAAGGTTTTGGTCGATAGTCCGGAAACGGGCCTTTGCCTGCTGGACGATCCACGTCATCGCGCGCTGCATATGTTCAATCACGTGGAGTACGACACAACGTCGCTTGCCGATGAGTATTTCCGCGACATTCAGGCTCAGCCTGAAACAAAGGTTCCAGCGAACTATTTCCCCGGAGATGACGCGACGCGCCAGCCGGAAAACCGCTGGCGCAGCCACGCGCATCTTCTGTTTGGAAACTGGATCAACGAGATGTATCAATCGACGCCTTACGACCTGCAAAATATCGGGAAGCGTTAAGGGCACACAGTAAGGAAAGCGCGACCAGAATGCATCCGATCCACGGCAGGGCTTGCAAGTGCCAGTGCCGTAAAGCAAGTCCGCCCGTGGCCGTGCCAAGCGCTACGCCTATGTGCATGGCAGATAGATTGATCCCGACACCGGCATCTGCCGTTGCGGGATCGGTCGTGATGAGAAAGCTCTGAACGACGGGTGATATCATCCAGCTGATACAAGCCCAGATCATCAGTACCGCGCCGAAAATAGTGCTGGACCCTGTTGCAAGTGGTATCGTTGCTAACGCCGTCAAATAGAGGAGCGGCGTCAGCACGATAGCCAGCCGAGGCGACAACTTGTCGACGAGCAAACCACCGAGATAACCGCCTGTCATTCCGGCCATGCCGAACGCCACCATCGCCCAGATGACTTTCTGTGAAGAGATGTGGACAGCCTCCAGAAGATAGGGTGACAGATAGGCGAACAAGACGAAATGACCGCCGATCATCAGGATGGAAACCAATTGTGCTGATACCAGCCGAAAGGATTTCAGGTGCGGCATATAAGGTGGCAAGCCACGCAGGCTTCGTCCTGCACGGGGCAGGGAAAGCAACGACAGGAGCAGCACCAAAGCTGCCGCCAGTGCCAGGCACAGGAAGACCGCACGCCAGCCCAGCCAATCGTTGACAATCATTCCCGTGGGGACACCGGCCACCATCGATCCGCTTATACCCATGAATATGATCCCGATGGCGCGTCCGCGCATTGCGGGACTAACCAGCTCTGTCGCCAGCATGGTGGCAATCAGGCAGACGACTGCACTTGCGGAGGCCATGCCGATGCGCGCGATAAACAGGACAGCATAATTGGAGCTAATGCTCGCGATGATATTGCTTGCGACGAAAACGCCCAAGGCGAAGACGAGGATGGCTTTCCGTTCGAAGCGCGTTGTGAGAACGAGTGCCATTGGAGCGGTAAGCGCAAAGGTAATCGAGAAGATTGATGTGAGCTGCCCAGCAGCACTGACTGAGACATTCAAACCGGGTGCGATGCCCGGAAGAATGCCGACGATAATGTTCTCGGCGGTGCCGGTAACGAAGGTTGCCAGCGCCAGCACAAATAACCGGATGTCCATATTTGCCATTCCCTTTCATGGTAACACCATGCGGGCAGCAAATGGCCCGGCATGGCGATATTGCATGCCGGGTTTCGAGGCAAAGCTTCGGTTATCCCTGATATAACTTCATAACATCCAAACCGGCTTCTGGCCAGTTTCTTGCTGTTTAGCTGGCGGCACGCGCCAGCCATCTGTGCCAGTCGTCCTCTGAGCCGTGGAAAACGTTCAGGTCAATCTTACCGTTCACGCCCTGCGACAGACCCGACCCGGAATACTGCCAGAAGGTCCATGGGCGACCCGGATAGACCTTCGACGGATGCTGGGCAACGGCACGCAGCCAGAATGGATAGTTGGTGAAGGCACCTTTCAGGTTATCGTCATAGAAGTCCGGAGCTGTATAGATGATTGGCCGCTTGCCATAATGCTGCTCCAGCCTGTCCATGAAGACCTGCATCTTTTCCCGCACCTGCGCCGGAGAAGGCCGACGCTTGCAGGAGGAATCGCCGTTCCATTCTACGTCGATGACAGGTGGAAGCGCATCGGCTTCCTTTGGAACATTGCGGATGAACCAATCGGCCTGCTGGCTTGCCACGCGGCACCAGTAGAAAAAGTGGTATGCACCGCGTTTGATGCCCGCTGCTTTCGCTTCGCGCCAGTTCTTGCGGAACATGGGATCGAGGTGGTCGCCGCCGTCGGTCGCCTTGATGTAGGCGAAGTTTGCACCTTGCGTGCGCAGTCTCACCCAATCGATATCACCCTGCCAGCGGGAGACGTCCACACCGTGCACTGCCAGCTTGCGCGGCGATGAGCGTCCGAAATTGATTGGTTTCGCATCACGAAAGCGGTGGCTGTAGACTTTCGATCGTTCCTGTGGTGCGAGGCGCACCGGCGGATAGGCTGCGACTTCCGGCTTTGGAACAGAGATGCGCACCTGAGGGCGTTCCTGCAACTGCGGTTGCGGTGTAACGGGAGCAGGCGGTTCTGCCTTGAACGGACCCGCATCCGGAATGGGGCCGGCCCAAGCCAGAACTTCTTCCTGCTCGGCAGCTGGCATCGGCTGCGGTGCGCTCGCCATTTCGCTCAAGGGGGCGGGCGGAACCGGGCGAGCCACCGAACTTGTGGTCTCAGCCGATGTCTTCGACTGGAGCATAATGCTGTCGATGCCCGAACTTGACGTACAGCCCGTCAAAGCGGCGCAGGCAAGGGCAATGACTGATACAACCGAAGAACGCATGAGCACCCGTAACGCAAAACAAATGGGCTGCAACGCTCCCTCCGAGCTAATTGCTAATCAAAGCTTACCGGGAAATGCTGAATCCAAAGTTTACGAAATTGCTAATGCACATTCTCTAATTCGATTGTTGAAGAATTTTTATCAGCGCTGTTGCCGAATTCTCCAATGCGGTTTCATCAAATCCTGAGAATCCGAGGATAAGCCCCTGACGTGGCGTCAGTTTTGTATAGAGCGTTGATAGCGGATAAACCTCGATACCAGCATCTGCGAGAACAGTGGCAAGGCGCGTATCGCTTTTCCCGTCTGGCAAAGCCAGCAGCAATGAAAGCCCGGCAGGAGGGGCCTCAATCTGGAACAGTTCCGGCTCTCCGGGCGCCAGTGCTGCAATCAGTTTACGCCGCCGCGATGCATGTATGCGCCGCATGCGCCTGATGTGCTGTGCAAAGGCTCCCGTTTCGATAAAACTGGCCAATGCCGGTTGGGCCAAGGGCGATGGCGCTGGGAACAAGGTTTGTCGCAGCGCCCTGAATCGAGTGGTCATGTGCGACGGTGCAATCAGAAAACCGAGCCGCAGGAGTGGCGAAAAGACCTTGGAGAAACTTCCGATATAAAGGATGCGATCTGGATCAAGCGACATCAGAGATGGCAATGGCTGGCCGACATAACGGTGCTCGCTGTCATAATCGTCCTCGATGATGATGGCGTCGCGTTCCCTTGCCCAGGCAAGCAGCTCCAGCCGGCGCCCTAATGGCATGGTCACGCCTGTCGGGTGGTGCCGTGCCGGTGTGACAAACGCTCCACGCGCATTGTTGGCCTTGTCTCGCGCGGTCGAAACATCGAGACCCCCGCCATCAATGGGGACGGGAATGATGTCAAGGCCATTGACGCCAAGGATCTTGCGCGCAGGCGGGTAGCCCGGTTCCTCCATCCACAGTCTGTCACCCGGTACAAACAGGGCCTCCCGAATGAGGGAAAGAGCGTCCGCGCTGCCGCCGGTAATGATAATCTGCTCTGGTGACACAATCATCCCGCGCCACTCGTGCAAATGACGGGCAAGTGAAGATCGCAAAGGATGAAAGCCGAACACATCATCACTGCTTAGCAGCTCAGGGGATGGGTTGCGCCAGATGCGCCCGAGCAGCTTCCCCCACTCGTCGTGTGGGAAATGATCACTATCAAATACACCAAGATGAAAAGGTTTGGCTTCCTCTTGATGTAACTGCGGCTGGACTATCGCGTCGAGGGGCGGATGGTCGACTGTCAGACTGGTGTCGGGAAGTTCGGCGGTGACATGGGTTCCGGAACCTTGACGTCCTTCGAGATAGCCCTCGGCAATCAACTGGTCGAATGCCGCGAGAACGGTTGTTCGTGACAGGCCGAGTTCCAGAGATAAGGCGCGGGTAGACGGCAATCTTGAATCGGGTTTCAGGCGTCCGGCTAAAACCGCTTGTCTTATCTGATCAACCAGTTGGGCGGTCAGCGAGACATCGCTGGAGCGATCAATCCCGAATTCTGGAAGTGTATTCGAAATTGGCATCATAGTATTCTCTTAAAGTGGCTATTTTCTCAAAGCCACTATGAGGGCAGTTTGGCCGAATACAAAGGAGAAAAATCGGCCATGACGACAGCCCCTTCAGAACGCAGCCGTGTAAAACGCTTGCATGAGCGCGGTGCCTATGACGCAGCCACGGTTCACGCAATCATCGATGCGCAGCCTCTGGCGCATGTGGCCTATGTGTTCAACGGAACGCCCTATGTCACGCCCACGCTGGTCTGGCGTGAAGGCGATTTCATTTACTGGCACGGATCATCCGCCAGTCGTATGCTGGAAAGCTGCGACGAAGCAGAAGTGTGCGTAAGCTTTACGTTGCTCGACGGGCTGGTCCTCGCTCGCTCGGCGTTTCACCACTCCTGCAATTACCGTTCGGTCATGGCTTTCGGGACAGCGCGCAAAGTTTCGGACATCGCGGTGAAGGAACATCACTTGCGCAGCTTCGTAAACGGCCTTTTTCCGGGTCGCTGGGAAAGCCTGCGGCCGATGATGGCAAAGGAGCTGAAGGCCACCATGCTTCTGGAACTGGAACTGAATGAAGCGTCAGCAAAGGTTCGCTCCGGTCCGCCGAAGGATGACGATGCCGATTATGCCCTGCCAATCTGGGCGGGCGTCATTCCCATGACCACCCAGATGGGCGCGCCGGTGAATGACGGTCGTATTCTGCCGGGTGTTGCTGCGCCGGATGCCATCATGCAGTTCGGTTATGTGGCTGAAGCGGCGGAATAGGCAGCCGAAGGTTCAGGCGGGTCCGAGAAAGATGTGTGTCTCGGATTTCGCGATCCCGTCCATGGCGCGGATACCTGTTACCAGCCGGTGAAATTCATTCATGTTGGGGACTTCGATCTCGGCGATCAGGTCCCACGTACCATTCGTGGTGTTCACCGCGGAAAAGCCGGGGTTCTTGCGTAAAGTCGCTATCACGCTTTTGATGTTTCTCCCGGTCAATTCGATCATCATGATGCCGCGGATCATGTCGGTGGCACCATGATCCTTCAATCTGACTGTAAAGCCTGCAATGACGCCCGATGCGATCAGGCGCTCCATCCGGCTTTGGATCGTGCCCCGCGCCACACCCAAAATGCTGGCGAGAGTCGGAATGGACGCACGCGCATTGATGCGCAGTTCCGATATTAATCGTTGATCCAGATCATCCATCACCACACCGCCATTTGACGATTTCGTCAGTTTGATTGCGTTTATCGCAGATTGCTGGACATTTCTATACAGAATTGACGTTTTCGTTGATCCTTTGCTCCGTTAGCGTGCTTGAAAACAAACAAGCCGGATAAGCAAGCAACGCAACCGGCAAGGGGAATTTCGGAGGTGGATCGATGGAGCTTTTCTTTCTCCCGCTCCTGGGTAACCAGAGCATATCGTTCTTGCCTGTTCCGAATCTGTTTTCCCAAGAAATTTGCCGTCGCCCGTCGGGCGTCGACGATCTGGAAAGATGCGTCCAGCCGGGCGCTCGGAACGGGCATCGCCCGTGATCGCGATACGATCACTTAGGAGAAAATGAAATGAAAACCCTTCTGTCTTCGCTCATTGCCGCTGGCGTCGGTGCGCTGATGATGCTCGCTCCCGCTCATGCGGACGACCTCGAAAAGGTCAAGCAAAGTGGCGAATTGCGCATCGGCATGAGCGGTGTTTTCCCGCCATTCAGTTTTGTTGATGGTCAGAACCAGGTGGTCGGTTTCGACGTCGATATCGGCACCGAAATTGCCAAGCGCCTTGATGTAAAGCCGGTTGTCGTGACCACCGCTTTCGACGGCATCATTGCAGGCCTGCGTGCGAGCAAGTTCGATGTGGTCGTCGGCAGCATGAGCATCACGCCGGAACGCGAAAAGGCTGTCGATTTCGCAGGCCCTTACTATCGCGGTGGCCGTGGAATTTTCGTGACGGAAGCCTCGCCGGTGAAGTCCATGGACGAACTGAAACAGGGCAAGACCATTGCCGTGACGCTTGGTGAAACCAGCGACAAGTGGGCGCGCGAGCAGGGTGGCTGGACCGTCCGTACCTATAAGGGCATCCCGGAACTACTGCTTGAGCTTCGTTCAGGCCGCGTGGACGCCATTGCATCGGATGACATTCCGATCCTGATCGCCATCAAGGAAAGCGGCGAAAAGGTTCGTCAGCTCGATACGCCTGAACTTCAGGGCACCGACAATGTCGGCATCGCTCTGCGCAAGGGTAACCCTGAGCTTAAGGATGCGATCAACAAGGCTCTCGACGACATGAAAGCGGACGGTACCTACGAGAAAATCTCGACCAAGTGGATCGGTCGCGACATCCGCTAACCGCATGAAACCCCGAGCCGGGACAGCTATTAACGCAATTGTCCCGGCAACATTTCTTTCCGGCTTGGTTTTCCAGACAGGAAAGGGGAGATAATGAACTTCTCTTTGATGGTGGACGTGTTTCCATATTTTTTGGAGGCCGCCCTGGTTACCGTCGAAATATCGGCGCTTGCCATTCTGATCGGGTTGAGCGTCGGTGCGCTTGCCACATCTGCAAAATTATCGCGTTTCTGGCCGCTGCGTTTTATCGGTACAGCCTATGTCAGCGTTTTTCGCGGCACGCCGTGCCTTCTGCAACTTTTCGTTCTCTATTTCGGCGGCCCGCAGATCGGCATCAATCTCGAACCATTCGCAGCCGGTGCCATTGGTCTTGGCCTTAATATCGGCGCTTATTACGCCGAAGCCATGCGAGGCGCCATTCTGACGGTCGATACCGGGCAGAACGAAGCCGCCCGTTCCATTGGCTTCAGCAACGGACAGTCGATGCGCTTTGTGGTGTTGCCGCAGGCAGCGCGGCTCATGATCCGTTCGCTCGGTGTCAATACAGTCATGCTGATCAAGGGGTCTGCTCTCGTTTCCGCGATTTCCGTGGTCGAACTGACTTACACGGCTCAACGTTTCATCGGCTCGACCTATCGTCCGTTTGAAATCTTCGGCATCGCCGCGGCCATCTACATGGTCCTCATTTATATCGTTGCACGCTTCGTCGATTTCCTCGAAGCCCGCTATGCACTCAAATAGGCGGTGATCCCATGCAACTCGATTTCTCTATCGTCCCGCCCTATACTGAACTTCTGATGACCGGCATCTGGTGGACGCTCATCATCGCCGTGTCCTCATCCATCGTCAGCTTCTTCGGCGGTATCGCTTTTGCCTTGCTCGTTCTCTATGGCAACTGGCTGGTGCGTTACCCTGTCCGTTTCTTCATCTGGCTGTTCATGGGCACGCCGCTGCTTCTGCAGCTGTTCCTGCTCTATTACGGCCTGTCGCAGATCGGCATCAACATTCCAGCCGTATGGACTGGCATCATCGGCCTTGGCCTGCATTTTGCGGTCTATAATTCGGATATCTTCCGCACCGCGATCCTGACTGTCGATCCGGGGCAGAATGAAGGTGCCCGTTCGCTGGGTTTCGGCAGCGGTCAGACGCTGCGCTACATCATCGTGCCGCAGGCCGTCCGCAATGCGTTGCCACAGGTGGGCAACAATCTGATTGCGCTTTTGAAGGACACGGCGCTCGTGTCGGTAATCGGTATTACCGAGCTGGTTCACGCTTCGCAGCAGGCGATCAGCGAAACCTACAGCCCGTTTGAATTCTACATCACTGCCGCAGTGATCTTCTACGTACTCAATCTCATCCTGGAAGCCGGATTGCACTGGATGGAAAAGAAAGTCGAGGCTTACCGATGAGCAACAGCAAACCCATGGTGGAAGTGCGCGACGTCCACAAGTCTTATGGCGCGCTCGAAGTTCTCAAGGGCATCAACCTGTCTGTTGAACGCGGCCAGATTATCGCCATTATCGGGCCGTCCGGTTCCGGCAAAAGTACTTTGCTGCGCTCCATCAACCATCTGGAAACGGTCGACTCAGGCCAGATACTACTGGACGGCGTGCAGGTAAACCAGTCGTTGAGCGGACGCTCCTTCGAGCGGCATATCAATGCCGTGCGCCAGCAGATGGGCATGGTTTTCCAGCACTTCAATCTGTTTCCGCATCTCAATGTCATGGAAAACATCACACTCGGACCCATCAAGTTGAAGGGCAAGAGCAAGCAGGAAGCGCAGGAGCTGGCCGTTTCTCTTTTGAAGAAGGTCGGTCTTGCCGATAAGGCGTCAATGTATCCGTCGCGTCTGTCGGGCGGGCAGAAACAGCGCGTGGCTATTGCCCGTGCACTGGCGATGCAGCCGAAAGTCATGCTGTTCGACGAGGCGACTTCTGCGCTCGATCCGGAACTGGTCGAGGAAGTCAATCAGGTCATGAAACAGCTCGCGCAGGAACACATGACCATGCTGATCGTGACCCACGAAATGCGTTTTGCCGCCGAAGTTTCAGACAAGGTTCTGTTCATGGACAAGGGCGTCGTGGTCGAAGAAGGCAAGCCGGACGTGATCTTCACCAATCCGGAAAATGAAAGAACGAGAGCGTTCCTGCGAAAGCATCTCAACCAGTAAGTCGACGTTTAAACCAGATTTGAAAACCCGCCTGTGCCTTCCCCAAGGCACGGAGACGGGGAACTATTGAGCGAGGAAAGACCGTGGCATCCCCAAATGAATGGAACCCGACAGAACGGGTGCGAGAACTCTCCTATCGCATGGTGAGATGGCCGAGCGAAACGGGAACACCTGACGAGGCATCGTTCGGGCCGAAGCTGGCCGAGCTTTTACGCGAGATCCCCTATTTCCAAAAGAACCCTGACGATATTGCCGTCATCGACAGTCACGGCTCGCCGATGACCAAGAATGTTATCGCCGTCGTGCGCGGCGCCGGGCGACGAACCCTGGCTCTGGCGGGGCACTTCGATGTGGTGGAAACTGCAAATTATCGCGATTTGAAACATCTTGCTTTCGAGCCGGATGCTTTGCTGGAAGCTCTTCTGGCCGATCTTACCAGCCGTCCGCTTGCACCGAACGAGGAAAAGGCACTCGCCGACTTCCAGAGCGGAAATTACATTCCCGGTCGGGGCATGCTCGACATGAAAAGCGGTGTTGCAGCCGGTATCGCAACGTTGGAACATTTCTCGCAGCGGGTAGATCGCGAAGGCAATCTGATTTTGTTTGCGACACCTGACGAAGAGCGTGGTTCGCGGGGAATGCGCAGCCTGCGAGATGCTTTGCCGGAACTTGCCGAACGCTGGGGCCTCGATATCGTCGCCGGTATCAATCTTGACGCAACGAGCGATCAAGGTGACGGTGCGGAAGGCCGAGCCATCTATCGGGGCACAATCGGCAAGCAGCTTCCCTTTGCTTTTGTGGTCGGACAGCCTTCTCATGCGAGCTATCCGTTCGAAGGTGTCAGCGCGCACCTCATTGCATCGGAAATCATGCGGGCGGTGGAAGCCAATGCAGCCCTTTGCGACACGGCGGATGGCGAAGTTTCGCCACCTCCAATCTGCCTTGAAGCGCGGGATTTTCGCGGTGGTTATGAAGTGACCACACCGGAACGGACGTGGATTGCTTTCAACTGGCTGACCCATTCCGTCTCGCCTGATGCTTTGTTCCAGCGGTTCAAGGCAATTGTCGATGAGGCGCTGGATCGGGCGATCACGCACTTCAATGTGGAGGCGGAGCGCTTTGCAAAGCTGGTTGGCAGCGATGCAGATGCCAATCACAAGGGCAGAATTCTGACCACGGCCGAGTTGCGCGACGAAGTCCGGCGTATTGGTGGTGATGCGGCACTGGAACGGATAGCGGCACTGGAAGCTGAACTTTCAAGCAGCGATAACCCGCTTCTTATCACGCGGGAACTCGTCAACGCCATGGTTGCCGAGGCACGCATTACAGGCCCAACGGTCATTGTCGGCTTCGGAAGTCTCGTCTATCCTCACGTTCGCATGGGTGTCGAAACGGCCGAAGAACAGCGTTTCGCAGAAGCTCTGGAAACCGCACGCCTGGATGCGGAACGCCAGTTCGAAACGACGATCCGATACAGGGAAATCTTCGCCGGCATTTCAGATATGAGCTTCTTCGGTCATATCCCTGACGCGACGGATAGTGAAGTCATCGCGGCCAACACACCAGCGGCTCAATTTATCGACCGCGCCAATCCGAAAGCGCTTTCCTATCCGGTGGTGAATATCGGCCCGTGGGGCCGCGAGTATCATCAGCGGCTGGAGCGGGTCTATGCACCCTATGCCTTTACGGTACTGCCACAGTTTCTCAACGGCATCGCTACGCGCTTCCTGAAGTCTTAGCGCGATGTCCTTCACTTTGCCTGATTGACGGTTATAGCGATCATGTGGAGGACATCGTCAGCGCTGCACCCGCGTGAGAGGTCATTAGCGGGTTTGGCGAGGCCCTGAAGCACGGGGCCTATGGCCTGCGCCCCACCAATACGTTGGGCAATCTTGTAGCCGATATTGGCGGCTTCGAGATTGGGGAACACAAAGACGTTGGCATTGCCCTTGAGCGGTGAATCCGGCGATTTGGCATAGCTGATTGCCTCGACGAATGCCGTGTCGAACTGTAATTCTCCATCGATGCACAGATCAGGCTTACGCTCCTGCACCGTCCGGGTTGCCTGAACGACCTTTGACACACGCTCATGCGCAGCGCTGCCGCCGGTGGAGAAGGACAACATGGCAACGGCCGCATCTTTTTCCGTGAGCTGGCGGTATGAATCTGCCGACTGTATGGCGATGTCGGCAAGTTGTGCGGAATCCGGTTCCACCATGAGGCCGCAATCGGCAAAGACGAAAGCGCCTTTCTTCTGATGATGAGACTGGCACAGCAGCATCAGGAAGAAGCTTGAGACGAGCGATGCGCCGTCGGCCTTACCAATGATCTGCAGGGCATGGCGCACCACATCGGCTGTTGTTGCGACTGCGCCAGCCACCGTCCCATCCGCATCGCCTTCTCGTACCATCATTGCGGCGAAACCGAGTGGCGTCTTCGCCATCGCCTCAGCCTGTTCTTCCGTCATGCCTTTGGCCTGACGTAGCCGATAGAGTTTTTGCGCATAATCCGCGCTTTTGTCCGATACTACTGGATTTATGATCGCGATCTTTGAGCCGTCAATCTGCCTGCTGATGACGCTTTCGGAGCCCAGAAGCGTGATGCGGGCAATGGCTTCGCGTTCGGCACGGAGCGCCGCATCGATGATGCGCGGATCTTCGCCCTCGGCCAGCACGATGTGACGTGGCCTCGAACGAGCTTTCTCAAAAATCTTTTCCAACGGCAGCATGGCGCAATCTCTTCAAAAGGCCGGGAGTTGCGCTCCCGGCCTGATCACTGACGGACTGGTTCAGACGGGCATTTGCTGGCGCATGTCGGCCTTGTCGATGCCGGCCACGACAACGGGTTTCTTCATCGCATCGCGGCGGAATGGTTCGCCCAGTTCCTGATTGAGCACGACTTCGATGAAGGTAGTCACCCCCTTGGCCTGCTCGTTGATTGCCGTCTGCAAGGCTTCGGTCAGCGCCTGCTGGCTATCGACGGTCACGCCTTTCAGGCCGCAGCCATCCGCCACCTTGGCGTAGCTCAGGTTCGGATTGAGTTCGGTGCCGACGAAGTTGTTGTCGTACCACAGCGTCGTATTGCGCTTTTCAGCACCCCACTGATAGTTGCGGAAGATGACCATGGTGATCGCAGGCCAGCCCTTCCGACCGATGGAGGTCATCTCGTTCATGGATATGCCGAACGCACCGTCGCCTGCAAAGCCGACCACTGGCGTGTCAGGCTGGCCGATCTTGGCGCCGACGATGGATGGGAAGCCATAACCGCAGGGGCCGAACATGCCCGGCGCCAGATATTTGCGTCCGTGTTCGAAGCTTGGATAGGCGTTCCCGATGGCGCAGTTATTGCCGATGTCGGTGGACATGATGGCGTTCTTCGGCATTCCAGCCTGAATGGCACGCCATGCCTGCCGCGGCGACATGCGGTCCTTCTCGCGCTCGCGCGCACCGGCATTCCAATGCGTGCCCGGATCGTCATCCTCATGATCCATCGAGGAAAGTTGCTGCAACCAGGCGGATTTACGCTGATGGATGAGCTGCTTGCGCTCGTCGCGACCTGCATTGCCCGCATTGGCTCCCATCTGGTCGAGAATCTGCTGCGCAACCTGCCTGGCGTCACCGCAAATGCCGACCGAGATCTTCTTGGTGAGGCCGATGCGATCAGGATTGATATCGACCTGGATGATCTTGGCGTCCTTCGGCCAGTAATCGATGCCGTAGCCTGGCAGCGTCGAGAACGGATTGAGGCGGGTGCCGAGCGCCAGAACCACATCGGCCTTGGAGATCAGCTCCATCGCAGCCTTGGAACCATTGTAGCCGAGCGGACCTGCGGACAGCGGATGGGTGCCGGGAAAGGCATCATTATGCTGATAGCCGCAGCAGACCGGCGCATCGAGCCTTTCAGCAAGCGCGATGGATTCAGGGATCGCACCGCCGATAACAACACCGGCCCCGTTAAGGATGACCGGGAATTTCGCATTAGTGAGAAGCTTTGCAGCCTCAGCGATGGCATCGCGTCCGCCGCTCGGGCGTTCCAGTCGAACGATCTGTGGCAGGTCGACGTCGATGACCTGAGTCCAGAAGTCACGGGGAACGTTGATCTGTGCCGGTGCACAGCCGCGCCATGCCTTCTCGATCACGCGGTTCAGCACTTCGGGAATGCGGGTCGCGTCGCGCACTTCTTCCTGATAGCAGACCATCTCTTCGAACAGGGCCATCTGGTCAACTTCCTGAAAACCGCCCTGACCGATGGTCTTGTTGGCAGCCTGTGGAGAGACAAGCAGCATCGGCGTGTGGTTCCAGTAAGCAGTCTTGATGGCAGTCACGAAGCCGGTTACGCCGGGCCCGTTCTGAGCAATCGCCATGCCCATCTTGCCTGTCACGCGGGTATAACCGTCGCAGATCAGCGCCGCATTCGTCTCATGGGCGCAATCCCAGAAGGTAATGCCCGCCTTCGGAAACAAATCCGATACCGGCATCATCGCGGAGCCGATGATCCCGAATGCATGTTCTATCCCATGCATCTGCAAAACCTTAACAAATGCTTCTTCCGTCGTCATTTTCATGGCGCGTACCTTTCCTTGGAATTCAGAGAACTTCGTCTTTCAGCGCATACCAGTGATACATTGCGCGCTGGCCTATGCGCCTGAATGGCGTCAGCATGCCGTAACTCGGTAATTCGGAGGTGAAGATCGGCAGGTCGAGTTCCTGTCCCCGACCCGTCATCAGTTGGGCAACCCGGCGTCCGGCCTGCGCTGAATACATCACGCCGTTGCCGCCGTAGCCCATGGCATAGTAGATTTCCTGCGTCGGATCAGGACGATAGATGCGGGGCATCATGTCATGACTGACATCGACCCACCCCCACCAGGAATAATCGATCTTGATGCCTTTCAGAGCCGGGAACTTCCGGTAAAGGCCCGAAAGCAGCAGATCGTAATGTTTAGGGTTCGGTGCATCAGCCCCGGTAATGGCGCTGCGGCTACCGATCTGCATCCGCCCGTCAGGCAGAAAACGATAATAGTGACGAAGCGTGCGCGTGTCGGTTAGCGGAATACCGGTCTTGGGGCCGCATGCTTCAATTTCATCGGGTGTCAGCGGTCGTGTCACGACAGAGTTCGACAGCACCGGCATCAGCCGGTAACGGGTGAGAGGATGGAGGCCGGGCGAGGTGTATCCCGCTGTCGCGAAGCAAACCTGTCGCGCCGTGACTGTACCGTTCGGCGTGTTGAGATGGAATACATTGCCGTTCTTGCGGCAGCTGAGAACCGGGCTTGCGGTGTGCACCTTTGCGCCCAGCTTGCGTGCAAGCCGGAGATAGCCGAAGGCAAGTTTCGCGGCGTGAATGCCAATGCCGTCTGGCTCATACATAGCTCCGCGAGCTTCTTGATCCCGGATGAAATCGCGGTGAATCTCGTCGCGACCGACCATGCGCGTCCGATAGCCGAATACGTCGTTCAGCAGGCGGGATTCTTTCTCCAGCGAAGGAATGACCTTGTCGCGATGGGCGATGTAGAGATGACCGCCATCCTGCGGATCACAATCAATTTCCGGTTCGGCAATGAGTGAACGAAAGAGATCAAAACCCTCGGCAATTTCGTTATGCAATTTCCGGGCGACGTCCACACCCCAGCGCTCGATCCATTGTGAACGCTTGAGCCGGCCGGCTGAAATCTGCGCCTGACCGCCATTGCGGGTGCTGCAGCCCCAGGCGACGCCATTTGCTTCCAGCACCACGGCCTTGACGCCATGATCCCGAGCGAGATGGATTGCCGCCGAAAGACCGGTATAGCCTGAGCCGACGATAACGACATCGGCATCGACTTCTCCGCGAATAGGGCCATCGTCTTCCGGCGCCGGTCCGGCAGTGCCTATCCAGTAAGTCGGGGCATAGTCGCGGCCTTGTCCTGGCGTCTTCGAAACCACCGGATCATAAGCGGGGTCGAATGGCTGGGTGGCCGAGAAACTGTTGAGAGTGTGGGTATCCATATGTCGGTCCTCCAAAACACCGACTGGCGATGTTGGGGCTTACGCCTTCAGCAAAGGCCGGTTCTTGCGGAATGCCTGTTTGCGGACGATCTTGCCGTCGCGCTGTGTGAAGAGATCGCAGCCTTCTGCCTCGACGCGTGCGCCGTTGGCATCCGTTCCGCGAAAGGTCCATTCGGACACCGCACGGTCGCCGCTCACGAAATGCCTGTGTCCGTCCCATTTCACGTCGGGCATCACGGCCCAGACGCCGGAAAAAGCCTTGGCAATCGCATCCTTGCCTTCGAGACGGGTGCCGTAAACTTCCTCACCGCCGATGGTGTAAAACACGCAATCGTCGGCAAAGAAGGCCATGATCGCGTCGATGTCGTGCCGGTTGAAGGCGTCGAAGAGGTCGGAAAAATGCTTCTCTGTGAGTTGTCCGGCGGACATTCGAATGCTCCTTGATACGTCTGAAATCTGCCCTGATTTCGGGTAAAGCTTCCCTGTGGCGCGGCAGAGTTGCCGCGCGATTGATATTGCGAATTGGATTTCGGTCGGGCTGACTAAAGCGGTTGTAGCGCCATCAGACTTTACCCTTCCACGGGATGAGGACCTTTTCCATGTAACGGATCAAAAGGTCGAAGGCGAAAGCGAATACACCGATGACGATGATGCCCATGATGACGGTGTCGCTGGCCAAAAACTGCGCTGCATTGAGTACCATGAAGCCAAGACCGCGATGCGCCGCCACCATTTCCGCCGCTACCAGCGTCGTCCAGCCCACACCGATCCCGATGCGCATGCCGGTGAAGATTTCCGGCATGGCCGCTTTCATGATGACCTGCGTTATTACCTGCGTCCGGGATGCGCCCATCGCATAGGCGGCATGGATCTGTTCGGTTGAGACCGAGCGCACGCCAGCTCTCGCTGCGATCGCCATTGGCGCAAAGATCGCGAGAAAGATGAGGAACACCTTCGGGAACTCGCCAATACCAAGCCAGATGATGATCAGCGGCAGGTAGGCAAGCGGCGGCAGTGGTCGGTAAAACTCGATAATCGGGTCCAGCACGCCACGAACAAAGCTGCTCATACCCATCATGATGCCGATGGGAATTGCCGTGATGCAGGCAATCGCGAAGGCACCCAATACACGTCCAAGGCTGGCGAGCGTATGTTCGGCCAGAGTGGAGTTTGCCACGCCGTCTGTCATGGCAACCATGAACTTGCCATAGACAGCGAACGGCGAGGGGAGAAACAGCGGTTTGACCCAGCCCATTCCTGTTACGAGAAACCAGAGCCCCAGCAAAATCAGTGCGGTTACAAGGCTGATGAAACCGCTATTGCCGTCGCCGGGGGCGCCATAGATTTTACCGGGTTTGACTGGTCTTGCCCGAGTTACGAACTCAAGCATGGACCAGTTCCGGGTTTCCTGATGCACGTTCATCGCCATAGATAATCCCCAGAATTGTCTCACGCATCTTGATGAAGTCGGGACTGGACTTGACGGCGCGCGCATCACCGCATTCCAGAAAGCGTCGGTTGAAATCCAGATCATAGGTATGGGTGATCCGTCCGGGGCGCGGCGACATGACGATCAGCCGCGAACCGAGGAACAAGGCCTCTTCGACGCTGTGAGTGATGAAGAAGAACATTTTGTTGGTCACTTGCCATACCCGCAAAAGCAATTCCTGGATCGTTTCGCGGGTGAGGGCATCAAGCGCTGCCATGGGCTCGTCCATAAGCAGCATCGCCGGGTCGCAGGTCAGTGCGCGGGCAATGCCGACACGCTGCTGCATACCGCCGGAAAGCTGGTAAATCTTGTGATTGTGGAAATCCTGCAGGCCGACCAGAGCCAGATTTTTCGTGGCACGCGCCCGGCGTTCTGCCTTCGGTACACCTTGAAGCTTCAGGCCAAACTCGGTGTTGTCAACGACATTGAGCCAGGGAAGCAGAGCATGTTTCTGGAACACGACGCCCCGGTCGGCGCCGGGACCACGCACTTGCCTTCCGCCCAACGTGATTTCGCCGGATGACGGGATCATGAACCCTGCCATCAGATTGAGAAGCGTGGTCTTGCCGCAGCCGGACGCACCAAGCGCCACCACGAAATCCCCGCTGTCGATCCGCAGATTAACGCCCTTCAGCGCAATCACGGCTTCTTCCACATAAAGACCGGGATAGGTCAGACTGACATTCGATACGTTCAAGGTTTCCATTACGTCACCTTTCGGGAACGAAGAAGCGGTTCCGGCAAAAGCCAGAAGGCACACACAACATTGCAGGAACCGTCTCGGTTCAGCGGCTTGCCCGAAGGCATGCCGCTGGCGGAGGTGCTTGCATTACTTTACGTAATTACTTCGCTGCGGCTTCGGCAAAACTGCCATTTACGTTGCCGCTATAGTCATCCAGAGCTTGGTCGAGCTGTTTTTGGTCGACGAGAAATTTTGCACTCTGGGTGACGGATTTGAGCGCTCCGCTGTCCTTGCCACCGCCGAGCCATGTCGGGGAGGCTTGTTCTTCCACGGTGGGGAAGGACAACAGCGCGAGTGCGCCCGGTATGTCAGCGGCATTGCCACCGATCAGCTTGACCATACCTTTGACCTGTTCGGAGTCTGCCGTCCACTGGCCGCCATTGGCCTTGTAGTCGGCATAGGCATCCTTCAGCACCGTGGTGAAGGCGGTCATGAATTTGGGGTTTTCGCTGGCGAAGCTCTTATCCACCACAAGGCCGTCGAAAGTCGGGACGCTTTTCGCGCCGATTTCTTCGGAATTGGCAATTTCCCTGCCGGTCTTGAGGATTTCGGAAAGAGCAGGAGGCCAGACATAGGCCGCGTCGATATCGCCGCGCTGCCAAGCGGCAACGATCTGCGGCGGTGTCATGTTGAGTATTTCCGCGTCGCGCGGATTGATCTTCCAGATGTCGCTCATGCCGACAAGGAGATGGAAATGCGAGGTCGAGACGAAAGGCACGCCGACCTTCTTGCCCTTGAGGTCTTCCGGCTTCTCTATGCCGGAGCCTTCGCGCGCTACCAGTGCTTCCGATTTGCCGATATTATCGAGAATCCAGAAGAGTTGAAGGTCAACACCGCGTGTGGCGGCTGCTGCGATGCCCGTTGAACCGATAACGCCTATCGGCACGTTGCCGGAAGCAAGTGCCGTCGAAATATCGCCACCCGATGCGAACTGGCGCCAATCGATCTTATATCCGGCTTCCTTGGCTGCCGCGTCGAATTTTCCGTTAGCGATCGCGGTCAGAAACGGCCCGACGATCTGCTGATAACCGACCACGACCGTGGTTTCGGCATAGGCCGCAGACGTGGAAAGCGCTGCTACGGCCGAAAATAACACCACCCGTTTTATGCTTTTGAAATAGTTCATGGAGTTCCCCTTCCATTTAAGAACCATGCCTGACTTGGTCACGACTGTTGACGTTTTTCGCCAATCTGCAGTTCCAGTTACAAACGATAGCCATCTCATGAAATTTGCCTTATATCCAGTTGGAATAGTCAATAAGTCCAGTTTGGCATTAAAGATGGCGCTACCCGGGAATTGGGGTTCGTGCTCACTTTACCGTCGAAATTATTCCACGAGGAGAAACAGAAAGAAGAAACGCTATTGCTAAGTAGAGCACGAAGCGGAAAAACTGACGCGAACTTGGGTGTAATCGCAGATTCACTAATGGAGTAGGGTTTTGGATGCCGTCTCACCGACGATCTTCTTCATAGATGGCGGCAGAAATACCGGATTGCAGTCCCAAATCCGGGAAACAACGGTATCAGCCATTCTTTCAGGCGCGGTTTTGCCCGGTGCCCGCATGCCCTCCACGCGGCGATTGGCGGATTATCTGAAAGTCTCGCGCCTCACGGTAACGCTGGCCTATCAGGAGCTTGTGTCCCAAGGTTATCTGGAAGTGCATTCCCGCAGTGCCTATCACGTGGCTGCAGCGCCACCCATCAGCCGTCCAGACAAGGATTTTTTGCAAACGCCTGACACCGCCGTCGATTGGTCATCCAAGTTGCGTCTCGGCTTCAACATTGCCAAGACCATTCGCAAGCCTCTGGATTGGCGGAAGTATCGCTACCCCTTTCTCTATGGCCAGATGGATCAGACCTTGTTTGATCTCGCCGCATGGCGCGATTGCGCACGGCGCGCGCTGGCCAGAGAAGACTTTATCCTTATGGCGGGTGATTTTGCCGCTGCCGATGATGTGGAACTTGTCAATTATATCCGTTCGCGCACGCTGCCTAGCCGCGGAATACACGCGGAGCCAGACGAGATACTTGTTACCGTTGGCGCGCAGAACGCGCTTTGGATCATCAGTCATCTGCTTTTGACACGGCGCTCGCATGTCGTGTGCGAAAATCCCGGACATCCCGATATCAGCGCTACGCTCCATCTGACAGGGGCCAATGTAACGGCGCTTGACGTTGATGAAGGCGGCTTGCCACCCGAGTTGCTGCCAGATGAGATCGACGCGGTCTTCGTCACGCCGAGCCACCAGTCACCCACGGCCGCCACTATGCCACGTGCGCGGCGTATCGCACTTCTGGAGGCTGCAGCCGAGCGCGATTTCGTCATTGTCGAAGATGATTACGAATTCGAGATGAGCTTTTTGCAGCCGCCGACGCCGGCGCTAAAATCGCTCGACCAGTATGGCCGCGTTCTCTATGTGGGCAGTTTTTCAAAGTCGCTGTTTCCGGGGCTTCGGCTTGGCTACTTGGTTGCTCCGGCACCTGTCATCCGTGAGGCGAGGGCGCTACGCGCGCTCATGCTTCGTCATCCGCCCGGACATTTGCAGCGAACAGCCGCCTATTTTCTGGCTCTTGGTCACTACGATGCGGTTATTCATCGTATGCGGATTGAATATCACAAGCGCCATATTGTCATGATCGAGGCCCTTAATCGCGAAGGATTGAAAATCGCTGGTAAATCGGCCTTTGGCGGTACGGCATTCTGGATCGAAGGACCGGAGGGCATGGATGCCGACAAACTCGCACGTGATCTGCGCGAGGACGGCGTGCTGATCGAGTCGGGGTCCCCTTTCTTCTGGAGCGATGACAGGCCATGCCGCTATTTTCGCATCGCTTATTCTTCCATTCCGATTAATCGGATTGCGGAAGGCATCGAGCTTCTGGCCAAAAGAATGCGGCAAATCTCGTAGTTTTGGAACGCTTGGGTTCAGGCTGCGTTCATGTGGATTACGATAACGGATTTGTGAAGTTGCCGGAATTTGTCCCAATTCGATGGATATCGCTGGCGGTTCTACGGCGTCTTTGCCCGCGATTCTGTGGATGAGACGCATATCAATTCTGCCTTCCAGAAGGAGAAGGATTTATGTCTATTCGTTCGAAGCTTCTTGCCACTGTTGCCGTGCCGGTTCTGTCGGCCTCTATTCTAGCGCAACCCGTACTGGCGGATTCATTGATGGCTCCAATCCTGCTGGCACAGGAGAACGGAGACCAGCCATCCGACGAGCAGTTGCAGCAGCAACAGCGCGAGGCTGAAGAACAGCAAAAGGCAGCGGAAGAAGAAGCCCGTCGGGCTGAGGAACAACAGCGCGCTGCCGAGGAAGAAAATCGTCGTCAGGCCGAAGAGCAGCAGAAGGCTGCTCAAGAGGAAGCCCAGCGTCAAGCGGAAGAACAGAAGCGCGCTGCGGAGGCAGAGGCGCAACGCCAGGCTGAAGAGCAGCAAAAAGCCGCCGAGCGCGAAGCACAGAAGCAAGCCGAGGAACAACAGAAGGCAGCCGAGCGCGAAGCGCAGAAACAGGCCGAAGAGCAGGCCAGGCAGGCTGCCGAACAGAAAAAGGCTGACGAAGAGGCACAGCGTCAGAGCGAACAGCAGCAGAAGGCCGCTGAAGAGGAAGCTCAGCGTCGCGCTGAAGAACAGAAGAAGGCTGATGAAGAGGCTGCTCGCAAGGCCAATGAGACGCAGGAACAGACCGCTCCCGCTGAAAAGCCGGTGAAGGAAGAACCCGCACAGGAACCGGAAGCGAAACCTGAGCAGCCGGCGGCGAAAGAACCGGCCAAGCAGGCCGAGCAACCTGCCAAGGAAGCTCCGGCGCAGGAACCGGAAAAGCCAGCCGAACAACCGGCAGACGCATCTCCGGTCTCGCCTCCGCAGAAAGAACCAGCGGAAGAATCCGCTGTTGAGCATCCCGAAGAAGCTCAACCGCAAGAACCGAAAGCAAAGGAAGAGCCACAGAATGAGGCTCAGCCTGCACAGCCGGTCGAACAGCCCCAATCAACCGAAGACCAGCAAAAACCGTCTTCGGAGCCAGCGCCAGAGATAGTCGATCAGCGTTCGACCGAGGAAAAGCAGGAGATTGCGAAAGACCCTGCGAAGACGGACGATACGGTTGTCTTGCCAGTCGAAAATGGCGCTGCCATTCTCGACAGCGACAAGGACGCCGACAATTCCGGCGGAAGCCAGTCGCGTGAAGAGCGTCGCAAGCAGCGCGAACAGCAACGTTCCGCTGAGGAAAGTGCACCACCGCCCGCAAATGATGCGGCGGCACAGGTTGCGATTCCAGAGGAAGTGAAGGCAGCGCTGCCGCAGAAGATCGAAGCCAATCTCAAGGAAGAGGGCACCCGTATCAAGGAAGCGCCGGTTTTTGCCGTGCCGGAAACCACCAATATCATCAACAACACGGTGGTGAACAATACGGTCATCAATAATACGACGGTCAATAACGTGACCAACAATGTCACCAACGTCAAAGTGATCGAGGAGGTGGATAATCGTGTCATTCTGGACGTGGGCGACCGTATCTTCGTTCGCGGCGATGATCGCCCAAGGTTGCGCCGTGATGCCGAGGAAACCTATTACGATGAACTGCCGCGCGGGCGCACCCGTGAAACCATTGTCCGCCCGGGTGGCAACCAGATCGTTACGGTTTATGATCGCTACGGCGATATTCTTCAGCGTTCCCGTATCGACCGGGACGGCAATGAATATCTGATGATCTATGCGCCGGAATATGACGACAATCCGCGCGCTTCGATTATCGATGTTGGTTACGAACTGCCGCCGATGCGTCTGACCATTCCGGTAAGAGATTACATCATCGACGTCGCAGACGATCCGGATCGCGATTTCTATGACTTCCTTGCCATGCCTCCGGTAGAACGTGTGGAGCGTGTCTATACGATCGACGAGGTTCGTCATTCAGCCCGCCTGCGCGACAAGGTGCGTCGTATCGATCTGGATACAATCCACTTCGCGACGGGCAGCGCCGAGGTTTCGCTTTCGCAGGCGAAGACGCTACGCAAGGTTGCAACCGCCATGCAGAAGGTACTGGCAAAGGATCCGGGCGAAACCTTCTTCATTGAAGGGCATACGGATGCGGTTGGATCGGACCGTTCAAATCTCGTCCTGTCCGATAAACGTGCTGAATCAGTTGCAAGCCTTTTGACGGAAGTCTATGAAATTCCACCAGAAAACCTTGTCACGCAAGGCTATGGCGAACGCTTCCTGAAAATTCGCACGCAGGCAGCCGAACAGGAAAATCGTCGTGTCACGATCCGCCGCGTGACTCCGCTTGTCCGCCCGGTGGCTCAGCGCTGAACAAACAAACACCCGGATGCGATTTTGCATCCGGGTGTTTTTCATGAAGTAATTTTGCTCAGGCAATCTTGGGCTGGATCGTCGTCACACGGTCGAGCATCTGTTCGCTCAACGGACGTGGTTTGACCGCTTCGATCTGCACCATGAGTTCGGCGATCTTCTCGGCATCCATGACGCCGCATTCATAAATCTGGATGATTTCGCGCGCCATTTCGTCTTTTTGGGGAGAAGTGATCGGACAACGAGCCATCGCTTCACACGACTTGACATAAGCCGCTTGCAGCTCCTCCAACTCGATGGGCTTGAAACGCCCGAAGTAGTAATCTCTCGAAAATGGCATTTTATGCATTCCGCAGATGGCGACAGACAGATAATCCGATCTGAAAGCCTGAAAATTCTTGCGACCCGCTATACTAAAACATAGCTGATTGCAAAGCATTATAATCGAGAATTATTTAGTTTATGTAAAATATTCAGTCAGTTGCGAAACCGAAAGCATTAGAGAGCTAAAATTTGCTGAGGGATCGTAAGCAGACTCTTTTCCAACCAATGCCGTTAAACGCGATCAAGTTCCAGTTTGGCTACTATTTCAGCGATCTTGTCCGGATTTTGTTCACCGGATTCAAATGTTCTTATAATTGCGCGTGCAAGCGCTTCTTTGCTTTCGTGCGTCGTTGAACATCGATCAAGCAGTGCGCAGCAGCGATTATAGGCAATCTGCAGCACTTGGAGATCGTTTGGCGCATATGTTCCCTGATATTTGTTGCCGCGAAATGGCATGGACGCCTCCCCGTTTGATTGATTGAACCTCTAATTCAGAGGGAAAGCAACAGATCGTTTTATGACAGCGATATCAGGCGCATCACGATAGTGTTCTTGGTGATCCGGTTCTTCCGGATATAAATAGCGATAATCTCTGGCTACCGGTTTACGGGGTTCGAAATCTCGCCGCGAGTTTGTTGAAAGCTGGTTGAAAGCTTGCCTGCGCTAACCATTCAAAACCGATTGAGGAATCGGCTGCATATCAGGAGGGGTCTGGCATTGCCGGGCCAACAGGAGCTCTCGGAGGAGCGTAGATGAAAATCTCTATCGATTCATGCCGCCATCTATTTGGCGCGGCCTTCATCGGCGGCGCAATGGTACTTGGAGCAGGTGCTGCCCATGCCGAAAAGCTGACAGTGATTGTCGGCGGTATGGAAAAGCAGATTTACCTTCCGGCAGTGCTGACGGAAAAGCTGGGTTACTTCAAGGATGAAGGCCTTGATGTCGAGCTGATCAACAGCCGCGCTGGCGTGGATGCTGAAAACGAACTTTTGGCCGGTGCAGCTCAGGCTGTGGTCGGCTTTTACGATCACACGATCGACCTGCAGTCGAAGGGCAAATTTATTCAGTCCATCGTCCAGTTCAGTCAGGCGCCGGGTGAAGTGGAACTCGTTTCCAGCAAATATGCCGACCAGATCAAGTCGCCGGGCGATTTCAAGGGGCATACGCTTGGCGTCACCGGGCTCGGCTCCTCGACGGACTTCCTGACTCAATACCTTGCCATGCGCAATGGCCTCAAGCAGGGCGACTACACGCTGCTTCCTGTCGGAGCGGGCAATACTTTCATTGCCGCCTTCAAGCAGGATGCCGTTCAGGCAGGCATGACCACGGAACCGACCGTCGCCAATATGCTGAAGAGCGGCGATGCCAAGGTGCTGGTCGATATGCGCACGCCCGACAAAACCATCGAAGCGCTTGGTGGACCTTACCCGGCTGCGTCGTTCTATGTGCAAAGCGCATGGCTCGAGACGCACAAGGAAGACGCGCAGAAGCTTGCCAACGCTCTGGTCAAGACCATGCGTTACATCGCTTCGCACAGCGCTGAAGAAATCGCCGACCAGATGCCCAAGGATTATTACGTCGGTGACAAGGACCTTTACGTAAAGGGACTTGCCGAGGGCAAGGCACAGTACACGCCGGACGGCCGGATGCCGAAGGATGGACCTGAAACCGTTCTCAAGGTTCTCGCAACCTTCAAGAAGCCGCTTCAGGAGAAGCAGGTCGATCTTTCGAAGACCTTCACGACCGAATTCGTGGACAAGGCCAACGCAACGCTTGACGCTGCAAAGTAAACAGCCTTCGACTGGCGTTCAAACATGAACGTCAGTCCCGCTGTCCTCCAAAGATTCAACCGCATTGCAGGCGCGCGACAGAGCATTTCCAGCAAACGTGTAAGACGGTTTTGCGCTCGGAGATCTTTGATAACGAAACTATCGCGCGCGAGCGGTGCCGCATACCCGCGAGGAACCCATGCTGATGGAAGCCCCCAGAACCATTGCGCGTGAGAAAGCTACTGCAATCGCGCTCAACAATGTAACTCGCCGTTTCGTCACCCCCGACGGCAAGATGATGACCGCATTGCGCGACTTCACCATGAATGTTGCACAGGGCGAGTTTGCCTGTGTTGTCGGTCCGACCGGCTGCGGCAAGTCAACGACGCTTAATCTCGTAACCGGTCTCGCCAAGCCAAGTGCCGGCGAAGTCCGCCTGATGGGCAAGCCTATCGAAGGTATCAGCCCTGATATCGGCTTCGTGTTTCAGGCCGATGCGCTTTTTCCGTGGCTTAATGTCATCGACAATGTGAGTGCCGGTCCGCGTTATCGCGGTATGGGCAAGGAAGAAGCCTATGAGAAAGCGCGTAGCTGGATCGCCCGTGTTGGTCTGGCCCGTTTTGAAAAGCACTATCCGCACCAATTGTCTGGCGGCATGCGCAAGCGCGTGGCGCTGGCACAGACCTTCATCAACGAACCGAAAATCCTGCTCATGGACGAACCGTTCAGTGCGCTTGACGTACAGACGCGCACGCTGATGCAGGGTGAATTGCTCGATCTCTGGCAACAATCTGGCGCGTCCGTCATCTTCGTCACGCACGATCTCGAAGAAGCGATTGCGCTGGCCGATAAAGTCTATGTGCTGACCGCCGGTCCAGCCACGGTCAAGAGTGTCTACGATATCGACATCCCGCGCCCGCGCGTCATGGAAGACATCCGCTACGACAGCCAGTTTGTGGATATCGCCAAGGTCATCTGGGACGATTTGCGCGAGGAAGTGCAGATCGGCCAGAAGCGCGCGCTGGCAAACGGAAACTAATCGGAGAAAATGATATGACAACACAAGCTCTCTCCGCGTCACCAAGCTTGCAGGTCAATGCAAGTGCCGACGAACTTGCCCGCACCGAAGCGAAATTTCGTGCCGATATGCGCCGCCGCCGAGCGGTCGTTATTCTTGTACGCCTCGCCATTCTGGTCGCCGTTCTGGGCGGTTGGGAACTCGGCGCACGGACCGGCCTGATCGATCCATTCTTCTTTGCGAGCCCCTCCGGCATTGCCGACCAGATATGGATCTGGGTCACGGAAGGCACGTCACAGGGACCGCTTTCGGAACAGATCATCGTAACGCTTGAGGAAACCGCGCTTGGTTTCCTTATCGGTGCGGTCGGCGGCGTCATTTGCGGCATCCTGCTGGGTCGCAACAAGTTCCTCGCCGATGTGTTCTCGATTTACATCAAGATCGCCAATTCCATCCCGCGTGTCGTGCTGGGCTCGATCTTCATCATCGCGCTTGGCCTCGGCATGGCATCCAAGGTGGCGCTGGCCGTCGTCATGGTTTTCTTCGTCGTGTTCGCCAATGCGTTTCAGGGCGTGCGCGAAGCCGACCGCGCGCTGATCGCCAATGCGCAGATATTGGGTGCATCCCGTTCGCAGATCACGCGCACCGTCATCGTGCCGTCGGCCATGAGCTGGATTCTGGCAAGCCTTCACGTCAGTTTCGGTTTCGCGCTCGTCGGCGCGGTCGTCGGTGAATTCCTCGGCGCCAAGAAAGGCGTTGGCCTGATGATTTCCACGGCGCAGGGCACATTCAATGCCAACGGCGTCTTTGCGGCCATGGTCATTCTGGCGGTACTGGCGCTCGTCGTGGAATACATCATCACACTGGTCGAAAACCATCTGGTGAAATGGCGTCCACAGGCGCTTTCCGAACAGGGAAGCTGATAGTCGGATAGATGCAAACGAGTCAGGCGGCGGGCAAGGTGACAGTCACCGTAAGCCCGCCGCCTTTCGTTTGGGAAAGCTCGACATGGCCGCCCGCCGTGTCGGCAACTTCGCGCACGATGGCAAGGCCCAATCCGCTTCCATCTGCGACAGTGCCTGGAACACGATAGAAACGCTCGAAAACGTGTTCATATTCATTTGCGGGGATGCCGGGTCCGTTGTCCTCGACCCGTATGTCGATTTTGGGCCCATCCTGATCAATCACAAGCGTTACTGTGCCGCCTTCGGGCGTATAGGTAAGGGCGTTGTCCACCAGATTGACGATCATTTCTCGCAGCATGGTGCCGTCGCCAGAAATGATGGCTTTGGTTGCTTTGAGCTCGAACCCGAGATCGATCTTGCGGTCGAACGCCTTGCCCGAGAGGCTTTCCAGAATTTGTTGTCCCGCTTCCGCCAGATCAACCCGATCGGCGCGAGGACGCCTGCTGCCTGGTTCGGCACGCGAAAGCGTCAGCAATTGTCCAGCAAGCCGCGACAGCTGCATGGTGGTATTCTTGATACCTGCCAGAACGTCTTTGCGGTCACTTTCGCAGGTTGTCCGTTCTGCGAAACTGGCCTGCGTTGATAGTGTAGCAAGTGGCGTGCGCAACTGATGTGCTGCATTCTGGATGAAACGGTGCTGCGCCGACATCTGCTTGCGCACGCGTTCCATATACTGATTCAGCGCTGTGACGAGCGGTCGAAGTTCGGTCTGAACTGTCTGTGGATCGAATGGTTCCAGCTCGGATGTGCGATTGCGAACTTCGTTGCGGAGCCGGATCAACGGGCGTAATACAAAGCGCAAGCCCATTAACGAAAGGGCACCGGCAACAATGATAAGCAGCGATTGTTCCAGCACAGAGTTCAGCCATAGCTCCTGCTGCATGGCGGTGTATCCTGCGAGGGTGACACCCACGACCACGTCGACAGCTTGTGGCAGGTTGGACGGTGCTGCAACGGGATGACGCAAGACAACCAGACGCAAGGGATGGTCGCGATAGCTGCCCTCATAATGGAGTGGGTCGTAATTCGCGATTTCAGCCGGTTTCGGCAAGTCGGGAAACCCTGCAAGCAGGCGTCCGTCAGAAGTTTCAACCCGATAATAGACCCGGTCGCCATTTCCCGTCGAAAACATCTCCAGCGCTACCGGCGGAATGACAGCATCGATGGCATTATGCGAGGCAGCAGTCGCTTCGCCAATGGCGCGTGCTGACGCTGTCAGCATTCTGTCTGACACGATCCCGGCCATATTTTCCGACGCACGCCATGCGGTCCAAAGGTTGATCCCGGCCACGACAATCAGCGGAATCACGATCCAGGAAACGAGCTGTGCACGCAGGCTTTGGGAGAGGCGAGTGAACAGCCGTTTCATCTCAACTCGCCTCACGCAGCAGATAGCCCAGGCCGCGCAAGGTTACGATCTCGGCTTTGCTGCCCTCCAGCTTCTTGCGCAGACGATGAATGTAAATCTCGATGGCGTTCTCATCAGTCTCGCTGTCGAAATCGTAAATACCTTGAACAAGTGTTGTCTTGCTGACGGTGGTTCCGATGCGCCGCAGAAGCTGTTCCAGAACTGCATGTTCTTTGGGTGCAAGTGACAGTGGATCGTCTCCGAGTGAAAACAGCCGGGTGTTGGTGTCGAAACGCAAAAGGCCGCAGGTCACAACAGGCGCTGTCCGCTGACTGGACCGGCGAAGATGCGCACGGATGCGCGCTTCAAGTTCGCTGAGTTCGAACGGCTTTGCCAGATAATCGTCAGCACCGGCATCCAATCCGCGGATACGTCCGTCAAGACTTGCATTGGCCGTCAGGATGATGACGGGCACCTCATTGCCTCTGCCGCGGATGTGCTCCAGCACGTCGAGCCCGGTTTTGTCCGGCAATCCGAGGTCGAGAACCACGAGATCATACTCCGTGAAGGCGAGCGCCTGTTCCGCATCCGCCGCGTCGTGCACAGTGTCGACGCTGTAGTTCGACTGCTGCAGGCTTTTTGCCAGCCAGTTTGCGAGGGTGAGATTGTCTTCGACGAGCAGAATTCGCATGAGTGACGATGATAGTGGTTTCTGTTCCGCGTCAAGAAGCTTGGGCGTTGAAACGATGGATGAGATGAATATCTTCCGGCTCGCGCTTGAAGAGCAATGGATCAGGCGTCGTGGTGACTTTTGCACCTTGCTTCACATAAAAATCGATGGTCCGCCGTGTGGGTGTCGCAGAAATATAGAAACCTTCTGCTCCGGCCTCCTTCGCAATGGCCACGCTGCGACGATAAAGTTCACCAGCAAGTCCCAATCCCCGGACTGTCTTCCCCACATGCATGAAGCCGAGCTGGTACAATTCGGGATAGGCGCCGACAGGGCGTACATCCGTAACTGCGACGGCCACCAGGGTGCCATCGAGATAGGCGCCAAGAAATACGCCGCCATGGTCGTGACAGTCGAGCAGGATATGTGTGTAGATTTCCGCTTCGCCCTCCGGCCAGCCCTGCACATCGTAGAATTGCGGCTCCAGCAGGAGTTGCTCTCCTTCGAGGCGATACATTTCCTCGATGATCTCGCTGCGATCGATTTGCCAGATGTCAGTCACTTCGCTGCGCTGCAGTGGACGTATGATGAAATCCGCATGCTTCTTTTCGTGTACCATGACCGCCGCCTTCGAAATTTCATTTGTACGATGAACTATCGTTTCATCGATAGGCACTCAAGGGGGAGCAGAAGTGGCGATCGCAGTGCTTCAACGAACTTGTTGGCAATTTGTCAGGAGGAACCTCTCATATTGCAAAAACTTACAATAATTTTGACCAATATCATGGCTACTCCCCGCCATTTGTCTCGGGTACTGCTGAGTACAGGTGCGAGGAATATTGAGGCGTGTGGGAGGCTAACAGCTAACTTCAATCGGACGAATTGAACCGAAACAGCTTGTTGAGGGCAGAAAACTGCCTGAAAATGAGCAATTTCGCATCAACTCTCCGATCTGCCCTTGCGAGAGCGGGGCCTGAGTTCTATCAGCATCATCAAAAATTGCAGTCTGAGGAAGGTTCGGCAATTGCATTGCCGGAACGTCCTGATGCCCGCCGCCATCTTGTATGGCGTCGGTGAAATGATCGATGGAGCCGAGTTGAAAAACCATCACGATATCTGGGATATCGTCGACGCCAAGAGCGCCGCATATTTCGAACTGAGCGATACGGTTTGGGATAATCCTGAAACAAACTACGAAGAGTACAAATCGAGCGATGCCCATGCGGCGATGCTGGAAGCCGAAGGGTTTCGCGTCGAGCGTGGTATTGCGGGCCTGCCGACTGCGGTGATGGGCGAAGCTGGCGACGAAGGACCGGTCATCGCCATCCTTGGTGAGTTTGATGCATTACCGGGCCTCAGCCAGATATCTGGACTGGTTGAAGAGCGGCCAGTCGAGGCCGGCGGCCATGGACATGGCTGCGGTCATAACCTGTTGGGCTCAGGGTCGTTGCTCGCTGCTGCGGCAGTGAAGGATTATCTTGCCGCACAGGGCATCAAGGGCCGCGTGCGCTATTACGGTTGCCCGGCGGAAGAGGGCGGTTCGGCCAAGGGGTTCATGGTCCGCGAAGGGCTTTTTGACGATGTGGATATCGCGTTTTGCTGGCACCCGGCGCCTTTTGCTGGTGTAAACGATCCGGTTTCGCTTGCCTGTAACGAAATCAATTTTCACTTCAGCGGTCGCGCAGCCCATGCTTCGTCAGCCCCGCATCTGGGGCGCAGTGCGCTGGACGCAGTTGAATTGATGAATGTGGGCGTGAACTATATGCGTGAGCATATGCCGTCTACGGCGCGCATTCATTACGCTGTGACCGATACGGGTGGTTTTGCGCCGAATGTCGTGCAGGCCAAGGCAACGGTGCGTTATCTCGTTCGCGCCCGCAGCCTGCCGGAAATGCAGACCCTTCTGGAACGCGTCAAGAAGATTGCCGACGGCGCGGCGCTGATGACCGAAACGACGGTCCGCAGTGAAATCGTCAGCGGCGATGCCGATCTGATCGGCAACACGCCGCTGGAACAGATGATGCAGCTTCAGCTTGAGCGGCTCGGACCTCCGGACTTCGATGAGCAGGACCGCGAAACCGCAAGCCGTTTCCAGAAGACACTGTCCAGGGAAGACATTTCAGATGCTTTCCGCCGCTTCGGCGTGGAGCCCAAGGATGGCCTCGCGCTTTGTGAAGATATCTATACGCCCTATAAGGGCGACAACACTCTCGTCGGCTCTACCGATGTCGGCAGCGTGAGCTGGGTCGTGCCCACCGTGCAGATGCGTGGTGCGACCTGTGCTATCGGCACGCCGCTTCATTCGTGGCAAATGGTGGCGCAGGGCAAGCTGCCCGCGGCGCATAAAGGCATGGCCCATGCTGCAAAGATCATGGGCAGCACGGCCATCGAATTGTTCCGTAATCCGGAGCAGATCAAGAAAGCAAAGCAGGATCACGAAAAACGGCTCGACGGAACCGTATTCGTCAATCCGATTCCAGATAGCGTTCAACCCGCTCTGCCCGAAACCGCGAAATGACGCGGGCGGGCAGACAGAATCTGAAAATAGAAATGACATTCAATCCCCCAATTCCAACAGGGCCTGACGCATCATGAAGCAGATGGGCTTTCTCGATATTTTGAGCTTCGGGCCCGACGGCTGGGGCTACGTGCTGATGATGGGTGCACTGGTGAGCGTGGCGCTCGCCGTCCTGGGCTTCCTTCTTGGCGCTGCCATCGGCGTTTTTGCTGCCTGGGCGAAGATTTCCGGCGGGCGCACGCTTCGCGCTGTCGCCGATGGCTACACCACGATCATTCGCGGTATTCCGGATCTCCTCGTCATCTATCTGTTTTACTTTGGTGGCAGTGCGGCAGTCACCGCACTTGGCAAATATTTCGGTGCGGAAGGCTTCATTGGCTTTCCGGGCTTTCTTGCGGGTGTGCTGGCAATTGCCATTTCCTGTGGCGCGCACCACACCGAAGTGTTCCGTGGTGCATTCCGGGCCGTTTCCAAAGGTGAACTAGAAGCCGCTACTGCTTGCGGCATGGGCCAGATGCTGAAATTCCGCCGTATCATCGCGCCGCTCGCGCTGCGACATGCATTGCCGGGTCTTGGCAATGTCTGGCAGGTTTCACTCAAGGAATCCGCTCTGGTGTCCGTTGCGGGTGTGGTTGAGCTTCTGCGTCAGGCACAGATCGGCGCTGGCTCGACCGGACTACCCTTCAACTTCTTCCTCATTGCCGGTGCGCTCTACCTGCTGATTTCGTCTGTTTCCGGCGGGCTTCTGCAGTTTGCCGAGCGTCACTTCTCGCGTGGCGTCCGGAGGGCAAAATGAACCTTGAATTTTATTCCGACGCATTCTTCCAGATGCTGGGCGGCGTGCCGCTGACCCTGAAGCTTGCGGCAACTTCCATCGTGTTTGGCGCCATACTTGCCTTGCTTTTCGCCTTGATGCGCCTGTCGGGCATCAAGGTGCTGGACTGGATTGCCCGCCTTTATGTGTTCGTGTTCCGCGGAACACCGCTTCTGGTGCAGATATTCATCATCTATTACGGTCTCAGCCAGTTTCCGGCCATCCGTTACTCGTTCCTGTGGCCGGTTTTGCGCGAGCCTTACTGGTGTGCGATCATTGCGCTGACTTTGAACAACGCCGCCTATGCGAGCGAAATCATCCGTGGTGGCCTGCTGTCGGTGCCGCATGGCCAGATCGAAGCTGCAAAAGCCTGTGGCATGTCGTCCTTCACCTGCTTCCGTCGCATCGTCATGCCACTTGCGATCCGTCAGGCATTGCCGGGTTACGGCAACGAGATGATATCGATGATCAAGGCAACCTCGCTTGCGTCGATCATCACACTCATGGAAGTGACTGGTATCGCAGCAAAGCTGATCGCCGAGAGCTATCGAGCCATAGAAATCTTCGTGATCGCCGGTGCGATCTACCTTGCCATCAACTTCGTTCTGACACGTGCGCTGATGTTCGCAGAATATAAGCTGACCCCTTATCTGCGCCAGCCGGTCGTCAAGCTTTCCTCCGAAGGACAAACATCGTGAGCAAAATCGTTTCCCCCAATGCACCGGTGGCGCTGAAAGTCGAAAACCTGCGCAAGAGCTTCGGTACGAATGAAGTGCTGAAAGGCATTTCGCTTGAAGCACGTGAAGGCGAGGTCATTTCGATCCTCGGTTCGTCGGGTTCCGGCAAGTCGACTTTCCTGCGCTGCATCAATCTTCTGGAAACACCGACGTCGGGCACTGTGACGGTTTCGGGCGAAACCATCCGTATGGCGAAGAATTCGAAGGGTGAAGCCTACCCGACCGACAAGAAACAGGTTTCGCGCATTCGTTCGGAACTGGGCATGGTGTTCCAGAGCTTCAATCTGTGGTCGCACAAGACCATTCTGGAAAACATCATCGAAGCGCCGATCTATGTGCAGGGACGCCCGCGCGCGGAATGCGTGGCGGAAGCAGAAGCTTTGCTGGCAAAGGTCGGCATTGCTGACAAGCGCGATTTCTACCCGGCCCATCTTTCGGGCGGACAGCAGCAGCGCGCCGCAATCGCCCGCGGACTGGCGATGAAGCCGAAGGTCATGCTCTTTGACGAGCCGACTTCAGCACTCGATCCGGAACTGGTCGGTGAAGTGTTGCGCGTCATGCGCGGCCTTGCCGAAGAAGGCCGCACCATGCTGGTCGTGACCCACGAAATGGGCTTCGCGCGCGACGTCTCCAACCGCGTCGTATTTTTCCATCAGGGTCTGGTGGAAGAAGACGGTGCGCCGGAAGACGTGTTCGGCAACTCGAAGTCGGAACGTTTCCGCAAGTTTATCAGCCACGAAAACGCTGCCTAATTACCGAAATTCTGTGTTCCGGCGTAAGCCGGACAGAAATAACCGCAACAGGATATCTGCAATGAAGACCACCGGACTTTTCAAAGCCGTGTTCATTTCCGCTCTCGCTCTGACGAGCGTCTCGGCCCATGCCGAGGAAAAGAAGTGGACAAAGATCACCATCGCCACGGAAGGTGCTTTCCGTCCTTACAACTTCACCAAGCCCGATGGCTCGCTGGATGGCTATGAAGTCGATCTCTACAAGGACCTCTGCGCCCGCATGAAGGTTGAGTGCACGATGGTTGCGCAGCCTTTCGACAGCATCATTCCGGCGCTCAATGCCGGCAAGTTTGATGCGATCATGGCTGGCCTTACTGCTACGCCGAAGCGCGAGGAAACCATCAGCTTCTCGATTTCCTATGGCCTGACGCCGCAGACCTTTGCGACGCTGAAGGACAGCCCTTACGCCAAGCTGCCGCATACCGGCGAAACCCTTTATCTCGCCAAGGATGAAGCGGCTGCCCAGAAGGCAATCGACGAAGTATCGGCTGAAATCAAGGGCCGCACCGTCGGCGTCCAGACCGCTTCGCTCGGCCTGTCGCTGCTCGACAAGTATTTCAAGGATGGCATCGACATCCGTGAATACAAGACGACGGAACAGCACGACCTCGACCTGAAGTCTGGCCGTGTAGACCTGATCGTAGCTTCGCTTGCTTACCTCACGGACGCTGCCAAGAAGCCGGGCAACGAAGACATCGTCATGACCGGTCCGTTCTTCAAGGGCGGCATTCTGGGCCGTGGCGTTGCTGTCGGTCTGCGCAAGGACGATACCGAACTGAAGAAGATGTTCGACGTTGCCATTGAAGCAGCAAAGGCTGACGGCACGATCAAGCGTCTGTCGGAAAAGTGGTTCGGCTTCGACGTTACGCCGTAATTTTCAAGTGACATCATAAGCAAAGCGCCGCCTTTGGGCGGCGTTTTCATTTGGGAGTATGCAAACCTTCACATCAAACCGGCGAGCGCCTATAAGATCGCCAGAAGTCTGCTGAGAGCCAAAAACTTACTGTGAGGGTGTGATGGTAAAGATCGGTTTCGTGACTGTTTCCGACCGCGCAAGTCGCGGGGAGTACGAAGACCTGAGTGGCCCTGCCATGGAAGCATGGCTGAAAAGCGCTGTCGTCACGCCTTATGAAACAATCCGCCGTGTCATTCCCGATGGCATGGAATCGGTACGCGACACGCTTATCGATCTTTGTGACAACGAGGCCTGCGATCTTATCCTGACCACGGGTGGCACGGGACCAAGCCCGCGCGATGAAACACCGGAAGCCATGCAGGCCGTTCTGCATAAGGAGCTGCCCGGTTTCGGCGAGCTGATGCGCCGCGTCAGCCTGGAACAAACCCCGACCGCCATTCTATCCCGCCAAACGGCAGGCAGTCGCGGCAAGAGCTTCATCCTCAATCTTCCCGGTAAACCAGCTTCAATTGCCATGACCTTGCAGGCGATTTTTCCGGCAGTGCCTTATTGTCTCGACCTCATCGAAGCTGGGCGTATCGACACCGATCCGGCAGTCGTGAAAGCCCATCGACCGGGCTGAGTTTTCGCCAGAGCTATGTTTGCGGGCGTAGTAGATCGCACCTCGGGGCTCATGTCGTGACGAAATTGCGCAACCCAGCTTTGCGCTTTTGCATAATTTCCATGCTTGCTTTTCCCTGAGTCAGGACTGAATAATAGGGAAAAAGAAGGGGAATTAAGTGAAGCCATTTGACGAGATGCTCAACCATGGCGGGAATGTCCGCCAACCATATGAATTTCTCAAGCAGTGGCTCGACCAGCAGGACCCGCACAAACTTCTGCAGAAAAGCGATGACGCCGAAAGCGTTTTCCGCAAGACGGGCATCACCTTTGCTGTCTACGGCGATCAGGAAGCGGGTGAGCGCCTCATTCCCTTTGATATCATCCCGCGTATCATTTCAGGTCAGGAATGGCGGCGTCTGTCGCAGGGCATCGAACAGCGTGTGATGGCGCTTAACGCCTTCCTCGATGACATTTATCACCGTCAGGAGATTGTTCGGGCAGGGCGCATTCCGAAAGACCTGATTTCCAAGAATGAAGCCTTCTTGCCCGAGATGATCGGTTTCCGTCCTCCGGGCAATGTCTACACCCATATTATCGGCGTGGATATCGTGCGCACCGCCGAGAACCAGTTCTATGTGCTGGAGGACAATGCCCGCACGCCATCCGGCGTTTCCTATATGCTGGAAAACCGCGAGACGATGATGCAGCTCTTTCCCGAGCTGTTTCAGAACGTCAAGGTTCGCCCGGTTGAGAATTATCCGCAATTGTTGCGCCAGTCGCTGGCAAGCGTTGCACCTCCCGGCACGCAGGATGTGCCGACCGTCGCGGTGCTGACGCCCGGCATTTATAATTCAGCCTATTTTGAACACGCATTCCTTGCCGACCAGATGGGCGTCGAACTGGTCGAGGGAAGCGATCTGCGCGTCGTTGACGGACGTGTCGCGATGCGTACCACACAAGGTTATCGCGCTATCGACGTGCTCTATCGGCGTGTGGACGATGCGTTTCTCGACCCGCTGACATTCAGGCCGGATTCGACGCTCGGCGTTGCAGGCATAATGGATGTTTACCGGGCAGGGAATATCACGATTGCCAATGCGCCCGGAACCGGCATCGCCGACGACAAGGCGATCTATTCCTACATGCCGGAGATCGTGGAGTTCTATACGGGTCGCAAGGCCATTCTCGAAAATGTTCCGACCTGGCGTTGTTCCGAACCAGATAGCCTTGCTTATGTGCTCGACAATCTTGCCGAGCTTGTCGTCAAGGAAGTGCACGGCTCCGGTGGTTATGGAATGCTGGTAGGCCCCGCGTCGACAAAGGCCGAACGCGATGCTTTTTCAGAGAAACTGAAGGCAAGGCCGCGCAACTATATCGCGCAGCCCACGCTTGCGCTCTCAACGACGCCCATCTTTACCGAGAGCGGGCTGGCGCCACGCCATGTCGATCTGCGCCCATTTGTTCTGGTTTCGGATCGCATCCGCATCACACCCGGCGGGCTCACCCGCGTGGCTTTGAAGGAGGGATCGCTTGTCGTGAATTCCAGCCAGGGCGGCGGAACCAAGGATACGTGGGTACTCGACGACTGAAACTGCATTAACGTGCTGCAACTGACGACAAGATCAGGGCGCGAAAAGGGGAATGATTTATGCTTCTTGGCCGTACGGCAAACGGACTTTACTGGATGTTCCGCTACATAGAGCGTGCCGAAAACATGGCACGTCTCGTCGATGCGGGGCTTCGCATGGCGCTGACGAAAACGTCTGACGCACCGGAGGAGTGGTCTTCGGTCGCGGTTTCAGCGGGTGCAAGTCAGGGCTTCTCTGCAAAATACGACGTCTATAACGCCGCCAATGTTGCGGACTTCCTGCTGCGCGATGCAGACAATCCATCAAGCGTGATGACCTGCATTGAAACCGCGCGTTCCAATGCCCGCATGGTGCGCACGGCGCTGACGCGCGAGGCGTGGGAAAGCGTAAACGAAGCATGGATGTCACTGAAAAAGTCGCTGTGTAAGCCGTTGAAGGAAAGTGACCTTCCGCAGCTTCTCGACCAGATCAAGCGCGAGACGGCGCTCATTCGTGGCTCTTTCCATGGCACGATGCTGCGCAACGAAATCTTCGACTTTGCAAGCCTTGGTACTTTCATCGAACGCGCTGATAATACGGCTCGTATTCTCGATGTGAAATATTATGTCCTGCTGCCTGCGATATCCTATGTCGGCACGACGCTGGACAATTATCAATGGGAATCGATCCTGCGATCGGTATCTGCGCATCGTTCCTATCGCTGGGTCTATGATGGTGATTACCGTCCGGCGCAGGTTGCGGATTACCTGATCCTGAATGGCCGCATGCCGCGCTCACTCCATTATTGCTATCGCAGTATCGCTGAACATCTGGATTATCTGTCGAAAGATTATGGCAATCGTGCTGCCTGCCACGCGACAGCGGACAAAATCTATGCAAGCCTGCAAAACCAGGACATATCCGCGATCTTCGATGTGGGCTTACATGAGTTTCTGACCGAATTCATCACTCGCAACAACCGGCTCGGCAACGAGATTGCTGAAACCTATAATTTCTATTGAGGTCTTCGCTTGCTGCTCAACATCCGGCACGTTTCGCATTATCGCTATGAGCATCCGGTTCCTTATGCGGTGCAAAGGTTGCGGTTGCGTCCGCCAACAGTGCCGGGCCAGATGGTCAAGCACTGGGAGTTAAAAATCGAAGGCGGTGAACCGGAGGTTTCCTATGTCGACGGCTTCGGCAACAAGACCGATCTGGTCCAGCATTCTCGCAATATCAATGAAATTGTCATAACCGCCAGCGGCAGCGTCGAGATGGAAGACCGGGCCGGAGTGCTTGGACCGGTCTATGGTTATGCGCCGCTCTGGCTCTTCGAGCGCGAGACGCCGCTGACTGCGCCGGGCGAACGCATCAAGGCGCTGGCAGATGATCTCACGACCGGGCAGGAACGGCTTGCCCTGATGCACGATCTGATGAACATCATCCACAAGGCGGTCGCCTATATGCCGGGGACGACGAGCGTTTCAACGGATGCTGAAAGCGCTCTGGAAAGTGGGAAGGGCGTTTGCCAGGATCACACGCATGTTTTCCTTTCCGCAGCCCGACTGATCGGCATTCCGGCACGATACGTATCGGGATATCTGATGATGGAAGGTGTCGAGGAACAAACCGCAAGTCACGCATGGGCTGAAGCCCATATTGATGGTCTGGGATGGGTGGGGTTCGATGCCGCCAACAATATTTGCCCGAATGACCGTTACGTGCGGATTGCAACCGGCCTCGACTATCGTGATGCGGCCCCGATTTCCGGCGTTCGTTTAGGCGGCACGGTGGAAAGCCTTGCGGTTCACATCAATGTAGGGCAGTGATCTTTCTGGATAGCGAGTTGCCTGCCGGATATTGCTTATGACCTATTGTGTTGGAATGAAAATCGATCGTGGCCTTGTGTTCATGTCCGATACACGGACGAATGCCGGGCTCGACAATATTTCTGTCTTCTCAAAAATGCGAAGCTGGTCAGAGCCCGGCGAGCGCGTGATTGTTCTGCTTTCGGCGGGAAACCTCGCGACAACGCAAGCCGTTGCAAGTCTTCTGGAAGAACGGATGAAAGCTCCGGCAGACAGGCACCCCTCGGTTTTCGACGCGCCTTCCATGTTTCAGGTTGCGCGTCTTGTCGGTGACACCGTCAAGGAAGTGATCCAGAACTCCGCTACCGGTGGACAGAATGCCGATGCTTTCGGCGCATCGTTCATTCTCGGCGGACAGATCAAGGGCGGGCAATCGCGCCTTTTCTATATCTATCCCGAAGGCAATTTTATCGAGAGCTCGGCCGATACGCCTTTTTTCCAGATTGGCGAGAACAAATATGGAAAACCGATCCTCGTGCGCGCTTATCAGGAGCAGATGAGTTTCGAGGAAGCGGTGAAGCTACTGCTGGTTTCGTTCGATTCCACACTGAAAGCCAACCTTTCAGTTGGGCTTCCGCTCGACATGCAGATTTATGAAGCGGACAGTTTTGAAACTGGCGCTCGCAGACGGTTCGAGGTCACCGATCCTTATTATCAGACTGTATCGGAAAGCTGGTCGGAAGCGCTAAAATCCGCGTTGGAAAAATTGCCGCCGTTCAGTTTCGACGAGTAAAAAGGCCGGGCACTTTGCCCGGCCTTTTCGTATCGCATCAGTCCTTCGTTACGGTCTGAACATAGTTGGCATCGGCCACCGTGTTGAAATCGTGCACATTCGGACCCGTCACAGCCGTTTCAATCTGCTGATAGATGATTGCGAACGGGCTTGTTTCCTGAAACTTCTTTTGAAGATCATGATACATCGTCTCACGTTTGGCTGTATCGCGCTCTTCAACAGCAGCCATTGTTTCCGCCGTCAGTTCCGGAATTTCCCAATGCGCCTGCCAGGCGTTGGTGCGCATCGAGACATCTTCGCCATTGTTTGGATTATTGGTGAACGTCACCGCATTGGTATGCGGATCCCAATAATCCGGTCCCCATATACCCAGTGCCAACTGGTGCTTGCGTGCGCGAACCTTGGTGGTGGTCAGCTTGCCGTCACCCTGCAGGATTTCCACCTGAACGCCTGCCTTACCCATCGTCTGCTGAATGCTTTCCGCTATGCCGACGAATGGCTGGCTGTTACGTACATCGAGCGTCACCTTGAAACCGTCCTTGAGGCCAGCTTTGGCGAGAAGTTCCTTGGCTTTATCGACGTCGTAGGTGAATGGCTTGTCGCCGACAGCACCGAACATGCCGAGTGGCAGGAAGGACTGGTGCGTGCGACCGATACCCTTGATGAGCTTCGCTTCTATCGTATCGTAATCGACCAGGTATTTCAGTGCCTGCCGAACTTCGGGCTTTGCGAGTTCAGGTACATTCTGGTTGGCGACCAGATAATAGACGCGCCCCTTCGGTGCGTTGATGACATGGTACTTCTGATCCTTGCTCAATTCTTCGATATCGCTAGGTTCCAGATTGCGTGCAATGTCGATGTCGCCCGCCTGCAAGAGCAGACGCTGCGAAACGCCTTCTTTCACGTGGCGATAGATAACGCGCTTCATTGCCGGTTTTGCATCGCTATAATTTTCGTTGCGCTCCAGAAGCAGGACTTCATTTGCGCGCCATTGCTTCAATGCGAAAGGACCGGAACCGGCGTAATTGGTCTTCAGCCATTCATAACCGAAATCGGTTTCGTAAGGAAAATCCTTTGTCTTCTCTGCCTTCTGCTCATGTTCCTTGACCAACTTGCTGTCGACAATCGACGCAACGCTGGATGTCAGACAGTTCAGGACAAAGCTTGGCGCAAACGCCTTGCCGGTCGTGAACACAAGCGTTTCGTCGTCGGTGGCAACAATATTCTGATCGGCATTATCGCGAGTGAGACCGAACTGGCTGAGAATGAAGGCCGGGCTTTTGTCGAGCTTGATCGCGCGCTGCAGCGAATAAGCGGCGTCGTGTGCCGTCAGCGGGTTGCCGGAGGCGAATTTTAGGCCCTTGCGGATTTTGAACGTGATCGACTTACCGTCATCGGAAAAGGCCCAGCTTTCAGCAATCTGGGGGATGATCTTCGTGGGGTCCTTGGTGTCAGTCGTGACGAGGCGTTCATAGGTGCTGGTGAGCACTTCAGACGTCGTGATCTCGAAGATTTCCGCCGGGTCGAGCGAAATGACGTCATCTATGCTCATGGCAATGACGAGCGTGTCAGTCGGTGTAGCTGCTTCCACTGCCTTGGGTGATGCCGACAGAAAGAGCGTGAATGCCAGTGCGGCTGGAATCGATGCGCGCAGCAGCTTTCGTGCAAGGCCATGTCTTGTATGGTCTGCCTTCGAGTTATTCTGAATGAGTGACAGTATTACGGTCGTCATGCAACTTCCCCTCCGGGCTGTGCAATCCGCATATGTTGCGCAATTGCAGCCCTGCATTGATGAAGCCTCAAGAGCCTGTCGCTTTGTTCGCGACTCTCTTCAAAGCTTCTCCATTACAGCCAGCTTTTGGGGAGGGGACAACGGTCTGATGAAATATTTTTCCGCGGAAATGCAAAAGCCGGAGGAAAATTCCCCCGGCTCAATTCATACAGTACAATCAGGCGATTAGAAGAACACTTTGAAGCGGTCGCCATCGTCCATGAAGGCCTTTTCAGCAAAAGGCTGTTCGTTCGAGCCGAACGGCATCTGTGCGCGGAGCTTCCACGAAGCCGGAACGTCCCAAGCCTTGGCGACTTCGTGGTCGATCAGCGGGTTGTAGTGCTGAAGGCTGGCACCAATGCCGGCGTTGGCGAGCGCGGTCCAGACCGAATGTTGCGCCATACCGCCCGACTGTTCCGACCAGACCGGGAAGTTGTCAGCGTAAAGCGGGAAGTTTTCCTGAAGACCCTTAACGACGTTCTGGTCTTCATAGAACAGAACCGTGCCTGCACCGGCGGAGAAGCTGTCGATTTTGGCTTCGGTCTGGGCGAAAGCGTCGGCAGGGACGATCTGGCGAAGTGTTTCCTTCACGATGTTCCACAGCCTGTCGCTCTCGGCGTCAAACAGGATCACAGCGCGCGAGCTTTGCGAATTAAACGAAGACGGCGTGTGCTTGACCGCTTCACGGATCAGCTCAGCGGTGTCTTCATTCGACAGCGGAAGGGACTTGCCCAGAGCGTACTGTGTGCGGCGCTTCTTGATGGAATTCAGCAGGGAATTGTTCATTATTCTGTCCTGTGTTTCAGCGGTCCAACAGGCTGTCTGGCTTGGGATTTTCAAGACAACCTCATGAATGATGTTGAGGGAAATATTGTTATTTTGGCTGTCGAAGCCAGCCCGTGTTTCTGAAACACACTGTCAACGATCCGTTGTTAGCCGGGTCTTACTGTTTACGTTTTGATCGTTGCGTCCATGCGCTGTCCGCGCCTGCAGACGCCTGAACAGGGCAGCCTTCCCAGCTTTATGGGGTTTACAAGGGCGATTGTTTATTGGAATCTAACTAAAACAGTGGGATTTAAAAACGATAGTTTGACGACGCGCTTTTCTTGTCGTTGTCGTGAAAAGGGACGAGGTCACGATAGTTTGAAGTCATTCATTATCATCGGAGCGGGCGCAAGCGGCATCATCCTGGCTGCACAATTGCTTCGGCGCTCACCAGATTCGACTGTGCGGATTTTCGAGCGTTCAGGTCAATTAGGGGCAGGCATCGCATACGCGACGGAGAACCCGAGCCATCTTCTCAATGTCCGCGCCAGCAATATGAGCGCATATCCCGATCAGCCGAATCATTTCCTGAACTGGTTGCAGTTGAGCGACATTGCCGCTCCCGGCCATTTGTGGGAGCCGCACAGTTTTGCACCACGCAAACTCTACCGCTCCTATCTGAAGCATCTTATGGCACCTTATCTTTCTGACGATGATACACGTTTGAAGGTTGAAAAGACCGGCGTCGTCGATGTCGCGCTGAAGGACGGCAGACCAGCCGTTACCACTGAGACAGGAGACACGTTCACTGCCGATGCGGTGATTGTGAGCACGGGCAACGAAGCTGCCATCGCGAAATCCGGCAATCACGTTACGGAATACTGGTCGAGCAATGGCTATTTCGATGTGCCAACAGATGCGCCGGTGGCGATATTCGGCACAGGTCTGTCGATGATCGATAGCGTCCTGTCGCTACTCGACAACGGGCATCGTGCGGAAATCTATGCGATCTCGCGCCGTGGGCTTCTTCCTGCGGTTCATGCCCCTGCGCAAGCTTTCCCGGTCGAGGTAGACGACCTCCCGGTATCGCTAGGCCTTTCCAAGCTTATGCAGCGCGTGCGTGTCATGATGGCGGAAGCGGAAAAAACCGGTTCTGGCTGGCGTGGCGTGATGGATGGTCTGCGTCCGCATACACAACACATCTGGGCGATCCTGCCGACGTCGCAACGCCGCAGCTTCCTCCGTCATCTGCGTCCTTGGTGGGATGTGCACCGGCATCGCATGGCACCGGCTGTCGCAGAGCGTATCGAAGCTGCCGTGAACAGCGGCCAGCTTAAAGTCGCGGCAGGCCATCTGGTTTCGGTGCGCGACCAAGGCGAGGAGATTGAAGTCCGTTATCGCCCACGGCGTAGTGAGCATGTCGAAGAACTGCAGGTATCGACGGTTATTGATTGTCGTGGCGGCAATCCACGTTTTTCGACAACCCGCAATGCGGCACTGATCGGTCTCATGGAACATGGCTTGGCCCGACCGGATCCACTCGATCTCGGTTTTGACGTCACACGGGATCAGCAGATTCTCAATAAGCGAGGAGAGCCATCCGGTCCGTTTTTCGGTATCGGACCTGTTACGAAAGGCGCGTTCTGGGAGGTTACTGCCGTACCGGACATTCGTGTTCAGGCCGAACGGCTATCGGCGATTTTGCTTGAAGGATGAAGCCGCATCTGCGGTAAAATTCATGACAAGTTTTGTGTCATCCGGCTGAAAGATTTTCAGGTCAGTATGGCCGACAGTCAGGCGTCGCGGTTCGCAGCGGTTGATAAATTATAGATTTTTCGGCGCAGGGAACAATAAAATGATTCAAATCTATGCGATAAGCCATTGAAAGCTATTGCCATAATGTTCCGTGGCCGGTCATAATAAGGCCATCGGAATATATGATTCCTCACTATAACTTGCCGGAGCGATTCTGTTGCTGTTTTCTTGAGCGGTGCCTGCTTCGGATCAACCTTGATTTCGGCTAGGAGGCCTGTGGCGCATGACGATGGACGGCAGAATGCTTTTCCTGCTTGTCCTTCTACCATTTCTTGGCAGCGCCATAACCGGCTTATTCAGGGGGGCGGATCGTAGCGGTTCGGCCTGGTTTACGGCAGCGATTGCGCTTGTTGCCTTTATTGTCACCGCCAGCCTTTATCCCATCGTGTCGGATGGCAAGGTGCTTCATGGCACTGTGGAATGGCTTCCGGCCTATGGCCTCAATGTCACCTTCCGAATGGATGGCTTCGCCTGGCTTTTCGCGATGCTCATCACGGGTATCGGCCTGCTGGTCGTCATTTATGCGCGTTATTACATGTCGCCCGAAGATCCGGTGCCGAGGTTCTTCTCGTTCCTGCTGTCCTTTATGGGATCGATGCTCGGCGTAGTTCTATCCGGCAATCTGATATTGCTCGCCGTGTTCTGGGAGCTGACCAGCATCTTCTCGTTCCTGCTGATCGGCTATTGGTATCACAATGCCAGTGCCCGCGACGGCGCGCGCATGGCGCTGACCGTGACGGGTATCGGTGGTTTCTGTCTGCTGGCAGGCGTTCTGATCCTCGGCCATATTGTCGGAAGCTACGATCTCGACACAGTTCTGGCAGCGGGGAACATCGTTCGGACACATCCGCTTTATAGCGTGGCGCTCATTCTGATCCTGCTCGGTGCCTTTACGAAAAGCGCGCAGTTTCCGTTCCACTTCTGGCTTCCCAATGCGATGGCAGCGCCGACGCCCGTTTCGGCCTATCTGCATTCGGCCACCATGGTGAAGGCTGGCGTCTTCCTGCTGGCGCGCCTGTGGCCGGTTCTCAGCGGAACGGAAGAGTGGTTCTGGATCGTCGGTTCGGCAGGGCTGATCACGCTTCTGATTGCCAGCTTCTTCGCAGTTTTCCAGCAGGACCTCAAAGGGCTGCTTGCCTATTCGACCATCAGTAACCTTGGTCTGATTACCGTTCTGCTTTCTCTTGGCAGCCCACTTGCTGCGGTTGCCGCGATCTTTCACATGGTCAACCATGCGATTTTCAAGGCATCGCTGTTCATGGCTGCGGGCATCATCGATCATGAGACCGGCACGCGCGACATGCGAAAGCTGAGCGGGCTGTTGCGTCCCATGCCCTATACAGCAACGCTTGCCATGGTCGCGAGTGCGGCAATGGCAGGCGTACCGTTGCTCAACGGCTTTATTTCCAAGGAAATGTTCTTTGCTGAGGCGGTGGAAACGCACATGGCGTCGTGGCTTGATACGATCACGCCCTATGTCGCCACGATTGCCGGTATCTTTACGGTCGCCTATTCGGTGCGCTTTATTTATTCGACGTTCTTCGGGCCACCACCGCATGACCTGCCGCATGAGCCGCACGAACCGCCGCACTGGATGCGTCGTCCCATTGAACTTCTGGTGCTGCTTTGCCTGTTGATCGGCATCATTCCGGGCCTTTCCATCGGACCGTTCCTGCATTCGGCAGTTCTGTCGGTGCTGGGCAAGGCGACGCCTGAATATAGTCTCTCGGTCTGGCACGGATTCAACCTGCCGCTGATGATGAGTATCGTCGCCATGATCGGCGGTATTCTTCTGCACTGGATGCTGAAAAACTATCTTGCCACCAGTGAAGACGGCCCCCCCTTATTCCGACATTTGCAAGGGCAGCGCATTTTCGAACGTGTTCTCGTGACCTTGTCATGGAACTGGGCACGTAAGGCAGAATCCTTCCTCAGCACGCGTCGTCTGCAGCCGCAGCTCCGTATCGTGGTTGCGGTGGCCGTCCTTGCAGCTGCCTGGCCGATTTTCGTTTCCGGCTTGCAGTCAGGTTCGCTTGGCGCCCAGCCCGTGGACCCGATTTTTGCCGGACTTTGGATACTTGGTGGTGCCTGTGCTATCGGCGCGGCCTATCAGGCCAAGTACCACAGACTTGCGGCGTTGATCCTCCTCGGAGGGGCGGGGCTCGTTACCTGCATCACCTTCGTCTGGCTGTCTGCGCCCGATCTTGCTGTGACCCAGTTGCTGGTCGAGATTGTCACCACTGTTCTGCTGCTGCTCGGGCTTCGCTGGCTGCCGAAGCGTTGGGAGGATCCTGATCCGCTTCCGGTACAGATAGGCCCGCGCATCCGCCGTTATCGCGACTTGCTGCTTGCAATCGGCAGCGGGGCAGGGGTCGCTGTCATCGCCTATGCTGTTATGACGCGTATTTCGCCCAGCAGCATTGGCGATTATTTCCTCGAAAACGCCTATTCAGGCGGCGGTGGCAAGAATGTCGTGAACGTCATTCTGGTCGACTTCCGTGCTTTCGATACGTTTGGCGAAATTGCCGTCCTCGGTATTGTGGGCCTCACGGTTTTTGCGCTCCTGCGTCGTTTCCGTCCTGCCCCTGACACAACCGGATCGACAGCCCAGCAGAAAATCCAGGACGCCTATGACGAGGCAGCGCCTGACCGCAAGGCAGGTGAAACACTGGCCGATTATCTGGCCGTGCCGTCCGTCATCATGCAATGGCTGTTCCCGGTCATCATTGTGCTGGCAGTGCATCTGTTCCTGCGCGGTCATGATCTGCCAGGCGGCGGATTTGCGGCCGGTATTACGCTCGCAATTGCATTTTTGCTGCAATATCTGGCGTCAGGCGCGCGTGTGGTGGAAGATCGCTTGCGCATTCTGCCCTTGCGCTGGATCGGGTTGGGTTTGCTGTTTGCAGCGGCAACAGGCGCGGGGTCGTGGTTCTTCGGCTATCCGTTCCTCACCACATTCTTCCAATATACGGAAATACCGCATATCGGAAAAATGCCGACAGCCAGCGCACTGCTGTTCGATCTTGGCGTCTTCACCCTCGTGGTTGGCGCTACCGTGCTGGTTTTGATTGCACTCGCACACCAATCACTCCGTAAACACCGTGTCGAGAAGCTTGCCGCAACGAAGGAGGAGAACTGATGGAACTCGTTCTTGCTCTGGCGATCGGCGTGTTGATGGCATCCGGCGTTTGGCTCATTCTTCGCCCGCGTACCTTCCAGGTGGCAATCGGCCTGTCGCTGATTTCCTACGCGGTCAATCTCTTCATTTTTTCGATGGGACGCTTGCGCACGAATGCTGCCCCGGTGCTCGATAGCGGTGTTGACGTTCAGGCCGCACAATATACCGATCCGGTGCCACAGGCGCTTGTACTGACCGCCATCGTCATCGGTTTCGCAATGACCGCACTTTTCCTTGTCGTGCTGCTCGCTTCGCGCGGGTTGACGCGTACGGACCACGTGGACGGCAAGGAGAACTGATGTTGGACTGGAAAACGCACCTCATCGTTGCTCCAATCATTCTGCCGCTCGTCACGGCAGCAATCCTGCTGCTGTTCGATGAGCGCAAGCGCAAGCTCAAGATGGCCATCAACTCCATCTCGACATTGGGTTTGATTGCGATTGCCATCACGCTTGCTGGCATGGCGAGCGACAAGGCGCCTGACGCTCTGGTTTACCTGATTGGCAACTGGCCTGCACCGTTCGGCATCGTGCTGGTTCTGGATCGTCTCGCGGCCCTTATGCTTGTGCTGACCAGCCTGCTTGGCATGGCTTCACTCAGCTTCGCACTCGCGCACTGGCACAAGGCCAGCCCGCATTTCCATACAATCTTCCAGCTTTTGCTGATGGGGCTGAACGGCGCATTTCTGACTGGTGATCTGTTCAACCTCTTCGTGTTCTTCGAAGTGATGCTGGCGGCATCCTACGGCCTGGCGTTGCATGGGTCAGGTCCGGCGCGCGTAAAGGCCGGCATGCATTATATTGCCGTCAATCTCGTCGCATCGTCTCTGTTTTTGATCGGCGTCAGCCTGATCTATGGCGTGACCGGCACATTGAATATGGCTGATCTCGCACAGAGAATTCCGCAGGTCGCATCTGAAGATCGTATGCTGCTTGAAGCAGGTGCTGCGGTTCTGGGCGTTGCATTCCTCGTCAAGGCAGGCATGTGGCCCCTCAATTTCTGGCTTGCGCCAACATATACGGCAGCAGCAGCACCGGTGGCGGCGGTCTTCGCCATCATGAGCAAGGTCGGCATTTACGTCCTTCTGCGCCTGTCGCCGCTGATGTTCGGCATCGGTGCCGGTTCTTCCTATGGTTTCGGCAATGACTGGCTCTATTTCGGTGGAATGGTCACGCTTGCCTTCGGCCTGATCGGGGTGGTCGCATCGCAAGCAATGGGACGTCTTGCCAGCTATAGTATCCTCGTGTCTTCCGGCACGTTGCTGGCTGCCATTGGCAGCGGTAACACCGCCATGACCGGCGCCGCGCTGTTCTATATGGTGAGTTCCACGCTTACCATCGCGGCTTTTTTCCTGCTGATCGAACTGATCGAACGCGGTCAGGATGCGGCTGCAAACGTTCTCGCCGTTACCATGGAAGCCTATGGTGACGATGAGGAGGAAGAAGACGAAGACGAAGTCGGCGCAGTACTGCCCGCAACCCTTGCCGTCCTGGGAACGTTTTTCGGCATTTGTGCGATATTGCTGATCGGCTTGCCGCCATTCTCTGGATTCATTGCCAAATTCCTGATCCTGGCAGCGGTTTTCAACGGCGACAGTCCGACACCGCAGCTCGCAATGCCAGTCAGTCCGGCAAGCTGGGCTTTGGGCGCGCTCCTTCTGCTGTCTGGTCTTTCAGCGCTGATCGCGATGACACGTACCGGCATTCGCACGTTTTGGGCATCGCTCGAAGGCAACGTGCCACGCGTTCTGGTCCGGGAAGTCGTGCCGATTGCGGGGCTTCTGGCAATCTGTCTGGCGCTGACAATCGCTGCCGGCCCGGCGATGCGTTATATGGATGAAACGGCGCGTTCGCTGCACAATCCCGCATCTTATATCAGCAGTGTCCTCAATGCGCCCCGTGCAGGCACCGAAACGGAGGGGGCTCAATGAAAAAAATCCTGCCTTACCCGCTTCTGTTCGCCTCGTTGCTCCTGTTCTGGCTGCTTTTGAACGGCTTCACACGGGCACAGCTCCTGCTTGGCGCGATCATCGCGCTCGTGGCGTGTCTCATCATGACGGCCCTGCAACCGCAGAAGAACCATATTCGTTCGATCCCGACGATGCTCTTGCTGTTCGGCACCATGAGCTACGACATCCTGCAATCCAATATCGCGGTGGCAGGTATCATTCTGTCGCGCAAGCGCAAGCGGCGTCCCGGCTTTGTCGTTATCCAGCTCGATCTGGAAAACCGGACCGCTCTTGCCGTTCTCGCCTGCATAATCACAGCGACGCCGGGCACGGCCTGGGTGGATTACAATGCTGCAAGGCACGAACTGACCATCCACGTACTCGATCTGGATGATGCGCAGGCGTGGCGGGACACGATCAAGGGAAGATATGAGCAGCCGCTCATCAAGATATTCGGAGCGGCGGACGTCATGGAAGAGGAGAAATCCGCATGAGTGCAGTCATCATTTTCTGGTCCCTGCTTGCTGCTCAGCTGATGCTTCTTGGCGCTCTGGCTTGTGTGGTTTATCGGCTGCTTGTAGGCCCGCGTGCGCAGGATCGCATTCTTGCGGCCGATGCGCTCTACCTCAACGCGCTGCTTCTCCTGATTACGTTCGGCATACGCACGGGCAGCATCATTTATTTCGAGACGGCGCTGATTATCGCTCTTCTGGGTTTCGTTGCCACCGTGGCGCTTTCAAAATTCCTCATGCGCGGGGAGGTGATCGAGTGATCAATGCAGGTGAACTTCCCGTATGGGCCGCTGTGATCATTGCGTTTTTTCTAGTCTCCGGCGCCTTCCTGACACTCGTCGGATGCATCGGACTCGTCCGCTTCAAAAGCTTTTACGAGCGTGTTCACGCCCCCACGCTTGGCTCGTCGTTTGGTGCTGGCGGAATCTTGATCGCGTCGATCATATTTTTCTCCATCTTGCAATCGAAGCCGATTCTGCATGAAGTGCTGATTACCGTCTTTGTGGTCGTCACAACGCCGGTAACGCTCATGCTGCTCAGCCGCGCCGTGATCCATCGCGACAGAACGCAGGACAGCAAGGAGCTGCCTTCATCTTCCGACCCGCTATAGGTCTGTAGGTATCATGCTTGAGGGTGCGGAGAGGGCGGAAAGCTTGCGTTTTCCGTCGCACCAAATGGGGAAATTCGCTGCTCCGTCATGGAAGCAGCGGCTGTTGCTTCCGGGCTGACCGGAGACCTGTTTTGGAGTTCGCTTCAAGACCGGCTATCCTGCCGATCGGAAACATTATCTGCCATTTGCCGAATCTCTGGCTTGACTGCCCACCGACTGCGGAGCGGAAGCGGTGGCCTATCGTGTTTTCGGGCATTTGGAGGAGTGTCCGGGGCTGCGGCCAATTGTCCATTCGGGCTTTCGCCCGGGACAAACGGATTGAAGGTTCAAGCCATTTGAATTATCTGAATTTCAGTAATTTCTGAAAGTTCAGAATTTACGGGAGAGAGAATTTTGGAATTGTCGCCAATCGTTCAGTCGTTCGTGCTCCACTTCGGAGAAATGGGCAGCCGTTGGGGCATCAACCGCACCGTGGGGCAGATCTATGCACTGCTTTACGTGTCGCCTGAGCCTCTTTGCGCTGACCAGATCGTCGATGCTCTCGGTGTGTCACGTTCGAATGTGTCCATGGGTATTCGTGAATTGCAGGGCTGGAATCTGGTGCTGCTGAAGCACATTCCCGGTGATCGCCGCGATTTCTTCACGACGCCCGACGATGTGTGGCAGATTCTGCGCACGCTCGCTGAAGAGCGCAAGAAGCGCGAGATCGATCCCACGCTCTCGGTTCTGCGTGAAATCCTGATGGAGCAGCCGAAAGGCGACAGCGATCTTTATGCGCAGGATCGCATGAAGGACATGTACGGCCTGATCGAAAGGCTGACCAACTGGTACGACGACGTCAAGCGACTCGATACCGACCGTTTGACAAGTCTTCTGGCGCTTGGCGCCAAGGTGACCCGCTTCCTTGAAACCACGGACAGGATCGTGGCGCTCGGACGCGGGCGAACATCGGCCAAAAAGGAGCCTAAGAGAGAGTGACGTCCGTTGTCCCCCGAACGGAAACTTTGACGGCAGAAGACGGCGAAGCGGCAAGCGACCAACAACGTTCGCGCCGCTCGCAGCGTCGTCCTGTTCCGTCTTTGCTGAAGCGGGGGGCATATCTTCAGGCGTTAGCCGCACTTTTGTGGCTGCCGCAAGCGGGCATTCTCGCATACGCAATCGGACGACTGGCCGACACCGGCTTCGATAATTCCATCTATTACAGCGCGGCGGGCATATTCGTTCTCGGCTGTCTGCGCAGCCTTCTTGATAGTGCAGGTGCTACCAAAGCTTTCGACGCCGCCCGACTGGAACTTTCCCGACTTCGAACCAATGCTGTTTCAGCGCTTGCGCAACGTTCACCGCTTGATGTGACGCGCCTGTCATCCGGTGAGGCGGCAAGTATTCTTGCCGAACAGGCGGAAATGGTCGTTCCTTATCTTTCGCGCTTCGTGCCGGTCCGCATCCGCGTGATGCTGACCCCATTCGCAATACTTGCCGTCGTACTCTGGTATTCCTGGGCTGCAGCACTTGTCCTGATGGTGGCCGCACCGTTGATACCGATCTTTATGGCATTGATCGGCTGGCGCGCAAAGGCCGCCAGCGAAAAGCAACTCGTTGCCCTTGGCGGAATGAACGGCTTTCTGCTTGATCGCCTGCGCGGCCTTGCAACCATTCGCACATTCCATGCCGTGGACGCGACGGCGAGCCGGCTGCGCCAGAACGCCGAAACCTTGCGTTCCAAGACGATGTCTGTCCTGCGCATCGCATTTCTGTCTTCGGCTGTGCTTGAACTCTTCGCTGCTATCGGCGTTGCCATGGTCGCGGTTTATATCGGCTTCCATCTGCTGGGCCAGCTCAACTTCGGAGCGTGGGGCCATAAGCTGACTTTGGCCGAGGGTCTCTTCGTCCTGCTTCTATCGCCTGCATTCTTCGAACCATTACGCGATCTTTCAGCGGTCTGGCACGACCGTGCATCGGGCGAAGCTTCAATTGATGCACTGGAAAAGCTGGCTGAACATCCGATGCCAATTGTCGGCAAGGTTGGAAGCCACGCAGCAACTGGTGATGCTCCTACCGTAACTCTACACAATATCGACTTTGGTTATGGGACTGGGGGCAAGGTTCTCACGGCATTCAATCTCGATATTGCGGCAGGCGAACACGTGGCTCTGCTGGCGCCGAGCGGCTATGGGAAATCGACTGTTCTGGCTCTTGTTGCCGGGCTGACGGCTCCTCAAACTGGCCAAATCGAAATCGGTGGAATCGGGTTGGCCGACGATACGGCAGAGGCGCTTCGCTCAAGGATGAGCTGGATCGGACAGAAGCCACATATCTTTGCCGGTTCTGCTCGTCAGAACATCACGCTCGGTCGGCAAGCCGATGTGGAAACCACCAAAGCCATCATTGATGACATGGCGCTCGGTCATGTTCTGGGTGTCACCGGCAACAGTCTCATCGGCGAGAACGGTGCGGGAATATCCGGCGGCGAAGCCCTGCGGCTGGCGCTGTCTCGAGCGGCAGTTGATCTCAATGCCGATATTATCCTGGCCGATGAACCTACAGCCCATCTTGACCAGGAAACCGCGAAGGTCATTGCCGACAGCCTTCTCAGGCTAGCCAAAGGCAAGACGCTCATCGTCGCTACCCATGACGAAACCCTTGCCCGCAGGATGGACCGTATCGTCCGTCTGGACGGCAGCGTGGATAACGATCCTGTCTGGCAGAGGAGGGCGGCAGAATGAACGGTTTTCAATCGTTGCAACCGATCCTGCGCCTCTTTTTCCGCACCAAGGGGACAGCACTTCTTGCGGGTATAGCGACGGCTACTGTAACGGTCCTTGCCGGTATCGCTCTTCTCGGCCTGTCAGGCTGGTTCATAACGGCAACGGCGATTGCGGGCTTGAGCATGGCGACGGCGGTTGTGTTCGATGTGTTCGCTCCTGCAGCCGGTATTCGTCTGCTGGCGATCCTGCGTACCGGTTCGCGTTATCTGGAGCGGCTCGTCACCCATGATGCAACGCTTGCGATCCTTGCCGCACTGCGCGAAAAGCTGTTCCGTAGCTGGGCGCGCCCGACCGCTGCAAACGCGCTATTGAAGCGCCCTGCGCGTCTTCTGTTCCGCCTGACGGCAGACATTGATGCACTCGACTCGCTTTATCTGCGCGTGGTGGTGCCTGTCGGTGCTGCACTCGCTACCGCGCTTGTGGCTGGCATCGCTCTCGGCCTGATGAGCCCCCTTTTCGGGTTGCTGGTTGCTCTTGTCCTGCTTGTTGCCGGTTTGGGCCTTCCGCTTGCTGCGGCTCGTCGTTCCGAAAAATCCATGCGACAACGTGCAAAAGGTACGGAAGCACTGCGCGCCCGCACTGTCGATCTCGTTGCGGGGCAGACTGAACTTCTTATCGCTGGGCGCCTCGAAGATCAGAAGCTGGCTTTGGTCCGTGCAGACGGCTATGTCGCCGCTTCGGATCGCAAGCTTAATCGCATAGAGATCACTACCGGGGCTGGTTTCGGGATCGTTCATGCCGCATTGCTTGCTGGCGGCCTTGTTGCCGTTGGTTTGCTGATGCAGTCAGGAATGATCGGTGCGCCCGTCGCAGCGCTCGGAATGCTTATCATTCTTGGTGCGATGGAGCCGTTTTCAGCATTGCGGCGCGGCGCGATGGAACTTGGGCGCACGATACTTGCTGCCAGGCGAGTTGCACCTCAACTGAACGATGACGCTGAACTGGCTGCACCCAAAAAACCTGAGAATGGCGCAGCGGTTCATCTGAAAAACGTGTCGGTTCGTCACGAGGGCGCTGATCACGATGCCCTCAAAAACCTCAATCTCGATATTGCAGCGGGCGAGCGTATTGCCATCGTCGGCACAAGCGGCGCAGGCAAATCGACCTTGCTCAATCTCCTTGCCGGAGAAATTCCGGCTGATCAGGGCAGCGTTTCGGTTTTGCCCGCGCGCCTTCTCACGCAACGGACAGAGCTATTTCAGGATAGTCTTCGCGACAATCTCCGGCTGGCGCGTGCCGATACGAGCGATGAGGAACTGATTGACGCTTTGCGGGCTGCGGGCCTTGGCGCGTTTATCGATGAATTGCCTGCCGGACTGGACGCAATGCTGGGTGAGGGCGGGTTGGGGCTTTCGGGCGGGCAAGCACGTCGTCTGGTCCTGGCGCGGCTTTTCCTGACCGATGCGCCGCTCTGGCTACTGGATGAACCGACCGAAGGTCTCGATAACGCAACCGCACAGGATGTTCTCGATCGCCTCAAGGCGAGAGCAGGTTCGCGCGCATTGCTGATCGCAACGCATATTAGTCGCGAAGCGCGAATTTGCGAACGGATCATTGTTTTAAATCAAGGCGCTCTAGTTGAGTCTGTAAGTAAGAGTTCGCCGCGCTTCGGCGAAATCCTCGAAACCATGAGGTGAGCTGCGCGGACATGGAAATGATTTGAAGTCCGTGTCCATATCTGGACCGATATTTGAAATTGAAGCGGAGTACGGTTTCCAGGAAGCCGCCGTTTTCAAAAGGGGGCCGCGCTGAAGCGCCGCTCATAACACCAGGAGGGCCGGGTTACCGGCTTAAAGAGATGGAACTCGATATTGTCTCCCTGTCGCGATTGCAGTTTGCAATCACGGCACTTTATCACTTCCTCTTCGTACCTCTGACCTTGGGTCTTTCCGTGCTGCTTGCCATCATGGAAACCGTTTACGTGATGACGGGGCGACTCATCTGGCGGCAGATGACGAAATTTTGGGGTACGCTGTTTGGCATCAACTTTGTCATGGGCGTCGCGACGGGCGTCGTGATGGAATTCCAGTTCGGCATGAACTGGAGTTATTACAGCCACTATGTCGGCGACATCTTCGGCGCACCGCTCGCTATCGAAGGCCTTATGGCTTTCTTCCTTGAAGCAACCTTCGTAGGTCTGTTCTTCTTCGGCTGGGATCGCCTGTCGAAAGTCGGGCACCTCATGGCGACTTATGCGGTCGCGGCAGGTTCCAACTTCTCGGCACTGTGGATTCTGATCGCCAATGGCTGGATGCAGAATCCGGTCGGGTCGGCATTCAATCCCGAAACCATGCGTATGGAAATCACCGATTTCTTCGCAGTGCTGATGAACCCGGTCGCGCAGGCCAAGTTCGTGCATACGGTTTCTGCCGGTTATGTCACCGCGTCTGTTTTCGTCCTCGGTGTTTCGGCCTGGTATCTGCTCAAGGGACGCTCGGTAGAACTCGCCAAGCGCTCGATGACCATTGCAGCATCGTTCGGTCTTGCCGCAACTCTTTCCGTCGTCGTCCTTGGTGACGAAAGCGGCTATCTGGCCAACGAACATCAGAAGATGAAGATCGCGGCGATTGAAGCCATGTGGGAAACAGAACCGGCTCCGGCTTCGTTCACCGTATTCGGTTTCCCGGATCAGGCAGCACGCGAAACTCACTTCGCGGTGCATATTCCATGGGTCATGGGCCTGATCGGTACGCGTTCTCTCACCACCCCAATTCAGGGCATCAACGATCTTGTTGAAAGTGCGGAGAACCATATCCGCAATGGCATCGTCGCCTATGACGCCTTGCAGAAAATCCGTGCGGCTGGCGACACGAATGCCGTTCCGCAGGAAGTGAAGGACGTCTTTGCCGATAACAGTCAGTGGATGGGCTATGCGCTTCTGCTGAAGCGCTATGTCGACGATCCGCGTCAGGCAACCGACGCACAGATCACACAGGCCGCAAACGATACCGTTCCCGGTGTCCTGCCCCTGTTCTGGGCCTTCCGCATCATGGTCGGCATCGGCTTCTTCCTGATCCTGCTGACGGGCACATTCTTCGTGCTGTCTGCGCGTCGTAAACTCGACCGTTATCCGTTCCTGTTGCGGATTGCCGTGTTTGCGATACCGCTACCGTGGATCGCAGCCGAAATGGGCTGGATCGTCGCGGAGTTTGGCCGCCAGCCATGGGTTATCGAAGGCATATTGCCGACGGCAGTTGGGGTTTCCAATCTCGGAGCATCCACAGTGCTGCTGACCATACTTGGTTTCGTGGCGATCTATACGGTTCTCTTCATCATCGAGATGGGCCTGATGATCCGTGCTATCAAGGCTGGACCTGAACCCGACAGCAAGCCGGAAGCAATGCTCGCCCCGGCCAGCATCGCACCTGCGGAGTAAGGATCATGATACTCAGCGATTTGTTGGACTATGAAACCCTGCGTCTCATCTGGTGGGTGCTGCTCGGCGTATTGCTGATCGCTTTTGCCGCGATGGACGGGTTCGACCTTGGTGTCGACATACTCATGCCCGTCGTCGGCAAAACCGATGTCGAGCGACGCATCATCATCAACACGATCGGCCCCGTCTGGGAAGGCAATCAGGTCTGGTTGATCCTCGGGGGCGGTGCTATTTTCGCCGCCTGGCCACAGCTCTATGCGGTGTCTTTCTCCGGATTCTATCTGGCGATGTTTGTCATCCTGTTCGCACTCATCCTGCGTCCGGTCGGGTTCAAATATCGTTCCAAGCGCGAGAGTGAGGCCTGGAGGAGAGGCTGGGACTGGGCGCTTTTCATCGGCGGTTTCGTTCCTGCTCTTATCTTCGGCGTTGCCGTCGGCAATGTCCTACAGGGCGTTCCATTCCGTATCGCCGACGACTTTCAGATATTCTATGAAGGCTCGTTCTTCGGTCTGCTGAATCCGTTTGCACTGCTTTGCGGCGTGCTTTCGGTGACAATGCTCTGCATGCATGGCGCCTCTTGGCTGATGCTGAAGACGACCGGGGATATTCAGGCGCGTGCCCGGTCCTACGGCAGCATCGCAGCTCTTCTGACTGTCGTGCTCTATGTGCTGGCTGGGGTTGTCAGCTGGTTCTGGGTTTCGGGTTACCGGATCACGAGCGCCATCGTCACCGACGGGCCATCCAATCCGCTGCGCAAGACTGTGGAACTGGATCACGGTGCATGGTTCACCAACTATGTGAACTATCCTGTCCTGCTGATCGCTCCGGCGCTCGGCATTTTGGGGGCACTGGCGGTCTTCATCGCATTGCGTAGCCGTCGTGAATTAGCCCCGCTGCTGTTCGGAAAGCTGTCGATCTTCGGCATTATTTCGTCGGTCGGCGTGTCGATGTTCCCGTTCATTCTGCCATCGTCGCTCGATCCGCGCTCAAGCCTGACGGTATGGGATTCGTCTTCCAGCCATATGACACTGTTCATCATGCTGGTTGTGACGCTCATCTTCCTGCCGTTGATCGTTGTCTACACGTCCTGGGTTTACAAGGTCCTGTGGGGCAAGGTCGATAAGGACATGATCGAAGACGACAGCAATCACGCTTACTAGAGTGCATTTCGATCTGATTGCATCAGATCGGCGCTCTATAAGTTTCGTTTCAACGCGCATCCTGAAAACCGTTTCACACTTTTCAGGATGCGCTTGGAACAACCGAGAAAGGAAAGCGATATGTGGTATTTTTCCTGGTTGTTGGGGCTTCCGCTCGCTGCGGCTTTCGCCGTGCTCAACGCCATGTGGTATGAGCTGATGGATGACCGGGCGCGCAAGCGTCTCGCGGCCGATCCAACAGCGGATCTGGCTCGTGAAGGCAAGAAACACCATTAGAGCGCGTTTCGATCTGATTACATCAGATCGGCGCTCTAACGTCCTCTATTTCAAGCATAATCTTATCGATCCTCGTTTCACTCCGGTCGGATTGTGCTTTGACATGAAATAAAAACAGCCCGGAAACGGGCCGTTTTCTTTGATGGAAGTCGCTCAAGGTTGGGGTATTGTCAGCTCGGCTACGAAATCATAGGCATCGCCGCGATAGAGTGATTTTGTAAACTCCACCACCCGACCGGACGGCAGATACGAAATCCGTTCGATGGACAGACCCGCATCGCCTTCCTTGACGCCCAGAATGCGTGCGTCGGGGTCTTTGATGTTGCAGGCTGCTATGCGCTGGACCGCACGCACAGGGCGAAACCCGGTGCGGCTCAGCTCGGCATAGAGCGAGCCCTTCACCGCATCCGGGTCGGGCAGGATTTCGCTTGAAAGACTTGCGCGCTCGATGGCCAGCGGCATGTCACTCGCAATGCGCAGGCGACCGAGGCGGGCAACGCGGGTTTCCGAGGAAACGCCCAGCTTCATCATCTCTTCAGGCGAAGGGTAGTAAAGGCCGCGCTCCAGCCATCGGGATTGCGTGGTGATGCCGCGACGCGCCATGTCTTCGGTAAATGAAGTCAGCATCGAGAGCGACTGCTGCACGCGCTCGCTCGGGCGTACGACGAACGTTCCCGAACCATGACGGCGCACGAGAAGCCCGGCCTTGACGAGATCATCCACCGCCTTGCGCACCGTCACACGGCTGATATTGGCATATTCAGCAATGTCGCGTTCCGGCGGCAGGGCTTCGCCATCAACCAGCTGCCCGGCGCGGATCGCAGTCTCCAGTGACTGACGCAGCTGCATATAGAGTGGGCCACCAGAAGAGGGAGCAGAACCCTGCAGGTTCTTGGGCAGGAAAGCGCTGAAATTTCCGCTCATTCGCGCGCCTTTCCATTTTGCGACCCATATCGCTTGAGGGCCAGTTGCAGAGCGCCTGTCAAAGCATCCGCCGCGGGCTTTACCAGAAGCTTCTGCTGGTGTGGCGGCAGCCATTCCACATAAAGCGGTGCCATGCCGCCTAGCAGGCTGATGCGTTCAGCGCCCTGTTTGATCAGTACGTCAAGCGTTTCACTTACATAACCAGCAGAACGCTCCAGCAACATCCGCGCTGTCGCGTCTCCCTCGTTCGCATACTGGAAAATACGTGGAGCATATTTGCCAAAGTCACCGGGCTTCGCCGTCCACGCAAATTCGACCAGATTATCCGGATTGTTGTCGAACTCGTTGAGGAGGTCGGTCGTCAGGCGTGTGCGTGGATGAATGCCGTCATGCACGAGCAGGCTTTCCTGCAACAAGCTTTGACCGAGCCGCGCACCGCTGCCGAGATCGCTCAAAGGAAAACCCCATCCGCCGACTGAATGAATTCGACCGCTCCGGCGTGTGATGTAGGCCGTGCCCGTGCCGAGAATGGCAACGATGCCGTCCTGATCGCCAAGCGCACCCTGCAGGGCGATCACGCCGTCAAACTCCACATTGGAGTGCGCGAAGGGCAGGCCGCGTTCTATCGGGGTGCCTGCACCCACGACATTGCCGCCTGCCAGACCGAGAACCGCGTGACTGGTCGCATAATGCGCCTTATCCAGCCCGGCATCATCAAAAGCGTTATCGATCGCCGCAATCACATTGATCAGCGCCGTTCGCGGATCGGTGACGATATTGGCGGAGCCGCTGCGCCCCGAACCCAGAATCGCACCATCGCTACCCGCCACCACGGCGCGACATCCCGTGCCGCCACCATCGACGCCAATGAAGAATTCAGTCATGAAGATACCTCCAGCTTGAAGATACCAAAAAAATACCATTAACCAAGCAGATTTGTCGGCTTGTGAAAAAATTGATTAATTCGTTGATAAAATTTGAGAAAAACGACTGTTTTAAATTTTTATGCGCGAAAGTTGTAAACTTCTCTGGACAATTGGTACGTTTTTGGCATTAATTTCAACAGAAGGGGAGCGCAATGCCGCTGAGGGCGAGGAGCACGCGGAATAGGGATGGAGATCACCGGCGGGGGCCGGTACTTTTCCCATAACGCGAGGAGCGATCGTACTGAAGCGGTCTGGCGTACTTTCGCCTCTGTTGCGCATCCGCGCTAAAAAACGGGAGAAGGTCAAATGGTTCGTAATACGTTGAAACTCATGCTGCTGGGTTCCACGCTTTTGGCGTCGGGATCGGCTGCGCTTGCCGAAGACGTCACGCTGACGGTCGAAAGCTGGCGTAACGACGATCTGCAGATCTGGCAGGAAAAGATCATTCCGGCTTTTGAAGCCAAGAATCCTGGCATCAAGATCAATTTCGCACCGAGTGCGCCAACCGAGTATAACGCGGCCCTCAATGCCAAGCTCGACGCCGGTTCAGGCGGCGACCTTATTTCCTGCCGTCCGTTCGACACGTCGCTCGAGCTTTTCAACAAGGGCAAGCTCTCCGACCTGACCGATCTCGAAGGCATGAAGAACTTCTCCGACGTTGCCAAGTCCGCTTGGAGCACTGACGACGGTTCAAAGACCTTCTGCGTGCCGATGGCTTCGGTTATTCACGGCTTCATCTACAATCAGGAAGCCTTCGACAAGCTGGGGCTCAAGGCTCCGACCACGGAAGCCGAATTCTTCGAAGCTCTCGACAAGATCAAGGCAGACGGCACCTACATCCCGATGGCCATGGGCACGAAGGATATGTGGGAAGCCGCAACCATGGGCTACCAGAATATCGGACCAACCTACTGGAAAGGCGAGGAAGGCCGCAAGGCTCTGATCGCCGGTACAGAAAAGCTCACCGATCCGCAGTGGGTCGAACCGTTCAAGGTTCTTGCCAAGTGGAAGGATTATCTGGGCGACGGTTTCGAAGCGCAGACTTATCCGGACAGCCAGAACCTGTTCACGCTTGGCCGCGCCGCCATCTATCCGGCTGGTTCGTGGGAAATTGGCCTGTTCAATACGCAGGCGCAATTCAAGATGGGTGCCTTCCCGCCACCGGTCAAGAATGCAGGCGATACCTGCTACATCTCCGACCACAACGATATCGGCCTTGGCCTCAACGCTTCGAGCAAGCACGCAGAACAGGCAAAGGTTTTCCTGAACTGGGTATCTTCGCCTGAGTTCGCTGAAATCTACGCCAATGCGCTGCCGGGCTTCTTCAGCCTCAATTCGACGGCAGTGAAAATGAGCGATCCGCTGGCACAGGAGTTCGTTTCCTGGCGCGAAAAGTGCAAGCCAACCATTCGTTCGACCTACCAGATTCTCTCGCGTGGCACGCCGAACCTAGAAAATGAAACCTGGGTTCAGTCGGCCAACGTCATCAACGGCACTGTGACGCCGGAAGATGCCGCGAAGAAGCTGCAGGAAGGTCTGGACAGCTGGTACAAGCCTGCGAAGTAAAAACGCGGGACAATATGGGCGGCGATCGCGGGGGCGCGCCGCCCATATCTTTTCGTCTGTCGCATCGACATGCAGTTTTGCAATCGGTGCATTCCGTGTCAGTTTAAAATGACGCGAGCGGGCAGGGATGGGAAATATTGTTTCCCGGTTTGCACGCATTCTCGTGAACGAGAACGCTAACCATCGGTTTTATGCATTTCCGAACGCAAATGGTTCATACCTTTGCTGGAAATGCTCTTGAAGAGCGAATGCCTATATGAGCCAATCTGCCGACATGACAGGTATTGTGCACAAGCGCCCAAGGCGTTGGCATATACTTGTATTTCTTCTGCCCTGCGTCCTGATCTATACGGCGGTGATGGTGCTGCCATTGATCGAGACACTTCGGCAGGCATTCTTCAATGTCGTCGACGGACAGCGCGCTTTTGTGGGGTTCGCCAATTTCCAGGCACTTTTCGGTGATCCGAACTGGTCACGCGATTTCTGGAATGCGTTGAAAAACAACGTTATATTCTTTTGTATTCACATGCTTGTTCAAAACCCGATCGGCATTCTGCTGGCAGCCATGCTGTCCCTGCCGAAGCTGCGTTTTGCTGCCTTCTACCGCACGGCGATCTTTCTCCCAACGCTGCTGTCCTTCGTGATCGTGGGCTTTATCTGGAAGCTGATCCTGTCGCCGATCTGGGGCGTCGCACCGTGGATGATGGACCTTGTCGGTCTCAAATGGCTGTTTGGCCCGTGGCTCGGCAAGGCGGATACGGCGCTTGTCACCGTGTCGCTCGTCTCGGTCTGGCAGTTCGTCGGCATTCCGATGATGCTGATCTATGCAGCTCTTCTGAATATTCCCGATGAAATCATCGAAGCGGCCGAATGTGACGGCATCACCGGTTGGAGCCAGTTCTTCAAGATCAAGCTGCCGCTGATCCTGCCTTCAATCGGCCTGATCTCGGTGATGACCTTCGTTGCCAACTTCAACGCGTTCGACCTCGTCTATTCGATGCAGGGTGCGCTTGCCGGACCGGACAAGTCGACAGATATTCTGGGCACGTTCCTTTATCGTACTTTCTTCGGCTTCCAGCTGCAGCTTGGCAACCCGTCCATGGGCGCAACCATCGCCGCCGTGATGTTCCTCATCATTCTGGCAGGTGTGTCGCTCTACCTGTTCGGCATCCAGCGCCGCATGCGCCGCTACCAGTTCTGAAGGACGAGACCATGTCGAAAGCACGCACATCGCCCATTCGCACCACTCTCGTTCATGCGGCCCTGATCTTCTACATGCTGATCGCCGTGTTCCCGGTGGCGCTGACGCTGATCAATTCGTTCAAGGATCGTAATGCGATTTTCCGCACGCCACTGCAGTTTCCGACACCGGAAAGTTTCAGTCTCATCGGCTATGAAACGGTTCTGAAGCAGGGCTCCTTCCTGACTTACTTTCAGAACAGCACCATCGTCACGGTGGTGAGCATCTTCCTTGTGATCCTGTTCGGTGCGATGGCAGCCTTTGCGCTCGCTGAATATCGCTTCAAGGGCAACACGCTGATGGGGCTTTATCTCGCCATCGGCATCATGATCCCGATCCGGCTCGGCACGGTTGCACTGCTGCAAGGCATGGTAGCCGCAGGTCTGGTCAACACGCTGACGGCGCTGATCCTCGTTTATACCGCGCAGGGCCTGCCGCTTGCGATCTTCATCCTGTCGGAATTCATGCGAACAGTATCCGACGATTTGAAGAATGCCGGGCGAATAGACGGCATGTCGGAATATGCGATCTTCTTCAAGCTGGTGCTGCCGCTGATCAGGCCTGCCATGGCCACGGTCGCCGTTTTCACCATGATCCCGATCTGGAACGATCTCTGGTTCCCGCTGATCCTTGCGCCAAGTGAAGCCACCAAGACGGTGACGCTCGGTTCGCAGCTGTTCATCGGTCAGTTCGTCACCAACTGGAATGCGGTTCTGTCAGCGCTTTCGCTGGCGATGTTCCCGATCCTCGTCCTTTACGTCATATTCTCGCGGCAGCTGATCCGCGGCATCACCGCGGGGGCTGTAAAATGAGTTCTGCAATGCAAAATCCTGTTCGTGTTCTTTCCGCCGGTCTCGGCAATATGGGCCGCAGCCATGCACTGGCCTATCACCGCAATCCCGGCTTCGAGGTCATCGGCCTCGTCAATCGCACCAAGGTTGCCGTTCCGGATGAACTGGCAGGCTATGAAATTCATCCTTCCTTCCATGAAGCACTGAAGGAACTGAAGCCCGATCTCGCCTGCGTCGCTACTTATTCGGAAAGCCATGCGGATTATGCCGTCGCGGCGCTGGAGCAGGGCGCGCATGTGTTCGTGGAAAAGCCGCTGGCAACGACGGTTGAGGATGCGCGTCGGGTAATCGACTGCGCACGCGCCAACGGGCGCAAGCTCGTCATCGGCTATATTCTGCGCCATCATCCGTCGTGGATGCGGCTTATTTCCGAGGCACGCCAGCTCGGTGGACCTTACGTCTTCCGCATGAATCTCAACCAGCAATCCAGTGGCGCAACCTGGGAGACGCACAAGAACCTGATGAACACCACGTCGCCCATTGTCGATTGTGGGGTGCATTATGTGGACGTCATGTGCCAGATCACTGACGCCAAGCCGGTGGAAGTGCGCGGCATGGGATTGCGCCTCTCCGACGAGATCAAGCCGGACATGTATAATTACGGCCATCTTCAAGTGTTGTTCGATGACGGCACGGTCGGCTGGTATGAAGCGGGCTGGGGACCGATGATGTCGGAAACGGCCTTCTTCGTGAAGGACGTCATCTCGCCGAACGGCTGCGTCTCGATCGTCATGAACGAGGCCGTGACCAAATCCGATGATGTGGACGCCCATACCAAGACCTCGACCATCCGTGTTCACCGCGCCGAGCGCGGAGCAGATGGAAAGTTCCTGAAACCGGATACGGACCTCTCCATGGCCGACGAGCCCGGACATCAGGAATTGTGTGAACGCGAGCAGGCTTACATGCTGAAGGCCATTCGCGAAGATATCGATCTCAACCGACATATGGATGACGCGCTGCAATCGCTGCGCATCTGCCTTGCGGCAGATGAAAGCGTGCGCTCGGGCCAGCCTGTCAAACTGTAAGCCGGTAGAAATTAGAGCGGTTCCAGTTAAAACGGATTCGTGGAACCGCTCTATCTCTTTGTTTTCACGCATTATCCTACGCAAAACCGCTTCGCACTTTTGCTGGAAATGCTCTAAGGGAATTTGTTACGTGGGATCGCTGCTACTCAAATCGGTACACAAGCGCTACGGCGCACAGGAAGTTCTGCAGGATATCAATCTTGAAGTGCAGGACGGCGAATTCATCATCTTCGTCGGACCTTCCGGTTGCGGCAAGTCAACGCTGCTGCGCTCCATAGCCGGTCTGGAAGATGTTTCTTCCGGCCAGGTGCTCATCAATGGCGATGATGTCACAGTCACGCCGCCTTCCAAGCGCGGCATCGCGATGGTGTTCCAGTCCTATGCGCTTTATCCTCACCTGACGGTCAAGGACAATATGGGGCTTGGCCTCAAGCAGGCAGGCACGGCCAAGGCTGAAATCGAAACACGCGTTTCGAAAGCTTCGGCAATGCTGTCGCTTGACCCTTATCTGGGTCGCCGTCCGGCTGAAATGTCAGGTGGCCAGCGCCAGCGCGTCGCCATCGGGCGTGCACTGGTGCGCGAACCTGAACTGTTCCTGTTCGATGAACCGCTGTCGAACCTCGATGCGGCGCTTCGCGTGCAGACGCGGCTTGAAATCGCCAAGTTGCACCGCGAGCTCAAGGCGACGATGATCTATGTCACGCATGATCAGGTTGAGGCCATGACGCTTGCTGACCGTATCGTTGTCCTCAATGCCGGCCGCATCGAGCAGGTCGGTTCGCCGATGGAACTCTATAACAAGCCTGACAATCTGTTTGTCGCGGGCTTCATCGGCTCGCCGCAGATGAATTTCGTGGACGGCACCCGTGTTGGCGACGCAGGAGCGAAGACGGTCGGTATCCGTCCCGAGCACATTTCCGTCAGCCGCGACAGCGGCAAATGGCAAGGCAAGGTCATCCACGCCGAACATCTCGGTGCCGATACGATCCTTTACGTCGAAACCGAAGCTGCGGGCCTGATTACGGTGCGGCTCTTCGGCGAACATCACTACAACGAAGGCGACATGATCTTCATTACGCCTGATGATAGCAAGACGCATCGGTTTGATGCGAACGGCAAAGCGATCCGCTGAACCGAATATTTCGCAGCTTCTTACCAAGCCGCGCCCTCGGGTGCGGCTTTTCTTTTTGGAGAATCGGCGTCGTTTGATGGACGTAATTCTCGCTGGGATACTTGGACAAAACGCCTCATGCTGAGTTTGTGAGAAACCAAAACCGCGCTCGAAAGGGCTGAAAGAGTACCAATAAGTACTGACGTTTTCGTCAATCAAAAGCAATATTATTGCGGTACTAGATAGGTAAACATTCCACTTAAAATCCCATCGAAATCACGGGAATAAGCTTGTTTCGTCTGGTGCACCTTAGCTGCTGCCAAAGCACGAGCGAACCCGTTTCACAAAAGAGTGCCGAAGCGGCCGAAAAATAATCTTGCTTTATTTTTGAACCCGTTCCACCCTGAAAACGGATGGTGCCGAAGGAGGAAATCGGCGCCATGTCGCATGGGAGGAACAAGGTCGGCAGATGTGACCAACAGTGCCGACGATAGGGTTTCCGAAACGCACGGAACCAATCCGATATTCTCCCGTTCGACATTTTGTAAGTTCCCTAGGCCAGTTGCGAGGCCAGTTTCGAGGGTTACCCGCATGAGCGATGATGTCGTACTATCCCTGCATGTTCCCGAGCCGGAGTGGCGGCCCGGTGACGCACCGGATTTCTCCCATGTCAAAATCCCGCGTGCGGGAAGCGTTCGCAGGCCGGAAATCGACGAAAAGCCGGAAGCGATGCGTGATCTGGCTTTCAGCATCATCCGTGTTCTGAACCGCGAAGGCGAGGCGGTCGGCCCCTGGGCGGGCACCTTGACCGATGATGAGTTGAAAGACGGGCTTCGCCACATGATGACCCTGCGCGCTTATGATGCCCGCATGATGATGGCTCAGCGTCAAGGCAAGACCTCGTTCTATATGCAGCATCTCGGCGAAGAGGCGGTCAGCTGTGCTTTCCGCAAGGCATTGCGCAAAGGCGACATGAATTTCCCGACCTATCGTCAGGCCGGTCTGCTCATTGCCGACGATTATCCGCTCGTCACGATGATGAACCAGATTTTCTCCAACGAGCAGGACCCGCTGAAAGGCCGTCAGCTTCCGGTGATGTACTCGTCACAGGACCATGGCTTCTTCACCATTTCCGGCAATCTCGCGACGCAATATACGCAGGCCGTCGGCTGGGCCATGGCTTCGGCCATCAGCCACGATACGAAGATCGCTGCTGCATGGATCGGCGATGGCTCGACCGCAGAAAGCGATTTCCACGCCGCATTGGTTTTTGCTTCGACCTACAAAGCCCCGGTGGTGATGAATATCGTCAACAACCAATGGGCCATTTCCACCTTTCAGGGCATTGCGCGCGGCGGCTCCGGCACTTTCGCAGCGCGCGGCCACGGCTTCGGCATTCCTGCCCTACGTGTCGATGGCAATGACTATCTGGCCGTTCATGCGGTAGCCAAATGGGCTGTGGAACGCGCCCGGCGCAATCTCGGGCCGACCATCATCGAATATGTGACCTATCGCGCTGGCGGACACTCAACCTCTGACGATCCATCCGCCTATCGTCCGAAGGCCGAAAGCGACGCATGGCCGCTCGGCGATCCGATCCTGCGGCTCAAGAACCATCTTATCAAGCGCGGCGTCTGGTCGGATGAACGTCACAAGCAGGCCGAAGCAGAAGTGATGGATCTGGTGGTGGCTGCACAGCGCGAAGCGGAAGCCATTGGTACATTGCATGACGGTCGCAAGCCGTCGATGCGCGACATGTTTGAGGATGTCTATGCCGAAACGCCGCCGCATCTTATCCGCCAGCGTCAGGAAGCAGGGTTCTGATCAATGACCAAAATGACTATGATCGAGGCGATCCAGAACGCCCACGATATCGCCATGGAACGCGACAAGAAGGTGGTCGTGTTCGGCGAGGATGTCGGTTATTTCGGCGGTGTTTTCCGCTGTACGGCTGGCCTCCAGAAGAAATATGGCAAGGAACGCTGCTTTGATGCGCCGATCAGCGAACTCGGCATTGTCGGCACCGCCATCGGCATGGCCGCTTACGGTCTTCGCCCCTGCATCGAAGTGCAGTTCGCGGACTATGTCTATCCGGCCTATGACCAGATCGTTTCGGAAGCGGCACGCCTGCGTTATCGCTCGGCGGGCGAGTTCACCTGTCCTATCGTAATCCGCATGCCATCCGGCGGCGGCATCTATGGCGGCCAGACGCACAGCCAGAGTCCGGAAGCGCTTTTCACCCATGTGTCGGGCCTGAAGACGGTCATGCCGTCGACGCCTGCCGATGCCAAGGGACTGCTGCTGGCGGCCATCGAAGACCCTGATCCCGTTATCATGTTCGAACCGAAGCGTCTTTATAACGGTCCTTTCGACGGGCATCACGACCGTCCGGTGACATCCTGGAAGAAACATGATCTCGGTGATGTGCCGGAAGGCTATTATACCGTGCCGCTAGGCAAGGCTGCCATTCGCCGCGAGGGCAGCGACGTGACGGTGCTTGCCTATGGCACCATGGTCCATGTGGCGCTTGCCGCCGCCGAGGAAACCGGCGTCGATGCTGAGGTGATCGATCTTCGCACGCTGCTTCCGCTCGATACGGACACCATCATGGCGTCTGTGAAGAAGACCGGGCGTTGCGTAATCGTGCATGAGGCGACGCTGACCTGCGGTTACGGCGCAGAGCTTGCCGCACTCGTGCAGCGTGATTGCTTCTATCATCTGGAAGCGCCGATCCTCCGCGTTACCGGTTGGGATACGCCTTATCCGCATGCGCAGGAATGGGCCTATTTCCCCGGACCCGACCGGGTGGGCCGCGCGCTAACATCCATCATGGAAGCTTGAGGGGGAGGGAAACATGGCACATTTTACAATTAAACTCCCCGATGTTGGTGAAGGCGTTGCCGAGGCCGAATTGGTCGAATGGCATGTGAAGGTTGGCGATGTCGTGCGCGAGGACGATCTTCTCGCAGCCGTCATGACCGACAAGGCAACAGTGGAAATTCCATCGTCACGCGGCGGCAAGGTCATCGCCGTCAATGGTGAAGTCGGCGAGAAGATCGCTGTCGGGTCTGAACTCGTCCGTCTGGAGATCGAGGGCGGTGCGACGGAAGAGAAATCCGAAGGGAACGCAGAAGAACCGGCTCCGACTGCTGTTGAAACGGCCAAGCCGCAACCGGCACCAACTCCCGAAACACCGGTTCTGTTGCAGACGCCGGTTCCTCCAAAAGCGGCTGCCCCCAAGCGTGAAGCCACAAGCCGCGCATTCTCTGGTGCGGGTCCGATACGCAGCGAGGGCGAAAGGCCGCTGGCAACACCGTCCGTCAGACTGCGCGCTCGCGATGCTGGCGTCGATCTGCGTCGTGTTCGCGGTACGGGTCCGGCGGGACGCATCACGCATGAAGATCTGGACCTCTTTTTCCAGCAGGAAACAGGCGCGTCACCGGCTCTGTCCGGTTATGCAACCGACACCTCGGTCAACGAGATCAAGGTCATCGGCCTTCGCCGCAAGATTGCCGAACGCATGGCCGAGGCGAAGCGCCATATTCCGCATATTACCATCGTCGAAGAGGTCGATGTTACACAGTTGGAAGAGCTGCGTAGCGGCCTCAACAATGAGAAGAAAGAAGATCGCCCGCGTCTGACGCTTCTGCCTTTCATTATTCGCACTATCGTCAAGGCAGTGAAAGAACAGCCCGGTCTCAATGCGCATTTCGATGACGAGGCCGACATCATCCGCCAGTTTGGTGGTGTGCATATCGGCATCGCCACGCAGACGCCCAACGGTCTGATTGTGCCGGTGGTACGGCATGCGGAAAGCATGAGCGTGTTCGCTGCAGCTTCTGAGTTGTCGCGCGTTACTGACGCGGCGCGCAACGGTACGGCGAAGCGGGAAGAACTGACAGGTTCCACCATCACCATCACATCGCTTGGACCGCTCGGTGCAATCGCCACGACACCGATCATCAACCGCCCGGAAGTCGCAATCGTCGGCATCAACAAGATGGCCGTGCGTCCTATGTGGGACGGAGTGCAGTTCGTGCCGCGCAAGATGATGAACCTGTCGTGCAGTTTCGATCACCGCGTAATCGACGGCTGGGACGCTGCGGTTTTTGTACAGAAGCTGAAAAGCCTTCTGGAAACGCCAGCGATGATTTTTGTAGAAGGCTGATCGAATGAGCGAGATTTCCTGCAAACTCCTGATCATCGGCGGCGGCCCCGGCGGCTATGTATGCGGCATCCGGGCAGGCCAGCTTGGCATTGATACGGTGCTGGTGGAAAAGACACGACTGGGCGGCACGTGCCTCAATGTGGGCTGCATCCCGTCCAAGGCACTGATCCACGCAGCTGATGAATTCCACCGCCTTTCCGTCTTTGCATCGAAGGGCGCGCTCGGCATTACGGCGCAGAATCCGGCTATCGACTTTGCCAGAACGCTTGAATGGAAAGACGGCATTGTGAGCCGCCTTAATGGCGGTGTGGCTGGTCTCCTGAAACGGTCACGCGTGCGCATGTTCCATGGACAGGCACGCTTTCTCGACGGGAAAACCGTTCTGGTCGAAACCGATACCGGCCGCCAGACGATCCATGCCGAAAACATCGTTATCGCAACCGGCTCCGTTCCGGTTGAAATTCAGGCGCTGCCATTTGGCGGAAAAGTCATTTCGTCCACTGAAGCGCTGTCGCTGGAAAAGGTGCCGGAAAAGCTGGCTATCGTCGGTGGCGGCTATATCGGGCTGGAAATCGGCACGGCCTTTGCCAAGCTTGGCGCGAAAGTCACTGTGGTGGAAGCCACTGACCGCATCCTGCCGCAATATGATGCCGAGCTGACGCGTCCGGTCATGGCGCGTTTGAAGGCGCTCGGCGTCGAAGTCCTGACCAGCACTTCAGCCAAGGGACTATCGAAGGATGAGGCAGGGCTTGAAGTCCTGACTGCCGACGGCGCTACGAAGACCATCGAGGCCGACAAGATCCTCGTCACTGTGGGCCGCAAGCCGCAGACCGACGGTTGGGGTCTCAGTGAAATTCGTCTCGATATGGATGGACGTTTCATCCGTATCGACGAGCGCTGCCGCACTTCCATGCGCGGTGTCTATGCCATTGGTGACGTGACCGGCGAGCCAATGCTTGCGCATCGTGCCATGGCACAGGGCGAGATGGTGGCGGAAATCATCGCAGGCGGCAATCAGCTTTGGGACAAACGCTGTATCCCCGCCGTCTGCTTCACCGATCCGGAAATCGTTACGGTCGGGCTATCGCCGGATGAGGTGCGCAAGACCGGTCATGAGATTCAGGTGGGCATTTTCCCGTTTCAGGCCAATGGCCGGGCAATGACGATCGAGCGTGAAGACGGCTTGATCCGTGTCGTTGCACGTGCGGATAATCACCTCATCCTCGGTATTCAGGCTGTTGGCGTCGGCATATCCGAGCTTTCATCATCCTTCGCGCAGGCGGTGGAGATGGGGGCAAGACTGGAAGACATCGCCGGTACGATCCACGCACATCCGACATTGAGCGAAGGCTTTGCCGAAGCCAGCATGAAAGCGCTCGGCCACGCGTTGCACATCTAGCTCTTCAACTTACGCTCGTGCCGCCAGAGGAAAATGGCGGCACCGGCAACCATGGCAGCAAGCGCAAACCATGTGATTGCATAGGAAAGATGGCTGTTACGGAATTTCACGACCGTCAGTCCACCAATGGGAAGCGCTCCCGCGCCAGCTGTTGCATCCGCATCGATGAAATAGGGCGCAGCAGATCCCAGATTTTCCTTCCGCGCAAAGGCCGCAACGTCGCGTGAATTCCAGTCATTGCGCGCCGGATCGTTCGGACGCAGGAAGAACCCGTCAGGTTCCGGCATACGCAACAGGCCTGTTACGGTCGTTTCACCAGCAATCTGCGTTTCCTGCCGCGATGACGGATCGCGCTTGTCGCTTGGAACAAAGCCGCGATTGATGAAAGTCAGTGCGCCATCGGATGAACGCATCGGCGTCAGGACCCAATAGCCCGCGCCGCGCTCGGTCAGCGCATGGACCAGCACCTCCTTGTCGTTCAGATAGGTGCCGGTCAGCGTGACGTGACGGTATTCATCGTCTTTCTGGTTGACGTTGGCCCAATCGTCCGGACCCGGCGCTGCAACTGGTTCGGCGTGAACGCGCGCATCGACCCTTGCGATGAGATCGAGCTTCCATTGCAGACGCTCCACCTGCCAGATTCCCAGCCCCATGAAGAGAATGAAGAAGAAGCCCACCAGAATCGTCAATAACCCCAGAAAGATGCCAGACTTCTTATTTTCCGGCTGTCCGTCGGTTTGAGCGGGCGAGGGCATAGCATTTCCTTGATGTCTGGATGAAGAGAGACAATTGCTATCCCTTACCCCAGACGTCACCTTTTAAAAAGGGTAGGGCTGGAACAAGACCGTGATCGACACTGCCGACCAGCAAATATCGGAAAATAAAAAATGCAGCGCCTGCTGCGCTGGGATGCGAGCGACGCTGAAGAAAAACGTGATACGATTAATTAAACTCAGGCTAGTTTATGAATTCTGCGTCTGCGGTGCGAATAGCCACCCTTCGACAGGCGCAATACGTTGCAAACCTGTGTTTTGTCTTCGGAGGGCTTTGGCATCTGCTCGTGAATGCGCAGCAAAATCTGCTGCGTAACTGTACGATCCTTTTCGGTAGCCGCAGGACCGATAATAATGCTCTTCATCGATCATTCTCCCTATCTTCTGGGCGCGAGACCGCTTTCGAGGCTATCTCGACCGATTATCAAGAATGTACGAATGAACTAAGTATTAACCAAATTTTACATCTTGACAAGCGCATTGGCGCAACAGTTTCCAACCCATTGGCAAGGCACAGCAAAAAGCCGAATCGCATGTGCGATCCGGCTTTTTTTAACTTGGATTTAGCAGTGATCAGTCGCGGTTGCCCGTCAGGATCTCGCGCTTGCCGACATGATTGGCAGGGCCGACCAGACCGTCCTTCTCCATACGCTCCACGAGCGAGGCAGCACGGTTATAACCGATACCGAGGCGGCGCTGGATATAGGATGTGGAGCACTTCTTGTCGCGCATCACGACCTTGATGGCCTGTTCATATACGTCGTCACCATCTTCCGAACCCATCGAGGTTGCATCGAAAACTGCTGCTTCCTGCGTTGCGTCTTCGTCTTCCTCGTCTTCCGTGACGGTCGCCAGATAATCCGGACGTCCCTGTTCCTTCAGGTGGTTGACCACTTTTTCGACTTCTTCATCGGAAACGAACGGGCCATGGACACGGACGATGCGTCCGCCGCCTGCCATATGAAGCATGTCGCCCTGACCGAGAAGCTGCTCGGCACCCATTTCACCGAGGATCGTGCGGCTGTCGATCTTCGAGGTGACCTGGAACGAGATGCGGGTCGGGAAGTTTGCCTTGATCGTGCCGGTAATGACATCGACCGAAGGGCGTTGCGTTGCCATGATGAGGTGGATACCGGCGGCGCGGGCCATCTGGGCAAGACGCTGGACAGCACCTTCAATATCCTTGCCAGCAACCATCATCAGGTCGGCCATCTCGTCGATGATGACCACGATGTACGGCATGGGCGTCAGGTCGAGCTCTTCCTGAATATAGGTCGCTTCACCCGTTTCCTTGTCGAAGCCGGATTGCACCGTGCACATCACGGTTTCGCCCTTGCCCTTGGCCGAGGCGGCGCGGGCATTAAAGCCTTCGATGTTACGCACGCCAAGGCGGGCCATCTTGCGATAGCGTTCTTCCATCTCGCGCACGGCCCATTTCAAAGCGACGACGGCCTTTTTCGGATCGGTAACAACCGGGGTCAGCAGATGTGGAATACCGTCATAGATGGACAGTTCCAGCATCTTCGGATCGACCATGATCAGGCGGCATTCTTCCGGCTTGAAACGGTAGAGCAGCGACAGGATCATCGTGTTGATGGCGACCGACTTACCTGAGCCGGTGGTGCCTGCCACCAGAAGGTGAGGCATCTTGGCCAGTTCAGCGATGATCGGCTCGCCACCAATACCCTTGCCGAGGCAAAGCGGCAGACGGTAGTTCGATGCCTCAAAGGTACGGCTATCGATCATTTCACGCAGGTAAACGGTTTCGCGATTGGCATTCGGCAGTTCGATGCCGATGACATTGCGGCCGGGAACCACAGCCACGCGGGCGGAAAGCGCCGACATGGAGCGGGCGATATCATCGGCAAGGCCGATGACGCGCGAGGACTTGACGCCAGGCGCCGGTTCAAACTCGTAGAGCGTAACGACCGGACCAGGGCGAACATGAATGATCTCGCCGCGCACGCCGAAATCCTCCAGCACGCTTTCAAGCAATCCCGCGCTGCGTTCCAGCATTTCCTGCGTGATGACATTTCCGTCCTGTTCGGGCGGCATCTGCAAGAGGTCTCGCGGCGGAAATTCATAGCTGCCGTGAATGACAGGCGCTTCGGCACGGGGGAGGGGCTGCGGCTGGTACAATGCAATCGAAGGCGCTGCCTTGACCGGGGCGGGCTTTTCGACGACCGGCTCTGGAACCACTACTTCCTCGACGACATGTTCTTCCGCTTCCGCAACGGTGAGCACGACTTCGTCCTCGGTGGCTTCGCCAACAACTTCGGGTGCGATCTCAGGCGTAGCCACAATCGGCTGCGGCGCGGGCGTTTCGATCCGAACAGTGGCAACAGGTTTCGGTGCAACTGTTTCAACTGGCGCAAGGGCAGCCGGTGTCTCTACGACTGGCTGAATCGGGGCGACTGCAGCTGGCTCCGGTTGCTTGTTCCATTCGCGAATACGGAACTGTGCCAGAATGGATTCAACGGTCGGCAAAGGCTTGCGCGGTTCTGCTGGAACAGCAGAAACCAGAGGCTCCGCAGGCACAAGTGCCGTATCGATGTCGCAACCTTCCCAGAAAGCGAAGTCTGAAAGATAGGTGAAGGCCGATGGCTGGGCCGGATTTACAATGTCAGCCGCGACCGGTTCAACCGCAACTGGGGCTACTTCCAGAGCGGGCTCTGCAGGAGCTGCAACAACTGTCACAGGAACCAAAGGCATTGCAGGCGGCACCGGTGCTATTGGCGAGCGAACCATGCTCTGCGATACGGTCTTCTGCAATTTTGCGACAGCCATAGGCTGGGCTTCGGCAACCTTCTCGACACTGATCTCTGGCGCAGATTCAGTTTGAGTGCGCTCATTGATGCTCGGGAGTTCCTCGCCGCGACGACGCAAAAGCTCAACTTCTGGCGTGCGGGTAAAACGAACATTCGCACCGAGCGAAAAATGGATTTTCCAGGCATCGTCACTGGCGGGATTTTGACTGCCCGCCTGACCGCTAGGCTGCTTCGGGTCCTGAGCGTTCTCTGCACGATTTCCTGTAGACTGGGGGAAATTTTCTCTCAAATTACGCATGATACCTGAACCATAGATACTGTCGCCTGAATGAGCCCAAGTAATAAAAAATGAAGGTTAACAACCCCCTTCCGAAACGACCCAAAAGACAGAAATTTCTTGCGGGACATATATCCTCATGCATAGCCTCCCAAAGGCTATATTACCTTCGGTTGCATATATAAAATCAACAATATCAATCTAATAAAGATATTTCTTATATTGATTTATGCGCAATGCAACAATCAAGGGTAGTTTCCGCTGCCTGTTAATTCTGCAGCCGTGAACGGCATCCGGCGGCAGAGAGCCGTCAAGTCAGAGACTCACCGATCAGTCCCGTGCGAGGGCGACGACCGGATCGAGTTTGGAGGCGTTGCGAGCCGGAATAAAGCCGAATCCGATGCCGATCAGGCTCGAGCAGACAAGCGCAACCACGATGGAGGCGGGAGAATAGATGAGCTGGAACATCGAACTGAACTGCGCAAACAGCAGGCCGAATCCGGCAGCGATGAGAACACCAAGCACGCCGCCAATCAGACAGACGAGAATCGCCTCGATCAGGAACTGCTGCAAGATATCGCTCTGGCGTGCGCCAATGGCCATGCGGACACCGATCTCGTTGATTCTTTCCGATACGGCGACAAGCATGATGTTCATGACACCGATGCCGCCGACAAAAAGCGATATGCCTGCAATGCTGGACACGAGAAGGGCAAGCGTCGCTGTGGTGGCCTGAATGGTCTTTTGCAGGCTGTCGGTATTGAAGACTGAGAAGTCCTTCTCGCCATGCCGTTTGGTCAGGAAAGCCGTAATCAGTTTTTCGGCTTCCGACGGGTCCATTGTGTCGGCGACGCGAACGAGGATCATCTGCAATGAACGTGAGCCGGTCATGCGTGTCTGCACAGTCGTGTAGGGCAGGTAGACTTCAAGCGTTTGCGCGCCACCCGGTCCGCGTTCCTCGGCCTTGACGACACCGACGATGCGCACTGGCACTTTGTTCAAAAGGATGATCTTGCCGATGACAGAGCCTACTTCATGGGGAAAGAGTGTCGTCTTGGCTGTTTCATCAACCACGGCCACCTGTTCCAGATCATCGACATTGCGCTGATCGAAAAACCGGCCTTCGAGCAACTTACTGTTGCGTGTGACGAAATATTCCGCACCCACACCGTTCACCGAAACGCTGACTTCCTTGTCGCCGACACGGATCGTTGAGCTTGTCGAACCGGATGGCGTCGCAGCCACCACATAGGGCAGTTTCGCGATCTCCTTGGCATCGTCCAGATTGAGCGTCGTGATCTGCGCGGCTTTCAGGTCGCCAAATCCCCTGCCGGGACTGATGTAAAGCGTATTGGTGCCAAGATCGCTGATCCGCTCTAGAATCTGCCGCTGTGACCCTTGTCCCAGGGCCACGACGCAGACGACAGATGCCGTGCCGATAATGATGCCGAGCATCGTCAGAAACGTGCGCAGCCGATGCGCATTCATCGACCGGAGCGCCATCGCGAATGCCTCGTTGAAGCGGTCGCGAAGCCCGGCGAGCAGTCTTGGCTTGGCCTGCTGCTGCTCAACCGGCACAGACATCACTCGCCGCTCGGTCTCACCGTTACGTGTGTCGGAGATGATTTCGCCATCGCGAATTTCTATGATGCGCTGCGCCCGCGCTGCAACCTGCCGGTCATGCGTGACGATGACGATGGTGCGTCCTTCGCGGTTCAGTTCCTGAAGGATACCAAGGACTTCCTCGCCACTATGGCTGTCGAGCGCACCCGTGGGCTCGTCCGCCAGAATAACATCAGCATCGTTGATAAGGGCGCGAGCGATGGAAACGCGCTGCTGCTGGCCCCCGGAAAGCTGGCTGGGCCGGTGATGGGTGCGTTCACCCATACCAAGCCGCTGAAGGATCATTTCAGCCTTTTCGCGCCGTTCCGCCTTTTTCTGACCTGCGTAGATGGCCGGGATCTCGACATTGCCTACGGCGTCCAGTTCACCAAGCAGATGATAGCGCTGAAAAATGAAACCGAAATGCTCACGCCGCAATTGTGCCAGCTCATCAGCTTCAAGCTCCGACGTAGCGCGACCGGAAATCAGATATTCGCCTTCCGACGGACGATCCAGACAGCCGAGAATATTCATCAGCGTGGATTTGCCCGAACCCGACGCGCCAATGATCGCCACCATCTCTCCGCGCTCGATGGTCAGGTTCACATGGTTCAGAACCGTCGTGAAGTCGTCACCCGACGGATATTGTCGGGAAACGCCCTTGAGCGAGAGAAGCGGCGTATCGCTCATGTCAGAAACTGTCCGGGGCAGGAGCAGTAACCTGATTATCGGTCACGACCTTATCCCCCTCGTTCAGACCCGAACGGATTTCGGTGTTGACCTTGTCGGTAATGCCAGTTTCGACCGTGCGTTCTTCGATCTTGTTGGCGCTTGTCACCACGCGAACCGTGGCCTTGCCCGGTTCACTCGTGTCCTTGAGAGCGGTCACAGGCGCAATCAAGGCGTCTTTTGCCTTCGCAAGCAGAATATGAACTTCGGTCGTCATGTAGGTTCTGAGCAGCCCATCCGGATTGGGAACGCTGAAAATACCCTTGTAGTAAATGGCCGAGGCAGTCGCCGAGCTCGATGCGCTCACAGCCGTTGTCGTGAAGCTTTTGTCACTGACGATAGAATCCGGAGCCGGTTCAATCTTTTCCAGCGTCGCGTCATAACGCTTCAGGTTTTGTCCCGATATGGTGAAATAAAGCGGCATTCCTTCGCGAACCTGAGTAACATCCGCTTCCGAAATGTCCGCCTCGACGGTCATCGTGTCGAGCTGTCCGAGAATAGCGATCGTCGGCGCGCTTTGCTGCGCGTTAACGGTCTGGCCTTCCTGAACCACCGTCGCAAGGATCGTGCCGTCAATGGGCGCTGTGATGCGAGTATAAGCGAGATTGGTTTCGGCGATCTGGACGTCGACTTTCGCCGCCGCAATCGCCGCTTCGCTGTTGGCGACCTGTGCTTCCTTCGACTTTACGGTGCTGACCGCCTTGTCGTAATCCGCACGTGCAACGGCATTCTTGCCGATCATCATCTGGTTTCGCGCCAGATCCTGCCTGGCCAGCTCCAGATCGGCAAGGTTCTGTGCACGGGTGGCTTCGTTCTGGCGAAGCGATGCCTGGGCCTTGTTCAGCTCGTTCTGCTGATTGGTCGAGTCAATCAGGGCAACGACTTCGCCGGCCTTTATCTGCTGGCCCGGTTTGACTTTGAGCGAGAGAATGCGGCCTGTCGCCTGCGCACCGATGGCAACCAGGTTTTTAGGCCGCAAAGTACCCGTTGCAAGAACCGAACTTTCGATCTCACCGCGCTTGATTTCAGTCGTGGCGGGCAGAGGTTCTTCTTTCGTGAGGGAGCGGACGACAAAATAGCCCACGATCAGCAATGCGATGAGGATGGCCAGCCACAGGCGCCAGCGAAAACGGCGTTTCGACTTGGGTTTCATAGTGGTCTCTTATCGGTTGTCAGCGGAGGAAGCGGCGGGGTCTTGACGATACGCGGACCTGTATAGCCGTCAACGACTTCAGGTTTCGCAACATCAATGATGCCGTTCCAGCCACCACCCAGTGCTTTCTGCAGGGCGACATAATTCAGGACCAGATCGGTCCGGGCCTGACTAAGGTTGGTTTCTGCGCTCAGAAGGTCGCGCTGCGCCGTCAGCACATCAACGAAGCTCTTCGTGCCAGCTCTATATTGTTCCAGCGTCAGCTCGTTGATCTTGCGGCTGTTGCCAACGATTTTCTGTAGCTGCGCGGTGCGCAAACGGTTCTGGTTGAGCGATACGCTGGCATTCTCGACTTCGCTGAGCGCCGTCAGGATGGACTTCCGATAGGCGATAAACGACTGGTCGCGTGCCGCTTTCGCCGCGTCGACATCCGCACTCAGCTGGCCGCCATGGAAGATCGGTACGCTCAAACTTGGACCGAAAGCCCAGCTGATTGTCGACAGTTTTCCAAGGTCACCGAAATTGGCGCCGCCGGTGTTGATGTTACCGGTGAGCGAAATGCTTGGATAGAGCAGGGCCTGCTTCTGGCCGATGCTGGCAGTTGAACTTGCATAATCGCGTTCCGCTGCGCGGACATCCGGGCGGCTGAGCAGCAAATCGGCAGGCAGGCCGGCTGAAATTTTGCGTGGGATCGCGGGTATCGGACGTGATTTGTCCAGAACGCTCGCCAGTGCCGAAGAAGACCGGCCCGTCAACACAGATAACTGATTGAGATATTGGGCGTAGCTGATCCGCAGACCCGGTATCTGGGCTTCAGTCGAAGCTGCCTGTGTCTCGGCGCTCAAAAGATCGACCTGCGAGATTTGTCCGGCTTCCAGCTGGCTGCGTGTCAGTGCTACGGTCTGCCGCTGGGACGCCGCATTGCGCTGCGCAATGGCAATATTGGCCTGCGCACCGCGCAAGTTTGCATAGTTGGTTGCGATGTCGCCGATCAGCGTAACGAGCGCTGCCCGCAATTGCTCATTTGCGGATTCGACATTGTAGTAGGCTGCTTCCACACCGCGCCTGTTGCCGCCGAAAAGATCGAGTTCCCATTGGGTTTTAAAACCCATGCTCGACTGATTGGAGGCAAGAGTAGTTCCACTGTCAGATCGCGTGAAGCTTCCGCTTCCATCCAACTGCGGATAAAGCGCGCCACCGGCCGAGGTGTAATTGGCGCGGGTCTGCCGCACCTTCGCCTTTGCAGTAGCAACATCCGGGCTACCGGCAATTCCGTCCGCTATCAGCTGATCCAGAACCGGGTCTTTCAGGTTTTTCCACCAATCACCCAATTGAGGGGCACGCTTGTCAGCCTTGCTGTTCCAACCAGCAGGCGTCAGCACATTTGGCTTCTGATAGTCAGGACCAACGGTGACGCATGCCGCCAGCAATGGCAGGATACTTCCCAGTACAGTCAGGCGAACAAACGATGTCGTCAAAAAATTGGTCCTGAAATTTCAGCGCTGTCATCGATTCGGCATATGACTGCCCCGAAAACGAAGCGCCCTTATACCGGCAACGGTTGTGCCTAAGCAGCCCAAACTCGTGGGAGCGTGCCATGGGTCGCGCCGAGTCGCGGTTTTGCAGCATATTGCCATCCTTCGACTTCGACCATTAGGGAATGATCGAAGCCAAATGTGGCAATACACAGAAAATATCAGGATTTGATGTAGACCCCGTCAGAGGTTGTCGGGCCTAATCTTTGTTGCTTTCCAGCCAGTCGGCCAGCGAGCGACGGTTTGCGGCGCGTCCGCGCATAGGTTCAGCCATGCACATGGAGTTGAGGACGGCTTCTTCCGTGCATTCAACTGCCGCGCGAAACAGCGTATCGATACGGTTTTCGTTGAGCACCGCGATTTCAACCATATCACGCGTTTCATCATGGTCGAATGTCACAGCCGTTGAAAAGCCGATGGCGATATCACCGCTTCCGTGGCCCCAGAATGCACCGAGGCGTGCCAGTCCCGCGCCACAGCGGCGGGTCACGCGCTTCAACTGGCGGTGTTCCATCGGAACATCTGTCGCCAGCACCAGAATGACTGAACCTTTTTCCGGCTGTGCTTCGGCCTTCGGCGAAGGCCTGCGCCCGTCCGGAAGAACCAGATCACCGGCGCGGCCAAAATTGGTCAGCGCCAGAACACCGAGGTGATGCACCTTGCCGTCAAGTTCGAACCGGCGCGAGGATGTGCCGATGCCACCCTTGAAACCGAAACAGCTCATGCCGGTTCCTGCACCGACATTGCCTTCACTAACGTCCGTTCCCGCAATCTGCAAGGCTTCCTGCGCATCCGCTTCCGTGACGGCCATGGCCTGAATGTCGTTGAGCGGACCGTCATTGCATTCCAGAACGACCGGATTGACGGTCGCCGTGGTGCGCCCGATATCGGGATTGCCTGCAATCGCCTCTCGGATCAATGCATTGGCGCAGGTTCCGACGCCAAATGTATTGGTGAGCAGGATCGGCGTTTCCAGCGTGCCCAGTTCCTCAACCTGCACGAGACCAGTGCTTTTGCCAAAACCATTGATGACATCGCAAGCGGCCAGCACCTTGCGGCGATATATGTTGCCGTCATGCGGGATGATTGCTGTCACGCCGGTATTGATATCGCCGTTGCGCAAGGTGTGGTGCCCCACGCGCACGCCCGGCACATCGGTGATGGCGTTGTTTTCGCCCGGCTGCATGATGCCGCAGATGATGCCGTAGTCGCGTGCCTTGCCTGTCATGGTTATTTCCGTGTGCTGGCCTCGATAATGCGCATGAGGAAAGCCCACAGCAGCGGGCCTTCCTCTAGGATTCTATCGTTTTGCAGAAAACAGGTCTTGTTCGCAACCTTGCAGGCAAAACCCGTTCGTTAGTTACGGCTGAAGTACCGGCTCAGATCCCGTGCGAGCCATATCCATGTAGATCTCCTGCAAACGGCGGGTGATCGGCCCCGGCTTGCCGTCGGAAATCGTATGATCCTGAATGCCGATGATTGGCGTCACGAAGCTTGATGCGCTCGTGAGAAATGCTTCCTTGGCGGCCTTCGCCTCATCGACCGTGAACAGGCGCTCTTCAATGCGAAGGTGCTGTTCTTCCGCGATCTTGATCACGGCGCGACGCGTGCAGCCAGGGAGGATAGCGTGCGAATTCGGCCGCGTTACCAGCACATTGTCATTGGTGATGATGAATGCCGTCGATGAACCGCCTTCGGTAACGAAGCCGTCTTCAACCAGCCAGACTTCATGGTAGCCCTTGCTCTTGGCCTGTTTCTTTGCCAGCACCTGCGCCAGAAGCATGACGGTCTTGATGTCGCGGCGCGCCCAGCGCGTATCCGGTGCAACATCCACCCTTACGCCATTCTGGACCGACGGCGAACTGGCGAGGTTCTTGGCCTGCGTGAACATGACGAAATTCGGCTTGATGTCGTCGGTATAGACGAAATCGCGTTCGGCTTCGCCGCGCGTCACCTGCATATAGACGACGCCTTCATGCAGTTCATTGCGCTTCATCAGCTCGATCTGTGCGGCGCGAATGGCGTCCAGCGAAGCAGGCAACGGAATTCCGAGTTCCCTGACGGAGCGCTCCAGACGGGCGAGGTGAAGTTCGTTGTCAACAAGGCGGCCATCGATGACAGCACTGACTTCGTAAATACCGTCACCAAACAGAAAGCCGCGATCGAACACCGACACTTTCGCCTCGTTCTCAGCAACGAAAGCGCCGTTCAAATAAATTACCCTGGCCAAAACACGTCCTCGGACATCTATGTGATTGATTGTGCGCACCCCGAAAAACGTGAAGCGGTTTTCGGAACAGATGCGCGTTTAACAGTTTTGCCGGACGGTATGGAAAAAGCTTGGGAGCTGCCAATGCTATGTTTTGCAATCACTATGCAGAAATTGCATAAGGGGTAAGGCAGCAGGAAAAAGGTCTCGTTCGAGCCGAACCAAACATACTGCCCTATTGCCATACTGCCTTATTGCCCTTTGCTGGAAAGGCCCCGACCCAATGGAACTGAAATGGCTGGAAGACTTCATCGCGCTGGCGGCAACGTCCAGTTTCTCGCGCGCGGCGGATACCCGGCATGTGACGCAATCCGCGTTTTCCCGTCGCATCAAGCAGCTTGAACTCTGGCTTGGCGTTACTCTCGTCAATCGCGCGACTTTTCCTGCAGAGCTTACTCGTGAGGGACGAACTTTTCTGCCGGTCGCGCAGGATACCGTTCGCCAGTTCTACAACACACGCAAGGCACTGCAGCCGAGCCGCGAGGTCCAAAACCCCGTCCTCACATTTTCAGCCTTGCACACGCTGACAGTCACATTCTTTCCGCACTGGCTGAAGCAGATCGATGACGATGTTGGCAGCATACGCTCTCTGCTCAGTCCGGATCGGGGTGGTTTCGAGGACAATATCGCGACGCTGACGGAAGGAGAGGTTCATTTCTTCCTGACCTATGCGCACAATTCCGTGCCGATCCTGATCGACCGCACACAGTTTCCGTACATCGTACTCGGCACGGAACGGCTGATGCCGGTCTCGCGCCCGTCTCCGACAGGCCCGATCCTCGATCATGCCGTTGCCAGCGGAGCGCCATTGCCATATCTGAGCTATGGTGACTTTTCCTTCTTTGGCGCTGCCCTGTCGCAGAAATTTGCATCCGGTACCGCGTTCAAGCGTCAGGTGGTTCACGAAAACACCATGTCGATCGGTCTGAAGGCCATGGCGCTTGCAGGCTGGGGGATGGCCTGGCTGCCCGAAAGCCTCATCTATGACGAACTGCAACGCGGCGAGCTAGTGCCAGCCTCAACTGATCCCTATTGGGATTTCACGGTCGAGGTCCGTATCTATCGTCACGATGCGGCACTTCCGGCCCATGCCGAGAGCTTCTGGGAATATTTGCAGGCAAAAGATCGGGCAATATCTGAAAAGGGCGATTGACAGCAGCCCATCGTCGGCGCTGTAAAAGGCAGCATATCTTCAGCCGGTAGCAGGGGACACGTCGCGGCATGAAAGTTACCATCGAACAGACGCTCGATCAGGCGGGTACGGGCGCATTTCAGCGCGGTCTTCTGGGTGTGTTTGGCCTTGTCTGGGCCGCCGACGCCATGCAGGTGCTGGCGGTCGGCTTTACTGGTGCTGCCATTGCAAAGACTTTTGGCCTGACCGTCCCACAGGCATTGCAGACCGGCACGCTGTTCTTTCTCGGCATGCTGATCGGTGCAGCTGTGTTCGGAAGACTGGCGGATAAATACGGTCGCCGTCGCGTGCTTCTGATCACTGTCGCCTGCGATGCCGTTTTCGGACTGCTTTCGGCATTTGCGCCGAGTTTCGGTATTTTGCTCTTCCTGCGCTTCATGACGGGCGTGGCAGTCGGCGGAACATTGCCGGTCGACTATGCGATGATGGCCGAATTCCTTCCCGCCAAAAATCGCGGCCGTTGGCTCGTCATGCTCGAAGGTTTCTGGGCGGTCGGCACCGTTATCATTGCCCTTGCGGCATGGGCCACCAGCCTTGCAGGCGTAGAAGATGGATGGCGCTATATCTTCATCGTCACTGCTGCACCGGCGCTCATCGGCATCTGGCTGCGCCTCTGGGTGCCGGAATCCCCAATGCATCTTCTGAAATCGGGACGTCCGGAAGAAGCCAAATCGGTCATGAACCGCGTGCTTCGCCGTAATGGCAAACCGGAGTTGCCGCCGAAGGCCCGGCTAGAAGCGCCCCTTATGGTGACAGGCGAAAAGCTTCTGTCGCCAAATCTGCGCCAGCGCACGCTGACGACGCTGGCAATCTGGTTTCTCGTTTCGGTGTCCTATTACGGTATTTTCACCTGGATACCGGCCAAGCTTGCCGGTGATGGTTTTGGCTTCGTCCGCGGCTACGGCTTCCTTGTCGTGGTTGCACTGGCTCAATTGCCGGGCTACGCACTCGCCGCCTATGGCGTGGAAGCGTGGGGACGCAAGAAGACGCTGATCACCTTTCTGTTCATCAGCGCTGCGGCCTGTGCTCTCTTTACAGTGGCCAACAGTTCAGCGGTTGTCGGTGCATCCATTCTCATCATGAGCTTTGCCCTGCTTGGCACATGGGGCGCGCTCTATGCCTTCACACCGGAGCTTTATCCGACGGGATTGCGCGCAAGCGGAATGGGAGCGGCGGGCGCGATGGCTCGCCTTGGCGGCTTGCTTGCGCCGTCCGCGCTGGCACTCGTCATCAGCCAGAGCTTCTATGTCGCCGTGGCACTGTTTGCGGGACTTCTGGCGCTGGCCGGTATTATCGCCTTTTTCATCGATGTGGAGACACGGCAGAAAGCGTTGAACTAGAACATGTCTCCCAAAAGTGGGAACCGTTTTTGGGATAAAGACATGTTAGGAAAAGCAGCCCGGAGATCATTTTATTTCCGGGCATATTATATATTGTTTCAGTAATTTATGCCGTATTCCTAATCCATTGCTTTCGGTAAGCAGCGTAGACTTCATCGCCCGGTCTGAAAATCCTGCCGTGTTTCTCCGGAACCGTTGCACCTGCGAGCAATCCGGCACCAAGCGACGTGCCGGTCGATCCTGATACAGCTTCGACGTCTCGTCCCGTAAAATTCGCCAGCGCTTCAAGATAGACCGGGTTTCCGGCAAACGGCCCTTCGACGATAACCGGTCCATCGGCACCCAGCAGGTGGAGACAGGTTTCCGTCATCAGCGCCGCATAGATGCAGGCGGCTACATAGCGCTCTGCCTCGCTGGCCATGTCAGCATTGATCCAGCGAAGATTGGACCTCGGATAGGGACCGCAACCGGGCACGGCTGACGGCAGCGCCATGATGTGCTGCGCCAGAACCTTTGCTGCAATATCGGGCTGGTCGATGACCGGGGGGACGGTCAGTCCTTCCGTCATGATATCGAATTCGCGCCCGCCCATGTAACGGGCGGATGGAACAGCACGGCCATAGGCATCGACATTGGCAAGCGTGTCGCGTTCCGGGTCAAGCCCATCTAAATTACCGCCAACGGCGAAACTGACTACCCACGTCCCGGTCGAGACGACCGAGAACGGGCCCTCCCGCTCCATCAGATGCGCGAGTAGCGATGCATTGGAATCGTGAATGCCGCAATGAACCGGCACGGCTTTGCAAAAACCGACCTCTGTTGCAATCTCGGGCAGAACCTCGTCAAGCGTATCGAAGGCAGACCGAAGCGGCGGGAATTTTGCGCGAATGTCCAGCCGGTCGACAAGTGGTGAGAAGGCGGTTTCCTTCGGCAACCACAGATCCGTATGACAGCCGAGCGATGTCACTTCCGTAGCGGCGACACCGGTCAAGCGCCAAGCCCAATATTGTGGATAGGTGAATATGAAATGCGCCCGCGCAAAATCGGCGGGAAATACCGTCTTCAGATAATGAAGCTGCGCACCGAGATTAAGGCCGAGCGACAGCGGTGGCGAGAATGTATCTTTGAAGTCCGGCTTTATGGCCGCATAGGCCGCGCGGATTTCAGCCGGATAGTCGAGTTCATAGTCGAGAACAGGCATGGCCAGCGTGCCATCATCTGCGACGAGAACCGCCGCCGCGCCATGCGTGGTGATGGAAATGGCGTCGAAGCCCGGCTCTTTGACAAAAGCGGCAAGGCTTTTCAGGAAAAAGCGCCACAGAGCCTCGATGTCATAATGTGGATAGGGGCCATCGCACAGCACCGTATTGGAGATGCGGTTTGCGACGATTTCTTCGCCGCTTGCCGCATCAAGCACAACGACTTTAGCGTTTGTTTTGCCTATATCCAGAATGGCAATGCGCTTCATGGCATGTGAAACACTGGCTTGAGGTCCACGGAAACCGGCGAATTATCGGCATTCGTTGCCATGATATCCGCCATATGCGCCCACCACTTTTTCATCACCGGATGATCAGGCAGGGCGGCCATGCCGTGATTGGGCTTACGTATCAGTACGCCGAACAGGATATTGGTCTCTTCATCGAGATAGATCGCGTAATCCGACACGCCTGCCTCGTGCAGAAGGTCCACCAGTTCCGGCCATATCTCGTCATGCCGGCGGCGGTATTCCGCTTCCATGCCAGGATTGAGCTTCATGCGAAATGCATAGCGTTCGCCAGTCATGCTGCACGCCTCGTTTTGAACTGCCGGATGAGGATCGGCAGTGAAATGGTGACGATCAGCAGGAGGCCGATGAAGATCGACATGACGATGCCCGGTACATTGAGAAGCCCAAGCCCAAAGGTCACGAGACCCATCACGAAAGCGGCAATCACCACGCCGACAATTGTGCCCGAACCGCCGAGGATCGACACGCCGCCCAGCACGACCATGGTGACGATTTCCAGTTCCCAGCCTTGTGCAATGGATGGGCGTGTCGAGCCAAGGCGCGAGGTCAGGCAGACGGCGGCGATACCGCTCATCACGCCGGTCAATAAGAAGAGCACGAATTTGGTTTTCTCGACCGGAATGCCGGAGAAGCGGGCTGCGAATTCATTATTGCCGATGGCATAGACGCGGCGACCGAAGCTGGTGGCATGCAGCAGTATGCCAAACAGCACGGCAAACAGAACGAACAGTGCGAATTCGAAAGAGATCACCCAGAACACATAGCCCTGTCCGAAATAGGCAAAGCTTGCCGGGTAGCCGCCAAAGGCCTGATCGCCCAGGACAATATAGGAAATACCGCGGAAAAGGCTCATCGTGCCGATGGTCACGACGATGGATGGCAGTTTCAGCCCGGCCACCAGTCCGCCATTGATCGCGCCACAGACAAGACCGGTGCCGATGCCGATCATCACGAGGCCGGGTGTGCCGACACCTGCCTGCGCCGCTGCCCCCATCGCCGTCGAGGCGAGCGCAATGATTGCGGCGACTGAAAGATCGATTTCGCCGGAAATAATGAGAAGCGTCATCGCAAAGGCGATCAATGCCTTTTCGGTGAAATTGAACGTGGCGTCCGACAGGTTCCAGGCATTGAGGAAGTAGGGCGAGGCAAAGGAATTCGCGATGAAGATCGCAATCGCCACGCCAAGCAAAAGCATTTCCCAGCTTGCGAAGATGCGGGAGAATGGCGTTCCGAGCCGGTCGGGGATATGACGGCGCTGTTCATTATTCATGCCGCAACCTCCTCGTAAGTTTTTGCAGCCTTGTCGCGCAGGATGATGCGTCCGCGCCGCTTTTCCTGTCGTGCATTGAAGATCACGGCCAAGATGATAACGGAGCCGGAAATCGCCATCTGCCAGAAGGGCGATATGTCAATGACGGGGAGGGCGTTCTTGATGACGCCGAGGAACAGGGCGCCAAGAACCGCACCGGCAACAGAGCCTATCCCGCCAAGTGTCGAGATACCGCCAATGACGCAGGCCGCAACGCTGTCGAGTTCGAAACCGGCTGCAACATCCACATAGGCGACGGCATAGCGCGACACCCAGAGATAGCCGCAAAGCCCGGCGAGCGCACCCGACAGCACGAAGGCGAAGAAGCGCGTGCGGCCGACGTCGATCCCGGTATAGACGGCTGCGGTCGGATTACCGCCGGAGGCATAAAGGGCGCGACCGAAGAATGTCCGCGTCAGCAGCACATAGACGAGCGCGACGATCAGGATTGCTGTCCAGCCGAGGAGCGGCAGGCCAAGAAAGGGCGTGCGCGGCGTGTTGAGAAACGGCGCCGTCATCTGATGCGCATTCACCCATGCGCCGCCGGAGAGCACAAAGGCCATACCGCGATAGATGGTGAGCGTGCCAAGTGTCACGACAATCGCCGGAATGTTAAGCTTCCAGACCAGAATGCCATTGATGGCGCCCAGAACCGCGCCGATGCCAATTGCCAGCACAATGAGAAACACGAGCGGCAGGCCCGGATAGGTCGCATTCAGCATCGCCACTGCCATGCCGGTAAAGGCGAGGTTGGCGGCGACCGACAGATCAATCGACTTGGTCAGGATCACGGCCATCTGGCCAAGCGCGACAATGATGAGGATGGACGTGTCGTTGAAAATATTTGCCAGATTATGCGCGCTGGCAAAACCCGGAGCGCGGCTTGCGAACAGCCCCACCAGAATAGCGATGATGACAAGAAGCAGGAGTTCGCGCTGCTTGAGCAACTGTTTCATCGTCTACTCCGTGTTTCCGGTGGCGGCGCGCACCAGCACTTCCGCGTCGAGGCTGGCGCGCTCAAAGATGCCTTCCATCAGTCCTTCGCGCATGACCATCACACGGTCCGACATGCCGATGATTTCCGGCAGTTCCGACGAGATCATGATGATGCTGAGCCCTTCCGCCGCCAGTTCGCTGATAAAGGCGTGAACCGCCGCCTTGGAACCGATATCGATGCCTTTGGTCGGCTCATCGAGAATGATGACCTTCGGATTGGTCGCGAGCCACTTGCCGATGACGACCTTCTGCTGGTTGCCTCCGGAAAGGGTTCCGACAGGGACCGAAAGCGCTGCTGCGCGCAGGTCGAAACGCTCGGCATATTTTCGCGCCAGCGCCAGCTCTTCCGCCATGCGCAGAAAACCATTGCGCGAGGTGCGGGCAAGCGACGGCAGCGATACATTCTGGAAGATCGGCAGTTGCAGCACGGCCCCGTGACGTCCGCGTTCTTCCGGCACATAGACGATGCCATGCGGCACCGCATCGCCGGGGCGGCGGATACTGATCTCGCGATCTTCAAGCGTCACGCGGCCACGCGATGGCTTGGTGATGCCGAACAGCGATTGTGCGAATTCCGAGCGCCCGGCGCCGACAAGGCCGTAAACGCCGAAGATCTCGCCCTTGCGCAGCTCAAAGGAAATGTCGCGAAATTCGGTTGGATGCGAATAGTTTTCGACCTTGAGCACCGGCTTGCCGATGGCGACATCCTGCTTGGGGAAAGCCTGTTCGACAGACCGCCCGACCATCATGCGCACAATATCGTTCTGCCGTGTATCGGCAAGCGCTCCGTGTCCAACTGCGTTCCCGTCGCGGAAAACCGCGTAATTGTCGGCGATTTCATATACTTCATCGAATTTGTGGCTGATGAACAGGATGGCTTTGCCCTGTGCCTTCAGCCGCGCCACAATACGAAACAGGTCGTCCACTTCCTTGCGCGACAGGGCGGCGGTCGGCTCGTCCATGATAACAATGCGCGAATCCACGGACAAGGCGCGGGCAATGGCAACCAGATGGCGCTGGGCGATGGAAAGTTCTTTCAGCTTGATACGGGCATCGACCGTCGTTTCGAGCGAGGACAGCAGTGCCTGCGAGCGGGCATAGACGGCCTTCCAGTTGACGAAGCCGAACTTCGTGCGCGGCGCATGGCCGAGATAGATGTTCTCGCCCACCGACAATTCATCGAAAAGCACAGTTTCCTGATGAATGGCCGTTACGCCGTGATCGGTCGCATCCTGTGCGGTTGCGAAATGTACCGGCTTGCCGCCGATGAAGATTTCGCCTTCGTCGGGCTGATAGATGCCGGTCAGGATTTTCACAAGCGTGGATTTGCCAGCGCCATTCTCTCCGATCAGCGCCGTCACCTTGCCGGGATAAAGCGCGATGTTCACGTCATCGAGCGCACGCACGCCCGGAAACGTCTTGGCTATGCCGCGCATTTCCAGAATGGGCTGATCCGTGGTGGAAAGCGTCCGCTCTCCGCCGGATGGGCCGCTGGATTGAAAGGCTGCATTCATCGCAGATACCTGAAATCGGGTTTGGAAAACGATAGGCGGCATTGGGCTTGCATATCCAATGCCGCTTTTTTGTACGCGCATCCCGAAAACCGGTTTCCACTTTTCGGGATGCGCTTTCCGATCAGAAGACCTTGGAGAACTCGTCGATATTCGACGCGTCATAGACGAAAGGATCGCTCATTGCGGCTTCGCCGTTTTCGCCGATTTTGATCTTGCCCATGCGTCCGGCTTCAATTTCCGAGCCCGGCTTGCCATCGGCATCACCCTTTACGAGGTGATAGGCGATCTGCGTGGCCGAATAGCCAAGGTCGATCGGGTTCCAGATGGCGAATTCCTTGGTTGCGCCCGACTTGATGGCGCCGGCCATTTCGGACGGAAGGCCAAGCCCGGTCACATAGACATCGCCGATCTTGCCCGCATCCTTCACGGCCTGCGAGGCAGCGAGAACGCCAACGGTGGTGGGGGCCACGATGACCTTCACATTTGGATTTGAAGTCAGCAAGCCTTGTGCTTCACGGTAGCTCTTGTCGGCCAGGTCGTCACCATAAACGGTGGTCACCAGATTGAGGCCGGGGAAGTCCTTGAGTTGCTTCTTCATCTCGCCAATCCAGATGTTCTGGTTGGTCGAGGTGGTGGTGGCAGACAGGATCGCGAAATCGCCCTTGCCGTCCGGCAGGTGATCGGCTGCAAGCTTGAGGCACATCTTGCCGATCAGTTCGTTGGAAGACGGGTTGAGGTGGACGATACGGCCTTCAGGCGCGACGCCCGAATCCCACGAGATCACCTTGATGCCGCGCTGTGCAGCTTTCTTCAGGGCAGGGACGACAGCATCCGGATCGTTGGCCGAAATGGCGATGGCGTCCACACCCTGCGCGATCAGGGAATTGATGACCTCGATCTGGCCCTCTGCCGTCGTGGTGGTCGGGCCAGTATAGATGACCTCGACGCCGCCTAGCTCTTTGGCCGCTTCCTGCGCGCCCTTGTTGGCAGCTTCGAAGAAGCCGTTACCGAGCGACTTCGCGACAAGTCCGATCTTCATGTCGGCGGCCTGCGCATGAGTGGCCATGAAGGCAACAGCCAGCGCAGTTCCTAGTGCCAGTTTCTTGAAAAGTTTCATGTCTCATTCCTCCCAGTATAAAGACATATGTTTCGCTTTTTCCGGCTCAGGCCACCTCGGCGGAATCCTCCCGTGGGTCGCCCTTGCCGGCATTTGCGGAGACCTGCGCCACGATGAGCCGGATGCCCGCATTTTCCACCATACGCCGCGCGTCGTCCGAAATGCCGTCATCGGTGATCAATGTGCTGACCCGGTCGAGAGGGCAAAGGATGAGGCTGGAGCGGCGTGTGAATTTCGTTGAATCAACCATCAGGACAAGTTCGTCCGCCTGGCCCATCAGTTTCTGCTCGCTCTGGATGATCAGCGCATCGGATTCCATGACGCCGAGCGGACTGATCCCCTGACAGCCCATGAACATGCGCCGTCCGTAGAAATTACGAATAACGTCATTGTCGAAAGGCGACAGGATAAGGCTCTGGTCGCGATAGATCGCACCGCCGGGCACGATCACCGTGCTTTTCGACTGGCGCAGAAGATGTTCGGCGATGGCAAACGAATTGGTCAGCACCTGCAGGCGGCGCGGAGCAAGATAATGCACCATCTGGAAAGTCGTGGATCCGCCATTGATGATGATGCTGTCGCCTTCCTCGCAAAGCGCCACGGCTTCGCGAGCGATTGCACGTTTGCGGTCCGTGTTTTCGGTCTCCGAAACCTTGAAAGGACGGCCTGCGAGATTTCCGAACTGCGGCGGATGAATAGCCTCTGCGCCACCACGCACGCGCTTGATACGGCCCTGCATATGGAGCGAAGCAATATCCCGGCGAAGGGTCGCTTCCGACGCCTCCGTCAATTCCACCAGATCCTGAATGGTAATCACCGGCTTTTCCTGAACAGCACTCAGGATGATGCGGTGGCGCTCTCTTTCGTGCATAGCTCCTCCTTGTCTTTGTATCGGGCATAAATGTCGCGCATGTCAATCACAAACAATCACAATGGGGCACAATAGTTACATTAATGATTGATTATGATCGTTTATGATTGACAGCAATTCGTTTGATACGTCATATCTGCCGCAACATGATCGCTGGCACATTGGACATGCATGCGGACGGACATGCAGACGTACAGGCGGCTTGCGATTCACCATAACAGAATTGGGAGGATGACATGGTGGCCCAGAGCAGGCTTCTCGAAAACCGGTGGGATGATGCCAGAGCAGCAACGATGGATGAGCCGGGCAAGCTGCTTTATCGCTCCAATCTGCTCGGTTCCGACAAGCGCATCACCAATTACGGCGGCGGCAACACGTCTGCGAAAGTCGAGGAAATTGATCCACTGACCGGCGAAAAGGTTCAGGTTCTCTGGGTCAAGGGTTCGGGCGGCGATGTCGGAACCATCAAACTTGATGGTTTCGCCACGTTATATCAGGATAAGCTCGATGCGCTGAAGGGCATCTATAAGGGCGTCGAGGACGAGGACCGCATGGTCGGTTTCCTGCCGCACTGCACCTTCAACCTCAATCCGCGCGCCGCTTCCATCGATACGCCATTGCACGGATTTGTCGCCTTCAAGCATGTGGATCACATGCATCCCGATGCGATCATAGCAATCGCTGCATCCAAGAATTCTCGTGAACTGACTGCCGAGATTTTCGGCGGCGAGATCGGCTGGCTGCCATGGCGTCGTCCCGGTTTCCAGCTTGGCCTCGACCTTGAAGCCTTCGTGAAGTCAAATCCCAACGCTAAGGGCGTTATCCTTGAAAGTCATGGACTTTTCACTTGGGCCGATGATGCTAAAGCCTGTTATGAAACCACGCTTGCCATCATCAACAAGGCCATTGAATGGCTGGATCAGAAGACGGCAGGCAAGCCCGCTTTCGGCGGTGCGGTCGCACAGAGCCTCCCAGTTTCCGAGCGCCGCGCCATTGCAGCACGGCTGATGCCGGAAATTCGCGGACTTATCGGTAAGGACGAGCGCAAGCTTGGTCACTTCGACGATCAGGATGCCGTGCTGGAATTTGTAAATTCAAACGATCTGCGCCCGCTGGCAGCGCTTGGCACGTCCTGCCCGGATCATTTCCTGCGCACCAAAATCCGCCCGCTTGTCGTCGATTTCGATCCGGCCAAGCCGGATGTGGACGTCATCGTTGCCGGGCTTGAGGATGCGCTTGAAGCCTATCGCGCCGATTACAAGCGCTATTACGAGACGTGCAAGCACGACAATTCGCCCAAAATGCGCGATCCCAATCCGGTGATTTTCCTGATCCCCGGCGTTGGCATGCTGTCCTTCGCGCGCGACAAGGCGACGACGCGCATTGCCGGAGAGTTCTATGTCAATGCGATCAATGTGATGCGCGGTGCATCCGGCGTATCTGAATATCAGGGCCTGCCTGAACAGGAAGCCTTCGATATCGAGTATTGGCTGCTTGAGGAAGCCAAGCTGCAGCGTATGCCGAAGCCGAAAAGCCTCGCGGGGCGCATTGCATTCATTACCGGCGGCGCTGGCGGCATCGGCTTTGCCACAGCGGAACGGCTGGCAGGCGAGGGTGCTTGCGTGGTTCTGGCGGATATTGATGCAGGATCGCTCAAAACCGCTCACGAAAATCTCGTAAAGCGCTTTGGTGCCGATCAGGTGCGCAGCGTCGAACTAAACGTCACCGACGAAAAGGGCGTAGCCAATGCCTTTGTTGAAGCCAGTGTCGAGCTGGGCGGCATCGACATTCTGGTGTCCAATGCCGGCATTGCATCATCCGCGCCGGTGGAAACCACCGAACTCTCCATGTGGAATCGCAATATCGACATTCTGGCGACCGGCTATTTCCTCGTTTCGCGGGAGGCATTCCGCCTGTTCCGCCGCCAGAAAATCGGCGGCAATGTGGTGTTTGTCGCCTCGAAGAACGGGCTTGCAGCCTCGCCCAATGCTTCGGCCTATTGCGCTGCAAAGGCTGCGGAAATCCATCTGGCGCGTTGTCTGGCACTGGAAGGCGCGGATGCAGGTATCCGCGTCAATGTGGTCAACCCGGATGCGGTTCTGCGCGGCTCCAAGATATGGGACGGTGAATGGCGCGAACAGCGCGCTGCATCCTCGAAGATTGATGTTTCCGAGCTTGAGGAACATTATCGCAAGCGCTCCATGCTGAAGCTGAATGTCTTCCCCGAAGACATTGCTGAAGCCATCTACTTTCTTGCAAGCGATACTTCGGCAAAATCGACCGGCAACATCATCAATGTCGACGCCGGAAACCAGCAGAGCTTTCCGCGCTGACCATATAATCTGGACATTCTGGGAGGAACCATGTCCGAGCAACGCATTGCGGCCGATTTCATCGCCGAGCATAATTCCGGTTTTGAGAAATCATTGAAGAGCGATTATCAGGCGCTCGGCGAACAGCTTTTGCGCCGTGGCATCGAGATCGACACGATTACAGACAAGGTAGCGGCCTATTACGTGGCCGTGCCATCCTGGGGCACAGGCACAGGCGGCACCCGCTTCGGGCGTTTTCCGGGCGGCGGCGAGCCGCGCGGCATTTTCGACAAGCTGGACGATTGCGCCGTCATCAACGAGCTTTGCCGTGCCACACCGAATGTTTCCCTGCATATTCCATGGGACAAGGCCGATCCGAAGAAGCTCAAAGCCCATGCCGAAGCGCTTGGTCTCGGCTTCGACGCCATGAACTCCAATACATTTGCCGACGGCGCAGACCAGAAGCTTTCCTACAAATTCGGGTCGCTTACCCATGTCGATCCGGCAGTGCGGGCGCAAGCCGTAGAGCACAATATCGAATGTATCGAAATCGGAAAAGCCATAGGTTCCAAAGCCTTGACCGTCTGGTTGAGCGATGGCTCCAACTTTCCGGGCCAGCAGAATTTCACTCGCGCCTTTGAGCGCTATCTGGCTTCCATGGGTGAAATCTATCACGCACTACCCGACGACTGGCGCCTGTTCTCTGAGCATAAAATGTATGAACCGGCCTTCTATTCGACGGTGGTGCAGGATTGGGGCACCAATTACCTCATCGCCTCGACGCTAGGGCCAAAGGCGCAATGTCTGGTCGATCTTGGCCACCATGCGCCCAACACCAATATCGAAATGATCGTTGCGCGGCTGATTCAGTTCGGGAAACTCGGCGGTTTCCATTTCAACGACAGCAAGTATGGCGATGACGATCTCGACGCCGGTTCTATCGATCCGTATCGATTATTCCTTGTTTTCAATGAGTTGGTGGATGCCGATTATCGCGGTGTGAAGGATTTTCATCCGGCCCATATGATCGACCAGTCGCACAATGTGACCGATCCGCTGGAAAGCCTGATCTCATCCGCCAATGAAATCCGCCGTGCCTATGCGCAGGCGCTTCTGGTGGATCGTGAGGCACTGGAAACCTATCAGCAGGAAAACGATGCGCTGATGGCATCCGATACCCTGAAACGCGCCTATAGAACCGATGTCGAACCGATCCTCGCGGAAGCACGTCGCCGCACCGGCGGGGCCATCGAACCGATTGCCGCCTACCGAGCCAGTGGCTACCGCGATAAAGTTGCGAAGGAGCGTCCGGAGAGTAAAAGCGACGGCGGGGCGTTTAACTAAAACTCCACTTGCCACAAAACCACCACACAATGAACGGTCCTTCGCCACAATTAAAAGGCGATTTCTGTCGCTTGTCCGTTCCGAAAACCGCGTTTGGCGACTGTCAGCGCGATTTTCTGAATGTCAGATTGTGGCGAAACGGACCCAGTTTTTCATGCTCGCCGCGCTTCAGGGCGAGTATGCCATGATAGAAGAGACGTGAAGGTCCGCCCCACACAACCACGTCACCGTGATGCAGGATATATTTCGCAATCGGGTCGGTTCGCTTCAACCCGCCGAACTGGAAAGTCGCAGGCAGACCGAGCGACACCGAAACAATCGGATTGTTGAAATCCTGTTCGTCCTTGTCCTGATGCAATGAAAGTTTCGCACCCGGTTCATAACGATTGATGAGACAGGCATCCGGCGCAAAATCAGGATAACCAGCTTCACGGGCAGCAGTTTGGGCAAGCGCGCGGAAGGCATCCGGCATCGTCGGCCAGAGAAGGCCGGTTTCCGGATCGTCGGTACTGTAGCGATAGCCGGTCCGGTCCGTGACCCAGCCGAATTCTCCACAATTCGTCATCGCAACCGACATGCGATATCCGCCCGGCGTGGTCATATGACGAAAGGGGGCCACGGCAGAAACATCGGCCACGGCTTTCAGAACAGCATCCTCACTTGGAAGCGCAAAGCCACGCAGAAGCACAGCGCCCGGCGCCAGGATTTCATGCGGTTCAATCTGGTCGAAAAGGTCTCTCATGAGACCTTTCTAGCATGAGATCAGGAGACAGCCTCCCGAAACCTGCTTTCAAACTCAAGCCAGTCCTGTGGCTTTCTCGAAAGAGCGCATGAAAAGATCATTTTCTTCCGGCGCACCGACACTGACGCGGATGAAAGTCGTGTAGCCCTGCTGCTTCCAAGGCTTCACGATGACGCCGTCTTCCAGCAGTTTTTCGGCAAACGCAACAGAATCCGATTTCACGTCGATGAACAGAAAATTCCCCTTGGAGGGCGCAAAACGGATTTGTCGCTCGCTCAGGAAACCGGCCATCCGGTCCCGCTCGCTAAGCGCAAGCGCGATACCCTTTGCGAGATGGTCTTTATCCCGGCGCGCAACCAGCCCCGCAGCCTGTGCAATGCCATTGGCGTTGAAAGGCGTGCGGGCGCGGTCCAGAAACCCGCGCAAGTCCGGGTCGCTGACAAGCCCGAACCCGAGCCGCGCACCGGCCAACCCATAAGCCTTGGAGAAGGTACGCAGCGCCACCCAGTGAAGGCCGCTGTCGCGCAGAAGTGTGGCGGCAGACGGATAATCGTCACCGGCTGCATATTCGGCATAAGCTTCGTCCACGACCAGCAGCGTCTCCGGCGAGACCGCATTGACAACGCGCTGCAAAGCCTCCGGTGTCAGCCAACTCCCGACCGGATTGAGCGGATTTGCGAACATCACGAGACGTGGAGCGGTCGCAACTGCCGCCACCAGCGCATCAACGTCGACTTCAAGCGACGGCGTCACTTCAACCCGTTCGACACTTGCCCCCATGGTCGTCGCATAATCCTCGTGCAGCGGAAAGGACGGGTAAAGTGTGACCACCCGGTCGCGCGGCCGCAAAACGGTGCGGCAGATTACGCCGATCAGGTCTTCCGATCCGTTGCCGAGAATGATGCGGTCCTGCGGCCAATCGAACTCGATCGCAACTTCCTGCGCCAGTTCGCGTCCAGACGGGTCGGGGTAGAGCCGCAGCAGATCATGGGCACCGGAAAAGAGCGCCTGCACCTTGGGTGACGGTCCAAGCGGGTTCTCGTTAGAGCCGAGTTTTGCGATTGCCGGAGGATGATAGCGCGCCTCCACCTCGGCAATGGTGAGACCGGCATTATAGGGGCTGAGACCACGGATTTCGGGTCGAATCAGACCGCCAAACCGGGCATTTTCCTGCGCCATTCACGTTCTCCTCTGGTGCAGCGCGTCACTTGTCGCGCGCCTTTGGGAGAGAAGTTCTAAGACTAAAATCCAATTTTGTATATATATGTATAGACAAGTTATGAAAAAGATGTTCCTATGCTGGGGAGACCACAAAAAATTGCTAAACATTCGACCCGGAACAGTTAGAAGTTCGGGCAACAATATTGTTTTGCCAAAGGTCCGCAGGGGAACATGATGCAGGTTTTATCGCTTTTCGACCTAAGCGGGCGTAAAGCGCTGGTTACCGGTGCAAGCCGGGGACTGGGACAGGCCATTGCCGAAGCGCTAGCCTCGGCTGGTGCTGATGTCGCCATTACAGCGCGCAAGTCCGACGACCTCTCCGAAACGGCATCCCGTATCGCCGCCCATGGCCGCGCCTCGGCCACCCTCTCGCTCGATGTGCGCGATGTTGCCGCCTGTGGTGCTGCCGTCGCGCAAGCGGCAGAAGCTCTTGGCGGCCTCGATATTCTCGTCAACAATGCGGGCTATGAAGAAATCCGCCCCTCGCTCGATGTGGACGAGGCGCTCTGGGACCGCATCGTGGCGACCAATCTCAAAGGCGCGTTCTTCTGTGCGCAGGCTGCTGCCCGCCAGATGACGGAGAGCGGAAAGGGGGGAGCGATCATCAATCTGTGCTCGCTGACCTCCTATGTCGGTGTACCAACCGCCGCTCCCTACGGTTCTTCCAAATCCGGCCTGATGGGCATGACCCATGCTCTGGCGACAGAATGGGCGCCTTCCGGCATCCGCGTCAACGGCATTGCGCCGGGCTATTTCCGCACTGCCATGACCGATGTGTTTTACGAGAATGACGACTGGCAGAAGGCGATGCTGGGCAAGATTCCGCAGGGCCGTTTCGGCGCAATGGAAGATGTTGCGGGCGCCGTGGTGTTTCTGGCAAGCGCCGCATCGTCCTATGTCACGGGGCAGGTGATCCCGATCGACGGAGGCTACCTTGCATCCATTTGATACTCTCCAGTGGAATATCAGCGGATTGTGAAACAGGATTGAAATAACTTCATAAAGTACCTTCCGGTGCTTTGACTGAAATGGGAAACAACGATGAATACAACCGAAACCGGAACTGGCCGTAAAGTCTCCAACGGACCGGCTGCCGTATCGGTCAACAATGTCAGCATGATCTATAACGGCTTCCATGCCGTGCGTGCGGCATCTTTCGATCTCGCCAAGGGCCGTTTTCTGACCATTCTCGGGCCGTCCGGCTCCGGCAAGACGACACTTCTCCGCCTCATCGCCGGTTTCCAAAAACCGAGCATCGGTGAAATATTCATCAACGATGAAGCTGTCAGCGCCGTACCGCCGCACAAGCGCTCCATCGGCATGGTTTTCCAGAAGCTTGCGCTTTTCCCGCATATGACGGCCGCTGAAAATGTCGCCTTTCCGCTGAAAATGCGCCGCTTCGATGCGCGTTCGATCCCCGAGCGCGTAGAGCGTTATCTCGACCTCGTGCGTCTGAACGGCCTCGGCGGACGGCGCGTGCACGAGCTTTCCGGTGGCCAGCAGCAGCGTGTCGCCATCGCGCGCGCCCTCGTTTTCGAACCGGACCTGCTTCTGCTCGACGAACCTCTGGCAGCGCTTGACCGCAAGCTGCGCGAGGAAATGCAGCTCGAATTTCGCCGTATCCAGCGCGAACTTGGCGTTACGACCATCAATGTCACCCATGACCAGCGCGAAGCGCTCGTCGTATCTGACGAAATCATCGTCATGGATGGCGGCGAAATTCAGCAGATGGCGCAGCCATCCGAGACCTATCGCAATCCGTCCAACGCCTTTGTGGCGAACTTCATCGGCGTCACCAATTTCATTTCCGGCAAGGCGTCTTCGCTCGACGGCAATTTCGTGCGGGTCGATGCCGGAATAGCTCTGGTAGGCATGGCAGGCGAGGGGCGCGAACCGATTGGCTCCGGCGCAAATGTCTCGTGTGCAATCCGCGCCGAACAGATCCGTATCGGCGGCAGCGCCGCGGCACATGCAGAACTCGATACCGTGCTTGAAGGCATCGTTACCGACGCGATTTTTGAAGGCGAACGCATCGTCTATGAATTGCAGGTTCCTGCCTTGGGAGATGTGTTGATGCGCGTCTTCGACCACGATCCCATCGGCCATAGCCAGTTTGCGGAAGGTGAAACCGTGCATCTTGGCTGGAACGCCCGCGATCTCATCGTCTTTGCCGCATGAATTGAAACGTTACGGGGAAACTCCAGAGGAGAAACAAAATGAGCAATCTGAAGAAACCTTTTCTGATACTCGACCGCCGCCGCTTCCTGCAGAGCGCAGGCGCTTTTGCCGCTGCAGCCGGCACGACATCGCTCGGCCTGTCGCGCGCATTTGCTGAAGAGCCAGCTAAGCCGAAGGAACTGATCGTGCGCGCCTGGGGTGGTAGCTGGGTGGAGGCGCTTAAAGCGGGCGTGTCCGATCCATTTACCGCCAAGACCGGCATTTCCATCCGTCACGACCTGACGGAAGACAACGAAATCCAGCCGAAGCTCTGGGCTGCGGTCGCGCAGAAGCGTGTTCCACCGATCCACGTCAACTGGGATACGACCACCAATGCGACCAAATCGGCATTGCGCGGCGTGACGGAAGACCTGTCGGACCTGTCGAACCTCAAGAACACCACCGATCTTGCCAAGCCGGTTGGTCTCGACGGCTATCCGATCGTCAACACATATGGCTATGTCTATGTGCTGGCCTATCGTCCGGAAGCCTTCCCGGATGGCCCGCCGAAGTCGTGGCACGCTCTGCTCGATCCGAAGTTCAAGGGACGCATTGCGCTCTATAATGATGGCATCGGCTTCCACTTCCCTGCGCAGGTTGCCGGTGGTGGCAAGCTGGAAGACATTCCGGGCAACATGCAGCCCGCATGGGATTTCATCACCAAGGTGAAGCAGCAACAGCCGCTTCTCGGCGAAGACCCGGATTTCACCACCTGGTTCCAGAAGGGCGAAATCGATCTGGCCTGCACCATTTCCACCAATGCGCGCGAAGCCCAGAAGAACGGCGTCAAGATCGACTGGACCGTTCCGGAAGAGGGCGCGAAGTTCGACACCGACGGCCTTTGGATTCCAAAGGGCCTGCCGGAAAACGAGCTTTACTGGGCCAAGGAATATATCAATTTCGCCCTTACCAAGGATGCGCAGCAGGTCTGGCTCGACGGCCTCGGTCTGCCGGGTGTCGTGCCGGGCCTGACCCCGCCCGCCGATCTGGTGAACGATCCGGCCTATCCGACCAAGGACGAGGATTTCAAACACCTCATCCGTATTTCGGCAAAGGTGCAGGTGGAAAACGAGAGCGAGTGGTTCTCGAAGTTCAAGGCCATCATGCAGGGCTGATCCAGCTCCATGAAAGCAAGACGGGTCGCCCGAAAGGGCGATCCTGATGCCCGACATCTTCGGGCAAACATTTCGGACAAACATTCAGGAATTGAAACATGCGAGCGGCACGCACTGCCTATCCCATGACATGGCGCATCATGGACGCGCTGGAAGCAATCGCAGCCTTTTTGTGGCCCGCGCGGTTCAATCGCGCCGTGCCTTATCTGATGCTGCTTCCGGCGATTGCTCTGGTCGGACTGCTGGTGCTGGGCTTGATCCAGATCGCGGATACCAGCCTGCGCACGCTCGACACCTCGACATTCCTGATGTCGGACTATTACACGCTCGCCAATTACAAGCGCGCACTGACGGAAAGCCTCTTTGCAACCGTGGCATGGCGCAGCCTGTTCGGCTCGCTCGTCGTGACCGCATTCACGCTTCTTCTGGCATTTCCCTATGCCTATCTCATGGTGCGCACGCCATCGGCTGCATTGCGCAAATTCCTGCTGATCGCGCTGTTCCTGCCCTTCTTCATCGGTCAGGTCGTGCGCGCCTATGGCTGGCTCATCATTCTCGGCAATCAGGGCATGGTCAATGAAGCGCTTGGCTTTGTCGGTATCGCGCCAATGCGGCTGCTCTATAATTATCCGGCAGTTCTGTTCGGCCTCATTCAATATATGTTGCCATTCGCCGTGCTGATGCTGGCGCCAGCCCTGACGGCCATACCGGAGGAAATGGAAGCGGCGGCGAGTTCGCTCGGTGCGAACTGGCTGCGGACCTTCGCCCACGTCGTCCTGCCTATGGCCCGTCCGGGCCTGATCGGCGCGGGACTGGTGGTAATGACGCTGTCGCTCACTGATTTTGCCGTACCGGCTATTCTGGGCGGCGGGTCGCAGGATTTCATCGCCAATGCGATCTATGACCAGTTCTTCCGCACATCCGATCAGGGACTGGGCGCAACGCTTGCGCTGCTTCTGGTCGGCGTCGGTTCCATCCTTGTCGGGATCGTGTTCACGCTGTTCGGGGCTGGCACACTGGCCATGGGGAGGGCGCGCAAATGACCTCGCCACTGTCGAAATCCATCGTCATATGGACATTCGTGATCGCCGTTCTGGTGCTGCTTTCCGCACCGACCATCGTGGTGCTTGGCGCATCCTTCACATCCGGCAACATGATTACCTTCCCGCCGGAAGGGTTCTCATTGAAATGGTATCAGAAGATCGCCGGAACGAGCGACCTCTGGGATGCATTTCTGCGCTCGCTCTACGTCTCCTTCATCTGCACCATTGTCGCCATTCCGGTCGGAACGCTCGCTGGCATAGCGCTGGCGAAATATGCCGTGCGGTTTGAAAAGACAATCCAGATTTATCTGCTGTTGCCCTTCACCATTCCGCTGATCGGTTCCGGAATCGGTCTTATGCTGGTTTTCGGTCAGGCAGGAATTCTGGGCCAGCTCTGGCCGGTCGGGATTGCAGCCTGCGTCATCAATCTCCCATTCATGATCTGGGCCGTAACGGCAAGTGCGGCCAATCTCGATGCCGATCTGGAACTCGCCGCCGCCAATTGCGGAGCAGGGCCGATCTCGACCTTCTTCTTCGTCACCTTACCGGTCGTCGTGCCGGGCGTCATCAGCGGCTCGCTCTTGATGTTCATTCTGGCGCTGAACGAATTTCTGGTAAGCCTGCTTCTGGTCGATGCACGCATCGTGACGCTGCCGGTGCAGATCTACAATTCGATCCGGTCCATCATCACACCGGACCTTGCGGCCATCTCCGTCGTCTTCATCGCCTGTGCCGCTGCTGCTATCTTCCTGCTCGACCGGCTGGTCGGGCTCGACATCTTCCTCAAATCGAAATGACGGGTTGCGCCACCACCGCAGCCAACAAGGAGCCGATCATGTCCGATGTTTCTTTTCACGAACTGGCTAAACTGGACGACGCAGCGCGCGCCGAACTTCTCAAGCGCTCGGAAACCGACCTGTCGGGCTTTATCGAGAAGGTTAAGCCGATCATCGAAGCCGTTCGCACCGAAGGCGACGCGGCGCTTGTCCGCTTTGCGCGCGATCTCGACAAGGCAGAAGTCGATCCGGCGAACATCAAGGCAACGGAAGCCGAGTTTGATGCCGCTTTCGACAAGGTGGAAAAGGACGTGATCGAGGCGATCCAGTTCGGCATCGACAATATCCGCCATTTCCACGAGGAACAGAAGCCGGAGGCCATGTGGCTGAAGGAAATGCGTCCGGGCGCCTTTGCGGGTGACCGCTTCACCCCGATCCGCTCCGTCGCGCTCTATATTCCGCGTGGCAAGGGAGCCTTTCCGTCCGTCACCATGATGACCGCCGTTCCGGCTGTCGTTGCAGGCGTGCCTGATCTTGCCATCGTCACTCCGCCCACGCCGGATGGTTCGGTCGATGCCGCAACACTCGTTGCAGCACGGCTGGCAGGTGTAGAAACCGTCTACAAGGTCGGCGGTGCGCAGGCAGTCGCTGCTGTCGCCTATGGCACGGAAACGGTGAAACCGGCGCTCAAGATCGTCGGCCCCGGCAGCCCATGGGTGGTTGCAGCCAAGCGCCTGCTTGGCGGCGTCATTGATCCTGGCCTGCCAGCTGGACCTTCTGAAGCTGTCATTTTTGCCGATGATACGGTGAAAGGTGGCCTTGCGGCGCTCGATCTTTTGATCGAAGCCGAACACGGCCCGGATTCCTCCGCATGGCTGGTCACGCATAGCCGCCGCGTCGCGGAAGAGGCGCTTGCCGCATTGCCGGACCATTGGGCGCGCATGACCGAACAGCGTGTCGGCTTCTCCAAGACCGTGCTTACCGGCAAATATGGTGGCATCGTCCTGACGTCTTCCGTAGAAGAGAGCTACAAGTTCATCAACGACTATGCGCCGGAACATCTGGAGCTTCTTTCGACCGATCCGTTCGCGCATCTCGGCCATATCACAGAAGCTGCCGAAATCCTGATGGGACCGCACACGCCGGTCGTCATCGGCAATTTCGGCCTCGGCCCGAACGCCGTGCTGCCGACAAGCCGCTGGGCGCGGACCTATGGTCCGCTTTCGGTAACGGATTTCGTCAAGCGTTCGTCCATCGGCTATTTGACGGCTTCCGCCTATCCGGAATTTGCAAAACATGCCCGCACACTGGCGCGTTACGAAGGGTTCTCCTCACACGAGAACGCCGTGTCAGAAATCCGCAAGGATTACCTCTAGAAAGAGCCGGGGAGGCTGACGATGAAGGCTGTCCGGCTTTATGCGGCGAAGGATTTGCGGGTCGAGACAATCGACCCGCCGTCGCGGCCTGAGCCGGGCTGGGTCCGGCTGAAAGTGTCGGCTGCCGGTATCTGCGGCTCCGATCTGCATAATTTCATGACCGGGCAGTGGATCAGTCGTTCGCCTTCGGTCGCAGGCCACGAATTTGCAGGTGTAGTGACCGAAACTGGTGCTGGCGTGACCAGCTTCAAACCCGGCGAGACGGTGATCGCGGACTCCCGCTACTGGTGCGGCGAATGCCAGTCCTGCAAAAGCGGCAGGCACAATGTCTGCGAAACGCTGGGGTTCATCGGTGAAGTCTGCGATGGCGGTTTTGCCGAGGAGACAGCACTTCCTGCACGGCTCCTCGTTCATTACGATCCGGCCATCAACCCGGTGGTCGCCGCCATGGGCGAACCGCTTTCGGTGGCGTTGCACGCCATCCGCAAGCAGCGCGTACCGTCGGGCGAGGCGGTCCTCGTTGTGGGTTGCGGGCCAATCGGCGGGCTTGCAGCGCTTCTTCTTTCCCGCCTGCATGACGGTCCGGTGCTGGTCTGCGACCGCAACGAGCAGCGCGCCAATCTTGTTTCAACTGTCACCGGCGCAACCAAGGTTCCGCTCGACAAGGCGGCAATTGAAGCCGCACTCGATGGCCAGCCAATCCGCTATGCCATTGATGCCACCGGTAATATCGGCGTCCTCAAGGCAATGCTCGACGTGCTTTCCGGCGGCGGTTCACTCGCACTTGTCGGCATATCCCACGGCAGGATCGAGCTTGATCCGAATAGTCTGGTCGAGCGGGAGATCAGCCTGATCGGCTGCCATGCCTATCAGGACGAACTGCGTGAAATTGCAAAAATCCTGCCCGATCTTGAGGCGTCGCTGTTGCAGCTTGTCGACCGGGAAATATCGCTCGATGAGGTTCCGGACGCCTATGCCCGGCTGATTGCCGGTGAAGCGGACGGCTTGAAAACGATCATACGGACAGGGATGTGACTCATGGGTGCTGGCGACAAATCGGAATCCCATCATGCCGCCGACATGGAACTGCCCGAAACCGCCGGGCCGCTCTATGAGAAGGTCAAGGCGCAGGTGCTGGACAACATCCGCTCCGGTCGCTGGCCCGGCAATCATCGCCTGCCTTCGGAACATGAACTGGTGGATGCACTCGGCATTTCCCGGATGACCGTCAACCGGGCCCTGCGCGAACTGACCGATCAGGGCATATTGAAGCGTATTCAGGGCGTCGGCACTTTCGTCGCGCCCCCGAAGCCGGAAACGACGCTGATCGAAGTCGTCAACATCGCCAATGAAATCAAGGCGCGTGGCGGGCAGCACCGCGCCGAAGTCGTCACCCTCGACATTATCGAACCGACGCCCGAACTGCTCAATGCGTTCGAACTGCATAAGAGTATCCCCATCGCCCATTCGCTGATCGTGCACCTCGAAAACGAGGTGCCGGTGCAGCTTGAGGAGCGGTTCGTCAATACGAGTCTCGTGCAGCATTACGAATTGCAGGACTTCCGGGCTATCACGACTTACGATTATCTTCAGAAAAGCACTCCGATGACCGAGGTTGAGCAGGTCATTTCGGCGATAACACCAGACGCGGAAATTGCGCGTCTGCTGCGTCTCGATGATGGTATTGCCTGCCTGCTTCTGGACCGCCGGACATGGACGGGTGAAACGGTTGCGACCGTCAACAAGCTGATCTATGCCGGAAATCGTTACCGTCTTGGCAGCCGTTACAAGCCTGAAATATATAGATAATCCAAACCACTCCGTAACGATCACATTTATCTGACCCAGTGCTTTTCACTGGTTGTGTTGACATTTACTGATTCTCGTAACATTTATAGTTACATGAAAAGAGACAGCAAATTATCGGGCGTTCTGCACGTCCTTCTCCACATGGCGGAACATAAAGGGCCGGTCACATCGGAGGTTCTCGCCAAGGCCATGACCACCAATCCAGTCGTCGTGAGACGTGTCATGGGCGGCCTGCGAGAGCAGGGCTATGTTCGCTCGGAAAAGGGACATGGCGGCGGGTGGGAGATCGCCTGCGACCTCAATAAGGTTACCTTGCGCGACATTTACGAGGCCATCGGAGAACCAGCGCTTCTGGCCATGGGAAACCGCACCGAAATGCCGGGCTGTCTGGTGGAGCAGGCAGTCAATGCCTCGCTCAGCAAGGCATTCACCGACGCCGAAAACCTTCTTCTGGAGCGTTTTGGCGAGGTCACGCTCGCCATGCTGAGCGCGGATTTTCATCAGCGCGCGCTGGAGCGCGGCGTAACATTCGATCTGGAGAGCAGTCATGCATCATGATGCAATCATTATCGGCGGCAGCTTCGCTGGCTTGTCTGCCGCAACCTATCTGGCGCGCGGCAGACGATCTGTCCGCGTGATCGACGCTGGAAAACCGCGCAACCGTTTCGCCGAACATTCGCATGGTTTCTTTGCGCAGGACGGCAGCAACCCGCTGTCCATGCTGGAAACGGCAAAAGCGCAGGTCGAAGCCTATCCGACTGTCACGTTCACACAAGGGAAGGCCGTTTCCGGTAGTGGCGAAATCGACAACTTCGCGATCGAACTTGATAGCGGCGAAATCGTTGAAGGGCGCAGACTGATCCTTGCTTTCGGTATATCGGATGAACTGCCGGATATTCCCGGCCTCGCGGAGCGATGGGGCAATTCCGTCATTCATTGTCCTTATTGCCACGGCTATGAATTCAGCGACCGTCAGCTTGGCGTTCTCAATATGTCGCCGATGTCGGTGCATCAGGCCATGCTGATCTCCGAATGGGGATCGACAACCTTCTTCATTGACAAGGGACTGGAGCCGGATGCGGAGGCATTCGCAGAACTGGAACGGCGCGGCGTGAAGATAGAACGCAGCCCGGTCCGTGCGTTGCACGGCGAGGGGATCGACATTTCAGAGATCGAACTTGAAGACGGGCGACTGGTCCCACTCAATGCGCTTTACATCGGGCCACGCAATTGGCTGAATAGCCAGATTGCCGACACGTTCGGCTGCGCAATGGATGAACTGCCACTCGGCAGAACGATACAGACAGACGGGTTGAAGACGACAACGGTACCAGGCATTTTTGCGGCGGGCGATATTACCCGTGGCGCACACAGCGTCGCCTGGTCGGTCGCTGATGGCGTGACGGCAGGAACTGCGGCGCATCGATCTCTGGTGTTTTAGCCTCCCAATTTGTTGCAATCCGGCTACATTGGCACATCTGTCTGCGGCCGTCATATATCAGCCCCTTGCTTACACGCTCCAGTCCTGCAAATTCAGCGTTCGTGGCCCTTTCCGCAGTAGGGATTCTAGGGCCGGATCGAGGAATCCATGGTCACCGGGTCAGTTAACTCAAGACCGCTCGCAGGCATCGCGCTTGCTTGCGGCGGTTACGCCTGTTTCGCCCTTCAGGACGCGATGGTAAAATGGCTCGTCGCGACCTATCAGGTGCCGCAGATATTGTTCATGCGCAGTCTGGTGATCGTAGTCATTACCGGCGTACTGATACGCTATCGCCGCCATCCGTCCATTTTCCGAAGCCCATATCGCAACACCATCGTCCTTCGTGCCGCACTTATGCTTGGCGCGTGGCTGCTGTTCTACAATGCGGCCCGCCATCTCGAGCTGGCAGAACTGACCACACTTTATTTCTCCGCACCGATCATGGTCATGTTCCTGTCGATCCTCGTGCTCAAGGAGAAAATCGGACCGGGGAGGTGGATCGCCTGCGCCGTAGGTTTTGTCGGTGTAACGGTTGCTGCTAATCCCACCCATTCGCCCAATCTCATTCCCGCCGCCATGTGCATCGTGGCAGGTTTCTGCTGGGCGTGGAGCACGATCCTGGTCCGGCTCGTCAGCCGCAGCGAAACCACGATGACGCAGATGTATGCCACCGGCCTGCTTTTCGGTCTGGCCTGCGCGCTGTCCTTTCCGTGGACATGGCAGGACCCCGATCTCTCCGGCTGGCTTCTGATGATCTGTCTGGGACTTGTATCGACACTCGGCCAGTTCCTTCTCTATGAAGGATTTCGCCATGCACCCGCCTCGGCGCTGGCGCCAGTGGAATATAGCGGGCTCATCTGGGCCTTTATCTACGGTTATCTCATCTGGGCGGAGGTTCCGGCAGCAAATGTGTTTGCCGGTGCATTCCTCATCGTGCTGGCAAGCCTGCTGCTCATCGCCTGGGAGCAACGGCAGGCAAACCTGCGCAAACGCCGCGCCCCCTGTTGAAAGCCCACTCCAAAACTCGCCCTGTGTGGCTGCAAATGGCAATTTGTCTCCGTTCCGGTGCTCATGTACCCAAAAGTACATTGTGCTCCGGTGCTCGAAAATCACCATTTTCGCACACACATGCCGCTTTTGGATTCAGCCTCTAAGGCGCGGCCGCGTCACTCTTGAAGCGATGTCAAACCGCTTCTGCGGTCTGCCCGAGCGGTAGCGGGAACAGTCTGTCATATGCAATGTTGAACACAAACGCATAGACCAGATAGAAAACGACAATCGCTATATCCATCACAAGGGCGGCAATCAGCGAAATTCCCAGATACCAGGCGATGAACGGGATCAGCAGCACGATCAATCCGGCTTCAAAAAGGATTGCGTGAAGAACACGGACAGCCATGCTCTTGTTGACGCTACCCGTGAAACGCAGCATCGCCTTGTCAAAGCCCAGATTGAACAGAAAATTCCACACGGTTGCAGTGGTTGCCGAAACAACCCCGATCACGCCCATCTCTGCTGCAGGCTTGTCCAGAATGAAGGCGGAACCGGGTATGAAGATCGCCAGACCGATGATTTCGAACATCGTTGCGTGGCGGACACGGTCCATAAAACTGCGCATTTCCTTTAATCCCTGTTGTTAATGCGCGTGCTTCTATCTTATTCTGGCGATAAGAAAAGTTAGATACTATCTGGATTTGCGATAAATGAGTATCGAACTCGAACAGCTAGAAGCCTTTGTGGCCTCAGCGGATCACGGCTCGTTCTCCGCTGCCGCGCGATATTTGCGCAAGGCGCAGTCCGCCGTCAGTGTGCTGGTTTCCTCGCTGGAAGACGATCTCGACGTCAAGCTGTTCAGCCGTGCATCCCGCAATCCGGTGCTCACGGAGGCGGGTGCGCGGCTGTTGCCGGAAGCGCGGTTGCTGCTTGCCCGGCGTGAACATCTGATTTCCGTCGCCAGAAATTTCGGCGATCATGTTGAAAGCCGTCTCGTGGTCGCAATCGACGAGCTTTATCCCGAACCGGCTATCGCGACGCTGTTTGCAGCCTTCGCGCAGGAATACCCGCATGTCGAACTGGAGCTGACTTTTCCGCCGTCAACGGCAATAAGCGGGCTTGTGCTGGAAGGAAAGGCGGACCTCGGCGTGATGTGGCGCGCCGAGCAGATGCCGGATGAACTTGGCTTCCACACCATCGGATGGGTGCCTCTGGTTCTCGTCTGCGGGCGAGAGCATCCACTGGCTCATACGGCGGTCAGCTGGGAAGATTTGAGATCGTTTCGCCAGATCATGGCCCGAAAGCACAGCGATACGGCTGAAAGCCGTCGTCTGCGGGTGGGTGCCGAAGTCTGGTGGGTGGAAAGCCACTGGGTTATCCTTCAGATCCTCACGCGGGGGATCGGCTGGGCATTCATTCCCGAACATATCTTGCAGGATTCACCGCTGGCGCCGGAACTCGTCATTCCGAAACTGCAGTTCGACGAAGGTGCGCATCCGGTCGCGCTTGAGCTTATCTGGAACAAGCGGCGACGGCAGGGGCCAGCCGCCCAATGGCTGCAGGAGCGCTTTGCCAAGAGCCGCTTTTGAACTTCCGGCGACGAAGGGTGCAAAGGGCAGGGAATACCCCTGCCCAAAGCGGATTATGCCTTTGCGGCTTCCACAAAACGTGGATCGAAAGTTTGCGCAAATGAGATATCCGCACTTGCCAGTTCCGGATCGAGCGCCTTGAGCATTTCGAACAGGCTCTTGAAGCCGTCTTCCGCAATCAGGCCCTTTTCGGAATACATGGCGCGGGACTTCTCGAAGCCGGTCTTGTAAAGCTCGCGGTCGCCCAGCAGATACTCTTCCGGCACAGCATCAGCCACGTCATCGGCAGAAGCCTTGTGAATCCAGTTCAGCGACTTGACGAAAGCGTTGACGACCCGCTGCGTCGTTACCGGATTTGCATCGATGAAGCTCTGCTGCACATAAACGGTCGCGGCCGGATTGGTGCCACCGAAAAGCTGGCGCGTGCCTTCTTCGGTGCGCGTATCCAGAATCAAGGTGATGTCGCCATCCACTTCCAGGCGCGTGATGACCGGGTCAAGATGGACGAGGGCTGCAATTTCGCCCTTCTTGACGGCTGCGACCGCGCTTGCGCCACCGCCGACACCGATGATCGAAGCGGCATCTGCTGCCAGACCGTTCTTGATGAGCGCATATTGCAGCAGCAGCGAGGTTGAAGAGCCCGGCGCCGTGACACCGACATTCTGGCCCTTGAGATCAGCAATCGTCTTGATTTCGCCTGCGAGGTCCTTGCGCACGCCGATGCAGATGCCCGGAAAGCGGCCAAGCTCGCAGACGGCCTTGATGTCCTGTCCCTTGTTCTGCATGCGAATGGTGTGTTCGTATGCGCCGGTTACCACATCGACCGAACCGCCGATCAGCGCCTGCAAGGACTTTGCGCCGCCACCGAAATCATTGATAGTCGCCTTGATGCCTTCTTCCTCGAAGAAGCCCTTGCGCTCGGCAATGGTGAGGGGAAGGTAATAGAAGAGCGGCTTGCCACCAACACCGAACATCAGCTCCGGCTTTTCCGGCGTCGCAGATGCATCCTGCGCGTAGGCAGGCAGGCGCGAGGCAATACCCGCCAGCCCGAAGGCGGCGGCGCCCAGCAATATATCTCTACGTGTTGTCCTCATGGTTTCCTCCTTGAATCCTCTTAACCGTTGTGTCCGGCAGCTTTCGGGCGCCAGACAAGCAGGCGCTCCTCGACGATGGACACGCCCCAATCGATGAGCAGTACGAATGCTGTCAGCACCAGCATACCGGCAAAGACACCGGTGACGTCGAACACGCCTTCCGCCTGATGGATCAGATAGCCGAGACCTGCCGACGAGCCGAGATATTCGCCGACAACCGCGCCGACGACGGCAAAGCCGACAGCCGTATGCAGGCTTGAAAACATCCAAGACAGCGCCGATGGCAGATAGACATTGCGCAGAAGCTGGCGCTCGTTCATGCCAAGCATACGCGCATTGGCGAGCACTGTCTGATTCACTTCCTTCACGCCCTGATAGACGTTGAAGAAGACGATGAAAAAGACCAGCGAGACGCCGAGCGCCACCTTCGACCAGATGCCGAGGCCAAGCCACAGCGCGAAGATCGGCGCCAGCACGACGCGCGGCAACGAATTGGCTGCCTTCACATAAGGGTCGAAGATCGCCGCGAGCAAAGGCTTGCGGGCAAACCAGAACCCGATCAGCACGCCGCCAATTGCGCCAATGGCAAAGGCCAGCATGGCTTCAAGCAGCGTGATGCCGAGATGATACCAGATCGTGCCTTCCGCAAACCACTTGTAGATGCGTTGCGCCACATCGCCCGGCGTCGCAAAGAAGAACTTCGCCTTGGCCGGATTGCCTAGCAGATGGGTGGCGGTGAAGAGGTGCCAGACCAGAATAACGGCGACAGCCACGCTGAGCTGCGCCAAAAACAGCATAGGCTTTTTCATTTCTTTTCCCCACTCGTCTGCTGATAGCCCTTGAGAACCTCTTCCTTGAGCGCGCTCCATATTTCGCGATGAATTTCGTGAAACTTGTCGTCGAGACGAATTTCGGAAATCTCGCGTGGGCGGGCGAGGGGGATTTTATATTCGGCCATGATGCGGGCACGCGGCCCGGCGGACATGATGACGACGCGATCCGCCAGCGCGATAGCCTCTTCCAGATCGTGGGTCACGAACATGACCGCCTTCTTGTCCTGCGACCACAGGTCCAGCAGAAGGTCGCCCATGATAACCCGCGTCTGTGCGTCGAGGGGACCGAAGGGTTCATCCATCAGCAGATATTTCGGATTGCGGATCAGCACCTGCGCAAGGCCGACGCGCTTGCGCTGTCCACCCGACAGCATATGCGGATAGCGGTCGCCGAAACTTGCAAGACCGACGCGGCCGAGCCACTCACGGGCCTGTTCGCGCGCCTGAGCCTTCGAGGTGCCTGCAATTTCCAGCCCGATGGAGACATTGTCCAAGACAGTCTTCCAGGGCATGAGGGCATCCTGCTGAAAAAGATAACCTGCCTTGCGATTGAGACCCTGCAGCCGCTGGCCGCTGATTTCGACCGTACCGCTGGCCGGTACGAGAAGCCCGGCAACGGCATTGAGCAATGTGGATTTTCCGCAGCCGGTCGGACCGACAATCGCCACGAACTCGTTTTCAGCAACTTCAAGATTGCTTTCGGCGACAGCATCGAAGCGGCCGCCATCGGCCAGCTTGAACGAAATCTGCACATCCTTGAGCGCGATTGCAGTCTTGCGTGTTTCTTCCGGCTGAATACGGCTTGGTTCGGCGCTCATCGCTCGTCACATCCGGTGAACTTACGATGTGCTTTGCCATAACGGCTCATATTTCCGCTCCTTTTCGGGTAGCGCCTCATGAATGGGGGAACAGACAAGACGCGGGATCTTGGCATCTAAAATGAGACGCAAAAATTTGCGATAGAGTCCCTTCGTATAACGTCCCGGTAAGAACATGCAACGAAAAGCGGACAACACATTTCATTCTGTCGACAATAATATGTCTATACGAAATATTATTGCGATCAGCCACGCCAGGTCAAGAAACGCTTCTCGATCTGCCCGATGATGAAATTGACGATCAGTCCCATCACCGACAGGATTGTGACTCCGGCAAACAGCTTCTCAAGATCGTAGAGCGATCCGGCTTCAAGGATATAGGAACCGACGCCGAACTGGGCGCCGAGCATTTCGGCTGCGACCAGCAGAATGATGGCGATGGAGATCGACACTCGCAGCCCGGACAGGATCGCAGGAAATGCGCCGGGCAGGATGATCTTGCGCACGATAGACCACCATCCAAGACCGAAGCTCTGGCCCATGCGCACAAGCGAACGATCCACATTATCGACCGCGCCGTAAGTGGCGACGACGGTGGGCGTAAAGGTGCCGAAGGCAATGAGCATATATTTCGACATTTCATCGATGCCAAACCAGATCACGAAGAGTGGCAGGAGTGCGATCTTGGGGATCGGGAAGAGAGCAGCAACGAGCGGCACCAGACCGGCGCGGACATAGCTGAACAAGCCGATCATTACCCCGAGACTCACACCGACCGCGATACCGAGACTGGCGCCGACAACAAGCCGCCGCAGCGATGGCAGCAGATGCTGCCACAGAAGGCCGGTCTGCCAGAGCTGGACGAAGGTTTCCAGCACGGCGGATGGGCGCGGCAATGTCAGATTGGATATGAAGCCGCTGCGGGTTCCGATTTCCGCCAGCGCCAGCAGCGCTATAAACAGGATCAGGGCCATGTGGCGCACCGGCTGAGGTGCGAAACCGCCCCCCCGGAAAGGAACCGGGCGAACATCCTGGCTGGACTGCTTCATTTCTGCGATCTCAACCATTGATCAACTCCTGATCTGCTGCCTGCGCTTCCGCCCGCATCAGCTCCCAGAGCTGCTTCTGCTTTTCTTCCAGAACGGGGTCGCCAAGGTGACGCTCGGAAAGCGGAATATCGATATCGACAATCTCCCTGATCCGTCCCGGTCGTCGCGACAGCACCACCACTCGATGGCCGAGCCGCACCGCCTCGTTGAGATTGTGCGTGACATAGACCGAGGTGAATGGCTGGCGCGTCCACAGCGCAATCAGATCATCCATCAGCAGTTCCCGTGTCTGGCTATCGAGCGCCGACAAGGGCTCATCCATCAGCATGACGGCAGGGCGTACCGACAAGGCGCGTGCAATCGCCACGCGCTGGCGCATGCCACCCGAAAGCTGCTTCGGCAATGCCTGTCGGAAATCCGACAGCCGGGTGCGCTCCAGAACATTGGTTACGATCCTGTCCATTTCCGCCCGGCCAAGACCATGATCCTCCAGCACCAGCTTGATATTTCCTTCCACGCTGCGCCATGGCAGCAGCGCAAAGTGCTGGAAAACATAAGTGAGGGGATTGAGTGAATCCTTCGGCGGCGAGCCTATCTGCAGCACTTCGCCCGAGGATGGCCGCTCAAGACCGCCCAGAAAACGCAGGAGCGTGGACTTTCCGCAGCCCGAAGGGCCGATCAGGCAGACGATCTGCCCCTGCGGGATGGTAAGCGATATATCTTTGAGAACTTCGACCGGACCATAAGAATGGCTGATGTTTTTCAGTTGCAGATCCATTTCAACTCCAGTCAGAAAGTCCGCCCTTCGACGTTAGAGCGCGTTTCGATATGATTGGATCAAATCCGCGCTCTATCTCGTTGTTTTGACGCGCATCCCGGTTTGGAATACCTGTCGTCGGGCTTTGCGCCCGACAAAACCTGTCGGGCACGGAATGTTCAGTTTCAACCAGCCTTAGCCAGTTTCAAATTGTCTTGACATAGGATGTGTCGAACAGCTTTTCCTGTGTGACAGCTTCCTTGACCATGCCTTCGGAGCGGAACCAGTCGAGCTGCTCCACGCAGCTGTTGAGCGACAAGGCCAGCCCCTTGTTGATGCGCATAGCACCATCGATAAGGTTCTGTTTTGCCGTCTCGAACGGGCTGTCGCTTTCGACATATTTGTGCACGATCTTTGCAATGTCGTCGCGCGCTGCATCGTCTGCAGTGTTGTCGACAAAGGCCGCATTATAATCGTCGATTGCCTTGGAATAGGCTTTGACGAAGGCTTCGGTCATGGCGCGCTCGTCGGACGCATTCTTAGTAGACGTGAATGCTGTCGTGACCTGATAATCCGGCGCATAATCGGAGACGAGACCGATCTGCTTTGCAGCGCCCTCACGGATGAGCTTCTTGGCGATATTGGGCTGGATGGCCCAGGAATCGATCTGCCCGGTCGACAGGGCACCGACAACAGCGCCGAGCTTCTGCAATGGGCGCAGCTGGATTTCAGAAAGAGGAATATTGTTGGCCTTGGCGATCTTGTGCGCCATGAAATGGAATGACGATCCAGCCGTGGTGATGCCGAAGCTGTGTCCCGCCAGCTTGGACGGTTCCGTTAGCCCGCCTTCATAGGCCTTGTTGGAGGCCAGAATGACGTTGCCGGTAATGCCTTTTTCTTCTGCAAGCGCACCGCCGATGACCTTGATCGCGCCCTTGTCGGCCAGGCTGATAAGCCCGCCACTCATTGCCGTCACACCAAAATCTGCATCGCCGGATGCGATGGCGACAGCCATGGGCTGGGCGGCTTCGAAGAACTTCAACTCGATATCGAGACCAGCATCTTTGAAATAGCCACGCTCGTGCGCGATATAGCTCGGCGCATGGCTCGCCAGATGGAGAACGGCCAGATTTCGCGTCGCGGCGCGGGCAGGGGAGCCGAAAGCCGTGCTGATGCCCAACGCACCAAGTCCCATCAATGTCTGACGGCGTGTCAGGGTGAAATCCATTCCGGTTCTCCTCCGATGCGGGTGTCAGCCTGGCGCAACAGATTTCCTGCTAGGCCCGGCAAACAAAATTTCATTACGTCTCTGCCACGGAAAAATATGGAAGATTGCTTTCGCATAAAGTCACATAGCGGGATTTTCAATAAGATTAACGGTCACGTACTTGTTCTGCCGCCAATGCACCGGCATCGATTCTCCGCAGAAACGGGTCTAACCGAGCCAGTATTGGACCTGAGGCCATCTCAGGCAGAAGATGCCCGCCAGCCAGTCCTTCGCCGTCAACATCGATGGCCCAGTCTGCCCATATATCGAGCGGTTCGCGCCCGCCGCCATAGCGTCGGCCTTGTTCCCAGAAAACCAGAACCGGCGCATGAATGCGCCGTCCTGCCGCCCGATCCGCAAGATCGTCAGCTTCATCCACACCTGCGCCTGCGCGGTAATCCTCGCATATCCAGTGCCGGACTTCCGCACTGTCAAAGGCTTCCCGATAATCCGCAAGTGCAAGCGGATGCAGCTTGTCGAGACCATGCGCCATCTTCTGCAAGGTCGTATCGATCATGAAACGAGGATTGCCGGAAAGAAGCATTTCAGGCAGCGGTTCGGGCTGTGCCAGCATGAACCAGTGCCACGCCCCCATGCCGAAAGCCTTGCTGGCGCCTTCCCACATTTCCGGAGTCGGTACGACCGTCACGGATACCAGTCCAACCACATTGTCCGGGTGATCCAATGCCATGCGATAGGCGACACGCCCACCGCGATCATGCCCGATCACAACAAACCGCTCATGCCCGAGCGCCTGCATCAACGCGACCAGACTAGCGGCCATCCGGCGTTTTGATCCGGCACCAACCGGATTGGACGTGATGCGGCTTCGTCCATAGCCCGGCAGATCAGGCACGACGACTGTGCGGGAGCGGGCGAGTTCAGGGGCAATGCGATGCCATGCAGCCATGGTTTCCGGATAACCGTGCAGCAACAGAACCGGCAGGCCTTTACCACCAGTCATGACCGCAAAACGAACATCATTCGTTTCCACTTCCCGCATCTCAAAGCCGGGAAAGAGCTGCTCGATTGCTGGTTTCATACCCCACCGTTTTGATCTCGTCGGAAACTGATTCAGTTGAAAGTGCTATGCTAGAGCATTTCCTGTTTTGATTGAAACATTGGAATCAGGCCACCGCGCAACCCGTCCGCGCGATGGCCATACAACCAGCCTTTATTTCATTTGCTTTGAAGAGACAGCCAGCGGGTTGCGTGTATGTTCATCAGATTGTCGCTGTAGCCTTCAACCTTATCTGCCACGAGCGCTTGTGATGAAGGGTAGAGCAGTGGGATGACCGGAACCTCTTTCAGCAGAATGCGCTCAGCCTGAGCAAGGGTTTCAGCCCGCGCTCCAGTGTCGGTCATCGTTTCCGATTTTGTAATCAGCGCGTCATAATCCTTGTTCGACCAATCTGAATTATTGAAATAATTGTCGGTCGTGAACATACTCAGGAAGGAATAAGCGTCGTTGTAATCGCCGATCCATGCCTGATAGGCAAAATCATACATGCCTTTTTCATGCAGATAATTGAAATAAGTCGCGCCTTCGACTTCGTCCTGTGAAGCATTGATGCCAATATTCTTGAGCATGTCTGCGATAGCAATCATCGTGTTCTTGTTGTTGACCGAAGTGGCATAGCGCAGCTTGACCGACAGGCTTCCCGGTGCGACACCGGCCTCCTTCAGCAATTCCCTGGCCTTGTCCTCACGATCCAGAATATCGATATTCATGTAATCCAGCCGGGGCGCGTCCACGACATAGTTTTCAGTACCGGGAGGCACCATCGAATAACCCGGCATCATCATGCCACGCCGGATTTCATTGGCCAGAAACTTTCGATCAATCGCCATCGATATGGCTTCACGCACACGAGGATCGCGCAACTTACTATCCGGTTCGCCTCTGACACTGACATAAAAGGTGCCGAAATAGGGGGCGACACGCAGATTATGCCCCAGATTGGACTTGATGTAGTCCATCTGCTCGGCGGGGACCGTACCGCAAATGTCGATCTCCCCGGCCTCAAACCGGCGCATGCACGACGCCGGTTGCTCGAATGGAATCCAGTTCACCACGTCGATCTTTACATTGGATGCATCCCAGTAGTTCGGGTTTTTCTTCATGACGATCTGCGCATTTGGTGTGAAGCTGGCCAATGTATAGGCACCGTTCGACACCATGTTTCCCGCCAGAGTGAACTTGTCGCCATATTTCTCGACGGCTTTCCTGTTTAGCGGCAAGGTCGTCTGATGGGTCAGCAGTGAAAGGAAATAAGGGGTAGGGGACGTAAGCGTGATTTTCAGCGTGCGGTCGTCAAGCGCCTCGACGCCCAGCTGATCCAGTGGGAGCTTGCCGGTATTGATTTCCCTGGCGTTCTTGATCGCATAGAGAACATTGGCATAACCCGCACCAGTCTTCGGGTCGATGATACGGTGCAGCGAATATTCGAAATCACCTGCGGTAACCGGATCGCCGTTCGACCATTTTGCACCTGCGCGCAAATGGAACATATAAGTCAGTCCGTCGGGAGAAATATCCCACGACTGCGCTACACCCGGTATCAGCTCGCCCTTTGCATCTTCGGTAATAAGCCCCTCATAGAGATCACGCAGCAAAGCGCTTTCATTGACCGTCGTTGTACGGTGCTGATCCAGTGTTGATGGATCGCTGCCGCTATCACGGTTCAACACGGTTTCGGCTGACGCGACGGTAGCCAACGAAAAACAGCAAGCGCCTGCAAGAAAGAAACTGCGATGCATAAAGCCCTCCCATTGATGGCGCGACCCCGAAACGGAGTCGCCAGATGCATCGACTGTATATTTCTTGTTTTAATCTTACTACTTTAAGTAATAACTCCCTACTTATTGTGATAATTACTTTAATAGCACACATATAAGCACGCACTATAATTCGCTTATTAGAATTTGCGATTATAGAAAATATTTTTTTGTTTTACCTTGGCGACGTTTTAGACCGGGAAAGTATTTCCGGTCATATTTTTATATTTGTGAGGGGACATGAAGTTTACTTTATCGCTGGCAGGCTGCATTGCGACGGCATGCAGTGCATCTGCAGCCTATGGCGCAGACGCAGTTATCGCGCCGGAACCGGAATCGACACAATACGTCCGGGTTTGTGACGCATACGGCACGGGATATTTCTATATTCCCGGAACTGAAACATGCCTGCGTATACACGGCTATGTCCGCTATCTTATGCAGGGCGGGGACGATGTTTATGGCCGCGGCTTCACTGACAAGGACGGCACACCTCATCTCCAGCGCAACAGCAAGCGCGATAGCTGGGACAATTCTGCCCGTTTCACATTGCGTGCCAGCACGGCATCCGAAACGGAGCTCGGCACACTAAAAACCTATGCGGAAACCCGTTTTCAGTGGGGCAATGGCAAAGATTCCGGCTCCACCGGCTCGTTGCGCGTTGCATATGTCGATCTGGCGGGACTGCGTGTCGGCCTCGATTTTTCGACGTTCATATCCTTCGTGGGGTATCTCGGCGACGTCTTTAACGATGATGTGATCCTTGCAGGCGGCTATCGTACAGGCTTGATCAGCTATACCTACTCCGGCAGCAACGGCATTTCGGCGATCCTGTCGCTGGAACAGGGCAACAATCTCGATACAGATAAGCAATATGGCTTTGATGGCACTATCAGTGACTATACCCCGCACATCGTTGGTGGTCTGAAATATGCCCAAGACTGGGGCGCGGTCATTACAGTTGCTGCATACGATGCCCGGAACGAAAAATGGGCGGGCAAGCTGCGTGGCAATCTCAACATCAATGACAAGCTGTCCGTGTGGGCCATGGGTGGCTTTAAGTCCAACAAAGACAGCTATATGGACGTCAAAGGCGACAACGGACAAGTTGCAGGCCAGGTTCGCGCAATCAATAGTTTCTACGGTCAATGGGGCGGCGACTGGGCTGCCTGGGGTGGCGGCGCTTACAAAATATCCGACAAGGCCATCATCAATGCCCAGCTTTCTTACGATGCCACAGACACGTTCTACACGACGGCAAACGTCGCTTACGAACTGGTTCCTGGCTTCACGGTAACGCCCGAAATCTCTTACGTGCGCTGGCGTGACAAAAAGTCTGTCCTTAACGGGTCAGACGCGTGGCAAGGCCTGATCGCGCTCCAGCGGACATTCTGAGACAGACAGAAGGAGGCGCCTGAAAAGGCGCTTCTTTTCATGAGCGATCAAGCTTCCCTTGGCATCAACATGAATCAGATAATATGTATTATGGAACTACCCTATATCCATCTGTCCTGAAACATCGCGACAACCGCTTGCGACGCTATCGACATCTAAGCCCTGAATATTCGCGGCACCAAACACTAGAGAAATGGCACTGAAAACGAGCATGTAACTTCCAGCGAATCGGACCTTTTTTCCACCTCGTTTCAGCTGACATTCAAACGTCGCAAACGGCGGAAATTACGGCGTTTTTCGGGCGCGCTCAGCGGCCATTTCTACTTTGTAAATCCGGTGAAAACCCATAGTTCCGTACCAGAATGCGAGCACTTAATTCGCTCAAGAAAATGTGAATATGTTAATTAAGTCAAAGTGTTGATAAGTTCTCTTGCAAGTGGCGCGCTTATCCATAAGATGCGGGCCATTTCAAAAATTTCAAAGGAGGGGTTCTCAAATGTATCGTAAATTTCTACTGACAGGTGTGTGTCTTCTGGCGCTGGCTGGCGCAGCTTCGGCAGAAGTCGTTCTCAATCGCGGCAACGACACTGATCCGGCGACACTGGACCATCACCGCACCTCGACGGTGGCTGAAGGCAATGTCATGCGCGACTTGTATGACGGCCTGACTATTCAGAACGCAAACGGCGAAGCAGTTCCGGGCGTTGCCAAATCCTGGGATGTTTCCGAAGACGGTACGGTCTACACCTTCCATCTGCGCGATGACGCAAAATGGTCGAACGGCGATCCGGTCACGGCCGGTGATTTCCAGTTCACCTTCCGCCGCCTGATGGACCCGAAGACAGCCGCCGGGTACGCCAGCATGCTGTTCATCATCAAGAATGCCGAAGATATTGCCGGTGGCAAGAAGCCGACTGACCAGCTCGGCGTTGAAGCCGTCGATGACCATACGCTCAAGGTCACGTTGAACGCCCCTGCTCCGTATTTCCTTGAGCTTCTGACCCACCAGACCGGCTTCCCGATGAACCAGAAAAGCGTCGAGGAAAATGGCGACAAGTTCACCACGCCCGGCAAGATGGTGACGAACGGCGCCTATATGCTGGAAAGCTTCACACCGAACGACAAGATCGTGATGAAGAAGAATCCGTATTACTATGAAGCGGATCAGGTGAAGATCGATACGGTCAACTGGATACCGTTCGAGGATCGCGCAAGCTGCATGCGCCGTTTTGAGGCGAAGGAAGTGCAGATTTGCTCCGACGTTCCGGCCGAGCAGATGGACTATGTGAAGAAGAACCTTTCCAAGGAATTCCGCATGGCGCCTTATCTCGGCGTCTATTATCTGCCGGTAAAGGGCAAGACCGCCGACAGCAAGCTGAAGGACCCACGCGTCCGCCAGGCGATTTCCATGGCCATCGACCGTGATTTCATTGCCGATCAGGTCTGGCAGGGCACCATGCTTCCGGGCTATTCGATGGTTCCTCCGGGCATCGCCAATTATGTGAAGGATGCGCCGAAGCTCGACTATTCAGACGACATGCTGGAACGCGAAGACAAGGCCAAGGAACTGTTGAAGGAAGCTGGCGTCGAACCGAACACACTTTCGATCGAACTGCTTTATAACACCTCGGAAAACAACAAGAATACCATGGCCGCCATCGCCGATCAGCTCGGCAATATCGGAGTCAAGGCTTCACTGAACGAAACCGAAGGTGCGACCTACTTCAACTTCATGCGCGACGATGGTCCGTTCGATATCGCGCGTGCAGGCTGGATCGGTGACTATAACGATCCGCAGAACTTCCTTTTCATCAGCCAAAGCAATGTGAGCTTCAACTATTCCAAGGTGAAGAACGCCGACTACGATGCGCTGATGGCGAAGGCAGAAAAAATTCTCGATCTCAACGAGCGCGCCAAGACGCTGGCTGAAGCTGAAAAGCTGAAGCTCGATGAGATGAGCAATATCCCGATCCTCTATTATTCGTCGCGCGCCCTTGTTTCGGACAAGATCGACGGTTGGAACGACAACCTCATGGACAGCCACAAGACGCGCTGGCTCTCGTTTAAGCAATAAATTTTCAGCTTGGGCTGCGCCTGTTGGCGCGGCCCTTTTCTCTTCCGGCAGTTCCGGAGGGCCCTCTTTTGTCGGGGCTAACATTTTTTAATAAGCATATGGGAGTTTTCAATGGTTCGCGGATTCTTGATGACAGGCGTTTGCCTGATGGCGCTAGCCGGTGCCGCATCGGCAGAAACAGTGCTCAACCGGGGCAACGATACCGATCCCGCCACGCTGGACCAGCACCATACAACCACCGTTTCGGAAAACCGTGTTCTTCGTGATCTTTATGAAGGTTTGTTGGCGCAAAACGAGAAGGGCGAAGCCATTCCCGGAGCGGCCGTATCATGGCATATTTCCGAAGACGGCCTCACCTACACATTCCACATGCGCGAGAATGCCAAATGGTCGAACGGTGACCCTGTTACCGCCGGCGATTTCGAGTTTTCCTTCCGCCGCATCATGGACCCGAAGACGGCTGCCGGCTATGCCAGCGTCCTCTACGCCATTAAGAATGCCGAGGAAGTTGCCACCGGCAAGATGCCCGTCGATCAGCTTGGCGTGAAGGCGCTTGACGACAAGACGCTGCAAATCACTCTCAAGAACCCTGCCCCTTATTTCCTCGAACTTCTCACTCATCAGACCGGTTTCCCGGTCAACAAGAAGGCTGTCGAGAAGTTCGGCGACAAGTTCACCCTGCCCGGCAACATGGTGACCAATGGCGCCTATACGCTTGTCAGCTTCACTCCCAATGACAAAATCTCCATGAAGAAGAACCCGAATTACTGGGATGCTTCCAATGTGAAGATCGATGCGGTGAACTGGATACCGTTCGAGGATCGCGCAAGCTGCATGCGCCGCTTCGAGGCGAAGGAAGTCGATATCTGTTCCGATGTTCCTGCCGAACAGATGGACTATGTGAAAAAGAACCTCGGCGGTCAGTTCCGCCTCGCTCCCTATCTTGGCATCTATTATGTCGACATCAAAGGCGAGCCATCGAGCAAGCTGCGCGATCCGCGCGTGCGCAAGGCCATATCGATGGCCGTCGATCGTGAGTTTCTCGCCAATGAAGTCTGGCGCGGTGTGATGCTGCCAGCCAGTTCCATGGTGCCGCCCGGCATTGCGAATTACGTCAAGGACGCGCCGAAGCTGGATTTCGCCGACGAGGATGTGCTGGACCGTGAGGACAAGGCCAAGGAATTGCTGCAGGAAGCCGGTGTCCAACCGGGCAGCCTTTCCGTGACGCTGCGCTACAATACCTCGGAAAACCACAAGAATACCATGGCGGCGCTTGCCAACATGCTGGGCAATATCGGCATCAAGGCAACGCTCAACGAAGTGGAAGGCGCCACCTTCTACAACTACCTTCAGGAAAAGGGTATGTTCGACATCACCCGTGACGGCTGGATCGGCGATTACAACGATCCGAATTCGTTCCTGGAGCTTTATACCACCGGCAATTACTTCAATTATGCCGAATGGTCGAACAAGGATTACGACGCGTTGATGGCGAAATCTGCAACGACGACCGATCTCGCCGAGCGTGCAAAAATCCTGGCTGAAGCAGAGAAGATACTGCTCGGCGACGGCGCTGTCGTGCCGCTGATGTATTATTCGTCCACCGCCCTCGTTGCCGACCGTGTTCAGGGTTACGAAGATAACCTCATGAATTCGCACGGCACGCGCTGGTTATCGACAAAGAATTAAAAACAAAAAAGAAACAAGCCCTTAGTGGGATTTGCCGGATCGTTCAAAGCGGTCCGGCAAAGAAGGGAAAAGAACATGCTGGGCTATACGCTCCGACGATTGGGTAGTGCGATACCCACGATATTCATCATCATCACGCTGACGTTCTTTCTGATCCGGCTTGCGCCCGGCGGACCTTTCGACCTTGAAAGGCCGATTGATCCACTGATCCTGGAGAACCTCAAGAAGGCCTATAATATGGATGCGCCGCTGTGGCAGCAGTATCTGATTTATCTGGGCAATCTTCTGCACGGCGATCTTGGACCGAGCTTCACACGACGCGACTTCTCGGTGAACGATCTTTTCGCTTCCGGCCTGCCGGTTTCTATCATGCTCGGCACGCTCGGTCTGACGCTTGCAGCGATCATCGGAACATTCCTCGGCACGCTGGCGGCGTTGAAGCAGAACTCAGCTGTCGACTATTTCGTCGTCGCACTGGCCACATTCGGCATCACCACGCCCAACTTCGTCGTGGCCCCTCTCCTCAGCCTTCTGTTCGGCGTCATTCTCGGATGGGTTCCGGCGGGCGGCTGGTCTTCGGCCAATATAACTTACTGGATATTGCCGGTCCTGACGCTTGCATTGCCGCAGGTCGGCGTCATTGCGCGTCTCGTGCGTGGCGCAACGATTGAGGCGTTGCGCGCCAATCACGTGCGCACCGCCCGCGCCTATGGCCTGCCATCGCGTGTGGTTGTGGGCGTGCATGCCTTGCGCGCCGCGATGCTCCCCGCAGTCTCCTATCTCGGCCCGACGGCAGCCGCCCTGCTCACAGGTTCGGTCGTGGTCGAGACGATCTTCGGCATTCCCGGCATCGGTCGTTACTTCGTGCAGGGCGCGCTTAGCCGCGATTACACCCTCGTCATGGGAACCGTTGTTGTCATTTCGGTCTTCGTCGTGGTGTTCAACCTGATCGTCGATCTTCTTTATGCATGGCTTGATCCGAGGGTTCGCTATGACTGATCTTACTGTACCGACGGAAACAGCCCGGCTGGAAGTTCCAAGCCGCTCGCTCTGGCAGGACGCATGGTTGCGCCTGCGCAAGAACAAGGCTGCCGTGGCAAGCGCTATCGTCCTTCTTCTGATGGCTTTTCTGGGCATTTTCGGCCCGATGCTGAGCCCGCACCCCTATGACAAGATTTATCCGCAGTTCGTGCGTGTGGCACCGAGCCTCGAAGCCTATCCGCGTGAAGATACAATCATGCCAGGCCTTGAACGCGAACTTGCCCGGGCGCGGCTGAAAGCTGCCGGCGAGCCGGAACTGAACGGCAACAATGTCGTTGTCGACTTTACCGCACAGCGTCCGACGGACGAGCGTGTGCTGCGTTATTTCCAGCGCTCCGACCTGTTCAGCAATCCGAAAATCGAGATCGCTACTGACGGGCTGTCGGGCAAGCTGACCCTCGACGTGGCACGCAATTATTTCCTGCTCGGCACTGATAATCTGGGCCGCGATCTGATGACGCGCATCTTCATCGGTGTGCGCATGTCGCTTGCCATCGGCCTGCTTGCCTCGGCGATGGCACTGGTTCTGGGCGTGTCCTATGGCGCTGTCTCCGGTTATCTCGGCGGGCGCATCGACAATGTGATGATGCGGCTCGTGGATATTCTCTATTCGCTGCCCTTCATCTTCTTTGTGATATTGATGCTCGTCTTCTTCGGGCGATCCATTTTCATCATCTTCATCGCCATCGGCGCGACGGAGTGGCTGGATATGGCGCGCATCGTGCGCGGACAGACATTGAGCCTCAAACGTCAGGAATTTGTGCAGGCTGCGGAAGCGTTAGGCGCGACACGGCGCGGCGTCATCACCCGCCACATCATTCCGAATGCGCTCGGCCCGGTCATCGTTTTCGTGACGTTGCTGGTGCCGAAGGCAATCCTGCTCGAAAGTCTCCTCTCCTTCCTCGGTCTCGGTGTTCAGGACCCCCTCACCTCTCTGGGGCTGCTGATTTCCGAAGGTGCCCAGAACATGCGCGGCGCAAGCTGGCAATTGATCTGGCCTGCCGCAACGCTGACCATCATCCTGTTTGCGCTGAACTTCCTTGGCGATGGCCTGCGCGACAGCCTTGACCCGAAGGATCGCTGAGATGACGAGTGAAAACATTCTGAGCGTGCGCGACCTGAAGGTCACATTCGACACGCATGACGGGCCGGTGCAGGCGGTGCGCGGCATCAATCTCGATGTCAAAGCCGGTGAAACCATCGCCATTGTCGGCGAGTCCGGTTCAGGCAAGAGCCAGACGACCATGGCAATGATGGGGCTTCTGGCCCAGAACGGCAAGGCAACCGGCCAGGCGCTCTATCGCGGTCAGGATCTGATCGGCATGTCCGAAAAGAAACTGAACAATATCCGCGGCGCAAAGATCACCATGATCTTTCAGGAGCCGATGACGTCGCTCGATCCGCTTTACCGCATCGGCGACCAGCTTGCCGAGCCGCTTCGCTATCATCGCGGCATGAACAAGAAGCAGGCGCGTCCGCGTATTCTTGAACTGCTCAAGCTGGTTGGTATTCCAGAACCTGAACGCCGCATCGACAGCTATCCTTATGAACTGTCAGGCGGACAAAGGCAGCGTGTCATGATCGCCATGGCGCTCGCCAACGAACCGGACATCCTGATTGCCGATGAACCGACGACTGCGCTCGACGTCACCATTCAGGCGCAGATTCTCGATCTTCTGGCCGATCTGCAGAAGCGGTTGGGCATGGCGGTGGTCTTCATCACGCACGATCTTGGCATCGTGCGGCGCTTCGCCGACCGGGTCTATGTGATGCGCTCCGGCGAAGTGGTTGAAACCAACGAAACGGAAAAGCTCTTCACCTCACCGGAGCATCCCTATACGAAGATGCTGCTCGATGCGGAGCCGGAAGGCGAAAAGGCCCCTCCCCGTGACGACGCGCCGGTGCTTGTTCGCGCCGACAATGTGAAGGTCAATTTTCTTATCAGCAAACCATGGCTCGGCGCTGCGAACTATCTCACCGCCGTCAACAATGTCTCGCTGACATTGAAAGAAGGCCAGACCATCGGCATTGTGGGTGAATCCGGTTCCGGCAAGTCCACGCTCGGTCGCGCCATTCTGCGTCTTCTCCCATCAGAAGGCCGCATCGCTTATCTCGGCAAGGAATTGCCGACGGAATCGCAGGCGATGCGTCCGAAACGCCGCGAATTGCAGCTCGTTTTTCAGGATCCTTTTGGCTCGCTCAGCCCGCGCATGACGGTGGGACGCATCATCACTGAAGGGCTTCTGATCCACGAACCGAACCTTTCGGCGAAAGAGCGTGATCGCCGCGCGCAGGATGCCCTGCGGGAAGTCGGCATGGACCCGGCCATGCGCAATCGCTATCCGCACGAATTTTCCGGCGGCCAGCGCCAGCGCATCGCCATTGCGCGCACGATGATCCTGAAACCGCGCGTGATCGTGCTCGACGAACCGACAAGCGCGCTCGATCGTTCGGTGCAGAAGCAGATCGTCGCCCTGTTGCGCGACCTGCAGAAAGACCACGGCTTGTCCTATCTCTTCATCAGCCACGACATGGCGGTCGTGCGGGCCGTTTCGGACTATGTGATTGTGATGAAGAACGGAAAGATTGTCGAACAGGGCGATACCGAACAGGTCTTCGACCACCCGCGCGAAGATTATACCAAGGCTCTGATGGCGGCGGCGCTCAGCGAAGAGCGCTTCGGTACGTGATGTAATGACGGAATGAAAAGCGAAAGGGCCTGATTTCAGGCCCTTTTCATTTGAAAGAAGCTCAAGCGACGCTGTGCAGTTCGGTGCAGACCTTGTTGCGGCCCAGATGCTTGGCACGATAGAGCGCCGCATCTGCCCTGCGGAAGACCGTTTGGAAATCTTCGTTACCCGGCATGCAGAAAGCGATGCCTGCGCTGGTCGTCGTTGAGAAATCTCCAGCCGAAGCCTCGAACACGATCGCCGAAAAGGCTTTCCGGATCGTGTCGGCCAAGGCAAGAACATCGCTATTATGTTTCTGCCTCAGGATCAGAACAAATTCCTCACCGCCGATGCGGGAAATGAGAGCCTGACCTTTGACATGATTACGCAGAACGCCGGAGAACGTGTACAGCACTTCATCCCCGACGATGTGGCCATGCGTATCATTGATGGATTTAAAAGCATCAAGGTCGAAGATCACGACTGAATCCCCGAGCTGCAGTTCATTATCGTCCAGCACGTCATAAAGCGCGCGCCGGTTCAGCAATCCGGTCAGGCTGTCGGTGCGCGCCTCGTTGGCATGACGACGCGCAATGCGCGACTGGGTGAAATTCAGCGACAGCGCGCCAATGCCCGTAATGCCTATGATTGCGGTGATGGCATTGATATCTTCAGCCCAATTGCTTGGGATCGTAGTCATGACCCACTGTTGTTGATGCAGGATGACAGCGCCGCACAGAAAGAATGAAATCGCTGTCAGGGCATAAAGAACGATCATGCCAATGACCGGAACCGGCGCTTCCCGATAGACATGGAAATATTCTTTCGCCGTCAGCAGGAGCAACAGGGCCGAAGTCAGGTTGAAGATCGCTGTGCCAGTGCCCGTCTGTCCGGCCAGAATGGGCAGCGTCGTAGCGCATATTACAGCAATCGCCAGCACGACCAGAAAGCTCCGTTGTATCGGACGTCCGGAAATCTGCCGTGACCCGACAATCAGGAAGATGAAACCGACGCTCTCCAAACCGAAGGCGACAATGGAGGCCGTAGCCAGCGGCAAAGGCCCCGCATAGTAAAGTACTGCCCCCGTGCCGAGCAGGATCATGCCAAGGCAACCCCAGAGCAGAAATTTGTCACGCGAGTTCTGATACCAGACGCTGAGAATCGTCAGCCCTACTGCCAGAGAGCAGATACCTGTCGCAAAAAACAAAGTGTTCTGGTCGAGTCCCAAAGCTGCACTTCCCCCGCTGCATAGCCAAGTGTAGTTCAGCTCTTGATAATAAGCGATAAGCAATATGTTTAAATCGATCAACCATCGGTCGACATGATGCCATATCTATACAGAACAGATGAGCTATGGTTAATAATCGCCATACATGGCTTTGGTAAAAGAGGTCGAGATGTTGAAAATTGCATTGCTGGCAGGCAGCCTGACACTTCTTGCAGCACCATCGTCTTTCGCCGACGAACAGACAATCGAAGGTGTGGGCCTCGGCAGGGAAATCACCTGCACCTCCGGCGATGTCGGGATTTACGGTGCGGAAAATAACGTCAAGCTCAAGGGAGAATGCGGCCATGTCACCATACATGGCGTTTCTCATACTGTGACTTTCGAAAACGCCCGGAAGCTTTCGGTATCCGGCACGGACAACACGGTTTCGGGTGGAGCAACGCAAAATCTGATCGTTGAAGTGTCGAACAATCAGGTAACCGCCACCTTGAAGAAAGGAACAGATCCTTCAATTCTGGAGGTTTCCGGCGCGGAGAATATCGTCAATGTGAAGGTCGATGGACCTTCGCAGTTCGATGTCAGCGGCGCGAACCATCAGGTGACCTGGTCGCTTGCAGGCGGTTCCGCCGAACCGACGATCTCGATCTCCGGCGCCGATAACGATGTAACCAAGGCTGAATGAAAATGATCTGCGCGGCACCGTGATCTGGCGCCGCGCAGATTATCGATTTCAGGCTGCCAGCGAAGCCATATCGATGACGAAGCGGTAGCGCACGTCGCTCTTCAGAACGCGTTCATAGGCTTCGTTGATCTCCTGAATGTTGATCTTCTCGATTTCCGAAACGATGTTGTGCTGGCCGCAGAAGTCCAGCATTTCCTGCGTTTCCTTGATCGACCCGATCATCGATCCTGCAAGCGACTTGCGGCCGGGAATAAGCGAGAACGCATGCACCGGCACCATGTCTTCGGGAACGCCAACGACAACCATCGTTCCGTTTACCTTGAGCAGGCCAAGATAGGCATTCCAGTCGATGGCGACGCCAACCGTGCAGATGATGAGATCGAACGATCCCGCCAGCTTTTCGAAAGTGGTCGCGTCGCTAGTCGCATAATATTCATGAGCGCCGAGCTTGAGGCCATCTTCCTTCTTGGAAAGTGACTGGCTTAGAACCGTAACATGCGCGCCCATGGCATTGGCGAGCTTGACGCCCATGTGTCCGAGTCCACCCATGCCGACGATCGCCACACGCTTGCCGGGACCTGCATTCCAGTGACGCAGCGGCGAATAGAGGGTGATGCCTGCACAGAGCAACGGTGCTGCCGCATCAAGCGGAAGATTGTCAGGCATGGAAAGGACATAGCCTTCCTTGACGACGATATGGTCGGAATATCCGCCCTGCGTCCGCGCCTTTCCTTCGGTGTCGAAGGTGTTGTAGGTCTGGATGAGGCCCGGAAGATAATGCTCATTGTCGACATCCCGGCTGGCGCAGCCAACACAGGAGTCCACGAAGCAGCCGACGCCGACCTTGTCGCCGACCTTGAACTTGGTAACCGCATCACCGACGGCGGTGACGACACCTGCGATTTCGTGCCCCGGAACGATGGGATAAACTGCGTTCTTCCATTCATTGCGGACGGTATGGATGTCGGAATGGCAAACGCCGCAATACTGGATCGAGATGACCACGTCATCTGCATTGGGCTCGCGCCGTTCAAAAATGAACGGAACCAACGGCTCATCTGCATCCGTAGCAGCGTAACCTCTTGCTATGGCCATGATAGACTCCATTTATTGGATTGGGGAAGCAGGCAGAATATGCCGGAAGCAAGGGCAGAAGCGGTAGACCGATCCTGCAAGCTTCTTGCACGATCCTGCAAAACTGCCTGCTTCGCGATTGCCGATGCATGCCTGCCTGATCAATAATTGCTGTATTCTATCTCATCTGAAGCGGATCACCTATGACGTCACTGAACGACACCTACGAGGAACTTGCCGCGCTGGCGGAGCGTTTCACCGCACAGGACGGCGAATACCGAACACCGATCGAAGGTCTGGGGATCAGCAGGCGGACGACGCCAAGCATACCGTGCCACAGCAGCTATCGGCCCTGTCTCGCCATGGTGTTGCAGGGCGCGAAATCCCTGCGTCTCGGCTCCGAGACGATCAATTATACCAAGGGCGAATATCTGGTGACGTCGCTGGACCTGCCCGTCACATGGCGGGTGGTCGAAGCTAGCCCGGAAGCACCACATCTGTGTCTGGCGCTTGCCATCGACAGCGAAAAGCTCACCGACCTGATCGGGCGCGCCGACGTTCGCAGGCACGTGATGGCAGATGGCGATCAATGGGGCATTACCGTCAATGCAGCGCCTGCTGGACTGCTGGATGCGGCTCTGCGCCTGCTGCGCCTACTTGACAATCCCGAGGATATTCCGGTGATGGCGCCCCTGATCGAACAGGAAATCCTTTATCGCCTTCTGACTGGTCCCGGCGGCGAGCGTTTGATCAACATCGCAACCGCCGACAGTCAGGCCAACCGGATAGCACGGGCTATCGGGTGGCTTCGGCAGAACTTCGCAGCGCCATTGCGGATTGAACAGCTTGCCGAACACGTCAATATGAGCGCGTCGTCATTTCATCATCACTTCAAGGCGATTACGGCAATGACGCCGGTTCAGTATCAAAAGCAACTGCGTCTGAACGAGGCACGCAGGCTGATGCTGGTCGAGCGTCTGGATGCTGGTACGGCTGGCCATCGCGTAGGCTATCAAAGCCCGTCACAGTTCAGTCGCGAATATAGCCGCTTCTATGGAAACCCGCCGATGCGCGATATCGAAGCGGCTTAGATAGCAGAACGGCGGAACTTTCGTTCCGCCGTTCTATTGTTAGTGCCCCTGGCTGTTGCGGACAGCCGCGACATCTGTCGCCTTTACCGGTCCTGCGCTGTTACCCCATGCCGAGCGGACGAATGTTGCCAGTTCGGCGACTTCATCATCCGACAGGCGGTCGGCATAACCCTGCATCACCAGACGCATCGGACGCTTCGCCGTGGACGGAACCTCTGCGCCATGCAGGATGATCGAGATCAGCGGTTTCGTCTCCGAACCTGTCACAAGATCATTACCGGCAAGCTCAGGAAAGATTTCCGGCGCGCCCTTGCCCGTCACGAAGTGGCAGGCGGCGCAGTTATCGATGTAGAGACGTGCGCCCAGAGGCATATCCGGAGAAGCTTCCGTCAGCATCTTTGTCGTTGCTTCACCGGCCGCATCGGCCGGAGCCGCTGGCAGCGCCATCGACGCCTTAGAAGCGAAGCTCTGCGGCACTTCGACAGCCGCACCGTCGATCCCCTTCAGGAAAGCGGCCATCGCCAGATTGTCTGCATCAGTGAGATGCTGCAGCGAATGTTCGACAGCGAGGCCCATTTCGCCATTGGCCGTTGAATGGGAATTGCGGCCTGTTGCGAGATAGGTTGCCAGTTCCTCGATGGACCATTTCTGTGGAGCGGAATTGGCGCCGCGTAGAGACGGAGCGTTCCAGCCATCGACGACACCGCCGATGAGGAAGTCCTTGTCACCGACCTGCGTGCCGCTCTGCGCCATCAGCGTATTGCGTGGGCTGTGGCAGGCAGCACAGTGTGCCGGTCCTTCGACCAGATACTGTCCGCGATCCTCTGCTTCCGACTTGCCGGCGGCCTTGAAGGCCGCTTCCTGACCGAGAGCAAGCCAGTTCCAGGCGCGAATGCCGAAACGCATGTTGAACGGGAAGCCGAGCTTGGTTTCCTGAACGACATTGTTCACCGGCTCCACCTGATGCATGAAATAATCATACAGAGCGCGGACATCTTCTTCCGTCAGCTTGCGATAGTTCTCATATGGCATTGCTGGATAAAGATGCGAGCCGTCGGCACGAATGCCGTCATAGAGAGCGGCGCGAAACTGATCGAGTGTCCAGTTTCCAATGCCGGTTTCCTTATCCGGAGTGATGTTGGTCGTCCAGATCGTACCCATCGGGCTTGCAATCGGGCGGCCACCGGCAAAGGGCTTGCCGCCTTCCGCCGTATGGCAGGCCATGCAGTCAGAGGCATACATGACATATTGGCCCTGCCCTTCGGCAGGCTTCCAGTCTGCGGCCAGTTCCTTGGTCGGTTTAGTCAGTTGTACCGGCACGAAGATGAAGGCCAGCAGCGCGACAATACCGATGACGACCAGAGCGCCGATTATGCGAAGAAAAGTTTTCATCACCATTCTCCTCAGATCAGCGGACGCGGATTGGACAGATATTGCGTGCGGATCGCATGCGCAGTCGAATAGGCAAGCCCGCCGAGCAGGCCTGTCGGATTGTACTGCGTGTTCTGCACGAAATTGCCCGCGCCGGTCATGAACACATTGTGCTTGTCCCATGCCTGCGAATAGCGGTTGACCACGCCCTCACGCGGGTTTTCCGACATGCTATGGCCACCCGTATTGTGCGTCGTCTGATAGGGACGCACGTCATATTGCGCGCCTTCCTTCTTGAAGGACGACTGCATCAGGTCCGGGTTCATCGTTTTGGCCAGTTCTTCCATCTTGGTCTTCATGTACTGGGTCATCCGGATATCATTCGGATTCCAGTTGAAGGTCATGCGCATGAGCGGGCGACCGTGACGATCCTTGTAGGTTGGGTCCAGATCGAGATGGTTAGTCCTGTAAGCCATATGCGAGCCATGGCTGCCGATGGACATGGCATGGCCGTACCATTCGGCAATGGCCTTCTTCCATGCACCGCCCCAGCCCGGCGTACCGGACGGCAGTGGCATACTGCGGATCGGCTGGCCGTTGGTCTGGCCTGCGCGCCAGTACGAACCGCCGATGAAGCCTTCTCGTCCGAAATCGATCTGGTTGACACCGAAATCGTCGATGCACATGCCGTTCGCGCCGGTGCCGATGAACGGATTGAACTCTTCATCCTTGAAGAAGAGCGTCACGCCGCCATTCATCTGATAGGCATAATTACGACCGGTCACACCTTCGCCCGTTGCCGGATCGTATGGCTGGCCGATGCCGGAAAGCAGCGCCAGATGCACGTTGTTGAGCGAGAAGGACGCAAGAATAACGATATCGGCGGGCTGGAACACTTCCTCCTGCGTCGCCTCGTCGAAATAGGTCACGCCCGTAGCCGTCTTGCCGTCTGGCGCCATCTCGACACGCAGAACTTCCGACTCCGTGCGATAGGAGAAGTTCGGCATGCGTTTCAGTGCATCGAGAATTGCTGTCTGAGGCGAAGACTTGGAATACTGGTAGCAGCCGAAGCGCTCGCAGAAACCGCAATGGTTGCACGGCCCCATCTGCATGCCATATTCATTGACATAGGCCGTCGACGCGATGCCGCCGGGCGACGGGAAGGGATGATACCCCATGCCCTGCGCGGCATCGGCAAACTTCCGGCCGTCCCAGGTCGTGTGCATCGGTGGCATGGGGTAGTCGTTTGAGCGCCATCCCTCGAACGGATTACCGCCCTCGACGGTCTTGCCCTTGAGATTGCCAGCCTTCCCGGAAATACCGGCAATACGCTCGAAACGGTCGAAGAACGGTTCCAGCTCGTCGTAATGGATCGGATAATCGCCCAGAAGCATGTCTTCCGGAATGATCTGTTCGCCCCAGCGTTCCTGCACATAGGAGCGCAGGCGCAGCTCTTCCGGCTGCGGACGCCAGTTCAGGCCGTTCCAGTGCGTGCCCGCTCCGCCAACGCCGTTACCAGGCAGAAACGAACCAAAACTGCGATACGGCAATGCAACTTCATTCTCGTTGCGTCGGATCGTGACCGTCTGCTGGCTGGCGCGCTGCATCAACTTCAGACGCACGCCATATTTCAGCTCATCGATCATGTTGGGATATTTGAAATCGGGGACCGTGTTCTGGTCATGCCCGCGCTCAAGCGCAACGATTTCAAGCCCTTCCTGAGCCAGTTCCATGGCCAGAATAGCGCCGGTCCAGCCGAGGCCGACGACGACCACGTCTTTTTTCTTTTCCTGACGTGCCATTGTTAAGCCCTCTCGCCCTTGATCGAAACTGGGCCTAACGGGTAGCGAACATTGTAGCGTTCGACCCATTCCTTGTAGCTGCCGCGCGCGCCGGGGAAGCCGATAAAGCTCCAGGCCTGCATGCCGTGATTGCCGCCATACATCGGATCGGCGAAATAGCCTTCCTTGGTGTTCTGCAACAGGACTGTGAAGAAGTCGCGCAGTTCAGGCTGCAAGCCGACCTCCCCCTTCTGCAGCGAGGTCAGCGCCGCATCTTGCTGTTCCGCCGTCAAGGCCGAGAACGCAGCGCCATGCTTCTGCTCGCACCACGCATTGAAGGCAGGAATACCCTGCCTGTAAATCTGCGCAGGGTTGAGCGGCGTCTGCCAGCCGCGCGTCGGATCGGCGGACGCATCGTGGGGGCCAACCATGTACCAGTCATCCGCGCGACCGTAATCACCGGCAAGCTGAAGATCGATGAAGACAGGAACACGGGCTTCGATAGCGCCAGGACCATCGCCTTCGGACGGGATCAGTCTTGCCGTTGCGGCGAGAATGAAAGCCCATTCGACTTCATTGAAATATTGACGTTCATATTCTTCGAGTGGAACCGGGGGAGTTTGTGGTTCCGCTTTGGCTGAGACAGCGAGCCCTGAAAGCATCACGCTTGCCGCGGAGGCTTTCAGAAAACTGCGACGACTCGGATATCCGGGAAGGTCGGTCATTGTCGTTTCCTGCCGATTAGGTGGGTAAGACTTTTGGAGGTGTTTCCGAGAAAATTCCACGATACGCAGATGAGAAACATACACTCTGGATACACAAGCCTTCAGAATTGTTCAAACAACTTGTACCCTAGTTGTGCATAACCAACCTGCGTTCGCTATAAGACTAGAGCCTTAGCGCAATCCGAAAAGGCCCGGAGAACGACGAAAATCCGGTTGAATGACGCCGAGGCGCGGGCAGTTTTCACAATCACGTGAAGACAATCCCTGCCCGCCACATATTGCCCGGTCTTGCAGTCACGATCACCCGTCAAAGCTGAATTGGGTTCGACTGACCGGAACCGGCAGCGGCTTTTCACGTTGAAAGCGATGGCCGGAAGTGGCCATTATGGTGCTGTCGCGGTTTGCACGCGACTGGAGTGAAACGAAGGGAGGTCAGAAAAATGAAGGCACGCACAGCGACTGTCGGTGATCTTGAAAGCGTTTTTCACGACCTTTCGAGGCGTATGGCGATCGAATATATCGCCGCCGGCAAGGATACCAAAGCCGCCTATGACAACCTGATGATGAACCTGCGGGAAGGCCGTGCACATGCTTTGCTGCAGGACGGCAAGGTGGTTGCTATCATCGCCTGGCATGAGGGGGATGGCGCCACCGATACGCTTTTTGCGGCGAAGGAAGAATTTTTCAACCGAAATACCGTGCGTTTCTGCAAGCAGCATATCCGGCAGATTCAGGCTTTGGCCGGTGACCTGCCAATCCATTCACGAAGCTGGCTCGACCGATCCGACATCGTAAAATGGTTCAAGATCATTGGTTACCAAGAAAAAGGAACCGACAATGGTGCCCGCCTCTTCGAACTGCCTGCCCGCCGTGATGGCATAGTGGCAGCATGACACCTCGCCACCGGAGCAATTTCCGGTGGCGTCTCTATCCCACGCCTGTTTGAAGCAACAACCGAATTCTGTTTTTCGTTTTCTGTGAATACAAAGTAAAATCAAAGACATAAAATAATTACTAGAGCCAATTGCGAGTCTCGCATGAGTTGCGGGGAAAGATCGTTTCTTTCAAGCCTTTAACGCATTCCTGACGATTAGCCGTTATTTGGAAAGATGACTGCCATTCGGGGGAAATCATGGCTTGGAAATTCATGCTTGCAAGTGCCGTTCTTGCTGTAACTCGAACGATGCCGAGGGGTTTCGCTGCGCCCACGGGACCGGCTGTGGTCTCCGATAATGCAATGGAAATGGAACTGAAACCCGCACCGATCAATCCTGACTGGGTGCTGGACGGCACTCCGCATGCGCGCTCCAGCGAGCAATCGGTAAGCCGGGACCGAGCCGCCTATACGGCCATCTGGGATTGCACCGCAGGCACTTTCCGCTGGTATTTCGGCTGGGATGAAACCGTCTATATTCTGGAAGGTGAAGTGCACGTCACCGACGCGGACGGCGGCACACGCACCTTGCGGGCTGGCGACGTTGCCTATTTCCGGGGCGGCACATGGGCAACCTGGAAAATCGACAATTATCTGCGCAAGGTCGCCTTCATGCGGCGCACTTTGCCTGCACCCGCTTCGTTCATCTATCGCGCCAGCGACGCGGTGAAACGGCGGCTGGGACGCCGCAAGAGCGGCGCGCTGAACTGATTACCGGTTTGTGATCGGGATGGGCGCCGCATCCGCGCCCATTACGTTGACGAACAGTCCGATATTTCAGTATAAATCAATGACGGTTTTCGCCGTACATGATGGGAATGGGGTTCTCCCGAAACTGCCAGCAATTGGCTGATGACTCCTGCTTGAATTGAAACAGGAGAAGAGTGCGTCGCAAGACCTCTCGAAGTGAGATATTCTATCGAATTTCCAGACGTCACCGACTAATCTCTATCCATTATTGAAATGGACACAGAACAATGCAAGCAACCCTCATGGTAGCGCTCGGTGGAGCGATCGGAAGTGTCGCGCGGTACTGGCTGGCCCTCTTGATGCTGCCGATAAGCCGCGAACTTCCCTGGGGCACCATCGTCATCAATATTGTCGGCTCTTTTGCAATCTCGTTCTTCGGTGCACTGACACTGGAGCAAGGCCGTTTTCCCATACCGGAAATCTGGCGCCTCGCCTTCATGGTCGGCGTGTGCGGTGGCTTCACCACTTTCTCGTCTTTCAGCCTGCAAACGATGGATCTTCTGCGCGCTGGACAACCCGGCAAAGCCCTGTTCAATATCGGTTTTTCGGTTGTGCTTTGCCTGATCGCCGTGTGGCTCGGGCTGCTTGCCGCAGAACGCTTCAATGGTGGTATCGAACAGGTTGCGCAGAATGTAATCGAAGAAGAAGCATCATAAGCTTCACATACGATTGCAACAGCAACGGCTGGTGTTGACGCGTGCCGTCCGGCAGTGGGCGCGCAACGCGCTCTAAATATTTGTTTTAACGCGCATCTTATCCGAAAACCGTTTCACACTTTTCGGGATGCGCTCTAATGGACGCACGTGTGAAACTGCCCCGGCTTTCAGACCCACGGCTCATATGAAAACACCCTCCATTTGCTATATTATGCAAATAAAAGATGGAGATATATTGACTTTTATGGCTGTCGTTTATCTAGAACGAATCAATTACTGGCCATAAATTAAGTTTTGTGATATGTTTTACCTATATTATATTTTAGGATTTATAAATATGGGACTTGATACATTCTCTGTTCTTCAATCTCTTGCATTGTTTGCAGTCGTGATAGTGATAATGTTCATGATATTTATCGGCATAAATACCAATGGAACATTGTGATTTAATCACGATCTGCTTCACTGGAACGTATCTGGAAAAATGTGAAACAATTTCCGGAACAGGAGGTACTTAAAAAGACAGAAAACATTCGTAGTAATTCGGGAGATATCTGCGAGGCGACCTCTCAACGCTTTCCGTCACCAAATTTCTCGGCTGCGAAATCCAGGAAGCTTCTGAGCTTGGGTGTCATCTGTCGATCTGATGCATAAAGCGCATGCAGGGAGCGCGATGGGGGTTCGTATTCAGGGAGAAGCCGGATCAGCTTTCCTGACGATATCTCATCGGCAACCAGTTCATACGGTTGAAAGAGGATGCCCATACCAGAAAGTGCTGCAGCACGCAGTGCTTCACCGCTGTTGGCACAGAAGCGGCCCGTGATTGAAATAGTCACCTCACCTTCCGGCCCAATGAATGACCAATGGGTGCGGAGCGATGAATGCGTGAAGATCAGGCATTCATGTTCGACCAGATCTTGTGGTGTCTTCAGGCTGCTTGCAGAATCCATATAGGCAGGCGCAGCACATAGAATAAGGCGATAGGGCGCAAGACGCTTGGCAATAAGGCTGCTGTCGGGGAGATCGCCAGCGCGAAAAATCACGTCAAACCCCTCCTCCACCAGATCGACATTTCTGTTCGTAAGATTGAGGTCTACCGACACCTCGGGATGCCGCCTGAGATATTCCGAAAGTTCGGGCGCAAGCGCGTGGCTTCCAAAAGTCACCGGAGCGCTGATGCGAAGCCTTCCCCTTGGTTCAGACCTTGTCTCCGCCATCAATGCTTCGGCAAGGTCCATTTCCGCCAGAATGTTCTTCGCGCGCTCGTAGAACACTTGCCCGCTGTCAGTAAGGCTTTGCCGACGCGTCGTCCTTGTCAGCAGTCTTACGCCCAGTCCGAGCTCCAAGGCACGTATCTGCTTGCCGGCAAGCTGTGACGACATCTCCAACTCGTGTGCCGCCGACGAGATGGACCCGGATTCGACTGCCTTTACGAAGACTCTCATGCCAGTCAACCGATCCATTACAAACAATCCATTTCCATTATTGAAAAATATGAACCATTTTATCCTCATTGTTTCATAACTACAATATGCACGAAGCTGCCATTATCCCGCGATCAACCGGGACAACACCATTTAGAAGGAAAGGCACAAAGCCATGCAACCCATCTCTGATACAACAAGCACCGCGACCCGTCCCAGCGCACAGCAACCAACTGTAGTCCTCGTGCATGGAGCATGGGCCGATGGATCGACGTGGAGCCGACTGATCTCCCTGCTGCAGGAAAAAGGTGTGAATGTCGTAGCCGTACAGAACCCGTTGACCTCCCTGGAGGACGACATCGCGACCACCCGGCGCGCGCTTGAAAGACTGCAAGGCCCTGTTGTGCTGGTCGGCTGGTCATATGGTGGAGCCGTGATTACCGAAGCCGGCCAGAACGACAATGTGAAAGCACTTGTTTATGTGGCGGCCTTCGCGCTTTCCGAAGGTATGTCGGTCAACCAGACGGCCAAGGACTATCCGCCTCCTTCCGGTTTTAACCACGTCCAAGCCGACAAGGATGGCTTCCTGACATTGACATTGGAAGGTGTGCAGCAGCATCTTGCTCAGGACATTGCACCTGAACAAACCAAGGTGATATTCGCCACACAGCACCCAACCCACGCCAGTAGTTTCGATGGCAAGGTGTCCGTGGTTGCGTGGACGACGAAACCGTCCTGGTATGTGGTGAGTGAACAGGATCGCATGATCCAACCAGATCTCCAGACAGCAATGGCGCAGAAAATCTCCGCAAAGGTGACTACTCTGCCAGCCGGGCACGCACCGCACATTTCCCAACCGTCGGAAGTCGCAGAAGTTATTCTTGAGGCGATTGCCCACGTTACCCAGTGAAGAGAAGTTCGCTTCCGAACAGGCCGCCACCACACGAAGCCTGCCCCCAAACCGGGGCGGGCTTTTTGCGTCTTACCAGAAATGTTGATGGAAGCAGGCTCTGGACCGTGCAGCTTGCACCGAAGCACCCATGCTCGCAACCGGAGTAACGCGATCGGCTTCGGTTTGCAAACGACAGGCGGCGGCTAGTGCCAGTGTTTTGATTTTATATCGAAATGGCGGAGGGGGTGGGATTCGAACCCACGGTACGATCTCTCGCACGCCGGTTTTCAAGACCGGTGCCTTAAACCGCTCGGCCACCCCTCCAGGCAATTGTTTTATCTATGCTTTTCACAAGTCTGGAAAAACAGCAAATCACAGCAAGCTATCGATTTGCGCCCAATTGCTTAGCGAGTGACTTCTTAGCAGCTTTTCTTGCGGCGTCAACGTGCACTGTTTCATTTGCCAGCATTCTGAACAACACGGAACGAAACCAGCATCCGATCACGATCAAAAGAGTTCGATCCAGCCTTCAGCAATACAACTTTCAGTGTGGCCACCATGGTCAGTTTCTGAAAACGCGCTAACTTCTCTCACGCAGCCTCAATTGCAGATTGCCGTTCCGGCATCATTCAACACGGAGGATTCCCCATGCAGCACAAAATCCAGGAGAATATGGAAGTCATCGGCGCCGATGGCGTACATGTCGGCACGGTCGATCGCATCGAAGATAACCGCATCAAGCTGAAGAAAACCGATAATTCCGGTATGCACAGCGACCATCATCACTATATCGAACTCGGCTTTGTTGCCGACGTCGAGGGCGACAAGGTGAGATTGTCGGCTAATGCAGATATTGCAGTAACCTTGGAAGAGGAAGCATCCGGCCGCCCTGTCGATCTTTGAAGCAAAGCGCAAAGCCCCTCATAACACGGGGCCAATGGCAGCCGTGTTATGAGACAAACTCCCCTCACCTGCTTCCCATTCTCGGTCCTGGCGCATTGTTGCAGATCGAGACTTCGATCTGTTAGAAACTGAATGCCAAAACGCCGCAAGGAAGCAACCAGACTTGTCCTTTGCCACATTGCGGCTTAAACTTGAGTTTAATAATCAAAATAAGAAAAAGGGAAGCTATGAGTCTGGATTCCGTTAAGGCTTTTTTTGCGGCCAAAGCGCCTGAAATCGAAGTGATTGAACTGCCGACGAGCACCGCCACCGTTGTTCTCGCCGCCGAAGCACATGGCGTGGAACCGGGACAGATCGCCAAGACGCTTTCTTTTTCCGCCAAAGACCAGACCATTCTTATTGTCACCCGTGGCGATGCGCGTATCGATAATCGCAAGTTCAAGGATCAGTTCGGAACCAAGCCTCGTATGCTTGATGCCGAGACCGTTCTTGCCGAAACCAGCCATCCGGTCGGAGGCGTGTGTCCGTTCGGTCTGCCGAGCGCCCTGCCCGTTTACTGCGATGTATCGCTGAAGAATTTCGAGGAAGTCGTGCCCGCTGCCGGAGCGACCAACAGTGCCGTGCGCATCGCTCCGCACAAAATGGCTGAGCTGGTCAGCGCCGAATGGATAGACGTTTGCCAGTAGGTCAGAATGGGCTTTTGCAGCGGGTCTGGGAGGAACTCGCGGTTATTTGATACCGGTAACAACTTTTCCCCTTTAAAGGTGAGAAAAGACTTCATATATTTTAAGAATGATTCTAAAGTGGGTTAAGAAACAGATATCCGCTTTAGCGCATGATCCGATCGAGCCTTGAACCTTTCCGGATCGCAAATGCGACAAGACCAGAATTTTGGAGCAGTTCCGAAACAGGGATAAACCGCTTTCGGTTTGGAATTGCGAACTCAAGGATTGGAGCATCGCGTCCTCGGCATCGAGGTTGCAGTTGTTCCGAGACGTGTTGAAAGGAACAGTGATGCGTCTTACCCGCCAGACGAATTATGCCGTTCGTATGCTCATGTATTGTGCTGCCAATGACGGCAAGCTCAGCCGCATTCCGGAAATCGCACGCGCCTACGGCGTTTCTGAGCTGTTTTTGTTCAAGATTCTTCAGCCGCTCGTTGAACATGGGCTGGTGGAAACTGTGCGTGGCCGCAATGGCGGCGTGCGCCTCGGACGTGCAGCACAGGACATTTCGCTGTTCGATGTTGTGCGTGTGACCGAAGAAAACTTCGCCATGGCGGAGTGCTTCGAGAACGATGCCACCGAATGCCCACTGGTCGACAGTTGCGCACTCAATTCAGCGCTGCGCGAGGCACTCAATGCATTCTTCGCCGTGCTGATGAAGTACAGCATCGCAGACCTCGTCAAGGCGCGCCCGAACGTGCGACACCTGCTTGGTCTCGATGAAATGGAAGAAGAGCGCGTAGCGAGCTGATAATTCAGCGCGAAGTTTGAAATGAAAAGGTCCGGCTTTACGCCGGACCTTTTTTATTCTGCGGCTGCGCGATAGGCAGACTGGGGCAATACAAAAGGCACCCCCTTTTCCGGCGGGACACCCACTCGCAACGTGCATTCATAAACACGTTCGAGCCGCTCGTCGGTCAGTGCTTCGCGCGGTGTGCCCATCACATCAAGCTTGCCTCTGTTCATGACCGCAATACGGTCGGCGAACATGGCAGTCAGGTTGAGATCATGCAGGATAGCAATCACCCCGCCGCCCGCTGCCGCGAAATCTCTTGCAATCTCCATCACCACAATCTGGTGACGTATATCGAGACTTGAAATCGGCTCATCCAGAAAAAGATAGCGCGCCTCACCATCCACAACCGGTTTCCAGACCTGACAAAGAACACGGGCAAGCTGCACGCGCTGCTGTTCTCCGCCGGAAAGTTCCTGATAAAGCCGACCGCCGAAGCCAGCGAGATCAACCCTTTGCAAAGCGAGATCGGGCAAGCGCTTTTCTTCTTCGCGAGAAACGCCACTATAGCCGCCGGTGAGCCCGATCTTCACGATCTCGCGGACCGTGAAGGGAAACGACAAGGCGCTTGCCTGTGGAAGTACCGCCCGCCGCGCCGCCATCTGCCACGGCTTGATTTCAGCGAAGGAGCGACCGTCCAGATAGGCTGTTCCCGTGTAAGCGACGTCACCGGCAAGCGCACGCAACAGCGTAGTTTTGCCTGAGCCGTTCGGCCCGACGATTGCGGTCACCTCGCCCGGATTAGCGGAGAAGGCAATGTCGCTGATGATGGTCTTGCCTGACAGGCTTACGCCCAATGCTTTTGTTTCAATCATGATACCCTCACAGATCGAGCAGGCCGCGCTGGCGCAGCAATATCCAGAGGAAGAACGGCGCGCCAAAAAGTGCGGTGATGATGCCAATCGGCAATTCTGCCGGGGCCACAATCGTCCGACTTACCGCATCCGCCAGAAGCAGAAGCGTAGCGCCGAGCAGCGTTGACGCTGGCAGGAGATAGCGATGGTCCGGACCAATGCTGAGGCGCAGCATATGCGGCACCACAATGCCGACAAAGCCGATCCCGCCAGCAACGGCGACAGTCGCGCCGGTAGCTGCCGCTACGGTAACGATAGCGATGTTTTTGATGCGTTGCACCTGAATGCCGAGATGACCGGCTGCAGCCTCGCCCAACGCCAGTGCGTTGAGACCACGCGCAAGCAAAGGTGAAACCACTAGAATGATGGCGATGATTGGTCCCGCAGCGCCAATCTTGGCCCAGGTGGAACCTGCAAGCGAACCAAGCCCCCAGAATGTCAGGTCGCGCAACTGTCGATCATCAGCCAGATAGATGAGCGCGCCGGTTGCAGCGCCCGCCAGGGCGCCAAGTGCAATACCTGCGAGCAGCATGGTTGCAACAGACGTGCGGCCCCGACGCGTCGCGACACGATAGAGCAGCAAGGTACTGGCAAGCCCGCCCAGAAATGCAGCCAGAGGCAAGGCATAAACGCCAAGGATCGCAATAACGGGAGCAAGAAAAGTGCCGCCCAGAACAATCATCGATACCGCGCCAAGTCCTGCCCCGGCAGACACCCCGACGAGACCCGGATCGGCCAGCGGATTGCGGAAAAGGCCCTGCATCACGGCACCGGAAACCGCCAACCCCGCCCCTATCAGCATACCCATGACAATACGCGGCAGGCGAATCTCCATGATGATCAGGTGATCGCGACGGAATGCATCCGCGCCTTCGGCTGCGCCGGAGGAGGTCAGAGCGCGCAGAACCGAAAGCACGGACGCATCCGAAGCGCCTGCTGTCAGGCTGAACAACGCCGCGATGCATAAAGCAACGGCGAGCAATATGATGGTGAACCGTGCACGTGCGGCACGGTCTCCCGTGATGTCACCTTCTGAGGTGGTGACTTCATTTTCTGATTGACGCGCTGCAAAGCGCTGTTCGCGCGCTACGCGACCTTGGCTGGTCATTTCGAATAATCCTTACAATCAGACTTGCGTGCTCTTCAATCCCGCAAGTCTGATTATGTTATTGCGCTGCAGAGGCGCCATAGAGTTTTGCTGACAGGTCCCGAATGGCAGAACCAGTTCGAGGCCCAAATCCCAACAGATACGACGCTTCCATCGAAACGACATTCTTGTTACGCCCTGCCGGTGTTGCAGCAATAATGGGATTCTTCAACAGCGATTCCGGCGTCATCCCGTCCGCTCCCGTATCCATCATCAGGATCATATCGGGCGCGGCCTTCTCGACGGCTTCGTCGGTCAGCTGCTTATATCCGTGAAATTCGGTGATGACGTTTTCACCACCGGCAAGCTCAATCATGCCGTCGGCCGCAGTGCCTGTGCCCGAAGCCATCATGCGCCCGCCGGGCGCCGACAGAACGAAAAGTACACGCTTGCGCAAACTGTGGCCAGCTGCGGCCTTCTCAGCCGCTGAGATATCGCGTGAGACTTCGCTCGCAAGCGCCCTGGCCTTCTCCTCCAGACCGAGAGCCTCGCCCACGATCTCGATTTTCCTGACGACGCTTTCGCCGGTATAGGTTTCCGGCACAACGATCATTGGCACAGACGCTTTCTTCAAAACATCGAGCGTATCCTGTGGGCCGCTGCCTTCAAGGAGCAAAATGCCGGTCGGATTGACCGAGAGCACACCTTCTGGTGCAAGCTGACGCATATATCCGATATCCGGCAGCTTCTTTACCGCGTCGGGATAGGCGCTTGTCTGGTCGCGCGCGGCGAGCATCTTTTCTGCGCCAAGAGCGTAGACGATTTCCGTCAGCGAGCCGCCGACGGAAACGATGCGCGACGTATCGCCGAAATGGTCGACGGCTTCTGCGCGTGCAGCACCACCAGCTGCCAGCGACAAAGCGATGGCAGCCAGAGCAGCTCCGCGCCTGAAGCGCAAGGAAATGAACGACATTGCCGTCACCTTATGCAGCGGAAGACTGTGGCAGACGCGGAAGATTTTCCGCGATCATGCGCCAGTCGGCCAGTTCGGCTTCGCCTTCATGACGCTCACCAAAGAACTGAACAATCAGTTCGCCATTGGCATCATAGGCCTCCAGCGACGTCACATGCCCGTCCTTCGTCGGCTTGCGCACAACCCAGACGTCAGCGATGTGATCGATGCGCAGATGCATATGGAACGTCGGGTCCAGCACGTTCAGCCACGGGCCCATCATCTTGATTTCATGGATTGGGCCAGTGTGAATCTGGATGCAGCCACGGCTTCCGACAAAGCACATGATGGGCAGCTTTTCCTGCACCGCATGGTTCATCATGGCCTCGACCGATGACGTATCGACACGCCAGGCGAAATCATGACCGGCAAGATGCACGGCCTGATGGCGGTCCACACCGAAATCCTTCAACAGGCCAACGAACTGGTGCACATCGGTGAGTGCGCCCCAGCGTTCGCGGAATGCGTCGATATCGAGAAGCGATACGTCTGCCTTCGGTCCCTTTGTTGCAAGCGCGCTGGTCTCAACAGCTGGCGACTGATCGTCCAGCAGCAAATCGGCGACAAGAGCCTCATAGGCTTCAATGTTCGAAGCTGGGCGCAGATGAATCTTGAAAACCGCCTCGCCCGTGGCATCGAAAAATTGCAGGCTGCGACGCGTTGCTTCGCCATCCTGCTTGGCAACGGCAAAACCGTGAACCCAATGCTTCGGGAAAATACGAAGGTCGATTTCCTTGCCGAGCGCCAGCGAAGCATGTTGGCCCCAGATCGTCTTTTCAAAAGGCCCGATCTTTTCATGAACGACGCTCTCATTACGCGTCAGCACCATGATTTCGCCGACAGCAGCAATGCGGTTCAACAGCGTTTCGACATCGGCGCGAATACGCCGCGCCGAAATGGGGGCTGCTATATCCTGTCCGCAATGTGCTGCTACAAAATCGGCTTCTGATACACCGAGGCTCTGCGCAAAATCACGTTCGCGCATTTTCGGATTATCAGCCCGTGCCTTGAGAATCTGCTCTGGGGAGGGCTTGGAATGGGTCGTCATCTGATGGTTGCCTACTTGTTTAGGATGAGCTTGCCTTGGCGGGTGATCTTGAGACGATAGAGCGAACCGCCGTGCTCTATGCCCACTTCCCGGGAGCCGTCGAAGAGTTCGCGGCTGCCATAGGTTTTCAATTGCGGCTCAAGACCGCCTTCGCCGAAGCGAGGTTTCGCCTGAGCTGGGACAGACCCGGTTGAATCGCTGCGGAGCTGGCTTTCAGGAATGCGATTTGCGGCTCGTTCGGAAACGGGTCCGCGTGGTAACCGCACCTGCATGTCGATATGGATTCGCCTGTTCATTTTCTCGCCTCAGCATCGACTTTCCACACGGTGATGACAGCAAATTTGTTTTGTTGACATCAACAGTCATGTTTATTAATCACTGCATTACTGGAATAATCGAGTCAAGTTTAAATCTCGCTTTTTCCGCGCAAGCCCGGAAGAAATCCTCTTCCCAGCCAGCACGCGCCTTCTCCCGAGGGGGAAGTCATAAACAATTGAATTTTTTAATTTCTTCGTCACCCATCGGGTCGGCGAAGCGCGTCTGGGTCATGAAGGAAACATTGGAAATGCGGGCGACTGGTGGGGTTCACAAACGGTCAATTCTGGCGAGCACGGGGCTTGCTGTCATTCTTGTGGCGATGACGTCACAAGCCTTTGCGCAGGAACAGAAAGCTTCTGAAGAAGAAGCTGGCGTCGCGTTGAAGACGATCACCATTCGCAGAGCGAACGACGCACAGGCGCCGACTTCCGTTGCGGCACCGGTTGGCAGGGTTGACCGCGAAGAGATCAATCGTTTCGGCGGCGCGAAGCTCGACGACGTGTTGCGCGGCACCGCTGGCGTGTTTACCTTGCAGAATGCTTCCAATCCCGGCGTTGCGGTCAATATTCGTGGTTTTGAAGGCTCCGGCCGCGTCAACATGATGATCGACGGCGTACCGCAGAGCTACCGCAACACCGCGCACGATGCGCAGGGCTATGCCTACATCGACCCGAACCTGTTATCTGAAATCGACGTGGCGCGCGGCGCTGTGACGACCGAAGGCGGCACTGGCCTTGCAGGCAGCGTCAATTTCCGCACCCTCGGCGTCGATGATGTCATTCTGGATGGCAAGGACAAGGGTGTTCTCGGCCGCGCTTCCTGGGGTAGCAATGGAACCGGCTTCTCCGAAATGCTGGCCGGTGCCGCCCGCGTCAATTCCATCGGGATTGTTGCGGCCATCAGCCGTCACGATTCCAACGATTACAAGAACGGCGACGGCGTGACCGTCGAGAAAACCGGCGAAGAACTGACTTCCGGCCTGTTCAAAGCTGAGTTCGGCCTTGGCGAAGACCAGAAGCTGACGCTTGGTGGCGTGCTCTACAACAACCACTACGGAACATATGCGAACGGCTACCGTCCGGGAACCTATACGATCTACGATATGTTCCTGCAGAACCGCACGTTCTTCGCACAATATAACTACAATCCGTCCGACAACGATCTCATCGGCCTCGACGTCAACCTCTACCACAACAGCACATTGCAGAACTGGGAAGACGGCAATGGCAGCTTCGTAGGACGGCAGGTTTCGACCGAAACCACCGGCATGACGGCCTCGAACACGTCGCGCTTCACCTTCGGCGAAGTGGCGGTCGCGTGGAAGAACGGCTTTGAAATCAACCGCGACACCGCTGGCGGCACCAAAACGGGCGTCAACCCGACAGATGCCACATCCAATCGCGGCGCGGTCTTCTCGGAAGCGACATGGAATTATCAGGCCCTGCAGGTCGTCACCGGCCTCCGCTATGACTATTTCAAACTCGAGAGCGACGACAGCTCGATTTCGAACAGCGACAGCGAGTTCAGCCCCAAAGTCACCGTTGCCTATAACCTGACCGACTGGCTTCAGCCCTACATTACCTATGCGCATTCCATGCGTTCGCCGAGCCTGCAGGAAACATTCCTCGGTGGTGTGGCGCATACCGGAACCGGCATGATGCACGGCAATCCCAACCTTCGTCCTGAAAAGCAGCGCGGCTGGGAATTCGGCGTCAATATCGCTCGCGATGGCATCCTGACTGCTGAAGACGGCCTGCGTCTTAAGGCTAATTACTATACGATGCGCGTTGAGGATTACATCACGGCTGCATCCGACTACAGCCAGTTCATCAATGTCGACGGCACTTCGACAGTGAAGGGCTTCGAACTCGACGCGCGTTATGATGCGGGCTTCGCGTTCGGTGGCATTGCTTATACGCATTCCACCTCTGAACTGCCTGAGCAGACAGCTGGCATGGGCGCAAACCAGTATTTGCCGGAAGATGTCGTAACGGTTACCGCCGGTGCGCGTTTCTTCGAGCGCAAGCTCGAAAGCGGTCTGCGCGTTCAGCACGTTTCGAGCGGCAAAAGCATCAGCGGAAACGATACCGATCCCTACACGCTGGTCGACGTCTTCGCGAAATACAAGTTCACCGACACGGTCGATCTTTCGCTTCAGGTGCTGAACATCGCCGACAAGGAATATACCCCTGCCCTCAGCACCTATGGTTCTGGTCGCGGACGTACATTCCTCGTCTCGACACAGTTCCAGTTCTAAAACTTTGGGAGGCGTTCTCGCCTCCCGTTCATGATCGTCACATCTTCGAAGACCGACCAACCTGACCGCGGCGGCCTTCTGATCCCGAGATGTGACGCGGCGGGTGCGGCCCCTACCGCTGCACTCGCCAAAAGTTATATAAAGTAGCCAATCCCAAACCTGATGGAAAAGGATCAGCAATGTTCATAGCCATGAATCGCTTCAAGGTTCGCGTCGGCAGCGAAGCCGACTTCGAGACCGTATGGAAAAACCGCGACTCGAAACTGTCCGAACTTCCCGGTTTCGAGAGTTTTCACCTTCTCCGCGGTGCGACCAATGAAGAGGAAGGCTACACGCTTTATGCTTCGCACACGGTCTGGCGCAACCGCGATGATTTCGTCGCCTGGACGAAGTCCGAACAGTTTCGCGATGCGCATCGCAATGCCGGAGACAACAAGCCGCTCTATCTGGGACCTCCGCAGTTTGAAGGCTTCAGCGCCGTTCTCGGCTCCTGACGTACGGTAGAAACGCCTATCCACAAGGTGCGGCGAAATAGCGCATAATGTCATAGCGGCATCATTCGGAGGCCGCTATGACGATAGTAAAGCACCAATTATCTTTTAAAGATGGGTAGTTAACTCATATTTAGAATGATTCTAACTTATTGATTTTTAGAACATTTCAAAAACATAAAAATTGACAGAACGGAGCCCTACCGGCCATAACCTGACTTAATTTGGTGGGTTTTATAAACGCCACTTAAGTAATGCCTTTAATGTTCGGGCCTTTAACCCTTGCAGTTGGAGGAACCATTGACCGGTTCAGTTCGGCCTTGCGCCACGAGTGAAATAAAGCTGCCAGTTTTTCAGGTCAGCAACCCAGTTGAAGTAAAGAGTGAGCCGGTAAAGTCTCTCCAGTCGACGCTTTTTGCGTCTGATTTCTGCTTTGCGGGTATGGGAGATACTTCCTCATGCTAGTCTGCAGCTGTAACGTTATTACCGATAAAGACATTGAAGCCGTTGTTATTGAGCTTCTCGATCAGGATTGCTGGCAACTTATCGTTCCTGGCACCGTCTATAATGTCATGTCCAAACGCGGCCGTTGCTGTGGCTGCTTCCCAAACGTCGTGGAAACGATCATAAGGGTGACTGAAGAGTATCATCTTCGTCATAACCAAATGGACGAAAACGTGGTCCAGTTCATGGATCGTGTACGTTCTCTACGCGACAAATTCGGGAGTTCATGGAATGAAAGGCGAACCAAAGGTCATCGAGCGGCTTAACGAGGCATTGTTCCTCGAGCTTGGCGCTGTAAACCAGTACTGGCTTCACTACCGCCTCCTCAACGACTGGGGCTTCACGCGTCTTGCCAAGAAGGAACGTGAAGAATCCATCGAAGAAATGCATCACGCAGACAAGCTGATTGACCGCATTATCTTCCTCGAAGGTCACCCGAACCTGCAGACCGTAGCTCCGCTGCGCATCGGCCAGAACGTCAAGGAAGTTCTCGAAGCCGACCTTGCAGGTGAGTACGACGCACGCGCTTCCTACAAGAAGTCCCGCGAAATCTGCGACGAACTCGGCGACTATGTTTCCAAGCAGCTTTTCGATGAGCTTCTGGCGGATGAGGAAGGTCATATCGACTTCCTCGAAACCCAGCTCGACCTCCTCGCCAAGATCGGCGAAGAGCGTTATGGCCAGCTCAATGCGGCTCCAGCCGATCAGGCTGAGTAAGCCAAATCCGCTTTGCGAATGGAAGCCGGGGCTTTGCGCTCCGGCTTTTTTTATCATCTCAACTTTACCGTTGCCCCTTTATCGTGATATTGCGCGCGCAATTTCCGATATTTTGCAAGGTTCTCCCAATGAGCGCACCGCGCGTCAGTTTCGTTTCTCTTGGCTGCCCGAAGGCGCTTGTCGATTCCGAACGCATCATCACCAGCCTTCGCTCCGAGGGCTATGAAATCTCCCGCAAGCATGACGGTGCCGATCTGGTGATCGTCAATACCTGCGGCTTTCTTGATTCCGCCCGCGATGAATCGCTGGATGCCATCGGCCTTGCTCTCAACGAGAACGGCAAAGTCATCGTAACCGGCTGCCTTGGCGCAGAACCCGATGTCATCCGTGAGCGTCATCCGAACGTACTGGCCATCACCGGCCCGCAGGCTTATGAAAGCGTAATGAGCGCGGTGCATGAAGCCGTCCCTCCCGCGCACGATCCATTTGTGGACCTGGTGCCGCCGCAGGGCGTGAAGCTGACCCCGCGCCACTACGCCTACCTCAAAATCTCCGAAGGCTGTTCGAACCGCTGCTCCTTCTGCATCATTCCGGCGCTGCGCGGCGATCTCGTCTCGCGCCCGATTGATCAGGTGCTGCGCGAGGCCGAGAAGCTGGTGACTGCTGGCGTGAAGGAAATCCTCGTCATCTCGCAGGATACGAGCGCCTATGGCCTCGACATCAAGTATCAGGAAGCCATGTGGCAGGACCGCACGGTTCGCACCAAGTTCCTCGACCTCTCGCGTGAACTGGGCGATATGGGCGTGTGGGTGCGTATGCACTACGTATACCCTTACCCGCATGTCGATGAAGTCATTCCGCTGATGGCTGAAGGCAAGATTCTGCCTTATCTGGATATTCCTTTCCAGCACGCCTCCCCGGCGGTTCTGAAGAATATGCGCCGTCCGGCACATCAGGAAAAGACCTCGCGCCGCATTCAGGCCTGGCGTGAGACCTGCCCGGACCTGGCCGTGCGTTCCACCTTTATCGTCGGCTATCCCGGCGAAACGGAAGAAGATTTCGAAATACTTCTCGACTGGCTCGATGAAGCCAAGATCGAACGCGCCGGCTGCTTCAAATATGAACCGGTCAAGGGTGCAAAGGCCAATGATCTTGGTCTCGAGCAGGTGCCGGAAGAAATCAAGGAAGCCCGCTGGCATCGTTTCATGGCCAAGCAGCAGCAGATTTCGACCAATCTCCTCAAGAAGAAAGTTGGTAAGCGCCTGCCGGTCATCATTGATGAAGCAAACGGCACAATCGGCAAAGGCCGTACGCGCTACGACGCTCCGGAAATCGACGGCAGCGTTCACATCCAGTCGCGCCGCCCGCTACGCGTCGGCGACATCGTAACGGTGAAGATCGAGGCGAGCGACGCTTACGATCTGCATGGTATCGCGGTCTGATGGCGGCGGAAGCTGCCATAGCGATCAGAAAAGCCGCCGCGGCTGACGTGGCGGCAATTATCGCCATGCTCGCCGATGATGCGCTCGGCGCACAGCGCGAAGATGCGAGCCTCCCCTTGCGGGATTCCTATCGCAGCGCCTTTGCGGCAATCGATGCCGATCCCAATCAGCTCCTGGCTGTCGTTGAACATGATGGCGAGATCATTGGTTGCATGCAAATCAGCTTTATACCCGGCCTGTCGCGGATGGGCATGTGGCGCGGACAGATCGAAAGCGTGCGGATTGCGAGCCATATTCGTGGCGGCGGAGTAGGCCGTCAGATGATCGTTTGGGCAATCGAGCAATGCCGTGAACGCGGCTGCGGCCTTGTGCAACTGACGACCGATAAGTCGCGTTCCGACGCGCTGCGTTTTTATCAGTCGCTCGGCTTCACCGATAGTCATGAAGGACTTAAGCTATCGCTTTAACAAATAGCTTCAATATTTTGTAAGAAAATGAAAAGGGCGCTTTGAGCGCCCTTCTTTGTTTCTGTATGGAACCGCTTACTGCGGCAGCTTGTCGTCCACGCCAGCGACGTAGAAATTGAGGCCAAGCAAGGTCTTGTCGTCAGCCTGCTCGCCTTCTTTCAGCCAGACGGAACCGTCCTGCTTCGTGATCGGACCGGTGAAAGGCTTCAGTTCGCCCGACTTGATCTTGGCTTCGGTTTCTTCGGCCAATTTCTTCACATCGTCCGGCATGTTGGTATAAGGCGCCATCTTCACGAGGCCTTCCTTCATGCCCCACCAGATGTTTTGGCTCTTCCATGAACCGTCGAGAGCAGCCTTGGCGCGATCAATGTAGTAAGGGCCCCACTCGTCCACGACAGCGGTAAGCTGCGTGTCAGGCGCAAACTTGATCATGTCCGAAGCCTGACCGAAAGCCTTGATGCCGCGATCATGCGCCACCTGAATGGCAGCGGTGGAATCGGTGTGCTGGGTGATGATGTCTACACCCTGGTCGATCAGTGCCTTGGCTGCATCAGCTTCCTTGCCCGGATCGAACCACGAATTGACCCAGATCACCTTGACCTTGAAGTCGGGATTAACCGACTGCGCGCCGAGCATGAACGCATTGATGCCTTGCACGACTTCCGGCACCGGTACGGAGGCGATGTAACCGGCAACACCCTTGGTCGACATCTTGGCGGCGATCACGCCCTGCACATAACGGCCTTCATAGAAGCGCGCATTATAGGCAGACATGTTGTCGGCAGTCTTGTAGCCGGTCGCATGTTCGAACTTCACGTCCGGGAATTTCTTGGCAACCTTGAGGGTCGGATCCATATATCCGAACGACGTCGTGAAGATCAGCTTGTTGCCAGCACGCGCCAGACGTTCGATGGAACGTTCAGCATCGGCACCTTCCGGAACGCTTTCCAGAAAGGTGGTTTCGATCTTGTCGCCGAGTGCCTCGACCAGCTCCTTGCGGGCCTGATCGTGCTGATAGGTCCAGCCAAAATCGCCCGGAGGTCCGATATAAATGAAACCGATCTTCAGTTTTTCTTCTGCATGCGCCGCGCCGCCGAGCATAAAGCTCGCCGCAGTGGCAATCGCCATAAGCGTCTTTTTCATGTTCCCTGCACTCCTTGTTTTTACCCTCTAACCAAAACGAAAACCCTTGGGACGGTTTACGTCTACCCCTCAGCCGTTCGTTCTACCGGTCTGGCACGAACGGTTTGCCGAGCGAAGCCGGCGTATTCATCATCGTCAGGCGCTTGTTGCGCGATATGATGACCAGCACCACAATCGTCGCGAGATAAGGCAGCGCAGACAGAAACTGCGATGGCAGGCCAAAGCCCAGCGCCTGCGCGTGAAGCTGACCAATGGTCACCGCACCGAACAAGTAAGCGCCGATCAATACGCGCCATGGCCGCCACGATGCGAACACGACAAGCGCAAGTGCGATCCAGCCACGACCAGCCGTCATGTTTTCCACCCATTGCGGCACGTAGACGAGTGACAATTGCGCGCCTGCAAGACCAGCACAAGCACCGCCGAACAAAACCGCCAGAAAGCGCGTGCGCACCACATGCACGCCGAGCGCATGGGCCGAGCCATGGCTGTCACCGATGGCGCGCAATGTAAGCCCTACCCGCGTGCGGAACAGAAACCATGCCACGCCGACGACCAGCAGGATCGAAAGATAGAAGATCGGATCCTGCCCGAAGAAGAACCGCCCGACAAGCGGCAGATCGGTCAGATAGGGAATATGGATGGCTTCAAGCCGGACACCGGGAAGCCCGACAAAGCTTTCACCGAGCAAGGCCGATGCTCCAACGCCAAGGATCGTCAGCGCCAGCCCGGTTGCGACCTGATTGGTGACGAGTATGAGCGTCAGAAAGCCAAAAATAGCGGAGAAAAGCGCACCGACCAGAACGGCGGCAAACAAGCCCAACCAGGCCGAACCGGTCATTTGTGCAATGGCGAAGCCGGACACGGCCCCCATCAGCATCATGCCCTCGACACCAAGATTGAGCACGCCGGAACGTTCAACAACCAGTTCGCCGATGGCAGCGATCAGGAGCGGCGTCGCTGCTGTTGCAATTGTGAGAAGAATAGCCTGCGTCAAATCCATGGGATCAGGCCTTTCCCGCTTGGCGACCGGATATGAAGCGAATGCGATAAAGGATGAGTGTATCGCAAGCGAGAACGAAGAACAGGATCATGCCCTGAAACACGCGCGCAGATTTTTCGGAGATGCCGATAGCAACCTGTGCAGCTTCGCCTCCAAGATAGGAAAGCGCCAACACCAGACCGGCTGCTATTGCTCCCAGCGGATTGAGGCGTCCCAGAAACGCGACGATGATCGCCGTAAAACCGTAGCCCGGAGATATGACCGGACGAAGCTGGCCGATGGCACCGGAGGTTTCCGCGATGCCTGCGAGACCGGCAAGGGCACCGGAAACCGCAAAGACGAAGAACACCATCTTGCCCGCGCTGAAACCCGCGAAACGCCCGGCTCTTGGACTTTGGCCGATCACCTTGACCTCAAAACCCTTCAGCGTGTGCTTGAGCAGGAGCCAGACGACAACCGCTGCAACGAGCGCAAAGATGAAGCCCCAATGCGCGCGGCCCGATGCGCTCCAGATTTCCGGCAGAATGGCGCTATCGTTGAACTGACGGGTTTCCGGGAAATTATATCCTTCCGGGTTGCGCCATGGCCCGCGCACCAGCCAGTCGAGGAACAGCTGCGCGACATAGACAAGCATAAGGCTGGTCAGGATTTCATTGGTATTGAAGCGCACTTTCAGCAAAGCGGGAATGGATGCATAGGCCGCGCCGCCTGCCATCCCCATCAGCATCATCAGGGGCAGAACCACCCAAGACTGCAGATCAGGGAACATGACGGGCAGGATCGATCCCGCTATGGCACCGGCGATGAACTGCCCCTCGGCACCGATGTTCCAGTTGTTGGACAGAAAGCAGACGCAGAGGCCGACTGCGATCAGGATCAGCGGCGCAGCCTTCACGAGCAATTCATGCCAAGACCAGATGTCGAACAAAGGCTCGACAAAGAAGACATAAAGCGCATGTAACGGATCCTTGCCCATCAGCGCAAAAGCAAGTCCGCCGAAAATCAGCGTCAACGACAGTGCCAGCAATGGTGACAAGGCGCTGAAAAGTCTCGACGGCTGCGGGCGTTTGACGAGTTCAATCCGCATCATGCAGCTCCCGCCTCTCCTGAGATACCGCCCATCAAAAGACCGATCTTTTCCAGCGTTACATCGGCAATCGGCAGAGGATCGGAGAGCTGGCCATGATTCATCACGGCAATGCGGTCACTGATTTCAAGAAGCTCATCAAGGTCCTGACTGATGACGAGAACTGCGGAACCGGAGCGCGCAAGATCGACAAGTGCCTGCCGGATATGTGCTGCGGCACCGGCATCCACGCCCCATGTCGGCTGGTTCACAACCATGACCGATGGTGAGCGATCAAGCTCGCGCCCGATGATGAATTTCTGCAGGTTTCCGCCAGAAAGTGCAGATGCGGGCGGATTTTCAGCACTCTTGCGCACATCCATCCGTTCAATGATGCGTTTGGCAGCCGATCGAAGCGCGCTCTCTGCGATCAGCTTCATCTTGCCACCACGCAGGAACATCTTTGCGTCGGTCTTGTATCGCGACAAGAACAGATTGTCGGTCAGCGTCATGGTCGGAACAGCACCGTGACCAAGCCGCTCCTCCGGAACGAAGGCTGCCCCCATCATGCGGCGGTCGCTGATGCCGGCCTTGCCTGCATCCTTCCCGCGAATGCGCACATTCGATGGATTTGACTGCAGCACTTCGCCCGAAACAGCTTCGAAGAATTCACCTTGCCCGTTGCCTGCAACACCGGCAATGCCAACGACTTCGCCTGCGGCGACCGAGAGAGAAATATCTTTCAATGCCGTCGAAAATGGCCCACGCGGCGGTTGCGACAGTGACTTGATTTCAAAAAGCGCGTCCTTACCGACATCTACCGCCGCCGCGATGGGACTGCGTGCCACGACATTGATATCATTACCGACCATCATACGGGCGAGCGACGCGGCGGTTTCCTTGCGCGGATCGCAATGCGCAACGACCTTGCCATGCCGCAACACGGTCGCGCGATCACAAAGCCGCTTCACTTCCTCAAGACGGTGGCTGATGTAGAGGATCGACTTGCCTTCGGCTTTCAGGCGCTCCAGCGTTTCAAACAACTTGTCGGCTTCTTGCGGCGTCAGCACCGAAGTCGGTTCATCGAGGATGATAAGATCCGGCTCCTGAAGAAGACAGCGCACGATCTCGATACGCTGACGTTCGCCGACGGACAGATCACCAACATGGGCCTGCGGGTCGACCGGAAGACCGTACGTCTTGCCAACCTCACGCGCACGCTTCGCAACGTCTGAAAGCGGCAGCGAACGGTCGAGCGACAAGGCAATGTTCTCAGCGGCAGTAAGCGAGTCGAACAGCGAAAAATGCTGAAAAACCATGCCTATACCAAGTTTTCTTGCGGTGGCCGGTTCGTCTATCGTGACAGGTTGCCCCTTCCAGACGATTTCGCCTTCAAGTGGCTGCAACGCGCCGAACAACATTTTCACAAAGGTGGATTTTCCGGCACCGTTTTCACCCAGAAGCGCGTGAATTTCGCCTTCCCCGATGGTGAGATCGACACCATCGCAGGCCCGCAGCTGACCAAATACTTTCGTGAGCCGGCGGACATCCAGAAGAGGCCGGTCGGTTAAAGGCGCTGTCATTGTTCCCCAAAATTATATTTTTGAGCGACCTTATCCAGCAACTCTGCTCTTGAAAAGCCCAAAAGCAAGCAGCGGTGGACATATACACACTGCTGCAATCATCAGCCCGATCATGGAAGCAGAATGGTGGTTCCCGTCGTCTTGCGGGCTTCCAGATCCTCATGCGCCTTGCCCGCATCCTTGAGCGCATAGGTCTGGTTGATCTCGATCTTGACGGCTCTGCTTCCGACCACGTCGAAAAGCTCTGCTGCCGTCTTTTCGAGGTCCGCCCGCTTGGCGATATAATTGAACAGCGTAGGACGCGTGGCAAAGAGCGAACCCTTCTGCGCCAGAATGCCGAGATCAAACGGCGGAATGACACCCGATGACTGGCCAAAGCAGGCAAACATGCCAAGCGGCTTCAACACGTCGAGCGAGCCCATATAGGTATCGCGCCCAACAGAATCATAGACAACGTCGACACCCGCTCCGCCCGTCAGTTCCTTCACCTTTTCGGCAAAGTTCTCGGTGCGGTAATTGATGACATGGTCGTAGCCATGCTTTCTGGCCAGCGCGATCTTTTCTTCCGATCCCGCCGTACCGATGACGGTGGCGCCAAGATGCTTCGCCCATTGTCCGGCAATCAAGCCTACACCGCCAGCAGCGGCATGAAACAGGATCGTCTGCCCCGGCTCCACCTTGAATGTACGCCGCAGAAGATATTGCGCCGTCATGCCTTTCAGCATCATGGAGGCGGCGGTTTTCAGATCGACATTATCCGGAACCTTGACCAGCCGGTCCGCTGGCAGAATGCGCTCGTCTGCATAGGAGCCCGGTGTCGCCACATAGGCAACACGGTCACCGACACGAACACCCTTAACACCCGGACCGACAGCAATGACTGTGCCCGCGCCTTCATTGCCGGGCGTGAAAGGCATCTGGGCTGCCTTGTAAAGCCCGGTGCGGAAATAAACGTCGATGAAGTTCAGACCGACGGCTTCATGGCGCACTTTTGCCTCGCCCGGACCGGGTTCGCCTATCTCGATCTGTTCATACTTCATGACTTCCGGCCCACCGGTCTGATGGACGCGAATGGCATTGATCATCATGCTTCTCCACTCTTCTTTGCGGCAGCGGCTTTCTCAGCCGCGATGACGGTCGCAGTCCGTCCCAATCCTGGGAAAAACTGCATGACAGCGCCGATGAAGTAGATGTAGAGGCCCGTCACGGAAATACCGACGCGAACCCACAGCGGCGCGTCCAGAGTATAATAGAGCGCAGCCGCGCCAAAGGCACACCAGAGCAGGAAAACCGTCAGATTAAGCGGTCGCAGGCGCACAACGCGCACTGGATGCAGGAAATTGATCGGCAGGAACGACAGGATTGCCGATACGACAACGGTTGCGAAAGCGACCCACTCGCCCGGTTTGACGATGAAAAGCGTAAAGACCACCATGTTCCAGACGACCGGGAACCCCTTGAAGAAGTTCTCCTTCGTCTTCATGCCGGTATCGGCATAATAGATCGCGCTCGAAACCACGATGATCGCGCCGGATATGAAGGACAGATAAGTCCCCATAAACCCGCTTTGATAAAGCGCGAAAGCCGGTATCAGAACATAGGTGACATAGTCGATGATGTTGTCGAGAAGCTCGCCAGACCAGTTCGGCAGAACATATTTGACTTCAAGCTTGCGCGCGATGGGGCCATCGATGCCGTCGACGAAAAGCGCCAGCCCCAGCCACCACCACATCGCCGTATAGCGCCCATCACTGGCCGCCACGATGGAAAGGAACGCCAGAAACGAACCCGATGCCGTCAGAAGATGAACCGAAAACGCCTTGGCTTGCGGCGCGGTGACTTTTTTGGCTTTGAGTTTTCCGGTCAGTTTGGTTTTCACGCCGTCCGCCATTTCAGTTTGTCGCCGCGCATATCCCGCCCAAGACATTCCCCGCATCGGCTCAAAAATCGGAATCGCTTTTTGAAAAGCACGATGCGTAGATTCAACAAGTTAGAGCGTCCTTTGTGCGTCCGCAAGGACGCACGGCGCTCTAAGGCAGCGAGTAAATTTCATCAAACGGGGAACGCGTACACCAAACAAACTGACGTCCCCAACCCTCAAGATCGTTGAATAGCTTCTCCCCCAGGAAAAGCCATGATCCTGCAAGCAGCTTTCCCTGAATAAGCACAAAAGAGCAAGTAAGGCGTGAGGCAAATCCGCCATAATCCCACGGAAGAATGGTCTTTTGCCTGCAATTCGGTTTAAGTGCAGCTCAAACGCATCCGTCTGGAATCATCAGACAATGCGATATGCATAGCGAACGGTCACGAGGTCTGCACTGTCGGACCAGGGATGAAACACGATGAACGATCTTGTTGTGAACAAGCCTCTCACTGACATTGTCATCAGCGGCAGCGGGCCTGCCGGGATGATGGCAGCGCTGGCGCTTGGCGCAAAAGGCTATCGCACCGTGTTGCTTGGACCGGAGACCGATAAGGGTGACCGCCGCACCACCGCACTCATGATGCCCGCCATCAGACTACTGGAGGGACTGGGCGTCTGGTCGGATATCGAGCCGGAAGCAGCCCCCCTCGCTTCCATGCGCATTGTCGACGCAACGCGGCGCCTCGTGAGAAGCCCTGTCGTCACCTTCCGTGCGGGCGAAATCGATGAGACTGCGTTCGGCTACAATATCCCCAATGCCGTTTTGAACGAGAAGCTGGCTGAAGCCGTTTCCCGCAATCCGAATATCCAGCGCATCAATGCCTCCGTCATCGAGTACCGCCACAATGGTGACCACGTAACCATCACGCTTTCGGGTGGCGACACATTGCATACGCGGCTGGTCGTGGCTGCCGACGGGCGCAATTCGATGGCCCGCGAAGCGGCAGGCATCCGCACACGCCGCTGGAGCTATCCGCAAACAGCCGTCGTGCTTTCCTTCTCGCATAGCGTCGACCACGAGAATATTTCGTCGGAGTTCCACACCGAAGAAGGCCCTTTCACTCAAGTGCCGTTGAAAGGCAAACGCTCAAGCCTCGTCTGGGTGGTCAATCCCGGTCGCGCCGAAGCACTGCTTGCGCTTGACGAAGCCACGCTCGCTCAGCGCATCGAAGACATGATGCAGTCCATGCTGGGCAAGATTAACCTCGAGATCAAGCCGCAAGCCTGGCCCCTTTCCGGCCTCGTGCCCCATGTCTTTGCAGCCAAGCGCACGATCCTGATTGGTGAAGCCGCGCATGTGTTTCCACCGATTGGCGCACAAGGCCTCAATCTGGGTTCCCGCGATGTCGAAACGCTGGTCAAGGCTATCGAAAGCGATCCTGTCGACCCGGGCTCAGATCGGGTCATTCGCGCCTATGACCGCGCAAGACGTCCGGATATTCTAGCCCGCACCGGCTCTGTCGATGCGCTCAATCGTTCGCTTCTCTCCGGCATGCTTCCGGCGCAGATCGCGCGTGGAGTGGGATTGGAAATGCTTCGCTCATTCGCACCGCTACGCGCATTCTTCATGCGTGAGGGGCTTCGTCCTGGCAGCGGTTTCTCGCATCTGCTACCGAAACTGCCAAGCCTTCCACACCGAAGCGACGGCAAACGTTCCAGCTAACTTGATTTTCGGACCATCCGAGACATCGAACAGACAGAATTGCCGGTTGCCGCCGACTTTAATTTGTCACGCGGTGAACTACATAGTGTTGCATGGGTATGACACAGATAAAGCACGCGAAATTTCAGATCGGTCAGGTCGTCAAGCACCGGCTATTCCCCTTCCGCGGGGTTATCTTTGACGTAGACCCCGAATTTGCAAATACGGAGGAATGGTATGAGTCCATTCCGGAAGAAGCGCGCCCGCATCGCGACCAGCCGTTTTACCATCTGCTCGCGGAAAACGCGGAATCCGAATATGTCGCCTATGTATCGGAGCAGAACCTGGTGCCGGATTTAAGCGGCGAGCCTTTGCGCCATCCTCAGATCGAGGAGATGTTTGATCGACAGGACAATGGTTCCTATCGCGTAAAGTCGCAACATTCTAACTAATATAGCACTATCTTCTAAAGTGATGGTTCAAAAAAGGGGCGCTCAAAGCGCCCCTTTTTCATAACACACTGGACAGACAGCAATTTAGTTCGCTGCGCCTTTTGCCTTGTCCTGTTCAGCCTTCATCTTGGCTTCGAAATCCTTCTGGCGCTTCTGGACGGCGTCCTGAAGTTCCTTCTGGCGTTCTTCCAGTTCCGACTGCTTGAGAGCCGGGCCGGTCAGAGCGCCAGAGAAGCCGGTGAGTGCAACCGGAATCGGGTTCGGCTTGTTCTGATAGTTGACCGAAGTCAGGGTTAGCTTGCCGCCCTTCTTGAGCGCATTAATGAGATCGTCGGTCAGCGGAGCTTCTGCGATGCAGCGATCCGGGAAGCAGATGCCGTATTCAAGCTTGACCGGCTTGTTGTTGTCGATCTGGAGGCCGACGCCGGCAGGAATCAGACGACCAATAGGAACGGTCACCTGAAAGATCTTGCGGTTGATCTTGCCTTTGATCTCGATGAGGTTGACGGCAGTCAGGAGCTGGCCAGAATCCGCGGTGACGATGTTCTGCGTGTTGCAGATGTCATTGTCTTCCTGCTTCGAGCAAACCTTGAACCAGCCCTGTGGCGGCTGCTGTGCCGATGCAGGCATCGTCGCGGAGGCAAGCAGGGCGAACGCGCCAGCAATGGCAGATGCGGCAGCGATTGTCTTAGTGCTGGACATGATCAACAGGTTCCTTTCAACGCTCTGATCTATAGTTCCCGTTCTGTATTATAAGTCAGCGATAGACCGTCACTGGTTTTAAAATGCGGCAACAGCGTGACCTTGGGGATTTTAGCCCCCATCCGGACCCTTGCGGGCCCCAATCCGGAGCCGTGTTACAACGACTAGGGGTATGAATCCAGATGAGTTTCGACATTCCATGCCCGGAATCCGCCAAAATCTTTATTTTAGCCCCTACTGTCGCGTGACGGACACGCCCTAATTCCGCACTTAATGTACGATCATGCTAGTTTTCGGTTCCGAATCGACGCCTCCCGGCGCCGACCATCAAACTTATTTACAATGGACGATTGAAGTTGAACGGATTGATTGCCTTTCTCCGCAAAGTGGTTCTTGCGAGCCTTACCGGAGCTGTCGTCGGCGTGCTGCCGGCGCAGGCGATAGCCGAAGCACAGCCGGACTATGCGCTCTCCATGCATGGAGATGTGGCGCTGCCGGCTGACTTCACCCATTTCCCCTATGCAAATGCCGACGCCCCGAAGGGCGGCGCCATCACAATGGGCGTTGTCGGCACTTTCGACAGTCTCAACCCATTTGTTCTGAAAAGCATGCGTACGACAGCGCGCGGCCTGTTCGGGGATGTCGACCTCGGAAATCTGGTTTACGAAACGCTCATGCAGCGCTCGCGGGACGAACCCTTTACCCTTTACGGCCTGCTTGCTGAAAAGGTTGCGGTTGACCCGGACCGCAAATGGGTCGAATTCACCCTGAACCCGAAAGCGAAATGGTCGGACGACCAGCCGGTGACGGTAGATGACGTTCTCTTCACCTACGATATCCTGACGGAAAAGGGACGCCCTCCCTACAACAACCGGATGAGTCGGGTCGAGAAGATCGAAAAGACGGGGGAGCGCTCTGTTCGCTTCACCTTCAACGACAAGTCGGATCGCGAATTTCCGATGCTGATTGCCTCATCGATGCCGGTGCTGCCAAAGCAC
>Ga0209369_1000070_pt1 | contig 247068 bp, 226 predicted proteins | sample EBPBio142010_DNA_FD_185865 | JGI IMG/M metagenome (GOLD analysis project Ga0209369, IMG submission 185865) | Wastewater treatment Type I Accumulibacter community from EBPR Bioreactor in Madison, WI, USA - Reactor 1_10/4/2010_ DNA (SPAdes)... | ecosystem: Engineered > Bioreactor > EBPR >... | reverse complement strand
CCGGAAGCTAAGCCCTTCAGCGCCGATGGTACTGCACTGGTGACGGTGTGGGAGAGTAGGACGCAGCCGGACAACCATTACCGAAGAGGGCCCACCATGATTGGTGGGCCCTCTTCCGCATTCCCCGGCACATTGTCGATGAGCTCGTGCGACGCCAGGCAGTGGCTGTGTCCGCAGGGGCGAGGAAGGTCCGTAGACTTGGTCGGCGCGCGACGCGGTGTCAGCACAGTGAGCGGGCGTCATGTGCGGAGTGCGTGGCACACGAGGTCGGCCGGTGACAGCAGTCAACGCGCGGCCACGAACAACAGGAGATGATGGCGTGACCGAGGACAGCAACATCGAGCGCCCGGAGGGCGAGCCCTCGCGGGACGGTGTGTCGGAACCTCGGCGTGACCAGAGCCGACCCCCTCGGTCATCGTCCTACGACAGGGCGCCCCGCCAGGGTGGTGCGCCCAGCCGCGGCGGGGCTGACCGTCGAGGTGGGTCGCGCAGTGGTGAAGACCGTCGCACCGGCGGCCATCGGGGCGCTGGTCCCGACCGTCGCCGTGACGATCGCAGTGGTTCCGGGGCGCGTCCGCAAGGCCGTGATGGGCGCGACACCGGTCGTGAGGGGAAGCCCGCTCGAGCGGGCGAGCGCGATGACCGTGGTGGGAGCCGACTCGCACCCAAGGGCCCCCGGCTGCCCGAGCCCCGCATTCCGGACGAGGTGACGGGCAAGGAACTCGACCGTGCTGTGCACCAGCAGTTGCGCACCCTGTCCAAGGAGAACGCGGAGGGGGTGGCCCAGCACCTCGTCATGGTTGCTGCAACGCTCGAGGCTGACAACCTCGAAGCGGCCCTGGCCCATGCCGAGACGGCCGTGCGGCGTGCTGGGCGCGTGCCGGCAGCCCGCGAGGCGCTCGGCATGGTGGCCTACAGGCTCGGTGACTTCGCGCGCGCCCTGACCGAGTTCCGGACGGTGCGCCGTCTCAGTGGTTCCAGCCACCTGCTGCCGCTGATGGTGGACTGCGAGCGCGGGCTGGGCCGGCACTCGCGTGCCCTTGAGCTGGCAGCCACGCCCGAAGCCCGCACGCTCACCGAGGACGAGCGGCAGGAGTTGGCGATCGTGGTGTCGGGTATCCGGCGAGACCTCGGCCAGGATGACGCGGCACTGGTGGCGCTCCAGATCCCTGCGCTGCGCCGTGCTGCGGGTCCGTCCGTGTGCCGGCTCCACTACGCCTACGCCGACGTCCTTCTCGGACTCGGCCGCGACGAGGAGGCGCGCGCCTGGTTCCTCAAGGCCGTCGAGGGAGACGTCGACGCGGTGACGGATGCCGTGGAGCGACTCGAGGAGCTCGACGGGATCGTCGTCGACCTCGGTGAGGACGACGAGGACGACTGTGCTGAGCTCTCCGAGGTGACGGCTGTCGCTCCGGAGGACGTGTGAGCGGGCCGCAGACCCTGGCTGCGCGCTACGCCGCCATCGTCTGTGACCTCGACGGGGTCGTCTACCGGGGCCCGACGGCGGTCCCGCATGCGATCGAGGCCCTGACGAGCAGCAACCTCCCCGTCATCTACGCCACGAACAACGCGTCGCGCACTCCTGAGGACGTCGCCGCTCACCTGCGCGACCTGGGCCTGGACTGTGAGCCCGGTGACGTCGCAACCAGCTCGCAGGCCGGCGCACGGCTGGTGGCGGACAACGTGCCCCCATCCAGCAGAGTCCTCGCCGTGGGCGGCCCGGGAGTGTCTGCCGCACTGGTCCAGGTCGGACTGGTCCCGGTCGTTCCGGCCGACGGACTCGGGCACGACGTCGTGGCCGCGCTTCAGGGGTACGGCGCAGGGGTCACTGCGTCAGACCTCGCGGAGGTTGCCTACGCCGTGCAGGCCGGCGCGACCTGGGTGGCGACGAACACCGATGCGACACTCCCGACCAACCGTGGTGTCGCACCGGGGAACGGCTCGCTCATCGGCGCGGTGCAGTGTGCGGTCGGTCACGCTCCGGACATGGTCGCCGGCAAGCCGTCAGCGCCGCTGTATCTCATGTGCGCCGACCGGCTGGCGATTCCGGCAGAGCGTGTCCTGGCGGTCGGTGACCGGCTCGACACCGACATCGAGGGGGCCGTCGCCGCGGGCATGGACTCCCTGCTCGTCCTGACCGGTGTCCACGATCTCGCTGCCTGCCTCGAGGCGCCACCCCACCGGCGCCCCACCTGGGTCGCGCCCGACCTGCGCGCCCTGAACGTGGACCCGGACACAGAGGGTGATTGGCTCCACGCATTGTCACGAGCAGTGGTCGCCGTCCACCGGGCACGGGACGCTGGAAGCCCTGCCTCGGACATCGCCGCACTGAGTGAGTCGGCCGAGTCCGTGCTCGCAGCGGTCCGCTTTCGGTAGCGTGGGCGGCAGCGGGTGGCCGACGGGGCTGCCAGATCGAGGAGGATCCATGGCCAAGAACTCCATCCAGGGCTACGTCGAACTCGCCTCCGGGCTGGGTGACCTCACCCGAAGCCGGGCGAAGGAGGCGGCTCAGGAGATCATCGCTCTCGCCAGCCAGGACACCTCGCGCAAGAAGCTCGCCAAGCAGGCCAGTGCGCTGGCAGACGACCTGCTCAAGGCGGCCGAGGCCAACCGCAAGCAGATCGTGCGCCTCGTGCGGCGCGAGGTCGACTCCGCCGTCGGCAAGCTCGACGTCGACCGCCTCACCCGTGAGGTCCAGGGACTGGGCGCAACGGTGGCTACCCTGGCCTCCCAGGTGGAGGAGCTGGCCCGAAGCGCCGCCTCCGTCGAGATCCGCGGTGCGGCAACCGTGGTCTCCGACATCGTCGAGGTCGCCCCTGAGCCGGTGAAGGCCGCGGCGAAGAAGGCTCCCGCACGGGTGGCAAAGAAGGCGCCAGCGAAGAAGGCCACCACGAAGGCGGCTCCCGCCAAGGCTCCGGCTGCCAAGGCGCCGGCGAAGAAGGCCGCCACGAAGGCGGCTCCGGCGAAGAAGGCGAGCGCCACCACGGCGAAGGCGGCCGCTAAGGCTCCGGCGGCCAAGGCCGCCTCGAAGGCGCCGGCGAGGAGGGCGACCGCAACGACGTCGGGTCCGGCGAAGGCCGCCGCGAAGGCTCCGGCTGCCAAGGCACCCGCGAAGAAGGCTGCCACGACGTCGGCTACCGCCAAGGCGGCCGCGAAGGCGCCGGCGAAGAAGGCCGCCACGAAGTCTGCACCGGCTGCGAAGAGCACGGCATCAAGTGACTCGCCCGCGACGCAGGCTCCGTCGGCACCGGCATCCGGCAGCACTCCCGCGAGTGACGCGTGAGGTTGCCGGACATCGACGACGCAGCACAGCAGGACCAGCAGGCCGGGCCGCCGGAAACCGGCGACATCGTCATCGACGCTGCACTGCGCGATCTCGCGAACACCCCGGCGGGTGACCTCGACGGTCAGCTCCAGGCCGGTGAGGCCGTCCACCGCACCCTGCAGGGGCGGCTCGCCGACCTCGGCGGCTGACATCGCACGTCTGGACGCCGAGCTCGTACGGCGGGGGCTGGCACGCTCTCGGGGGGAGGCGCAGGAGTTCGTCAGGGCCGGACAGGTCACGATCGGTGGCTCGGTGGCGACCAAGCCGTCGCTGCCCGTGGCCGACGACGACGTCCTCCTGGTCGAGGTCGCCGGCCCCCGTTGGGTGGGCAGGGCTGCCCACAAGCTCGACGCGGCGCTGCAGGAATGGGGACCCGTCGGCCTCACCGTGAAGGGGCGTCGGTGTGTCGACGTGGGTGCCTCCACCGGGGGCTTCACCCAGGTGCTGCTCGCCGCCGACGCAGCGCATGTCGCTGCCGTCGACGTCGGACGAGGGCAGCTCGTGCCCGACGTGGCGAGCGACCCACGCGTCACCGAGCACAGCGGGACGACGATCCGCGGACTTCAGCCGGAGACCATCGGCGGCTCCGCGGATGTCGTCGTGGCCGACCTGTCCTTCATCTCGTTGACCCTCGTGCTCGCCGACCTCGCTCGACTGATGGGCGAGCGAGGTGACCTCGTCGTGCTCGTGAAGCCACAGTTCGAGGTCGGGCGGGGCCGGCTGAACCGGCAGGGCGTGGTGACAGACCCGCGCGAGCGGACGGCGGCCCTCCAGCGGGTCGTCGAGTCGACCCTCGACGCGGGGCTGTTCGTGCACGGCATCCGCGAGAGCCCGATCGCGGGCACCACCGGCAACATCGAGTACCTCCTGTGGGCCCGGTCGGACCCGTCGGACACAATGAGCGCTGACCGGGTCCGCGACATCGTTCGCGAGATCACCACCGAGGCGCGCGGAGGATGAGCATGACGAGCACCCCGTCACGTCGCATCCTGCTCGTCACGCACCTCTGGCGGACTGACGCCCAGGAACTCGCAGCCGGGGTGGCCACCCGGCTCATCGCCGCCGGCGTGGGGGTGAGCGCGTCCAGGGACGAGCTCGTCGACACCCCACTGGCGCGGGTGCCGGGCGTGCTCGGCGTCGACACCGACACCGACGAATCGGCAGCAGCCGGCTGTGAACTGGTCTGCGTCCTCGGTGGGGACGGCACGATCCTGCGGGGGGCCGAGCTGTCCCGCGGGTCAGGCGTCCCGCTTCTCGGGGTCAACCTCGGGCACGTGGGCTTCCTCGCCGAAGCCGAGCGTGAGGACCTCGACGCGACCGTGGAACGCATCGTGGCTCGTGAGTACCACGTGGAGGAGCGCACGACCCTCGAGGTGCGCGCGGAGGAGGACGGCAGGACGGTCTTCCAGTCGTGGGCGCTCAACGAGGTCACGGTCGAGAAGGCGTCTCGGGAGCGGATGCTCGAGCTGACCGTCGAGATCGACGGGCGCCCGCTGTCGACGTGGGGCTGCGACGGGGTCGTCATGGCCACCCCGACCGGGTCCACGGCGTACGCGTTCTCGGCGGGTGGCCCCGTGGTCTGGCCCGATGTCGAAGCCCTGCTGCTCGTGCCGATCAGTGCGCACGCCCTGTTCGCGCGCCCCGTGGTCGTCGGCCCGCAGTCGCGCTTCGTCGTCGAGGTGCTCGCGCAGACCGACGCCCACGGGGTGGTGTGGTGCGACGGGCGCCGGGCGGTCGGCCTCCCCCCGGGCGCGCGGATCCACGTGCGCCGTTCCGATGAACCGGTTCGCCTGGCCCGCCTGAACTCCGGGGGCTTCACCGACCGACTCGTCGAGAAGTTCGACCTCCCCGTCGAGGGGTGGCGCGGTGCCGCCCGCCGCCAGGTGGCCCAGGGGGACGGCTCACCGTGATCGAGGAGATCCGCATCCGCGACCTCGGTGTCATCGACGAAGCAGTGCTCCCGCTGCACCCCGGGCTGACCGTGCTGACGGGGGAGACGGGCGCGGGGAAGACCATGGTCGTCACCGGGCTGGGCCTGCTCCTCGGCGGCCGCGGAGACTCTGCCCTGGTCCGCGCCGGTGCCGACCGCGTCGTCGTCGAAGGGGTGCTGTCCCTGCCCGAGGGCCACCGGGCGCTGGGCCGGGCCGCGGATGCCGGGGCGGACGTTCGCGACGGCCTCGTCCTCGTGCGCTCGGTCGCGTCGGACGGCAGGTCCCGGGCACACGTCGGTGGTCGGGCCGCGCCCGTCGGACTGCTGGCCGAGCTCGCCGAGCACCTCGTCGCCGTCCACGGGCAGGCCGACCAGTGGCGGCTGCGCCGCGCGGACCAGCACCGTGAGGTCCTCGACGGCTTCGGCGGGGGCGACGTCGCGACGGCCCTCACCGACTACCGGGCGGTCCACGGCGAGCTGATCGGGGCCGAGGCCGAGCTGGGCGACCTGCGCGCCGCGGCCGCCGCCCGTGCGCGCGAGGCCGAGACCCTGCGGGTCGGGCTCGAGCGCATCGAGGCCCTGGATCCCCAACCGGGCGAGGACGACGCCCTGCGCGTGGAGTCGCAGCGGCTCGGCCACGCCGAGGAGCTGCGCGACGGTGCCGGTGCGGCGCACGACGCGCTCACCGGCGGCGACGACGCCGGCGGTCCCGCGAACCCGGGCGTCCTGGGGGCGCTCGCGACGGCATCGGCGCGCCTCGACCAGGTCAGCGCCAGCGATCCGGCCCTGGCCGAGATCGGCACCCGGGTCGACGAGCTGCGCTACCTCGCCGCTGACGTCGCGGCCGACCTCGGCTCCTACCTCGCCGACGCCGACATCGACCCGGCCCGGCTCGAGCAGGTCGAGTCGCGCAGAGCCGCACTGTCCGAACTGACCCGCCTCTACGGGCCAGGCGTCGACGACGTACTCGCCTGGGCGCGTGACGCAGCCGTGCGGGTAGCCGAGCTGGAGTCGACCACCGATCGCATCGACGAGCTCGCCGCGCGCGTCGAGGTGCTCACCGCCGAGCGTGAGCGGGCTGCCGCCACCCTCACGGCGCGCCGCACCGCCGCTGCATCCACCCTCGGGGACCGCATCACCGAGGAGCTCACGCACCTGGCCATGGGGTCCGCCACCGTGACCGTGGACGTCGCGGATGCCGGTCGCTTCGGCGCCGAGGGGCGCGACGACGTGGAGATCCGGCTCGCGTCCGGGTCGGGCACGGCACCGCGATCGGTGACCAAGGCGGCATCCGGTGGTGAGCTCTCCCGGGTGATGCTCGCCCTCGAGGTCGCCACGGCGACCGAGACCGCCAGCGTCCCGACGTTCGTCTTCGACGAGGTCGACGCCGGGGTCGGTGGGCGTGCCGCCCTCGATGTCGGGGCCCGGCTGGCCGCTCTGGCCCGCCACGCCCAGGTGATCGTCGTGACGCACCTGGCGCAGGTGGCGGCCCACGCCGATCGACACCTCGTCGTCGAGCGCTCGGACGACGGCCACGTGACCCGCAGCGGCGTGCACGAGGTCACGGGGGAGGACCGCGTGGCCGAACTCGCGCGCATGCTGGGTGGCTCGGGCACCGACGCCGCCCTGGAGCACGCCCGAGACCTGATGGCTCGCGCTCGCGGCTAGCGTCACGTGGCACGATGGTGCCGATGTCGATTCGCCTACCCTCCCGCCGTGGCCGTGGTCCCCTCCCGGGGCTGACCGGCCCTGCTCGAGTGGACCGTCGCACGAAGAACCTGACCAAGCGGCTTCGGCCCGGTGACATCGCCGTGATCGACCACGAGGACCTCGACCGGGTGAGCGCCGAGGCCCTCGTCGCCTGTCGCCCCGCCGCCGTCGTGAACGCCGCTGCGTCGATCTCGGGCAAGTACCCCAACCTCGGCCCGGAGATCCTCGTGGCGGCCGGCATCCCGTTGATCGACAGCGCCGGCCCGGACGCGATGCAGATCAAGGACGGGGTGCTGCTCACCATCGATGGTGGCGACCTGATCGCCGACGAGCGCACCATCGTCACCGGGGAGCGGCTCGACGCAGAAGCCGTCCAGGCGATGATGGCCGTCGCCCGCGCCGGGATGTCCGACCAGCTCGAGGCCTTCGCCGAGAACACGATGGACTATCTGCGCCAGGAGCGTGACCTGCTCTTCGACGGCGTCGGGGTCCCCGACATCACCACCGAGCTCGAGGGCCGGCACGTCCTCATCGTCGTGCGCGGCTACCACTACAAGGAGGATCTGCAGATCCTTCGCCACTACATCCGTGAGTACAAGCCGATCCTCATCGGGGTCGACGGCGGTGCCGACGCCCTCATCGAGGCCAGGCACAAGCCCGACCTCATCGTCGGCGACATGGACTCGGTGTCCGACGACGCCCTGCGCAGCGGCGCCGAGGTCGTGGTGCACGCCTACCGCGACGGCAAGGCGCCCGGGCTCGAGCGGGTGCGCTCGCTCGGCGTCGAGCCGGTGGTCTTCCCGGCGACCGGGACCAGCGAGGACGTCGCCATGCTGCTCGCCGACGACAAGGGCGCCCAGCTCATCGTCGCCGTCGGCACCCACGTCACGCTCGTGGAGTTCCTCGACAAGGGCCGCAAGGGCATGGCCAGCACCTTCCTCACCCGGCTGCGGGTGGGGAGCAAGCTCGTCGACGCCAAGGGGGTCAGCCAGCTCTACCGGTCCCGGATCTCCCTCTGGAGCCTTTTCCTCATGCTGGCCGTGGGCCTGCTCGCGCTCGCAGCCGCGCTGTGGTCCACCGACGGCGGCCGCGCGCTCATCCAGGTCTTCGGTGCACGCCTCGACGACCTCTGGTCGTCCATCCAAGGAGTTTTCTAGGTGATCGACTTCCGCTACCACCTCGTCTCCATCGTCTCGATCTTCCTCGCGCTCGCGGTGGGGATCGTGCTCGGTGCCGGCCCGCTCCAGGGCGAGCTCGGGGACACCTTGACCAACGAGGTCGCCGGCCTGCGGGAGGACAAGGCCCAGCTCAACGCACAACTGTCCGACGCGACCGCCGAGATCGATGCCCGCGAGGACTACATCGGTGAGACCAACCCCGCCATCCTGGCCGACAGCCTGGACGGCCAGCGGGTGGCCGTCGTCGTGCTGCCCGGCACGGACACCGCGCTCGTCGAGTCCACCGCGACGAGCCTGGCCTCCTCCGGCGCGGCTGTCGTCTCGACCACCACCATCGGCCAGAACTGGGTCAGCACCGACGAGGCGGTCGTGACGGCTCGCGACGCCGCGGTGCGTGACGCCGCTGCCGGTGCCGGCATCGACGTCAGCGACACCGGGTCGGTGTCGGCGAGGGACGTGCTGCTCGCAGCACTGCTCAGCACATCCGCCCGCACCCTGCCCAACACCATCGACGCACAGCAGGCCAGGTCTGCCCTGGCCACGCTCGCGTCGGCAGACCTCATCGAGGTCGCTGGTGAGGACGTGCAGATCGCCGACCTCGTCGTCGTGGTCGCCGGGACGATCACCGAGGGAAATCCTGCTGCCCAGCAGGCCGCCGCCGACCGGTGGGTCGACCTCGTCATCGCCCTGGACGCGCGATCGGCAGGTCTGGTCACCGCTGGCGCGACGACCACGGCCACGGACGCCATCGACGTGGTGGCCAGCATCCGCAACGACGCGACGGCCACCGAGGGCGTGTCCACGGTGGACAACGGCGGGTCGACGCTCGGCCAGGCCAGCATCGTGCACGCCCTGGTCGAGCAGCGTGCTGGCGAGGTCGGGCAGTACGGCTTCGCCGAGGGTGCTGACGCCCCGTTCGCTCCCGTCCCGGCGCCGTGATCGCTCGCACCGCCGCCATCGGCGGCCTGGCCGCGGGGGCGGCCCACGGTGCCTTCCGGTTCCTCACCAGCGCGGTGACGTCCCGCCGGTGGGCGCGCACGAACCATGCGGGGCACGACGTCACCCTCCTCGAGGGCCCGGCCTACGTCGTCGGGGCAACGGTGGGGGCCGCCGCAGGTGCCCTCACGGCGGGCCCTGCGGGCGTGGTGGCAGCCATCGGCTCCGGTGCGTTCGGCGCGTTGGACGACCTGGGCGGCGACGGCTCGAGCAAGGGCCTCAAGGGGCACCTCGGGGCTGCCGCCCGTGGCCAGATCACGACGGGCTTCATCAAGATCGTGGGGATCGGGGCCACCGGTGTGGCTGCCGCGATCCTCGCCGACCGTTCGCGCCACGACGTCGATGCCGTGGACGCTCTCGTCGGTGGAGCCGTCATCGCCGGATCTGCCAACCTCGCGAACCTGCTCGACCTGCGGCCGGGGCGCGCTCTGAAGGTGACCCTGCTCGCCGCCCTGCCGCTGATGGTGCGTCGTGGTCCGGGCGCCTCCGCCGCAACTGCTGCTGCGGGGGCGGCTCTCGGCGTGATCGGTCCCGATCTGGCGGGGACGGCCATGCTCGGGGACACCGGCGCCAACGCCGCCGGGGCACTGGTCGGAACGGCTCTGGTCGAGGCCACCGGTCGACGGGGACGGGTGGCTGCACTGGTGGTGCTGGCTGGCCTGACCCTGGCCTCGGAGCGGGTGAGCTTCACCAAGGTCATCGAGTCGACGCCCGGCCTGCGTGAGTTCGACGCCTGGGGCCGGCCGGCGCGATGACGGGACGCCGCTTCGCCTCAGGCATCGCCGGGGCCGCCGGGCTGATCGCCGTCACCACCCTGCTCGCCCGTGTCGTCGGCTTCGGCCGCATCCTGGTGTTCGCGGATGCCGTGCGCGCCGGCGGAGTGGGCGGCATCTACTCCAGCGTCAACGCCCTGCCCAACGTCATGTTCGAGGTGGCCGCCGGTGGTGTGCTGGCCGCCGTCGCGGTGCCGCTCATCGCCCACCGACTCGGGGCGGGGGAGCGTGACCGGGCCGACCAGACGGCATCCGTCCTGCTCTCGTGGGCGATGCTCGTCCTCCTCCCGGTCGCGGCCCTGCTCTGGCTGCTCGCCGGGCCGATCGCCGGCTGGCTCATCAGGTCACCCGACCCGGCCGCCGAGGACGTCGCCGCGACCCTGCTGCGGATCTTCTCCGTGCAGGTGCCGCTCTACGGTCTGGGCATCATCCTCACCGGGTTGCTCCAGGCCCACCGCCGCTTTCTCGCCGCGGCGCTGGCGCCTCTGGTGTCCTCGGTCGTCGTCCTCGTGTCCTACCTCTGGTACGGCTCGATCGTCGACGGCGAGACGGCACCCTCACTCGTGAGCGCCGAGGCCATTCGCGTGCTGGGGTGGGGCACGACGATGGGTGTTGTCGTGCTCTCCGTGCCACTGGTCGTTCCCGCCCTGCGCACCGGTTGGCGCTGGCATCCGGGACTGCGCCTGCCCAGCGACGACGCCCGTCGCCTCCGCGTGCTCGCCGGCGCCGGGATGCTCGCCCTGCTCGCACAGCAGGGGGCTGTGCTCGTCACGATGTGGCTGGCCAACCACACCGGCGACGACGGCACCTTCACCGTGTATCTCTACCTCCAGGCGGTCTACCTGCTGCCGTACGCCGTGCTCGCCGTTCCCGTCGCGACGAGCGCGTTCCCGGCACTGGCCACCGGAACCGGCGCCGGGCAGGACGTCAGCGGGACCCTCGCCCGCTCGCTGCGTGCCGTGCTCGTGCTGACGGGGCTCTCCGTCGGCGTCCTCATCGCCGCGGCCCCGGCCATCGGCCCCTTCTTCGCCATCCTCGACGCGCGCCGCAGTGACGGCGTGGCGAGCACCGCGGCCCTGGCGGCCCTGCCCGGCGCGCTCAATGCCTACGCCCCCGGACTCGTGGGTTTCGGTCTCATCGCGCTGCTGACGCGGGCGTTGTACGTGCGCGGCAAACCCATGGATGCCGCGCTGGCCGCCGCCATCGGCTGGAGCATCGCCGCGCTGCTGCCGCTCGCGGTGCTGGGCAGCGGGCAGGACCCGGGGCTCACCCTGCGGTGGCTGGGCCTGTCCTCGACGATCGGGATGACCGTGGCCGCGGTGGCACTACTGCTCCTGGTGCGGCGAACGTGGGGTCCTGCAGTGACCCAGGGCATCGGTCGAACGACGGGGGCACTCGTCGTCTCGGTCGCGCTCGCGGTCGCCGCTGGCGACGTCGTGACGCGGGGGAGGGCCCTCGACGACCTCGTGGAGACCATGGTCGTCGGGGCGGGCGCGGGGTTGCTGGCCCTGATGATCGGGGTCGTCGCGCTGATGGTCGGGGACCGCGCGATGATGTCGGAAGTCCTCACGCGCGGGAGGGCCAGGCGCCGTGGAAGGGGGCAGGAGTGAAGGTTCTCATGGTGCTCGGGACGAGCGCCGGAGGAGTCGGTGCGCACGTCAAGGGGCTCATCGGGTCCCTCACTGGGCAGGGACACACCGTCGTCGTCGCCTGTCCGCCAGAGGTGGAGGAGCACTTCCACTTCGCCCGGGTGGCGACGACCACGGCATCCCTCGAGGTCGCTGACCGACCGCACCCGACCCGCGACGCCCGAGCCGTGCGCGACCTGGCGCGACTGTCGGCGAAGGCCGACGTCGTGCACGCGCACGGACTGCGGGCTGCCGCCCTCGCGGTGATCGCCACCGCCCGCTCGGGGGTTCCCGTCGTCGCGACCCTGCACAACGCCGCGCCGTCGGGGGCGCTCACGTCGGCGGTCTACGGGGGGCTGGAGCGGGTCGTCGCTCGGGGGAGTGACCTGGTGCTCGGGGTGTCGGCCGACCTCGTCGAGCGCATGCGGCGCCTCGGTGCCCGCCGCACCGGCCTCGCCGTCATCGCGGCACCGCCGCGACGAGAGGCCGAGCGCGACCGGTACGCCGTTCGATCCGAGCTCGGGATCGGCGGACGCACCTCCCTCGGGGTCGTCGTCGCGCGACTGGCGCCCCAGAAGGGGCTGCCGCTGCTCCTGGACGCCCACCACGAGCTCTCGACCCAGGGGCTGGACCTGCTGACCGTCATCGCCGGGGACGGGCCGCTGCGCGAGTCCCTCCAGGCGCGCATCGACGCCGAGAACCTCCCCGTGCGCCTGCTCGGCCACCGCAGCGACGTGCCGGACCTGCTGCGAGCTGCCGACGTCGTCATCTCCAGCGCGGTCTGGGAAGGCCAACCGGTCGGCATCCAGGAAGCCCTGCACGCCGGTGCGGCCGTCGTCGCGACGGATGTCGGGGGAACGGCCGCGGTCACGGGTGGTGCAGCGCTCCTCGTGCCACCGGATGACCCCCTGTCGCTGTCGCGCGCGATTCGTGACGTGGTGCTCCACGGATCGGTGCGTGATGACCTGCGCTCCAAGGCCGTCGAGCGCTCCGGCGAGCTGCCCACCGATGCGGATGCCGTGGCGGCGGCGCTCGGCGCCTACGCGTCAGTGCTCGGGCAGGGGCCCGACGGACGGTGAACCACCGGTCCGAAACGTGGGACCTCGCGACGCGCCGACCCAAGCCGTCCCGCAACCCCCGCGCCATGACGTACCGTTGAATCCCGTGGTGCTTCAGACGACGAAACAGATCTTCGTGACCGGAGGAGTTGCCTCCTCCCTCGGCAAGGGGCTCACGGCCTCCTCCCTCGGTCACCTCCTCCGGGCGCGCGGGCTGCGGGTGACGATGCAGAAGCTCGACCCCTATCTCAACGTCGACCCCGGGACGATGAACCCCTTCCAGCACGGTGAGGTGTTCGTCACCGACGACGGTGCCGAGACCGACCTCGACATCGGCCACTACGAGCGATTCCTCGACGTCGCGCTCAAGGGCAGCGCCAACGTCACGACCGGTCAGGTCTACAACCGGGTCATCCAGCGCGAGCGGCGCGGGGAGTACCTCGGCGACACCGTCCAGGTGATCCCGCACATCACCAACGAGCTCAAGGAGCGGATGCGCGCCCAGGCCGCCGGCTCGCCCGGGGTCTCGGATGCCGACGCACCGGACATCATCATCACCGAGATCGGTGGCACCGTCGGCGACATCGAGTCGCTGCCCTTCCTCGAGGCTGCCCGCCAGGTGCGCCACGACCTGGGCCGGGACAAGGTGTTCTTCCTGCACGTCTCGCTGGTGCCCTACCTCGCCCCGAGCGGTGAGCTGAAGACCAAGCCGACGCAGCACTCGGTCGCCGCCCTGCGCCAGGTCGGCATCCAGCCCGACGCCCTGGTCCTGCGGGCGGACCGCGAGATCCCCGAATCCATCAAGCGCAAGATCAGCCTGATGTGCGACGTCGACACCGAGGCCGTCGCGGCCGCCGTCGACGCCCCCAGCATCTACGACATCCCGAAGGTGTTGCACCGCGAGGGGTTGGACGCCTACGTCATCCGCCGCCTCGGGCTGACCTTCCGCGACGTCGACTGGACGGACTGGGACCTGCTCCTCGAGCGGGTCCACGAGCCCGAGCACGAGGTGACCGTCGCCCTGGTCGGAAAGTACATCGACCTGCCCGACGCCTACCTCTCGGTCACCGAGGCCCTGCGGGCAGGCGGTTTCCACCACGACGCCAAGGTCCAGATCCGGTGGGTCGCCTCCGACACCTGCGACACCGAGGCGGGGGCGCAGCGCGCCCTCGGCGGGGTGGATGCCGTGCTCGTGCCCGGAGGCTTCGGCGTGCGGGGTATCGAGGGCAAGGTCGGCGCGTTGCGCTGGGCCCGCACCCACCTCGTCCCGACGCTCGGGATCTGCCTGGGTCTGCAGTGCATGGTCATCGAGTACGCCCGCGACGTCGCCGGGATCGAGGGCGCGAGCTCGACCGAGTTCGACCCCAAGAGCACGGCTCCGGTCATCGCGACGATGGAGGAGCAGAAGGCGTTCGTCGAGGGTGCCGGCGACCTGGGCGGGACGATGCGGTTGGGTTCGCAGCGGGCTGCGTTGCTCGAGGGATCGGTCGTCGCCGGTGCGTACGGTGCGACGTTCGCCGACGAGCGGCACCGCCACCGCTACGAGGTCAACAACGACTACCGGCAGCAGCTCGAGGACGCCGGGTTGGTGTTCAGCGGCACCCACCCCGAGCTGGGGCTCGTCGAGTTCGTCGAGCTGCCGGCCGACGTGCACCCCTACTACGTCTCGACACAGGCCCACCCCGAGTTCACGTCGCGCCCGACGCGGGCCCACCCGCTGTTCGCCGGTCTCGTCGGCGCGGCGATCGAGGCCCAGCGGGCCTCACGGCTCGTCGAGGTGGAGCGTCCGCGCCACCACGAGGCTGCCGACGCCCATGCCTGACGAGCTGCGTGACCAGCTCGCGTCACTGCCCGTGCGGTCGTGCGTGCGGTCCTTCACGGGCCACGTGTGGAACATCGTCACCGAGGACGTCGACCTCGGTGAGGGCGGGGTCGTGACCCGGGACTTCGTCGACCATCCCGGGGCGGTCGGCATCCTCGCCCTCGATGAGCAGGATCGCGTCGTGCTCGTCCAGCAGTACCGGCACCCGGTCGGTGCCTACGAGTGGGAGCTCCCGGCGGGTCTGCTCGACGTCGACGGAGAGGCACCGCACCTCACGGCGGCGCGCGAGCTCATGGAGGAGGCCGACCTCGAGGCGGCGCAGTGGCACCTGCTCCTCGACCACTACACGAGCAGCGGCGGGTCCAGCGAGTCCGTGCGGGTCTTCCTCGCCCGCGGACTCACCGACGTCCCGGTGGAGTCGCGCCACGCGCGCGACGGGGAGGAACTCGGGATGCCGGTGCGTCGCGTCCCGCTCGACGAGCTCGTGGAGTCCGTCCTCGCCGGCGACGTGCACAACGGCACCCTCATGGTCTCGGCCCTGGCAGCCCAGCGGCTGCGCGAGCGGGGCTGGGTCGGCACGCGCTCGGTCGACGAGCCGTGGCCGACGCGGCCCCGACGCCGCGGATGAGCGAGCGAGCCTTCGGGGACCGGTCGGCGGCGGCGCGGATGCCGTCGGCGGACCGGCGGTGCCCGTGCGGTGGCGTTCCTGCCGGGGCCGCGCTGAGCGCGTGCTGCGGCCCGGTCGTCGCCGGTGAGCTGGCGGCATCCACCGCCGAGGCGCTGATGCGCTCGCGGTACACCGCCTACGTGCTCGGCGACGGTGACCACCTCTTTCGCACGTGGCACCCCCGCACCCGCAGCGACGATGCCGACCCGGACCCGAGGGTTCGCTGGGAGGGGCTCAGCGTGCTCGACGTCGTGGCGGGTGGCCCGCAGGACACCGACGGCATCGTGGAGTTCCGCGCCCGCTGGGTCAGTGCCGACGACGGGCCGGTGCGGCGCGGGCAGCTGCACGAGCGCAGTCGCTTCGAGCGCCGCGCCGGCAGGTGGTTCTACGTCGAAGCCGTCGACAAGGCTTGACGAGACCTGTTCTCCTGCACCGCGCGCTGCCATACTCGGGCATCCCACGAGCCTGGAGGCCGCATGGCCGCGTCACGAACCACCGTCGTCCGAGGGCTGGCCACAGCCGTCGGCATCGTGAGCCTGGTGAGTGTCACCGGGTTGGCCACCGCAGCGCCCGGTGACCCTGGCAAGCCGCGCTTCACCGCGGGCTCCGAGGGCGTGGGGGACAACTACTTCCCCTACTCGGGCAACGGTGGCTACGACGTCTCGCACTACGACCTGGCCATCGACTACACGCCTCCGGCACCCTCGCCGGCCCCCCTGGAAGGCCAGCTCTCGGGAGTTGCGACGATCGACCTCACCGCGACGACCGATCTCGACCGGTTCAACCTCGACCTGCGGGGGATGACGGTCTCGGCGATGACGGTCAACGGCAAGCGCGCCACCGGCATCACGCCACCCGCGCCCGGTGCCGAGGTCGATGGAGCCGCGTACTGGCAGGTGCAGGACGACGCCGAGCGCCGGTGGGAACTCACCGTGCAGCCACGGCCCAAGCTCAAGAAGGGCCAGAGCGTCCGACTCGTCGTCACCTACGGGGGGACCACCACGCGCCCGACCGACATCGAGCAGGCTCCCTACGGCTGGTACACCACCCGGGACGGGGCGATCGTCGTCAGCGAGCCGGACGGCTCGATGACGTGGTACCCCGTGAGTGACCACCCACGCGACAAGGCCACGTACTCGTTCCGGATCACCGTGCCCGAGGGCAAGGTGGCGGTGGCCAACGGGCTTCCGGACGGCCCTCCGGTGACTGCCAACAGGCGCACGACCTGGTCGTGGGATGCCGTGGACGAGCAGGCCAGCTACCTCACGACCGCGTCGGTGGGTGACTTCGAGGTGCTCCCGGTGACGTACTCGGCGAGCGGGGTGCCCATCCACGACTTCGTCGACAGAAAGATCTCCGCGAGCCGGCGCGCCACGACCAACGCCAGCCTGGCCCTGCAGCCCCGGATGATCGACTTCTTCGAGTCGAGGTTCGGCCCCTACCCGTTCAGCGCGTTCGGCTCCAGCGTCGACAACGACAGCGTGGGCTACGCGCTCGAGACGCAGACCCGCCCGGTGTACTCCGGCTCAGCCAGTCAGGGCACCGTGGCGCACGAGCTGGCGCACCAGTGGCTGGGCAACGCCGTCAGCCCGAAGGACTGGAAGCACATCTGGCTCAACGAGGGCTGGGCCACCTACGCGACGTGGCTGTGGAACGAGGAGAACGGCATCCGCACCGCCCAGGCCGCCTTCGACTCCTGGTACGCCCCCGCCCGCACCCCCGCCTACTGGGCGCTGCCGATCGACGATCCGGGCCCGATGGGCCTGTTCGCGGGACAGGTCTACGACCGCGGCGCCGGCACCCTGCACGCCCTGCGGCTCAAGGTCGGCGACGAGGCCTTCTTCGCGGGCGTGCAGACCTGGGTTGAGCGCTACGACGACAGCACCGCGACGACGGCCGACTTCCAGGCCGTCTACGAGGAGGTGTCCGGCCAGGACCTCGACGGGTTCTTCCAGGAGTGGCTCGCCACCCCGGCCAAGCCCAGCTACCCGTAAGCCGAAGGAGCCGGTCGCGCTCACTGGTAGGAGACGAACCACGGTGTCGGGCTGACCTGCGCCATCGTCTGCTCCGGCGTGAGCATCGGCAGGTCCTCGTCCTCGAAGTTCTTCCACCCGAGCCACACCCCATCGGGAAGGTCGCGCCTGAGGCGCTTCCAGGTGGACTGCTTGGCACCCTGACGGCCCTGCCCGTCGGCGTGGACGAGCCACTGGATCTCGTCCAGGGTGGTGTCCAGGCGCTCCCGGTCGGTGATCATCGACGGACGGAACTGGTGGAGGGTGAGCACCTTGGCGGGCAGGTCGTGCTCGCGCACCAGCGCTGCCAGCCAGGCCCCCACGCGGTTGACCTCGTCGACCCCGACCGAGCCGATCTGGCGCAGGTGCTTCTGGTCGGGTTCCAGGCGCCATTCCGGGTCGAGGGCCAACCCGACGGACGGGCGGCGCAGCAGGGGTTCGTAGAACTTCGCCTGGGTGAGGAAGTCGGTGCGCCCGGGTTGCAGGTCGATGACGACGTAGATGCCCGCCTGCTCGGCCGCCTCGACCCAGGGGAGCAGCACCTCGATCGGGGTCCGTCTCGAGTACGAGCCGTCCTCCCCAGCGGCCTGGGACGCCACGCTGGCGATGAGCTCGAACGCCGGGATCACGGGTTCCTTGCTGAGGGCGGTGTACTCCTTCGCCAGCGACCGTGCGCGGCGAACCGCCTGGTCCGGGGGCTGCTCACCGAGCATCCCCAGGGCCTTGGTCTGCGGATGTCCGTAGAGCGCGATCATCCGGCGCCCCGGGAACGGGACGAAGCCACCACCGGGCAGTTCCACCGCGCGACGCACCGTGCGCACCCGCTGGGCAACCCGCTCCGCGGGGCCGAGGTCGGACCCCAGGGCGAGGGTCGGCCCGCTCCCGGCGCGCACCGGCCCCATGGCATCCGGGGTCGCCCGGACGTCGCCGTGCTGCACCGTGACCCGGTCGGCCCCTGCGGCGTCGGCCGTGGCAGCCACGGCTGGCGGGAGGGCACCGCCCGGCCTGAGCAGCACGACGGCTCCGTGGGCCTTCGGGCGTGGGGGCAACCCGGGAAGCGCCGCGACCGCGCCGGCATCCGACCCGTCCACGACCACCAGGCCCGCCGATTCGTCAACGCCCTCGGGCGCGCCGGCACCGACGCGAACCACCGTGCCCACACCGAGCCGGTCCAGCTCTGCGGCCAGACCCGGCCCAGCGACGAGCACCGGGAGTGCGTGGGCGGTGGCCAGTTCGGCCGCGGCCGCGACATCGGTGTCGGCACTCGCCACGACGACGACACCGGCGCGGTCGAGCAGGACACGCGAGGCGGCCAACGCCTGCTCGTGGGGGGAGGCGTCGACGTCGACGACACCGGCACGCTGGTCGGCGGCGACCACGAGGGACGTGGAGCCGGCATCCGGGTCGCCATCATCGCTGCCGCCGCTGCTGTCCGACGTGCAGGCCGTCGTCGTGGCGGCGACCGAGCCGACGACGAGCACGGCGGCCGCGCGCAGAGCGGTGCGGCGGGGGAGGGGCTGGTTCATTGGGGGGGCTCACGGTGGGGGCAGGGAGGCCCTACCACCCTGACACGGCTCGCCGCGGTTTCGGCCGTCGTGCCCACCCGGGATCGGGGGAACCCGTTCTGAGGTCACGCCGGACCTCCGTAGACTGAGGCGGCTCCACCGCACCCCACCCCGACCCGAGAAGGATCCCCCGTGCTCCGCACCCACGAGGCCGGCACCCTGCGTGCCGCCCACACCGGCCAGACCGTCACCCTCACCGGGTGGGTGGCAAAGCGGCGTGATCACGGGGGCGTGGCCTTCATCGACCTCCGCGACGCCAGCGGGGTCGTTCAGGTCGTGGCGCGCGACGAGGTGTTGACCGGTGCCGCCCACGACCTGCGCAGCGAGTACGTCGTCAAGGTCGTCGGTGAGGTCACCGCGCGCGAGGACCGCAACATCAACCCCGACCTGCCGACCGGCGAGGTCGAGGTCGTCGCCGGCGCCATCGAGGTGCTCAACGAGTCGGCGCCGCTGCCCTTCCAGGTCGACGAGCGCGTCACCGTCGGCGAGGAGGCCCGGCTCAAGCACCGCTACCTCGACCTGCGTCGCCCCGGCACCCGCTCGGCCGGTCACGCCATCCGGCTGCGCTCGAAGGTGAGCGCGGCCGCCCGACGCGTGCTCGAGGCCCGCGACTTCGTCGAGATCGAGACCCCGACCCTGACCCGGTCCACGCCAGAGGGTGCCCGCGACTTCCTCGTGCCCGCGCGCCTCGCCCCCGGCTCCTGGTACGCCCTGCCGCAGAGCCCGCAGCTGTTCAAGCAGCTGCTCATGGTGGCCGGGATGGAGCGGTACTACCAGATCGCCCGCTGCTACCGCGACGAGGACTTCCGCGCCGACCGCCAGCCCGAGTTCACCCAGCTCGACATCGAGATGTCCTTCGTCGAGCAGGACGACGTCCTCGAGCTCGGGGAGGCCGTCGTCCGCGAGATCTGGCAGCTCATCGGCGTCGACCTGCCGACGCCGTTCCGCCGGATGACCTACGCCGAGGCGATGCGTCGCTTCGGCTCCGACAAGCCCGACCTGCGCTTCGGCCAGGAGCTCGTCGAGTGCACCGACTACTTCGCGGACACCCCGTTCCGGGTCTTCCAGGCCGAGTACGTCGGCGCGGTGGTCATGCCCGGCGGTGCGAGCCAGCCGCGCAAGCAGCTCGACGCGTGGCAGGAATGGGCCAAGCAGCGCGGCGCCCGCGGCCTGGCCTACGTCCTCGTCCAGGAGGACGGCACGCTCACCGGCCCCGTGGCCAAGAACCTCTCCGAGACCGAGCTCGAGGGCCTCGCCGCGCACGTCGGCGCGCAGCCCGGTGACTGCGTCTTCTTCGCCGCCGGGAGCACCCGCTCCTCGCGGGCCCTGCTCGGCGCCGCCCGCCTCGAGATCGGCAAGCGCTGCGGCCTGATCGACGAGAACGCCTGGGAGTTCCTCTGGGTCCTCGACGCACCGCTCTTCGAGCCGGCGTCCGAGGCGGTCGCCGCGGGTGACGTCGCGGTCGGCTCGGGCGCGTGGACGGCCGTCCACCACGCCTTCACCTCGCCGAAGGCCGAGTTCCTCGACACCTTCGACACCGACCCCGGGCCGGCGCTCGCCTACGCGTACGACATGGTGCTCAACGGCAACGAGCTGGGCGGCGGGTCGATCCGTATCCACCGCCGCGACGTGCAGGAGCGCGTCTTCCAGGTCATGGGCCTGTCGCGTGAGGAGGCCCAGGAGAAGTTCGGCTTCCTCCTCGACGCCTTCGCGTTCGGCGCGCCCCCGCACGGCGGCATCGCCTTCGGCTGGGACCGCATCGTCATGCTGCTCGGCGGCTTCGACAGCATCCGCGACGTCATCGCCTTCCCGAAGTCGGGCGGCGGCTACGACCCGCTCACGGAGGCGCCGGCCCCGATCACCCCGGAGCAGCGCAAGGAGGCCGGGATCGACAGCCGGCCCCCGGCATCCGAGCCGCCTGCCTGACGGGTCCGCTCAGCCGAACCAGCGGCTGGTCCAGCGCATGCCGGTGGTGAAGCCCAGCCGTTCGTAGACGCGACGGGCCGAGTCGTTGTCGGCGAACATGCCGAGGGCGCAGGCCCCGGTCTGCTCGACGGCGCGGCGGGTGAGGTGCGCCGTCACGGCTGCGCCCCACCCGCGGCCGCGCTGCGAGGCGTCGACGGCGATCCCGGCGAGCGTGGGGGTGCCGGCCGCGCACGGCTCGCTGCACCCGGTGGCCAGCAGTGCGCCGGTGTGCGGGTCCCGTACGCCCACCCAGTACTGGTCCGGGCGGGCGAAGGGCTGGCCGTGGGTACGCGGGCTGTGTGCGGCGAGGAAGGCCTCTGCCTCCTGCCTGCTGGAGGGGTCCAGGACGACGACGTGGTCCTCACCACGGACGGGCGCGGGGGAGGTGCTGGTCCACATCCAGTCCCACTCACCGCCCCGGGTGCCGAGGTCGAGGCGCGCCTCGACGAGCCCGACGAGGCCGCGCGGGACGCTGAGGTGGCGGTGGCCCTCGCCCGTGACGAAGGCCCGCACCGCCGGGTCGTCGAGCAGGATCGCCAGGCCGCCCTCGGTCGCGAGGGCGGAGCTGCCCGGGACCCCGTGGCCGGAGCGCCGGTGGAACAGCACCGAGGTCTGGCCGGCGTGGTCGACGGCGAAGGCGGGCCCGACGAAGCCGGCGCCGACGTCGAGGACCGCGACCGGATGCCGTGAGGTCGCCTCCTCGAACTCGGCGCGCGTCGTGAGGGTGCGGACCGCCGTCATTCGGTGATTCCCCATCGTTCGTGCAGGCGTCGCAGCGGTGCGGGGGCCCACCAGTTGGCCGAGCCGAGCACCGACATCGTGGCCGGGACGAGGAGCATGCGCACGAGGGTGGCGTCGATGACGATCGCCAGGACGAGGGCCACCCCCATCTGCTTCATGATGAGCAGGTCGCCCGCGGCGAAGCCGGAGAAGACGATGACCATGAGGAGCGCGGCCGAGGTGATGATGCGACCGGAGCGTTGCAGGCCCAGGGTCACGGCACTGCGGGTGTCGTGTCCCTGCTCGTGCAGCTCGACGATGCGGGAGAGCAGGAAGACCTCGTAGTCCATCGACAGGCCGAACCCGAAGGCCAGCACGAGGAGCGGGATGGTGTTCTCGAGCGCCCCGGTCGAGGCGAAGCGCAGCAACCCCTCGAGGTGGCCGTCCTCGAAGATCCACACGGTGACACCGAGCGCGGCCCCGAGGGAGAGCACGTTCATGACCAACGCCTTGATCGGGATGACCACGGAGCCGGTCATGAGGAAGAGCAGCACGAGGGTGGCGAGGACGACCAGCCCGGCAGCCCAGAGCGCCCGGTCGGCCACGGTGGCGCGGAAGTCGACGATGCCCGAGGCCTGGCCGACGACGTAGGCGTCGAAGGGGGCCCGGTCGCTGCGCAGCGAGTCGACGAGGTCGCGCGAGGCCTCGCCCGTGCCGGAGTCACCGGTCTGGAAGCCGACGGTGACGACGCCGTTGTCGAGCTCGCGGACCGGGTCGACGGACTCCACACCCGGTCGGTCGGCGGCGGTGTCGGCCCAGGCCTGCACCTCGGCGACCGGCGCACGGCTCACGAGCAGCACTTCGGCGCCGGCGAGCAGCGGGTAGCCCGCCCGGAAGTCCTCGTAGAAGGTGCGCTCGGGGGTGCCGACGGGCAGCAGCTCGGGGCCGGACGAGGTGAGCTCGAGGCGTAGCGCCGGGAGGGCCATGACGACGAGCACCGCCGAGACGGCCGCGATGACGACCCACGGCATCCGGTGCACGCGCTCGGCCAGGCGCGAGAACACGCCGACGTCCGAGGCGGTCTCCGTGCCGCGCTTGAGCAGGCGTCGGGCCCCGAGGACACACAGCGCCGGGATGAGGGTCAGCGCGACGGCCAGGGCGATGAGCACGACCGAGACACCGGCCACGCTCACCGCGCGGATGAACGGGATCTGCAGGACGAGCAGGCCGGACAGCGAGATGGCGACGGTGAGGGCGGAGAAGATGACGGTGCGGCCGGCCCGGTTCATCGTCGCCGCGGTGGCGGCGACCACCTGGGCGTGCGTGGCGTCGGTGGCCGGGGTGCCCTGGAGCAGCGCGCGCATCTCCTCGCGGAAGCGGGAGACGACGAGCAGCCCGTAGTCGATGCACAGGCCCAGCCCGAGCACCGTGACGACGTTGACGACCGAGGCGTCGAGGTCGAGCAGGTACGACAGCCCGAGGAGCGAGGCGAGTGCGCCGGCGATCGAGGCGATGGCGCCCAGGACCGGGAAGCCGGCAGCGAGGAACCCACCGAAGACGACGACCATGACGAGGAAGCTGACCGGAAGGGCGATGCCCTCACCGCGCTGGCCGTCGATCTTGACCTGCAAGATGATCCGGTCGACGAGGGAGCGCAGCCCACCGCGTTGGTCCCCGGTGGCGCGGGTGTCCTCGGCGAGGCCGTCGAACACGGCGTCGACCTGGTCGGTGGCGGCGGCCTCCTGCTCGGCGGTGTTGGCCTCGTCGAAGGTGACCACCGTCGCGAACCCGCCGGATGCCGGGTCACCGTCGAGCACGAACCGCAGCGCGTCGGGGGTGCTCGGGCCGCCCGGTACGACGAACGGGTTGACGGCGGATTCGACGTGCTCGATGGCGGAGAGGTCCTGCACCGCGGTCGCGGCGGCGCTCGCCACGGCCGGGTCGCTGAGGTCGACCCCGGTGAGCGTCTGGGTGTAGGTGCTGAACCCGCTGCCGCCGCCCTGGGCCAGCAGGTCACGGCCGTCCTGGTTCTCGCCGGCGACGACGATCTCACCGCTGTCGAGCCGGCTGAACAGGCTCGGGGTGCCGGTGGCGCCCAGGGCCACCGCGAACCCGACGACGATGAAGAGCACCCAGAAGCCCACGATGGCCTTGGCGTGACGGGCGACGTGGCGCCCCCACCGCTCCAGGGCGGGACTGCCGTGCCGGGCGCTCCTGCTCATGCGGCACAGCCTGCCAGACCTGGAGGAGGGCGCCCGACCCGGTCCGGTGGACGCCCGAGCCCGGTCACGGCGCGAACTTCTCCGCCATCACAGTGATGGCGGAGAAGTTCGCCGGTGACGGGGATATATCTCCGTCCGCTCGCAGCAACCCCGTCATCACTGTGATGACGGGGTTGTGTGGGTGCCGGATGCCGGATGCCGGGTGGTCGGGTGCCGGGTGGTCTGGTCGGGTGCCGGATGCCGGGTGCGGTGGGTCAGTACCAGTGGGGGGAGCGGGAGAGGAAGGCCTCGTAGGCCCGGCACGGGCTGCCGTAGCGATCCTCGATGTAGCCGAGGCCCCAGCTGATCTGCGTCGCGGGGTTGGTGAGCCAGTCGCTGCCGGCGCTCGCCATCTTCCAGCCGGGTAGCGACTGCGGGATGCCGTACGCCCCCGAGCTCGGGTTCGTCGCGCTCCAGCTCCACCCGGACTCCCGGTGCCAGAGCGTCACGAGGCAGGTGAACTCCCCGGGGTCCCACCCGCGGTCGGCGACCATGGTGCGGGCGATCTCCTGCGAGGCACGGGCGCTGGTCCCTGAGGCCTGGACGCCGATCAGTGTTCCGCCGAGGCTGGCGGCGGCCTCCCGCAGGCTCGCGAGGTCGGCGGCCCCCTGCTCGAGCTCGGCGAGGCGCTCGCTGAGGGCCTCCTGGCGTTCGCCCAGCGCGGCGGCCTCCCTGCCGGCCTCCTCGGCGGCCTTCTCGGCGGCGGCACGGGTCGCCTCCGCGGTCGCGAGCAGGGCTGCCTCGCCGTCGCGTGCCGAGGTCACGAGGTAGTCCCGACGCTTCGCGTCGGCTGCGGCCAGCTTGGCGGCGTCGACGGTCTCGCGGGCCCCGGTGGCCTGGTGGTCCATGACGACGGACAGGTCGGACATCACGTTCGGGGGCGAGAGCAACAACGTGGTCAGGCTCTGCAGGTCGCTGCCCTGCATGTACATCAGGGCCGCGCTGCCCGACAGCGCCCGGTCGGCGGCCGCGCTCTCGCTCCTGGCTCGGGCCAGGTCGACCGTTGCCCGCCGGACGGCCTCCTCGGCGTCCGCGAGGTCCTTCGCGGCCTGCTCGTGCGCGGCAACGGAATCGGACACCGCACGCTGCAGGGTCTCGAGCCTGGCCTGGGCCTTCTCGACCTCGGCGGTGATCTCGGCGACCTCCTTGGCGACCGCCGCCGCCTTCGCCTCGGCCTGCGTGACCTCACCGGCGCTCGGGACGGTCGGTCCGGGGGCGGGAGCCGCCGCTGACGCCGAGGCAGCCGGTACGGCGAGGGCCACCGCCGCGGCCAGCACGGCGACAGAGCTCGCGCGGGTCCGCAGCGAAAGGCTCACCCGTGAATCATCCCCCGAGATCCGGCCGGTGTCACCCAGATGCTCGGGATTGGCCGCGACGAGCAGTTGCCCGCGGTGGGTCCGGGTGTGGGCGCTGCCGGATACCCTCACGACCGTGAGCCTCGAGGACACCGACCTGTTCGGCGCAGCAGCCGCGGACGCTGCGGGAGCCGACCACCCGGCATCCATCGCACCCCTCGCCGTGCGCATGAGGCCGCGCACCCTGGCGGAGGTGCGCGGGCAGGGTGACGTGCTGCGACAGGGCAGCCCGCTGCGCCGGCTCATCGAGGGCAGTGCGGGTGCGGCCGGCCCGATCTCGGCGATCCTCTGGGGCCCGCCGGGCACCGGGAAGACCACGCTGGCGCACCTCGTCGCCACCGCCGCCGACCGCGAGTTCGTCGAGCTGTCGGCGGTCACGGCAGGGGTCAAGGACGTGCGGGCCGTGATGCAGCAGGCCACCCGGGCGCGCCAGCTGTACGGCCGGCAGACCGTGCTCTTCCTCGACGAGATCCACCGCTTCACCAAGGCCCAGCAGGATGCCCTGCTCCCCGGCGTGGAGAACCGCCAAGTCGTCCTCGTCGCCGCGACGACGGAGAACCCGTCGTTCTCGGTGATCGCCCCGCTGCTGTCCCGCTCGATGCTCGTCACGCTCGTGCCGCTCACCGATGGCGACATCGCCGACGTCCTCGCGAGTGCGGTGGCGGATGAGCGTGGGTTGGCCGGCGCCTACCGCCTCGACGACGACGCCAGCGAGCACCTCGTGCGACTGGCCGGCGGCGACGCTCGGCGGGCACTGACCTTCCTCGAGGCGGCGGCGGGAGTCACCGAGGATGCCGTGGCGCCGGGCGCGCCCCGCCCGGACGTCCTGCCGATCACCCTCGCGCAGTGCGAGCAGGCCGTCGCCCACGCCGCCGTTCGCTACGACCGCACCGGCGACCAGCACTACGACGTCGCCTCGGCCCTCATCAAGTCCATGCGCGGCTCCGACGTCGATGCGGCGCTGCACTACCTCGCGAGGATGCTCGAGGCCGGCGAGGACCCGCGCTTCATCGCGCGGCGGATCGTCATCTCGGCGTCCGAGGACGTCGGGCTCGGTGACCCGACCGCGCTCCAGACCGCCGTCGCGGCCATGCACGCCGTCGCCCAGATCGGGATGCCGGAGGCGCGGATCATCCTCGCTCAGGCGGTGGTCCACAACGCCATCGCGCCCAAGTCCAACGCGGCCTACGTGGGCATCAACGAGGCCATCGCCGACGTCCGGGCCGGCCGCGGGGGCCCGGTCCCGGCGCACCTGCGGGGCAGCGGCTACGCCGGGGCGGCTCGCCTCGGTCACGGCAAGGGCTACGTCTACGCCCACGACGAACCGGATGCCGTCGCGGCGCAGCAGTACCTGCCCGACGACCTCGCGGGCACCACCGACTACTACCGCCCGAGCGACCGCGGCTTCGAGGCGCGGCTCCAGGAGCGCTGGACGTGGCTCAAGGGCCGCCTCGGACGCTGACGACACGGTGCGGGGCGGTAGGGTCGCGCCCATGGAATGGACGCTCGGAGGAATTGCCGCGATCATCGCCGCGCTCGCGTTCGCGTACCTCGTGGTTCGGCTGGCCGCGCTGCTGGGGCGTGCGAGCACGATCCTCGACGAGACCGCGGCGAGCCTGCGCACGACGAGCGAGAACGTGCAGCCCACCCTCAAGGGCCTCACCGACACGGTGACCCTCACCAACGACCAGCTCACCCGGGTCGACACCATCACGAGTTCGGTGTCGACGATGACGACCAACGCCTCGGCGCTGACCTCGGTGGCCGCGGCCACCGTCGGGTCACCGCTGATCAAGGTGGCGGCGTTCAGCTACGGCGTGCGCACGGCCGTGTCGGGCCTGAAGAAGGCACGCTGATGAGGCTGCGCACCGTGGTGCTCACGGCTGCGGCGGTCGGGATCGGCTACGCCGTGTGGCGGATGCCGGCGACCCAGCGGTTCGTGGCCACGGTCAAGGAGGCCTCGGCCCGGCGCGAGGCCGAGCTTCGCGAGGCCATCGAGGTGGCCGTGCTCACCGACGCGACGACCCGTGCCCCGCGCCACGCCAGCGGTGTCAGCACCCCCGGACTCGACGTCACCGCGGGCTGGGACGACGACCGCCGGCCCCGCACCCACTCCGCCGCCGCGCTGGGGGCCGATGACCCGGGGCGCTCGCTGACCCCGGAAGAGGCGAAGGCGCTGTTGCTCGACCCCACGGGCGAGCGAGCTCAGTAGGGGCCGCCAGCCCCCACCGCCGCGCGGGGCGCACCGATCACGACCCCGACCCACCGAACGACCGAACGCCGCCGAGAGCATCCCGGCATACGATGACGCGTGCCCGCACCCCGGTGGCACCGATGACTCCCAAGGACTGAGAAGACATGGAAACCGCTGAGATCCGGCGCCGCTGGCTGGCCTTCTTCGAGAAGAACGGCCACACCGTCGTCCCCTCCGCGCCGCTCATCCACGACGATCCGAACCTGCTGTTCGTCAACGCCGGGATGGTGCCGTTCAAGCCCTACTTCCTCGGCCAGGAGACCCCGCTGTGGGACCGTGCGACCAGCGTGCAGAAGTGCGTGCGCACCGGGGACATCGAGGAGGTCGGCAAGACCTCACGGCACGGGACGTTCTTCCAGATGAACGGCAACTTCTCCTTCGGTGACTACTTCAAGGAAGGTGCCATCACCCTCGCGTGGGAGCTGGTCACCACCTCGCAGGCCGAGGGTGGTTACGGCCTGGATGCCGACAAGATCTGGCCGACCGTCTACGAGGACGACGACGAGGCCTTCGCCATCTGGCGTGACACGATCGGTATCCCCGTCGAGCGGATCACCCGGCGCGGCAAGCTCGACAACTACTGGCACATGGGCGTCCCCGGCCCCGGCGGCCCGTGCAGCGAGATCTACCTCGACCGTGGCCCGGAGTACGGGCTCGAGGGTGGCCCGGCTGTCGACGAGGACCGCTACCTCGAGTTCTGGAACCTCGTGTTCATGCAGGAGGAGCTCTCGGCGGTCCGCGCCAAGGACGACTTCGACATCTCCGGCCCGCTGCCCAAGCGCAACATCGACACCGGCATGGGCCTGGAGCGCATGGCCACCCTGCTCCAGGGAGTCGACAACCTCTACGAGATCGACGAGGTCTATCCGGTCATCGCCCGCGCGGCCGAGATGACCGGCAAGCGCTACGGCGAGCACTCGGGCCAGTCCGCGGGGTCCAGCCACCCCGACGACGTCCGGCTGCGGGTCGTCGCCGACCACGTGCGCTCGGCGCTCATGCTCATCGGTGACGGGGTCACCCCCGGCAACGAGGGCCGTGGCTACGTCCTGCGCCGGATGCTGCGCCGCTCGGTGCGCTCGATGCGCCTGCTCGGCTACGAGGACCCGTGCCTGCCGGAGCTGCTGCCGGTCTCCCTGGAGCGGATGCAGAACTCCTACCCCGAGCTGGCCACGGGCTTCGACCGGATCGCCCAGATCGCCTACGCCGAGGAGGACGCCTTCCGCCGCACCCTGGCCGCCGGCACGACGATCCTCGACACCGCCGTCGCCCGCACCAAGGATGCCGGGGGCTCCACGCTCGCGGGGGAGCAGGCCTTCGCGCTGCACGACACCTACGGCTTCCCCATCGACCTCACCTTGGAGATGGCTGCCGAGCAGGGCCTGGAGGTGGACCGGGACGGGTTCACCCGCCTGATGCGCGAGCAGCGTGAACGCGCGCGGGCCGACGCCAAGGGCAAGAAGGCCGGGCACGCCAACACCGAGGTCTGGCGTGACCTGCGGGCCAGCGGCGCGACCGACTTCCGCGCCTACGAGGAGCTGACGAGTGAGGCCACCGTCGTCGGCCTCGTCGTCGACGGCGAGGCCGTGCAGGAGATCGCCCCCGGCCAGCAGTGTCAGGTCGTGCTCGACCGCACCCCCTTCTACGCCGAGTCCGGTGGTCAGATCGCCGACGAGGGCCTCATCACGGCCGACGGTGTGCACCTGAAGGTCATCGACGTCCAGCGGCCGGTCAAGGGCCTCATCGCCCACACCGTCGAGGTCGTGACCGGTGGCCTGCAGACCGGCACGAGCGTGCTGGCCCAGGTCGACCCCGAGTGGCGGCTCTCGGCCTGCCAGGCACACTCCGGCACGCACGTCGTGCACGCTGCCCTGCGCCAGGTGCTCGGCCCCTCGGCCCTGCAGTCCGGGTCGTACAACAAGCCCGGCTACCTGCGACTCGACTTCGCCTGGGGGCAGGCGCTGTCCGCGGCCACCCGCAGCGAGATCGAGGAGGTCGCGAACCTGGCGGTCCGTCGTGACCTGCCGGTGTCGGCCACGTACATGCCGCTGCCCAAGGCCCGCGAGATCGGCGCCCTGGCGCTCTTCGGCGAGACCTACGGCGAGGACGTGCGGGTCGTCGAGATCGGCGGCGAGTGGAGCCGTGAGCTGTGTGGCGGTACCCACGTGCAGCACTCCAGCCAGGTCGGTGCCCTCACCCTGACCGGTGAGTCCTCCGTGGGGTCCGGTGTGCGGCGCGTCGAGGCCTTCGTCGGCATGGAGGCGCTGCGCTTCCTGGCACGCGAGCGAGCGATCGTCGCCGAGCTGAGCGGCCTCGTCGGTGCGCGCCCCGACGAGCTCACCGACCGCATCGGGGCCATGGTCACCCGGCTCAAGGACGCCGAGCGCGAGCTCGAGCGGGTGCGCAAGGAGGCCGTGACGGCGGCCGCGGGCACCCTCACCGAGCAGGCCCGCGACGTCAACGGGGTCACCTTCCTCGGCCACGACGCCGGGGATGCCGGCGCTGACGACGTGCGCACGATGGTCATGGACCTGCGGGGTCGCCTCGGCAACCAGAGCCCCGTCGTCGTCGCCATCACGGGTGCGGCCAAGGGGCGCCCCGTCGTCGTCGTGGCGACCAACGAGGCGGCCCGGGCCCGCGGCATCCGGGCCGGTGAGCTCGTCCGGGTGGCGGCCACGACCCTCGGCGGCGGTGGTGGCGGCAAGGACGACATCGCCCAGGGCGGTGGGCAGGACGTCGCCAAGGTCGGCGAGGCCCTGTCCGCGGTGGAGTGGCGCGTCGGGGAGCTCGCCGGCTGATGCCGGAGCCGTCCGGGACCTGGATCGGTGTCGACGTCGGCACCGTGCGGGTCGGCGTCGCCCGCAGCGACCCGCACGGCATCCTCGCCACCCCGGTGGCGACGCTGGCCCGGGACCCGGATGCCGCCGTGTCACCGCAGGACCCGGACGTCACCGCGATCGCCGGCCTCGTCACCGAACTCGGCGCGGTCGGCGTGATCGTCGGCCTGCCCCGCTCGATGTCCGGTGTCGAGGGTCCGAGCGCAGCGAAGGCGCGCCAGTATGCTTCCGTCGTTGCGGCGCGCATCGCGCCGGTGTGGGTGCGTCTCATCGATGAGCGCCTGACCAGTGTCGATGCCCACCGCACGCTGCGTGACAGCGGTGTCTCCGGTCGGCGACAGCGCGCGGTGGTCGACCAGGCCGCTGCGGTGCTGATCCTCCAGAACGCCCTGGACACCCAGCGCACCACCGGATCCCCACCCGGGGAACAGGTCCGGATCGGACGGCGCAAGCCACGGACGAAGGATGCCAACCCGTGACGCAGGGCGACGTCTCCCACACGATCTTCGGTGAGCCCGAGCCGCCGCCCACGCGGCGTCGGGGGCACCACCGCCACGCGAAGCGCAACAACCGCCGCTGGCTGGTGCTGCTCATCGCGCTCGCCCTGCTCGGCGGTGCCGCGTGGGCTGCCGTGAGCGTGATCAAGCCGGTGCTGTCCTCGGTGTTCAACGGTGGCGGTTCGGAGACCGCTGACTTCCCCGGCCCCGGGGAGGGTGCGGTCGAGATCGTCGTCACCCCGGGGGAGACCGGCGAGGACATCGCGACGACGCTGCGGGACGCCGGCGTGGTGAAGACCAGGGGGGCGTACATCGACATCGCTCGGTCCGACCCCGAGCGGGCCGCGGCCATCCAGCCCGGCAGGTACAACCTGCTCAAGGGGATGACGGCCGCCGAGGCGTTCGCGGTCCTCGGTGACCCGGCCAACCGGATCACCTCCGGCACGACGGTGCGCGAGGGTCTGTGGGCCACCGAGACCTTCGAGGTGCTGTCGAAGTCGACCGGCATCCCGGTCAAGGAGTACGCCGCTGCGGCCAAGGACGCGCGGGCGATCGGCCTGCCCGCCGAGGCGGAGGGCAACGTCGAGGGCTGGCTGGCCCCCTCGACCTACGAGTTCCCCGAGAACTCCACGGCCGCCGAACAGCTCGCGGCCATGGTCGCCCAGACCGTGAAGGTGCTCGACACCGCGGGGGTGGCCCCGAAGGACCGCGAGAAGGTGCTCATCCTCGCCTCGCTCGTCGAGGCCGAGGCCAAGCTCGACGAGGACCGACCCAAGATCGCCCGGGTGTTCCTCAACCGGCTGGAAACCGACGGGGCGCCGACCTACGGTCTGCTCCAGTCGGACGCGGCGGTGTCCTACGGGGCTCAGCGCAGGTCGTTGTTCCCCAGCGAGGCCGAGCTCAACGACGCCAGCAACCCGTACAACACCCGACTGATCCCCGGGCTGCCGCCGGGCCCGATCAGCAACCCCGGCGCGGCGTCGATCAAGGCCGCCGCGAACCCCGCGGACGGCCCGTGGTTCTTCTTCGTCGCCGTCAACCCCATCACCGGTGAGACCAAGTACGGGGTCACCCTGGACGACCACAACAAGAACGTGCGTGAACTGACCGCGTACTGCAAGGAGAAGCCCAAGGACTGCGGGCTGTGAGGGCTGCCGTCCTCGGCTCACCGATCGCTCACTCGCTGTCGCCGGTGATCCACCGGGCCGGGTACCTGGCCGCCGGGCTCACCGGGTGGGAGTACACCGCCCACGAGGTCGACGCCGACGCACTTCCCGGGTTCGTCGGCGGCCTGGACACCTCCTGGCGTGGCCTGTCCCTGACGATGCCGCTCAAGGAGGTCGCGGGTGCGCTGGCCACGACGGTGGATGCCGTGGCCACCCGGTCCGGGGCCGTCAACACCTTGGTGCGGCGCGCCGACGGAGGGTGGGACGCCACGAACACCGATGTCGTCGGGGTCATCGAGGCGCTGCGGCCGCACCTGCCCGACCGGGTGACCCGAGCCCTGGTGCTCGGGTCCGGCGCCACCGCCCGCTCGGCCGTGCTCGCCCTGGCCGAGCTCGGCATCACGACCCTCACCGTGCGGGCCCGCGACACGGCCAAGGCGGCCGACCTGCTGAGCTGGGCCCTCGGGCTGGACATCGGGATCCGCAACGGCTCGGTGGCCGACCTCGGGCCCTGGGTGAGCACCCGTGACGACGTCGTGGTCTCCACCCTGCCCGCGACGGCTGCCGAGGCGGTCGCCGCCACGGTCCCGGCGGCGCACCACGGCATCCTGCTGGACGTCGGCTACGACGGCTGGCCCACGCCCCCGGCGCGGGCCGCGGCCGCCGCCGGGATGACGGTGGTGTCGGGCCTGGACATGCTCGTGCACCAGGCGGCCGAGCAGTTCCGTCTCTTCACCGGGCACGACGCCCCGGTGGCCGAGATGGCCGCCGCAGGTCGGGCGGCCCTGGCCCGGCGATGACTCCGTGGTGGGTGGTCGTGGCCGCTGCCCTGGTCATGGGGGTGGTCGGCCACCTCACCGGGCAGCAGCTCGCGACGGGCGGCTACCGGATCCCCGAGGACGAGGCCGAGCACGCGGTGGGGCGCAACTGGTGGCCCGGGCTGCTGTGCGGTGCGCTGTCGGCGGTGGCGGCCTGGGCCGTCGGCGACCTCGCGGGGTGGGCAGCCCTGCCGGCCTACCTGCTCTTCGCGTGGCTGAGCGTCGGCCTCATCTGGATCGACCTCGACGTGCACCGCCTTCCGGTGGGTCTCGTCGTCCCCACGGGCTGGGGCATCCTCGGGCTCCTCGGCGTCGCGTCCCTCGCGTCCGGGGACCGGCGCTGGCTCGGCGCCGTCGTCGGGTTCGTCGTCATGGGGGTGGCCTACCTCGTGCTGGCGGTGCTGCCCGGTGGTGGTGTCGGCGGGGGAGACGTACGGCTGGCGCCCCTGATCGGGGCGCTGCTCGGGTGGCTCGGCGCAGCCCACCTGGTGATCGGGCTGGCCGCCGGGTTCCTGATCGGCGGGGTGGCCGCTGCGGCGCTGCTCGTTCTCGGCCGGGCAGGGCTGAAGTCGTCGATCGCGTACGGCCCGGCGATGTGCCTCGGGGCGTGGGTGGGCATCGCCGCGACATCCCGGATCCTGACCGTGCTGTCGGGCGGCTGAGCGTCGCGTGACAGGATTCTGGCCATGCTGCGCTGGTTGACCGCCGGGGAGTCACACGGCCCCGCCCTCGTCGCGACGATCGACGGGTTGCCCGCCGGAGTCGTCGTCTCCAGCGACGACCTCGCCCGGGCGCTGGCCCGCCGCCGCCTCGGCCACGGCCGCGGGGCCCGGATGTCCTTCGAGCGTGACGACGTGGAGTTCCTCGGCGGGGTGCGCCACGGCGTGACCCTCGGCTCGCCCATCGCGATCCGGGTGGGCAACAGCGAGTGGCCCAAGTGGCAGACCGTCATGAGCCCCGACCCCGTGGCAGCCGCCGACCTCGCCGCGGCGAACGACATCAACGCCGAGAAGGAGATCGCCCGCAACCGGCCGCTCACCCGGCCCCGCCCCGGCCACGCGGACCTCGTCGGCATGCAGAAGTACGGCTTCGACGACGCGCGCCCCGTGCTCGAGCGGGCGTCGGCCCGCGAGACGGCCGCCCGGGTGGCGCTCGGTGAGGTGGCGGCCCGCTTCCTCGACCAGGCGTACGGCATCCGCCTCGTGTCCCACACGGTCGCCATCGGTGCCGCCGGCGTCGCCGAGGACGCACCGTTGCCGACCGCTGACGACGTCGCGGCGCTCGACGCCGACCCGGTCCGGGCCTTCGACGCCGCTGGCTCCGCGGCGATGGTCGCCGAGGTCGACGCCGCGCACAAGGACGGCGACACCCTCGGGGGAGTGGTCGAGGTCGTCGTCACCGGGCTGCCGCCGGGCCTGGGCTCGCACGTGCACTGGGACCGGCGCCTCGACGCGCGGCTCGCGGGGGCCCTCATGGGCATCCAGGCCATCAAGGGCGTCGAGGTCGGCGACGGCTTCCGCACCGCGACCCGGCGCGGCTCCGTGGCCCACGACGAGATGGAGCGAGGCCCCGACGGGGTCATCCGCCGGCGCACCGGGCGGGCCGGCGGCACCGAGGGCGGCATGTCGGTCGGCGGGTTGCTGCGGGTGCGCGCGGCCATGAAGCCCATCTCGACGGTGCCCCGGGCCCTGCAGACCGTCGACGTCGCCTCCGACGAGCCCGCACGCGCCATCCACCAGCGGTCCGACGTCTGCGCGGTGCCGGCGGCCGGGGTCGTCGCCGAGGCGATGGTCGCCCTCGTCCTGGCCGAGGCCTGCCTGGAGAAGTTCGGCGGGGACTCCGTCGGTGAGACGGCACGCAACCACGCGTCGTACCTGGCCGCGATCCCGGCCTCGATGCGCACCTGGGACGACGAATGAGCCCGCGGGTGGTGCTCATCGGGCCACCCGGGTCGGGCAAGAGCACCGTCGGGGCGGCGCTGGCCGCACGGCTCGGGCTGCCGCTGCACGACACCGACGCCGCGATCGAGGCGGCTGCGGGCCGCTCGATCTCGGACATCTTCATCGAGGACGGCGAGCCCACCTTCCGTGAGCTCGAGCGGGCCGAGGTGGCCCGTGCGGTCGAGCAGGAGGACGGTGTGCTGGCGCTCGGCGGCGGTGCCCCCGTGGACCCCCTGACCGAGCAGGTGCTCGCCGGGCAGGTCATCGTGTTCCTCGACGTCGGCATCGCCGATGCCTCCAAGCGGGTGGGCTTCGACCAGAGCCGCCCCCTGCTCGCGGTCAACCCTCGGGCGTCGTGGGTGCGCCTGATGAACGAGCGCCGGCCCGTCTACGAGCGGGTCGCGACCCACCGCGTCGACACCGCAGGACGTATCCCGGACGCCGTCGCCGAGGAGATCGCCACCCTGCTGGGGGCGTCGTGACGGCGCCGGCGACCGTCATCCCGGTCGGAACCTCCTATGACGTCGTCGTCGGCCACGGGGTGTCCGACCGCGTCACCGACCTGCTCTCCGGGGACGTCCGGCAGGTTCTCGTCGTGCGGCCGGAGTCGCTGGCCCGTCTGGCAGCCCCGGTGGTCCACCGGTTGCGCGAGGCCGGGCTGACCGTGCACGAGACTGCCGTCCCGGACAACGAGGTGGCCAAGACCGCCGAGGTGGCGGCGGGCCTGTGGGCCACGCTGGGTCAGCACGCGTTCACCCGCTCGGATGCCGTGGTGGCGGTGGGTGGGGGCACCGTCACCGACCTCGCCGGTTTCGTCGCGGCCACGTGGCTGCGCGGGGTCGCCGTGGTGCACGTCCCGACGACCCTGCTCGCGATGGTCGACGCAGCCGTCGGCGGGAAGGCCGGGATCAACACGGCCGAGGGCAAGAACCTCGTCGGGTCCTTCCACGAGCCGGCCGGTGTGCTGTGCGACCTCGATGCCCTCGCCACCCTGCCCCGACCTGACCTCGTCGCCGGCCTCGCCGAGGTCGTCAAGGCCGGGTTCATCGCCGACCCGCGCATCCTCGAGCTCGTCGAGGGCGACCCCGACGGGGCGACCCGCGCGGACGGGCCCGCGATGCGTGAGCTCGTCGAGCGGGCCATCGCGATGAAGGCCGAGGTCGTCGCCGCCGACCTCAAGGAGTCGTGGCTGCGCGAGATCCTCAACTACGGACACACCCTGGGGCATGCCGTCGAGCAGGTCGAGGGCTACCGCCGTCGGCACGGTGAGGCGGTGGCGATCGGCATGACCTATGCCGCGCACCTGGCCCACCGGGCCGGGCACCTCACGGCGGATGCCGTGGCGCGCCACCGCGCGATCCTCACCTCGGTGGGCCTGCCCACCACCTACGAGGCGGGTCACTGGGACGCCCTGGCGACGGCGATGCAGCGCGACAAGAAGACCAGGGGTTCGTTGCTGCGCTTCATCGTCCTCGAGGACATCGGGGCGCCCACGCGTCTCGTCGGCCCGGACGAGGCGCTGCTGCGCGCCGCCTACGACGACCTCTGCCGCTGAGCCGCACCCTGGCGGCAGCTCCCGTGCACAGGTGACTCACAGCAGGTGCACGGAACAGCCACGGCAGGGCCCAGCAGGGTGGTCTGCCATGAGCACCCAGACGCAGCCACCTGCCACCCTGTCCCTCGCCGGTCCCGAGGCCGGCGTCCACCCCGACCACGACCGCGGGCTCGAGTTCGACGTGCGCACCCTCATGGCCCGGCGCTCCGCGCTCGGCCTGCTCTCCGGTGCGGGCCTGCTCGCCCTCGTCGGCTGCACCGACGCGTCGACCGGCACGTCGGCATCCACGGCATCCTCCGCCACGGCATCCGCCACGACGAGCGCGAGTCCCGGCGCCACGGCATCCTCAGCCGCCGTCGACTCCGTCGTGCCCGACGAGACCGCCGGCCCCTACCCGGGCGACGGCAGCAACGGCACCGACGTCCTCGACGACTCCGGCATCGTCCGCCAGGACATCTCCTCGTCGTTCGGGACCTCGACGACGACGGCCGCCGGAGTCCCGCTCACCCTGAACCTCACCGTCCTGAACTCGGCCGACGGGTACGCAGCGCTCGAGGGCGTCGCCGTCTACGCGTGGCACGCCGACGCCCAGGGCCGCTACTCGATGTACTCCCCGGGAGTGGAGAACGAGAACTACCTGCGCGGCGTGCAGCCCACCGACGCGAGCGGCACGGCCAGCTTCACCACGATCTTCCCCGGCTGCTACGACGGGCGGTGGCCGCACATCCACTTCGAGGTCTACCGCAGCACCTCCGAGGCGACGAGCGACGGTCAGATCGTCAAGACCAGCCAGATCGCACTGCCACAGGCGGCGTGCGAGGCCGTCTACGCGGACGGTGCGACGTACGTGTCGAGCGCCGACAACCTCTCCCGCACGTCACTGACGCGAGACATGGTCTTCGGTGACGATGGCGGCATCCACCAGCTGGCCACCGTGACGGGCGACACCGCGTCCGGCTACGTCGCGAACCTCACGATCGCGGTCTGAGGCGGTCACCGGCCCGAGCGGGCGACCCGCCCGCGTTGGGTGCTCACGTGGCTGCCCTGGCGACCATCTGAGCACCCAACGTCGGTTTCTGTGCCGGAGGTGAGTTGTTGACGATTTGACTGTGCTGCAGCGGGATTCGTGTGCGCTCTGGCTTGTGTTCGAACAGGTGATCGAGTAGTCTGAGGTATGTCCAGCAGCCAGGTCCGGGAGCGCATCGCCGCACTGCGTGCTGAGGCGCAGGCGGTGGGTGAGCTGCTCGCCGAGCAGGCGGGCTCGATGGCCCCCGATGAGCTGTTCGAGGTCACCGGGCAGCTGCAGGGGGTGCTGAACTGCGGGGAGGGCGCCCAGCTCGTGGCGGCCGCGCACGCGGCGTCGCACGAGACCCGGTTGACCGACCGGGGCCCGGTGCAGGTGCACCACGGGGCGGGGTTCATCGACGCGATGGCCCCGACGGAGGTGTCGCTGGCCACGGGGATCGGGCAGTGGGCTGCGGGGCGGCGGGTCGCCCTGGGTGCTGCATTGACGCAGCGGTTCCCGCTGATGCTGGCCAAGGTCCTCGCGGGGGAGGTGTGCCCGGCGACGGCGCAGCGCGTGGTCACCGTGTGCGAGGGGCTGGACCAGGCCGCGTGCGCGAAGGTCGACGCGATCATGGCCGGCAAGCTGGCCGGGCTGGACCCGGGGCGGGTGTCGGCGTTCACCCGCCGGGTCGCCACCAGGGTCGCGGCTGACCAGGTGCGGGCGGCGCAGTGCCGTACCCGTCGGGACCGGTTCGTGGAGACCCGCCCGGGCCCGGACGGTGCGACGTGGTGGTCGGCGTTGCTGCCCGCGGCGTCCTCGGCGGTGGCGTGGTCGGCGATCACCACGCTGGGTGCGGAGTACGCCGCGGCGGATGAGTCGCTCAGCGCGGACCAGGCCCGCGCGGACGCGTTCACCGACCTGCTGCTGCGCAACGTGGACGTCACCGCGAAGGTCACCCTCGGCATCCCCGTCATCACCGACACCACCCCCCAGAACACTGCTCCCGACACCGACACCGACACCACACGCGAGGGCACCGCCGCCACGAACAGCGAGGCCTCCGACGAGGACGCGCCCGCCGAGACCGTGCCCGAGGACGGTGAGTCGCCGGGGGTCGGGGGGCAGGGGTTGGGGGAGGCGTTTCGGATCTCCACGGTGTTCAGCGGGTGCGAGATCCCCGGGATCGGGGTCATCGACGCCGACACCATCGAGACCCTGCTGCAGACCGTGCCCTTGGAGGTGGGGCGGGTGCTGCTCGACGCCCGCACCGGGACCGTCCTGGAGAGCACGACCACCGCGTACCGGCCGACCAAGGGCATCACCGACTTCGTGACCGCCCGTGACGGGACCTGCCGGATGTGGGGGTGTGACCGGCCCGCCCGCTCCTGCGACCTCGACCACGTCAAGCCCTGGCCCGCGGGTGCGACCACCCCGGGCAACCTGGGCGGCCTCTGCCGGCGCCACCACCGCCTCAAGCAACGCGGCCGCTGGACCTACGTGCTCCACCCCGACGGCACCGTGGTCTGGACCGGCCCCTCGGGCAAGCAACGCACCACCCACGCCGACCACACCATCTGGCCACCACCCCAACCCCCACCGCAGGAACCCCCGGAGCAGGCACCCGACCCAGCCGACCCCGCCGAAACCATCGACCACGCAGACCCCGCCGCCGCGACGGCACCAGCCCCCGACGACTGGGGCCCGCCACCCTTCTGACGGGCCGCCCTCCCATGCGGGACGGGGCAGGGGTTCCTGCGCGATAGACTCCTGCGGTTCCCCACCCCCTCGTCGGGGTGCCGCCTGCCCGCCAGCGGGGTGCGGCCCGCCGGCGTCGACGAAAGCGAAGATCCACCCGTGGCATCGACCAACGACCTCAAGAACGGCCTCGTCCTCAACCTCGAGGGCCAGCTGTGGACCGTCGTCGAGTTCCAGCACGTCAAGCCCGGCAAGGGCCCGGCCTTCGTGCGGACCAAGCTGAAGAACGTCATGAGCGGCAAGGTCGTCGACAAGACCTTCAACGCCGGGGTCAAGGTCGAGACCGCGAACGTCGACAAGCGGAACATGCAGTACCTGTACAACGACGGCACCGACTTCATCTTCATGGACGGCGACACGTACGACCAGATCGCGGTGAGCCCCGAGGTCGTCGGCGACGCGGCGAAGTACATGCTCGAGAACCAGGAGGCGATCGTGGCCCGCCACGACGGCACCGTGCTGTTCATCGAGCTGCCCGCATCGGTCGTCCTCGAGATCTCGTACACCGAGCCCGGCCTGCAGGGCGACCGCTCCACCGGCGGCACCAAGCCCGCCACGCTCGAGACCGGCGCCGAGATCGCCGTTCCGCTGTTCCTGGAGACCGGCACCAAGGTCAAGGTCGACACCCGCGACGGCTCCTACCTCGGTCGGGTCAGCTGACCCGTGGCCGCCCGCACCAAGGCCCGCAAGCGCGCGCTCGACCTGCTCTTCGAGGCCGAGCAGCGCCAGGTCAACGTCGGTGAGCTGCTGCGGCAGCGGCTGGCCGCTCCCGTGACCGAAGCCCCGCTGTCGGAGTTCACCGGTGACCTCGTCAGCGGGGTCGTCGAGCACTGGACCCAGATCGACGAACTGATCGCGACGTACTCACAGGGCTGGACCCTGGCCAGGATGCCGGCCGTCGACCGCTCGATCCTGCGTCTGGGCGCCTACGAGGTGCTCTACTCCACGGATGTCCCCGAGGCCGTCGCGATCAGCGAGTGGGTGGGGCTGGCCACCGAGCTGTCCACCGATGACAGCCCGAAGTTCGTCAACGGCCTCCTGGGCCGCCTGGTCGAGGTCAAGCCGACCCTGGCCTGAGCCGCATTCGAACCCCAGGTGCACGGATTCGCGAGCGGTACACCTCGACCCGCGGTCACTCCTCGAGGCGGAAGCCGATCTTGAGCCCCACCTGGTAGTGGGCGATCGCACCGTCGAAGGCGCGGACGGGGTTGCGGCTCAGGTGGCGCCGGCGGACGCGAAGACGACCTCCGGCCACGGTGAGCTGGCCAGCCAGCGCCGACGGGTCTCGGCGTCGGCGTCGCGCGGGGGGAACAGCTGCGCTCGCATGGGAGCCACGACCGCCGCCGGGCCGACGTCGCCGCCGTCGAGGGCACCTGACGCCCGTGAGGTATCGGCGCACGACGCGTCACGCGGGGTGAGGGGCTGGACGGACGTCTGCACGATGGCCTCCTTCTCGGGTGGGGGAGGCCCCGCTCTGGCGCCTCACACGAGCCAGTAGATCACGAAATGTTTGGTCAGGCATAGCATCGCGTTATGTGAGTCCATCATCCGGACCTGGTGTCCGGCACGCGAACCTCGTCAGGGGCTCGGCCGCGGACCCCGTACAGTGGTTCGCGCACCAACAGACATCCTTTAACGACCTGTCCCGTGAGGCAGGGAAGGAGGTCCGCGTCATGACGCGCGCCGACAGCATCGTGCCCCCCGGACAACCCCTCGACCCCGACGGCCGTACCGTCCTCACTGCGAGTGACGTCGCCCGGGCCCTGCGCCGTATCGCCCACGAGATCCTCGAGCACAACAAGGGGCCCGACGACCTCGTCCTTCTCGGCATCCCGAGCCGGGGCGTCGAGCTCGCCCACCGGCTCGTCGACCTCATCCGTGAGGTCGAGGGCGCCGAGGTCCCCGTCGGCAGCCTCGACATCACGATGCACCGCGATGACCTGCGCCACCAGCCCACCCGGGCCCCGATGCACACGCAGATCCCGACCGGCGGCATCGACGACAAGGTGGTCGTGCTCGTGGACGACGTGCTGTACTCCGGCCGCACCATCCGCGCCGCCCTGGACGCCCTGTCCGACCTCGGCCGCCCCCGCGCGGTGCGCCTGGCCGTCCTCGTGGACCGCGGCCACCGCGAGCTGCCCATCCGCGCCGACCACGTGGGCAAGAACCTGCCGACCAGCCACGCCGAGAAGGTTCAGGTGCGCCTTGCCGGCCACGACGGCATCGAGGACGTCGTGCGGATCGCCGGTGGTGAGACCCGATGAACCGCCACCTGCTTTCCAGCGCCGACCTGAGCCGTGACGACGTGCGGATGCTGCTCGCGACGGCATCCGAGATGCACGAGGTGCAGCGCAGAGACGTCAAGAAGCTGCCCACGCTGCGGGGGCGCACCGTGATCAACCTCTTCTTCGAGGACTCCACCCGCACCCGCAGCAGCTTCGAGATCGCGGGCAAGTGGATGAGTGCCGACACCATCAACATCACCGGCAAGGGCAGCAGCGCCAGCAAGGGCGAGTCCCTGCGCGACACCGTGCGCACGATCGACGCGATGGCGGTCGACGCCATCGTCATCCGGCACATGGCCAGCGGCGCCGCCCACCAGGTCTCGCAGTGGGTCGACGCGAGCGTCATCAACGCCGGCGACGGCACCCACGAGCACCCGACCCAGGCCCTGCTCGACGCCTACACGATCGAGCAGCGACTCGGCGACCTCGACGGCGCGCACGTGGCGATCGTCGGCGACCTCACCCACAGCCGGGTCTTCCGCTCGAACGCGATCACGCTGCGCACCCTCGGTGCCCGCGTCACCCTGGTGGCCCCACCGACGCTGATGCCGAGCGGCATCGGTCCCTGGGCCGCGGCCGACGGCCTGACGCTGACCGACGACCTCGATGCCGTGCTCGCCAGCGGGCCCGATGCCGTGATGATGCTGCGCGTGCAGCGCGAGCGGATGAGCGGCGGCTTCTTCCCGACGCCGCGCGAGTACACCGTCGGCTTCGGGCTCACCCGCGACCGCCTGCGGGCCCTTGCCGACGCCAACCCCGACGCCGTCATCTGCCACCCCGGTCCGATGAACCGGGGCCTGGAGATCAGCGCCGACGCCGCCGATGCCGCCCGCAGCCTCGTGCTCGACCAGGTCTCCGCAGGGGTGGCGGTGCGGATGTCCGTCCTCTACCACCTGCTCGCCGGAGAGGGGGTGGCGGCGTGAGTGACCTGCTGGTCATCGGTGCCGACGTCCTCGGCGGAGGAGCCGCCGACGTGCTCGTCCGCGACGGCCTCGTCGCTGCGGTCGGTGCGGACGCCACAGCCGAGGCGCGCTCCGGGGCAGAGCGGCTCGACGCCGACGGGCTGGTCCTGCTGCCCGGCTTCGTCGACCTGCACACCCACCTGCGCGAACCCGGCCGCGAGGACGCCGAGACGATCGCCTCCGGTTCGCGCGCCGCGGCCGTCGGCGGGTTCACCGCCGTGCTCGCCATGGCCAACACCAACCCGGTCACCGACACCGCCGAGGCCGCCGAGCGGATCCGCGACCTCGGCGCCGCCGCGGGGCTCGTCGACGTCGTGCCGGTCGGGGCCGTCACCAAGGGTCTCGACGGGGCCGAGCTCGCCGAGCTCGGCCTCATGCACCGCTCCCGGGCACGAGTTCGGGTGTTCTCCGACGACGGTCGCTGCGTCGCCGACGGCCGGGTCATGCGCCGGGCCCTGGAGTACGTGCGGGCCTTCGGCGGGGTGATCTCCCAGCACAGCCAGGACCCGAGCCTGGCCGGGCCCCAGGCCTGCTGCCACGAGGGCGAGACCTCCGGCCGGCTCGGCCTGCCCGGGTGGCCGGCCGTGGCCGAGTCGAGCATCATCGCCCGCGACGCGATGCTCGCCGAGCACACCGGTTCGCGGGTCCACGTCGCCCACGTCAGCACCGCCGAAGGGCTGGACGTCGTGCGGTGGGCCAAGGCGCGCGGCATCGCGATGACCGCCGAGGTCACCCCGCACCACCTCGCGCTCGGCACCGAGCTGCTCACCGGCTACGACCCGGTGTTCAAGGTCAACCCACCACTGCGCCCGTCGCAGGACCGCCAGGCGCTCATCGACGGGCTGCTCGACGGCACGATCGACGCGATCGCCACCGACCACGCCCCGCACGCCCGGCACGACAAGGAACACGCCTTCGTCGACGCCGCCTTCGGGATGCTCGGCCTCGAGACGGCCTTCTCCGTCGTCCACGACCTGCTCGTCTCCGACGGACGCCTCCCGTGGGGTGACCTCGCGAGGCTGATGTCCGTCGCCCCGGCCCGCATCGCCGGACTCGGCGACCACGGCCGCCCGATCACTCCCGGCGAGCCCGCCAACCTCGTGCTCGTCGACCCCACAGCCTCGGTCACCGTCGACCGGGACTCCTCGCAGTCCCTGTCCCGCAACACCCCGTGGCACGGCGCCAGCCTCACCGGCGCCGTCCGCACGACGATCTTGCGCGGTCGCGTCACCGCGCACGAAGGAGCGCCCACCTCATGCTGACCACCCGCGAGCCCGCCGTCCTCGTGCTCGAGGACGGCCGCACGTTCACCGGCCGGGCCTACGGCCATCGCGGCAGCACGGTCGGTGAGGCCGTCTTCAACACCGGCATGACCGGTTACCAGGAGACCCTCACCGACCCCAGCTACCACCGCCAGGTCGTCGTCATGACGGCCCCCCACGTCGGCAACACCGGCTGGAACGACGAGGACGACGAGTCCGGTCGCATCTGGGTCTCCGGCTTCGTCGTGCGCGACCCTGCCCTGCGGCCCTCGAACTGGCGCTCCCAGCGCTCCCTCGAGGACGAGCTCGACGCGAAGGGTGTCGTCGGCATCTGCGACCTCGACACCCGGGCGCTGACCCGGCACCTGCGCGAGCGCGGCGCCATGCGCGCCGGCATCTTCTCCGGGGATGCCGCGAGCGCACCTCGCGAGCGACTCCTCACCCAGGTCATCGACGCACCACCCATGACGGGGGCGGCGCTCGCCGAGCAGGTGGCGACCCAGGTGGCCTACGTCGTGCCGGCGGTGGGGGAGAGGGGCTTCACCGTGGCCGCGGTCGACCTCGGCATCAAGGCGATGACGCCGACGATGATGGCGCAGCGCGGCATCGAGGTGCACGTGCTGCCCGCCACCACGACCATCGAGGAGATCCGGGCGATCGCCCCTGACGGGGTGTTCTTCTCCAACGGCCCCGGCGACCCGAGCACCGCCGAGCGCCAGGCCGACCTGCTGCGCGCCGTGCTGCGCGACGGCATCCCCTACTTCGGCATCTGCTTCGGCAACCAGATCCTCGGCAAGGCGCTCGGGTTCGGCACCTACAAGCTGAAGTACGGCCACCGCGGCATCAACCAGCCGGTCATGGACCGCACGACCGGCAAGGTCGAGGTGACCGCGCACAACCACGGGTTTGCCGTCGACGCGCCGCTCGACACGGTCACCGAGACCGAGTTCGGCAGCGTTGCGGTCAGCCACGTCTGCCTCAACGACGACGTCGTCGAAGGTCTCGAGGTGCGTCAGGGCGAGCAGCTCACCGCCTTCTCGGTGCAGTACCACCCGGAGGCCGCGGCCGGCCCCCACGACGCCGCCTACCTGTTCGACCGGTTCGTCGACCTGATGCAGGCGTCCCGAACACCCGACACCACGCAGGGAGAGGTGGCCTGAGGTGCCCAAGCGCGACGACATCACGAGCGTGCTCGTCATCGGCTCCGGACCGATCGTCATCGGTCAGGCCTGCGAGTTCGACTACTCCGGCACCCAGGCGTGCCGCGTCCTGCGGGAGGAGGGCATCCGCGTCATCCTCGTCAACTCCAACCCCGCGACGATCATGACCGACCCCGAGTTCGCCGACGCGACCTACGTCGAGCCGATCACCCCGGAGATCGTCGAGAAGATCATCGCCAAGGAGCGACCGGATGCCGTGCTCGCCACCCTGGGTGGGCAGACCGCGCTGAACTGCGCGATCGAGCTGCACGAGCGCGGTGTCCTCGAGAAGTACGACGCGCCCCTCATCGGGGCCAACGTCGAGGCGATCGAGCTCGGGGAGAACCGGGAGAAGTTCAAGGGCGTGGTGGAGCGCTGCGGCGCCGAGTCGGCCCGCTCGGTCATCTGCCACACCATGGGTGAGGTGCTCGCCGCGGCCGACGACCTCGGCTACCCGGTCGTCGTCCGACCCTCGTTCACCATGGGGGGCCTCGGCAGCGGGTTCGCCCACGACGAGGACGAGCTCGTGCGCATCGCCGGTGCGGGCCTGCAGTACAGCCCGGTCACCGAGGTGCTCCTCGAGGAGTCGATCCTGGGCTGGAAGGAGTACGAGCTCGAGGTGATGCGCGACCACGCCGACAACGTCGTCGTCGTCTGCTCCATCGAGAACTTCGACCCGATGGGCGTGCACACCGGCGACTCGATCACCGTGGCCCCCGCGCTGACCCTCACCGACCGCGAGTACCAGCGCCTGCGCGACGTCGGCATCGCGATCATCCGCGAGGTCGGGGTCGACACCGGCGGCTGCAACATCCAGTTCGCGATCAACCCGGCCGACGGGCGCCTCATCGTCATCGAGATGAACCCCCGCGTCTCTCGGAGCTCGGCGCTGGCGTCCAAGGCCACCGGCTTCCCGATCGCGAAGATCGCGGCGAAGATGGCCATCGGCTACACCCTCGACGAGGTGCGCAACGACATCACGCGAGAGACCCCGGCATCCTTCGAACCGACGCTCGACTACGTCGTCGTCAAGGTGCCGCGGTTCGCGTTCGAGAAGTTCCCCGCGGCCGACGACACGCTGACGACGACGATGAAGTCGGTCGGTGAGGCGATGGCCATCGGACGCAACTTCACCGAGGCGCTGCAGAAGGCGCTGCGGTCCCTGGAGAAGAAGGGGAGCAGCTTCCACTGGGACGGCGAACGCCCCACGACCGAGCAGGCCCGAGAGATCCTCGCCGTGGCCACCCGCCCGACCGACGGCCGCATCATCTTCGTCCAGCAGGCACTGCGCGGTGGGCTCTCGGTCGAGGAGGTCCACGAGGCCACGGGCATCGACCCGTGGTTCCTGGACCAGATGGCCCTCATCGAGCAGATCGCGGATGCCGTCGCAGCAGCCCCGGAACTGACCCCCGAGCTGCTGCGGCTGGCCAAGACCCACGGGTTCAGCGACGCCCAGATCGCCGGGCTGCGTGCCATGCCCGAGGCGGTGGTGCGCGGAGTGCGCCACGCCCTGGGGGTGCGCCCCGTCTTCAAGACGGTCGACACCTGCGCCGCCGAGTTCGCGGCCCAGACGCCCTACCACTACAGCACCTACGACGAGGAGAACGAGGTCGCCCCCCGTGAGCGGCCCGCCGTGCTGATCCTCGGGTCAGGTCCCAACCGGATCGGGCAGGGCGTGGAGTTCGACTACTCCTGCGTGCACGCCAGCTTCGCCCTGCGCGACGCCGGCTACGACACCGTCATGGTCAACTGCAACCCCGAGACGGTGTCCACCGACTACGACACGAGCAGCCGTCTGTACTTCGAGCCGCTCACCCTCGAGGACGTCCTCGAGGTCGTCCACGCCGAGCGGCACGCCGGCCCGATCGCCGGGGTCATCGTCCAGCTCGGTGGCCAGACCCCGCTCGGCCTGGCCAAGGCGCTCAAGGCCGAGGGGGTGCCGATCGTCGGCACGTCACCCGAGGCCATCGACCTCGCCGAGGACCGTGGCGCGTTCGGCCGCGTGCTGCACGAGGCGAACCTGCCCGCGCCCAAGCACGGCACGGCCTACAGCGCCCACGAGGCCGTCGACATCGCCCGGGAGATCGGCTACCCGGTGCTCGTGCGTCCGTCGTACGTGCTCGGCGGTCGCGGCATGGAGATCGTCTTCGACGACGAGACGCTCTCCGGCTACGTCGAGCGGGCCACCATCGCCAGCCCGGAGCACCCCGTGCTCGTCGACCGCTTCCTCGACGACGCGATCGAGATCGACGTCGACGTGCTCTACGACGGGGTCGACATCTATGTCGGCGGGATCATGGAGCACATCGAGGAGGCCGGCATCCACTCCGGCGACTCCTCGTGCACGCTGCCGCCGGTCACCCTCGGCGACAGCGAGCTCGAGCGGGTGCGGGTCTCGACCCGCAAGCTCGCCGAGGGCATCGGGGTGCGGGGTCTGATGAACGTGCAGTTCGCGCTCGCGCAGGACATCCTCTACGTGCTCGAGGCCAACCCGCGCGCGTCGCGGACCGTGCCGTTCGTCGCCAAGGCGACCGGGGTGCCGATCGCGAAGGCGGCCGCCCGGATCATGCTCGGCGCGACCATCGCCGAGCTGCGTGACGAGGGGCTGCTGCCGGCGCACACCGACGGTGGCCGGATGCCCGCCCACGCGCCGATGTCGGTCAAGGAGGCCGTGCTGCCCTTCAAGCGCTTCCGCACCGCCGACGGGCTCGTCGTCGACAGCCTGCTGGGCCCCGAGATGCGCTCCACCGGTGAGGTCATGGGCATCGACACCGACTTCGGCCGGGCCTTCGCCAAGGCCCAGCTCGGTGCGATCAGCGGGCTGCCCACGACGGGAACGGTGTTCGTGTCGGTGGCCAACCGCGACAAGCGGGCGATCATCTTCCCGGTCAAGCGCCTGCTGGACCTCGGCTTCCGCATCGTGTCGACGTCGGGCACCGCTGACGTGCTGCGCCGCAACGGCATCGAGGCCGAGGTCGTGCTCAAGCACGCCGAGCGCGGCCCCGAGGGGCGCTCGATCGTCGACTGGATCAACGCCGGTGAGGTCGACATGGTGGTCAACAGCCCCAGCGGCCCGAGCGCGTCCGCCCGGGCCGACGGCTACGCCATACGGGCGGCCACGACCGCCATGGACAAACCGATCATCACGACGGTGCAGCAGCTGGCAGCCGCTGTGCAGGCGATCGAGGCCGTGATCACCGGCGACCTCGACGTCACCCCGTTGCAGCAGCACGCCGCCGACCTCGACCTCTACGGCGTGCAGGCACCGGCGTGAGCGCGGCCAGCGTCGTCCCGGCGGCGGGTGGGGTCACCCAGGTCGTCGGCAGCGTCGTCGCCAACGACCCCGTCGGTGCCTACCGCCACCTGGTGATCTCGGCCCCCGGGGTGGCGGAGCTCGCCTCGCCCGGGCAGTTCGTCGCCCTCGCGGTCGGCGGGCCGACCTCGGCCAACCTGCTGCGCCGGTGCTTCTCCCTGCACCGGGTGGATGTCGGCCTCGGCACCATCGAGGTGGTCATCGCCGCGCACGGGCCCGGAACGACGTGGCTGACCGAGGTGCACGTCGGCGACCCCGTCGACGTCGTGGCTCCGCTCGGACAGCCCTTCCCGCTGCCCGCGGAGCCCACGGCGTGCGTGCTCGTCGGTGGTGGCTACGGCTCGGCCCCGTTGTTCTGGCTGGCGCAGGCCCTGCGCGAGCGCGGCTGCCACGTTGAGCTGGTGCTGGGGGCGGCGACGCGAGACCGCCTCTTCGGGGTCTCGCTGGCCCGCCGAGATGTTGACGGGGTCAGCGTGACCACCGACGACGGCTCGCTCGGCCGCCGCGGCTGGGTGTCCGTCGTGCTCGGTGACGTCATCGACCGCACCAACGCCACGGTCGTGTACGCCTGCGGCCCGATGGCCATGCTGAAGTCGGTCACCGACATCGCCACCGCCCACGGGGCCGTGGCCCACGTGGCCGTCGAGGAGTCGATGGCCTGCGGCATCGGGGTGTGCATGACCTGCGTGCTGCCGATCACGGGTGAGGACGGCGTGACGAAGATGGTGCGCTCGTGCGTCGACGGCCCGGTGTTCCGGGGTGACCGCGTGCGCTGGGACGCCTTCGGCGACGGCATCTGCCGGGTGCCGGCCGACACCCTCGGCGCGCCGCAGGCGGGGGGCCACTGATGGTGGACATGAGCACCGCGCTCGGTGCGCTCACCCTGCCCAACCCGGTCATGACGGCATCCGGCTGCGCCGCGAACGGCCAGGAGCTGAACCGCTTCTTCCCGGTGTCCGAGCTCGGGGCCTTCGTCACCAAGACGGTCATGGCCGCGCCGCGCTCGGGGCGAGGCACCCCGCGGATGGCCGAGACGGCATCCGGCATGCTCAACTCGATCGGGCTCCAGGGGCCCGGCATCGAGGCATTCGTCGAGAACGACCTCGCCTGGCTGGCCTCGGTGGGCGCTCGGGTGCTCGTGTCGATCGCCGGCAACACCGCCGCGGAGTTCGGGGAGGTCGCCGCCCGCCTCGCCGACAGCCCGGCCTTTGCGGCCGTCGTCGGGGTCGAGGTCAACATCTCGTGCCCCAACGTCGCCAACCGCGGCCTGGTGTTCGCGTGCGACCCCGTCTCATCCGACGCGGTGGTGCGACTCGTTCGCGACAAGCTCCCGGCGGCGACGCCGATCTTCGCCAAGCTCACCCCGGACGTCACCGACATCGTGACCATCGCGGATGCCGCGCTCGGCGCCGGGGCCGACGGCCTGACGATGATCAACACCCTGCTCGGCATGGTCATCGACACCGACCTGCTGCGACCACAACTGGCTGGGGTCACCGGTGGGCTGTCCGGCCCGGCCGTGCGCCCCGTCGCCGTGCGCGCCCTGTGGCAGGTCACGGCGGCGATGCGCGACGGGCGCCTGCCCACGGCACCCCTCATCGGGGTCGGGGGAGTGCGCACCGGGCGCGATGCGCTCGAGCTCGTCGCCGCCGGTGCCAGCGCCGTGCAGGTGGGCACCGCGACGTTCAACGACCCCTCGCGCCCGAGCCGGGTCGTCGACGAGCTCGAGGCCGAGGTCGCCCGCCACGGGTTCACCCGCTTCGCCGACGTCGTCGGCATCGCCCACGACAGGATGGTTTCGCCATGAGTCTCGACCCGTTCGGCGTGCGGTTGCGCGCCGCCATGGACGCGCACGGCCCGCTGTGCGTCGGCATCGACCCGCACGCCGCGCTGCTCCAGGCGTGGGGGCTGCCGGTCGATCTGTCCGGGCTCGAGCGGTTCGCGATGACGTGCGTCGAGGCCTTCGCGGGGCGCGTCGCGGTCGTCAAGCCCCAGTCGGCGTTCTTCGAGGTGTTCGGCTCGCGCGGTGTGGCGGTGCTCGAGCGGGTGCTCGCTGACCTGCGCGACGCCGGGACCCTGACGATCCTGGACGCCAAGCGTGGCGACATCGGCTCGACCATGGCGGCGTACGCGCAGGCATTCCTCTCCGACGAGGGGCCGGGTCGTGCCGATGCCCTCACCGTGAGTCCCTTCCTCGGCTACGGGTCGCTGCGCCCGGCCCTGGACGTCGCCGCCGCCACCGGGCGCGGGGTGTTCGTCCTCGCGCTGACGTCGAACCCCGAGGGTCCCCAGGTTCAGCACGCGCAGACGCCGCAGGGCTCGGTCGCCGGCGCGGTGGTCGCCGGTGCTGCTGCCGACAACGCCGGGGCTGCCGCACGGGGCGAGATGGGCCACGTCGGCCTCGTCGTCGGCGCGACCGTCGGGGATGCCGTGACGCGCCTCGGTCTCGACCTCGCCTCCAGCGCCGCCCCCCTCCTCGCACCGGGGCTCGGTGCGCAGGGTGCCGGCCCCGGTGACCTGCGCGCGGTCTTCGGTGACGCCGTGGGCAACGTGCTGCCGAACGTGTCGCGCTCGGTGCTCTCCGCAGGGCCGTCGGTGCAGGCGCTCGCCGCCGCCGCGGCACGTGACGCCGACAGCGTACGTGCTGCCCTGTGAGCCAGCGCTAGAGTCGAACCACTCCCCGTCGGGTGCTGATGCAGATGGCCCCGCATGTCGCCGAAGGACGCACCTGTGGCACTTCCGCCGCTCACCCCCGAACAGCGTTCCGCCGCCCTGGCCAAGGCGGCGGCGTCCCGGCGTGAGCGCGCCGAGGTCAAGCACCGCCTCAAGCACTCGGGCCTCTCGCTCGCCGAGGTGATCGACGCCGGCAAGACCAACGAGGTCGTCGGCAAGATGCGCGTCTCCGCCCTGCTGGAGTCGCTGCCCGGCGTCGGCCGGGTCCGCGCACGACAGATCATGCAGGAGGTCGGCATCTCCGAGAGCCGCCGCGTGCGCGGCCTCGGCCAGAACCAGGCCGCCGCCCTGATCGAGCGCTTCGGACGGTGAGTGCCCCCTCGCGCCTGACGGTCCTCGCGGGACCCACCGCGGTCGGCAAGGGCACGGTGGCGGCCTACGTGCGCGAACACCACCCCGAGGTCTGGGTCTCGGTGTCCGCGACGACCCGCCGCCCGCGACCCGGCGAGATCGACGGCATCCACTACCACTTCGTCGACGACGAGCACTTCGACGCGATGGTGCGCGACGGCGAGCTCCTCGAGTGGGCGGTGGTGCACGGCCGCGCGAAGTACGGCACCCCCCGGGGCCCGGTCGAGCAGGCCCTGGCGGCCGGGAGGCCGGCCCTGCTCGAGATCGACCTCCAAGGCGCCCGTCAGGTTCGCGAGACGATGCCCGAGGCGTTGTTCGTCTTCCTCGCGCCGCCGACGTGGGACGAACTCGTGCGACGGCTCGTCGGCCGGGGGACCGAGGGTGAGGAGGAACGCGAGGCCCGACTGTCCACCGCGAGGGTCGAACTGGCCTCCGCGAGCGAGTTCGATGTCACCGTCCTCAACGACGACGTCCACCGGGCGGCCGAGGAACTCGTATCATTGATGAGAACCCCTCCCACCTGAGCGAAGCGAGATCCAGCGTGTCCGGAACCGTGGCCGACCCCATCGGCATCACCAACCCCCCGATCGACGAGCTCCTCGAGCGCGCCGACTCCAAGTACTCCCTGGTGCTCTACTCCGCGAAGCGGGCCCGGCAGATCAACGCCTACTACGCCCAGCTCCAGGAGGGCCTGCTCGAGTACGTCGGGCCGCTCGTCGACTCCGAGGTGCACGAGAAGCCCATGTCGATCGCCCTTCGCGAGATCAACGAGGGCCTGCTGACCTCGACCCCCACGCCGTCCCAGGGCTGACCTGACGTGGGCGCCGGGGTGCGAGCGTGAAGGTCGTCCTCGGCGTTGCCGGTGGCATCGCCGCGTACAAGGCCGCGTCACTGCTCCGGCTGTTCACCGAGGCCGGGCACGACGTCACGGTGGTGCCGACGCAGGCTGCGCTCAACTTCGTCGGCGCGGCCACGTGGTCGGCGCTGTCCGGCAAGCCGGTGCACACCGACGTGTGGTCCGACATCACGGCGGTGCCGCACGTGCGCATCGGCCAGGAGGCCGACCTCGTCGTCGTGGCGCCCGCCACCGCTGACCTGCTCGCCCGCGCGGCCACCGGGCAGGCGAACGACCTGCTCACGACGGTGCTGCTCACGGCGCGGTGCCCGGTGGTGATGGCGCCCGCCATGCACACCGAGATGTGGGAGCACGCCGCCACCCAGGCCAACGTCGCGACGCTCAGCGAGCGCGGGGTGCACATCGTCCCCCCGGCATCCGGCCGCCTCACGGGCAGCGACACCGGGCCCGGCCGCCTGCCCGAGCCCGAGGACCTGTTCGCCGTCTGCGCCCGCATCGTCCCGACCACGCCTGCCGGTGACCGGGCACCACACCGGGCCGACGCCGTTCCGGAAGCTGCCGGCAGGAAGGGTGAGGACCTCACGGGCCTTCGAGTCGTCGTGAGCGCCGGGGGCACCCGCGAGCCGCTCGACCCCGTGCGCTACCTCGGCAACCGCTCGTCGGGCAAGCAGGGGTACGCCCTCGCGCAGGCTGCGGCCGACCGCGGGGCCGACGTCACCCTGGTGTCGTCGTCGTCACAGCCCGTGCCGGCCGGCGTCACGCTCGTTCCCGTCGAGACCGCCCTGGAGCTGCAGGCCGCCGTCACGCACGCCGTGCACGGGGCCGACGTCGTCGTGATGGCTGCCGCCGTGGCCGACTTCCGCCCGTCGAGCTATGCCGACCACAAGATCAAGAAGTCACACGAGGCCGCGGCAGACGGCAGCGCCGACGAGTCGGCCCCGGTCGTGACCCTGGTGCGCAACCCCGACATCCTCGCCGGGCTCGTCGAGGCCCGGGGGAGTGCCACCACCCCCGTCATCGTGGGGTTTGCCGCCGAGACCGGCGACGGCGAGGCCTCCGTGCTCGAGCACGGACGGGCAAAGCTGGCTCGCAAGGGCTGTGACCTGCTCGTCGTCAACGAGGTGGGGGTCGGCGTCACCTTCGGGCAGGACGACAACACCGTGCACATCCTCGAGCGCGGCACCGACCACGTCACCGACATCGGTCCGGCCACCAAGCTCGAGGTCGCGCACGCGGTCTGGGACGCCGTCACCGACCTCCTCTGACGCACGTGGTGCACTCCAGCCACCGCGAAGCAGGTGGCTGGAGTGCACCAAGGTGCGGGTGGGTGGGGTCAGCGGCGGGCTGAGGTCTTGGCCTTGCGCGCGCTCCCCGGCACGCGGTCCGACTCGTCCGAACCCTGATCGTCCGCCGTCGCGTCGTCTTCCGCGGTCTCGGATGCCGCCTGCTCCCCGTCGACCTCCCCGGTCTCGGATGCCGGGTGGTCGCCGTCGGCCTCGGCGGTCGCCTCGCTCGTGTCCACGGACTCAGCTGCCGGGGCCTGCTCGGCGTCCTCTGCCGGGGCCTGCTCGGCGGGAGCGTCGGCATCAGCCGCAGCATCCAGGGCAGTGACCGCGGCGGGACCACCGAGGGTGGCGAGCATGTTGCGCACGTTGCTCAGCTGGGCGGTGATGCTGTCGCGGCGAGCCGTGGCGGCGCTCAGCTCACGCTCGGAGTCGCGGCGCACTCGCTCTGCCTGCTCCTTGGCCGACGCGACGAGGGCAGCTGCCTCCGAGCGGGCGGCGTCGAGCACGCGTGCGGCCTCCTCGGCTGCCGCGGCGCGGTCCTGCTCGGCCTCGCGAGCCAGCAGGTCGGCGCGCTCCTGGACGGCGGCCAGGGCCTGGTCCTGCTTGGCCATCTGGCCGGTGAACTCAGCGGTGGCCTTCTCCCGCCGCTCGGCAAGGGTGCGCTCGAAGTCCGCGGCGGAAGCGGCTGCGGTGGCCCGCTGCTTCTCGAAGTAGGCCTCGGCCTCCTCGCGGCGGGCGGCGGCCTCGCGGGCGGCGTCGTCGACGATCGAGTCGGCCTCCTGCTTGGCACGGGCCAGGGCCTGCTCGGCATCGACGTCGGCGCGCGAGCGACGGTCCTCGGCATACCGGTCGGCTTCGGTCCGCGCCAGCGCGGCGGCCTCGTCAGCGGCGAACCGGGTCTGGCCGGCCTCCTCCTCGGCGGTGGCGCGAATGGCGGCGGCCTCCTCGTCAGCCAGCGTCAGGATCGAGCCGATCCGCTCGCCGAGGTCTGCGAACGACGGGTTCGATGCCCGGCGAGCGTGCTCCTCGAGCTCTGCCACACTGCGCCGCTGCCCGTCGACCTCCTGCATGAGCGCGTCGTGGGACTGGCGCAGCTTGGTCAGCGAGACCGACGCCGAGGCGGCCTCCTGCTGGGCGGCCTCAGCCGCCTGCCGGGCCGCCTCAGCGGCCTGGCGCAGCGCACTGACGTGCTGGTCGACCGACACGGGGTCGTACCCGCGGAAGACGGTGGGGAACTCGGGCTGGTTCATCAGGACTCCTGGTGGGGCGGGGTTTGCGGGTGCGGAGGGTCTTCGGGAACGGCCAGGGCGTCGATGACCCCTGAGAGGCTGCCGAGCTGGGCGGTGATGGCGTCACGGCGGGCCGCGAGGGTGTGCACCTCGGCGCGGGCCCGCTCGACGGCCGCCTGGGCCTCGGCTCGCACGGCCTCGGCCCGTGCGCGGGCGTCCTCGGAGGTCCGCAGGATCTCGGCACGGGCGGCCCGGTGGTGCTCGTGGGCTTCGCGGTGCATGCGCTCGACGTCCGCAGCGGCCCGTTCCCGAACCAGGGCGGCACCCTGTTCGGCCTCGGTCGTTCGACGGGTCGCTCGCTCGAGAGCCTCCTCGGCACGCTGTTGCGCCTCGTCGACGACCCGCTGGGACTCGCGGGCGGCCGCCTCACGGGTGCGGGCGGCATCCGCCTGCGCCTCGGCGAGCACGGCCTCGGCCTGTTCGCGCAGACGTCGTGCCTCGGAGTCCGCCTCGGACAGGCGGTCGGCTCCCTTGGCCGTCGCCGCGGCGAGCAGGGTCTGCACCTGCTGTCGATGGGCGCGGGAGCGATCTGCGAGCTCGCGGTGGTGGGTGCGGGCGCGCTGCTCGGCGTCGGCGCGCGCTCCGGTCACGAGCTCGCGCACGGTGGCCTGCGCCCAGGCCAGGTGCGCCTGCGCGGCTGCCATGACCGAGTCGGCCTCGGCACGAGCGTCGGCAAGCAGTTCATCGGCGTGGGCCTTCGCCCCGCTCACCACCGACTCCGCCGCTGCGCGGGACGCCTCGTCACGCTCGCCGATCGCCGCCAGCACCTCAGCGGCCCGGGCCTGCGCCTCTCCCCGGTGCGTGAGCGAGAACTGCTCCGCCTCGCGACGCAGACCGTCGAGCTCCGCCAGCGTGCTCTCGCGCAGGGCGTGCAGCTCGGTGGTGTGGGCGGTGTGCTCACTGCTCCACCGCTGCTGGTGGGCACGCTCGTCGTCGGCCAGACGAGCGACCGTCAGCTCGTGCTCGCGACGGGCCTGCTCGAGGATCGCCTCGGCGGCGGTCCGAGCCTGCGCCAGCTCGGCCTGGGCCTGCTCGGTCGCGAGGCCCAGGGCCTCATCGCTGGCCTTGGTCGCCCGGGCTCGCAGCAGCGCAGCCTGGTCGGCGGCGTCGGCGAGCATGATCTCGACCTCGGCGCGGGTCTCCTCGAGCCGGCGGGCCGCCTCGGCCCGGGCGGCGGCAATCCCGGCGCGCAGGTCGTCCAGCTCGTGACCGGCCTCCTGCGCCTCGGCGCGAAGGCGAGTGGCTTCGTCGCGGGCGGAGACGACCTCGCGGTGGGCCTCCAGCCGCAGGTCGTCGGCCAGGGCCTGTGCGCGGGTCAGCAGGGACAGCGCTTCCGCGGCGGGGTCCGCGGAGGCCGCACCTCCTGCGTCCCCAGCCGCCTCGGGGTTCACCGACCGGTCTGACACGCCGCCCATGGTCTCATCCCCCGAGCGGCCACGTGACCGGGAGTGGGGGGAACGACAGCCCGCCGGTAGAATCCCGGGGGCAGTCGCTCGAGCCGCTGCCACCCCCCCACTTGAAGGAGACCTGCGTGTCGGCACGCTTGTTCACGTCCGAATCCGTGACCGAGGGTCACCCGGACAAGATCTGCGACCAGATCTCCGACTCGATCCTCGACGCCATGCTGGCCCAGGACCCCGGCAGCCGCGTGGCCGTCGAGACGATGGTGACGACCGGTCTCGTGCACGTCGCCGGAGAAGTGACCACCGAGGCCTACGTCGAGATCCCGAAGATCGTCCGCGACACGGTGCTCGCGATCGGCTACGACAGCTCGACGAAGGGCTTCGACGGGGCCTCGTGCGGGGTCAGCGTCTCCATCGGGCAGCAGAGCCCCGACATCGCCCAGGGTGTCGACACCGCCTTCGAGAGCCGCACCGGCGCCGTCGATCCGCTCGACAAGCAGGGCGCTGGCGACCAGGGCCTGATGTTCGGCTACGCCTGCGACGACACCCCCGAGCTGATGCCGTTGCCGATCTTCCTGGCCCACCGCCTCGCCGAGCGCCTCACGGCGGTGCGCAAGAACGGTGAGCTGTCCTACCTGCGCCCCGACGGCAAGACCCAGGTGACGATCGCGTACGACGGTGACCGCGCGGTCTCCCTCGACGCCGTCGTCGTGTCCAGCCAGCACGCCGAGGACATCTCCCTCGAGGGCATGCTCGAGCCCGACGTGCGGGCGCACGTCATCGACCCGGTGCTCGCCGAGCTCGCCGACTCCGGCACCGAGCTGCACACCGACGACTACCGTGCGTACATCAACCCCACCGGCAAGTTCGTCATCGGTGGCCCGATGGGTGATGCCGGTCTGACCGGCCGCAAGATCATCGTCGACACCTACGGCGGCATGGCCCGTCACGGTGGGGGCGCCTTCTCCGGCAAGGACCCGAGCAAGGTCGACCGCTCCGCGGCGTACGCCACGCGATGGGTCGCCAAGAACGTCGTCGCCGCCGGGCTGGCCCGTCGCTGCGAGGTGCAGGTCGCCTACGCGATCGGCAAGGCGCAGCCGGTCGGTCTCTACGTCGAGACCTTCGGCACGGAGACCGTCGCCGCCGACAAGATCCAGGCCGCGATCCTCGCGACGTTCGACCTGCGCCCGGCGGCCATCCTCGACGCACTCGACCTCCTGCGTCCGATCTACAAGTCGACGGCGGCCTACGGGCACTTCGGCCGCACCACCGCGGCCGGTGTCGACAACCCCTTCACGTGGGAGCGCACCGACCGCGTCGAGGCGCTCCAGCGCGCCGCCAACGCCTGACGCGGCCGACCCGTCGTCCACAGGCGGAGCCCACCGATCCCCGCGGGGTCGGTGGGCTCCGCTAGTTTCGGCGCATGGCAGTGACCGGGGATCCGACGAGCGAGGTGCTCCCGGTGGCCCTGGTCCAGGTAGACACGGGCCTGGCCCACCTCGACCGGCCGTTCGAGTACACCGTGCCGACCTCGTCGGCCGACACCGCGCTCCCGGGTGTGCGGGTCAAGGTGCGCTTCGCCGGGCAGGACCTCTCCGGCTTCGTGCTCGACCGGCGCGCGGATGCCGAGCACCTCGGGCGGCTCAGCCCGATCCGCCGGGTCGTGTCGCCCGAACCCGTGCTCACGCCAGCGGTGCTGCGCGTGGCCCGCGTCGTCGCCGACCGCTACGCCGGCTCGCTCGGTGACGTGCTGCGCCTCGCCGTCCCACCCCGGCACGCCGCCGCCGAGAAGGCCTTGCCTGCCTCGTCGCCGGACCCGGCTGACCGACCGCCACTGCCAGATCGGATGCCGGACGCCTGGCTGCCGTACCCCGCGGGCTCCGCGTTCCTCACCCACGTGGGCGCGGGCGGTGCGCCCACGGCATCCCTGCTCGCCGTCCCGTCCACAGACCCGGACGCCGACTGGCCGATGCTGCTGGCCCAGGCCGCGCGGACGGCCGTCGAGGGCGGCCGCGGCGCGGTCATCGTCGTGCCCGACCATCGTGACGTCGTGCGGGTCGAGGCCGCGTTGACCCGCTCGCTGGGCCCCGGTCGGCACACCCGGCTCACGGCCGACCAGGGGCCGCAGGCCAGGTACACCGCGTATCTCAAGGCACTACGAGGTCACGCTCAGGTGGTCGTCGGAACTCGGGCGGCGGCCTTCGCCCCGGTACGGGACCTCGGCCTCGTCGCGTGGTGGGACGACGGCGACGACCTGCTCGACGAGCCCCGAGCGCCCTACCCGCACGTGCGGGAGGTGCTCCTTGCGCGGGCGGCCGACGAGGGCGCTGCCGTCCTGGCCGCCGCGTACTCGCGGTCCGTGGCTGTGGCCGACCTCGTCTCCCGGGGCGTGCTGACCCCGGTCGAGGCGCCCCGGGCGGTGGTGCGGGCGGCCGTCGCGTCGGTGCGCGTGGCCGGTGAGGGGCACGACGCCGACCGGGACCCGGCGGTCGCCGCCGCCCACCTGCCGAGCGTGGCGTGGCGCACGGCGAAGGAGGCGCTGGCTCACGGCCCGGTGCTGGTGCAGGTCCCGCGGCGGGGCTACCTGCCGTCCCTGTCGTGCCAGACCTGCCGTCGGCCGGCCCGGTGCTCGGCCTGCGCCGGGCCGCTGGCGCTGGCAGGACCGCAGGGGCCGACGTCGTGCCGCTGGTGCGGCCGGGTCGAGACGGCGTTCACCTGCCCGGCCTGCGGCGGGCACGCGCTGCGCTCCGCTGTCGTCGGCGCCCGTCGCACGGCGGAGGAGCTGGGGCGGGCGTTCCCCGGTGTGCCCGTCGAACGCTCCGGGGCCGGCACGGTCCTCGACGTCGTCACGTCGGGTCCCCGGCTCGTGGTCTCGACCCCGGGTGCCGAGCCCGTGGCACCTGAGGGCTACGCCGCTGCCCTGCTCCTCGACGCCTGGGCACTGCTCGACCGACCGACGCTGCTCGCCGGGGAGGAGGCCCTGCGCCGGTGGCTCGCCGCAGCAGCACTCGTGCGGCCGGCATCGGGTGGGGGTCGGATCGTGCTCGCGGGGGCACCGACCGATGTGTCCGTGCCCGCCGTCGAGGCGCTGGTGCGGTGGGACCCGACCTGGTTCGCCGAGCGCGAGCTCACCGAGCGGCGCGAGCTGTCGCTGCCACCCGCGGCCCGCCTGGCCACCCTCACCGGCCCGCGCGCCGCGCTGGAGCGGGCGGTCGCGGAAGTGGGGCTCCCGGCATCCGCCGCGGTGCTCGGGCCGTTGCCGCACGCGGGCGCCGTCGGCGGCGCCGGGCCCGCGGGCCCGGCACCTCAGGAGCGCTGGCGAACGATCATCACCGTCCCCCGGCCCGACGGCCCCGACCTCACCCGCGAACTCGCGGCGATGCGAGCCCGGGCATCAGCCCGCAAGGACCCCGACACCATCACCGTGCGCGTCGACCCACCAGACCCCACGACGTGACCGGGCTCAGCACGCCGCAGCCCGAGATGATGACGGCCTAGACTCCCCGGCGTGAGTGTCACCCCCATCCGGCTGTTCGGCGACCCCGTCCTGCGCACCCCGGCCGAGCCGGTCGTCGACTTCGACGCCGAGCTGCGCCGACTCGTCGGTGACCTGACCGACACGATGCTCGACGCCGGGGGAGCGGGGCTCGCGGCTCCTCAGCTGGGGGTCGGCCTGAGGGTGTTCACCTACCACGTCGACGGCGTCATCGGGCACCTCGTCAACCCCGACCTCAGCCTCGGTGAGGACGAGGAGCGCGACCTCGAGGGCTGCCTGTCGCTGCCCGGTCTGCACTTCGAGACCCCCCGTGCGGTGCAGGTCGTCGCCCGCGGGTGGACGATGCACGGCGAGCCGGCGACCGTCGAGGGCACCCACCTGCTCGCACGGGCCGTGCAGCACGAGACCGACCACCTCGACGGCATCCTCTTCATCGACCGGCTCGACCCGGAGCAGCGCCGCGAGGCCATGCGCCTGATCCGCGAGGCCGACTGGGGGGCGACCCCGCCCGTGGTCCGCACCAGCCCGCACGCCGGCGCCTTCGGGAGGCGCTGAGATGCGGCTCGTGTTCGCGGGAACCCCGGTGACCGCGGTGCCCTCGCTGCTGGCCCTGCTGGCCTCCGCGCACGACGTGGTCGCCGTGGTGACCCGCCCCGACGCCCGCTCCGGCAGGGGGCGCACGCTCGCACCGTCGCCGGTCAAGGAGGTGGCGCTCGAGCACGGTCTCGAGGTGCTCACCCCGGTCTCACCTCGCGACCCCGACTTCCACGCGCGGCTGGTCGAGCTCGACCCCGACTGCTGCCCGGTCGTCGCCTACGGCGCCCTCGTGCCCCGCGCCGCGCTCGACGTGCCGCGGGTCGGCTGGGTCAACCTGCACTTCTCGCTGCTTCCGGCCTGGCGTGGGGCCGCCCCCGTGCAGCGCGCGATCATGGCCGGTGACGACGTCACGGGCGCCACGACATTCCTGCTCGAGGAAGGGCTCGACACCGGGCCGGTGCTCGGCACCCTCACCGAGACGGTGCGCCCGAGCGACACCAGCGGCATCCTGCTCGACCGCCTCGCCCACGCCGGCGCGGGCCTGCTCGTCGCGACGATGGACGGCATCGCCGACGGGTCGCTCCACGCCGTGCCCCAGCCCGATGAGGGCGTCAGCCACGCCCCCAAGCTGACGACCGACGAGGCGCAGGTGCGGTGGGGGTTGCCCGCCCACGTCGTCGACCGGCACGTGCGCGGGTGCACGCCCGCCCCGGGGGCCTGGACGACCTTTCGCGGTGAGCGCGTCAAGATCGGCCCCGTCGGGCTGGCCACGGCGGCAGCGCGGATGCCGTCCGCGGACTCCGTGGACGCACCCTCCCTCACGCTCGCCCCCGGTGAGCTGCACGTCACCAAGCGCTCGGTGCTCGTCGGCACCGGGTCCACCCCCGTCGAGCTGCGGGAGGTGCGTCCCCACGGCAAGAAGGTGATGGCCGCGCCCGACTGGGCCCGCGGCGTCCGGATCACCCCAGGAGAACGTTTCGATGGCTGAGCGCGAGCACCACGACCGCAGCGGTTCCCGACCGCAGCGGCGCGACGACCGCGCGGGCGGCCGACCGGCATCCGGCGGCGGGCGTGGACCACGGGCGCGCAGCGCCACCGCACCCTCCCAGCGCACCAGGCGGGCCGAGCCGACCCGGTTCGCCGCGTACACCCTGCTGCGCTCCGTCGCCGAGGGTGGTTACGCCAACCTCGAGCTGCCCGACATCCTGCGGCGCCACCACCTCGCCGGCCGCGATGCCGCCTTCGCCACCGAGCTGGCCTTCGGCACGATCCGCTGGCAGGGCTTCTACGACGCCGTCATCGCCGAGGCCGCCGGCCGGCCCACCGAGCGGATCGATCCCCAGGTGCTCGACGTTCTGCGCCTCGGGGCCCACCAGCTCATGGGGATGCGGGTGTCGACCCACGCCGCGGCCGACCAGACGGTGGGCCTGTCCAAGGTCGTGGCGGGGGCCGGGGCGGGCAGCTTCGTGAACGCCGTCATGCGCCGGATGAGCGAGAGGACCCTCGAACAGTGGCAGGAGGCAGTGGTCCCCGAGGGTGGGGGAGTGGACGCCCTCGCGGTGCGCCACAGCCACCCCCAGTGGGTGGTCTCCGCGCTGCGGGCCGCCCTGCTCGGGCACGGGCGAGCCACCGCCGAGACGATCGACACCGAGCTCGAGGCGCTCCTGGCCGCCGACAACGACCCGCCCCGCGTCCACCTCGTCGCCAGGCCCGGTCTGTCGGACGTGGACGAGCTCCTGTCCACCGCGGAGGCCCGCAAGAGCACCCTGTCGCCCCACGGCGTGGTGCTCGAGAGCGGTGACCCCGGGGCCGTCGCGGCCGTGCGCCAGGGCCGGGCGTCGGTGCAGGACGAGGGCTCCCAGCTGGTGGCCCTGGCGCTGGCGGCGGCCGAGGTCGGACCCGACGTCCCGGACCGCTGGCTCGACCTGTGCGCGGGGCCCGGTGGCAAGGCCGGGGTGCTCGGCGCGATGGCGGTGCAGCACGGCGCCGGCCTCACCGCCGTCGAGGTGACCCCCCACCGTGCCGACCTCGTGCGGACCACCCTCGCGGCCCTGACCCGGCACGCCGAGTCGGTCGGCCAGCGCGTCGAGGTGCGCACGGCCGACGGGCGTGACGTGGGCGGGGAGGAGCCGGGCGGCTACGGCAAGGTGCTCGTCGACGCCCCGTGCACCGGGCTGGGCGCGTTGCGCCGCCGCCCCGAGGCGCGGTGGCGCCGCCAGCCCTCCGACGTCGCCGAGCTGGCGCCGCTGCAACGGGCGCTGCTGACCTCGGCGCTGGCCGCCGTCGCCCCGGGTGGGGTGGTCGCCTACGCCACGTGCAGCCCGCACGTCGCCGAGACCAGGTTCGTCGTCTCCGACGTGCTGAAGAAGCACCCTGACGTCGAGGTCGTCGACGCCCGGCCGCTGTTCACCGACGCCTCCGGGGCGCCCGTCGACGGGCTGGGTGACGGGCCGTACGTGCAGCTGTGGCCGCACGTCCACGGCACCGACGCGATGTTCTTCGCCCTGCTGCGTCGCCGCTGAACACCGTCACGGCCTAGGGTTGCGCCCGTGCTGATCTCACCGTCGATCCTCTCCGCCGACTTCGCGAACCTCGAGCGCGAGCTGGGGGCGATCGCCAACGCAGACTGGGCCCACGTCGACGTCATGGACAACCACTTCGTCCCGAACCTCACGCTCGGGCTGCCCATCGTCGAGGCGCTGGTGCGGGTGTCGCCCATCCCGATCGACTGCCACCTCATGATCGAGGACCCCGACCGCTGGGCCCCGGGGTACGCCGAGGCCGGGGCGCGGTCGGTGACCTTCCACATCGAGGCCGTCGCGGATGCCGTGGCGACCGCTCGCGCGATCCGCGCCGCTGGTGCCCGGGCGGCGTTCGCAGTCAAGCCGGGAACTCCCTTCGCGCCCTACGAGGACCTCCTGCCCGAGGTCGACATGGTGCTCGTCATGACCGTCGAACCCGGGTTCGGTGGCCAGTCCTTCATGGCCGACCAGATGCCCAAGGTCGCGCAGGTCCGCGAGGCGGTGCGCCGCCACGGCGGCGAGGTGTGGGTGCAGGTCGACGGTGGGGTGTCCGCATCGACGATCGAGCAGTGTGCGGATGCCGGTGCCGACGTCTTCGTCGCAGGCTCCGCGGTGTACGGCGCCGAGTCGGCGTCCGCGGCGATCGAGCAGCTGCGCGCGCTCGCCACCGCCCACACCCACCGGTGAGCCACCCGGCATCCCTGCTCGACGAGGTCGCCGCCGACCGGGGCTACGTCGTGGGCCGGACTGCCGGTTCGTCGACTGCACGACGCTGATCTGCGTGGCGCGAGCCTGGTGGGCGCCTACGGATACACCGAGGCGAAGGCTCGGAAGATCTGTGCAACGTTGGACAAAGATTCAACACAGTTCGCCTAGAGTCGTGTGCATGGATGTCCATGCCGCCCTGACCGACGTTCGCTCCTCAGCCACCATCCTCGACGGGATGCGCGCTGGCGAACGGCTCGAGGACGTCGCCCGTTCGGCCGGTCCTGAGGTGGTCGACCACCTCGTCGTCGCCACCACGGACCCCGATCCGATCACCGCGATCGCAGCGGTGCACGCCCTCGGCGCCCACGGCAGCGCAACGGCCGGGGCGCACCTGGTCAGCCTCCTGGACGACGAGCGAGCCCACGTGGCGGAGCACGCCATCGACGCCCTGTCCGGGGTGGTTGCGCAGGCCGCGGCCCTCGAGCGGCTCGTCCGGCACTGCGCCGAGGGCGGCTTTCCGGGGATGCTGGCGGCGCGCACCCTGGAGCGGTGGGCCGCGGCGTCTCCGGATGCCGTCGAGCACGCCGTGACGGTCGGCCTCGCGTCGGAGCGCGACCCGGCTGCCCGGGCGCACCTGGAGGAGCTGGCTCAGGACCTGCGCAGCGGTGCCCGCGACGCCACGAAGCCGCCGACCCGCGGGGGGCCGGGCCTCACCGTGGCCCAGCTCTTCCTGCACGGTGACCTCGACGGCAGCCTGCGCCACTCCGGCCAGGGCGACACCGGCGGGGTGGCAACGCTCCTCGTGCACCTCGGGGACGCCCTGCTGCGTCACGGCGCCCGGGTGGACCGGGTGATCACCATCTCGGGGAGCAGGGATGCCGCGGTCGCCGACGCGTGGGCAGCCGGCGCGACCACCGGCCGCACCCTCTCGCAGGACCTCGCCCCGAGAGGCCACCACTACGCGCGCATCCCGTTGAGCGGGCCCTCGACGAGCGTGTCGACGGCGTGGTCGCTGCGCATCCAGGCGCGCCACGGCATCCGAGAGGTGCTGCGCGCCGCGGGTCGCGTCGACGTCATCCACCTGCGGATGGCGGACGTCGGGTCGCTGGTCGCGGCCGAGGTGGCGGCCGAGCTCGGCATCCCCGTGGTGCTGACCCTGGCCCCGGATCCCCAGGCACTCCTCGCCGCCCGAGAGGCCGACGGGAGCCTGACCCGCGCCGAGTTCGGCGACGCAGACCGGGTGGAGCACCTGTGGTTTCGCGACCGGCTGCTGCGGGCCCTCGCCGCGCAGGCCGAGCACCTCGTGCTGTTCCCACGCCCGGACGTCGAGCGCAGCATCGGGCGGCTGGTGGGCATCGACGTGACGGCACAGCGCGAGCGGGTGTCCGTGGTCGGCGAGGGCATCGACCTCGCGGCCCTCGAACGCGTCGCCCAGGAGATCGCCGGCGACGCGCCGCGGAGCCCGGAGACGGCATCCGCGCTCCGGGAGCTGAGCGCCGTGCTCGACCAGCTTCCCCCGAACCGGCGCGGCCTGCCCCTCGCCGTGTCGGTCGGCCGGCTGTCTCCGGTCAAGGGCATGGCGACGCTGGCGTCGACCTGGCTCACCGAGCCCACCCTGCGGGAACGCTGCAACCTCGTCATCGTCGGTGGTGACCTGGACGACCCGACGACCGAGGAGGCCGCCGAACTCGCCCGCATCCGAGAGGTCGTCTCAACCGACGACTGCGCCGGAGAGGGGCTGCTCCTCGCCGGCCACCGCCCGAACGCCACTGCCACCGCGTGGCTCGCAGCCCACCGGGGCGTCCCCGGAGTGTGCGCGCCCGACGGGGTCTACGTCTGCGCCAGCCTCAAGGAGGAGTTCGGCATCGCGATCCTCGAGGCGATGACGATGGGCCTGGTCGTCGTGGCCCCGAACAGCGGGGGGCCGGCGACCTACATCGAGGACGGCGTCACGGGTGTCCTCACCGACACGACCGACCCACGACGGCTCGCGGACGCGTTCGGCCGTGCCCTCGAGCTCGCCTCGTCACCGGGTGAGTCGCTGCGGACCCGCCGCTCACGGGCAGTGGTCCGCGAACGGTTCGGCATCGACACGATGGCCTCGTCCCTGGTCGAGGTGTATGCCGCGGTGGCGGCGCGCCAGGCCGCGACGTCGCTGCCGAGGGCGGTCACGTCATGACCCTGCTCGTCATCAGCCCCGACTACGCCTCCCACCTGTACCCGCTCGCCACCCTCGCGACGGCCTGGCAGGCCGAGGGTGAGCGAGTGGTGGTCGCCACCGGCGCGGCCACCGACGCCGTGGTGCGGGCGTTCGGGTACGACCGCGAACACCTTCAGCTCGGCCGGGGGTCGAACCCCGGGGTCATCCGGGCCGAGGAGCAGCCGCCGGGGGAGGACGACGCACTGCGCGGCTTCTTCGACGCCACCCGCCGCGGCGCCGTGGCCGCCCTCGAGTTCCAGGCACGGGCGCGCGGCGATGACCTGCTGTGGAACGCGGTCGGCGTGGCGCGCGAGGTCCAGGCCATCGTCGAGCGCGTGCAGCCGGATGCCGTGATCGTCGACCACCTGGCCTTCGGGGCCCGTTTGGGGCTGGTGGGCGCGCAGGTACCGCACGCCGACGTGGTGCTCGGCCACCCGACTGCACTCACCGTCGGTGACGAGGTCTACGGCCACCCACCGACCTGGCCGCGTGCCATGCGCCCCGCTGACGAGGAGCTAGCCGACCTGCGGGTGCTGTGCGAAGGGGTCCGTGACACGTTCACGGCCCAGTGGAACGCAGCGCTGAAGGACCTGCGCCCGAGCGCGCAGCCCAGTCGGGACGCCTTCGCCGAGACCGGCGACCTGCTGCTGCTCAACTACCCGGCCGCGCTCCACGAGCCCGAGCGCACGGCCCTGCTGCCGCCGCACACCTTCCTCGGGTCGGCAGTGCGCGAGGAACCACGGGACGCACAGGTCGAGGCCTGGCTGGACGCCGACGAGGGGAGCGTCGTGTACGTGAGCCTCGGCAGCTTCCTGTCGGCCCGCTCCGACGTGCTCGCGCTGATCGCCGACGCCTTGCGACGGCTCGACGTCCGGGTGGCCCTCGCGACCGGCTCCGCGCCGGTGGAGGAGCTCGGGCCGCTGCCGCAGGGTTGGCTCGTGCGCGAGTTCCTCCCGCAGGTGCGCCTGCTTGCCGCGTCCAGCGTCGCCCTGACGCACGGCGGCAACAACAGCGTCACCGAGGCCCTGACCGCCGGGGTTCCCCTGCTCGTCCTGCCGTTCTCGACCGACCAGTTCGCCGGTGCCGCGGCGATCGAGCGCACCGGGGTCGGGGTCTGCCTGGACCCCAACGCCACCACCTCGGGCGACATCGCGGATGCCGTGCGGCACCTTCTCGCCCCGGGCGGCGCCCGCAGTGCCGCGGCGGCGATCGGCGAGGGGCTGCGCGAGGTTCCCGGTCCGCAGCGAGCACGGGCCGCCGTGCGCCAGGCGCTCAGCGGCTGACGTCGGCTGACCGGTGACCTCGTGAGATCACCTGGAGCAGGTCGGCGGCGACGGCGACGGCGATGCTCGCAGGCTCCTTGCCGGCCAGGTCGGGCACGCCGATGGGGGAGTGGATCCGGTTCACCACGTTCGCCGGGTGGCCGTCTGCGGCGAGGCGTTGCTGGAACCGGGTCCACTTGGCCGAGGAGCCGATGAGTCCCACGGATCCCAGTCCCGCTCGTCGCAGGGCTGCGTCGCACAGGGCGTAGTCCTCGGCATGGTCGTGCGTCATCACGACGACGTGCGTTCCAGCGGGCAGCGAGTCGAGCACCATCTCCGGCAGGGGTGAGTGGTGCGGTTCGACGCGGGCCACGGCCTCGCCGAGCCACGACATCATGGCGACGTCCAGCTGCTCCTCGCGGGAGTCCACGAGGTGCAGGTCGAGGTCGTGACGGCTGAGGATGCGCGCGAGCTCGTGGCCGACGTGCCCGACACCGAAGACGGCCACGCACGGCACGACGGCCAGGGGTTCGAGCAGGACGCTGACCTCGCCGCCGCAGCACTGGCGGCCGTGCTCGGTGCGCGCGCGCTCGCTGAGGGTGATGTCGAGCTGCTCGGGGACGTCTGCGCCGTCCGTCAGCATCCGCCGAGCGCGCTCGACGGCGGTGGCCTCGAGGTTGCCGCCGCCGATGCTGCCCCAGGTGTCCCGGTCGGAGACGACGAGCTTCGCGCCGGCGTCGCGCGGCGCGTGTCCGCGAACCCGGGTCACCGTCACGAGGACACCGGGCTGGCGGGAGGTACGCAGGTGGTCGAGCGCTGCGAGCCAGTGCATGTCAGCCCTCCACGACCGGGTGCAGACCTGGGGGCACGCCCCCGCCGCGAGCGTGCTCGACTGCCCAGAAGACGGCTTCCGGCGTGGCTGGCGTGGCCAGGCCCACCGAGACCCCGGGGGGCCCGAACGCTGCTGCGGCCTGACGAAGGGCCTCTCGCACCGAGAACGCCAGCATGAGCGGGGGCTCGCCGACGGCCTTCGATCCGTAGACGGCGCCGTCCTCGTGGGCGCGCTCGAGCAGGGTGACGTTGAACTCCTCGGGCATCTCGGAGAAGCTCGGGAGCTTGTAGGTGCTGGCCGTGTTCGTCGCCAGCCGGCCCCGCGAGGGCCCGTCCGACTCGTCCCACCGAAGGTCCTCCAGGGTCAACCAGCCAGCCCCCTGGACGAACGCCCCCTCGACCTGGCCGAGGTCGATGAGGGGGGACAGCGAGTCGCCGACGTCATGGACGACATCGACGCGCAGTACCCGATGGCTGCCGGTGAAGCCGTCGACCTCGACCTCGGCCGCGGCGACGCCGTAGGAGAAGTACTTGAACGGGGAGCCCTGCATGGCCGCGGCGTCCCAGTGCAGCCCCTCGGTGCGGTAGAAGCCCGCCGCCCACAGCTGGACGCGGTCGGCGTAGGCCACTGCCACGAGATCGGCCCAGGGCAGGGGCTCTGCATGGGCAGCCTCCACCGCGCGCAGCCGCTCGCGGATCTGGACGCAGGCATCGAGGACGGCACCCCCGTTGAGGTCCGCCCCGGAGCTCGCGGCGGTCGCCGACGTGTTCGGCACCTTGTCGGTGCGCGTCGGCGCGAGGCGCACCAGGTCGAGGGGCAGGTCGAGCGCCGTGGCCGCGATCTGGAGCATCTTGGTGTGCAGGCCCTGGCCCATCTCGGTTCCGCCGTGGTTGACGAGCACGGACCCGTCCTTGTAGACGTGCACGAGAGCCCCGGCCTGGTTGAAGGCGGTGAAGTTGAAGGAGATGCCGAACTTCACCGGCGTCACCGCGATCGCTCGCTTGGAGTGCTCGTGGCTCGCGTTGTACTGCGCGACCTGTTCCAGTCGCCGGGCCACGTCCCCGGAGGACAGCACCTGCTCCCAGCAGGTGACGATCCGCTCGGCGTGTCGCACGACCTGGCCGTAGGGGGTGCTCTGGCCCTCGCGGTAGACGTTGCGGCGCCGCAGGGAGAGCGGGTCGATGCCGAGCAGCGGGGCGCACCGGCCGAGGATGTCCTCGATGACGAGCATCCCCTGCGGGCCGCCGAAGCCGCGAAAGGCAGTCTGCGACGTCTTGTGGGTCCGGGCGATCCGACCATCGACCCGCACGTTCGGGATCCAGTAGGCGTTGTCGACGTGGCAGAGGGCACGAGCCATGACGGGTTCGGACAGGTCAAGGCTCCAGCCGCCGTCCGAGGTCAGGGTGGCCTCGAGGGCGAGGAGGTGGCCGTCGTCGTCGAACGCCACCTGCCACCGGGTGTGGAAGCCGTGCCGCTTGCCGGTCATGGTCATGTCCTGCCCGCGAGTGAGTCGAACGCGCACCGGACGCCCGGTGATCACCGCGCCCAGGGCGGCGACGGCCGCGAACCCGTGGGGCTGCATCTCCTTGCCTCCGAAGCCACCCCCCATGCGCAGGCACTGCACGGTCACGGCGTGGGTGGCTCGACCGAGCACGTGCGCGACGATGTCCTGGGTCTCGCTGGGGTGCTGGGTGCTGCTCTGGACGAAGACCTGCCCGCTCTCGTCGACGTGGGCGATCGAGCAGTGGGTCTCGAGGTAGAAGTGCTCCTGGCCGGCGCTGGTCGTCACGCCGCTGAAGACGTGGGCGGCCTGTGCGAGGCCGCTCTCGACGTCACCGCGTTCGAGGCGGGGCGCACCGCCCTGGAAGCTGCCGGCATCGATGGCCTCCTCGACCGTCACCACGGCCGGAAGCACCTCGTACTCCACCTCGACCGCGAGGGCCCCGAGGCGGGCAGCCTCCGCGGTCTCGGCGAGCACCCAGCAGACCGACTGGCCGTGGAACATCACCTCGTCGGGGAACAGCGGCTCGTCGCCCTTGGCCCCGGCGTCGTTGATGCCGGGTACGTCCGCGGCCGTGAGCACCCGCACGACCCCGGGCACCGACAGCGCAGGCTCGGCGTCCAGACGGGTCACGAGGGCGTGCGCGTGCGGAGCCTGGACGGGATGCGCGTGCAGCAGCCCCGGCATCCGCGACCCGAGGTCCTCGGTGTACAGCGCCCGGCCGGTGACGTGCAGGGCCGCCGACTCGTGGGGCAGCGGCTGGCCGACGACCTGGTCGTCAGGGCCTTGGGCCACGGCGCTCATCGGGTCACCTCCGGCGTGCTCGCGCCCTGCGCGTGCAGCCGCACCAGGGCGGTGGCGAGCACCGCCCGGCGGTAGGCGGCGCTGGCGCGGTGGTCGTCGATCGGGGTGCCGACGTCGCGCAGCACCTCGCCGGCCGCCGCGGCAGTCGCCCGTGTCCACGCCCGCCCTTCGAGGGCGGCCTCGGTGTCGGTCGCCCGCAGGGGAGTGGCGGCGACACCGCCCACCCCGATCCGGGCGCGCTGAACGCTCCCGTCGACGACGTGCAGCGACACCGCGACCGCGACACTGGTGATGTCGTCGTGGCGTCGCTTGGCGATCTTCTGGAACCCCGTGACCTCACCGAGCGGCAGGGGGATGCGGACGGCGCGGATCAGCTCGTCGCGGCGCCGCACGCTGCGCCGGTACCCCGTGAAGAACGATGCGAGGGGTACCAGTCGCTGCCCGTCGGTGCCGTGGAGCACGACGTCGGCCTCGAGGGCCAGCAGCGCCGGGGCGAGGTCGCCGATGGGGGAGCCGGTGGCGAGGTTCCCGCCGATGGTGGCGCTGTTGCGGATGAGCGGGGACGCGAACAGCGGCAGCACGGCGGTGAGCAGCGGCACCTCCCGCGCGATGCCCCGCTCAAGCTCGGCCAGGGTGACCGCGGCCCCGATCTCGAGGTGGTCGGCGTCACGGGTGACCGCCCGCAGCTCCGCCAGGTGGTCGACACCGACGACCAGCTCAGCCCGGGCACCCCGAAGGTTGACCTCGACCCCCCAGTCCGTGGACCCCGCCACGACAACGGCATCCGGATGCCGCTGGAGCAGGTGGATCGCCTCGTCGAGGTCGGCGGGTCGCACGTAGGAGCCGGTGGGACCGTCCACGACCACGGGTGCAGCGGCGGGTCCGGGGCCCTCCAGCCGGCTGGCGAGCGCGTCGTCGGTCTGCGGGAGGCCGAGCGCGAAGGCGGCTTCGCGGATCGGACGGTAGCCCGTGCACCGGCACAGGTTGCCGGAGATGGCCGTGAGGTCGAAGCCGTTCGGCCCGACCTCGCCCCCGTGGTCCTTCGGTGACGGCGCCCGGTCCGGACGGTAGAACTCGGCGGCCATCGAGCACACGAAGCCGGGCGTGCAGTAGCCGCACTGCGACCCACCGCGCACGGCCATCTCGTGCTGGACGGGGTGCAGCGCCTCGGGCGACCCGAGCCCTTCGGAGGTCACGACCTCCTGGCCCGCCAGGGCGCTGGCCGGGAGCAGGCAGGCGTTGACCGCGGCCCACCGGGTGCGGTCATCGCCGTCGCGCCGGGCCAGCATCACCGAGCAGGCACCGCACTCACCCTCGGCGCACCCCTCCTTGGCTCCGGTCAGCCCGATCGAGCGCAGCCAGTCCAGGGCGGGGGTCCACGGGTCGGTGCCGGCGAGGTCGTGGATCACACCGTTGACCGTCACCCGGGGGGTCTGGTTGGTCGCCATGGCCTGATCCTCCTCGTCGTCGCGGCCCGTGGGGCCCTTGTGCCCGGCGGCATCCGGGTGAGGGAGCACACACGGCGAGGCCACGGTAACCCCGCGCCGGGGTGCGGCATACTGGGCGTGACACGTGCTCCGGGGTCGGTGTAATTCCGAACCGGCGGTGACAGTCCGCGACCCGACCGCAGCCAGCGGCCGGTTGACCCGGTGAAACTCCGGGACCGACGGTGAAAGTCCGGATGGTAGGCAGCACGTGCTGGCGAGGCCCGCGGGTCTCGCCGGCGGTCGTCGTGGTCGGTTGCCCTCGGGTGCCAACCTTGGACAACCATCCTCCCGGAGCCTGACCGAACACCCGGTTTCCAGGCACGAGGGCAGGACATGGACGAGAGCACCGCGCTGATGCAGCGGGCGATCGACGCTGCTCGCCTCGGCCCGCAGGCCGACCCCAACCCGCGGGTGGGCTGCGTCGTCACGGATGCCGCGGGTCGGGTGGTCGGTGTCGGGCACCACCGCGGGGCCGGCACCGCGCACGCCGAGGTCGACGCGCTCGCCCAGGCGGGGGAGGCGGCCCGCGGCGGCACCGCCCACGTCACCCTCGAACCGTGCAACCACACCGGACGCACCGGCCCGTGCACCGGCGCCCTGCTCGAGGCGGGCATCGCCCGGGTCGTCTTCGCCGTCGGGGACCCCGACGCGGTCGCCGCGGGTGGGGCCGCGACGCTGGCCGCCGCCGGGGTCGCCGTCGAGACCGGGGTCCTGCGCGAGGCCGCCGAGGAACTCAACGAGTCGTGGCTGCACGCCCGCCGCACCGGCCGCCCGTTCGTCATCGCCAAGAGCGCCTCGACCCTCGACGGTCGCACGGCCGCCGCCGATGGCACGAGTCGCTGGATCACCGGCGAGGCAGCCCGCGCCGACGTGCACGACCTGCGCTCGCGGTGCGGCGCCGTCGTCGTCGGCACCGGCACCGCCCTGAGCGACGACCCCCAGCTCACCGTGCGCACAGCCGACGGCACGGCCGCCGGGTCCCAACCGCTGCGCGTCGTGGTCGGCCACCGCACCCTCCCGGCGACGGCGCGCGTGCTCGACGGCGCGGCCGAGACCCTGCTGCTGGCGACCCACGACCCCGGCGCGGTGCTCGCGGCACTGCACGCGCGCGGCATCCACCGCGTCCTCCTCGAAGGTGGCCCGACGCTGACCGCGGCCTTCCTCGCCGCCGGCCTCGTCGACGAGGTCGTGGCCTACGTCGCGCCGGCGCTGCTCGGCTCCGGCCCCACGGTCAGCAGCGACCTCGGTGTGCGCACCATCGCGGATGCCGTGCGCCTGGACCTCGTCGACGTCACCGTCCTGCCCCCCGACGTGCGGATCACCGCCCGCCCCGCCACCGCACCCCCGGTCCACCCCCGGGCAAGGAGCTGATCGCCGTGTTCACCGGAATCGTCGAGGAGCTCGGCACCGTGCTCGCCCTCGACACCCTCGAGGCAGACGGCCGCACCGACTCCGCGCGCCTCACCGTCGCGGGCCCGCTCGTGACCGCCGACGCCACCCACGGCGCGTCGATCAGCGTCAACGGGGTGTGCCTCACAGTCCTCACCCACGGGGACGGGGAGTTCACGGTCGACGTCATGGCCCAGACGCTCGCGCTGACCAGCCTGGGCGCGCTGCGACCGGGCGACCGGGTGAACCTCGAGCGCGCGATGGCAGCCGACGGTCGGTTCGGCGGCCACGTCGTGCAGGGCCACGTCGACGGGGTCGGCACCATCGTGCGCCGGACGCCCGGCGAGCGGTGGGAGGTCGTCGAGGTCTCGTTGCCCGCCGACCTCGCCGGCTACGTCGTCGCGCAGGGGTCGATCACCGTCGACGGGGTGAGCCTGACCGTGGCCGGGCTCACCGGGACGACGTTCAGCGTCTCCCTCATCCCGACCACGCTCGCGCTGACCACGCTCGGCACCAAGGACGTCGGTGACCCCGTCAACCTCGAGGTCGACGTGCTCGCCAAGTACGTCGAGCGCCTGCTCGCCACCCGGTTCGCCAGCCCCGCAGCCCAGCCAACACCGACCCCCGCGGAGGAGTCATGACCCTGTCGACCATCGAGGCTGCGCTCGACGCGCTGCGCCTCGGGCGCCCGGTGCTCGTCCTGGACGACGAGGACCGTGAGAACGAGGGCGACGTCGTGCTCGCCGGTCAGACGTTGACCGACCAGTGGATGGCCTGGACCATCCGCAACACCTCCGGCTACATCTGCGCCCCCGTGACCGAGGAGGTCGCCGACCGGCTCGACCTGCCCCTGATGGTCCGTGACAACCGCGACCCCCGACGCACCGCGTACACGGTGACCGTCGACGCGGCATCCGGTGTCTCCACCGGCATCTCGGCCGCCGACCGGGCCCACACCATCCGCACCCTGTCCGACCCGACGGCGAGCGCCGACGACCTCATCCGACCGGGGCACGTCGTGCCGTTGCGGGCCCGTGCCGGGGGAGTGCTGGCCCGCGCCGGGCACACCGAGGCAGCCGTCGACCTGTGCCGGCTCGCCGGGCTCGAACCGGTCGGAGCCATCGGTGAGCTCGTCGCCGACGACGGCACCATGCTGCGCACGCCGGGCGTGCTCTCCCTCGGTGCCGCCCACGACCTGCCGGTGGTCACCATCGCCGACCTCGTGGCGTGGCGCCAGCGCCACGACCGGGTGACGCGGGTCGCCGACACCGTGCTGCCGACGCGCCACGGCACGTTCCGCACCGTCGCCTACCGCGACGTGCTCACCGGCGTCGAGCACCTCGCCCTGGTCAGCCCCCTGGGCATCCCGGAGCGGGCCCCGCTCGTGCGGGTGCACTCCGAGTGCCTGACAGGTGACGTGATGGGTTCGCAGCGCTGCGACTGCGGCCCCCAGCTCGAGCGTTCCCTCGAGCGCGTCGCGGCCGAGGGTGGCGTCGTCGTCTACGTGCGCGGACACGAGGGCCGCGGGGTGGGTCTCGGTGCGAAGCTGCGCGCCTACGAGCTCCAGGACCGCGGTCTGGACACCGTCGACGCGCAGATCGAGCTCGGCCTGCCGATCGACGCACGGGAGTACGCCGCTGGCGCTGCCGTGCTCCTCGACCTCGGGGTGCACGAGCTGCGGCTGCTCACCAACAACCCCGCCAAGGTCGATGCCATGCGCGAGCACGGCATCCGGGTCGTCGCCGTCGAGCGACTGCGGATCGCACCCGTGGCCGAGAACGCCGCCTACCTGCGCACCAAGCGCGACCGGATGGGGCACGACCTCGTCATCGACAGCAGTGAAGGAGCAGCACCAGCATGAGTGGACACGGAGCACCCGTCGTGACCGTCGACGGACGCGGGTTGCGCGTCGCCGTCGTGGCCGCGTCGTGGCACGAGCAGGTCATGGACGGCCTCGTCGACGGCGCGTTGCGCGGCCTGGCGGATGCCGGGGTGCAGTCACCTCTCGTGGTGCGCGTGCCCGGCACGGTCGAGCTGAGTGTCGCCTGTGCCCGGCTCGCGCCCCGATTCGACGCCCTCGTCGCCCTCGGCGTCGTCATCCGTGGCGGCACCCCGCACTTCGAGTACGTGTGCCAGGGGGTCACCGTCGGCCTGACCCAGGTGTCGGTGACCACCGGGGTGCCCGTCGGGTTCGGCGTGCTGACCTGCGACACGGACGAGCAGGCCGTGGCACGGGCCGGCCTGCCCGGCAGCGTCGAGGACAAGGGCCACGAGGCCGCGACCGCAGCCGTCGCCACGGCCGTGACCCTGCGCGACCTGGATGCCGCGGCGGCGGGTCGGTGACCGTGCTGCGCGAGCTGCTCGCGTGGCTCCAGCACGAGTCGATCACGGTGGCGGGGTACCCGCTGCCGTGGATCGAGGTCGTCGGCAACCTCTTCGGGTTCGCCTCGGCCATCCTCGGCATGCGGCGCAAGGTCTGGGCCTGGCCCATCGGGATCGTCGGGAACCTGCTGCTGTTCACCATCTTCGTCTCGGCGACCTTCGACGCCGACTCGCGCACCCCGCTGTTCGGTCAGGCCGGCCGGCAGGTCTTCTTCATCATGACCAGCCTCTACGGCTGGTGGCGCTGGCAGGAGCACCGCAACGCCCGCCTGGCGGCCGGCGCGTCCGCCGACACCCCGGCCATCACCCCGCGGTGGGCGACCGCGCGCGAGCGGCTCGGCTACGTGCTCGTGTGGATCGGTGGGGTCCTGGTCGCTCAGTGGGCCCTGGCCGGCATCGGCGCGGCGTGGCCCGCTCCGCGCTGGTACTTCTGGTGCGACGCGTGGATCCTCGTGGGCTCGATGCTCGCGACGTACGCGATGGCCCGCGGGTGGAACGAGTTCTGGCTGATGTGGATCGCCGTCGACCTCGTCGGCGTGCCGCTGCTCTGGCACAGCGAGTACTACGCCACCGCCGTGCTCTACGGCGTGTACGGGTTGCTCGTGCTCTACGGCTTCTTCGTGTGGTTGCGGGCTTCGCGGGCCGAGGCACCGGACGCGCTGGAGACCCGCGAGCTCGACCCCGTCGCCTGACCGGACGGACGGCGCCGTCGAGGGTCGCCGCGCCCACGTAGGCTTGTCCCTCGTGAAGACGTTCGACGAGCTGTTTGCCGAGCTGGCCGACAAGGCCCGCACCCGCCCGCCCGGTTCGGGCACCGTCACCGAGCTCGACTCCGGGGTCCATGGCATCGGCAAGAAGATCGTCGAGGAGGCCGCCGAGGTGTGGATGGCGGCCGAGTACGAGGGCCGCGAGCGCACCGCCGAGGAGATCAGCCAGCTGCTCTACCACCTCCAGGTGCTCATGCTCGCGTGTGACCTCACCCCGGACGACGTGTACGCCCATCTCTGAGGGCCGCTCCGGCATCCACCCCTGAACGCCACCACGGCATCCACCCCTGACGAAAGCCTCACCACCCATGCTGCGCATCGCCGTCCCCAACAAGGGTTCGCTGTCCGAGCCGTCGGCCGCCATGCTCCGCGAGGCGGGGTACCGCACCCGTCGCGACCCCAAGGAGCTCATCGTCACCGACGCCGCGAACGGCGTCGAGCTGTTCTACCTGCGCCCGCGTGACATCGCCGTCTACGTCGGCTCCGGCACCGTCGACTGCGGCATCACCGGCCGTGACCTGCTGCTGGACTCCGGGTCGGCCGCCGTCGAGGTGCTCGCACTGGGCTTCGGCGCGTCCACCTTCCGGTATGCCGCCCGCCCGGGCACGGCGTCCGCGCTCGCCGACATCGGTGGCCACCGGGTGGCGACCAGCTACCAGGGGCTCGTCGAGAAGCACCTGGCCGACCACGGCATCCAGGCTGAGGTCGTGCGCCTCGACGGTGCGGTCGAGACGGCCATCACCCTGGGCGTCGCCGACGTCATCGCCGACGTCGTCGAGACCGGGGCCACCCTGCGATCGCAGGGCCTCGAGGTCTTCGGCGACCCGATCCTCAAGAGCGAGGCGGTGCTCGTGCGCCGCGAGGGCAGCGAGGAGGCGGCCCAGGTCGAGGTGTTGCGCCGCCGACTGCTCGGGGTGATCACCGCGCGCCACTACGTGATGCTCGACTACGACGTGCCCGCCGCCCTCGTGGATGCCGCCTGTGCCATCACTCCGGGGCTGGAGTCGCCGACGGTGTCGAACCTGCAGAACCGCGACTGGTGCGCTGTGCGTGCGATGGTGCCGCGCTCGGGCACCAACGCGGTCATGGACGAGCTCTACGACCTCGGCGCCCGGGCCATCCTCGTCACCGACATCACCGCCTGCCGGCTGTGACCGACACCGGAGGTTCGTCCGGCCCGGTGGTGTTCCGACCGCGCCGCGGGCGGGTCGTGCCCCTGGTCATGGCGACGATCGCCCTCGTCGTCACGGCCGGTGTGGCCCTGGGCATGGGAGGCGCCGGGTGGTCGGGTGGTGACCAGCTGGCGTTGTTCGGTCTCGGCGCCGGGCTGGCGGCCTTCCTCGGTCGGTACGCGAGCATCCGGGCCGTGGGCGACGACGTCGGCCTGACCGTTCGCAACCTGCTGATCACCCGCACGGTGTCGTGGGAGGAGATCGTCGAGGTGCGCTTCCCCGATGGCGCGCCCTGGGTGAGCCTGGAGCTCACGGACACGGACGAGCTCGCCGTCATGGCGATCCAGCGGGCTGACGGCGACGACGCCAAGGTCGAGGCCCGCCGACTCGCCGAGCTCGTGGCCGAGCGCCGGACCACCCGCTGATCCCGCTCAGTCGATCTGGGCGCCCACCCGTGCGAGGTCCGGCCGCAGGCGCAGCGACAGGATGAGCTGCGGCACCATCACGAGCGCGAGCAGCGCCCAGACCAGCGAGAAGCTGCCGGTGACGTCCTCGACCACACCCATCGCCGCCGGGCCGAACGCCGCCGCGGTGTAGCTGACGAGGAAGGCCATGGCCGTGAGGCGGGCGCTGTCGCGCGGTGTCGCCGCGTATCGCACGAGCAGCGCCAACCCGAGCGCGAACGCCGCCCCCTGGCCGGCTCCGAGCAGGCCAGCCCACAGCCACGGGGCGGTGTCCGGGGCCAGCCAGACCCCGAGCTCCCCGGCGCCGCCGAGCAGGCCCGCGAGCACGAGCAGCAGGCGCGGGTCGGGGACGTGGTCCAGCAGGGTCGGGGCAGCCAACCCGGACAGCAGCTGGGCGCCGGTGAAGGCGGCCATGAGCAGGCCAGCCTCGCGCGCGGTCCAGCCGTGCGCCTCGTACGTGGGGGCCAGCCACGCGAGCGCGGAGTAGAACTGCCAGGACTGCGCCGTGAGGTAGGCCGCGACGAGCCATGCCGTCGCGCTCGCCCACGGCAGCGCATGGGTGACGTCCTCGGGCACCTCCTCCCGCTCCGGATGCCGGTGCGCTGCCCGCGCGACCGGCACCCACACCACGAGCGCGAGCGCGGCGAGCGGCGTCCACACGAGCAGCGAACGTGACCAGTCGCCCAGGACGTCGGCGAGCGGTACCGACGTGGCCGAGGCGACCGCGGCCAGGCCCATCATTGCGGCCATCGTGAGGCCTGTGCCGAGCCCGGACCGCCGTGCGGGGAAGACGGCCTTGACGATGCCCGGCAGCAGCGTGCCGGCGAGCGCGATGCCCGCGCCGGCGACGAACGTCCCGGCGTACAGCGACCACACCGCGCCGCCACCCGATCCGCGCAGCACGAGCCCGGCGAGCACGAGCCCGACCCCGGCTCCGGTGGCGACCTCGGAGCCCAGCCGTCGAGCGACCTGGTTCGCGCCGGGTGCGAGCAGCCCCATGCAGAGCACCGGCAGCGTCGTGAGCACGCCCATCCACGCGCTCGACAGGCCCAGGTCCGCCCGCACCGCCTCGGCGAGCGGAGGCAGGCTCGCCATGAGGGTGCGCATGTTGGCCGCGACCAGCACGATCGCAGCCACGAGTGCCCACCGCGGTCGCTCGGTCACGCCGATGACTCGGGCAGCGAGAGCAAGGCGTCGTCCTCGTCCATCCCTGCGATGACCAGCAGGTCGACCACCATCGACCGCACCTGTCCGCGCAGCATCTCCGCGGACAGACCCGCGTCAGGGTCGACGTGCGCGGAGAGCTCGGCGACACGGTCGAGCACCGCCCGCGCGGCGGAGGGCGTCGCGTGCTCGTCGAGGACCCGGGCCAGGTCGCCCGCGGCATCGGCCAGAGCCGCCACGAGGGCGATGTACTGCTCGGGCACCGCTTCGCCCCGGACGAGCGCAACGACCGCCCTGCGTGCGAGCACGCGCAGGTTGCGCACGCACCGGTCGAGCGGCACGACGAGCGCCGATCCTGCCCTGGCGGCTGGGGCGTGCCCGCGCAGCAGCGGTGACTGGCGCACCACGGCGGCGCCTTCGGAGGCAGCGACCCGCAGCTCTGCCAGCTGGTCCTCCAGGGCGCGCGCACCGTCAAGGGCGGCGGTGGCGAGCGCCCGGTCACGACGGTGCAGGGCGTCGACCACCTCGCGCAGGGTGGTCGCGATCTCCCGCGCCGTCCTCGCCGCGAGCACGCGGGGGCGGCGCACCGGTGACGTGGGCGCGATGGCCCCGACGAGCAGGGCGACCATGCCGCCCACGACGGCATCCAGCCACCTCGAGAACGAGGCACTCTGGTCGGCCACGAACGCGACGATGAACACCGACTGCACCCCGGCCTGGATGACGAGCAGCTGGCCGGACGACACGACGACGGCGATCCCCATGGCGAGCACGACGACGAGGGCCATCTGCACGGCGCCGGAGCCGAGCCAGACGACGATGAGGTCTCCGACGAGGATCCCGATGGCGACCCCGACCGTCACCTCGACGATGCGTCGCAGCCGCTGGCCGTAGGTGAGGCCGAGACACAGGATCGCCGTCACCGGCGCGAAGAAGGGGTTGACGTGCCCGAGGACCTCGGAGGCCACCAGCCAGGCGACGAACACGGAGACGCCGATCTGGAGCAGCAGCACCCAGCGGTCGGCAAGCCGGTCGAGGCCTCGGGCCAGGGCTGGCCGGACGTCCGGGAACGTCATCGCTCGCCGGTCGAGAGGACGAGGTGGGCCTGCTGCCAGGGGCGGACGGACTCGTACACGGCATCCTCCTGGACGGCCCAGCGCTGCCAGTGCGGGGCGTAGACGTCTCCGTCGCGGCTGAGGGCGCGGCGGCGCCGCACGGCATCCGGTGCCTCGACCCAGACCCGCACGGCCGCGTGCTGGAGCGCGGGCGGGACGAGGGCGCCACACCCCTCGAGCACGAGGTGCGCGCTCGCGGCGACGTCGATGGTGCGACCGGGGCGGGACCGCATCCAGTCCCACCGCTGGTACGCGGCGCTCCCCCCGCGGGCGAGGGGTTCGAGCACCTGCTCGGTCACGAGGTGGACGCCGGCCGAGAGCCCGTCCCAGCCGGGAAAGATGTCGTCCAGGTGCACGATCGGGCACCCGAGGGCGTCGGCGACGGCAGTGCCGAGCACCGTCTTGCCCGATCCGCTGCGCCCGTCGATGGCGACCACGACGGTCGGTCCGGCCACGGGTGCGGCATCTGCGGCCACCGCCAGCACCGCGGCGACATGGGCAGGGTCAGCCACGTCGGCGTGCTCGGCGGGCGGCTGGCTCATGGCGGCGACTCTAGTGCTGGCACCATGGGGCGCATGTCCGTGGCCGTGCGCGTGATCCCCTGCCTCGACGTCGACGACGGTCGGGTCGTCAAGGGCGTCAACTTCGAGAACCTGCGCGATGCCGGTGACCCCGTCGCCCTCGCGCGGCGCTACGGCGAGCAGGGCGCCGACGAACTGACGTTCCTCGACGTCACCGCGAGCAGTGGTGACCGCGCGACGATGTTCGACGTCGTCGCCCGCACTGCCGAGGAGGTCTTCATCCCGCTGACCGTCGGCGGGGGAGTGCGCACCGTCGACGACGTCGACCGGCTGCTGCGGGCGGGTGCCGACAAGGTCGGCGTCAACACCGCCGCCATCGCCCGGCCCGAGCTCATCGCCGAGACCGCCGACCGGTTCGGTGCCCAGGTGCTGGTGCTCTCCGCCGACGTCCGTCGACGCCGCGACGAGCACGGGATGCCGTGCGGCGGCTTCGAGGTCACCACCCACGGTGGGCGCACGCGAACCGGCATCGACGCCGTGCAGTGGTGTGTTCGGGCCGCCGAGCTCGGGGCGGGCGAGATCCTGCTCAACTCGATGGACGCCGACGGCACCAAGGACGGGTTCGACCTCGAGCTGATCCGCCTGGTGCGCGCCGAGGTGACCGTGCCGGTCATCGCCTCGGGCGGTGCCGGTCGCGTCGAGCACTTCGCCCCCGCGGTGCGGGCCGGGGCGGATGCCGTGCTCGCGGCCAGCGTCTTCCACTTCGGTGAGCTGACCATCGGCCAGGTCAAGGACGCACTGCGCGCCGACGGGCTCCCCGTCCGCTGAGCGCCCCTGCTCGGGCGCGGTGCTCAGCTGATGCCGAGCATGGCGGTTCGCAGGGCCTCGACGTCGGCGGGTGTGCCGTCGATGTCGACGGACGCCACCCGGATCCGTCCGTAGGCGAGGAGCAGCAGCTCGACCGGAGCACCCGTCACCGTGACCACCGGTGCGTCGGGCCCCGCGATGATCGGCTCCGCGCGGGGCGCGACGAGGCGTACACCGACGGGGGCGCGGCGGAACATCAGGCGCGCCGACTTCCGCAGCGCCGCGTGGACCGCTCGCTCGGTGCGCTCGGGCACCTCCCGGCGCGGGCCGACCGTCCCGTCACCACGCAGGACGTCCTCGTGGTGCACGACGAGCTCGACGGTGTTGACGAGCGCGTCGACCCGCTCGATCCGCGTCGGCGACCACCACGGTGGCCCGGAGCGCACGGTGGCGACGAGCGACTCCCAGTCGCCCTCCGCCACAGCCTGCTGACCCCGCTCCAGCCGTCCGGCCAGGGCCGGGAGCAGGATGCCGGGCGCGAGGTCGGGGCGGCGCTCTCGCACGACGAGGTGCGCGGCGAGGTCGCGGGCCCGCCACGGGTCGCAGAGGGTGGGCGCGTCCGGGCCGAGCTCGAGGAAGGTGTCGCACAGGGCCTCGCGCTCGGCCTGCACCACCGGCAGATGGGTTTCCGACGTCATGACGGCCATTGTCGACCACGATCCTGCATCCCCGGTGCCTTGAGGGCGCTCCGGTGTCGCTGGGTGCAGGTCGAGCGAGCGCAACATGCCGTGCGGAGGGAACGGGCTTCGGCGTGTTGCGCTCACTCGACCTGCGGCGCCGTCAAAGACCGCAACGCCCGGATGCCGTGCGCACCGGTCCGCGGGTCGGCCCCCGAACCGGGTCGCTCACCACCCACGGCAGAATGAGGGCGTGTCCACCGACCCCACCCTCGACCCCGCCATCGCCGCCCGCCTCAAGCGCGACGCCGACGGACTCGTCGCAGCGATCGTCCAGCAGCACGACACCGGTGAGGTGCTCATGCTCGGATGGATGGACGACGAGGCCCTGCACCGCACCCTGACCCAGGGGCGGGTCACGTTCTGGTCGCGCAGCCGCAGCGAGTACTGGCGCAAGGGCGACACCTCCGGCCACGTCCAGCACGTCCGGTCGGTCGCACTGGACTGCGACGGCGACGCGCTCCTCGTGCGCGTCGACCAGGTCGGCGCGGCCTGCCACACCGGGGACCACACCTGCTTCGACGCCGCAGACCTCGGTGCCGTGGTCGGGGACGGCGCGTGAGCACGGCATCCGAGAGCGGTTCCGCCGACCGCGCGACGACCCCGGACCTGGCCTACGGCCAGACCTGGCCCAACCTCGACGTCTTCGGCGTGCTCGCCCGCGACCGCCGGGTCATCCCCGTCGTGCGGCGCCTCATGGGCGATGCCGAGACCCCGGTCGGCGTGTACCGCAAGCTTGCGGGGGACCGGCCGGGCACCTTCCTCCTCGAATCCGCCGAGCACGGGGGAGTGTGGTCGCGCTGGTCGATCGTCGGCGCCGCGAGCCGGGCCACGCTCACCGAGCGCGACGGTGCGGCCCACTGGATCGGTGAACCACCGGTCGGCGTGCCGACCTCCGGACTGGCCACGGACGCCCTGGCCGAGACGATGCGGGTTCTCGCGACCGAGCCCATCACGGGTCTGCCGCCGCTCACCGGGGGCATGGTCGGCGCCATCACCTACGACGCCGTGCGTCGCTGGGAGCGCGTGCCCGCCACCGCCCCTGACGAGCTCGACCTGCCTGAGCTGGCCCTCATGCTCGCGACCGACCTGGCGGTTCTCGACCACGCCGACGGGTCGATCCTGCTCGTGGCCAACGCGATCAACTACGACGGCACCGACGAGCGGGTCGAACAGGCGTGGGCGGATGCCGTGGCTCGCCTGGACGACATGACGCGCGCCCTCGCGGCCCCCGCGCCGAGCACGGTCGCCGTCGTCGACACGGCATCCGTGGACGCGGCGATGGCCACGGTCACCTCGAACACCACCCGTGAGCGCTACGAGGAGGTCGTCGAGCTCGCCAAGGAGGACATCCGCGCCGGCGAGGTCTTCCAGGTCGTCATCAGCCAGCGGTTCAGCCTCGACTGCGCGGCAGATCCGCTCGACGTCTACCGGGCCCTGCGGGCGAGCAACCCCAGCCCGTACATGTACCTGTTCCGACTGCCGCACCCCGACGGCTCCTCGTACGCCGTCGTCGGCAGCAGCCCCGAGGCCCTCGTGCGCGTCACAGGCGACCGGGCGATCACCCACCCGATCGCCGGATCGCGCCCGCGCGGCAAGACCCCCGAGGACGACGTGCGCCTGGCCGACGAGCTGCTCGCCGACCCCAAGGAGCGCTCCGAGCACGTCATGCTCGTCGACCTCGGCCGCAACGACCTCCAGCGGGTCTGCCGCCCCGGCACGGTCGACGTCGTCGAGTTCATGGACGTGCGGCGCTACAGCCACGTCATGCACATCGAGTCCACCGTCGTGGGGGACACCCGCCCGGGGGTCAGCGCCTACGACGTGCTGGTGTCGACCTTCCCCGCCGGCACCCTCTCGGGTGCGCCGAAGCCGCGCGCCCTGGCGCTCATCGAGCAGTACGAACCCTCGCGGCGAGGCGTCTACGGTGGCGTCGTCGGCTACCTCGACTTCCACGGTGACCTCGACATGGCCATCGCCATCCGCACCGCCGTCGTCAAGGACGGTGTCGCCCACGTGCAGGCCGGCGCCGGCATCGTGGCCGACTCGGTCCCGGCCCGCGAGCACGAGGAGTGCGTCCACAAGGCCACCGCGGCCCTGCGTGCGGTCGCGACGGCCGCGGCGATGCGGACCGTGACATGAGCCGGCTGTCCAGCAAGGGCGTCGTCGTCCTCCTCGCCCTGCTCGGTGCCGGTGGTCTGCTCGTCAGCGGCTTCCGTCCGTGGGTGACCGGGGCCGTCGACGACGCCGTCCTCGGGGCGACCCGCATCAGCGCCACCGGCGCGCAGGTGGCCCCGGGCCTGAGCGCCGTCGCCCTGTCGATCGCGGCCGCGGCCATCGCCGCCGTCGCTGCCGGCCGCATCGCGCGGGTGGTCGCCCTGGTCGCCTATGCGGCCTCGGTCGTCATCGCCGTGATCCTCACGGTGCGGGTCCTTCGGGACCCCGAGGCCGTGCTAGGTCCGGTCGCCGCCTCACGCGTCGGCCGCACCGGCAGCATCGAGAACGTCGCCGACCCCACGGTGTGGCCCTGGGTGGCTCTCGCCGCCTGCGCCGTCGCCCTCCTGGGCCTGGTCGGCGCGGTGCGCGGCCTGCGGGTCTGGGGCGGGCCGTCCTCGCGCTACGAGGTGGCGGATGCCGGTGGCCCGGTCGCCGGTCCGCGCGGCGAGCGCGTCGCGAGCGCCTGGGACGAGCTCAGCGCGGGGCGCGACCCCACCGATGTGGGTCCCGACCAGCGGACCTGACAGAATCACCGGTGAGCCACCGGGCCCCGAGTGTGGGCCCCGCACGAATGGAGACGACATGGACGAGCACGAGGACCACGGGCACAGCGTCGCCGCCTGGACGGCAGTGATCATCTGCATCATCGCGTCGGCGATCATGTCGCTCGCGGTGGTGTTCCCGAACCGCTGGCTGTTCGTCGGTGGTGTCGTCCTGGCCGTCGTCGGTGTCGTCGCGGGGAAGGTGCTGTCCATGGCTGGTTACGGCGCTGCCGCGCGCGACCCCGAACAGGCACCCTCGATCCACTGATGGGTGACGCCACCGCGGGCACCGTTCTCGACGCGATCATCGCGGGGGTGCGTGAGGACCTCGCCGTTCGCGAGGCGGCCCGCCCGCAGGCCGAGGTCGAGCGGGACGCCCTCGCCGCACCGCCGGCCCTCGACGCCGAGGAGGCCCTGCGCCGGCCCGGCCTGTCCCTGATCGCCGAGGTCAAGCGGGCCAGCCCGAGCAAGGGTGAGCTCTCCGACATCCCCGACCCGGCTGCGCTCGCCGCGGCCTACCAGGCTGGCGGTGCATCCGTGGTCTCGGTGCTCACAGAGGCACGCCGGTTCGGTGGCAGCCTCGCCGACCTCGACGCGGTGCGCGCCGCGGTCACGATCCCGGTGCTGCGCAAGGACTTCGTGGTCACCGACTACCAGGTGTGGGAGGCCCGCGCCCACGGGGCCGACGTCGTCCTGCTCATCGTCGCTGCCCTCAGCGACGAGCAGCTCACGGCCCTGCTCTCGCGCGTGCGTGAACTCGGGATGACCGCGCTGGTCGAGGTGCACGACGAGGCCGAGACCCAGCGGGCCGTCGACGCCGGCGCGACCGTCATCGGCGTGAACGCCCGCAACCTCAAGACCCTGGACATCCACCCCGAGACGTTCTCGCGGCTCGTCCCCCTGATCCCCCCCGGCTGCGTCACCGTCGCCGAGTCGGGGATCGCCGACGCCGCCGACGCAGGTGCCTACGCCCGCCAGGGCGCGGACGCCGTCCTGGTCGGCGAGGCGCTCGTGCGCACCGGTGACCCGCGCGGCGGTGCTGCCGCGATGGTCGCAGCGGGCGCCATCACCGACCGAGAGGCCCAGCAGTGACCGACACCCAGACCGACGACGGCATCCGCGACCTCACCCCGCACGAGCTGCCGCGACCCGGCCGGTTCGGCGAGTTCGGTGGTCGCTACGTCCCCGAAGCGCTGGTCCCGGCGCTCGACCAGCTCGACGAGGCCCGCCAGAAGGCGGCTGTCGACCCCGAGTTCCAGGCCGAGCTGGCTCACCTGCACGCCACCTACACCGGGCGACCGAGCATCATCACGGAGGTCCCGCGGTTCGCGGCGCACTGTGGTGGGGCACGGGTCATCCTCAAGCGTGAGGACCTCAACCACACCGGGTCCCACAAGATCAACAACGTCCTCGGCCAGGCCCTGCTGACCAAACGCATGGGCAAGACCCGGGTCATCGCCGAGACCGGCGCCGGGCAGCACGGTGTCGCCACGGCCACGGCCGCCGCCCTGCTGGGGCTGGAGTGCACCGTCTACATGGGCAAGGTCGACACCGAGCGCCAGGCGCTCAACGTCGCCCGCATGCGCATCCTGGGCGCGGAGGTCATCCCCGTCGAGCACGGCAGCGCCACCCTCAAGGACGCCATCAACGAGGCGTTGCGCGACTGGGTCACCAACGTGCAGTCCACGCACTACCTCATCGGCACCGTCACCGGCCCGCACCCGTTCCCCGAGATGGTGCGCGACTTCCACAAGATCATCGGCGAGGAGGCGCGAGCGCAGGTTCTCGACCTCACCGGGCGTCTGCCGGATGCCGTGATCGCGTGCGTCGGCGGCGGATCGAACGCCATGGGCATCTTCCACCGCTTCATCGAGGATGCCGGGGTGCGCCTGATCGGGATCGAGGCCGGGGGAGAGGGGATCGAGTCCGGGCGGCACGCCGCCCGCTTCGCCTCGGCGTCGCCCGGGGTGCTGCACGGCGCGATGAGCTACCTCATGCAGGACGACGACGGCCAGACCGTGGAGTCGCACTCGATCTCCGCGGGGCTGGACTACCCGAGCGTGGGACCGGAGCACTCCTTCCTGCGGGACAGCGGGCGGGCCGAGTACCGCTACGCCACCGACGACCGGGTCATGGAGGCCTTCTCGCTGCTCAGCCGCACCGAGGGCATCATCCCGGCCATCGAGTCCGCCCACGCCCTCGTGGGGGCCATGGAGGTCGGCCGGGAGCTGGGGCCCGACGCGCTGCTGCTCGTCAACCTCTCAGGCCGCGGCGACAAGGACATGGAGACCGCCGCGCGGTACTTCGGGCTGCTCGACGGGGAGCGGGCATGAGCACGGTCGTGAACGGTGTCGGTGAGATCCTCCAGCGCTGCCGCGAGGAAGGGCGCGCGGCGCTCGTCGGGTACCTGCCGGTGGGCTTCCCCACCGTCGAGGGCTCGCTCGAGGCGATGCGCGTCCTCGTGGAGGCCGGCTGCGACATCGTCGAGGTCGGTGTGCCGTACAGCGACCCCCTCATGGACGGGCCGGTCATCCAGCACGCGGCGAGCACCGCGCTCGCAGGCGGGGCCCGCGTCGACGACGTCTTCCGTGCCACGCAGGCGGTGAGGGATGCCGGTGGCGCCGCCCTGGTCATGACGTACTGGAACCTCGTGCTGCGCCGCGGGGTGGAGCGCTTCGCCGCCGACCTGGCATCCTCCGGAGGCGCTGGTCTCATCACGCCCGACCTCATCCCCGACGAGGCGGGCGAGTGGATCGCCGCGAGCGATGCGCACGGGCTCGACCGGGTCTTCCTCGTGGCACCGTCGTCGACGCCCGAGCGACTCAGTGCGGTCACCGGCGCCTGCCGCGGCTTCGTCTACGCCGCGTCGACGATGGGCGTCACCGGCGCCCGCACGAGTGTCGACTCCGACGCCCGTGGGCTCGTCGAGCGCACCCGGTCCGTCACCGACCTGCCGGTCTGCGTGGGGCTCGGTGTCTCCACCGGCGCCCAGGCCGCCGAGCTCGCCGCGTACGCCGACGGGGTCATCGTCGGCTCCGCCCTCGTCCGCACGCTCACCGGGCCGGGGGAACTCTGTGACCGGCTCGAGGCGTTGCGCGCTCTGACGAAGGAACTGGCTGACGGTGTGAGGGGTGGTCGCGGATGAGCACGGCCACCGACCCCACCCTCCACGAGGTGTCGCCGACGCCCGAGCGCGGTGAGCGGCTCAAGGACGTCATCGGCCTGCTGGCCCGCCTCTTCCTGGGCGCCGTCCTCATCTACGCCGGCGCGGTCAAGGTCGGCAAGCCGCTGACGTCCGAGCGCGCCGTGCAGGCCTTCGAGATCTTCCCCACGGACCTCGCCGGCTACATCGGCCTGGCCCTGCCCTTCGTCGAGATCCTGCTGGGTGCGCTGCTCATCCTGGGCCTGTTCACCCGGCCGGTGGCCATCGTCTCGACCCTGCTCATGGTCGCCTTCATCATCGGCATCGCCCAGGCGTGGGCGAGGGGCCTGACCATCGACTGCGGATGCTTCGGTGGCGGCGGGCAGGTGGCCGCGGGTGAGACGAAGTACGGCACCGACATCGCCCGCGATGCGACCTTCGCCCTTGCCGGGGCCTGGCTGTGGTGGCGCCCGCGCTCCCTGGCCTCCCTTGACCGTCTGCTGTTCCGCTAAACCACGAGGAGACTGACCACCATGGCGAAGAACTCCGCCAAGGCCCCGGATCGGGGTGCCGCCAACGCGCGCGCGGCAAAGATCCAGGCTGCCCAGAAGTCCGCCGGGGGCGGGGCGAACAAGATCGTCGTCGCCACGGTCGTCGCGATCGTCGCGATCATCGCCACGGTGGGTGGCGTCGTCTGGAGCCAGATGTCGAAGGAGAACGACGTCACCGGAGGGGGCAACGCCCTTCCCGCGGGGGTCAGCGAGCTGGGCGAGGGGTACCCGGCCTTCCAGGACGTCACGCCCGTCGACGGTGCACCCACCGTCGACCTCTACGTCGACTACCAGTGCCCGGCGTGCGCCATGTTCGAGCAGGCCTTCGGGCCGACGCTGAGCGAGCAGGCCGCCGACGGCAAGATCAAGCTGGTCTACCACGTGAAGAACTTCCTCGACGACAACCTCAGGAACGACAGCTCCACGCGCTCCGCGAACGGGGCCTTCTGCGCCTCGGACGCCGGCAAGTTCCAGGAGTACAGTGACCAGCTCTTCCCCGGTCAGCCCGAGCGCGAGGGTGATGGCTGGACCGATGCCCAGCTCAAGGCATTCGCCGAGACCGCCGGTCTGAGCGGCGCGGACCTGACGACCTGGGAGTCCTGCGTCGCCGCAGGCAAGTACACCGACTACGTGAACTCGGTCGAGAAGCAGTCGTTCGCCGATGGCGTCAAGGGCACGCCCACCGTCAAGGTGAACGGTGAGGATCTCGACACCGGCACCCTGGTCAACGCCGAGGGCACGGCCTTCGACCCGGCCAAGCTCGTCGCGGCGCTCGAGGCTGCCGGCAAGTGATCGCCTCCCTGCCCAGCCCCACGGTCGGGGTGTGGCACCTGGGTCCGTTCCCGCTGCGGATGTACGCCGTGTGCATCCTGCTCGGGATCGTGGTCGCGGTGTGGCTCACCGGCCGACGCCTCGTCGACCGGGGCTACGAGGCTGGGCAGGCGCTCGACGTGGCTGCGTATGCCGTGCCGTTCGGCATCGTCGGCGGCCGGATCTACCACGTCATCACCACCCCTGACCCCTACTGGGGTGAGGGCGGCAACCCGGTCGACGCGCTGAAGATCTGGGAGGGCGGCCTCGGCATCTGGGGCGCGATCGCCCTCGGGGCGTTCGGCATCTGGGTCGGCTGCCGGCAGGTCGGTATCCGCTTCCTGCCCTTCTTGGATGCCGCGGTGCCGGGTGTGGCGCTGGCGCAGGCGATCGGACGCGTCGGGAACTGGTTCAACAACGAGCTGTACGGCGGCCCCACGACGCTGCCGTGGGGGCTGACCATCCACCAGTGGGACCAGGGCGCCGGTCGGGCTGTCGAGGACGCCTCGGGCAACCCCGTCGTCCTCGGGGTGTTCCACCCGACTTTCCTGTACGAGATGATCTGGCTCGTCATCCTCGCGGTGGCGCTGCTCGTCATCGACAAGCGGCGTGCGCTGGCCCCGGGGCAGCTCGCCGGGCTGTACGTCGCGGGGTACCCCGTGGGCCGCATCGTCATCGAGTTCATGCGCACCGACAAGGCCGAGCTGATCCTCGGGGTGCGGCTCAACGTCTGGACGAGCATCATCGTGTTCGCCCTAGGGGTGTGGATCTACTGGTTCACCGGTCGCCGCGCCGAGCGCAACGCTGTCCCGCAGAGCGAACCCGAATCCCGGAATGTGGGATAGCGAAACGCAAATCGCGAGACCGCGCCGCCGGGCGATAGTCTTCCGGCACGTGGCCAGAGCCGTCCGCGCTGACCTTGCCGTGCCCGGCCCCTCGAGGGCCCACGACTGAAGAGGACGGTGATGCGACGTGACCGTCGCCCGCTTCTCCGCCCAGCCCACCGACACGGGCCTGTACCGCCGCGAGCACGAGCACGATGCCTGCGGTGTGGCCCTCGTGGCGACGATGCGGGGCAGTGCCGGCCACGACATCGTCGCGCACGCCCTCGACGCGTTGCGCAACCTCGACCACCGCGGCGCCACCGGCGCCGACCCGCTGGTGGGTGACGGCGCCGGCATCCTCACCCAGGTCCCCGACGCGTTCTTCCGCGCCGTCCTGGATGCCGACCTCCCCGAGGCGGGCGCCTACGCCGTCGGCATGGCCTACCTGCCCCAGGACGACGACGAGCGCGCCCTGGCCGAGCAGCGGATCGCCGACATCGCGGTGGACGAGGGCCTTCGCGTCATCGCCTGGCGTGACGTGCCCGTGACCCCCGACCTCGTCGGCCAGTCCGCCCGCGAGTGCATGCCGGTCTTCCGTCAGCTGTTCGTCACCTCCGAGCAGGGGCTTCGCGGCATCGAGCTCGACCGCGTGGCCTTCTGCCTGCGCAAGCGCGCCGAGCACGAGGCCGAGGTCTACTTCCCGTCCCTGTCGGCCCGCACGGTCGTCTACAAGGGCATGCTCACCACCGGTCAGCTCGAGCCGTTCTTCCCCGACCTGTCCGACGAGCGCTTCGCCTCCGAGCTGGCTCTCGTGCACTCGCGCTTCTCCACGAACACCTTCCCGAGCTGGCCGCTCGCGCACCCCTACCGGTTGATCGCGCACAACGGTGAGATCAACACCGTCAAGGGCAACCGCAACTGGATGCGGGCGCGCGAGAGCCAGATCAGCTCGACCGTCATCCCCGGCGACATCGAGCGGGTCTTCCCGATCTGCACCCCCGGTGCCTCCGACTCGGCGACGTTCGACGAGGTCCTCGAGCTGCTCCACCTCGGGGGCCGGTCGCTGCCGCACGCCGTGCTCATGATGATCCCCGAGGCGTGGGAGAACCACGAGTCGATGGACCCCGCGCGGCGCGCCTTCTACGAGTTCCACTCCACGTTCATGGAGCCGTGGGACGGCCCGGCCTGCGTCACCTTCACCGACGGCACCCTCATCGGTGCGGTGCTCGACCGCAACGGCCTGCGTCCGGGCCGCTACTGGGTCACCGACGACGGGCTCGTCGTGCTCGCCTCCGAGGCAGGCGTCCTGGACATCGAGCCCGAGCGGGTGGTGCGCCGTGGGCGGCTGCAGCCGGGCCGGATGTTCCTCGTCGACACCGCGGCGGGCCGCATCATCAGCGACGAGGAGGTCAAGTCGGGCCTGGCGGGCGAACACCCCTATGAGGAGTGGCTGCACGCGGGCCTGCTCGAGCTGTCCGACCTGCCCGAGCGTGAGCACATCATCCACACAGCCGCCTCGGTGGCGAGGCGCCAGCGCACCTTCGGCTACACCGAGGAAGAGCTGAAGCTCATCCTCGCGCCGATGGCCTCCGCCGGCCTCGAGGCGCTGGGTTCGATGGGCACCGACACCCCGCTCGCCGTGCTGTCCGACCGGCCGCGACTGGTCTTCGACTACTTCAGCCAGCTCTTCGCACAGGTCACCAACCCCCCGCTCGACGCGATCCGCGAAGAGCTCGTCACCTCGCTCGGGTCCTCGATCGGCCCCGAGGGCAACGTCCTCGACGCCTCCCCGGCGCACGCGCGCCAGGTGGTGCTGCCCTTCCCGGTCATCGACAACGACGAGCTCGCCAAGCTCGTGCACATCAACGCCGACGGTGACCTGCCCGGCTACAGCACCGTGGTCGTCAAGGGCACCTACGACGTCAACGGCGGCGCCGCGGCCCTGCGAGCCCGCCTGCACGAGATCTTCGCCGAGGTGTCCACGGCGATCGGGCAGGGCGCCCGGTTCGTCGTGCTGTCCGACCGCGACTCCGACCGCGACCTGGCGCCCATCCCGTCGCTGCTGCTCACCTCCGCGGTGCACCACCACCTCATCCGCGAGAAGACCCGCACCCAGGTCGGCCTGCTCGTCGAGGCCGGCGACGTGCGCGAGGTGCACCACGTGGCGCTGCTCGTCGGGTTCGGCGCAGCGGCGATCAACCCGTACCTCGCCATGGAGACCGTCGAGGACATGGTCCGCAGCGGAGCCATCACCGCGGTCACCGAGGAGAAGGCCGTCGCCAACCTCATCAAGGCCCTGGGCAAGGGGGTCCTCAAGGTGATGTCCAAGATGGGTATCTCGACCGTCGCCTCCTACCGCGGCGCCCAGGTCTTCGAGGCCATCGGGCTCTCCCAGGACCTCGTCGACGAGTTCTTCACCGGCACCGTCAGCCAGCTCGGGGGGGTCGACCTCGACGTCATCGCCGCTGAGACCGCGGCGCGCCACGCCATGGCCTACCCGCCCGACGGCATCCGCCAGGCCCACCGCAAGCTGCTCGTCGGTGGTGAGTACCAGTGGCGCCGCGAGGGTGAGCCGCACCTGTTCGACCCCGAGACCGTCTTCCGGCTCCAGCACGCCACCCGGGCCCGTCGCTACGACGTCTTCAAGCAGTACACCCGTCGCATCGACGAGCAGGCCGGGCGCCTGATGACCCTGCGCGGCCTCTTCGAGCTCGGGGGAGCGCAGCCGCGCCCGCCCGTGCCGATCGAGGAGGTCGAATCCGTCGCCGAGATCGTCAAGCGCTTCAACACCGGTGCGATGAGCTACGGCTCGATCAGCATGGAGGCGCACGAGACCCTGGCCATCGCGATGAACCGGCTCAAGGCCCGCTCGAACACGGGTGAAGGCGGCGAGGACCCCGAGCGACTGATGGACCCGCAGCGGCGCTCGGCCATCAAGCAGGTCGCCTCAGGCCGCTTCGGCGTCACCTCGCTGTACCTGACCCACGCCGACGACATCCAGATCAAGATGGCCCAGGGTGCCAAGCCCGGCGAGGGCGGGCAGCTGCCCGGTCCCAAGGTCTACCCGTGGATCGCCAAGACACGGCACTCGACGCCGGGCGTCGGCCTGATCAGCCCGCCGCCGCACCACGACATCTACTCCATCGAGGACCTCGCGCAGCTCATCCACGACCTGAAGAACGCGAACCCGCAGGCCCGCATCCACGTCAAGCTCGTCTCCGAGGTCGGCGTCGGCACGGTCGCGGCCGGCGTCAGCAAGGCACACGCCGACGTCGTCCTCATCTCCGGCCACGACGGCGGCACCGGCGCCAGCCCGCTGACCAGCCTCAAGCACGCCGGCGGTCCGTGGGAGCTTGGCCTGGCCGAGACCCAGCAGACGCTGGTTCTCAACGGTCTGCGCGACCGCATCGTCGTGCAGGTCGACGGTCAGATCAAGACCGGTCGGGACGTCGTCATCGCCGCCCTGCTCGGTGCCGAGGAGTTCGGCTTCGCCACGGCGCCGCTCGTGGTCTCGGGGTGCATCCTCATGCGGGTGTGCCACCTGGACACCTGTCCGGTCGGAATCGCCACCCAGAACCCCGAGCTGCGCGCCCGCTTCTCCGGCCAGCCGGAGTTCGTCGAGACCTTCTTCGAGTACATCGCCGAGGAGGTCCGCGAGCACCTCGCGGCGCTGGGCTTGCGCAGCATCGAGGAAGCCATCGGGCAGGTCCAGTACATCGACGCCTCCAAGGCGATCAACCACTGGAAGGCCTCCGGCCTGGACCTCGCCCCGATCCTGGCGCGCGTGGAGAGCCCGGACGGCTCCGGCATCCGACACACCATCGGGCAGGACCACGGCCTCGAGAAGGCACTGGACCACGAGCTCATCGCTGCCTCCCGCGACGCGATCGACCACGGCACCCCGGTCACCGCCCGGTTCCGCATCCGCAACGTCAACCGCACCGTCGGCACGATGCTCGGGCACGAGGTGACCAGGGCGCACCCGAACGGGCTGCCCGACGGCACCATCGACCTCACCCTGACCGGCTCGGCCGGCCAGAGCCTCGGGGCCTTCCTGCCCGCCGGAATCACCCTGCGCCTCGAGGGCGACGCCAACGACTACGTCGGCAAGGGGCTCTCCGGTGGGCGCGTCATCGTCCGCCCGGCACCGGCATCCGCCCTCGTCGCCGAGGACAACGTCATCGGCGGCAACGTCATCGGCTACGGCGCGACCTCGGGTGAGCTCTTCCTGCGAGGTCGGGTCGGCGAACGCTTCTGCGTGCGCAACTCGGGCGCGACCGCCGTCGTCGAGGGCGTGGGCGACCACGGCCTCGAGTACATGACCGGCGGCACCGCGCTCATCCTCGGGCCCACCGGGCGCAACGTCGCCGCCGGCATGTCCGGTGGCGTCGCCTACGTGCTCGACCTCGACCCGGCCCACGTCAACCGTGAGCTCGTCGACCTCGGGCCGCTGCGCGCCGAGGACGAACTCGTCGTGCACGACCTGCTCGAGCGCCACCACCGGTGGACCGACTCAGCGGTCGCAGCCCGACTCCTCGCCGACTGGGACTCCGCCCGCTCGGCATTCACCCTTGTCCTTCCCCGCTCCTACCAGCGCGTCCTCGACGTGCGGGCCAAGGCGGCGGCGGAGGGGCTGGACCCCGACGGCACCCAGGTGTGGGAGCGGATCATGGAGGCCTCCCGTGGCTGACCCCCAAGGTTTCTTGCGCACGCGTGAGCGTGAACTGCCGCGACGTCGCCCCGTTCCGGTCCGGATCAAGGACTGGAAGGAGGTCTACGAGGAGCAGCCGGTCCCCGAGCTCCAGCGGCAGGCCGGGCGCTGCATGGACTGCGGCATCCCGTTCTGCCACAGCGGCTGCCCGCTCGGCAACCTCATCCCGGAGTGGAACGACCTGGCATGGAAGGGCGAGTGGCGCCAGGCCATCGACCGCCTGCACGCGACGAACAACTTCCCCGAGTTCACCGGTCGGCTCTGCCCGGCGCCGTGTGAAGCCGCCTGCGTGCTCGGCATCAACCAGCCGGCCGTGACGATCAAGCAGGTCGAGGTGAGCATCATCGACCGGGCCTTCGAGAACGGCACGGTCACACCGGAGGCGCCCGAGCGGCTGTCCGGCAAGACCGTCGCGGTCATCGGGTCCGGCCCGGCCGGGCTCGCCGCTGCCCAGCAGCTGACCCGCGCCGGCCACACCGTGGCCGTCTACGAGCGCGCCGACGCGCCCGGAGGCCTGCTGCGCTACGGCATCCCCGAGTTCAAGATGGAGAAGGCGGTCCTGGACCGCCGGATCGCCCAGATGAAGTCCGAGGGCACCCGGTTCCGCAACGGGGTCGAGATCGGCAAGGACCTCACGGCCGCCGACCTGCGCAAGCGGTTCGACGCCGTCGTCATCGCGACCGGCGCCACCGTGCCGCGCGACCTGCCCGTCCCCGGGCGTGAGCTCGACGGGGTCATGCAGGCCATGGACTTCCTGCCGCCCGCGAACCGGGTGGCCAGGGGCCAGCACGTCGACGGCCAGGTGACCGCCGAGGGCAAGGACGTCATCGTCATCGGCGGCGGTGACACCGGCGCCGACTGCATCGGCACCTCGCACCGCCAAGGTGCCCGGTCGGTGACCAGCCTGGAGATCATGCCGCAGCCCCCGGGCGAGCGGCCCGGGAACCAGCCCTGGCCCACCTACCCCATGACCTTCCGGGTCGCCTCGGCCCACGAGGAGGGTGGCGACCGCGTCTACGCCGTGTCGACGAGCGAGATCGTCGGTGACGAGCACGGCCGCGTCGCTGCTCTGCGCCTGCACGAGGTGCGCATGGGCGAGAACGGGTTCGAGAAGGTCGAGGGCACCGAGCGCGAACTGCCGGCGCAGCTGGTCCTGCTCGCGATGGGCTTCCTGGGCCCGCAGCAGGACCTGCTCGACCAGTTCGGGGTCGAGCGCGACGCCCGCACCAACGCCGCCCGCGACGACGCGTACATGACCAACGTTCCCGGCGTCTTCGTCGCCGGCGACGCCGGTCGTGGGCAGTCGCTGATCGTCTGGGCCATCGCCGAGGGCCGGTCCGCGGCCAACGGGGTCGACGCCTGGCTGATGGGCAAGCCCTCCCGCCTGCCGCGCCCGGTCAACCCCACGGATCGTCCCCTGATGGCCTGAGGCCACCCGACCCCGGGGGGACCACGCGGATGCCGTGTGGTCCCCTTCCGGGATGTGGCGCGCGTCACCGGCGGAAGCGTTTGCACCACTAGGCTGTACCCATGCGTCGCGCCAAGATCGTCTGCACCCTGGGTCCCGCCACCAGCTCCGCCGAGAACCTGCGGGAACTCGTCCGTTCCGGCATGGACGTCGCCCGGCTGAACCTCAGCCACGGCGACCACACCGACCACGAGCGCGTCTACCACGACGTGCGCAAGGCCAGCGACGCCATGGGGCGCGCCGTCGGCATCCTCGTCGACCTCCAGGGCCCGAAGATCCGCACGGCCCGCTTCGAGAACGGGCCGATCGAGCTCGTGCGGGGGGCGTCCTTCACCATCACCACCCGTGACGTGCCGGGCAACGAGGTCGAGGTCGGCACCACCTACGCCGGGCTGCCGGGCGACGTCGCCCTCGGCGACCGCATCCTCATCGACGACGGCAAACTCGCCCTCATCGCCACCGAGGTGACCGACACCGACGTCGTCTGCCAGGTCATCGAGGGCGGGATGCTCTCCAACAACAAGGGCATCAACCTGCCGGGCGTCGCCGTGTCGGTGCCGGCGATGTCGGAGAAGGACAAGGACGACCTGCGCTGGGCCCTGCGCATGCGGGTGGACATGATCGCGCTGTCGTTCGTCCGCAGCGCCGAGGACATCCTCGACGTCCACAAGATCATGGACGAGGAGGGTCTGCGCCTGCCCGTCATCGCCAAGATCGAGAAGCCGCAGGCGGTCGAGAACCTCGACGAGATCATCCGGGCCTTCGACGGTGTCATGGTGGCCCGCGGTGACCTCGGCGTCGAGATGCCCCTCGAGGAGGTGCCCCTCGTGCAGAAGCGCGCCTGCGAGATCGCGCGGCGCCGCGCCAAGCCCGTCATCGTCGCCACCCAGGTGCTCGAGTCGATGATCGACAACGCCCGCCCCACCCGCGCCGAGGCCTCGGATGCCGCGAACGCCGTCCTCGACGGTGCCGACGCGCTGATGCTCTCGGGGGAGACCAGCGTCGGCAAGCACGCCTTCGCGGCGGTGCGCACGATGGCCCGCATCATCGAGAACACCGAGGACCACGGGCTGCACCGCATCCGTCCGCTCGGCACCCGCCCGAGCTCCAAGGGCGGCGCGGTCACCGCAGCCGCCGCCGACATCGGTGAGCTGCTCGGGGTCAAGTTCCTCATCACGTTCACCGAGAGCGGCGACTCCACGCGCCGTCTGTCCAGGGTGCGCCCGCGCATCCCGATGCTCGCGTTCACCCCCAACCAGTGGACCCGCAGCCAGCTCGCCCTGACCTGGGGTGTCGAGACCTTCCTCGTCGGCAAGGCCAAACACACCGACGAGATGGCGATGCAGGTCGACGAGGTGCTCCTCGCCGCCGGCCGGGTTCTCGAGGGCGACACCGTGATCATCGTCGCGGGCTCGCCCCCCGGCATCCCGGGCTCCACGAACGCGTTGCGCGTGCACCGCGTCGGCGACGCCAAGAACCGCGTGGCCCCGGCCTACAGCGAGCTCTGAGCCCGAGCGGCGACCAGCCAGCGTGCCGCACGCCGGTATGCTGGTCACGCCCCGGCCGGGGTGGTGGAACGGCAGACACGGAGCACTCAAAATGCTCTGCCCGCAAGGGCGTGCGGGTTCGAGTCCCGCTCCCGGCACATGAGTGAGACCAGTCCTGTCCCGGTTGCCCCCGCGGCTGCGCCGTCCGGTCCGACCAAGCGCGTGCTCGTCGCCGAGGACGAGGCCATCATCCGGCTCGACCTCGCCGAGATGTTGACCGAAGCCGGCTACGAGGTGGTGGGTCAGGCCAGCGACGGTGAGCAGGCCGTCGCCCTGGCCGCGTCGTTGAAGCCGGACATCGTCATCATGGACGTCAAGATGCCGGTGATGGACGGGATCAGCGCGGCCGAACAGATCGGCAAGGAGCGGCTCTGCCCGGTCGTCATGCTCACTGCGTTCAGCCAGACCGAGCTCGTCGAGCGGGCGCGTGACGCGGGCGTCATGGCCTACATCGTCAAACCGTTCACGGCCAGTGACGTCACGCCCGCCCTCGACATCGCGTTGTCGCGCTGGGCCGAGCTGAAGACCCTCGAGGCCGAGGTCGCCGACCTCGGCGACCGGTTGGAGACCCGCAAGGCCGTCGACCGGGCCAAGGGGGTGCTCATGACCAAGCTGAAGATCACCGAGGCCGACGCGTTCCGGTGGATCCAGAAGACCGCGATGGACCGCCGGATGAGCATGCGCGAGGTCGCCGACGCCGTCGTCGCCGGCATGGAGAAGGCCTGACCCCAGCGCTTCGTCAGCGCAGCCAGATCACCAGCTGGGTGAGCAGCGGCGCGACGATCAGGGCCGGCAGCATGTCCCCCACGGGGATGTCCCGGATGCGCAGCAGCCGCAACGCGATCCCGGCGAGCATCAGCCCACCAGTGGCGGTGAGGGCCGAGATGTGGGCATCGGGCACGAGGTCGCCGAGCAGCACCCCGACGACGGTGAGCGCACCCTGCACGACGAGCACCGACACGGCTGAGAGCAGCACCCCCACGCCGAAACTGGCCGCTAACGCCAGGGCGGCGAAACCGTCGAGCACCGCCTTGAGCGCCAGCTGGTCGATGCCGCGGCCGAGACCGTCGTTGAGGGCGCCGAGGATCGTGAGCGGGCCCACGCAGAACAGCAGGGATGCCGTGAGCCACCCTTCGATGAACCGCTCGCGGGATGCGTGGTCGCTTCCCCCCTCGATGCTCGAATCCTTCGACCGACGCGACACCCAGCCCTGGATCGTTCCGGCGAGCCCCTCGAGGCGCTCCTCGATGCGCAGCATCGATCCGGTGATCGAGCCGATGAGCAGCGACCCGAGGACGATGAGCACCGGGAATCCGGACCCGACCGCGTCGCTGAGGGCGACGTCGGTGACGGCCATCGCTGACAGGCCTGCCACGAGCAGGGTGACCAGGCCGAGCACATCGGTCACGACCGAGCGCGTGTGCTCGCGCAGACGGTGCCCGACGGCCATCCCGAGACCCGCCCCGATGAGGACGGTGAGGACGTTGAGGGCGGTCCCGGCACCGGGAAAGAGCGAAGTCACCGCCGCAGCCTACGAGGGTCGTCCACAGGTGCTCGTCGGGGGGTTCCGTCCGGGCTCGCCGGGGTCTAGGGTCGGTGGCCGCAGGGGTAACCTCTTTGCCTGTGGCGCACTCGCGCCCGCTGCGATGTCCGAGGAGGCGATGTGGCCAGACGCACGGTGGATGTGATGCCCGTGGACCGCGACGACCTGCGGGACGTCATGGGGCTGTGGCTGGCTGCCAGGGTCGACAGCGGTTCGAGCAAGGAGGCCGCTGGTCGGGCCCTCACCGACGGTCGGCTCAGCACGGCGCTGCGTCGACCCGGCGTCCACTCCTTCGTCGCCCGGATGGACGGCGAGCCCATCGGCTACGCCATCGCCAGCGAGAACCCGTTCGGCCTCAGCCCCCAGGCCGAGCTCGCCATCGAGCAGCTGTGGGTCGGGCCTGACGCACGGCGCCACGGGGTGGCCAAGTCGCTCCTCGCGGCCGTGCTGTCCACCGCCGAGCGGTCCGGGTGCGAGGTCGTGGTCTCGAACGTGCCGACGGCCAGCCGCGACGCCAACCGCTTCTTCGCCCGCCTGGGCTTCGCGTCGGTCATCACCCGTCGGGTCGTCTCCACGAGTGCGCTGCGTCGCAAGCTCGCTCCCGAGAGCGTCGAGACGGGGCACGAGCTGCTGCGCCGCCGCCGCTCACTGCGCAGCCGGGCCTTCCCGGCGGCATCCCGCCAGTTCTGACCCGACGGTCAGGCGCCCGGGGCGGCATCCCTGATCAGGCACGTGATCCGGCTGGTGCAGGTGCGCGCGCCGGTGTCGTCGGTGACGACGATCTCGTAACACGCAAGGGTGCGCCCCAGGGAGATGGGCGTCGCGACCCCGGTGACCAGACCGGAGCGGGCTGCCCGGTGGTGCGTGGCGTTGATGTCGAGGCCGACGACGGCCTTGCCGGGCCCGGCGTGCAGGCCCGCCCCGATCGAGCCCAACGTCTCGGCGAGCACGACCGAGGCACCCCCGTGCAGCAGGCCGTAGGGCTGGGTGTTGCCCTCCACCGGCATCGTCGCGACGAGTCGCTGCGCGGAGGCCTCGACGATCTCGATGCCCATCCGGTGCATCAGGGAGTTCGGGTTCATCGCCCGCATCGCTTCGACACCGGCCGGCACGTCGGTGGGGTGCTCGGGGGTGCGGTCGTGGGTGGGCTGCGTGGCGTCGGGGCTGTCGGTCATGGTGGATAGGCTGCCACGCGTGAAGCTTCTCCTCCTCGACGGACACTCGCTGGCCTACCGTGCGTTCTTCGCCCTGCCCGCGGAGAACTTCTCCACGAGCACCGGGCAGCACACCAATGCCGTGTACGGGTTCACGTCGATGCTCATCAACGTGCTGCGCGACGAGGCCCCCACGCACGTCGGGGTGGCGTTCGACGTCTCCCGCAGGACCTTCCGCGCCGCCGAGTACCCGGAGTACAAGGCAGGGCGCTCGGCGACCCCGACCGAGTTCTCGGGCCAGGTCCCGCTGCTGCACGAGGTGCTCGACGCGCTGCGCATCCGGCACGTCGGCATCGAGGGGTACGAGGCGGACGACGTCATCGCCACGCTGACCCACCGCGCGGTCGAGCAGGGCCACGAGGTCGTCATCTGCACGGGTGACCGCGATGCGTTCCAGCTGGTCTCCGACAAGGTCACCCTGCTCTATCCGGTGCGGGGGGTCTCCGAGGTGTGGCGGATGGATCCGGCCGCGGTCACCGAGAAGTACCTCGTGCCCCCTGAGCGCTACAGCGACCTCGCGGCGCTGGTCGGCGAGTCCAGTGACAACCTCCCGGGCGTGCCCGGGGTGGGCCCCAAGACGGCGGCCAAGTGGCTGGGGCAGTACGGCGACCTCGCGGGGGTCGTCGCCCACGTCGACGAGATCAAGGGCAAGGCCGGTGAGAACCTGCGGGCCCACCTCGACGGGGTGCTGCGCAACCGCCGCCTCAACCGGCTCGTCGACGACCTTGACCTGCCGGTGAGCGTCGATGACCTCGAGCGGGCCTCCTGGGACCGCGAGGAGGTGCACCGGGTCTTCGACGGCCTGGAGTTCCGCGTGCTGCGCGACCGGCTCTTCGCCACCTTCGACGTCGAGGCCGACGAGGTCGAGGGCGGCTTCGAGCTCGAGGGTGAGGTCGTGCACGCGGATGGGCTCGCCGAGCGCTTCGGCGAGGGCGCGCCGGGCCGCGAGGTTCCGCACGGCGTCGTCGTCAGCGGTCGGTACCGGGGCGGTTCGGGGGATGCCGGTTCGCTCGCCTTTGCGGGAGCCGACGGTGTCACCGGGTACGTCGACCTCACGGCGCTGAGCCGCGAGCAGGAGGACGTCGTGGCGTCGTGGCTCGCCGACGCCCTGGCTCCCAAGGTGTTGCACGATGCCAAGGAGCAGCTCCAGGCGCTGTCGACGCGGGGTCTGACCCTGGCCGGCGTCACCTCGGACACCGCGCTGGCGGCGTACCTCGTGCGCCCGGACCAGCGCTCGTACGACCTGGAGGACCTCGTCGTGCGTCACCTCGGCCGTGAGCTCAAGGCCGAGCAGGCAGGCTCTGATCAGGGCATGCTCGACTTTGCTGCCGACGATGACACCGCCGAGCGTGAGGCGATGGTGCGGGCCCGCGCGGTGCTCGAGCTGTCGCAGGTGCTGGGGGAGCGGCTCGAGGAGACCGGTGGCACTGACCTGCTGCGCGACCTCGAGCTGCCGCTCGTCGACATCCTGGCGCGGATGGAACGCACCGGCATCGCCGTCGACGAGGACGCCCTGACGGCCCTCGAGGCCGACTTCGCCGCGAAGATGCGCCAGGCCCAGCTCGACGCCTATGAGGCCATCGGCCGCGACGACGTCAATCTCGGCAGCCCGAAGCAGCTGCAGGAGGTGCTCTTCGACCAGCTGGGCATGCCGAAGACCAAGCGCACGAAGACCGGCTACACCACCGATGCCGATGCGCTCGCCGACCTCTTCGCCAAGACCGAGCACCCGTTCCTCGAAGCCCTCCTGCGCCACCGCGACACCAGCCGCCTGCGGGTCACCGTCGAAGGCCTGATCAAGTCGGTGGCCCCGGATCGGCGCATCCACACGACCTACATCCAGACGATCGCCGCCACGGGGCGGCTGAGTTCGACCGACCCGAACCTGCAGAACGTGCCGATCCGCACCGAGGAAGGGCGCCGCATCCGCGACGTCTTCGTCGTTGGTGAGGGGTACGAGTCGCTGATGTCGGCCGACTACAGCCAGATCGAGATGCGGATCATGGCGCACCTCTCGGGAGACGAAGGGCTCATCGAGGCCTTCCGCACCGGTGAGGACCTCCACCGGTTTGTCGGTGCCCGGGTGTTCGGGGTCGAGCCGCAGGACGTCACCGCCGCCATGCGCAGCAAGGTCAAGGCGATGAGCTACGGCTTGGCCTACGGGCTGTCGGCGTTCGGATTGTCCAAGCAGCTGACGATCTCGACGAGTGAGGCGCAGGGCCTGATGGACGAGTACTTCTCCCGGTTCGGAGGGGTGCGTGACTACCTGCGCGAGGTCGTGGTCGAGGCTCGCGCCACCGGCTACACCGCGACGATGCTCGGCCGGCGCCGCTATCTTCCCGACCTCGTGAGCGACAACCGCCAGCGCCGCGAGGGCGCCGAGCGGATGGCGCTCAACGCCCCGATCCAGGGCTCGGCCGCTGACATCATCAAGCTCGCGATGAAGGGCGTGGATGCCGCGCTGCGCACCGAAGGGCTCGCATCTCGGATCCTGCTCCAGGTGCACGACGAGCTCGTGCTCGAGGTCGCACCGGGGGAGCGGGAGGTGCTCGAGGCGCTGGTTCGGCGCGAGATGGGTGCTGCCGTGCAGATGGATGTGCCGCTCGACGTCAGCGTGGGGGTCGGCCGCTCCTGGCACGACGCCGCGCACTGACCTGCCCGGCATGTGGTCCCGCGCACGACCACCGCCGGCACGGGATCAGCTGGGCACCTCGGCCTGCTTGTCGTCGCCGCGCAGCGGCGCATCGAGGGTGTCCGCGTCCACGGCATCCGACCACGTCACCCACACGAGCAGCGCGAGCAGGACGGCATCCACGGCGAGCACGAACAGCAGCAGCTCGTGCCCGGTGCCGATGAGCGGCAGGCCCGCCACGACCAACGCGAACGCGCCCCAGATCCACCACACGGCTCGCCGGTGCGTGCGCGCGAGGGCGGTCTGGACGAGCAGCTGGATCATCGCGGTGACAGTGCCGAGCACCGCGAACAGCCACAGGTCATCTGCCACGGCGGAGTACGCCTCACCCCCGACGAACACCAGGGCGAGGTCGGGTGCCACGAGAGTCGCGCCGACGGCCACGAGGCCGATCGCGAGGATCACCGCGAGTCCCAGCAGGTGCAGGTGACGGTGGCCGGCCCGGCGGGCCAACGCCGGGAAGGCCATCACCGTGACGAAGGTCGGGAGGAACAGCACAGCCTTGCTGAGGATCAGCCCCGACGCGTAGTTGCCGGCCTCGTCGGCCGGCAGGGTGACCCGGGCGGCGAAGACGTCGACCTGGGTGAGGGCGAAGAAGGCGAGCAGGGTGTGCGAGTCGTGCGCGACCTCACGCAGGAGTCCGATGGGTGCCCGCCCCGAGGGGTCTGCAGGCAGCGCGCTGCCGGGGCTCGTCGTCGACCGGGCCCTCGTCAGACGGTGGCCCACCACGATCGGCACAATGGCGCCGAGCGCCACGCCGGTCATGGCGCCGAGGGTCGTCGGCCACAGCGCAATCGCGGCGCCTCCGACGACGAGCCGCCCGGCCCCCATCGCGACGCTGAGGATCGCGAAGGCTCGCCAGTCTCGGCGCCCCTGGAGGATGCCGAGCTGGGCGCCGGTCACGGTGAGCGCGGCTGCCGTCACCGCGACGGTCGCAGCGGTGAGCCAGCTGTCCAGGCGCAGGACGGTCGAGGCCACCGGGGAGAGCGCCAGGCAGATCAACCCGAGCACGAAGGCCGCTCGCCGCGCCGTCGCGAGCATCGTGGGCTCCACTGCCGGCCCGTCCCGCTGTGCCACGCGCCTGGCCGTCGTCGCCTGCACACCTAGGGCGAGGACGTTGACGACGAGGACGACACCCATCAGGGCCGCGACGGCCGAATACGCCTCGGGGCCCAGGCGGCGGGCGGCCAGCAGCGTGAACAGGTAGACCGCCGCGTTCATCACCGTGGTGCCGACGGCGACGAGCGACGCCCCCCGGGCGATCGCTGCTCGTCTGGTCCACATCGACACGCGCGTCAATGTACTGGTCGGTATCACTCGCTGCCGCCAACTAGGGTGGCGCGGGTGTCCTCCGTGGCTGAACCACCGGCCGCTGGCTCCGGCCGTGCACCGGTCGCTGCCGCGGTGGTCTCGGCCACCCTTGCGACCGCCGTCGTGCTCTCGGGGGTGACCGGCACGGGACAACGGCTGGTCCGTGACTTCGTCGCGGTGCCTGAGCCGGCGGCACCCCTCTCACTCCTCCCGACGACCGCCTCCGCACTGCGTGCGTGGCCGTTGGATGCCGTGTCGTGGGTGGCTTCCGGCGTCGTTCCGACAGGCGTGCAGCAGCAGCTCATCCTCGTTGCCGCGTTGGCCTTGGCGGGGGTCGGCACCGGACTCCTCGTGCGGCACGCCGGTGCTGCTGCCGCGGCCGCGGCCGCGTGGGTGGCCATATGGAACCCCTACGTCACCGAGAGGCTGCTGCTCGGTCACGGCCCGACCCTGCTCGGCTATGCCTGCCTCCCGTGGATCGTCATCGTCGTGCGGTCGAGCCTCCGGACCCGACAGCGACATCTCCTGCTTGTGGTGGTCGCGATCCCTGCGTCACTGACTCCGTGGGGCGGCGTCGTGGCGGCCGTCACGGCGGTGCTGGCCGACCTGTCTCGCGGGGACCGCACCCTGGCCAGGTCGGCCGCCGTTGCTGCGGTGGCCTCGGCGTGGTGCCTCCCGTGGGTCCTGCCCGCCGTCCTCGTCGGTGGCGTGGGCGCGGACCCCGACGGCCCGGCCGCGTTCGCCCTCGCCGACGACTCCGGGCTCGGGACGTGGTTCTCGGCCCTCATGGGGGGTGGAGTCTGGGCGGCGGGTGCGCAGCCGCTGTCTCGGTCCGACCCGGTCGCCCTCGCCGCGTCGTTGGGCCTGCTCGGGTGCGCTGTCGCAGCCGTGCTCGGCCTCGCGGTCGCCGCCACGGGACCCGGCGAGTTCTCGCGCAGGGGCGCCGCAGTGGCTGGGCTGGCCCTGCTCCTGCTCGTCGGCCCGGCGACGGTGGCCTGGTGGGCATCCGGACCGGGACTGGAGGTGATGTCCGCTCTCCAGCAGGTCCCCGGGGTCGCCCTCTTTCGGGACCAGCACCGGATGCTCGCGCCCGGGATCCTCGCGCTGGCCGTGCTCGTGGCCGTGGCCGTGGCGTGGCTGGCGCGCCATGGTGGGCGCACGGCATCCGCTCTCGGGTGCGTCCTGGTCGCCGCGCTGTCGGTGGCATCGGTGCCCGACCTGCCGAGCAGGATGCGGGCCGACTACCGTCCCGTCACGTACCCGGCGGACTGGGCGGATGCCGTCCGCTCGCTCGACGCCGCCCCGGCCACGCCCACGGTGCTCTCCCTTCCCTGGCAGCCGTTGCGCCTGCCGGGGTGGGCTGGTGAGCCGCCCTTCCTCGATCCGCTGCCGAGGGCGGTGTCCGGCACCGTGCTCACGAGCACCGCGCTGACGGTGCAACGACCTGCGGGCTCCGTCGTCGTGGACGACGCGCCGGTGGGGGAGGACTGGGCCAGTGGCTCGGTGACGGCGGCGAGCCTGAGGCGCCACGGGGTGACACACGTCGTGGAGTGGCTCGACACCCCGGGTTCTCTGGCGAGCAGGCGCGACGGCTGGCGCCTCGTGCACTCGGGCCCCTCGTTCACGGTCTGGGACGTCTCCGGCGCGCAATGAGCGCCAGACCTGCACTCATGTGAGCCCAGGACACGCTACGATGGTGCTACTGCCCAGTAGGAAAGGTCAACCACGCATATGTCTGCCACCACCACCGACGACGAGCGCCGTTCGCGCCGTGCGGGCCTCATCCTTCTTGGCGTGAGCCTGTTTGCCGGTCTCGGTATGGCCTTCGCGGCTGCCTCGAGCATCGTCTCCTCCAACGGACCCCAGGACGCGACCGCGGTCGTCGAGGGCCAGCAGACGATCATTCCTGCCGAGGAACTCCTCAACTACGGCGGCTGACGCCCCGCGCCCTCTGCTGGCGCACCTCGTCAGGCACGACTGCGTCGGTCCCGGCCTCGACGGGCAGGCCTGCGGCGCGATCCGCGAGCAGTGACTCCCAAGCCTGCACCGAACGGGCCCAGGTGAAGTTCGCCGCGTGCTCGATCGCCGCGGCACCGAGCGACTCACGGGTCGTGGTGTCGGTGAGCAGGTGATCTACCGCCGCCGTGAGGCCATCGAGGTCGTCCACGAGCATGCCGGTGCGGCCGTGGACGATCGACTCCGACAGGCCCCCCGCCCCGGTGTAGGCCACCGTGGGCGTTCCGTGGGACGCCGCCTCGACCACACTGAGCCCCCAGCCCTCCTTGATGCTCGGCGCCAGAGCCACCCACGCCGCCGCGAGCTCGGCGTGCTTGGTCTGCTCGTCCACGAATCCGAGGATGTCGACCCGGTCCGAGACGCCGAGGGCCACCGCCTCCTCGCGCACCTTGTCGCTCCACCACCCGTCGCCAACGATGCGCAGCCGAAGGCCCGGGTGACGTGCCCTCAGCCGAGCCGTCACGGTGAGGGCGTGCTCGATGCGCTTGTGCGGGACGACGCGCCCGAGCACGACGAGCCGGGGTTCGGGGTGGCGCGGCCCGCTGTCGGTCGGTGCCGGGTCGGTGCCGTTGTGAATGACGGCGATGGCTTCCGGGGCGACCCCGAGCTCGATCAGCTCCTCGCGGGTGCGCTGCGAGACGGCGACGTACTGCAGCCCGCGGAAGGCCCGCGGTGCCACCCGGGACTCCAGGGCCCACCCGACCCGTGCAGCCGCCGGTCCGAACACGATGGGCCACTGCTCGCGATGCACGTGGTGCACGAGCAGGACCACAGGCGTTTTCGTCGCGGCGCGGGCCCAGAAGGGCACGCCGTTCTGGGTGTCGACGACGACGTCGAACCTGCCCTCAGCGCGCTCCAGGGCGGCGAGCCGACGCAGGCTCGCCCCGTAGACGCCGAGCCGGCCGCCCTGTCGCAGCACGCGGACGCCGCGGCGCCGTTCCTCGGGGGGAGCCCCGGGATGGGTCGAACACAGCATCGTGACGTCGTGCCCGGCGTCCGCCAGCCCCTCGCACACGGTCTCGGCGTATTTCTCCGCACCCCCACCCTCGGGATGTGTAGAGTCTCGCCAGTTCAAGAAGGCAATGCGCACGTGGGCTCTTTCCTCAACGACCGGAGACGGATGTTACCCCAGGACCACCCCCCGCACCGGGCGGTCGGGCAGAGGGCGTCCCTGCGTCGGTCGGTCGACCTGTTTCGGGCCTTTCGGGTCGAGCAGACCGAGCCTGCCCGCTTCTACGGTGCGCTCGCTCTCGACTCGGTCGACCTGCTGCGGCGGTGGACGCCGCTCGAGGGCCGCAGCGTGCTGGACATCGGGGGAGGGCCCGGCTACTTCGCCGACGCCTTCGCGGCAGCCGGTGCGGCGTACGCGGGGTTGGAGCCGGATGCCGGTGAGCTCACCGCCCGTGGCGGCGTGGCCGGCAACACCGTGCGGGGGTCCGGGCTGGATCTCCCGGTGGCGGACCGCAGCGTCGACATCGCGTTCTCGAGTAACGTCCTGGAACACGTTCCCGACCCGGTGCGGATGGCCGAGGAGATGCTGCGGGTCGCTCAGCCGGGGGGACTGGTGTTCCTGTCCTGGACTCCGTGGCTGTCACCCTGGGGTGGCCATGAGACCTCCCCCTGGCACTACCTGGGTGGCCGACGGGCCGCCGACCGGTACGAGCGGAGGAACGGCAAGCGACCCAAGAACGACGTCGGCCGGTCGCTCTTCAAGTGCCCGGTGGGCCCCATGGTCCTCTGGGCTCGCGAGGTCGAGGCCGGGGGCCGTGCCCAGGTGCTCGACGTCTTCCCCCGCTACCACCCCTGGTGGGCGCACTGGGTCATGGCGGTACCCGGGCTGCGCGAGGTCGTGAGCTGGAACGCCGTGATCGTCCTGCGCGCGAGTGGCGAGTGAGCGCCCCCGACATCACCGACCCCTCCACCACCGCGACCGAGTCGGCCCAGCGGTGGAGGGCCCGACTCGACCGCATCGTCCCCACGGCCTTCCTCATCGCCCTGGCCTTCGTCCAACGTCCGGGCTGGACCGCCGCTGACACCAAGCTCGACCTCGTGGTCGACCCCGGCGGGTTCCTCGGTCGCGCGATGAACCTCTGGGACCCGCTCGCGGCTGGTGGGCAGCTCCAGAACCAGGCCTACGGCTACCTGTTCCCGATGGGCCCGTTCTTCTGGCTCGGGGATGTCCTCGGGTTCTCACCGTGGGTCGTCCAGCGGCTGTGGTGGGCACTCATCCTCGTGCTCGCCTACCACGGCACGCTGCGGGTCCTGGAGCGGCTCGGTATCGGTACCGGCTGGTCACGGATCCTCGCGGCGTTCAGCTACGCGCTGGCGCCCCGCATGCTCATGGGCTTGGGCGCGATCAGCTCCGAGATCTGGCCGATGGCCATCGCCCCGTGGATACTCCTGCCCCTGCTGGCCGTCGCACCCGGGGGTGAGCGCCCCGCTGCCCTGCGCTCGGGGGCGGCGATCCTCCTGCTCGGGGCGGTGAATGCCGTCGCGTCGCTCGCGACGCTGATCCTGCCGCTGTGGTGGATCCTCACTCGCACGTCCGCCGTCCGGGTGCGACTGCTGGCCTGGTGGTCAGTGGCCGTCGTGCTGGCCACGGCGTGGTGGATCGGCCCACTGGTCCTGCTGGGTCGGTACAGCCCTCCCTTCCTCGACTGGATCGAGGACGCCCGCGTCACGACGGCCGTTGCGAGCGTCACCGAGGCGTTGCGGGGGACCACCCAGTGGATCGCGACGATCGGCGGTCAGGAGAACGCGGTGTGGCCGGCCGGGTGGGCCATCCTGACGACCCGGAACGTCATTCTCTTCGGCCTGGTCATCGCGCTCGCCGGTCTTCTTGGTCTGGCGCTCGCCCGCGGTCCGTGGACGGGGTTCGCCCGCGGTGGGCTGATCATTGGGCTGATACTGGTCACCTTCGGCCACGGCGAGGGCGTCGCGGGGCCATGGTCCGGGGCGCAGGCAGACCTCCTCGACGGCGTCCTCGCCCCGTTCCGCAACACCCACAAGTGCGAGCCGGTGGTACGGCTGCCCTTGGCCCTCGGAGTGGCCCACGGACTACCGCTGGCCGCGAGGTGGCTGCGCCGTGTCGGGGCTCCCTGGCCCCAGCTCGCCGCGGTGCTAGTCGTCCTCGCGATCATCGGGCAGACCGCGGTGCCGGCGTTCGTGGGGGTCATCCAGCGCGGGCCGTTCCTCGCGGTGCCGACGGCATGGCAGGACGCCGCGCAGTGGCTCGAGGAACACCCTGACGGCGGCCGCACCCTCATCCTTCCCGGCGGCAACGCCCCGGCACGGATGTGGGGCGAACCCAAGGACGAGCCCATCCAGCCGTACATGACCGAGCCCTGGATCGTTCGTGACGGCGTGCCGCTCGGGTCGGCGGGGGCCACCCGGCTGCTCAACGAGATCGAGGCTCGGGTGGCGCAGGGACGGGGAGGGCCGGAACTGGTCGCGCTGCTGGACACTCTCGGCGTGACACGGGTGCTTGTCGTGGCCGATCACCAACGGCCGCGCGCGCGGACGACCCCGCCGATCGTCGTGCGCGCCGCACTCACGTCCAGCGGCGCCCAGTCGGTGGCGAGCTTCGGGTCCCTCGTGGGCGGTTCCACGGACATCAGCATCGTGTCCGACTGGGGGCTGGACCGCCCCTTGCGCGAGCTCGAGATCCTCGAGGTGTCCTCGGGGGCGTCGATCGCGCCGACCACCCGCCTCCCGGTCGACGCGGCCGTGCCCTACGCGGGCGGTCCCGAGGGGATCGGTGCACGGCCGGGAACTGCCGCGGGGCTGTTCACGGTGGGGGAGGACCCAGCGGCTCGTGGCGGGGGGCCGCTGCTCACGACCGACACCCTCCAACGACGTCAGGCCAGCTTCGCGACGGCCACCGACCTCTACGGGCCGCTGCTGTCTGCCGACGAGGAGTACGTGTCCCCGCGTGCCGTTCACGACTACTGGCCGACGCCCCTGACGGAGGACCGCGCCGACCTCTCCGACCACCAGAGCGTCCGGGTGGACGACGGCACGGCTCGAGCCACGGCATCCTCGACCCTCGCCGAGCCCGCCCTGGGTCAGGGGCGAGAGCTGAACAGCGATGCGTGGCGCGCCTTCGACGCCAGCGGCGAGACGGCGTGGCGCTCGTCCGGGTATGACCCCTTGGGCCAGTGGGTGCAGCTTGAGTGGGCGACACCGACCGAACTGCCCGCGAGCGTGCTGGTGACGCTGGACACCGAGGTCGGCGCGAACGTCGCGGCACTGTCGGTCTCCACGGACACCGGAACCGAGCGGACCCCCGTGACCAGCCCGGAGTTCGCCGGGGACGTGGACCCGGCCAGGTACAAGGTCTCGGTCGACGTGCCGCCGGGACCGACGATGTCCGTTCGCCTCACCGTCGAGGCCGTGCGTGACGCCCGCCCCACGGTGCGGGTCCTCGACATCGGGGCGGGCACGCTTCCTCGGGTCCAGCCCTGGGTGCGACTGCCGTTGAGCGTGCAGACCCCCTCGGTGGTCGCGCTCCAGGCCAGCTCGGACGAGCGGTCGGCCTGCTACCCCATGGACAGTGGAGTGCTCGCCTGCTCGCCCGATCGACGGCGCGTCGGTGAGGAGACCAACGGCATCCGACGAGAGCTGACCCTGGCCCAGACCAGGTCCTTCACGGTGACAGGGACGGTGGTCGCGAGCGGCGAGGGCGCGGATTCGTTGCTGCGCCGGCTCGACGGTGTCCGTGCCGCGGGTTCGAGCAGGTGGCTGCCGGAGCCGGGGGTTTCGCCCGACCTGGCTGTCGACGGTGACGCAAAGACCTACTGGGCCGCCTCCCCGCAGGACACCGAGCCCCGGCTCACCCTCAGCTGGCCCACGCCGCGCCTCGTCGAGGGGCTGCGTCTCGAGGCCGACCCGAATGTGGCCGGCCGCCGCCCCACCGTGCTCGACGTCACCCTCGGCGACGTCACGGTTCGCCGCACCCTGGGGCGCGACGGCACGATCTCCCTGCCGCCCAGCCAGGTCACGGGCCTGACCATCGCCGTGGTCGAGGCCACCGAGCAGGAGAGCCTGACGACCTCGGGTCCGAAGACGATGCCAGTCGTCATCGGCGATGTCGCGCTGATCGGGGACGCCTGGTCGCGTGCCGTCCTCGGGGACCAGACCGTGGAGCTGCCGTGCGGGTTCGGCCCCACAGTCCAGGTGGGAGGTCAGACGCTGGAGACGAGCGTGAGCACCACTCGTGGCCGCATCCTCAACCGTCAGGACGCGACCCTTACCGCCTGCGACGGACCGGCCGTCGTCCCCGCAGGACGAGTCCGGGTTCAGGCGTTGTCGTCCGGGGAGTTCTCGGTCCGGTCGCTCGTGCTCGACGCTCGGTACGTGACGGACCCCCAGAGCGCCCCAGCGCCCGTCCCGGTCACGACGACCTCATGGGGTGCGACATCGCGATCCGTCGACCTCGGGCCGGCGAGCGAGCGGGACACGTTGCTCGTGGTGCGCGAGAACGCCAACGAGGGGTGGGTTGCGACGGCAGGGGCGGCGACCCTGAAACCGGTCACGGTGGACGGCTGGGCGCAGTCCTGGGTGGTGCCGGCAGGCACCGAGGGCACGGTCGAGCTGCGCTTCGCCCCGCAGCGTGTCTTCCTGGCCTCCCTGGCCTTCGGCGGTGCGCTCGCGGCGCTGCTCGTCGTGCTCGTCATCCGCGGACCACGGGTGCGGTCGGCCACTGTCGCTGCGGAGATCCGGGCTCCGGGTCTGGGTCGTGCGCTCGCCGTCTCCGGGCTCGTCGCGGTCGGCGGGGTCGCGGGTGCCGTGGCGGGTGGGCTGGCCATCCTCGTGCGCCGGCTCGCGACGTGGCGCTCCTCGCTCGTGACGGCCGTGACGGCCGTGGCCGGCGGTGCGGCCGTGGCCTGGGTCGGCTGGGCGTTGGTGCGGCCGTGGCCCTCAGCCGGTGCCTCGAACCGCGACGTGCTGTCCGGGGCGCTGGCTCTGTTCCTCGTCGGGGTGGCCGCGACGTGGGGCACGGCTACAGGCAGGTCAGCGGCTGCTGGTGGTGGTGCGACGACGGGCGTTGGCCTGGAGCGGCGACTCGAGCAGGTGCCAGCTGAGGGCAGCGACGATGATCGAGGCGATGAGCGTCAGCACCACGGTGATCCAGAACCCGTAGGCGAAGACGTCGAGCCCCAGCGCTGAACGGACCGCGAACATGATCGGGAGGTGCCAGAGGAAGACGCCGTAGCTGATCGTGCCGAGGTAGACCAGAGGCGGCGAGCTGAGCACTCGCGACACGACAGTGCGGGCTCCCAGCACCGATGGGGCGATGACCAGTCCAGCGACGAGGGCGTAGCCGATGTGTTTGACGGTGGCCTGCGCCGGGGTGGGCGGGGTCAGGTCGTAGGGCCCGGCACTGCGGGTCGTGAGGACCCAGAACACGCAGGCAGCGAGCACGTAGAGGTGCCAGGGGGCGACCCGGACGACGCTGGCCACTGGTCGCCTCAGCGCGTCGTCGGTGACGACGAGCGCGAGCAGCATGCCGACGACGAACCAGTCACCCACCGCGGGCAGCGTGCGGATCCACGAGAATCCCTGGGGCAGGGCGCCCAGGCCGTCGAGCAGTCGGAAGCACCAGGTCAGCGCGACCAGCCCCGCCAGCACGCCCAGGTGACCACGCCGACCAGCGCGGGCCGCGGCCCGGGCGGCCACGAGGCCGACCACGGGGAGGGCGACGTAGAACATGACCTCTGTGGAGAGGCTCCAGAGCTGGGCGAGCCCGGGCAGGTCCCATTCCAGCTTCATGCTCTGCAGTTGCAGGAGGTTCGCGACCCAGATCTCGCGGTCGGCCTCTCGGGACTCGGGGACGAGGACAAGGGTGCCGATGAGCACCGCCAGCCAGGCGGGCACCAGTCGGGAGAAGCGCCGGATGGCGTAGGACCTGGTGTTGACGGGCGCTGCACCATCGGCGATGTGCCGCGCGTGTGGCAGGTAGAGCAGGAAGCCGCTGAGCACGAAGAAGATGGCCACCCCGATGTCCATGCGGGCGAGGAAGCCCGGGAGAGTCGCGCGGCCCGTCGAACCCGAGAGGAAGCCGGCGTGGGTCAGCAGCACGGCCAGTGCGGCGAGGGCGCGCAGCCCTTCGAGCTCGACGAGGTGGTGCGCACGAGGGCGCACCCGGGTGACCGGCATCGCAGGGGTCGTGGTCACGGCAGGGGCCCCACGGTGGTCACCAGGGCCGAGGTGACGCACACACCATCGGTGTTGGGCGTCTCCACCTCGACGCTGATGCTGCGAACGGCCGTCTCGTGTGGCACCGGGGCGATGATGCGGTGCGGTCCGCGCAGGAGCTCCGGGGGGTTCACGACCAAGGGGCCGGACACCGCGCCGTCTCGGTCGGTGACCCGCAGGTTCAGCCGCTCGGCGTCGCCGATGAGGACGCCGACCACCACGATCGACCCCCGGAAGTAGGGCGCGTCGTCGACGAGGGGGATGGTCACGGTGCGGACGCCGACCGGTAGTACCTGACCGCAGAAACCCTCGGGGACCTCCGCGCCGCCGACTCGCCCGAGCTCGGCCGGCACGAGCGACCCGGTCGGGCCGACGATGGACGGCGCGCCGGAGAGTTGTGCAGACAGCGCGTCCGGGTTGAGGAGCTCGATGAGTGGGCCGGTGGTGAAGGTGGGATCGACCCATCCGGGGATGATCTCGGCGGGCACGGGGGCTGGCAGTACCTGGCCGGTCGTGGCCCGCACCTCCGTGCGAAGGTTGCTGAGGTAGGCGGGCACGACGGAGGTGTGCCAGACCACCCCGAAGCCGATCCAGCTGATGGTGCACAGCACCGTGCCCGTCGCGGCGAGGGCTCCGAGGCGGGCAGACCACCGCCTCGACGGGCCCTGCGTCATCCGTGCGTCCCGTCGGCGTTCCATCACGGTGCCGAAGAGGGCGGCCAGCGCGAGCGCCACGGCGGCACTGACGTCGGGAAGGAGCCGGAGGTCGTCAGCGGCGGTGATGTCATCGACCTGGGCGAGGCGGAAGACGTAGATCATGCCGAGTACCGGGACCGCGTACGCCGCGGCGACCAGGGCGACCGGCCCGGCCGCTCGCAGGCTGCCCTGTGTGCGAGCAGCGATGACCAGCCCGAGCACGAACAGTGCTGCGGCAGCGACGACCAGCCAGGTCGGGGTGGCGGCGAAGGAGTAGGAACCGTTGGCCGAGCGCCACACGACGGGCCCGCCGAGGTAGGCGGGAAGAAGGTCGACCAGGGCCCAGCGGCCGACCTTGACGGCCGCGTCCGACAGGCTCGGCTGGGATCCCTCGGCCTTGTCGAAGTCGCCTCTGAGGTAGGCCAGGAGGAACAGCACGTTGACGACGACGAACGGGCCGAGGCGCCCGGCCGAGAGGGTCCACCATCGCGCCGACCGCCAGCGCACACCATCCACGACGACGATCAGCGCGAGGACGACGAAGGGCACGGCCAGCGCCCGCTCCGAGAAGGTGAGCGCGACCATGTGGAGCACGACCGCGACCGACAGCGGCTGCCAGCGCCCGGAGCGCAGGTGGTCCAGCACCAGGCTCGCGAGCAGGAGCAGCAGCCCGAGGGGCAGCATCACGGTGATCGCCTGCCGGAACCACGCGTATGTCGGGATCACGGATGCCGCGAACAACACCCAGGCGACGGCTAGGCCCCGCGCGGCCGGGTGGTCGATGATCCGGCTCACCAGGCGGGTGGTCGCGTACGCGAGGAGCAGCGCGGTGAGGGCCGTGATGACGACTGCTGGCCAGTGCTCGAGCGGGGCGTAGCGGGCCATAAACCAGTCGATGGTCCTCGCACCCGGAGCGAGGTGCGTGCGGTTGCTCTCGATGACGAAGGGGTAGAACGGCCGTCCCGCGGCGTATGCCTGGGCACGGATGTCGTCGATGTAGAGACCTCCACCGGCCGAGAGCCAGGTGACCGCCGCGACGTGCAGGGCGATGACCGAGGACGCCACGACGTAGAGGCGTCGCACCCGGGCGTGGGGAACCCGACGGGTCGCCACAGGTGTGTCGGTGTCAACCTCCGCCAGCTCCACGTCCACACCCACTCCTGCTCGCCCGGGCTGCCCACGGCGTCATGCGCAGCCGCGGTCGAGTGTACGGATGCGAAGCGCTGCGGCGAAGGTCACGCCCGTTCGCCGCAGATTGTGCGTGAAAGCGTCAAGACTTGCATCCGGGCGCGCCTACTCGCTGGTAGGCTCCAGCGACTTCACCGTGGAAGGGACAACTATGCGTCGCGCTCTCGGCGGCATCCTGGCACTGCTGGGTGCGCTGTTCATCGGCATCGGGCTCCTGGCCAAGCCGTACATCTTCAACTCGCTGGCCACCGTGCCGCTCAACCAGGATTCGACGTCGGTCTCGCAAGGGCTGGACATGGCTGTCCTGTACCCCCATGTGGTGGACGGCAAGCCCGTCATCGACAAGCTGTCCGGGGTCAAGGTCGTCAGCACCCGCGAGGTGCGCGGCATTCCGGGTGTCGTGAAGCAGGCCGGGGTCGAGGACACCGACGCCTTCTGGCAGACCACCGTGAAGTCGCAGGCGGAGGTGGACGGCCAGCTCGTGGACCTCAGCTTCAGCGACACCGGCGTGTCGATCGACCGCATCTCGGGTGAGGCCACCAACTGCTGCGGTGACTACACCTCCGTCGGCGACCTCACCGACCCGACGGCCCAGAAGCCGATGACGCACGCCGGCCAAGTCTTCAAGTTCCCGTTCGGCGTCCAGAAGACCACCTACCAGTGGTGGGACGCAGACCTCGAGATGGCCGTGCCGATCGAGTTCCAGAGCGAGGAGAAGATCGAGGGCACGACGGTCTATGTCTTCAAGCAGACCATCGACCCCACCCCGCTGGCCTCCATCGAGGCCCCGAAGAGCCTGTTCGAGGAGGGCGCGGAGGGCAACGTCACCGCCACCGAGGTCTACTCCAACACCCGGACCCTGTACGTCGAGCCGGTCACCGGCGTCGTCATCGAGGGCCGCGAGCAGATCAACTCCGTCTACGAGGCGGAGGGATACGCGCCGATCGCCAAGACGGTCGGCGAGATCGGCTTCGACGACGAAACCGTCGCCCAGAACGCCAAGGACTGGGGCGCCAAGGCCGGCCTGCTCTCGTTCATCGAGAACTGGCTGCTCCTCGTGGGCCTCGTCCTCGGCAGCATCCTTGTCGCCATCGGTGCCTACCTGCTCCTGAAGCCGGCCAAGGCCGCAGCACCCGACACGGCAACTCCGCCGACGGCTCGCGCGGCTCGCCACACCTGACACCGGTGGGGCGCTGCCCCCCCCAACACACCGGTCACGCGGCCACCGTCCCCAGGGCGGTGGCCGCGTTCGCGTTCCGGGCCCCGATGGCCCAAGCCACCGCTGGTCCGGGCCGTAGGTGGTCCACGGCCGCTACGGGCGGTCGGCCACGACGATGAGCGTCCCCGGCAGCAGAGCGCCGCGCAGCGGTGACCAGCCGCCCCACACCGAGTCGTTGTGCTCAGGCCACTCGGGCTCGACGAGGTCGGTGAGCACGAGCCCCGCGGCCACCACCTGGCGCACGAGGTCGCCGATGGTGCGGTGGTGTTCGGCGTAGGTCGCCAGGCCCGCCTCACGCTCGACGTAGGGGGTGCGGTCGAAGTACGAGGTCATCGCCGTCAGGCCGGCAGGGCCGGGGTCGTCGGGGAAGGCCCACCGCACCGGGTGCGACGTCGAGAACACGAACCGCCCCCCGGGGCGCAGCACCCTGGCGGCCTCCCTCATGACAGCGCCGCTGTCCGCCACGAACGGGATGACCCCGTACGCCGTGAAGACCCTGTCGACGCTGGCATCGGCCAGCGGGATCGCCAGGCCGTCGCACTGCAGGAGGGGGAGCGGGCGGTGGGGCGGGGCGTCGATGCCTTGGGCGGTGCGCAGCATGCCCATCGACAGGTCGCTCGCGACGACGCGGACGTCGTGCGTGCGCGCCAGCCAGCGGGAGCACTGGGCGGCACCCGCTCCGATCTCGAGCACCGTCATCCCGTCGCGCACCTGCACCAGGTCGAGCTGGTCCTCGGTCCAGCCCTCGGGGCCCCAGACGAACTCGGCGTCGCCGAGGAAGGCCCCGTGCTCGGCGTAGTAGTCCTGCGACTCACCGTCCCACCACGAGCGGTTCGCCGCCCGCGTCTCGTCGCCCCCGAGGGGTGCTCGCAGCGCCTCGCCGCTCATCGCCGTCCCACGGTCGGATGCGTTTTGCCGTGGACCTTCCCCGCCGAGTAGGCTGCCCCAGCACCCGTGTGACCATTTCCGGTCCTTCGTGTGCCCGTACGATCCCATCGATTCCATCTGTCCACATCGGAGTTCCTACTACATGACTGCCAGCACGGTCGAGAAGACCGCCCCTCAGATCGCCATCAACGACATCGGCTCTGAGGAAGACCTCCTCGCCGCCATCGACGCGACGATCAAGCACTTCAACGACGGAGACATCGTCGAAGGAGTCATCGTCAAGGTCGACCGCGATGAGGTCCTGCTTGACATCGGCTACAAGACCGAGGGCGTCATCCCCTCGCGTGAGCTGTCCATCAAGCACGACGTCGACCCCAACGAGGTCGTCAAGGTCGGCGACGAGGTCGAGGCCCTCGTCCTCCAGAAGGAGGACAAGGAAGGTCGCCTGATCCTGTCCAAGAAGCGCGCCCAGTACGAGCGCGCCTGGGGCACCATCGAGAAGGTCAAGGAAGAGGACGGCGTCGTCACCGGTACCGTCATCGAGGTCGTCAAGGGTGGCCTCATCCTCGACATCGGCCTGCGCGGCTTCCTCCCCGCCTCCCTCGTCGAGATGCGTCGCGTCCGCGACCTCCAGCCGTACGTCGGCAAGGAGATCGAGGCCAAGATCATCGAGCTCGACAAGAACCGCAACAACGTGGTCCTGTCGCGCCGTGCCTGGCTCGAGCAGACCCAGTCCGAGGTCCGCACGACCTTCCTCAAGGAGCTCGGCAAGGGGCAGGTCCGCAGCGGTGTCGTGTCCTCGATCGTCAACTTCGGTGCGTTCGTCGACCTCGGTGGCGTCGACGGTCTCGTCCACGTCTCCGAGCTGTCCTGGAAGCACATCGACCACCCGTCCGAGGTCGTCGAGGTCGGCGACGAGGTCACCGTCGAGGTGCTCGACGTCGACATGGACCGCGAGCGCGTCTCGCTGTCGCTGAAGGCGACGCAGGAAGACCCGTGGCAGCACTTCGCCCGCACCCACGCGATCGGTCAGGTCGTGCCGGGCAAGGTCACCAAGCTCGTCCCGTTCGGTGCGTTCGTGCGCGTCGACGACGGCATCGAGGGCCTGGTGCACATCTCCGAGCTGGCCGAGCGCCACGTCGAGCTGCCCGAGCAGGTCGTCACCGTCGGTACCGACATCTTCGTCAAGGTCATCGACATCGACCTCGAGCGTCGCCGCATCTCGCTGTCGCTCAAGCAGGCCAACGAGGACGGCGCCAACCAGGTCGAGTTCGACCCGACGCTGTACGGCATGGCCGCCGAGTACGACGAGAAGGGTGACTACAAGTACCCCGAGGGCTTCGACGCCGAGACCAACGAGTGGCTCGAGGGCTTCGAGGCGCAGCGTGAGATCTGGGAGAAGCAGTACGCCGAGGCACACGCTCGCTGGGAGGCCCACCGGGCCCAGGTCGAGGCGTTCGCCAAGGCCGACGCCGAGGCTGCTGGTGGCAGCAACGAGACGTCCTACTCGTCCGAGACCGGTTCCACGCCGGCCGAGGACGGTGGCGCCCCGCGTCCGCCGGCCCCCGCTGCTGAGGGCACCCTCGCCTCCGACGAGGCGCTCGCCGCACTGCGCGAGAAGCTCACCGGTAACTGAGGCCACCGGCATCCGTGATCGGATGCCGTGAGCACCGCGCGAAGGCCCGGTCACCCCCGCGAGGGGTGACCGGGCCTTCGTCGGTTGGGGTCAGCGGGCGAGACCCTGGGCCGGGATCACGAGCTTCTGTCCGACGATGATGAGGTCCATGTCCTCGAGCTTGTTGATGGCCGCGATGTCCACCCAGCGCAGGCCGAACTTCTGCGCCAGTGCGGACACGGTGTCGCCGGGCTGGACGACGTAGATCTGCTCGGCGGGCGGCACCGGGGGAGCAGGCGGGGCCGGAGGTCCGCTCAGCTTCAGCACCTGACCCACCGTGATGACGTTCGCGTCCTTGATCGCGTTCCAGCGCACGAGGTCGTCCACGGTCAGCTCGTAGGTGGCGGCGAGCTTGGCGAGCGTGTCCCCGGCGACGACCGTGTGGGTGGGGTTCGGGTCGGTCAGGAGGATCACCTGCCCCACGGAGATCTTGTTGGGGTCCTTGATGCCGTTCCACGTCATCAGGTCCGCGAGGGCGACCTTGTGCTTGGCGGCGATCTGTCCGAGGGTGTCTCCCGAGACGACGGTGTGTGTGTTGCCATGGCTGGCAGGTTAGCCGCGCGCATCGTCGTGCCACGACGAATCGGGGAACACCTGTGACGACTCCTTGTAGGGTCACCGGCATGCTGCGCGTGGGCCTCACCGGGGGAATCGGGTCGGGCAAGTCCACGGTGTCGGCCCAGCTGACGTCGCTGGGTGCCGTCGTCATCGATGCGGATGCCGTGGCGCGCGAGGTCGTCGAACCCGGTACCCCTGCGCTGGGAGCCATCGCCGACCGCTTCGGGCCGGAGGTGCTGACCAGCGACGGGGTGCTCGACCGGCCGGCCCTGGGCCGCCTCGTGTTCGGGGACGCCGCTGCCCTGCGTGACCTCGAGGCCATCACCCACCCGGCGATCTGGGCCCGCACGAGCGAGCTCATGGCCGCCGTGCCACCGGGGCGGGTGATGGTGCACGACATGGCCCTGCTCGTCGAGAAGCAGATGGCGGCCGACTACCACCTCGTCGTCGTCGTCGGGGTGGGGGAGGCCATCCGGGTCCGCCGGCTCGTCGACCTGCGCGGCATCTCGGAGCACGACGCGCGGGCCCGGATCGCCGCGCAGGCCTCTGACGAGCAACGCCGTGCCGCGGCCGACGTCTGGCTCGACAACGAGGGCACCACCGAGGCGTTGCGGGCCGCGGTCCTGCGACTGTGGCACGAGCGGATCGAGCCCTTCGACCTCAACCTGACCCACGGCATCCGATCGCGGTTGTCCCACCCGACGATCTCGGCGCCGGACCCGACATGGCCAGCCCAGGCGGCGCGCCTGCTCGCGCGGATCCGACACGCCGTCGGCGACGTCGCGCTCACGCTCGACCACATCGGCTCCACGGCCGTGCCGGGTCTGGTCGCGAAGGACGTCATCGACCTCCAGGTGGGGGTCGCCTCGCTCGCGGACGCCGACGCACCTGAGTTCGTCACGGCGATGGCTGCCGCGGGGTTCGTCCGGGCCGAGGGCGACTGGCACGACAACGGCAAGGACGGCACGCCGTGGGCCAAGCGGTTCCACGGGTCGTGCGACCCCGGCCGGGTCGCCCACGTCCACGTCCGCGAGGTGGGTTCACCCGGCTGGTCCTGGGCGCTGATGTTCCGTGACTGGCTGCGGGCCGATCCGAGCGAGCGGGCCTCGTACGCCTGCATGAAGACCGACCTCGCCGCGAAGGCGGGCTCGATCGAGCATTATGTCAACGGCAAGGAGCCCTGGTTCGACGCCGCTGACCAGCGGGCTCGTACGTGGGCCGAGTCCACCGCCTGGGTGCCGCCCATCGGGCGTGCCTGAGGAGCGGGACGCGCAACCGGGCCGGCTGTCGGTGGCTCGGCATACCGTAGGGACATGCGTCCGACGACAGATCTGCAGCGCCGCGTGGCGCCCTTCGAGGTGGTCTCCGACTTCGAGCCTGCCGGCGACCAGCCCCAGGCCATCTCCGACCTCACGAAGCGCATCCGCGCGGGGGAGCAGGACACCGTCCTGCTCGGTGCGACGGGCACCGGCAAGTCGGCGACCACCGCCTGGCTCATCGAGCAGGTCCAGCGGCCGACCCTGGTCATGGCGCCGAACAAGACCCTGGCCGCCCAGCTGGCCAACGAGTTCCGTGAGCTGCTTCCCAACAACGCCGTCGAGTACTTCGTCAGCTACTACGACTACTTCCAGCCCGAGGCGTACGTACCGCAGACCGACACGTACATCGAGAAGGACTCCTCGATCAACGACGAGGTCGAGCGGCTTCGGCACAGCGCCACGAACTCGCTGCTGACCCGGCGTGACGTCATCGTCGTGGCGTCGGTGTCCTGCATCTACGGGCTCGGCACCCCGCAGGAGTACGTCGACCGGATGGTCCGGTTGCGCGTCGGTGACGAGGTGCCTCGCGATGACCTCCTGCGCAAGTTCGTCCAGATGCAGTACACGCGCAACGACCTGGCGTTCACGCGTGGCACCTTCCGGGTTCGGGGTGACACCGTCGAGATCATCCCGATGTACGAGGAGCTCGCGGTGCGCATCGAGTTCTTCGGCGACGAGGTTGAAGCCATCTACACCTTGCACCCGCTGACCGGTGAGGTCGTGCGCGAGGAGTCGGAGATGTACGTCTTCCCTGCCTCCCACTACGTTGCCGGCCCGGAACGCATGGAGCGGGCGATCGCCGGCATCGAGAGCGAGCTCGAGCAGCAGCTCGCCCTCTTCGAGCGGCAGGGCAAGCTGCTCGAGGCCCAGCGCCTGCGGATGCGCACGACGTACGACATCGAGATGATGCGCCAGGTCGGCTCGTGCTCGGGGATCGAGAACTACTCGATGCACATCGACGGCCGCCTCCCGGGCACGGCCCCGAACTGCCTGCTCGACTACTTCCCCGAGGACTTCCTGCTCGTCATCGACGAGTCACACGTCACCGTGCCGCAGATCGGCGCGATGTACGAGGGCGACGCGTCTCGCAAGCGCACCCTGGTCGACCACGGCTTCCGGCTGCCCTCGGCGATGGACAACCGACCCCTGAAGTGGGAGGAGTTCCTCGAGCGCATCGGTCAGACCGTCTACCTGTCGGCCACCCCGGGCGCCTACGAGCTGACCAAGGCCACCGGTGTCGTCGAACAGATCATCCGCCCGACGGGTCTGATCGACCCCGAGATCATCCTCAAGCCCACCAAGGGCCAGATCGACGACCTCCTGCACGAGATCCGCACCCGCGCCGACAAGGACGAGAGGGTGCTCGTCACGACGCTGACCAAGAAGATGGCCGAGGACCTCACCGACTACCTGCTCGACAAGGGAGTGCGGGTTCGATACCTGCACTCCGACATCGACACCTTGCGCCGGGTGGAACTGCTGCGTGAGCTGCGTCTGGGGGAGTACGACGTCCTCGTCGGGATCAACCTGCTCCGCGAGGGTCTCGACCTGCCCGAGGTCTCTCTCGTCGCGATCCTCGACGCCGACAAGGAGGGCTTCCTGCGCTCCAGCCGCAGCCTCATCCAGACGATCGGGCGCGCGGCTCGCAACGTCTCCGGCCAGGTGCACATGTACGCCGACAAGGTGACCCCGTCGATGGCCGAGGCGGTGGAGGAGACCACCCGGCGCCGGGAGAAGCAGATCGCCTACAACCTCGAGCGCGGGATCGACCCCCAGCCGTTGCGCAAGAAGATCGCCGACATCACCGACATGCTGGGCCGTGAGGACGCCGACACCCAAGAGCTCCTGGGTTCCGGGCGGGCACAGTCGCGCGGCAAGAGCGACGGTGGTCGTGGCGGACGGGGGGCGGCCGCGGCTGATGCATCGCTGGCTACCCGTCGAACCGGCCCGGTCGCCGCCAGTGACCTCGCCGCCCTCATCCAGGAACTCAGCACGCAGATGCACCAGGCCGCCGCTGATCTGCACTTCGAGCTCGCCGCCCGACTGCGAGACGAGGTCGGCGACCTCAAGAAGGAGCTGCGCCAGATGAGCGAGGCCACCAAGTAGGCGCGCTCAGCCGGTGTTCTGCAACCCTGCTGCCAGTCCGTTGATGGTGAGCAGCAGGGGCCGCTTCCACCCGACCGCCTCCTCCTCGCCGTGCTCACGGATCTCGCTCAGGCCGCGCAGCTGCAGGTGGCTGAGCATGTCGACGAACGGGCGACGCAGCCGGACGGCGGTGTGCAGGTGTGGCTTGCGGGCGAGCATCTCGTCCTGGTCGAGCAGGCTGAGCACCTCGCGGCGGGTGCGGGCGAGTTCGTCGAGCACCCGCTCGGCGAGGTCGGGTCGGCCTCCGAGCTCGAGGAACCGCGCTGCCAGCCGGTCATCGGTCTTGGCCAGGCTCATCTCGGCGACGTCGACGAGGGCGGCGAAGACCGGCCACTCGCGATACGCCTCTCGCGCCAGGGTCGGGTCACCCAGGGCCTCGAGCCCGCTGCCGAGGCCGTACCACCCCGGGAGGTTGACCCGGGTCATCGACCAGGCGAACACCCACGGGATCGCCCTCAGGTCCTCGAGGCTGCGACCGCTTTCGGTGCCGCTGCGGCGGCTCGGCCGCGACCCCAGTCTTAGGTCCGCGAGCAGGTCCAGCGGGCTGGACATGGCGAAGAAGTCGGCGAACCCGGGCTGTTCCACCAGGGCCCGGAACGCCCGCTTGCTGGCGTCGTCGACCACGGCCGCGACATCGGCGTAACGCAGCCGGGCAGACTCTCTGGCGGCGGCGTGCGTCGGGTTGTCGGTGAGGAGCACCGCTGACGCCACCCGCTCGAGGTGTTGCTCGGCGATGCGGATGTCGGCGTACCTGGCGAAGATGACCTCGCCCTGCTCGGTGACCTTGAATCGGCCGTCGACCGAGCCCGACGGTTGGGCGGCGATCGCCCGGTGCAGCGGGCCACCCCCACGACCGAGGGATCCTCCGCGGCCGTGGAACAGGGTCAGTGTCACCTCGTGGCGCGCCGCCCATTCGACGAGGGCCTGCTGGGCGCGGTGCAGTGCCAAGGTCGCCGAGGCCGGGCCGACGTCCTTGGCCGAGTCCGAGTACCCGAGCATGACCTCGACCTCACGGTCGACACCCTCGAGCCACGCCGCCGTCGACGACAGGCCCATCCACCGCTCGAGGGTCGTGTCGGCAGCATCGAGGTCGGCGCCGGTCTCGAACAGCGGAACGACGTCGAGGGAGAGCGGCCGTGTGCCGACGGCGAGCCGAGCGAGGGCTCGCACGGCGACGAGGTCGCTGGCGCTCTGGCTGAACGAGACGATGTACCGGCCGCAGCTGCGCTGACCCCAGCGCTGCTGCAACCACGACATGACGCGCAACGTGTCGAGCACCTCGCGCGTCGTCGCACTCGCTGCGGCAGTGAGTTCGGGCCAGCCGTTGATCGCCAGGTCGTCGAGGAAGGCCGCGTCCGTGGCGGCCGCAGCCGGGTCGGTGACCTCACCGGGAAGCAGGGAGATCAGCTCGGTGAGCGCCGCCCGGTGCACGGCACTGTGCTGACGCACCTCGAGCTCGGCGAGGTGGAAGCCGAAGGTCTGCAGCATCCACACGACGTCCTGCAGCTCGCCGCGCGCGGCCCGGGCGTCACCAGCGGCGACGAGCGACTCCTGCACGAGCAAGAGGTCCGCGAGCGCCTCGTCCGGCCCGGAGTACGCCAGGCCCGCCTGCTCTCGACGGGTCGCGTCGAGCCGGGCGGCCACGACGAGCAGCTTCTGCCGGTGCGGCTCACGAGGGGAGTCCTTGCTGATCTCGGCCAGCAAGCGGGGGTGGCTTGCAGCGTCGTTGGCCAGGGCGTCACGCAGCGTCGCGGTCGGGGGAGTCGACTCCTCGTCCACGGTGATCATCCGGGCAACCCGGTCGACGGCCTCGTGCAGGATCTGCAAGGCCTGGTCGGCGTGAGCGGCCACGGTCTCGCGGGTCACCTCTGCCGTGACGAAGGGGTTGCCGTCGCGATCCCCACCCACCCAGGAACCGAAGCGGACCACCGGGGGCAACGCGGCGGCATCCGACGCCTCGCCACCAAGGGCCGTCTCCACGGCCCGCTGGAACTGCGGAACCGCGTGCACGAGGGACTGGGAGAAGACCGTCAGCACGGTCTTGACCTCGTCGGAGGGCGTGGGGCGGGTGATGCGCAGGGTCGAGGTGCGCTGGAGGATGTCGATGTCGTCGAGCATGCGGCGGCGGGAGTCGGCACGCTCCGAGGGGCCCGACTCGGGGTCGTCGTGGACGTCGAGGTGGGCCGCGATCCGCCGCAGCGCGGACGCCACCGCGCGGCGCCGGGCCTCGGTCGGGTGGGCCGTGAGCACCGGGTGGATCCGCATGGCCGCGATCCGCGCCCGGGCGTCCGACCCCGCTGCCGTGACGTCCGCGATCGCGGGGCCGATGTCGCCGGTCTCGGCGCTGCCACCGAACTCGCCGTCCTCGCGCCGCACCGATCGGGCCCGGTGGCGTTCCTCGGCGAGGTTGGTCAGGTGCAGGTGCACGGTGAGCAGCCGCGCGATGAGCTCGGCGGTCTGCGGGTCGAGGCTGTTGACGAGCTCGCCGGGAGCGTCGGGGTCCTCGGAGCGGCAGCGCGCCTCGAGGGCGTCGGTGATCTCGAGCAGGTCACCGCGGCCGGACTCCAGGATGACCTGCCGGTGCAGGCTGGTGAGCAGGGACAGGTCGTCGAGCATGCTGGCCATGGGTGCAGCCTAGGGTCGAGCGGACACAGCAGGCCGACGGCGTTCGCCCCTCGGTAGACTCCCGCATGTGATCCCAGCGATGCTTCCGGCTGCCACCCCGTCCCTCGACCTCGACCCGTGGGTGTGGCTGGTGACGATCGGGATCGCCGTTGCGGTTCTCGTCTTCGACGTCATCTGGATCGCCCGCAACCCGCACCGGCCCTCCAACAAGGAGACCGGTATCGCGCTCGGCATCTACATCGGTGCTGCGATCCTGTTCGGGCTGGGGATGTGGTTCTTCGCCGGTGGTCAGCTGGCGGGCGAGTTCTTCGCGGGCTGGCTGACGGAGTACTCGCTCTCGGTCGACAACCTGTTCATCTTCCTGCTGATCATGGCGAAGTTCGCCGTCCCGGAGAAGCTGCAGCAGTTCGCCCTGATGATCGGCATCATCATCGCGATCGTCTTGCGCGGCTTGTTCATCTGGCTCGGTGCCGCTGCCATCAACAACTTCAGCTGGGTCTTTTACATCTTCGGTGCCTTCCTCATCTACACGGCCATCAAGCTCGCCCGCGAAGGTGAGAGTGATGACGAGGAGTACGAGGAGAACCGCTTCATGAAGGCGGTCGAGCGCTTCTTCCCGGCGACGCAGGCCTACCACGGCACGAAGATGTTCATCATCGAGAACGGCAAGCGCCTCGCGACGCCGCTCTTCTTCGTCATCGTCGCGCTCGGCACCACCGACCTCCTCTTCGCTCTGGACTCCATCCCGGCGATCTACGGCCTGACCCGTGAGCCCTACATCGTGCTCGTGGCGAACCTGTTCGCCCTGATGGGTCTGCGCCAGCTGTACTTCCTGCTCGGCGGCCTGCTCACCAAGCTCGTCTACCTCAGCCTGGGACTGGCCGTGCTGCTCGCATTCATCGGCGTCAAGCTGCTCCTGCACGCCCTGCACGAGAACGAGCTGCCGTTCATCAACGGCGGCGAGCACGTGGCGGTCCCGGAGATCCCGATCTGGATGTCGCTCGGTGCCATCGTCGTCATCCTCGGGACCACCACCGTGGCCAGCCTGTGGAAGACCCGCAAGGACGAGCGCGAGCGCATCGCCGGCGGTCCCACCGGCAGCTAGGTACTGGCTGCCTCAGCGGGGTCCGGCCTCTGGCGCGCGCCGAGACCGAGAACCAGCGTCGAGGCCGCGACCACGAGGGCCATCCCCACGAGCTGCGTCGGCGAGAGCACCTGGCCGAGGACGAGCAGCCCCGCCAGCGCGGCGAAGGCCGGTTCGAGGCTGAGCAGGATGCCGAAGACCTTCGCGCTCAGCCTCCGCAGCGCCAGCAGCTCGAGTGAGTAGGGCAGGACCGACGAGAGCACGGCGATGCCGAACGCCTTGAGGAGAATGTCCGGCGACCAGGTGGGGGCGCTGGTGATGCCGAGCGGCAGCGTGACGACGGTGGCCACCACCATCGCGAGCGCCAACCCCTCGAGCTTCGGGAACTCACCCCCGGTGCGCCCGGCGAGCACGATGTAGGCCGCCCAGAAGGCACCGGCCAGCAGCGCAAGCGCGATCCCGGTCTTCTCGAGGTCGGCGAACGGGGTGCTCAGTGCCTCGGAGATGAGCACGACCCCGGCGGCTGCGGCGGCGACCGCGACGGCATCCAACCATCGGCGCGACAGCGCCGCCGCGAGGCTGAGGGGGCCGATGAACTCGATGGTCACCGCGACCCCGATCGGGAGATGGGCCAGCGAGCTGTAGAAGGTGAAGTTCATCAGGCCGAGGGCGACACCGAACGCGATCACCGTGAGCCGGGCGCGATGCGAGTGCCCTCGCCAGCGGGGGCGGACGAAGACCAGCAACAGGGCGCTGGCGAAGAGCAGGCGCAGCACGACGGACCCGCCGGCGCCGATCACCGGTACGAGCGTGGCGGCCAACGCCCCGCCGAACTGCACCGAGACGATGCCGGCGAGTACGAGGAGGGGGGCGGGGACCCGGTCTGCTGCGCTCGTCACCGCGTCAGGCTAGTCGTTTCGATGGCTTCGGTTTCGCGGAAGGTTCTGCCGAGGCCTCGTGCTCGGTTCCGGATCGAGTCCAGGACGTGGGCGAGCGCGCCTGGCGTGGGTTGGTCGCGGGTGAGCAGGAGCAGGCTGCGTGCGATGGTGCCGTCGGTGACCGGTGACCGGTGACCGGTGCCCGACGCCGAGGCCACCCACACCTCGTCGCTCAGGCTGGTGATGCTCACGGGTCGCCGATCCTGCGAGCGCGGGTGGTCGACCGGCAGCACCACCACGAGGGGTTCCTCGAGCAGCAGGTCGGCAAGGGTCGGGATGAGGAGGTGGCGCAAGACGGACTGCAGGCCGCCGGCGCGGACGGTGCCGCGAACGTCCCCGGACAGAGCGGCCAGGTCCACACGTGCTGCTTCGGCCGCGCTCAGGAGTCGGCCGGCATGGTGAGCGAGGAGGCGGCCGGCATCGGTGAGCCTGACTCCGCGCCCAGCCCGCTGCATGAGGGCCGTGCCGGCTTCCTTCTCCAGCACCGCCATCTGCTGGGACATCGCGGATGGTGAGTAGCCCAGGGCATCAGCGACCGCGGTGAGGGTGCGCCGCTTGGCCAGCTCCCGCAGGATGCGCAGACGCTGGAGATCCCAAGGAACCATGCAGCAAGTCTCAAGATTGACATCCAGAAATCATCACTGGATCTGATCGTTGCCTGGCCGCACGCTTGTTCCATGGGTCCCGTGCTCATCCTCGTCTCCGCCTCGTGCTTCGGCGCCATGGCGATCTTCGGCAAGCACGCGTACGCCGCCGGGGTGCCAGCGCCCACCCTGGTCCTCCTGCGCTTCGCGGTGGCCTCCGCGATCCTGGTCACAGCAGTAGCCCTGGTTCGGCTCCGGTCGGGGCGCCCCGCCCTGCCCGTCGCAGCCGGGGAGTCGCGACGCCGTCTCGTGGTGACTGCCCTGGCTCTGGGCGGTGTGGGGTACGCCGCGCAAGCATCCTTCTACTTCGCCTCCCTGGAGCGGATCGACGCCGCGCTCGTGGCGCTGGTGCTCTACACCTTCCCCGTGCTCGTGACTCTGGCATCGTTGACCTTGGGCAGGGACCGACTCACACCGGCCCGCGTGGCCGCGCTGCTGGCCGCGACTGGCGGCACCGCCCTGGTGCTGGTCGGCGCCGGCGCCCTCTCATTCGACACCGCCGGCGTCACCCTCGCTTTCGCCGCGGCTCTCACCTACACCGTCTACATCCTCGTCGGAGAGTCCACTGTCCAGCAGGTGCCGGCACTCACGCTGACGGCCTTGGTGATGGTCGGCGCCACCCTGACCCTCGCCCTACGAGCGATGCTCACCGGGGGGCCTCAGCCTCGACCTCACCCTCGCTGGCTGGGGCTGGATCGTCTGCCATCCAGGTGTTCGGCGCTGGCCTCGTGCTCTCGTCCGTGCTGCTCGTCCAGCTCGGTCGTCGTCCTGTCGTCGACCTCCCGGTCCCCGTCCTCGACACCGACACCGACACCGGGACCAGGTCGAACGACACGGACCGGGCGGCCTCACGCTCCTGAGGCCACGGTCGCCGTGATGACGCACTCGACGCAGCAATGTCCGGACCTCTGCACCGTCAGCTGTGGACGTCACCGTCGCGACTCAGGATCGCGTCCCAGATCATTCGCCGATCTTGGCCAATGCCCAGACTCCCGGTCGTGTACGGAACCAAGGCCATCGCAATCTTGGAGTCATGATCGTCGAGACTCCTCAGTCTGACCGACAAGGACCGCCCGCGAACCGGTGAACTGATGGCGGTGCCGCCAGATTCGCTCAGCGAACCGCTGAAGGCCATGGCGGGTGATGGTGAACGCGAAATAGTCATGCGGTGCCTGCTCGGCGACCGCCGGAGCCAGCACGTGGCCGAGCTCGAGGCCCCGCAGGACGGATAGGACCTCGACATCCAGGAGGTGAGGGGCGGCCAGGTCGCCGGAAAGGGCATCCAGGAACTCTGGCTCGCTGTCGCGACCGACGAGGGCCTCAACCATTGCCGAGGTGTCGATCACGATCACCGTCGGCCGGCCCGGACCGCCTCAAGGATCTCGTCGCGGGTGGGTCCGGCGGACCGGTCGCGCTCCCGCAGTCGCGCCACGATGTGGGCGTTGGTCGGTCGCACAGCGATTTTGGTCAACTCAGCGCCGACGTACGCGGACAGCGACCTGCCCTCATCTGCAGCGCGCTCCTTGAGGGTCTCGGCGACGTCGTCCGAGACGTCCCGGATGTACAGGGTGGTCATGAGCGAGTGCCAGCACTGTGCAAGCGCATCTTTGATGGGGCAGGACCGGGCGTTCGTCAGCGACGTTCGTAGCTCTCACGCCGGTGACCAACGGCGAAACCACCAGGACGAGCAGCACGTTGTCGTGGACCTCGTAGACGATCCGGTAGTCCCCGGTACGGACCCGCCATTCACCCTCACCGCCGACCAGCTTCTTGGCCCCGCTCGGCCGCGGCTGATCGGCGAGGAGCTCGATGGCCGCTTGGACGCGTCGTCTGGCGGGAGGGTCGAGCTTGCGCAGTTGACGAAGTGCCGCCGGTGCGACCTCGACCCGGTACGTCATGCCGGCCCGAGGTCCGCTTTGACCTGCTCCCACGGAATCGTTGCCTCACCGTCCGCGAGCTCGGCCCGTGCAGCCTTGGCGGCTTCGATGTCGGCCAGGTCCTCGGCGGCCGCAATCAGAGCATCGAGGTCGTCGGCGTGGATAACCGCGGCCACCCGCTGTCCCCGACGGGTCAGGTACACCGGGTCGTGACCTACGCGCGCGGCATCCACGACATCGGCCAACCGTGCTCGGGCGTTGCTGACGGTGATTTCACTCATGGAGCTCATGATGGAGCGGAAATCGCTGATTTGTACATCTTCGTCATCACAGCGCTCGGCGAGCGGACGTCCGACACCTGGCATGAGCCGATGGTCTGCTCGTTCTCACCAACCCCGCTCGCGCCACTCGTCGAGGTGTGGGCGCTCCGCCCCGATGGTGCTGTCATCACCGTGGCCCGGGTAGAACCACGTGTCGTCGTCGTGGGTCGCGAAGACCCGCTCGACGACGTGGCGATAGAGGGAGTCGAAGCTCTGGCCGGGGTTCTTCGTGTTGCCGACGCCACCGGGAAAGAGCGAGTCGCCCGTGAACAGGTGCGTGGGCCCGTCAGGGTCCGACCACGACAGCGCCACCGATCCGGGGGTGTGGCCGCGCAGGTGGATGACGTCGAGCTCGAGCTCTCCGACGGTGATGACGTCGCCGTGCCTGAGGCGGACGTCCGGTGCATGGGGGAGTGCGTCGGCATCCTCGGCCCCGGCATACGTCGTCGCGCCGGTCGACCGAGCGACCTCGGCCAAGGCCCGGACGTGGTCCCAGTGCTGGTGCGTCGTCACCAGGTGCGCAAGCCGGCCGGTTCCCTCCCGCACCAGGCCCAGGCAGCGGTGGGCGTCGTCAGCGGCGTCGATGAGCAGCTGCTCGCCGGTCGCCGTGCAGGTGATCAGGTAGACGTTGTTGTGCATCTCGGAGACCGACATCTTGCGGATCGTCGCGCGGCCAAGCACCCGCGTGTCGGTCGGGCCCCCGGGGACCACGTGTCCGGTGTAGCTCATGATGTCCTCTCCGTTCGGATGCCGCGGGCTCGCCAGAGCAGGTCGCCCGCCAGTGCACGGTGCCGCTCGCTCTCGTCGAGCCGAGCTCCTTCGTCGGCGAAGAAGAGCTGGACGAGCCAGGGCTCGACGTCGACGAACGTGAACCCGGCATCGAGGTCGACGTGGTGGTAGACCACCTCACGCAGCCGCAGGAAGGGAATGCGTGCGGCGCGCATGAGGTGGACGCCCGGTGTGCGCTCGAGCCGGATGCCGTGGTGGTCGGGTCCCAGCCGCGGCAGTGCCGCTGCGAGCACTGCAGCACTGTGCTCGACGTCGGCGACCAGCTCGGTCAGCGGGCGGGAGGCGCCGGCGTCGATGTCGGCGTCCCGGGCCTGGTCGCTCGTGTACATCGTCTCTCCGGTGCCGTCGACCGCGGCCCGCACGAGCGCGGCCATCCCGTCGGCGTTGCGGGCGAGGTGGGTGAGCACGTGGCCCCGTGACCACCCGGTGCACAGCGATGGCGAGGCCGCGTCGTCGAGAGCTCGCGCCGTGCCCAGAAGGCGGTCGGTGTGGCTGCGCACGGCATCCACCAGGCGTGGGTCGTCGCGCGAGGTCGGGTCCATGGGGCGAACCTACTCCCGACCACCGACCCTCGACAGGCTCCGATGAAGGGTCTGTCGGTGGCCCCACCTAGCATGACGTGCGTGAGTCATGACCACCTCGTCATCCGTGGTGCCCGAGAGCACAACCTCAAGGACATCAGCCTCGAACTGCCCCGCGACGCCCTCGTCGTGTTCACCGGGCTGTCCGGATCCGGCAAGTCCAGCCTGGCCTTCGACACGATCTTCGCCGAGGGGCAGCGCCGCTACGTCGAGTCGCTGTCGGCCTACGCGCGCCAGTTCCTCGGCCAGATGGACAAACCCGACGTCGACTTCATCGAAGGGCTGTCCCCTGCGGTGTCCATCGACCAGAAGTCGACGAACCGCAACCCCCGGTCGACGGTCGGCACCATCACCGAGGTCTACGACTACCTGCGGCTGCTGTTCGCGCGGGCGGGCCGCCCGCACTGCCCCACCTGTGGTGAGGCCATCACCCGGCAGAGTCCCCAGCAGATCGTCGACCGCCTGCTCGAGCTTCCCGAGAAGACCCGCTTCCAGGTGCTCGCACCGGTGGTCCGCGCCCGCAAGGGTGAGTACGTCGACCTTTTCGCCGAGCTGCAGAGCAAGGGCTTCGCGCGGGCCAGGGTCGACGGCCAGGTCGTCGCCCTCACCGACCCGCCGAAGCTCGAGAAGCAGATCAAGCACACGATCGACGTCGTCATCGACCGACTCGTCGCCAAGGGGGCCGACGACACCACCGCCAAGCGACGGCTGACCGACTCCGTCGAGACGGCCCTCGGCCTGACCGGCGGGTTGCTCGTCGTCGAGTTCGTCGACCGCGAGCCCGGCGATCCGGGTCGTGAGCGGCGGTTCTCCGAGCGGATGGCCTGCCCCAACGACCACCCGCTGCAGATGGATGACGTCGAGCCGCGCTCGTTCTCGTTCAACAGCCCGTTCGGCGCCTGCCCCGAGTGCACGGGTATCGGCACCGAGCTCGAGGTCGACCCCGATCTCATCGTCCCCGACGAGGACCTCAGCCTCGCCGAGGGCGCCATCGCGCCGTGGGCGAGCGGGTCAGGAGCGGCCGACTACTTCCAGCGGGTCATGGGCGCACTGGCCGACGACCTGACGTTCTCCATGGACACCCCCTGGCGGGCGCTGCCCCAGCGGGCGCAGCAGGCCCTGCTCCACGGGCAGAACCACAAGGTGCACGTGCGCTACCGGAACCGGTTCGGGCGCGAGCGGTCCTACTCGACCGGCTTCGAGGGTGTGGTGCCCTTCATCAAGCGCCGGCACTCCGAGACCGACTCCGAGTGGAGCCGGGAGCGCTACGAGGGCTACATGCGTGAGGTGCCCTGCCCGGTGTGCAAGGGGGCCCGCCTGAAGCCGGAGTCCCTCGCCGTACTCATCGGTGGGCGCTCGATCGCTGACGTGTCGAGGCTCGCCATCGCGGATGCCGCCCGGTTCTTCGAGGACGTCGACTTCACCGCGCGCGAGCGGCAGATCGCCGAGCGGGTCATCAAGGAGATCAACGCCCGCCTGGGCTTCCTCCTCGACGTCGGGCTCGACTACCTCAGCCTCGATCGGCCGGCCGGCACGTTGTCCGGCGGTGAGGCCCAGCGCATCCGCCTCGCCACCCAGATCGGGTCGGGCCTGGTCGGCGTGCTCTACGTCCTGGACGAGCCGAGCATCGGCCTGCACCAGCGTGACAACCACCGCCTCATCGAGACCCTCACCCGGTTGCGCGACCTCGGCAACACGCTCATCGTCGTCGAGCACGACGAGGACACCATCGCCACCGCAGACTGGGTCGTCGACATCGGCCCGGGAGCGGGGGAGCACGGGGGGCAGGTGGTGCACTCCGGCACGGTGGCCGACCTGCTGACCCACCCCGAGTCGATCACCGGCAAGTACCTCTCGGGTCGCCGCGAGATCCCGACGCCGCAGGTACGCCGCCCTCAGGACAAGGGCCGCACCGTCGGTGTGGTCGGTGCGAACGAGCACAACCTCGACAACGTCTCCGTGACGTTCCCGCTCGGCAACCTCGTCGCCGTCACCGGGGTGTCGGGGTCGGGCAAGTCGACGCTCATCAACGACATCCTCTACAACGTGCTCGCGAACAAGCTCAACGGTGCGCGGCACGTGCCGGGTCGACACAAGACCGTCACCGGGCTCGAGCACCTCGACAAGGTCGTGCACGTCGACCAGGGCCCCATCGGTCGCACGCCGAGGTCCAACCCCGCGACGTACACCGGAGTGTTCGACCACGTCCGCAAGCTCTTCGCGACGACGACAGAGGCCAAGATCCGCGGGTACCAGCCGGGCCGGTTCAGCTTCAACGTCAAGGGCGGTCGCTGCGACGCGTGCTCGGGCGACGGAACGATCAAGATCGAGATGAACTTCCTTCCGGACGTCTACGTCCCGTGCGAGGTCTGCCACGGTGCGCGGTACAACCGCGAGACGCTCGAGGTGCACTTCAAGGGCAAGACGATCGCCGACGTGCTCGACATGCCGATCGAGGAGGCCGCAGACTTCTTCGCCGCGGTGCCCGCGATCTCCCGGCACATGACGACCCTCAACGACGTCGGCCTGGGCTACGTCCGCCTCGGCCAGCCGGCGCCGACGCTCTCCGGTGGCGAGGCCCAGCGCGTCAAGCTGGCCACCGAGCTGCAGAAGCGCTCGACCGGGCGCACGATCTACGTTCTCGACGAGCCCACGACCGGGCTGCACTTCGAGGACATCCGCAAGCTCCTCGGGGTGCTCCAGGGGCTGGTCGACAAGGGCAACACGGTCATCGTCATCGAGCACAACCTCGATGTCATCAAGAGCGCCGACTGGATCGTCGACCTCGGCCCCGAGGGTGGCAGCGGCGGCGGTCGAGTGATCGCGGAGGGCACCCCCGAACAGGTCGCGAAGGTGGAGGCGTCACACACCGGCCGCTTCCTTGCGCCGGTGCTGGCGAAGACCGCCCGCACGACGACCCGGGCACCCGCGGTGAAGGCACCCGCGGCCGTGACCGCCAAGAAGGCCCCGGCCAAGACAACCGCGGCGAAGGCTTCTGCCAGGAAGGCCACCGCGGCAAAGGTTCCGGCCAAGGCAACCGCCAAGAAGGCAACTCCACGCCGCTCGGCCTGAGCGCACACAGCACGTCGCGCCCGAACTGCTGCGTGGGGGAGCGCAACGCCACGAACCCCGGATGCCGAGTCACGGCATCCGGGGTTCGTCGTCGTGGCGGGTCACCCCGCCGGGTCGACCTCAGTCCTCGCCGAGGTAGGCCTTGCGCACGTCGTCACTGGCGAGCAGTTCCTTGCCGGTGCCGGACAACACGATCTTGCCGACCTCGAGCACGTAGCCGCGGTTGGCCCGCCGCAGGGCTGCCTGCGCGTTCTGCTCCACGAGCAGGATCGTCGTGCCCTGACTCTGCAGGGTCGTGATCGTCGTCATGATGCGCTTCATCATGAGCGGTGACAGACCCATCGACGGCTCGTCGAGCATGAGCAGCTCGGGGCGGCTCATCATCGCTCGACCCATGGCGAGCATCTGCTGCTCACCACCCGAGAACGTCCCGGCGGGCTGGGCCCGCCGCTCCTCGAGGATCGGGAACAGCTCGTAGGCCGCCTGGAGGTCGTTGGAGATCTCCTTGTCCTTGCGGGCGAACGCCCCGAGCAGGAGGTTCTCCTCGACACTCAGCCGGGGGAAGATCCGCCGACCCTCGGGGGAGTGCGCCAGACCGAGCTGGACGATGTCGTGCGCCGGGACCGTGCTGAGGTCCTTGCCCTTGAACGTGATGGAACCGCCCGAGGGACGCAGGAGACCGGAGATGGTGCGCAACGTCGTCGTCTTGCCGGCACCGTTGGTGCCGATGAGGGTGACGACCTCACCCTGCTCGACGTCGAAGCTGATGCCCTTGACGGCCTTGATCTTGCCGTAGGCAACGGTGAGGTCACGGACCTCCAGCATCGCGCTCACGCGATCTCCTCCTTGTCCTCGTCGCCACCGATGTAGGCCTCGATGACCCGGTGGTCGGACTGCACCTCACCAGGCGTTCCCTCGACGAGGAGGGAGCCACGGACCAGGCAGAGCACCCGGTCACAGAGGTTGAAGATGAACCGCATGTCGTGCTCGATGACGACGACGGCCATACCGCTGTCCCTGATCTTGAAGATCAGGTGCATCGTCTCCTCGGTCTCCTTGGGGTTCATGCCAGCGGTGGGCTCGTCCAGCAGGATGATCTGCGGGTCGGTGGCCAGGGCGCGGGCGATCTCCAGGCGGCGCTGGTCGCCGTAGGGCATGTTGCGCGCAAGGAGTTCCGTGCTCTTGCTCAACCCGACGTAGTCGAGAAGCTCCTGCGCACGCTCTCGCGTGGCGGCCTCTTCGCGCTTGAACTTCGGGCCGCGCAGGATCGACGTGAGCGCCATCGACGACGTGCGGCAGTAGCGACCGACCATGACGTTCTCCAGCGCCGTCATGTTGCCGAAGAGCCGGATGTTCTGGAACGTGCGGGCCATACCGGCCCGGACGACCTTCAGCGGCTTGGGGGGCAGCTTCGTGCCGTTGAGCGTGACGGTGCCCTCCGTCGGGATGTACATGCCGGTGAGGCAGTTGAAGAACGTCGTCTTGCCGGCTCCGTTGGGGCCGATGAGACCGACGATCTCGCCTTCGTGGACCTGCATGCTCACGTCGTCCACGGCGGTCAGACCGCCGAAGCGCATCGTGACGCCACTGGCCTCGAGCACGATCTTGGAGCCCACCTCGTGAGGTGTGCGCTGGGGTTCGGTGATGGTCACTTCGCCTCCTGGAGGTGCTCGGCCTGAAGTAGCTCGCTGAGTTCTTCGTCGTCCTCGTGGAACTCGAGTTGCCGGCGCTTGCTGGCGATGAGTCCCTCGGGGCGGAACCGCATCATGACCACGAGCAACAACCCGAACATGAGCAGCCGGTAGTCGTTGACCTCGCGCAGCTTCTCGGGAAGCAGCTTGAGGATGGTCGCTCCGACGAGGACACCGAGGACCGTGCCCATACCGCCGAGGACGACGGCGGCGAGCAGGAACGCGGACTCGAGGAAGATGTACTGGTCGGGGCTGACCGAGGTGTCGACGTGCGCCTTGATCGTGCCCGCGAGGCCGGCGAGGAACGCACCGACCGCGAAGGCGAGGATCTTCAGCCCGAAGGTGTTGACACCCATGGCCTCGGCGGCCCGCTCGTCCTCGCGGATGGCGACCCAGCCGCGACCGATGCGGCTGTCGTTGAGGCGGGTGAACACGAGGATGACGAACGCGATGAGGGCCAGCAGCAAGAAGTAGTAGTTGCTGAAACGACCCAGCGGGATGCCCGCGATCGAGTGCACCTCGCCGAAGTCGAACCCGAAGAACACGAGGTCCGGAATGGCTGGGATGCCGTTGGGCCCGTTGGTCAGGTCGGGACCGTTGTTGCCATCGAGGTTGAACATCGCCAGGCGGAAGATCTCACCGAAACCGAGCGTCACGATGGCCAGATAGTCGCCGGACACCCGGAGCGTCGGTGAGCCGATGATGAGGCCGAAGACCGCCGCGGTGCAAGCACCGATGAGCATGACCACGAGGAACGGGGGCTTCCATCCGATCGTCGCGAAGGCCGACGTCGACATCATGGCGGCGACGTAGGCACCGGTGCCGAGGAACGCGATGTACCCGAGGTCGAGCAGACCCGCCAGGCCCACGACGATGTTGAGGCCCAGGGCCGTCGCCGCGAACACGAGGATCTGGGTGGCGATCGACATGTTCTCGTCCGACCCGTTCTGGGTGAACGGGAAGAGGAAGGCGACGAGGAAGGCCGCCAGCATCAGCGGGCGACGGTTGTTGCCGCCCATGAAGCCGAAGTACGCACCGAGACCACTGCCGAGCAACCCACCGACGATGCCGATGACGGCCACGAGGAAGACGCCGAACACCGCGCCGTCCTCGATGTTGAGGGTGTACGCGAGGGTGAAGAGCAGCAGCGCCATCGCCAGGACGATGATGAGGATCTCGACGTTGGAGTTCAGCCGGGGCCACTTGCGGACGTCGATGTGCACCTCGGGCGAGAGGAAGCCTCCGGCCGTGGCGAGCACGGCACCCGCGAGGGCGACGTACAGACCCTCATTGGCGTTCACGACGCCGCCGGCCTGCTTCGCGATCGCGATGAGCGTGCCGAGGACGAAGACGATGCTGGCGATGCCGAGGATGCGCAGGCCCTTGCCCGGGTCCAACCACGCCGGGCGCCGCATGAGCAGCACCCCGAGAGCGACGGCCACCAGGCCCAGCCCCATGGCGTAGATCTGGATGCCGATCGGGAAGAAGCGCACCGAGATGTCGTCGAGGATGCGGTCGTCGTAGGACCACGACAGCAACCCACTGAGGATCAGCAGCGCACCACCGGCGATGGCCACCATGGGGGCCTTGCCACCGTGGGCTGCTGCGAGGTTCTCCGTTCGTGAGGAGCTCATGCCCGGTCCACCACCTTTGCACCGAGGAGGCCCTGGGGCCGGAAGACGAGGACGATGATGAGCAGCGCGAAGGCCCAGACGTCCTTCCACGGGCTACCACCGAAGGTGCCCGGGATGAACTGGACGGCCATGGCCTCGACGATGCCCAGGGTGAGACCACCGACGACGGCGCCCCACACGTTTCCGATGCCGCCGAGGACGGCCGCGGTGAATGCCTTCAGACCGGCGAGGAAGCCCATCTTGAAGTTGATGTTCGTGACTTGCAGACCCTGCGCGACACCGGCGACGGCGGCCAGCGTGGCACCGACGGCGAAGGCGACCATGATGATCCGGTCGACGTTGATGCCCATGAGACGGGCGGTGTCGGGGTCCTGGGAGACGGCCTGCATGCCGCGCCCCGTCTTCGTGCGGTTGACGAAGTACCACAGACCGGCCGCGCACATCACGAGGCAACCGATGGTGAACAGGGCGGAGCGCTGGATCGTGACACCGCCCAGCGTGAACGCCTGGCCGGTGACCACGTCGATCTGCGGGAAGGGCACCTTCTGCTTGGCGCTCGGGAAGTCGAGGGGGTTCCAGTTGGAGAGGAACAACGTCGGGTCGTTGAACCCTAGGCGCACCGCTTCCTGGAGGAAGATCGAGATACCGATCGCGGTGATCAGCGGCGCGAGGCGTGGCGCGTTGCGCAGGGGACGGTAGGCGATGCGCTCCATGGTCACGGCGGTGAGCACCGAGGCGGCGATCGCGCCGACCAGCATGATCGGCAGCGTCCACAGGGCCGTCTCGCCCTCGAAGAAGATCAGCCAGGTCGACAGGGCACCGAAGGCGCCGATCATGAAGATCTCGCCGTGGGCGAAGTTGATCAGCTGGACGATGCCGTACACGACGGTGTAGCCGACGGCGATGAGGGCATAGAGCGATCCCAGGGTCAGCCCGTTGACGAGCTGCTGGGCGAATTGGTCCACGAGGGTCTCCTCGGTGTTCGCGAACGGATGTGTGGACTTCTGAGTGTGGTTTCGGTCACCTGTCCGATCGACAGGCTGGGGGGAGCGTAGCGGCAGTCGGCGTCGCTGTCAGGCGCCACGCGCAACCGCTGTGGGACACGAACAGCGGGGGTGGTTCGGGCGAACCACCCCCGCTGTCAGGTGTGCATCACGGCAGGGCCGTCAGTGCTGGGTCTTACTTGAACTCCGAGGTGTTCACGGCTTCCCACTTGCCGCCCTTGACACCGTAGACGGTGAGGACGCGGGAGGTCGTGTCGCCGAACTCGTCGAAGGCAACCGCACCGGTGACACCGTCGAAGGAGACGTTGGCCATGGCGTCCACGGTCGCCTGGCGAGCGGCCTCGGCCGAGTCGGCGCTGGCCAGTGAGACCTTGAGGGCCTGGATGATGGCGTTGGCCGCGTCGAAGGCGTACGCACCGTAGGCCTCGTACGGCTCGGCGAACCCGGCTGCCTCGTAGGCGGCGATGAAGTCCTTGGCCGACTCGAGGGTGTCGGTCGGGGCACCGACCGAGGTGGCGAGGTCGCCCTCGGCGGTCGCACCGGCGAGCTTGATGAACTCACCGGAGTAGATGCCGTCGCCGCCCATGAGCGGGACGTTGAGGCCGGCGGCCTTCATCTGCTGCGAGAACGGACCGGCCTGCGGGTACTCGCCACCGTAGTAGACGGTCTTCGGGTTGGACGGCTTGATCTTGCTGATGACGGCGTCGTACTTGTCGTCGTCCGGGTTGATCGTCTCGGCTGCGACGATCTTGCCGCCGAGCTTCTCGTACTCCGCGGTGAAGGCCTCGACGAGACCCTGACCATAGGTCTTCTTGTCGTGGACCGTCGCGACCTCCTTGATGCCGGCCGTCTCGAACAGGTAGCGCGCCGCGAAGGGGCCCTGGACCGAGTCGGTCGTGCAGGTACGGAAGTACGTCGGGTAGGTGCGCTTGGGGGCCGTCGCGAAGTCCGCACCCTGGGTCAGGGAGGGGTTCGTGTTGGCCGGCGAGACCTGAACGATGTTGGCGGCGGCGAGAACCGGCTGGACGCTCTGCGCGACGCTGGAGTTCAGCGTGCCGACGACGCCCACGACGTCCTTGTCAGCGGCGAGCTTCGTCGCGGCATTCTTGCCGACGTCGGGGGTGGCCTGGTCGTCCTCGGCAGCGAGCTCGAGGGTCCAGCCCGGGATCGTCTTGGCCTCGTTGGCCTGACGGATCGCGAGGTCCACGGAGTTCTGGATGCCCTTGCCGAGTGCGGCGAGGTCGCCGGACAGGGGAGCGATGACGCCGATCTTGGCGACCTTGTTCTCTGCGGAACCGGTGTCGGTCCCTTCGGTGTCGTCACTGCGCGAGCCACAACCGGCAAGCGCGAGCGAAGCCACGAGCAGCGAGGCGCCAACGGCGACCACGGAACGCTGGGGCACGTTTCCTCCTGGGATAACTGAGTGAGATGAGCGGGTAGCTCCTGCGCGCGTCTGGCGAGCAAGCGAACTGTAACCACACGCGCACCCCTCGACCCAGCATTGCGTGCAGTCTGGTGCCGACTTGTCATCTGAGGTTGACCAAACCCGCAACCGCTGCAGTCACACGACGGCGTCGTTCTCACACCGTTCTGTCAGGTTCCATGGTGATACTGCAGCAGCCGTCGCGCCCACTGCACGGGCGCGCTTCGTCGACGAGTCGGAGGACCACCATGAGCACCACGCGATCGAGCGACCACCACGACACCTCGGCCCCGGCGGGTCCGCACCCTGACCCCTCAGCCGCGCGGTGCGGCTGCACGTCGCGACGCGAGAGCCTGCTCGCCGCGGGAGTCGTCGTCGCCGGCGCGGCCGGCCTCGCCGCGTGTGGTTCGGGCGAGGCCGTCGGTGCTGCCGCGTCCTCCGCAGCCTCCGCTGCGGCGTCGGCGGCAGCCTCCGTCGCGGGCGACGCCATCGCTGCCGCCTCGGTCCCCGTCGGGGGCGGTGTCATCCTCGACAGGCTCAAGGTCGTCGTCACGCAGCCGACAGCCGGTGACTTCAAGGCGTTCTCGGCCGTGTGCCCGCACCAGGGGTGCACGGTGAACGCCGTCGAGGGCGGACAGATCACCTGCCCGTGCCACGGCAGTGCCTTCGACATCGCGACCGGCGCGGTCACGAAGGGCCCGGCCACCTCGGGCCTGCCGACCAAGGGCGTCACCGTGGGCGCGGACGGCATCACCGTCTCGTGAAGGCTGTCGGCCCGCCGACATAGGGTTGGCGCGTGGCCGACCCGTCGACGTACCGCCCGCGGCCCGGCGAGATCCCCACCGAGCCGGGGGTCTACCGGTTCCGCGATCGCGACGGTCGCGTCATCTACGTCGGCAAGGCCAAGAGCCTGCGCCCGCGGTTGTCGTCCTACTTCCAGGACGTCTCCGCTCTGCACCACCGCACGGCCACCATGGTGCGCACCGGCGCCAGCGTGGAGTGGACGGTGGTCTCCACCGAGGTCGAAGCCCTCCAGCTCGAGTACGCGTGGATCAAGGAGTTCGACCCGCGGTTCAACGTCCGCTACCGGGACGACAAGTCATACCCCTACCTGGCGGTGACCATGGGGGAGGAGTTCCCCCGCGCCCAGGTGCTGCGGGGGGCCAAGCGCAAGGGCACCCGGTACTTCGGCCCGTACGCCCACGCGTGGGCCATCCGCGAGACCCTCGATCTCGCCCTGCGCGTGTTTCCCGTGCGCACGTGCTCGTCCGGGGTGTTCAAGCGGGCCAGTCAGGTGGGTCGTCCCTGCCTGCTCGGGTACATCGACAAGTGCAGCGCACCGTGTGTGGGGCGGGTCGACGCCCAGCGCCACCGTGAGATCGCCGAGGACTTCTGCGACTTCATGGCAGGCGAGACCGGCCGCTTCGTCACTCGCCTCACCCGCGAGATGAAGGATGCCGCGGCCGAGCTGGACTTCGAGCGCGCCGCCCGCCTGCGCGACGACATCGGCGCGCTGGAGCGGGTCCTGGAGAAGTCGGCCGTGGTGTTGCCCGACGCGACCGATGCCGACGTGTTCGCCCTCGCCGAGGACGAGTTGGAGGTTGCCGTGCAGCTCTTCCACGTGCGGGGAGGGCGCGTGCGCGGGCAGCGGGGCTGGGTCGCCGAGCGCGATGCCGAGTCGACCCCCGAGGTCGTCGAGCACCTGCTTCAGCGGGTCTACGGCTCGGAGGCCGGTGAGGCCGTTCCGCGTGAGGTGCTCGTTCCCGTCCTCCCGGACGACGCGCCGGCCCTGGCCGACTGGCTGTCGGGCTTGCGGGGAAGCCGGGTCGACCTGCGCGTTCCGCAGCGTGGTGACAAGCGCACGCTCATGGAGACGGTGGCCCGCAACGCGACGCAGAGCCTGGCGCGACACAAGGTGGCCAGGGCTGGTGACCTCACCACCCGCAGTCAGGCACTCCAGCAGATCCAGGACGCACTGGGGTTGGACGACGCACCCCTGCGCATCGAGTGCTTCGACATCAGCCACGTGCAGGGCACCCAGGTTGTCGGCTCCATGGTCGTCTTCGAGGACGGGCTGCCCCGCAAGTCCGAGTACCGCCGCTTCATCGTGCGCGGCGACGAGACCGGGGCCACCGACGACACCGCAGCGATGCACGAGGTGCTCACCCGCCGGTTCCGGTGCGGGCGTCGGGAGGACGACGAGGCCGCCGCGGCTGACGGCAGCCAGGACGACACGAACGCGGGAGCGGCCCGCCCGGCCAGATTCGCGTACCGACCGAACCTCGTCGTCGTCGACGGCGGCCTGCCCCAGGTCAACGCCGCCGCCCGCGCCCTCGCCGACGCGGGTGCCCAGGACGTCGCCGTGGTGGGGCTCGCCAAGCGCCTCGAGGAGGTCTGGATCCCGGGGGAGGGCCACCCCCTGGTGCTCGCGCGGTCCAGTGAGGGCCTCTACCTGCTGCAGCGGCTGCGTGACGAGGCACACCGCTTCGCCGTGACCTTCCACCGCCAACGCCGGTCCAAAGCCATGACCGCGAGCCGGCTCGACGGCATCCCGGGTCTGGGCGAGAAGCGGCGCAAGGCCCTGCTCAAGGCGTTCGGTTCGGTCAAGCGGATCGCCGCGGCCTCGGTCGACGAGCTGGCCGAGGTTCCCGGAATCGGGCCTGCGCTGGCAGCCGTGATTGCGGCACAGTTGGCCTCCGCGGACACCATGCCCGCAGTGAATCTCGCGACCGGAGAGGTCGTCGACGAAGGGAACGAGCCGTGACCCCGGACCACGAGCAGCCTGACGGTGCAGCAGTCCTGCCCACGGGAGGTGTCCCCGAGGCCAACGACTTCCTCATCGTGACGGGAATGAGCGGGGCCGGGCGGTCGACGGCGGCCAACGTCATCGAGGACCGCGGCTGGTTCATCGTCGACAACCTGCCACCGCAGCTGCTGTCGTCGATGGCCGAGCTCGCGGGCCGGGTACGCAATGACAGCGGCACCGACCTGCAGATCGCCGCGGTCGTCGACGTCCGGGCCAGGGCCTTCCACTCCGAGCTGCACGCGGGGCTCGCGGCGTTGCGGGATGCCGGTTGGCGGCCTCACCTGATCTTCCTCGACGCCACCGACGAGGCGCTCGTGCGCCGATTCGAGAGCGTGCGTCGCCCGCACCCGCTCCAGGGAGAGGGTCGGCTGCTCGACGGCATCCAGGCCGAGCGCGAGATGCTGCGCGACCTGCGCGCCGAGGCCCAGGTCGTCATCGACACCTCGGGCCTGAACATCCACCAGCTCGGCCGCAAGCTCACGCCCCTCCTGGGGGTCGAGAGCGGCCCGAGCCTGCGCCTGGCCCTGATGTCCTTCGGCTTCAAGTACGGCGTCCCCCTCGACGCCGACTTCGTGTTCGACATGCGCTTCCTGCCCAACCCCTTCTGGGTGCCCGAACTGAAGGCCCTGACCGGAGTCGACGAACCGGTCGCCGACTGGGTCATGGCCCAGGACGGGGCGCAGGAGTTCGTGGATGCCGTGGTGCAGCTGATGGGCCCGGTCACCGCCGGGTACCTCGCCGAGGGTCGTCGCTACGCGACGATCGGGATCGGCTGCACCGGAGGCAAACACCGCTCCGTGGCGATGACCCAGGCGATCGCGGCACGACTCACGACGGAGCAGGTGGCGACCTTCGTCGTCCACCGTGACCTGGGGCGCGAGTGACCGGGCCCGTCGTCGCGGCCCTCGGCGGAGGGCACGGACTGGCCGCGACCCTGACCGCGCTGCGATACGTGACCGACGAGATCACCGCCATCGTCACCGTCGCCGACGACGGCGGCTCGAGCGGCCGGCTGCGTGACGAGTTCGGGGTGCTTCCCCCGGGCGACCTGCGGATGGCCCTGGCCGCCCTGTGTGCCGAGAGCGAGTGGGGGCACACCTGGCGCGACGTCCTTCAGCACCGGTTCGCGGGCGACGGGCCGCTCGGCGGGCACGCTCTGGGCAACCTCCTCATCGTCGCGCTCTGGGAGCTGCACGACGACCCGGTCGCCGGGCTCGACCTCGTCGGCCGGCTCCTCCAGGCCCAGGGACGGGTGCTGCCGATGGCGGCGGTCCCACTGGCGATCGAGGCAGACGTGAGCGGGCTGGACCCGGCTGACCCGACGGCCGTGCAGGTGGTGCTCGGCCAGGCCCAGGTGGCGGTCACCCCGGGCACGGTCGAGCGGGTACGGCTCGTGCCGGCGGCCCCACCGGCCTGCCCCGAGTCGGTGGCGGCGATCCGCAGCGCCGACTGGGTCGTCCTCGGACCAGGGTCGTGGTTCACCTCGGTCATGACGCACCTCCTCGTCCCCGAGGTCCGTGAGGCGCTCGAGGTGACCCGGGCCCGGCGTCTGCTGATCCTCAACCTCGACCCCGGCTCGGGCGAGACGGCCGGCTTCAGCGCCGAGCGCCACCTCGAGACCTTCGCCGAGCTCGCACCGAACCTTCACCTGGACGTCGTGCTGGCCGACCCGGCCGTCGTCGACGACCCCGCCCTGCTGGAGGCGGCGTGCGCCCGGCTCGGTGCCACGTTGTTCGTGGCACCCGTCGGACGCCGGGACCGCGCCGGCGAACACGATCCGCTGCGCTTCGCGGCGGCAGTGAGGGACATCGTCACTACCCCACGACCCGCTCGGTGACGCGTGGCAGGATGACCGCCATGGCGATGACTGCAAAGGTGAAGGACGAACTGAGCAGACACGTCGTGACCAAGCCGTGCTGTCGCAAGGCCGAGGTGGCCGCGACGTTGAGGTTTGCCGGGGGGCTGCACATCATCGGGGGCCGCATCGTCGTCGAGGCCGAGCTCGACACGGCCAACGCGGCCCGCCGCCTGCGACGCGAGCTCAGCGAGGTCTACGGCCACACCCCCGAGGTGCTCGTCCTCGCCGCCGGGGGGCTGCGCAAGGGCAGCCGCTACGTCGTGCGCGTGGTCAACGACGGTGAGTCGCTGGCGCGCCAGACCGGCCTGATCGACGGTCGTGGCCGCCCGGTGCGTGGACTGCCACCGAAGGTCGTCAGCGGGTCGGTGTGTGACGCGGAGGCGGCGTGGCGCGGAGCCTTCCTCGCGCACGGATCCCTCACCGAACCCGGACGTTCCTCCGCGATGGAGGTCACCTGCCCCGGTCCCGAGGCGGCTCTTGCCCTCGTCGGCGCCGCGCGCCGACTCGGCATCTCCGCCAAGGCCCGCGAGGTCCGCGGAGTCGACCGCGTCGTCATCCGCGACGGTGACGCCATCGGTGCGATGCTCACCCGGCTCGGCGCCCACGACGCCGTGCTGGCGTGGGAGGAGCGGCGCATCCGGCGCGAGGTGCGGGCAACGGCCAACCGGCTGGCGAACTTCGACGACGCCAACCTGCGACGGTCCGCTCGGGCCGCCGTGGCCGCCGGAGCCCGGGTCGAGCGGGCCCTGGAGATCCTCGGTGCCGACATCCCGGACCACCTGCGTGAGGCGGGGGAGCTGCGCCTGGCCCACAAGGAGGCCTCGCTCGAGGAACTCGGCCAGCTGGCCAAGCCGCCGATGACCAAGGACGCCGTCGCGGGCCGCATCCGGCGACTGCTCGCGATGGCCGACAAGCGAGCCGCCGACGACGGCATCCCCAACACCGAGGCCGGGCTCACCCCGGACATGCTCGACGCCTGAGTCGTCTCATGCGCAAGCGGTTACTCGCCCGTACTCCGGACGCCGCGCAACGGCATCCGAGGTGGGTCTAGGGTTAGTGACGAAACCCCTGAGTGCCGCTCATCGGCGGCACCGTTCGATGAGTGGAAGGCAGCACATACCGTGACCGTTCGCGTAGGGATCAACGGCTTCGGCCGCATCGGCCGCAACTTCTTCCGGGCTGTCCAGGCCTCCGGCGCCGACATCGAGATCGTCGCCGCCAACGACCTGATGGACAACAAGGCCATCGCGCACCTGCTCAAGTACGACTCGGTGCTCGGTGTTCTCGCCGACGACGTCTCCTCGACCGAGGACTCGATCACGGTGGGCGACAAGACCATCAAGATCTTCGCCGAGAAGAACCCCGCCGACATCGCCTGGGGTGACGTGGGCGCTGACATCGTCATCGAGTCCACCGGCTTCTTCACCGACGCCACCAAGGCGCACGCCCACATCGACGGTGGCGCGAAGAAGGTCATCATCTCGGCGCCGGCCTCCAACGAGGACGCCACGTTCGTCATGGGTGTCAACCACCAGGACTACGACCCGGCCAACCACCACGTCATCTCCAACGCGTCGTGCACGACGAACTGCCTGGCCCCCATGGCCAAGCCGCTGTCCGACGAGCTCGGCATCGTCAAGGGCCTGATGACCACGGTGCACGCCTACACCTCCGACCAGAACCTGCTCGACGGCCCGCACCGCGACATGCGCCGCGCCCGCGCCGCCGCGCTGTCGATCATCCCGACGAGCACCGGTGCCGCCAAGGCCATCGGCCTGGTCATGCCCGAGCTGAAGGGCAAGCTCGACGGCTACGCGCTGCGCGTGCCCACCCCGACCGGCTCGGCCACCGACCTCACCTTCGAGGCCGGCCGCGAGACCACCGTCGAAGAGGTCAACGCGATCGTCAAGGCTGCTGCCGAGGGTCCGCTCAAGGGCTTCCTGAAGTACACCGAGGACCCGATCGTCTCGGCCGACATCGTCACCGACCCGAGCTCGTGCATCTTCGACTCCGGTCTGACCAAGGTCATCGGAACCCAGGTCAAGGTCGTCGGCTGGTACGACAACGAGTGGGGCTACTCCAACCGCCTCATCGACCTGACGCTCCTCGTCGGCAAGAGCCTCTGAGAGCGCGGGGCCGAGTCGATCATGGGTGACCTCTCGTCGTTGGGCGACGTGCGCGGCAAGCGCGTCCTCGTCCGCTCCGACCTCAACGTGCCGCTCGACGGCACGACGATCACGGACGACGGCCGCATCCGGGCCTCGGTCCCGACCATCTCCGCCCTGGCCGAGGCGGGCGCACGCGTCATCGTGTGCGCCCACCTCGGTCGGCCCAAGGGTGCCCCGGAGGACAAGTACTCCCTGGCGCCCGTCGTCGGGCGGCTCTCCGAGCTGCTCGGACGCCCGGTGGCCTTCGCCACCGACACCGTCGGCGAGAGCGCGCGCGCGACCGTCGACGCGCTGGGGGACGGCGACGTCGCCCTGCTCGAGAACCTGCGGTTCAACGCGGGGGAGACCGCCAAGGTCGACGAGGAGCGTGCCGAGTTCGCCGACGCCCTCGCCGCCCTGGCCGACGCCTACGTCTCCGATGGTTTCGGGGTCGTGCACCGCAAGCAGGCATCGGTCTACGACATCGCCACGCGACTGCCGTCCGCCATGGGTGGCCTCGTCGCCACCGAGGTCGACGTCCTCAAGCGCCTGACCGTCGACCCCGAGCGCCCGTATGCCGTCGTGCTCGGTGGGGCCAAGGTCGCCGACAAGCTCGCCGTCATCGACAACCTCATGAACACCGCGGATCGCCTCCTCATCGGGGGCGGCATGCTCTTCACCTTCCTCGCGGCCCAGGGCCACGAGATCGGTAAGAGCCTGTTCGACGCCGACAGCGTCGACGCGTGTCGTGACTACCTGCGTCGCGCGGAGGAGACCGGCGTCGAGATCGTGCTGCCCGTCGACGTCATCTGCGGTCGCGAGTTCTCCGCCGACACCGAGACCGTCACCGTGGCCGCCGACGCCATCCCCGCCGACATGATGGGCCTGGACATCGGCCCGGCCTCGGCGCAGCTGTATGCCGAGAAGCTCGCCGACACGCGCACGGTCTTCTGGAACGGGCCCATGGGCGCCTTCGAGATGGCCCCGTTCGCCGAAGGCACGCGCCGTCTCGCCCAGGCGCTGGTCGACGTCACTGCCCAGGGTGCCCTCACCGTGGTCGGCGGTGGCGACTCCGCAGCCGCGGTGCGCCAGCTCGGCTTCGAGGACGCCCAGTTCGGACACATCTCCACCGGTGGTGGTGCCTCCCTCGAGTACCTCGAGGGCAAGGAACTGCCCGGTATCGCCATCCTCACGAAGGAGCACTGACGCATGACCTCCGGCCGCACCCCCCTGCTCGCGGGCAACTGGAAGATGAACCTGGACCACCTCCAGGCCACGCACCTCGTGCAGAAGCTCGACTGGACGCTCAAGGACGGCAAGCACGACTTCGGCGCGGTCGAGGTCGCGGTGCTGCCGCCGTTCACCGACCTGCGCAGCGTGCAGACCCTCATCGACGGTGACCGGCTCGAGCTGAAGTTCGGCGCGCAGGACCTCTCGGTGCACGACGCCGGGGCCTACACCGGTGAGATCAGCGGCGCGTTCCTCGCCAAGCTGGGCTGCTCCTACGTCGCGGTCGGGCACAGTGAGCGTCGCGAGTACCACCACGAGGACGACTCCGTGGTCAACGCGAAGGTCAAGGCCGCCTATCGGCACGGCATCACGCCGATCTTCTGCTGCGGCGAGGGCCTGGAGATCCGTCAGGCCGGCACCCACGTCGAGCACGTCCTCGCGCAGGTCGAGGCCGGGCTGGACGGCCTGTCCGTCGAGGACGCCCGCAGCATCGTCGTCGCCTACGAGCCCATCTGGGCGATCGGCACCGGCGAGGTGGCGACCCCCGAGGACGCGCAGGAGGTCTGCGCGGCGATCCGTACCAAGCTCGCCGAGCTCTACAGCGGCGACGTGGCGGACGGCATCCGGGTTCTCTACGGCGGTTCGGTGAAGTCGAGCAACGTGGCGGCCATCATGGCCAAGGAGGACGTCGACGGCGCCCTCGTCGGCGGGGCCTCGATCGACCCGGCCGAGTTCGCCGCGATCTGCCGCTTCCGGGACCACCTCGCCACGGCCTGACGTCCCCCTGACCGGGGTCGCCGCCTCCAGCGGTTATCCTTGAGCGGTTGTCCCCCCGATCTCGCACGAAGGACTCTCACGTGGATGCGGTTCGCATCGGCCTCCAGGTACTCCTGGTCCTCGGTGGCCTGTTCTTGACCCTGCTCATCCTGATGCACAAGGGCAAGGGCGGTGGCATGTCCGACATGTTCGGTGGTGGCATGTCCAGCTCGCTCGGTGGGTCGTCGGTTGCCGAGCGCAACCTCGACCGGATCACCATCGGGGTGGCCCTCGTGTGGTTCACCTGTGTCGTGGGTCTGGGCGTCCTCGAACGCTTCGCCGTCTAGGTCAGGGAGCAGTCATGGCAGGTGGAAACGCGATTCGTGGTTCGCGCGTCGGTGCGGGCCCCATGGGTGAGGCCGAGCGCGGGGAGGTTGCCCCTCGGGTGCACATCTCGTTCTGGTGCTCCAACGGGCACGAGACCCGGCCGAGCTTCTCGCAGGAGCCCGGTCTGGTCATCCCCGAACAGTGGGACTGCCCGCGCTGCGGGTTCCCCGCCGGGCGCGACCAGGACAACCCGCCGGCACCGGTGAAGGTCGAGCCGTACAAGACGCACCTGGCCTACGTGAAGGAACGGCGCTCCGACGTCGACGGCGAGGCGATCCTCGACGAGGCCCTGGGCTCGCTGCGTGACCGCGGCCTGATCCAGTAACAGCGGCCGCTCCGGCAGGAGCGGTCAGCCCCGGCCGGCGCGGGCCAGGTGTCCGACGACTCCGGGGATCCAGCCCCGTTCCCGCCCCATCCAGCGCACCGCGACCATCGTGCGGGTCACGACGGGGATGCCGTGGCGCGGCGGTTCGACGGCCAGGTCGGTTCCGAAGGGGTCGGTGCTGACCACCCAGCGGTGACCCGCAGCAGCCACGAGGTGGTCACCGATGGCCGTGCTGATGAGGGTGACGACGTCCGCGGACGCGATGGCGCCGTCGTCGGCCTCGACCGCCCGGTCGTAGGCCGCTGCGATGCTCTGGAGGTCGCTCGGCTCGATGCCGTGGGCAGCGTAGCCGGCTCGGGCGCGGTCCAGCGCTGCCTCGTCCTGCGCAGTCAGCCGTCGGATGCCGATCTCCTCGAGGGCCTCCACGCCGGAGTCGTCAGCCGTGACGTCGTCAGCGCTCGCGGCGGCGTGGTCGGGGGTGGAGTCGGCGTCGCGTCCGCGCAGTCGGTCGAACAGTCCCATCGCCTCAACCTTCCAGGTCGCCGGCAGCGGCGTCGTCGACGAGCCACAGGGTGCGCTCGATGCCGTGGACGTGGGCTGCCGGGGTGGTCTCGAACGGGGCTCCCGTGGTGCCTCGGAGCACCGCGTCGGCCTTGTCCGCCCCGCTGACGAGGAACCAGACCTCGCGGGAGCGCTCGAGGCACTCCCGAGTCAGCGATACCCGGGTGGGAGGCGGCTTGGGGGAGTCGTGCACCGCGATGGCGATGCCGGCGGTGGAGGCGGCCGCGGGGTGGTGGGGGAACAGCGAGGCCACGTGACCGTCGGGCCCCACCCCCAGCACCATGACGTCGAACATCCCACCGCCGTGCTCGCGCAGCGCCTGCTCGTACAGGGCCGCACTGGCCTCGGCGCTCTCACTGGTGTCCGGGCCGGCAACTCGGTGCACGTGCTCGGGTGTCAGGCCCAGCGTGGCCAGCCCGGCCTGGTCGTTCTGGGTGTCGTTGCGGTCCGGGTCACCGGCAGGCAGCCACCGTTCGTCGCCCCACCAGACGTGGACCTGAGACCAGTCGACGGCATCGCGCGCGGGCACCGCGCACAACGACGAGATGATCTGCGACCCCATCGACCCGCCGGTCATCGAGATCTGGGCGACGCCGCGGGCACACTGGGCGTCGACGATCGCGACGACGAGGCGCGCCGCGGCGGCATCCGCCAGGGCCTGTCGACCGGGGTGGACGACGACGGTGGTGGGACCGGTCATGATCGACGCTCCTTGACCTCGGCGAGCTTGTCCTTGGCGGCCTGCTTGACGACCTCCGGGTCATCGACCTTCGGCGGCATCGGGGCGGCCTCGACCATGGCACTGCGGGTGCTGGCCCGCGCTGCCCTTCGTAGCCGCTTCGCGGTGCGCTCGGCCTCCGCGACCGAGGGAGCCCGCCCCGCCCGCACGGCCTCGCTGGCGGTCTGGCGCGACACGGTGCACCGGCGAAGTCCCACGACGAGGGCGTCGTGGTAGACCTCGTCGGGGTCCAGGCGCCGCAGCTCGTCGGCGAGGCACTCCGCGTCGCCGCGGTGCGCAAGCGCCAGAGTTCGCACCGGCTGGCCCGGCTGGGCCAGGGTGGCGGTGTTGCCGTCGACCGGCCTCACGAGGTCGATCGACCCGCTGTCGCGCTCCAGTCGGACCGAGACGATGCCGCTCCCGGAACGCGCCCGGGCGATGGACACGGGGCACTTGAGGCGAGCGGCCAGCCACCCGGCGAGCAGGTCACCCGAGGGGGAGTCCGCCGCAGCGACGACGACCGCGCTCGTGACGGGCTCGTACGGTGGCTGGTCCAGGGCTGCGGTGAGCAGGCCGCGCCACAAGGTGATCCTCGACCAGGCGAGGTCGCTGTCACCGGCCGCGTACCCGTCGGACAGGCGGCGCAGGACCGTTCGGGACGTGGTGCTGAACCGGGCGGCGTCGGTGACGCGGCGCTGGGCCATCATGCCGATCGGGTCCTTGGACGGTTCGTGGGGACCGTTGGCCGGCCACCACGCGACGATAGGGGAGTCGGCGAGGAGCAGTGGGGTCACGACTGCCCGGCCGTGGGAGGCCAGTCGACCGAAGAGGCGAAGGACCACGACCTCGGAGGCCCCGGCATCCCCACCCACCCTGATCTGCCCGTCGAGCCGTGCGGCACCACGTTTGCTGCCCGCGATGACGACGATGATCCGACAGGGGTGTTGGCGACTCGCGTCGTTCGCGGTCTCGATCGCTGCGTCGGCGTGGGCCGCGTCGACGACGACGAGCAGGGTCAGCACCCGCGAGAGCGCCATCGACCCGGTGTCGGCGCGCAGCCGAACCAGTCGCGCCGAGATGGCGGCGGTGGTCGTGTCGGGCAGGTCGACGATCATGGCAGCCTCCACTCTCGTCCGTCGCGCTGCATCATGGCATCGGCGCTGGCGGGTCCCCACGTGCCGGCGGGGTACTGCTCGGGCGCGCGCCCCTTCGTGGCCCAGTACTTCTCGATGGGGTCGAGGATCTGCCAGGAGAGTTCGACCTCCTCGTGGCGGGGGAAGAGCGGTGGCTCGCCGAGGAGGACGTCGAGGATGAGGCGCTCGTAGGCCTCTGGCGAGGACTCGGTGAAGGCCCGGCCGTAACCGAAGTCCATCGTCACGTCGCGCACCTCCATCTGGGCGCCGGGCACCTTGGCGCCGAAGCGCAGGGTCACGCCCTCGTCGGGTTGGACCCGGATGACGATGGCGTTCTGCCCGAGCTCCTCGGTGGCCGTGTCGGTGAACGGCAGGTGGGGTGCCTTCTTGAAGACCACCGCGATCTCGGTGACCCGCTTGCCCAGCCGCTTGCCCGTGCGCAGGTAGAACGGGACACCGGCCCAGCGGCGGGTGGCGACGTCGAGTCGGATGGCGGCGTAGGTCTCGGTGCCCGAGCCCTTGGCGACCCCGGACTCCTCGAGGTAGCCGACCACCTCCTCGCCACCCTGCCACCCGGCGGAGTACTGCCCCCGGGCGGTGCCCGTGGACAGGTCGGCGGGGATCCTCACGGCGGAGAGGACCTTCTCCTTCTCGAGCCGCAGACCGTGGGCGTCGAAGGATGCCGGCTCCTCCATCGCGGTCAGCGCGAGCAGCTGGAGCAGGTGGTTCTGGATGACGTCACGAGCGGCGCCGATGCCGTCGTAGTACCCGGCGCGCCCGCCGATGCCGATGTCCTCGGCCATGGTGATCTGAACGTGGTCGACGTAGTTGGCGTTCCAGACGGGTTCGAACATCTGGTTGGCGAAACGCAGGGCCAGCAGGTTCTGGACCGTCTCCTTGCCCAGGTAGTGGTCGATGCGGAACACCGAGTCGGCGGGGAAGACCTTCTCGACGATGGTGTTCAGTTTGCGTGCCGACGTGAGGTCGTGACCGAACGGCTTCTCGATGACCACCCGCCGCCAGGCGTCCCCGTTGGACGAGGCGAGCCCCGACCGCTCGAGCTGCTGGCAGACCGTGGAGAAGAACGACGGCGGGATCGACAGGTAGAAGGCGTGGTTGCCGCTGGTCCCGCGACGCTCGTCGAGGTCGGCGACGGTCTGCGCGAGCAGGTCGAAGGCGGCGTCGTCGTCGAACGTGCCGGGGACGAAGCGCAGCCCTTCGGCGAGGGTGCGCCAGACCTCTTCGCGAAACGGGGTGCGGGCCCGTTCCCGGACCGCCTCGTAGACGATCTTGCCGAAGTCCTGGTCGGCCCAGTCGCGCCGGGCGAACCCGACGAGGGAGAACCCGGGTGGCAGCAGCCCGCGGTTGGCCAGGTCGTAGATCGCCGGCATGAGCTTCTTGCGGGCGAGGTCACCCGTCACGCCGAAGAGCACCATCGAACAGGGCCCGGCGATGCGCGGGAGCCGCTTGTCACGGGAATCGCGCAGCGGGTTCTGGGAAGCCGTCACCCGGGCGGGGCTCATGCGCGGCCCCGGCTCAGCGCTGCCCGGACCTGCTCGAGGCCCTCGTCGTGTGCGGTGAGGTGCAGCCGCAGGACCGGCCGCCCGTGCTCCGCGAGCACGGCGGCGTCGCCGCCGGCCTGGGCGGCGATGAACTCACCGAAGGTGAACTCGCGCCCGGGCACCTCGAGGTCCTGCGTCGGAGCGGTCGTCACCTGCAGGTAGACCCCGGTCGCGGGACCACCCTTGTGGTACTGCCCGGTGGAGTGCAGGAACCGCGGCCCCCAGCCGAAGGTCGCCGGGCGCCCGGTGCGGTCGAACAGGTCACGGGCGACCAGTTCGAGGTCGGCGTCGCCGAGCCGGTCGAGGTAGGCCATGACGGCGATGTAGCCCTGCTGGTCGTCGAGCAGGCCGAGCAGGGTGTCGACGGCGGCGTCGACCGTCATGGCGTCCCCGAGCCAGTCGCCACCGAGCGCGGTGACCTCGACCGACCCGTCGGTGAAGGCCGGCTCGACCCCGGCGCCGATGCCGGCGTCGAGCAGCTCGCGGGCGGCCGCCTTGGCGCTCTCGACGTCCGGCTGGTCGAAGGGGCTGATGCCGAGCAGTCGCCCGGCCACGGCCGTGGCCGTCTCCCAGAGCATGATCTGGGCGCCGAGGGGGCCGGCCACGGTGACGAGTGAGGCGGCCGACGACGCCGACCCACCGGCATCCGAGGTGTCCTGCTCGCCGTCGGAGTCGGACTCGGAGTCGGTGGCGACGAGGCGGACCACCGTGCCGTCGTCGTAGAGCGATGCCGGTGCGGCACCGATGGCGACGACCGGCAGGATGCCGGTGCCGTCCTTGCCGGTGGACTCGGCGATGAGCTGCTCGGCCCACGCGCCGAAACCGACGTTCTCGGTGCCGTCGTCGACGAGGACGAGCTTGTCGCGCAGCGGCTGGGTGCCGGCCATCGCCGCAGCCAGGCGCAGCGCAGGGTTGGCGTCGTCATCGGCGGCGAGCAGGTCGGAGACGGCCTCGGCGTCGTCGAGCAGGGTCTCGACGTCGGCCCCTGCCAGGGCGCTCGGGACCAGCCCGAACGCGGTCAGGGCCGAGTAGCGTCCACCGACCTGGGGGTCGGCGTTGACCACCCGGAAGCCGGCGGCGCGGGCGTCGTTGTCGAGCGGGCTGCCCGGGTCGGTGACGATGACCATGCGTGCGGTCGGGTCCAGTCCGGCGTCGCGGAAGGCCTGCTCGAAGGCACGCCGCTGGCTGTCGGTCTCGACGGTCGACCCAGACTTGCTCGACACGACGACGACGGTGCGGTCCAGGTCGGTGAGTGCCGCCCGCACGACATCCGGGTCGGAGGAATCCAGGACGTCGATGGGCACCCCGGCGGTGGCGCAGATGACCTCAGGTGCCAGGGACGACCCGCCCATCCCGCAGAGGACCACGCGGTCGTAACCGGCTTGGGACAGCTCCTCGCGCAGGGCGGCGACCTCACCGATGAGGTGGCGGGAGGTGCGGGGAAGACCCGTCCAGTTCAGGCGCTTGGCCGACTCGTCCTCGGCGGCCGGCCCCCACAGGGTGTGGTCCTTGGCGAAGATCCTGCTTGCGACCCGGTCCTGGACCAGCGTGGGGACGTGCGTCGTGACGGCGTCAGCGGCTGCGCCGGTCGCGGTGACCTCGAGGGTGCTCATGACTGTGCCCTTTCCAGCTCACGGGTGACACCCGCGAGCAGTTCGTCCCACGCGGCCTCGAACTTCGCGACACCGTCGCGCTCGAGCCGGGTGGTGACCTCGGTGTAGGAGATGCCGAGTCGTTCGAGGCTGTCGAGCACCTCGGCCGCTTCGGCGTAGTGGTGGGTCACCGTGTCGCCGGTGACCTCGCCGTGGTCGGCCACGGCCTGCAACGTCTTCTCGGGCATCGTGTTCACGGTGCCCGCGGCGACGAGCTCGGTGACGTACAGCGTGTCCGGGTACGTCGGGTCCTTGACGCCCGTGGAGGCCCACAGCGGTCGCTGACGGTGCCCACCGGCATCCTCGAGTGAGTCCCAGCGAGGCGTCGAGAAGACTTCTTCGTACGCTTGGTAGGCAAGCCGTGCGTTCGCCACGGCAGCCTTGCCGCGCAGCGCGGCTGCCTCGTCGCTGCCGAGCGCGTCGAGCCGGGCGTCGATCTCGGTGTCGACGCGCGAGACGAAGAACGACGCGACGGAGTGGATCGTCGACAGGTCGATTCCGTGCTCACGAGCCTGCTCCAGGCCGGTGAGGAAGGCGTTCATGACACCCCGGTAACGGTCCAGGGCGAAGATCAACGTGACGTTGACGCTGACCCCGGCGGCGAGGACCTGGCTGATGGCAGGCAGCCCCTCGGTCGTCGCCGGGATCTTGATGAGGACGTTGGGGCGGTCCACCGCAGCGGCGAGGTCGAGCGCCTGTGCCACCGTGGCGGCCGTGTCGTGCGCCAGGCGCGGGTCGACCTCGATCGAGACCCGGCCGTCGACACCGCCGGAGGACCGGTAGATCGGGGCGAACAGGTCGCAGGCGTCGCGCACGTCCTGGGTCGTGAGCGCCATGACGGCCTGGTCCGGGCTCGCGCCCGCCCGGGCCAGCTCTTGGACCTGGTCGTCGTAGGCGTGCCCCGCGGACAGGGCTGCCTGGAAGATCGAGGGGTTGGTCGTCACCCCGACGACCCCGTGGTGCTCGATGAGGTCGGCGAGGTTGCCCGTGGTCAGGCGTTCACGGGAGAGGTCGTCCAGCCAGACGGAGACACCGTGGGCGGCGAGGTCGGTGACGGCGGTGCTCGTCATGCCGACCTCACTTCCCGGCCGCGCTCTTGCGGCTTGCCGCCTTGGGGGTTCCGACGTCGGTGCCGGTGTCCTTGCCAGCCCGGGGTGCGGTCTCGGTCAGGCCGGGAACCTGCCCCGCCTTGCGCGCTGCCGCGAGGGAGTCCTTTGCCGCCTTGACCACGGCCTCGGGGGTGAAGCCGAACTCGCGGAAGAGGGTCGCGGCATCCGCCGAGGCACCGAAGTGCTCGATGCTGACGGACCGACCGGAGTCGCCGACGACGTCGCGCCAGCCCTGGGCCACCCCGGCCTCGATGCTCACGCGCGCCCGGACCGACGGGGGCAGCACCTTGTTGCGGTACGCAGCGCCCTGCTCCTCGAACCACTCACGGCAGGGCATCGAGACGACCCGGGCCGCGACCCCGGCCTTCTCCAGCTGCAGTCGCGCCGCGAGGGCCAGCGACACCTCGGACCCCGTGGCGACGAGGATGACGTCGGGGGAGCCGGAGGACGCGTCGACGAGGACGTACGCGCCCTTGGCGACCCCGGTGGCCTTCTCGTGCTCGGTGCGGTCGATGACCGGCAGGTTCTGGCGCGACAGGGCCAGACCGGCGGGGGCGCCGCGCCGCAGGATCTCGGCCCACGCCTGGGCGGTCTCGTTGGCGTCCGCGGGGCGGACCACGGCGAGCCCGGGCATGGCCCGCAGCGAGGCGAGGTGCTCGATCGGCTGGTGGGTGGGGCCGTCCTCGCCGAGCCCGATCGAGTCGTGGGTCCACACGAACGTCACCGGCAGCTGCTGGATTGCCGCGAGGCGCACGGCGGGGCGCATGTAGTCGGAGAACACGAGGAAGGTGCCGCCGTACGGGCGGGTCAGCCCCTCGAGGGCGATGCCGTTGAGGATCATCCCCATGGCGTTCTCGCGGATGCCGAAGTGCAGGGTGCGGCCGTAGGGCCCGCCCTTCCAGGCCGGCGTCTGGCGCGAGGCCGGGATGAAGGAGGGTTCGCCGGCCATCGTCGTGTTGTTGGACTCGGCGAGGTCGGCCGACCCGCCCCACAGCTCGGGGAGGGTTGCCGCCAGGGCCCCGAGGACCTTGCCGGATGCCGCTCGCGTCGCCAACCCCTTGGGGTCGGCGTCGAAGACGGGCAGCGACTTCTCGAAGCCCGACGGCAGGCCGCCGTCGACGAGCCTGGCCAGCAGGGCGGCGCGCTCGGGCTGGGCCTTGCGCCACGCGGTGAACCGGGTGTTCCACTCCTTGTGGGCGGCCTTGCCCCGCTTCTTGACCTCCCGCGCGTGGGCGAGCACCGCCCGGTCGACCTCGAAGCTCTTCGCCGGGTCGAACCCGAGGAGCTCCTTGGTCGCGGCGATCTCGGCGTCGCCGAGGGCCGAGCCGTGGGACTTGCCGGTGCCGCGGACAGTGGGTGCCGGCCAGGCGATGACCGTGTGCAGGCGCACGAGCGTGGGCTTGGTGCGCGAGCGGCGGCTCTTGGTCAGCGCCGCGAGCAGGGCGTCGATGTCCTCGGTGTAGTCGGCGGTGCCAGCAGGCTCGGAGCTCCGGCGCCAGTCGACGTCGATGACCTCCCAACCGTAGGACTCGAACCGCATCGCGACGTCCTCGCTGAACGAGATGTCGGTGTCGTCCTCGATGGAGATCTGGTTCGCGTCGTACACGACGGTGAGGTTGCCGAGCTGCTGGTGGCCCGCGAGCGACGAGGCCTCGGCAGCCACCCCCTCCATGAGGTCACCGTCGGAGGCGAGAACCCACACGTGGTGGTCGAAGACGCTCTCGCCGGCCTTGGCCTCCGGGTCGAACAGTCCGCGCTGGCGGCGCTGGGCCATGGCCATGCCGACCGCCGAGGCCAGCCCGGAGCCGAGAGGGCCGGTGGTGATCTCGACACCCTTGGTGTGGTGCACCTCGGGGTGGCCGGGGGTCAGTGACCCCCACGTGCGCAGCGCCTTGAGGTCCTTGAGCTCCAGGCCGTAGCCGCTCAGGAACAGCTGGACGTACTGGGTGAGCGAGGAGTGGCCGCAGGAGAGCACGAAGCGGTCACGCCCCAGCCACGCGGGATCGGACGGGTCGTGGTTCATGACGTTCTGGTAGAGCAGGTACGCCGCCGGGGCCAGGCTCATCGCGGTTCCCGGGTGTCCGTTGCCAGCCTTCTGCACGGCATCGGCGGCCAGCAGCCTGGCGGTGTCGACGGCCCGGACGTCGAGGTCGGTCCACCCCGCCTTCTTCGCCACGGGGGCAGCGAGGTCGCTGCTGCGGGCGTCGGTCGGGGTCGAGGTGCTGCTGGCGGGCTTGCTGGTCACAGGAGCTTCTTTCGCGAAGACGGTGCACACGGCAGGTCGAGTCGTCGGCCAGCCTAGTGTCTGGGCCCGCCCGCGGTTCTCCGTGCTGCCGGGCGGACGGCTAGAATCGCCGGACACCCTCCCGCACCTGCTCTAAGGACGACGTGGCGACCATTCCGACGACGACCGACTCCCCGTCGGTGCCGCCGCTCGAGCGACGCTCCACGGTGGCCAACTACGTCGCACTGACCAAGCCGCGCATCATCGAGCTGCTGCTCGTCACCACCGTGCCGGTGATGTTCCTGGCCGAGCGGGGCGTCCCCGCGGTGTGGCTCGTCGTCGCGACCCTCGTGGGTGGCATCCTCAGTGCCGGCGCGGCGAACACCTTCAACTCGGTCTACGACCGCGACATCGACGCCCTGATGCACCGCACGAGCAACCGGCCGATGGTCACCGGTGCGATCACGACGCGCAACGCGGTGCTGTTCGGCGCCGTCCTGACGGTCATCTCGACGCTCTGGTTCGCCCTCGTCGTCAACGTCCTGTCGGCCCTGCTGTCGCTGGCCGCGATCGCGCTCTACGCGGTCGGTTACACGATCCTGCTCAAGCGTCGTACGTCGCAGAACATCGTGTGGGGCGGAATCGCCGGCTGCATGCCGACCCTCATCGGGTGGTCAGCCGTCACCGGTACGGTCGGCTGGCCCGCCGTCGTGCTCTTCCTCGTGATCTTCTTCTGGACCCCGCCGCACTACTGGCCACTGTCGATGGCCTTTCGCGACGACTACTCCACGGCCGGGGTCCCGATGCTGCCGGTGGAGCGCGGCCCGGTGGCCGTCGGCCGTCAGATCGTCGCCTATTCGTGGGTGATGGTGGCGACGTCGCTCGTCCTCGTCCCGGTCGCCCCCATGGGCTGGATCTACGTGGTGACGGCCGTGCTCTCCGGCGCACTGTTCATCGCCGAGGCACACCGCCTGCTGCGCGCTGCCCGGGGCGGCGCCACCGGTGCCGCCCTGAAGCCGATGCGGCTGTTCCACTACTCGATCACGTACGTGACCCTGGTCTTCCTCGCGGTCGCGGTCGACCCGCTGCTGTACTTCCCGCTGTCCTGAGCCGACCCCGGCGGACAGCGGCATTTCGGATGCCGGGAGCGGTGCGACGCGTCGTGGCGACTACCGAACCCGGATGCGAGTTGCCATCAGCAGCATCCGTCCGACATCACCGGTGCACAGGAAGCGCACCACGTGCGGCATGAGCGGACTTTATGAAGATGCTCGTCCGTCGGTGACCTTGTGGAACCACGCGGCAGCCATCTGCGCAGCCCCTGCAGCCGACGACATCTCGGCAACCAGGCCTCCGGCCGGCTCAAGGCTCATCCCAGTCGCTCGGCCCCGAACGCCGTCATCCAAAGGGTTCCCTCATCGTCAGTGTGATACGTCCTGAGCTTGCGGGACGGATGCACTCAAGACCTGGAAGAAGGCCGACTCACTCGGTGTTGGTGGGGCATCACGCACGAATTCGAGTCTCTCAGGTGCGGTGCGTACTCGACCGCCGATCGGCATGGACGCTCACACTGCTCACGGCAGCTGCGTGTGTTCTGCTCCGCTCAGGGCAGAAAGCGGCTCCACCCATTGCGCCCAGTGGGCTGCGTGGGCGGCGTCCTCGGCGCCCATGCCATGCTTGAGGGCGCTGGGGTGGACGTTCACGCGGCGTAATGGGCCAACGCACGGCGGATGGCTTCGGATCGGGTGAGGTGCTCACGTTCGGCGACTGCGTCCAGGGCCGCGATCTCGTCGGCAGTGAGGCGGACGGCGACGACCTGCATGGGCTCGGCGCCCCTGCCGGGCCGACCTCGGCCGCGGCGCTTGAGTGCCTCGACGTCGTAGCCAGCCTCGGCCTCGTCGACCCACTTCTCGATCTGCTCGTCGGTGACCTCGTCCTCACGCATGCGATTATCGTAAACGAAAACATGCGGTTGTGTCGCTAGGAACGAGTCAGGTGCCGGAGGCCGTCGCGGTCCACCTCCACGGAAAGGACCACTGTCCGCGTGAGGTGATGCAGGGGGGCACGATAGGTCGCGCGTGATGCGTCGCCTGGGTCGGGCCTGGCGGGTCGAGGGGTCGAGACATGCCCGGGATCGTCGACTCCGCCGGGCGTGTCTCGACCGGTCGATTGGCCAGGGCCAAACGTCCGACATTCGTCACGAGCGCGCGCAACACATCGGTGCCGTGGGCGGTCGCACGTTCCTCGTGTGGTCGACGTCAGCGCCGACGCAGCGCGAGGATGCCGTTGGTCAGCGCGACGACGAGCAGCGTCGCTCCCAGCATGTGCGCGATGACGAGCGCTTCGGGCAGGTTGGTGAAGTACTGCACGTACCCGACGACCCCCTGGGCCAGGCTCACGGCGAGGACGGCGAACCAGGCCCGCCCGGGTGCGCGGTCGGCATCCTTGCTCGTGAGGCGGGCGGTGAGCCAGGTGGCGACGACGAGGCCGACGAAGAGCATGACGACGTCGGCGTGCAGCCACGAGATCGTGCGCGGGTCGAACCCCAAGCGGGCGGGATCGTCCGCGTCGCCCGAGTGTGGCCCCGACCCGGTGACGAGGGTGCCGAGGAACAGCACGACCCCTCCGACCGCGGTGGTGGCCCACGCCAGGCGGGTCACGATCGGCGGGACGAGTGGTACGGGGGCCGCGCCGGTCTCGTGCCGCGCGAACCACAGGTAGGACGCCGCTGCGACCAGACCCATCGAGACGAGGAAGTGGGCGGCAACCGTTGCCGGGTGCAGCCCGAGCAGCACCGTGATCCCGCCGAGCACGGCCTGGACGAGGACACCGACGAATACGGTGACAGCGGCCACCTTCATGGCCCGCCGCGGTGCCCAGCGCCACACGGCGACGATGGTCGCGAGGGCGAGCAGCCCGAGCACCCCGGTCAGGGTGCGGTTGCCGAACTCGATCCACTTGTGGATGCCCTCGGCCTGTTCGATGGTCGGGGTGATCGACCCGTCGACGCACTCCGGCCAGGTCGGGCACCCGAGGCCGCTGCCGGTCACCCGGACCAGCCCGCCCGTGACCACGATCGCGACCTCGGCGACGAGGTTGGCCAGCAGGATGGGCGAGAGCCACCGGGAACCGGGCCGCAGGGCCTGATCGGTACGAGGGCTGCCGGTCGTCGAACTCGTGCTCGTGCTGGTCACGGGGTCAAGGCTACGGCGCGGGCCGCAGGCTTCGACGCGCCGGGTGGCTCAGTCCGACCACCGGAAGGTCCGGCTCGCGAGCACCGCAGCACCGACGCCCCAGACCGCGAGCACCGCCCACTGGGCGAGCGGCCACCCACCGCCGACGAGCGCCAGGCGCATCGCGTCGCCGAGGGCCCCTGACGGCAGGGCCGCGGCCACGGGAGCGAGGATGCCGGGAAGCGACTCGGTGGGAGCGAGCAGTCCCAGCCCCAACAGCAGGACCCAGACGAGGTTGGCGACGGCGAGGACGGCTTCGGCGCGCAGCGTGCCGGCGAGCAGCAGGGCCAGGGCGACGAAGCAGGCGCTGCCGAGCAGGAGGGTCAGCGCGGCGGGCACCAGCCCAGCCGGCTGGGCGCGGGCCCCCAGGGCCACACCGATCGCGCCGATCACGACGACCTGGACGCCGAGGACCGACAGCACCGCCAGCGCCTTCGCGGCCAGCAGTCCACTGCGGCCCAAGGGGGTGGTGCCCAGCAGCCGCAGGACCCCGGCGCGCCGGTCGAACCCGGTGCCGATCGCCTGACCGGTGAAGGCGGTCGAGACCACGCACAGGGCAAGCGCCCCGGCGAAGGCCAGGTCGGCGCGGGTGCCGGGCCCGAGGTCGGGGACAGAGGTCAGGGTCAGGCCGACGAGGGCGAGTGAGGGCAGGATCAGCGACACGAGCAGCTGCTCACCGTTGGCGAGCAGCATCCGGGTCTCGAACGCAGCCCGAGACAGGATCCGGGCCCGGGCTGGCGCGGCTCCCGGTGTCAACGCGGCGCTCATCGGGTGGCCTGCGCGGTGAGCTCGAAGTAGACGGCCTCGAGGGTGCGACCGGCGCGCACCTGGTCCAGCGGGCCGTCCGCCACGACTGTGCCCGCCGCGAGGATGACGACGTGGTCGGCGAGCCGCTCGGCCTCCTCGAAGGAGTGGGTGGTGACGACGACGCAGGCGCCGCGTGCCGCCTCGCGGCGCACGAGGTCCCAGACGTCGAGCCGGGCATGAGGGTCCAGGCCGGCGGTGGGTTCGTCGAGGAAGAGCACGTCGGGCCGGGGGAGCAGCGCGGCGGCCAGGGCCACGCGCTGCCGCTGGCCCCCCGACATCCGCCGCACCGTGGTGCGGGCGAAGGCGTCGATGCCGAGCCTGGTCACCAGCTCGTCGGGGTCGACCGGCGCCGCGTAGAGCGCCGCGAGGTGGCGCAGCAGCGGCACGGGTCGGCTCGTCGTCGGCAGCCCACCCTCCTGGAGCATGACCCCGACCCGGGCGCGGTGCTGCGGTCCAGCCCCCCACGGGTCGACGCCGAGGACCTGCACCGTGCCGGCATCCGGGCGTTGCAGCCCTTCGAGGCATTCGATCGTCGTCGTCTTGCCGGCGCCGTTCGGGCCGAGGACGGCGGTGATCTGGCCGGCACGCGCACCCCAGGTGGCGCCGTCGACGGCCCGCACCCCGCCGAAGGACTTGCGCAGATCGCGGACGGAGACTGCGGTGGCCATGTCGAGACATCCTAGGGTGGGGCCCATGACGCGCATCGACCGGGAGGCCGCCCCCGCCACAGCCATCGCCGCACTCCCTTCCGTCGTCGCGCTGCTCGCTGGCCGTCGGGGCCTGGCGGCGGGACTCGCGGTGCTCCCTGCGGCGATCGCGGCGTTCTTCCGTGACCCCGATCGAACCCCGGACCACCGCCCGGCGCCCATCGACGACGTCCTGTCGCCCGCTGACGGCAAGGTCATGTACGTCGGCCCCGGTCAGGACCTCGTGGCACCTGAGGGGGAGTGGCAGCAGATCAGCATCTTCCTGTCGGCCTTCGACGTGCACGTCAACCGGGCGCCCTACGGCGGACGCGTCACCGCGGTCGACTTCCGCCTCGGCAAGTGGCTGGCTGCCTACAAGCACGAGAGCGCCCACCTCAACGAGCGCAGCGACATCACCGTGGAACGCGAGGTCGACGGGCAGGTCCGTCGGGTGCACTTCCGCCAGATCGTGGGCCTCATGGCGCGTCGCGTCGTGACCCGGGTGTCCGTCGGTGACGAGATCGCCACCGGCCAGCGGATCGGCCTGATGAAGTTCGGGTCGCGGATGGACGTCTTCGTGCCGCCGGAGTGCGACCTGCTCGTCACCGCCGGTGACCGGGTGATTGCGGGGGAGACCGTCATCGCCCGGTGGCCGGCGACAGTGACGTCGGTGACCTCGTGAGCACTCCCGCAGGGGGTCGGCGCCGCATCCTCGACCGCTGGCGCCTGGTGTCTCCCAGTGGCGCCCAGGTGGTGTCGCTGCGGCAGCTGCCCAAGCGCGAGCGGGCCCGGCTGATGGCTCCGTCGATGTTCACCACACTCAACATGGTGAGCGGGCTGTCCTCGGTGCTGCTCGCCTTCCGTGGCCACTTCACCATCGCCGCCGCCCTCATCGGTGTCTCCATCGTGCTGGACATCGCCGACGGCTACGTCGCCCGGTTGATCGGGGCGACCTCCCCGTTCGGCCTCCAGCTCGACTCGCTGGCTGACCTCATCTCCTTCGGGCTCGCCCCCGCGATCCTCGTCCACACCTGGGCCCTGGACGAGTGGCCGATCCTCGCGTGGCTCGTCGCGTTCCTGTGGCTGGCCTGTGCCGCGTTCCGTCTGGCCCGCTTCAACGTGACCATCGACCCGGCTGCCGACAAGCGGTACTTCGTGGGGCTCCCGTCACCGGGTGCCGCCGCCGTCGTCATGGCGACGATCTTCGCGCTCGACTCGCCGGACTGGGGCCCCGGCTCAGGACCGTGGCGTGCCTGGTTCCCGCTCGTCGTGAGCGTGGTCCCGGCCCTGCTCATGGTCATGACCGTGCGCTTCCGGTCGTTCCGCAACCTGCTCGCACCGCAGACCCGGGGCGCTCGGTTCACCACGGCGGCCGTCGTGGTCGCCATCCTCGTCGGGCTGGCCCTGGCACCGGGCCTCACCGCGGTGGTCGTCGCGTACGGCTACGTCCTGACCGCCCCGCTCGGCGTGCTGAGCGCCCCCCTGCGCGAGCGCTTTCTCGGCGCGGAGTCGATCGCGCCACCGCGCACGAGGATGCCGTCCGTCTTCCTCCCGCTCGAGGAGGACGACGAGGTCGACGGCGCCCAGGCAGCCGCCGTCGACGGCCTTGACGAAGGTTAGGCCACCCTTCCTTGGACGGATCTCCGGTAATTACCTAACATTGCTGTGTGGTTAATGCCGAGACGCAGGTCATCGAGTCGCGTACCCGCGACCGGGTGCTGCGTGTCGTGAGCCAGGAGGGGCCGGTCAGCATCGCGGCCCTCGTCGCCCGACTGGGTCTCACCGAGACCGCGCTGCGCCGCCACGTCGACGCCCTGCAAAACGAGGGTCTCCTCGAGGCTCGTGAGGCCAATGGCCCCAAGCGTCGAGGCCGCCCCGCCAGGGAGTGGGTGCTCACCGACCGGGGCCACCGGGCACTGGTCAGCGACTACGACCACCTGGCGGGTGAGGCGCTGCGCTTCCTGGGTGCCACCGCCGGGCCGGACGCCGTCACGGCGTTCGCCGAGCACCGCGCCGCCGACCTCGAGAACCGCTACGCCGAGCGCATCGCGACCGCAGGGGATGACTCCGCGTCCCGCGCCACCGCGCTCGTCGAGGCACTCAACGCTGATGGCTTCGCGGCATCCGCTCGTCCCGTGGGGGCCGCGGACGGCCCGCTCACCGGGGTCCAGCTCTGCCAGGGGCACTGTCCCGTCCAGCACGTCGCCGCCGAGTTCCCGCAGTTCTGCGAGGCCGAGACCGAGGCGTTCTCACGCCTGCTCGGCGTGCACGTCCAACGACTCGCGACCCTCGCCCACGGCGACCACGTCTGCACCACCTTCGTTCCAACCCCGACCACCTCCACCCCGACCAGCGAGAGGGCCTCGTCATGACGAGCCACATCGAAGAGCTCAACCCCGGTCTCAAGGGCCTCGGCACCTACGAGTACGGCTGGGCCGACGCCGACACGGCGGGCGAGACGGCCCGTCGTGGCCTCAACGAAGAGGTCGTCGCGGACATCTCGGCGCGCAAGTCAGAGCCGCAGTGGATGCTCGACCTGCGGATGAAGTCGCTGCGCCTGTTCGGCAAGAAGCCCATGCCGAGCTGGGGCAGCGACCTCACCGGCATCGACTTCCAGAACATCAAGTACTTCGTGAAGTCCACCGAGAAGCAGGCCACCTCGTGGGAGGACCTGCCCGAGGACATCAAGAACACCTACGACCGCCTCGGCATCCCCGAGGCCGAGAAGCAGCGCCTCGTCGCCGGTGTCGCCGCCCAGTACGAGAGCGAGGTCGTCTACCACCAGATCCGTGAGGACCTGGAGGAGAAGGGCGTCATCTTCGTCGACACCGACACCGGCCTGCGCGAGCACGAGGACCTCTTCCGCGAGTACTTCACCTCGGTGATCCCCGCCGGCGACAACAAGTTCGCCGCGCTCAACACCGCCGTCTGGTCGGGTGGCTCGTTCATCTACGTCCCGCCGGGCGTGCACGTCGACATCCCGCTGCAGGCCTACTTCCGGATCAACACCGAGAACATGGGCCAGTTCGAGCGCACCCTGATCATCGCCGACGAGGGCTCCTACGTTCACTACGTCGAGGGCTGCACCGCGCCGATCTACAAGAGCGACAGCCTGCACTCGGCCGTCGTCGAGATCATCGTGAAGAAGAACGCCCGCGTGCGCTACACGACCATCCAGAACTGGTCGAACAACGTCTACAACCTCGTCACCAAGCGTGCGACCTGCGCCGAGGGCGCCACCATGGAGTGGATCGACGGGAACATCGGCTCCAAGGTCACGATGAAGTACCCCGCAGTCTTCCTCCTCGGCGAGCACGCCCGCGGTGAGACGCTCTCGATCGCCTTCGCCGGCGAGGGCCAGCACCAGGACGCCGGCTCCAAGATGGTGCACGCCGCCCCGAACACGAGCAGCTCGATCGTCAGCAAGTCGGTCGCCCGGGGCGGGGGCCGCACGTCCTACCGCGGCCTCGTGCAGATCCTCGAGGGCGCGCACGGCAGCAAGAGCTCGGTCGTGTGCGACGCCCTGCTCGTCGACACGATCAGCCGCTCGGACACCTACCCCTACGTCGACATCCGCGAGGACGACGTCCAGATGGGCCACGAGGCCACGGTCTCGAAGGTGTCCGAGGACCAGATGTTCTACCTCATGTCCCGAGGTATGTCCGAGGAGGAGGCAATGGCGATGATCGTGCGCGGCTTCGTCGAGCCGATCGCCAAGGAGCTCCCCATGGAGTACGCCCTCGAACTCAACCGCCTCATCGAGCTCCAGATGGAAGGAGCAGTCGGCTGATGTCGCTGCTGACCCCCCAGCGCCCCGCCTCCGGAGCGCACACCGACAGTGCCGCCACGATGGTCCCGGACCAGTCCCGCGCCGAGCGCACCACCTCCTACGACGTGGCCGACTTCCCGCTGCCCACCGGGCGCGAGGAGGAGTGGCGCTTCACCCCGGTCGACCGGATCGGGATGCTGTTCCGCGACGAGGCGACCGGCGCGCACCTGACCTGGTCGAACACCCTTCCCGACGGCGTCACGCTGCGCACGGCATCCACCGAGGAGGTCCGCGACAGCGGCGCCCCGGCGCCAAGTGACCGCGCGGCCGTCGTCGCCGCCGCCCACAGCGGCGGTGCCACGGTGGTCGAGATCCCGGCCGAGGCCGAGCTCGACGAGCCCGTGCGGCTGCGCCTGCACGGTGAGTCCTCCGACGTCGTGCACGGCCACCTGGTCGTGCGGCTCGGCCGGTTCGCCCGGGCCACCGTCGTGATCGAGCACGCTGGCACCAGCAACTACGGCGAGCTCGTCTCGGTGGTCACCGGTGACGGCTCGCAGTTGACCTTGGTCTCCGTCCAGGAGTGGGACGACTCCGCCCACCACCTCGCCCAGCACGACGTCGTCGTCGGCCGGGACGCCTCGGTGCGCCACATCGCCGTCACCATCGGTGGCGGGATCGTGCGGATGAACACCAACGCCACGTACGCCGGCCCCGGCGGCTCCTTCGAGGGCCTGGGCGTGTACTTCGCGGATGCCGGGCAGCACCTCGAGCACCGGCTGTTCGTCGACCACGCCGCGCCCCACTGCCGCAGCAACGTCGAGTACAAGGGCGCCCTGCAGGGCGACACCGCCCACACCGTGTGGGTCGGTGACGTGCTGATCCGCGCCAGCGCCGAGGGCACCGACACCTACGAGCTGAACCGCAACCTCGTGCTCACCGACGGCGCCCGCGCCGACTCGGTGCCGAACCTCGAGATCGAGACCGGCGAGATCGAGGGTGCCGGGCACGCCTCGGCCACTGGTCGCTTCGACGACGAGCAGCTGTTCTACCTGATGGCACGTGGCATCCCGCAGGACGAGGCCCGTCGCCTCGTCGTCCACGGCTTCTTCGCGAGCGTCGTGGGCCGCATCGGCGTCGCCGAGGTCGAGGAGCGCCTCATGGAGGCCATCGAGCGCGAGCTGTCGGCGGGTGCCGCATGAGCGAGCAGCTGACCGACACCGACTTCGTGCGGGTCTGCCGCCTCGACGAGCTGCCCCCCGTGGGCGCCACCCTCGCCGAGATCAACGGGCGCCGCGTGAGCCTGGTGCGCACCGAGGACGGCGGCCTCCACTGCATCGACGACGCCTGCACCCACGGCAACGTCTCGCTGTCCGAGGGTGAGCTCGACGGCTGCATGATCGAGTGCTGGCTGCACGGCTCGCGCTTCGACCTGCGCACCGGCCAGCCCTCCGGGCCGCCCGCGATCGTCCCCGTCACCGTCCACACCGTCCGTATCGAGGGCGACGACGTCCTCGTCGCCCTGACCCCTGAGAGCTGAGCACCCCATGTCGACCCTTGAGATCAAGGACCTGCACGTCAGCGTCACCACCGAGGACGGCGCCAAGGAGATCCTCCGCGGCGTCACGCTGACCATCAACAGCGGTGAGACCCACGCCATCATGGGCCCCAACGGCTCCGGCAAGTCCACCCTCGCGTATTCCATCGCCGGACACCCCAAGTACACGATCACCTCCGGCACCGTGACCCTCGACGGCGAGGACGTCCTCGCGATGTCCGTCGACGAGCGGGCCCGCGCCGGCATCTTCCTCGCGATGCAGTACCCCGTCGAGGTTCCCGGGGTGTCGATGTCGAACTTCCTGCGCACCGCGAAGACCGCCGTCGACGGCGAGGCGCCCAAGCTGCGCACCTGGGTCAAGGACATGAAGCAGGCGATGGAGAACCTGCGCATGGACCCCTCCTTCGCCGAGCGCAACGTCAACGAGGGCTTCTCCGGCGGTGAGAAGAAGCGCCACGAGATCCTCCAGATGGAGCTGCTCCGCCCCAAGTTCGCCGTCCTCGACGAGACCGACTCCGGCCTCGACGTCGACGCGCTGCGCGTGGTGTCCGAGGGCGTCAACCGCGCCAAGGAGGCCACCGGTTCCGGTGTCCTGCTCATCACGCACTACACCCGCATCCTGCGCTACATCCGCCCCGACTTCGTCCACGTCTTCGTCGACGGCCGGATCGCCGAGGAGGGCGGGCCCGAGCTGGCCGAGCGCCTCGAGGCCGAGGGCTACGACCGCTTCCTGACCCCTGCCGAGGCCTGAGTGGACGCCGCCCCCTTCACCGACGAGGAGCTGGCCCGGATCCGGGCTGACTTCGCGATCCTGGCGCGCACGGTGCGCGGGGGGCGCCCGCTGGTCTACCTCGACTCCGGCGCCACCTCGCACAAGCCACGGCAGGTACTCGACGCCGAGCGCTGGTTCTACGAGAACACCAATGCGGCTGTCCACCGCGGAGCGCACCAGCTCTCCGAGGAGGGCACCGACGCCTACGAGGACGCCCGGGCGACGATCGCCTCGTTCATCGGTGCCCGTCGCTCGGAGGTCGTCTTCACGCGCAACGCCACCGAAGCCATCAACCTCGTCGCGTACGCCTTCACCAACGGCGCGGCGGGTGGTGGCGGCGGTCACGGTGACCGTTTCACGTTGGGCCCCGGTGACGAGGTCCTCGTCACCGAGATGGAGCACCACGCCAACCTCATCCCGTGGCAGGAGGCCTGCCGGCGCACCGGCGCGACCCTGCGCTGGGTGCCGGTCACTCCTGACGGGCGGCTCGACCTCACCGACCTCGACACCCTGCTCACCGAGCGCACCAAGGTGTTCGCCTTGACGCACGTCTCCAACGTCCTCGGCACCGTCAACCCGGTGCGTGAGCTCACCGAGCGGGCTCACGCCGTGGGTGCCCTCGTCGTGCTCGATGCCTGCCAGTCGGTGCCTCACCTGCCGTTTGACGTGAGCGACCTCGGGGTCGACTTCGTGGCGTTCTCCGGGCACAAGATGTTCGGGCCGCTAGGTATCGGCGTGCTGTGGTCCCGTCCAGAACTGCTCGACGAGATGCCGGTCTTCCTCACCGGTGGGTCGATGATCGAGACCGTCACCATGGAGACCTCGACGTACGCCCCGGCTCCGCAGAAGTTCGAGGCGGGCGTTCCCGTGGCGGCTCAGGCCGTCGGTCTCGCCGCTGCGTGCGACTACCTCTCGGCCCTCGGGCTCGAGCGGGTGCACGCCCATGAGCAGGCCCTGACGCGCAGGCTCCTCGACGGCCTCGCGGCCCGCCCGTGGGTCCGCGTGCTCGGCCCCGAGGGACTGGAGGATCGTGGGGGCGCGGTGGCCTTCGTCGTCGACGACGTCCACGCCCACGACGTCGGGCAGGTGCTCGACGACAGCGGTGTCGCGGTACGGGTGGGCCACCACTGCGCCTGGCCGCTGCACCGCGCGCTGAAGGCCCAAGCGAGCACTCGCGCCAGCTTCGCGGCCTACACCACGCCTGCTGAGATCGATGCCCTCCTCGCAGCCCTGGACCGGGTGCCTGCGATGTTCGGTCTGGAGGTGGCGGTCTGATGGACCTCTACCAGGAACTCATCCTCGAGCACTCCAAGCGACCCGTGCGCTTCGGCCTGCGCGAGCCGTTCGAGGCGCAGGTGCACCACGTCAACCCCACGTGCGGTGACGAGGTGACCCTTCGGGTCCACCTGTCCGGCGCGGGTGCCGACACGGTGGTCGAGGACGTGTCCTACGACTCCGTCGGCTGCTCGATCAGCGTGGCCTCCGCGTCGATCCTCGCCGAGGAGATCACCGGAGAGACCCTGGCGCAGGCCCGCGAGACCGTCGAGGCCATGCGCTCCATGCTCACGAGCAAGGGTGAGGACCCCGGCGACGAGGAGCGCATCGGCGACGGTGTCGCGCTCTCCGGCGTCGCGAAGTACCCCGCCCGAGTCAAGTGCGCCCTCCTGTCATGGATGGCGTTCACCGATGCCCTGCACCAGGCCGAAGGAGCCCCGCAGTGACCCAGACCAGCACCCCAGCCAACGTGGCCGACGTCGAGGAGGCCCTGCGCGACGTCGTCGACCCCGAGCTCGGCATCAACGTCGTCGACCTCGGCCTCGTCTACGGGATCACTGTCGACGGCCAGAACCACGCCGTCATCGACATGACCCTGACCTCGGCCGCGTGCCCGCTGACCGACGTCATCGAGGACCAGACCCAGCAGTCGCTCGAGGGGCTCGTCGCCTCGTACCGCGTGAACTGGGTCTGGATGCCGCCGTGGGGCCCGGACAAGATCACCGACGACGGCCGCGAGCAGCTGCGCGCCCTCGGCTTCAACATCTGACGCACCCGGTGCCGAGACGAGTCGTCGAGGTCGCCCCCGCACGCCTCGACGGCTGGCTCGAGCGTTTCCACGCCAATAACCCCGAGGGCCCGCAACGGATCGTCGGGCAGGAGCGCTTCGACCACGACCCGCTCGCCGTGATCCTCGTCCGGCGCGGGGGGTATGCCGTGGGCGTCGCCACCGGGGGAGCCCTGACCGAGCACAAGGTGGGCACCCGCTACGTCCAGTCGCGCACCGCGGCGGGCGGCTGGAGCCAGCAGCGCTTCGCGCGACGGCGGGCCAACCAGGCCGACGGGCTCGTCGGGGCAGCAGCTGAACACGCGGTGCGCCTGCTCACCGGCATCCGTCCCCGGGGCCTCGTGCTCGGTGGGGACAAGGCGCTGGCCGCCTCGTTGCTGGACGACGACCGGCTCGCCGGGCTGCGCCACCTGCCGCGGCGTGAGCTCTACGACCTGCCGGATCCACGCCTGGACGTGCTGCAGAAGGCGCTCGATCGCGGCCTGGCCGTGCGGATCACCATCGAGGAGTAGCAGCGCTACCGTGGCCGGGTGAACCTCGGGAGCCCACGACACGCTTTGCGCCGGTGGTGGTCGCAGCACCGCCGAGCTGGCTTGGCCGCCGGCGCCGCCGTCGCGGCCGGGATGTCCATGATCTGGTTCCGGATCGTCCCGGATGCCGCCGACGACGCCAGCGGCCTGGCGTGGGTCGCGCTGCGGCTCGGTCACGGAGTGTGCTGGGCACTCCTCGCCGCTTCGATGCTCATCGGTGTCGCCGACGGCCCACCGCGGCTGCGTGCAGGGCTGGCCTGGGCAGCCCTGGCCGCCTACGCCGCGTTCGTGGGGGCGCTGCTCGCCGGTTGACCGCTCAGTTGACCGACGCCACCGCGAAGGTGTCGCACTGGTTGAGGTCGCCGGTCTTGAAGCCCTGGAGGAACCACCGCTGGCGGGCCTCGGCGGAGCCGTGCGTCCAGTTCTCGGGGTTGACCCGACCTTGGGTCTTCTGCTGGATGCGGTCGTCGCCGACCGAGGAGGCGGCCGACAGCGCGTCCTTGATGTCCTGGTCGGTCAGCTGCTTCAGGAAGGGCTGCCCGGTGTCCTCATCCTTGACGGTGGACGCATGGTTGGCCCACACCCCGCCGAGGCAGTCGGCCATGAGTTCGATGCGAACGGCGCCGGACTCCGGGCCCTGCGGGTCCTGCTGTGCGCGGCCGAGCAGCCCAAGCTGGTCCTGCAGGGCGTGCCCGTACTCGTGGGCGACGATGTACTCCTGCGCCAGGGGGCCGGCACTGCTGCCGAACTGCTGCTCGAGGATCTGGAAGAAGCTGGCGTCGATGTAGACCTTCTTGTCCAGCGGGCAGTAGAAGGGCCCCACCTGGTTGCTCGCGGTGCCACACGCTGACTGCGTCGTGCCGCGGTAGAGCACGGTCTGGGTCGGGCTGCCACTGCTTGCCGAACCGGGGGAGCTCGCCGGCCCAGAAGGCCTGCACCGAGTTGACCGACCCGATGACTCGACACTCGACGTTCGTGTTGGCGTCGGCACCGGTGACGCATTCGGCGAAGGCTGCCGCGTCCTGCTCACCGCCGGACTGGACCTGGCCGGGCGCGGGCTGGTCGCCACCACCGGTGATGTCGCTCGGGTTGATGCCGAAGACCATCGCGAGGATGAGCATGATGATGCCGCCGATGCCGCCGCCGACGACCATGCCCCCCGGCGCACCCCCACCCCGACCGCCCGAGCTCACCTGTGAGGTGTCGAGGGTGACGTTCTCGTTGAAGCTCATGGGTCGTGCCTCCGTGCCGGTGCGTGAACCGCGCAACACGCGGCGGGACCTACACTAGACGGCGACCGCCTGCCGTCGTGCGCAACCGCACCGGTCCGGCGCAACGTCCCCCACCTGCTCGAAGGGCCCTTTCGTGATCACCGCTGCCTCCGTCGAGTTGCGCGCCGGCTCGCGCCTGCTGCTCGACGACGCGACCTTCCGCGTGGCGCCGGGAGACCGGGTCGGGCTCGTGGGCCGCAACGGTGCCGGCAAGACCACGCTGACCAAGGCGCTGGCGGGGGAGACACAGCCGGCCGCGGGAAGCATCACGACCAGTGGTCAGGTGGGCTACCTGCCCCAGGACCCCCGGGGAGTCGACCTCACGGTCACCGCCCGCGACCGCATCCTGTCGGCGCGAGGCCTCGACGAGATCGTGCGCAAGCTGCGCGAGTCCGAACTCGCGATGGCCACCGCCACCGGCGAGAAGCAGGACAAGGCCATGCGACGGTACGGCCGCCTCGAAGGCGAGTTCGTGGCCGCCGGAGGCTACGCAGCCGAGTCCGAAGCGGCATCCATCGCCGGCGCCCTCGGCCTCGACGAGCGCATCCTCGGGCAGACGCTGGGAACCCTCTCCGGTGGTCAACGGCGCCGCATCGAGCTCGCCCGGATCCTGTTCTCGGGGGCCGAGACGCTGCTCCTCGACGAGCCGACCAACCACCTCGACGCCGACTCTATCGCCTGGTTGCGCGACCACCTCAAGGGCTACAAGGGTGGCCTCGTCGTCATCTCGCACGACGTGGACCTGCTCGACGCGGTGGTCAACAAGGTCTTCCACCTCGACGCCAACCGGGCCGAGCTCGACCAGTACAACCTCGGCTGGAAGGCCTACCTCCAGCAGCGCGAGACCGACGAGCGTCGGCGCAAGCGGGAACGGGCCAACGCCGAGAAGAAGGCTTCCGTGCTCATGGCGCAGGCCGACAAGATGCGCGCCAAGGCGACCAAGACGGTGGCGGCCCAGAACATGGCCCGTCGAGCAGAGCGGCTGCTCTCGGGTCTCGAGACCGAACGGGCCCACGACAAGGTCGCCAAGCTGCGCTTCCCGAAGCCCTCGCCCTGCGGGAAGACCCCGCTGCGGGCCACCGGGCTCTCGAGGTCCTACGGCTCCCAGGAGATCTTCACCGACGTCGACCTGGCCATCGACCGCGGCTCACGGGTCGTCGTGCTGGGCCTCAACGGTGCCGGCAAGACCACCCTGCTGCGCATGCTCGCCGGCGTCGACACCCCCGACACGGGGCAGGTCGAGCCGGGCCACGGGCTGAAGATCGGCTACTACGCCCAGGAGCACGAGAACCTCGACGTCGACCGGTCGGTGCTCGCCAACATGAAGTCGGCAGCGCCTGACCTCGGCGAGACCGACGTGCGCAAGGTGCTCGGCTCGTTCCTGTTCAGCGGTGACGACGTCGAGAAGCCGGCGGGGGTGCTCTCCGGCGGTGAGAAGACCCGGCTCTCGCTGGCGCTGCTCGTCGTGTCGTCGGCCAACGTGCTGCTCCTCGACGAGCCGACGAACAACCTCGACCCGGCCTCACGGGAGGAGATCCTCGGCGCGCTGCGCACCTACGAGGGTGCGGTCGTCCTCGTCACCCACGACGAGGGCGCGGTCGACGCGCTGGAGCCCGAGCGCATCCTCCTGCTCCCCGACGGTGTCGAGGACCTGTTCAACCCCGACTACCGCGACCTGGTCACCCTGGCCTGAGCCCGGCCTGATCAGCCCGGGATCGACGGCAGCTTGGTGAGGGCCTGCGCCACGGCCTCCTGGAGCTCGGTGTCCTCCCAGGTGTGGTCGACGAGGTCACCGCGCAGGTAGGCGTCGTACGCCGGGAGGTCGAGGTGTCCGTGTCCGCAGAGGGCCGTGAGGATCACCTTCTCCTCACCGGTCTCGATGCACCGGATCGCCTCGTCGACCGCCGCCGCCACCGCGTGGGTCGGCTCCGGTGCCGGCACGATGCCCTCGGTGCGGGCGAAGAGCACCCCGGCCGCGAAGCAGTCCTTCTGCGTCTTGGCCTCGGCCTCGATGAGCCCCTCCTCGTAGAGGTGGCTGATGAGCGGGCTCATGCCGTGGTAGCGCAGACCCCCGGCGTGGATGGGGTCGGGCATGAAGTCGTGCCCGAGGGTGTGCATCTTCATCATGGGCGTCAGCCCGGCGACGTCACCGAAGTCGTAGGCGTAGGTGCCCTGCGTCAGGGACGGGCAGGATGCCGGCTCGACGGCGCGGATGACCGGCCCGGCACCACCGGCGGCGAACTTCTCCCGCAGGAACGGGAAGGTCAGGCCACCGAAGTTCGAGCCACCACCGGTGCACCCGACGATGAGGTCGACGGTCTCGTCGATCTTCGCCAGCTGGAGCAGGGCCTCCTCGCCGATGATCGTCTGGTGCAGCAGCACGTGGTTGAGCACCGAGCCCAGGGCGTAGTTGGCGTTCGGGTCCTGGGCCGCCACCTCGACGGCCTCGCTGATGGCCAGACCGAGCGACCCGTTCGAGCCGGGGTCGCTCGCGAGGATCGCGCGCCCTGCCTCGGTGAGGTCCGAAGGGCTCGGGTGCACCGTTCCCCCGAAGGTCTCCATCATGATCTTGCGGTAAGGCTTGGCGTCGTAGGAGGCCCGCACCTGCCAGATCTCGCACTCGAGGTCGAACTGGGCGCACGCGAACGCCAGCGAGGTGCCCCACTGCCCGGCGCCGGTCTCGGTCGTGAGCTTTCGGATGCCGGCGCGCGCGTTGTAGTACGCCTGCGGCACCGCGGTGTTCGGCTTGTGCGAGCCGGCTGGCGAGACCCCCTCGTACTTGTAGTAGATGCGAGCGGGCGTGCCGAGGGCCTTCTCGAGCCGGTGGGCCCGGAACAGCGGAGAGGGACGCCACAGTCGGTAGACGTCCTGAACGGCCTCGGGGATGTCGATGTACTGCTCGGTGGACACCTCCTGGGCGATGAGGTCCATCGGGAAGATCCCCGACAGGTCGTCGGGGCCCACCGGCTGGCCGGTGCCGGGGTGCAGCGGCGGCGGGGGAGGAGTCGGCAGGTCGTGCAGGATGTTGTACCAGCGGGTGGGCATCTCGTCCTCGTCGAGCAGGACCTTGTGGCGCAGCGGTGCGGTCACGGTGATGTCTCCCCTTCTCTCCGGCGCCCGCCCCGGCGGCGACGCCGTGGTCATCCTGAACGGCGTCCGCGCTCACCACAAGGGGGTTCCACGACGTAGCACGGAACACCCGTCAGGGTGCCGGTGGTTGACTGCTTGCGGCCGCGACGTTCTCTCGCGTGGCTGACTGACGACGAGGAGCAACCGCACCGTGAGCATGTACGGCTGGCAGGCGCTGCGCAGCCTGAGCAGGGACGCCAGTGTCAAGGAACGCCGCCTCACCCCCGGCACCACCAAGCGGGTGCTCGGCTACGCCCGCCCCTACTCGGGGCCGATCGCCTGGTTCCTCGGGCTCGTCGTCATCGAGTCGGTGCTCGTCGTCGCGACCCCGCTGCTGCTGAAGTCGCTCATCGACGACGGCATCTACCCGCGCGACTCCGCGGTGGTCGTGCGGCTCTCGCTCATCGTCGCCGGCATCGCCGTGGTGAGTGGCGCGCTCACCCTCGTCGAGCGGTGGTTCTCCGCCCGGATCGGCGAGGGCCTGATCTACGACCTGCGCACCCAGGTGTTCTCGCACGTGCTGCGCCAACCGGTGGCCTTCTTCACCCGGGCCCAGACCGGGGCCCTCGTCACCCGCCTCGGCAACGACGTCATCGGTGCCCAGCAGGCCTTCACGTCGGTGCTGTCCAGCGTGGTGAGCAATGCCATCACCCTCGTGCTCATCCTCGCCGCGATGGCCACGTTGTCCTGGCAGCTGACCCTGGCCGCCCTGGTCCTCGTGCCGTTCTTCCTGCTGCCCGCCCGCTTCATGGGGCGTCGCCTGTCGAGCCTGGCCCACGAGCAGATGGTGCAGAACGCCGACCTCGGTACCCGGATGACGGAGCGCTTCAACGTCGCCGGGGCACTGCTCGTCAAGCTCTTCGGCCGCCCTGCCGTCGAGGACGAGGAGTACGCGGTGCGCGCGGCCAGGGTGCGGGACATCGGCGTGCGGATCGCCGTCAACCGCTCGGTGTTCTTCGTGGCGCTCACCCTCGTCGCCTCGCTCGCGACCGCCATGGTCTACGGCGTCGGTGGCCTCATGGCCGTGAACGGCAGCCTCACGGTGGGCACCCTGATCGCGCTCACGGCCCTGCTGGCGCGGCTGTACGGCCCGCTCACGGCGATCTCCAACGTCCGCGTCGACATCATGACCGCCCTCGTGTCCTTCGAGCGGGTCTTCGAGGTCCTCGACCTCGAACCGCTCGTCGCCGAGGCGCCCGACGCCCGACCGGTGCCCCGTGGGCCCGTCCGCGTCGAGGTCGACGACGTCGCCTTCTCCTACCCGTCGGCCGACGAGGTGTCGCTGGCCTCGCTGGAGAGCACGGCCTCGGGAGACCGGCGGGGGAGCGGTCCGGTGCTGCGAGAGGTCTCGTTCGTCATCGAACCCGGTTCCCTCGTCGCCCTGGTCGGCCCGAGCGGTGCAGGAAAGACGACCATCACCTCCCTCGTCGCGCGGCTCTACGACCCCACGGCCGGGGCCATCCGGATCAACGGCGTCGACCTGCGCGACACGACGAACGACTCACTGCACGATGCCGTCGGCGTCGTCACCCAGGACGCCCACCTCTTCCACGACACCATCCGGGCCAACCTCGCCTACGCGGCTCCGCAGGCGAGCGAGGCCGACATGGTCGCCGCCCTGAAGGCTGCCCAGGTGTGGAACCTCGTGGAGTCACTGCCCTCCGGCCTGGAGACCGTCGTCGGCGACCGGGGCCACCGGCTGTCCGGCGGTGAGAAGCAGCGCCTGGCGATTGCGCGGCTGCTGCTGAAGGGCCCGGGCCTCGTCGTCCTCGACGAGGCCACCGCCCACCTGGACAGCGAGTCGGAGCAGGCGCTGCAACGGGCGCTCGACGAGGCGCTGCGCGACCGGTCAGCCTTGGTGATCGCGCACCGCCTGTCCACGATCCGGCATGCCGACCTCATCCTCGTCGTCGACGAGGGACGCGTCGTCGAGCGCGGCACCCACACCGAACTCGTCGCCGCGGGCGGTGTCTACAGCGAGCTCTACCGGACCCAGTTCGACGACGAGCTCGGCGAGGTCCTCGACCAGCCCGTGGACACCCCGGCCTGAGACCGGCTACTCGTCCTCCTCGTCCCAGATCCGGGTCTTCTTGACCTTCGGCGGGTACTGCTGCGGGTTCTCCGCCCGCAGCTCGCGGCGGATGCCGAACCAGATGAGGACGAAGCCCAGCGCCATCGTCATCCACCACTGGTACGCGTAGGCCAGGTGGGTCCCGAGGGACCTGTCAGGCTCACCGAGGGGCTGGGGGCGCTGTGGCGTCGTGCCGTCCGCGGTGCGCTCGGAGTCCAGCAGCACGTAGTCGGGGAGCACGTCCGTCAGCGCCATCTGGGCAGCCACCTCGGGCAGGTTGATGCTCGCGACCGTGCCGGCCGCCGCCTCCTTGCCCCGAGACGCCTCCCCACGACGCGCCCAGCCCGTCACGGTGACCTCGCCGTCCGGTGCGGGCGGCACTGACGGAAGCACGCTCGCTCCTTGGTCGGACGGCCTGACGAAACCGCGGTTGACCACGACGTCCGGCCCCCCGGCATCCGGCCGAAGGCCCCAGAGCACCTCGAGACCGGCCTCGCCGTCGAGGCTGCGGCCGCGCACGAACACCGGGCCGGCCTCGTAGGTCCCGGTCACCGTGACCCGCCGCCACTCGTCCTGGACGGCCAGGCCGGAGGGGGTCAGCACCTCGCCCAGCGGGACGGCCTCGCCGCGGTAGTGCTCGTCGAGCCGCTCGTTGCGTTCGGCCTTGGCCAGGTGCCGGTCGTACTGCCACCACCCGAGGTGGTAGCACGCCACCGCGAACAGGGCTGCGAGCACGAGAGCGCCCAGCCAGCGAGGAGTCACCAGCCGCCTGAACACCCAGCCACGGTACCCGTCGTACATTGGTGTCCTATGACCGCCCTCCCTGCCCCGCGCCTGCTCGATCAATTCGGGCGGGTCGGCCGCGACCTGCGCGTGTCCGTGACGGACCGGTGCAACCTGCGCTGCACCTACTGCATGCCCGCCGAGGGGCTGGACTGGATGCCCAAACCCGAGATGCTGAGCGACGACGAACTCGTGCGCGTGGTCTCGGTCATGGTCGGTCTGGGCGTCACCCAGGTCCGCCTCACCGGGGGAGAGCCGATCCTTCGCCGCAGCCTCGTCGACGTCGTGAGCCGCATCGCCGCCCTCGACCCGCGACCGCGCATCGCGATGACGACGAACGGCATCGGGCTGGACCGCCTGGCCGAGCCGCTCGCGGCCGCGGGCCTGGACCGCGTCAACGTCAGCCTCGACACCATCGACCCGGAGCACTTCGCCGGCCTGACCCGGCGGGACCGCTTCAACGACGTCGTCGCCGGGCTGAAGGCGGCTTCGGACGCGGGCCTGAACCCCGTCAAGGTCAACGCGGTCGCGATGCGCGGGGTCAACGACACCGACGTGCCCGACCTGTTGCGCTGGTGCCTGGACCGGGGCTACGAGCTGCGGTTCATCGAGCAGATGCCACTCGACGCGCAGCACGCGTGGGACCGGGCGCAGATGGTCTCCCAGGGCGAGATCCTCGAGCGGCTCGGGGAGCGCTTCACCCTCACTCCCGTCCACGAACGCGGCAGCGCGCCGGCCGAGCTGTTCCTCGTCGACGGCGGCCCGGCCACGGTGGGGGTCATCGCGAGCGTCTCGGCGCCGTTCTGCGGTAGCTGTGACCGGGTACGCCTCACCGCTGACGGCCAGCTGCGCAACTGCCTGTTCGCCCGCCGCGAGGTGGACCTGCGGGGCCCACTTCGCGAGGGAGCCACCGACGCCGAGCTGGCCGACCTCATCGTCGCCGAGATGTGGGCCAAGAAGGCCGGACACGGCATCGACCGACCGGACTTCGAGCAGCCCGAGCGACCGATGTCAGCGATCGGTGGGTGAATCCGCCTCGCGGGTGATCAGCAGGGTGTCGTCGGCGTGGGGCAGGACCGGCATGACGCGCCCGCGCAACCGCGGCGAGACAGCGTTGGCCGCCACGACGGCGAAGAACGGCAGGAACACGGCCCCGAAGGCGAACACCCACCGGATGGGGTGGTTGATGACGACGAGCAGCACGAAACAGATCGTGCGGACGACCATCGTCACGAGGTAGCGCCGCAGCCGGCGGGACTGCTCCTCCGTCCGCGACTCGGGCACGCTCGTCACCGACTGGGCGGTGGGAGCCTGCCGGGGCTGGGTGGTCGGCACCTGTCCACTGTATGTCGCTGTTCTCCGGCTACCCAGCGGTAGTCGACTAGGTTCGACAGCATGAGCGAGCCACGTACTGTCCTCGTCACCGGCGGCAACCGCGGGATCGGTCTCGCGATCGCCCGGTCCTTCGCCGCAGCCGGCGACAAGGTCGCCGTCACCCACCGCTCCGGAGAGGCCCCTGAGGGTCTGATCGGAGTGCGCTGCGACGTCACCGACTCGGCCTCGGTCGACGCGGCCTTCACCGAGGCCGAGGGTCTGCTCGGTGGGCCGATCGAGGTGCTCGTCGCCAACGCCGGCGTCACCAAGGACGGCCTTCTCATGCGGATGTCCGACGAGGACTTCGACTCCGTCATCGACACCAACCTCGCGGGCGCCTTCCGGTGCGCCCGCCGCGCCAGCAAGGGCATGATCCGCCTGCGCCGGGGCCGCATCATCCTCATCTCCAGCGTGGTCGGTCTCTACGGCGGCCCGGGCCAGGCCAACTACGCGGCGAGCAAGGCGGGCCTGGTCGGCCTGGCCCGCTCGATCACCCGAGAGCTCGGCGGGCGCGGCATCACCGCCAACGTCGTGGCGCCCGGCTTCATCGAGACCGACATGACCGCGGTGCTCCCGGAGGACACCCGCAAGACCTACCAGGCAGCGATCCCTGCCGGCCGTTTCGCCACCCCTGAGGAGGTGGCCGCCGCCGTCCGCTTCCTGGCCAGCACCGAGGCCGCCTACATCTCCGGTGCCGTGATCCCCGTCGACGGTGGCCTCGGCATGGGTCACTGACCCGAGCCAGCACGCCACCCACCCCCCGCGAAAGGTCCTCCCAGATGCTGCTCCAGGGCAAGAAGCTCCTCGTCACCGGTGTCCTCCTCGACACCTCCATCGCCTTCCACGTCGCCCGCCTGGCGCAGGAGCAGGGTGCCGAGGTGGTGCTCACCTCGTTCGGCCGCCAGATGAAGCTCACGGCGGCCATGGCCAAGCGGCTGCCCGTGACCCCGGCCGTCGTCGAGCTCGACGTCACGAACGACGACGACCTCGCCGCGCTGGCCGACCGGGTGCGCGAACACGTGCCCCACCTCGACGGCGTCGTGCACTCGATCGGGTTCGCGCCCCAGGGCGCGTTCACGTTCATGGAGGCGCAGTGGGCCGATGTCGCCACCGCGGTCCAGATCTCCGCGTACTCCCTGGCGTCGCTCACCAAGGCAGCGATGCCCCTGATGGGTCGCGGCGGCAGCGTCGTCGGTTTGACCTTCGACGCCCGCGTCGCGTGGCCGGTCTACGACTGGATGGGTGTCGCGAAGGCCGCCTTCGAGTCGACGAACCGTTACCTCGCCCGCGACCTCGGGCCGCTCGGCATGCGCTGCAACCTCGTCGCCGCGGGCCCGATCCGCACGACGGCCGCCAAGTCCATCCCCGGCTTCGAGCGCTTCGAGGAGGCGTGGGCGGGCCGCGCCCCGCTCGGCTGGGACGTCGACGACCCGCAGCCGGCCGCCCAGGCGTGCGTCGCGTTGCTCTCCGACTGGTTCCCGGCCACGACCGGCGAGATGGTCCACGTCGACGGTGGCTACCACGCCGTCGGCGCCTGAGCCTCGGCGAGAGGGCTGACGACCACTAGGCTCCCCGCGTGAGCAGCGAGCCCGCGCAGAGCCCCCCGTCCGTGCGCACCGAGGAGGTGCGCCTGCTCGAGGGGCCGAACCTGTACTTCCCCCGACCAGCCGTCAAGGTGACGCTGGCGCTGCCGGGGTACCTCGCGGCATCCCCGGACCAGGTGCGTGCCGTCGCCGCAGCCGTCGGGTTGCGCCGACGCGGTCAGCCGGGCGCCCCCGGCTCCGAGCAACGCCAGCAGGTGCTCGTGCGCATCGTCGAGCGGGTGGCCCGGTCCGTGGCCGCTGCCGCCGGAACCAAGCGGCTCGGGGTTCGCACGCGCCCCGCAGGCGAGACCGACGTCGTCGTGTGCGCCTTCGTCTGGCGCCAGCGTGGTCGCGCGCAGGCGCTCGGTGAGGCGATCGGCCCGGTGCTCCAGAGCCTGCTCGACGGGCAACCACTGGCGGATGCCGTTGCTCCCCACGCGGCCGCCGTCACCTCCGCGCCCCGCGGCGACGGGCCGAGGGTGGTCACCCCGCGCATCCCGGTCGCGTCGATCACGGGCACGAACGGCAAGACGACGACGACCCGGCTGCTGGCCCACATCTGCATGACGGCCGGCCTGACCACGGGGTGGAGCTCCACGGACGGCGTGGTCGTCCAGGGCGAGACCATCGAGCCGGGGGACTACTCCGGCCCGGCAGGCGCGCGCGCCGTGCTCGACGCCCCGGGCGTGCAGATCGGCATCCTCGAGACCGCACGTGGCGGGATGCTCCTGCGCGGGATGGGGATCACGCACAACGACGTCTCCGTCGTCACGAACGTCTCCGCCGACCACCTCGGCCTCCAGGGCATCGACACGGTCGACCAGCTCGCCGAGGTCAAGGCGATCGTCACCAAGGCCACCAAGCCGGGGGGATGGGTCGTGCTCAACGGCGAGGACCCCCGGGTGTGGGCGATGCGCGCCGGCATCCGGGCCCGCCCGTGGGTCTTCACGGCCGACCCGAGCGCCCCCGCGGTGCGCGAGGCCCTCGGGGCCGGCGGCCGGGCCACCACGGTGCTCGACGGCCACGTCACCGTGCTCACCCACGACGGAGTCCCGGACAGACTGGTGCGGGTCATCGACCTGCCGATGGCCCTGTCCGGGCTGTCGCACCACAACGTGCTCAACGCACTCGCCGGTGCGTCGGCGGCCCTGGGCTTGGGCGTCGCGCGCGAGTTCGTCATCGAGGGGCTGCGCACCTTCCGCCCGGACGACCTGCTCAACCCCGGACGGATGAACACCTACACGGTGCCGACCGAGCGCGGCGAGGTGACGGTCGTCGTCGACCTCGCCCACAACGAGGCCGGTCTCGAGGCACTGCTCGACGTCTCGCGCGGCCTGTGCGCACCCGGCGGGCGCGTGCACCTCGCCCTGGGCACCGCGGGCGACCGGACCGACGAGATCCTCCAGGCCCTCGGTGAGATCGCCGGCCTGCGGGCCGACCACGTCGTCGCCGCCCACAAGGTCCAGTACCTGCGCGGGCGCACGGCACAGGACCTCGAGGCCCAGCTGCGGATCGGGTTGGGGCACGCCGGGGTGGCTGACATCGCGTCCTACCCCACCGAGCTCTCCGGCCTCCAGGCGTGCGTCGAGGTGGCCGACGACGGCGACGTCGTCGCGGTGATGTGCCACGCCGAACGGGCCGAGATCACGCAGTGGCTGCGGTCGCTGTCGGCCACTGCCGACGACGAGCACGCGATCCGACGCAAGGTGGTGCGCGCCCGCGGCGAGCACGAGGCCGAGGAGGCGCTGACCGCGCTGTGGGAGGTCGAGGACCCACGCGAACGAATCCGGCTCGCGGAGGAACTGGCCGCGGCCCACCCGGACGACGCCCGCATCACCTACGAGCTGGCCGGGACCCACGACGCCGCCGGGGAGGAGGACCTGGCCGTGGCGCTGTACGAACGCGCCCTGGCCGCTGGCCTGCGGGAGCCGCACCGGCACCGCGCCCAGATCCAGCTCGCCTCCAGCCTGCGCAACCTCGGGCAGGTGCAGGCCGCCGAGTCGGTCATCGAGGACGTCGCGGCACGGCACCCGGAAAGCCTCGGGGTGGCGGCGTTCCGGGCACTGGTCCAGCACGACGCCGGACACGCCTCGCAGGCCCTGGCCGACCTCCTCACGGCCGTCGTGGCGGCGAGCACCGACCCGGACGTCGCGCGCTACCGACGCGCCCTCACGGCATCCGCCTCAGCCCTGCGCGAGCACCCGCAGGGCTGAGGCGTCCGCCGGGCGCCGCTACGAGCTCGGTTCGAGGTCGCGCGCAGCGCTGTCGCCGGCCTCCTTGGCCTGCTCCATCATCGCCTCGGGATCCATGTCGGGGTCGCCGACCGAGTCCTTGGTGTGTGACCCGGGCTGGGCCTGCTTGGTCATCGCCTCGAGCTCGGACATCACCGCGGCGTGCTGGTCGACGGTGAGGACGACGATGTCGCCCGGGTTGGCCCGGGCCATGACGTGGCGCACCGCGTCGGTCTCGTCGAGGACGATCTCGACCTGCCGGCAGCGCACTCCCGGCTCACCCATGCGGCTGCGGACACCCTGCGCGACGAGGTCGGCCGTGAAACCGCGCTCCCGACCGCGCAGACGCTCGTCCTCGCGCACGACGACGACGTCGAAGTGCTCGGCGGCGACGGCCCCGAGCTCGATCATGTCGGCCTCACGGCGGTCGCCGGCGGTCGCCACCATGCCGATGCGCGAGATCTTGCCGAGGTCGCTCTGCCCGGACTTCATGCTCGCGTAGCGCTCGAGGAACTCTCCGAGCACCCGCATGCCGGGGGCGTTGTGGCAGTAGTCGACGATGACGTCGACGTTGTGGACGTTGACCTGGTTCATCCGGCCGGGGGAGAGGTAGTAGGACGTCGTGAACGTCCGCAGGCCCTGACGGATCTCGTGGAGTCCGGCTCCGCTGGCGAAGGCTGCACCGGCCGCCGCCATCGCGTTGGCGACGTTGAACAGCGCGGTGCCACCGAACGTCGCGGGCAGCAGGTGGGTCCAGGCGAGCTGCATCGACCGGCGGCCGTGCCGGATGACGATCATGTCGCCGCGGTCGGTGCGGTCCAGGACCACCGCGCGCCCACCGCGGCGGCAGTGGTCGTCGATGAGGTCGCGCACCTTCGACCCGGGTTCGGCGAGGCTGAACCACACCACCGAGCCCGAGCAGCGCCGCCGCATCCGACGCACGAGCGGGTCGTCGGCGTTGAGCACGGCGAAGCCGTCACGCGGGACGGCCTCGACGACGACGGCCTTGACGTCGGCGAGCTGTTCGAGGGTGTCGATGCCCCGCATCCCGAGGTGGTCGGGAGCGACGTTGGTGACGACGGCGACGTCGTTGCGGTCGTACCCCAGGCCTTCACGCAGGATGCCGCCGCGCGCGACCTCCATCACCGCGAAGTCCACGCGCGGGTTCTGGAGCACCATGCGGGCCGAGCGGGGCCCTGAGGCGTCGGACTTCACCACCAGGCGCTCGTCGATCACGATGCCGTCGGTCGACGTCATGCCGACCTGGCGGCCGAGCCCCTTCATGATGTGCGCGATCATCCGGGAGGTGGTCGTCTTGCCGTTGGTCCCGGTGACGGCGACGATCGGCACCCGAGAGGGGGCACCCGGGGGGAAGAGCAGGTCGACGACCGGCTTCGCGATGTACTGGGGTTCACCCACCGTCGGGTGGGTGTGCATCCGGAACCCGGGGGCCGCGTTCACCTCGCAGATCGCACCGCCGGCCTCCCGCACGGGGGAGGCGATGTCCGGGGCGATGAAGTCGATGCCCGCGACGTCGAGCCCGATGAGCCGGGCTGCCTCCTCGGCGATCTCGATGTTGTCGGGGTGGGCGTCGAAGGTGCGGTCGATGGAGATGCCGCCCGTGGACATGTTGCCGGTGAGGGCGAGCTTGACCATGGTCTCGACCGGGGGCACGTCATCGAGGGTGAACCCCTGCTCGCGCACGAGCTCCTCGGCGGCGGCGTCGACCTTGATCTTGGTGAGCACCTTCTCGTGCCCGACCCCACGGCGCGGGTCCGCGTTGGTCAGGTCGACGAGCTCGCGCACGGTGTGGGTGCCGTCGCCGACGACGTGGGCGGGCACCCGCTCGGCGATGGCCTGCATCTTGCCCCCGACGATGAGGCAGCGGTAGTCCCGACCGGTGACGAACGACTCGACGATGACGTACCCGCGGCGCGACTGGTCCTCGGCGATGACGAAGGCCTCACGCACCGCCTCGTCGTCCATGAGGTTCAGGCAGACCCCTCGTCCGTGGTTGCCGTCCAGCGGCTTGAGCACGACGGGGAAGCCGATCCGGCGGGCTGCCGCCACGGCACCCTCTGCCGAGCGCACGGTCTCCTGCTTGGGCACCGGCAGCCCGGCCGATGCGAGCAGCTTGGTCGTCATGTCCTTGTCGCTGGCGATGTCGACGGCCAGGGCCCCGGTCTTCGACGTCATCGTCGCGCGGATCCGCTGCTGGTGGACCCCCTGTCCGAGCTGGACGAGGCTGCCGGAGTTCAACCGGATGAACGGGATGTCGCGGCTGACGGCCTCCTCGAGGATGGCCCCCGTCGACGGGCCGAAGGCGGTGCGCTCGGCGCGGGTGAGGAAGCGCTCGAGCTCCTCGGCGAAGTCGAAGTCCTCCTGGGCCTGCACGAGGTCGTTGACCAGGGCCACGGCCAGGCGGCCCGCGGCCAGGCCGACCTCCTCGTTGGTGTACGCGTAGATGATGTTGTAGACGCCGGGACGACCCTTGACCATGCGCGTCTTGCCGCGGCGCTGGTCGTGGCCGGCCTCCTGCTGCAGCTGCAGGGCGACGTGTTCGGCGACGTGACCCAGCCAGGTGCCCTGCTGCATGCGGGAGATGAAGCCCCCCTTCACGCCGGTGGAGCAGGTGTGGTTCTTCAGCCCGGGCAGGAGCTCGACGAGGCGCTCGGTGAACCCGGGCAGGGCGCTCGTCGGGTACTCCTCGAGGATGCCGAGGTCGACGACGAGGTGGATCGACGGGTCGTAGGACCAGATGTTGCCGCCCCGGTAGACCCTCGACTCGAGGATGCGCAGGTCAGGTGCGGCGGGGCCGGTCGGCGTGGGCAGGTCCATCGGCGCTTCTCCTCGGGTGGGCGGGCGGTTCGGGCAGGGTGGTGGGTGGTGCTCAGGCCTTTGCTGCGGCGACCGAGACGAGCAGGTCGGGGTGCTGCTCGATGAAACCGGTGAGTGCGCGGTTCACGAGGTCGAAGGTCGACCCGGCAGGCAGGGTGTGGACCGTGGCACCGGAGACGAGCACGGGCGCCCCGGGGGCGGCATCCGGAGCGTCGGTGACGGCGCTGCGACAGTCGACGACGAACACGGCACCACGACCCTGGACGGTGAACCGCTTCAGGTCCTCGACGATGACCGCGGTGTCCTCGTCGATCCCGATGCCGAGCAGGTGGGGTGACGTGGCGATGACCGACATCAGGCGGCCGTAGCGGGCTCGCTGGTCGAAGTGCTGGTCGACTACGACACCGCGGATGAGGCCGAGCCCGGCGGTGATCTGGCTGGCCCGCTGGCGGGGCGTGACGCCCTCGTCGCCCATGGAGATCATGAAGTCGGACATGATCGAGGCACCCGCTGAGGTCCCCCCGACGACCGCGCCTCGCTCGTGGGCACGGTGCAGGGCGTCACCCACCGGTGTTCCGGGCAGCAGCTGCGACAACCTCAGCTGGCTGCCCCCACTCATGAAGATGCCGGATGCCGCGTCGATCGCGGCGACGGACGCCGGGGAGTGGGCGTCGGCCCGGGTCGCGGGGTTGACGACGTCGAGCCCCCCGGCACCCAGACGGGTGAACACCTCGGTGTAGGCGTCGGTGACCTCCTGCTGGAAGGAGGAGGCGGTGGGGATGAGCACGATCTGGGATCGGCGCCCCCCGGAGAGCTTGACGAACTGGCGCAGCAACGAGGCCTTGCCGACGCGGTCCTCGGCACCACCGATGATGAACAGCGTGGGAATGGTCGTGGGGAATCGCGGCACGGCGTCAGCCTAGTGGGGCGGTGTCGTCCGCGTCGGCATCCTCGATCTCCTCTCGGGAGATCCCGAGGAGGAAGAGCACGGCATCCAGGTAGGGAACGGTGAGCGACGCATCGGCCTGCCGCCGCACGAGCGGCTTGGCGTTGAAGGCGACCCCGAGACCGGCGGCTGCCAGCATGTCGAGGTCGTTCGCCCCGTCACCGATGGCCACCGTGCGGGTCAGGGGCAGGCCCTCGAGGGCCGCGAACTCCCGCAGGGCCTCCGCCTTGCCCGCCCGGTCGACGACTGCTCCGAGGACGCGACCGGTGAGCGCTCCGTCGACGACCTCGAGACGGTTGGCGCGCACGTGATCGATCCCGAGCTCACGGGCGACCGGCTCGATGACCTCGGTGAACCCGCCGGAGACGACCGCCACGGTGAACCCGAGCCGCTTGAGGGTGCGCACGAGGGTTCGCGCACCCGGAGTGAGCCGCACGGCGTCCCGGACGTCATCGAGCACGGAGACGGGCAGCCCCGCGAGCGTCGCGACCCGGGCGTGCAGGCTCTCGGTGAAGTCGAGCTCGCCGCGCATCGCGGCCTCGGTGACGCTGGCGACCTCTGCGGCCCGGCCGGCGTGGTCGGCGAGGAGCTCGATGACCTCGTCCTGGATGAGGGTGGAGTCGACGTCCATGACGACGAGGCGGCCACCGCGCCGGGCGAGCCCGGCCGGTGCCACGGCGATGTCGGCGCCCACCTCGTGCGAGACCAGGGCGAGGTGCTGGCGCAGGTCTGCCAGGTTCGCACCGGAGACGTCGAGCTCGACGGTGGTCACCGGGAACCGTGAGAGCCGGCGGATGCGGTCGATGTTGGCGCCGTGGTCGGCGATCGTCGCGGCGACGGCCGCAACCTGGTGGGTCTCCAGGGGCGCGCCCATGACGACGACGGCGGCACGCCCAGTGCGGCGGGGCGCGTTGTCCCCGCGGCCCGCCTCGATCTCCACCCGCATCCCGGCTGCGCGACCCGCTCGGGTGATCCGGTCGACGAGCACGTTCTCGTCGCGGCCGGGGGAGAGCAGCACCGACAGGGCCAGGTGCCCGCGGACCACGACCTGCTCGAGGTCGAGCACCTCGGCACCCACCGTCGACGCTGCCTCGAACAGCTCCTTGGTGACGCCGGGTCGATCGTCACCGTTGAGGGTGACGAGCAGGGTGCGGGCATCGGCGTCGAACTGTGGCGCCACGGGCGCTTCGGTCACGGGGAGGGACACCCTGCAGAGGTTACCGAGCGTGGGCGTCGCGCCATGCGACGAGGTCACGGACCGGTCCGGGGTCGTAGTCCGGCCCGTTGAGGCCCACGGTGAACAGGCGGGTGCCCACGTCGTACAGGGACTGCGCGGATGCCGCGTAGTCACCGACGTCCTCGGGCAGCCGCCCCGGCGTGGGCGCCACGCCCGCGGACCGCTCGATCTCGTTTGGGTCGCGCCCGATCCGGGCGCACCACTCGTCGAGGACGCGGTGCTTGTGGGCGATCGTGTCGGGGGAGCCGAAGCCGTGCCAGATCGTGGCGTGCTCGGCGACGATGCGCAGCGTCTTCCTCTCGCCGCCACCGCCGATGAGAACCGGGATGTCCCGGGTCGGAGCCGGGTTCAGCTGCGCCCAGCGCGACCGGATGAGGGGCAGGTCGCGTGCGAGGGCGTCGAGCCGCCCCCCGGCGGTGCCGAACTCGTAGCCGTACTCGTCGTAGTCCCGTTCGAACCACCCGGATCCGATCCCGAGTATCAGCCGGCCGTCGCTGATGTGGTCGACGGTGCGCGCCATGTCGGCCAAGAGCTGGGGGTTGCGGTAGCTGTTGCACGTGACGAGGGCGCCGATCTCGACCCGCTCGGTCGCCTCGGCCCAGGCGGCGAGCATCGTCCAGCACTCGAAGTGCGCACCGTCAGGGTCCCCGTGCAGGGGGTAGAAGTGGTCCCAGTTGAAGAGCACGTCCACGCCAAGCTCCTCGAGCTCGGCGCAGGCACGCCGGATGTCGGCGTAGGAGGCGTGCTGGGGCTGGAGCTGCGCCCCGATCCGGATGGTGCGATCGGGTGCCGTCACGGAGTGACGACCTGACCCTTGCCGATGACGGTGATGCCGGAGTCGGTCACCGAGAAGCCACGCGCGATGTCGTGGTCCTTGTCGTAGCCGATCGACGTGCCATCGGGGATCGTCACGCTCTTGTCGATGATGGTCTTCCTGATCCGGCAGTGGCGGCCGATCTTCACGCTGTCGAGGATGACGCTGGCGTCGATCTCGGTGTAGCTGTGGACGCGCACGTCGGGGGAGATGACCGAGTCGTTGACCCGCGCCCCGGAGATGACGACACCGGGGGAGACCGCGGAGTTCAGCGCCTCACCGAAGCGGCCGTGGTGGCCGTGGACGAACTTCGCCGGCGGGTAGGGCCCGTACGACGTGTAGATCGGCCAGTCGAAGTTGTAGAGGTTGAACACGGGGTGGATGGACACCAGGTCCATGTGGGCGTCGTAGTACGAGTCCATCGACCCGACGTCGCGCCAGTAGCCCATGTCGCGCTCGGTGCCGCCGGGGATGACGTTGTTCTTGAAGTCGTAGGTGTACGCCGCGCCCTGCGCGACCAGGGCCGGGACGATGTCACCGCCCATGTCGTGCTTCGAGCCGTCGAGGGTCGCGTCGGCCCTCACGGTCTCCATGAGGACGTCCGCGTCGAAGACGTAGTTGCCCATGCTCGCGAGGATCTCGCCGGGGGAGTCGGGCAGACCGTCGGGGTCGGTCGGCTTCTCGAGGAAGGCGCGGATCTTCATCGGGTCGTCGGGGACGACGTCGATGACGCCGAACTGGTCAGCCGTCTCGATGGGCTGACGGATCGCGGCCACGGTGACCCCGGCACCCGTCTCGACGTGCTGCTCGACCATCTGCGAGAAGTCCATGCGGTAGACGTGGTCGGCACCGACGACGACCACGATGTCGGGCTTCTCGTCCGTGATGGTGTTGAAGCTCTGGAAGATCGCGTCCGCGCTGCCCTGGTACCAGGACTTGTCGATGCGCTGCTGGGCGGGGATGGGGGCCACGTAGTTGCCGAGCATCGTCGACATGCGCCAGGTCCTCGTGACGTGCCGGTCGAGGCTGTGCGACTTGTACTGGGTCAGCACGACGATCTTCAGGTAGCCTGAATTGACGACGTTGGAGAGTGCGAAGTCGATGAGTCGATAGATGCCGCCGAACGGCACTGCCGGTTTCGCTCGGTCGGCGGTGAGCGGCATCAGCCGCTTTCCCTCCCCACCCGCGAGAACGATGACCAGAACCTTCGGACCTCCGCTGCGGTACGCCATGTCGCACACCGTAGGGGAAACACCCCTCGCCGGGAACCTCGTGTCTCACTAGGGTGGCATTCGTGCGCATCGACATCCTGTCCAAGGAGTACCCACCCGCCATCTACGGAGGAGCGGGCGTCCACGTGACCGAGCTCGTCAGCGCCTTGCGAGCGCGAGGTGATCTCGACGTGCGCGTGCACGCTTTCGGTCACCCTCGCGAGGAGGACGGCACCACGGGCCACCCCGACCTCACCGAGCTGACCGGGGCCAACGCGGCCCTGACGACCCTCGGGGTCGACCTCTCCCTCGCCGCAGCGTGTGAGGGTGCCGACCTCGTGCACTCGCACACCTGGTACGCCAACATGGGCGGCCACCTCGCGAGCCTCATGGGCGACATCCCGCACGTGCTGACGGCCCACAGCCTCGAGCCGATGCGGCCGTGGAAGGCCGAACAGCTCGGCGGCGGCTACCGCGTCTCGTCGTGGGTGGAGAAGACGGCGTACGAGGCGGCCGATGCCGTGATCGCGGTGAGCGCCGGAATGCGCGAGGACATCCTGCGCTCCTACCCCTCGGTGGATCCCGAGCGGGTCAAGGTCGTGCACAACGGCATCGACTCCGAGCTCTGGCAGCGCGCCGTCGACGAGGACGTCGTACGTCGCCACGGGGTCGACCCCGACCGGCCGAGCATCATCTTCGTGGGGCGCATCACCCGCCAGAAGGGCCTGCCGTACCTGCTGCGCGCCGCGGCCGAGCTGCCGCCCGAGGTGCAGCTCGTCCTGCTCGCCGGGGCCCCCGACACGCCCGAGATCATGGCCGAGGTCGAATCCCTCATCGAGACCCTGCGCGAGACCCGGGACGGGGTCGTGTGGGTGCCGACGATGTTGCCCCGCAACGAGGTCGTCGCGATGTTGAGCAGCGCCACCGTCTTCGTGTGCCCCTCCGTCTACGAACCGCTCGGCATCGTCAACCTCGAGGCGATGGCCTGCGAGCTGCCGGTGGTCGCCACGGCGACGGGCGGCATCCCCGAGGTCGTCGTGCACGGCGAGACCGGTTGGTTGGTGCCGATCGAGCAGGTCCAGGACGGTACGGGCACCCCGGTCGACCCGGACCGGTTCGTCGCAGACCTCGCCGCAGCCATGACGGATGCCGTGAGCGACGCCGCCCGCGCCGAACGGATGGGGCTGGCCGGCCGACGCCGGGCCGTGGAGTCCTTCTCGTGGGGCTCGATCGGCGACCAGACCCACCAGGTGTACCTGGACGTGCTGAGGCGGCGGCAGCTCGGCAGCTGACGAGGGTTAGGGTTCAGGGCATGAGTGATGTCCTGGCGCTGGCCGGCGTGAGCGTCGTGCGCGGGGACACCGTGATCCTCGACGACGTCAGCTGGGAGGTCGAGGAGGGTCAGCGTTGGGTGGTCCTCGGACCCAACGGCGCCGGCAAGACCACCCTGCTCCAGCTGGCGTCAGCCCGCATCCACCCGACCAGCGGCGTGGTCGGCATCCTCGGTGAGGTGCTCGGCACCGTCGACGTCTTCGAGCTGCGACCCCGCATCGGTCTCGCCTCTGCGGCTCTGGCCGAGCGCATCCCGCCACGTGAGCGGGTGCGAGACGTCGTCGTCACCGCTTCCTACGGCGTGGTCGGCCGCTGGCGCGAGGCCTACGACCGGATGGACGAGGGACGCGCCGACGAGCTGCTCGAGGCGCTGGGCGCCAGCCACCTCGCCAACCGACACTTCGGCACGTTGTCGGAGGGGGAGCGCAAGCGGGTCCAGATCGCTCGGGCGCTGATGACCGACCCCGAGCTCATGCTGCTCGACGAGCCCGCCGCCGGCCTGGACCTCGGAGGACGGGAAGACCTGGTGCGGCGGTTGGGCCAGCTCGCGGGGGACCTGGCTGCGCCCGCCCTCGTGCTCGTGACGCACCACGTCGAGGAGGTGCCGCCGAACTTCACCGACGTGCTCCTCGTGCGCGAGGGGCGCATCGTCGCGCAGGGGCCGATCGAGATCACGCTGACCGAGGAGAACCTCGAGGCCACGTTCGGGATGCCGCTGGAGCTCGAGGTCCGGGGGGACCGCTATGCCGCTCGTGCTCGGTAGCCTCGACGGGAACCGGCCGTCCCGGGTTCACGTCCATCGCGTGAGCACCCACCACGAAAGGCAGGTCACACCATGGAGTGGCTGACCGACAACTTCTGGCTCGCCTGGCTCGGCATCGCCCTGGTGCTCGCGGCGATCGAGGCGGCCACCGTCGACTTCGTCTTCATCATGTTCGCGGGCGGCGCCCTCGCCGGCGCCGTTGCCGCCGGGCTCGGGGCCTCGTTCCCGATCCAGGTGGTCGTCGCCGTGGCCACCGGCATCCTGCTGCTCTTCACCGTGCGGCCGATCGTCAAGCGCCAGTTCATGGACGGCGAGATGGACCACCAGATCGGGGCGTCCTCGCTCGTGGGCCGATCAGCCCGCGTCCTCCAGGCGGTCACCGACAGCGACGGCCGGATCAAGCTCGCCGGCGAGACCTGGTCGGCCCGCCTCGCGGCCGGTGCCACGTCGACCGTCGGCCCCGGCGAGGAAGTGCGTGTCATCGCGATCCACGGCGCCACGGCGATCGTGGCACCTGTTCCGACCTCTGACGTCCAGTGAAAGGTTGACCCATGCCTGACGGCATCTTCCCCGTGGTGGTCCTGCTGCTGCTGGCGGCGTTCGCGATCATCGTGCTCGTCCGCACGGTGCGCATCGTCCCGCAGCAGACCGCGCTGATCATCGAGCGACTCGGTCGCTACTCGCGCACCCTCGAGGGCGGACTGCACATCCTCGTGCCGTTCGTCGACCTGGTGCGAGCCAACATCGACCTGCGCGAGCAGGTCGTGTCCTTCCCGCCCCAGCCCGTCATCACGAGCGACAACCTCGTCGTCAGCATCGACACGGTCATCTACTACCAGGTGATCGAGCCCAAGTCGGCCGTGTACGAGATCGCGAACTTCATCCAGGGCATCGAGCAGCTCACCGTCACCACGCTGCGCAACGTCATCGGTTCCCTCGACCTCGAGCAGACGCTGACCAGCCGCGACCAGATCAACGGACAGCTGCGCGGGGTGCTCGACGAGGCCACCGGCAAGTGGGGCATCCGGGTCAACCGGGTCGAGCTCAAGGCGATCGACCCGCCGCAGTCCATCCAGGAGTCGATGGAGAAGCAGATGAAGGCCGAGCGCGAGCGCCGGGCCATCATCCTCACCGCCGAGGGCACCAAGGCCAGCCAGATCCTCACGGCCGAGGGTGAGAAGCAGAGCCAGATCCTGCGCGCCGAGGGCTCGGCCCAGGCCCGCATCCTGGAAGCCCAAGGTCAGGCGCGTGCCATCCAGCAGGTCTTCGACGCCATCCACCGGGGCAAGCCGACGCAGAAGCTGCTCGCCTACCAGTACCTCCAGGTGCTGCCGCAGATCGCCCGTGGCGATGCGAACAAGATGTGGATCATCCCGAGCGAGCTGACCGACGCCCTCAAGGGCATCGGGGGCATGCTCGGCCGCGGCCAGGGCGGCTTCGACGGCGGCGAGGACGACGCGTGGGTCGACCCCGGGACGGAGGGAGCCTTCGCGTTCGAGGAGACCACCCTGGAGGACCCCGCCCAGGCGTTGGCGACCGCGCGCGGCCAGGCCGGGCTGGCCAGCCGTGAGGCCGAGGAGCACGCTGCGCCGGCGTCGCGCGTTCAGCCGCCGATCGAGCCGGGACCGGATGCCGTCCCGCCGCGGCCGCCGGCCCCGCCGGCCCCGCCGGCTCCTCCTGCACCTCTGGTCGCGGACACCCCGCCCGCGCCGCCGGCCTCCCCCGCTCCGCCCGCCTGATTCTCCCGGTCAGCCAGCCCTCGTGCCCTTCCCCGATGCCCTGCTCGTCGTCCTCGCGGGCATCGGGGCAGGCACGATCAACACCATCGTCGGGTCCGGCACGCTGATCACCTTCCCGACGCTGCTGCTGCTCGGCGTCCCGCCGATCACCGCGAACATCTCGAACAACATCGGCCTGGTACCGGGCAGCCTGACCGGCAGCATCGGCTACCGGAAGGAGCTCGTCGGCGCAGCACCGACCCTGCGCCGACTGGCCCCGATGTCCCTGCTCGGGGGCGTCACCGGTGCGGTCCTCCTGCTCGTGCTGGACCCGAAGCTGTTCCGGGCCATCGTGCCGGTGCTGATCCTCGTCGGGCTGGTTCTCGTCGTCACCGGCCCGCGGATCAACGCCTGGGCCGAGCGCCGGCGAGCAGAGGGCACCGCGAAGGCCGCGAACCACGAACGCGCCATGCAGGGTGGGGTCTTCGGTGCCGGGGTCTACGGCGGCTACTTCGGGGCGGCGCAGGGAATCATCCTGATGGGCATCCTCGGCAGCCTGTCGAGCGAGCCCATCCAGCGGCTCAACGGCTACAAGAACGTGCTCGCCACGATCGTCAACGGCGTCGCAGCGCTCGTCTTCATCGTCGTCGCGCACGACCAGATCGACTGGCTCGTCGTGCTGCTCATCGCCATCGGGGCCACCATTGGCGGCGTCATCGGATCGACGGTGGGCCGACGGCTGCCCCCACCCGTACTGCGGGCGGCGATCGTCGTCATCGGTGTGGTCGCCATCGTCAAGCTCGTGCGCTACCCCTGATGGACTGGCCGCTCGTGCTCGGCCTCGGCCTCGCGGTGCTCACCGGGGGTGTCGTCCAGTCGATGGTCGGCTTCGGGATGGCGGTCGTCGCGGCCCCCTTCGTCGTCCTGCTGGCCCCTGACCTCATGCCCGTCGCCCTGCTCGTGCCCGCCCTGGCGCTTCCCCTGCTCCAGCTCGCGCACGCCGAGCGCGACGTCGCGTGGCGGCCCCTCGGCTGGGCCGTGGGCGCCCGGACGCTCGCCACACCGGTCGGGGTCGCCGTCGTCGCGCTCGTCTCCCCGCGGGCCATCGCCGCCCTCGTCGGCGTGCTCATCCTGCTCACGGTCGCGCTGTCGGTCCGCACGATCGAGCTGCGCCCGACCCCGGTGAACGCGGCCGCCGCCGGTGCCGTGTCGGGCGTGTCCGGGACCGCGGCCGCCATCGGTGGCCCGTTCCTGGCGCTCGTGCTCCAGCACGAGCGCCCCGAGCGGGTGCGCTCGACGCTGGCGGTGTTCTTCCTCGCAGGCTCGGTGCTCGGGCTGGTCGGCCTGCGAGCCGGGGGCCAGCTGACGGCGCAGCAGGTCGTCGTCGGTGGCCTCTGGGTGCCGTTCGTGCTGCTCGGCTACGCCGCCGCGGCGCCCCTGCGGGCCCGCATCGACCCCGATCGGTTCCGACGCATCGTCCTCGGGTTCTGCGTCGTGGCGAGCGTCGTCGTCATCGGGCGGGCCGTGCTGGGCTGAGTCCCACGTCATCGGCCCCGTTCGCCGTCACCAGGACCGGCCACCCGGGTCGGAGGAACGGCAGCACCAGGAGCAGGAGGAGCAGGAGCTCGGTGCCTCGGCAAACGCCAGGAGGTCGGCTGCGGCACCAGGTGCCGCTGGCCGGGCCCGCGGGATCGGGACGGCGTGGTCCTCGCCCAGGTCGACCGACCCCAACCCCAGGCCGTCCGGGCCGTCGAGGATGCTGACCACTGCCTCGCTGTCTGCGATGGTGAGGGCCCCTGGGGACGACAGGGTGACGGTGAACGTCTTGGTGCCCTCGCGGCGCTTGTCGTCGTTGATCCAGACCTGGAACCATCTCCCCTCTGGCCTGCCGCTGGGGAGAAGGCCGGTCCGGTATGCGTGCAGGTCAGCCCTAGGATCGGCGGGTGCCCGAGCCGATCACCGACCCGCAGGATCCGCGTCTTCGCGACTACGTCGGACTCACCGACGTCGCCCTGCGCCGCAGGACCGAACCCGAACGCGGCCTGTACGTCGCCGAGTCCGAGAAGGTCATCCGACGGGCGCTCGCCGCCGGGCACCACCCTCGCTCCTTCCTCATGGGGGAGCGCTGGCTCACCGACCTAGGTGACGTCGTGACCGCAGCCGAGGCGAACGGCATCCCCGTCTTCGTCGGTGATCCTGATGTCATCGAGGCGCTCACCGGCTTCCACCTGCACCGTGGTGCCCTGGCCGCGATGCAGCGACCGGAGCTGCCGACCGTGGCGCACGTGCTCGACGGCGCGCGGCGGGTGCTCGTGCTCGAGGACATCGTCGACCACACCAACGTCGGCGCCGTGTTCCGGTCCGCGGCCGCCCTCGGGGTGGATGCCGTTCTCGTCACCCCACGCTGTGCCGACCCGCTCTACCGGCGCGCGATCCGCGTCTCGATGGGCACGGTGTTCCAGGTGCCGTGGACCCGCATCGACCCCTGGCCCGGTGGCGTGTCGCTGCTGCGCGACCTCGGGTTCACCTCGGCAGCCCTGGCACTGCGCGACGACTCAGTGGGTCTCGACGAGCTGGCCGCGGATCCGCCTGATCGTCTCGCGCTGATCCTCGGCACCGAGGGCGACGGGCTGAGTCATCGAACGCTCGCCGAGGTCGACCTCACCGTGCGGATCCCGATGCTCGGAGGCGTGGACTCGCTCAACGTCGCGGCCGCCGGCGCGGTGGCGGCCTGGGCCCTACGGGTGCCGGCCCCGGTGGGCGATGCCGACGGGTGAGGTGCGTGGGGCTCGCGACCGGTGCCACGGCATCCGGGCGTGGTGTCAGCGCCGCAACGCGGCAGCCGCGGCTCGTCGTACGGCCGCGGTCAGCCGATCCAGGATGGGGGAGTCCAGGCGCCAGCGCTGCCAGTGCAGCTCGACGTCGACGTGGTCTCGCGCACTGATGACGACGAGGTCGCCGCTCTCGAGGTCCGGGCGCAGCTGCGGCTCGGGGATCGCGGCCCAGCCCAGCCCGAGCCGCACCGCCTCGTGGAAGTCGGCTGACGTGGGGACGCGGTGGACGATCCGAGCGCGCTCCAGCCCACGGCGACGCAGCACCTCGTGCTGGAGGTCGTCCTTGTCGTTGAACACCACGGTCGGCATGGCGGCCCAGTCGTAGCCGCGCCCGGTGCGCCAGCGCTGCGCGAACGCGCGGGATGTCGCGGGCAGGTAGCGCATCGTCCCGAGCCGCTCGACCGCACACCCCTGCACGGCCTGCGGCTCGCTCGTCACCGCTGCCAGCACGTCCCCTCGGCGGAGCAGGTCGCTCGAGAAGGCCTGGTCCTCGACGTGCAGCCGCAGGGTGACGTCCTCCCACGTGGCCACCTCCCCGATGACGGGGCGCCACCAGGTGGCCAGCGAGTCGGCATTCACGGCGAGCGGGAGGTCGACGACGCTCGGGGTGGTCTGCACCTCGGCGAGGAGCAGCTGGGTCTGTCGGGCGACCGCGAGGAGTCGCTCGCCGGCGGCGGTGGGAGTGCAGGGCGTACCGCGTCGAACCAGCACCTGACCGGCGGCCGACTCCAGGGCCCGGATCCGCTGGCTGACAGCGCTCGGGGTGACGTGCAGGTGCCGGGCAGCGGCCTCGAACGTGCCGAGGTCGGCGATCGCCACGAGGGCGGCCAGCTGAGGGGTGGAGAGATCCATGAAGCAACGCTAATGCGTGTGCAGAAACATTCGTTGGCCTTCATGCTGGCTCCCGCCTAGCGTCTGGCTGGTGATCGACCTCGCCTCCTCGACCGCCGGCTTCCTCGCCGGGCTCACCCTCATCGTCGCCATCGGTGCCCAGAACGCCTACGTGCTGCGTCAGGGACTACGTCGGGAGCACGTCGGTGCCGTGGTGCTCGTGTGTGCCCTGTCGGACGTCGTGCTGATCATCGCGGGCGTCGCGGGGATCGGGGTGCTCGTGGAGCGGGCCGCGACTGCGCTCGTGGTGGTGCGGTGGCTGGGGATCGCGTTCCTCACGGCGTACGGCCTGATGTCGCTGTGGCGGGCTCGTCACCCGGAAGGGCTGCAGGCGGCAGCGACAACCCGGGCGTCACGTCGCGGGGTTGTCGCCCGTGCCGCGGCGCTCACCTGGCTGAACCCGCACGTGTACCTCGACACCGTGGTCCTGCTCGGTGGGATCGCCGCGACCCACGGGCCCCAGGGTCGCTGGTGGTTCGGCGCAGGCGCGTGCGTCGCCAGCGCCGTGTGGTTCGTCGGGCTCGGCTACGGGGCGCGGCGCGCTCACCGACTGCTGTCCTCGGCGCGCGCGTGGCAGGTGCTGGAGGTCCTCATCGGCTTGACCATGCTCGCGATCGCCGTCCACCTGGCGCGCGGCTGAGCACGCCCGATGGAGCGGCCGTCGGCCGTTGTCCACAGGATGCGGGGCAGGGTCGAGGGGGGTGTCGGTGGACGGATGTACGGTTTTCTCATGGGGGATGAACGGGTGGTTGAGGAGCGGGCCGTGTGCTCGGGCGCCGCTGTGCCACAGGCTGATTCGGATGCCGTCTCGCCTGCGGTATTGGATGCCGTGGACACCCCTTACGCCACGCCTGGACCGGATGCCACGCCCACGCCTGATCCCGCGGTCGCGCGGGTTGAGGAGTTTCGGGCGTGGCTGGCGAGCGTGGACGTCGACGAGCTCGACGATGCGCAGCGGGTAGGCCTGATCACCGCGTTGGAGGGCGTCAAGGGATCCGCGTCCGCGGCGCAGGCCCGGGCCACGGACGCGTTCCGCTGTTCGCAGGAACACACCCGCCCGCAGGACAGTGCCCGCTCGGTCGGGTCCCAGATCGCCCTGGCCCGGCGCGAACCACCCACGCTGGGCGACCGGTTCGTCGGGCTCTCCCGCGCCCTGGTGCACGAGATGCCCCACACCATGACCGCCCTGACCACCGGGGCCATCACCGAACGCCACGCGGTCGTGATGGCCCAGGCCACCGCCTGCCTGTCCGCGGCCGACCGTGCCGAGGTCGACACCCGCCTCGGACCCGTCCTGGGCAGCCTGGGAGTGCAGGGGGTCGCCCGCGCAGCAGCCCGGGTCGCCGCCGAGCTCGACGCCGCCTCCGTGGTGCGCCGGATGGAGGCCGCCGTGCGCTCCCGCCGGGTCACCACCCGCCCCGCCCCAGACGGCATGGCCTACCTGAGCATCCTGGGCCCCCTCAAGGACATCGTCGGCGCCTACGCCTGCCTCCAAGCCCGCGCCAAGAGCGTGGTCGGTGGGCAGTGCCCCGACGAAACCCCCGACGGACGCGGGGTCGGCGCAGTCATGGCCGACACCGCCCTACAGCTCCTCTCCGGCCGTGCCATCGGGCAGACCCAACCCGTCGAGGTCAACCTCGTCATCACCGACCGCGCCCTGCTCGGAGTCGGCGACCCCACCCGCGACATCAACGAACCCGCCCGCATCCCCGGTCACGGACCTCTCCCCGCCCCCATCGCCCGAACCTGGCTCCGCAACGACCACGGCTCGGTGTGGCTGCGGCGGCTGTTCACCACCCCCGATGGGCGCGACCTCGTCGCCATGGACTCCCGCCGCCGCACCTTCACCGGGCTCCTACGCCGCATGCTCATCCTCAGGGACGACGTCTGCGCCACCCCCTGGTGCAACGCCCCCATCGTGCACGCCGACCACGCCCACCCCGTCCGCGACGGCGGCCCCACCACCTACACCAACGGCTCAGGCGACTGCGCCCGCTGCAACCACGTCAAAGAAGCACCCGGCTGGCGAGTCGATCTCCAACACACCGGCCTCACCCCCGGCCACCCCCGACAGCTTCGCTTCACCACCCCCACCGGCCACACCTACCACTCCACCGCACCCCCGCTCACCGGCTGGGGCTGGCAACCCGCAACCCACACCGACGAACACCCCGACAGACCCGCAGCCCACATGCGACCAGCGGGCGTGCCGCCACGACCCCGCGAGCGGCGACGACCACGAGAGCGAAAACGACCCCGCGCCTCACCCCTGGAACGAGCCCACATCGACCGTCTGGTCTCGGCGTGAGGCCAGCACGATGCCGAGCGGGCACTCGGCTGGCCTGGGCGTGCTGCCGGCTACTTCACGAGACGGTCGAGGAGTCGGTCGACCTCGGCCGCGGGGTCGAGGACGCATCCGCCGTGGACCGGCCCCGGTTGGAGCACGGTCGAGCGTGGCGCGGTGATCCAGCCGAAGCGTTTGCCCGGCGTCGACAAGGTGCTGCCCACATCAGCTGGGGGGCGATCGCACATCGTCCCCACGGCCTCGAGGGACCGGCGCAGTCCGTCGAGATCAGCGTCTGGGGCAAACGCCACGATGCGCGGCTCGTCGAGGTGGAAGGCACACCGCAGCACGCCGGCCGACTGAGAATGCACGACGACACCGACGTTGAGGCACTCGCCCCGGTCAACGCGAGGCACGAACCGCAGCACCGCGTACTGGTACGGGTGGCTCATGACGCACCCACCCACGGCCCGGGGTTGGCGAGGCGGGCGGTGAGGTGCTCCACGTACGCGGAGCGCACGGCATCCTCGTCCGGGAGGCTCGACGTCGTCTCGATCCAGATGGACGGGACGAGGTCCACGACCTCCCGCACGAGCTCGGGCGTCACCAGCGGCGTCAGGCGCTCGTGGGCCGAGGCGAGCGGTTCCGCGACCCCGGCCAGCACGTGCCCGCTGGGATCGAACGGTTGGCCGGCGAAGCGCGCGGCGTCCGGCGGACGGCTGGGCCACGAGTGGTGGAACCACAACGCCGCTCCGTGGTCGATCGCCCACGTGCGGCCGTGCCAGACCAGCAGGTTCGGGTTGGCCCAGGTCCGGTCGACGTTCGCCGTGAACGCATCCAGCCACAGCACCGAACCGGCATCCACGGCACCCGGCGGGCGCGACCCGTCGTACCCGAAGGAACCGGGCAGGAAGTCGACCCCGAGGTTGAGTCCCGGGCTGGCGTTGAGCAGGTCCTGGACCTCCTCATCGGCCTCGTACCGCGCGATGGCGCTGGGGAGGTCGACCACGGCCAGACGGGGCGTGGGGATGTCGAGTCGGCGCGCCAGCTCACCGACGATGACCTCTGCGACGAGGACCTTGCGCCCCTGACCGGCGCCGGTGAACTTCACGACGTAGGTGCCGAGGTCGTCGGCCTCGACCAGTCCGGGGAGGGAGCCCCCCTCACGCAGCGGCACGACGAAGCGGGTCGCGGTCACGGACTCGAGCACCCGCACAGGCTACGGGAGTGCCACTAGGTTGGGGTGATGAGCAACGAGCAGCGTCGTCTCGCGGGCCGGTACGTCCTCGAGGAGCGGATCGGTCGCGGCGGAATGGGCGAGGTGTGGCGCGGCACCGACTCGGTGTTGGGCCGCCAGGTCGCGATCAAGCTCATCGACCTGCGCACCGTTCCCGACGAGTCCGGGGCGGCCCGCTTCGAACGCGAGGCGCGGGCAACCGCGGGCCTGAGCCACGAGGGAGTCGTGACGGTCCACGACAGCGGGGTGGAGGACCACACCGCCTACCTCGTCATGGAGCTGCTGCCCGGGCCGAGCCTGGCCGAGCGCATCGCCGCTGGCCCCGTGCCCGTCGACGAGGTCGTCGAGGTCGGGCGCCAGGTCGCCGCAGCGTTGGAGGCCGCCCACGCCCGGGGACTCGTGCACCGCGACATCAAGCCCGGCAACATCGCCTACGCCGCCGACGGCCGTGTTCGCGTGTTGGACTTCGGGATCACCCAGCTCGCCGAGTCCACCGGCTCCCAGTCCCTCACGGCGACGCACACGGTCATGGGCACCGCCGAGTACCTCGCTCCCGAGCAGGCTCTGGGTGGCCGGGTCGACGGCCGCGCCGACCTGTACGCGCTCGGCTGCGTCCTGTACGCCATGTTGGCCGGTCAGCCACCGTTCCGCGGCCCCACCCCGGTCGCCACGATGATGATGCACGCCAACGACCTCGTTCCCGACGTGCGGGACCTGCGCCCTGACACCCCCGACTGGTTGGCCGACCTCGTCCACGACCTGCTCGCCAAGCAGCCCGACCAGCGCCCCGAGAGCGCTGCTCTGGTGGCGGTCGCGCTGGAGGAGGGCGAGTCGCTCTTCGCCACGAGGGCGATGTCCGCTGGAGGCACCGCAGCGACCCAGCGGATGACGCCCCCTGCCCCTGCCCCTGTGCCGGTTCCCCTGCCCCCGAGCGACCCCCCACGCGACGTCGAGCCCGAGCGTGTCGGACCGGGAGCCCTCACCTGGGTGCTCGCCCTGGTCGCCGCGGCAGCCCTTGGCCTGCTGCTCTGGCAGTTCATGCGTGGCGACGACACCGGGACCCCCGCCGCGACCCCGTCGGTCTCGACCTCTGCGGTCACGACAGCGCCGCCCTCGACGAGCCCCCCGCCGACCACAGAGGCGGCAAGTCCCACCCCGACGCCGACACCCACGACCGAGGCGCCCTCGCCCACCCCTGAGCCCGATCTGGGTGCGGAGGTCACGAGCGCGCTCTCGGCCTTCTCCGACGAGGTCGGAGCGCTCCAGCGCGGGGGAGTGCTCGACGCAGACAGCGCCAAGGTCCTCGACGACATCGTCCGTGACATCCGCCAGGGCGTTCGAGAAGACGATCCGGTCAAGACCTCGGCAGAGACCGACAAGCTCGTGGAGGAGTACGACAAGCTCGTCAACTCGGGCGCCCTCACGACCGAGGCTGCCCTCCGGCTGGACTCCCTGCTGGCCGACGTCCAGACCGCGGTCGACGCCTTCGCCGCCTGATCGGCCCGTCCGCGGCCCACGCGAAAGGCCCCGAACCTGTGTGGTTCGGGGCCTTCGTCGCGTGGTGTCCGAGGGGGGACTTGAACCCCCATGCCCAATAAGGGCACTAGCACCTCAAGCTAGCGCGTCTGCCAATTCCGCCACCCGGACGAGTGGTGCGGGCCCGGCCCGGGGAGGCCGTCCTGCGACCCGGAACATTACACGCATCGTGCGTCGGACCGAAATCCGATCCCCGGACGTCCTCTGCCGCCGCCCGATCGCGGCCCCGGCCTAGTGTGTCCTCATGCGTGAGACCACGACAGCAGCCCAGGACGAGGTCGTCCAGATCTGCCAGGACCTGATCCGGATCGACACGAGCAACTTCGGCGACGGTTCGGGACCCGGCGAGGCCGAGGCCGCTGCCTACGTCGTGCAGAGCCTGCGAGAGGTGGGGCTGGAACCGCAGACGTTCGAGAGCGACCCGGGGCGGGTCAGCGTGGTGGTCCGCATCCCCGGCGCCGACCGTGAGCGCGGCGCCCTGTGCATCCACGGCCACCTCGACGTCGTTCCGGCCAACGCCGCCGACTGGTCGGTCGACCCGTTCTCGGGTGAGCTGCGTGACGGCTGCGTCTGGGGGCGCGGCGCCGTCGACATGAAGGACATGGACGCGATGATCCTCGCCTGTGTCCGCGACCTCGCCCGCACCGGCACCGTTCCGCCGCGCGACCTCGTCATCGTGTTCTTCGCGGACGAGGAGGCCGGCGGGCGCAAGGGTTCGCACTTCCTCGTCGAGCAGCACCCCGAGGTCTTCGACGGGGTCACCGAGGCGATCAGCGAGGTCGGCGGCTACAGCGTCACCGTGACCGATCGCCATGGCGACGAGCGTCGCACCTACCTGCTCCAGACGGCCGAGAAGGGCATCTGCTGGCTTCGCCTGACCGCTCACGGCCGCGCGGGCCACGGTTCGGTCCCCAACGACGAGAACGCCATCGTGCGGCTGGCCGAGGCTATCTCCCGCATCGCCGCCCACACCTGGCCCCGCGAGTTCATCCCGTCGGTGCGCACCTTGCTCGAGGGCCTGGGTGAGGTGACGGGCACGAGCTGGTCCGACGAGGACCTCGAGGACCTGCTCGACCATCTTCGCGGGGCACAGGGCTTCGTGCGCGGCACCCTTCAGGACACGAGCAACGTCACCATGCTCGACGCGGGCTACAAGCACAACGTCATCCCGCAGCACGCCAGCGCCAACGTCGACTGCCGGTTCCTGCCCGGTCACGAGGAGCAGCTGCTCGCCACAATCACGGAGCTCGCCGGTGAGCACGTGAGCGTCGAGGTCCTCCATCGCGACATCGCCCTTGACGCTCCCTTCGAGGGCGACCTCGTCGAGGCGATGGTCGCCGCGCTGCGCACCGAGGACCCGGATGCCGTCGTGTTGCCGTACTGCCTGTCCGGCGGCACCGACAACAAGGCACTCTCGCTGCTGGGCATCACCGGCTACGGGTTCGCCCCACTGCGCCTGCCGGCCGATCTCGACTTCGCCCCCATGTTCCACGGGGTCGACGAGCGTGTCCCGGTCGACGCGCTCCAGTTCGGAGCCAGGGTCCTCGGCCGCCTCATCGCGACGTGCTGACGGCCCGCCGTGCCCGGATGATCCGACGGCGCAACCTGGTGCGGGTCCGACCGCCGACGTAGATCCTGGTGCGGTCGAGCTCCCAGTGCCCGTACTCGGCGTGCTCGGTCAGCAGACGGCGGATGTCACCCCGCGCGGTCTCCCGCCCGAACGTCAGGGTGAGGTACTCGTACTCGACCATCACCACATTGTGCCAAGCGGCGAGTACCGTCGACACCATGAGCGCTGACCCGCGTGCCGCCCTGAACACCCTCGTCGCCGCCCTCGAAAGGCACCTGGAGGCAAGCAGCGCTCGTCGCGGGGAGGACGACCCGGCTGTCATCGCCGCCTACGACGACCTCGCCGACGCCTTCGAGGACTACGACGGGGCGCTGTTCGACGCGTACGGCGAGATGACACCGCTCGACATCTACGTCGACGACGACGCGCACGTCGACGAGGACGGCGACGACGCCCACCTGTACTCGGGGCTGGACGACGACATCGACCTGGACGACGACGTCGAGCGGTGAGCGACCGGCATCCGACTCAGGTGTGCTCGATCGACACCTCGTCGAGCGCCGCCACGATCTGTTCCGGGAGGTCGACGTCCTCCGACTCGAGCAGCGCCGCGAGCTGGGTGGGGGTGCGCGGCCCGATGATCGGCGCAGCCACCGCCTGACGATCCCGCACCCAGGCGAGCGCGACGACGGCTGGCGCGACCCCGAGCCCGGCGGCCGCGGTGCGCACGGCCTCGACGACACCGCGGGTGTGCTCGCCCACGTGCTTGGAGGCGAACCGCCCGAACTCCTCGGAGGCCAGGCGCGAGTCGGCGGCCACGGTGGTGCGGTAGCGACCGGCCAGCACCCCGCGCCCGAGCGGTGACCACGGGAGGAGCCCGAACCCCAGCGCGGTGCCCGCGTCCACGAGTTCGTGCTCGGGGGCCCTCGCGACGAGGCTGTACTCGACGGAGTTGGCGACGAGCGGCACCCCGGATGCCGTGAGCAGGGACATCGTGCGGGCCGCCTGCCAGCCCACGTGGTTCGACACCCCGACGTAGCGCGCCCGCCCGGACTCCACGGCCCACAGCAGGGCGCTGACGGTCTCCTCGATCGGGGTGTGCTCGTCCCAGGAGTGGGCGAGCCACACGTCGACGTGGTCGGTGCGCAGCCGGCGAAGCGAGGTCTCGAGCTGGTGCATCATGGCCCGCCGGGAGCAGTCCACGACCCGCGTGCCCGTCGCCCGGCTGATCCCCGACTTCGTGACGATCACGACCTCGTCGCGGTCCGGGCCCTGGAGCAGATCCCCGAGCAGCTCCTCGGAGGCCCCTCCCGCGTAGCCGTGGGCCGTGTCGATGAGCGTCCCGCCCGCTGCCCGGAAGAGGCCGAGCAGGTCGCGAGCGTCCTCGGGGGAGGTGCGGGTGCCCCACGCCATCGTTCCGAGGCCGAGCCGGGAGACGGCCAGACCGGAGGCACCGAGGCGGCGGGTGAGCATGGCGGGCACCTTATCGCCCGAGGCCCTCGCTACCGTGGAGGCCATGGACCTCGCGATCACCTGCGGCTACGCCGGCATGGGCCTGGGCACCGACACCCTCGAGCTCGTCCAGGTGGCCGAGAGCCTGGGGTACAGGCAGGCGTGGGTGGCCGAGGCGTACGGGTCCGACGCACCGACCGTGCTGGCCTGGTTGGCCGCGCAGACGAGCACCATCGGTCTCGGTGCCGGCGTCATGCAGATCCCGGCGCGCACCCCGGCGATGACCGCGATGACGGCCGCCACCCTCGACACCCTCTCGCAGGGCCGGTTCCACCTGGGGCTGGGGGTCTCCGGGCCGCAGGTGAGCGAGGGCTGGCACGGGGTGCGCTTCACCTCACCGCTGCAGCGCACCCGCGAGTACGTCGACGTCGTGCGGATGGCCCTGCGCCGCGAACAGGTCACCTACGCCGGTGAGCACGTGACCCTGCCGTTGCCGGACGGGCCTGGAAAGGCCCTGCGCCTGACGATCAGGCCACCGCGGCCCGACCTGCCGATCTACCTCGCCGCCGTCGGACCGCGCAACCTCCGCCTCGCTGGTGAGGTCGCCGACGGCTGGCTCGGCATCTTCTTCTCGCCGGAACACAGCGCCGACATGCTGGATGCCGTCCGCGCGGGACGGGAGGTCCGCGCGGCATCCGAGGGAGCGCCAGCGGGCGACGTGATGGCCGGTTTCGACGTCGTCGTGACCGTGCCCGTCGTCGTCACCGATGACCTCGAGGCAGGGCGCGCCGCCGTGGCCGACTACACCGCGCTCTACATCGGCGGCATGGGCAGCCGTAAGCAGAACTTCTACAACGCGCTGGCTCGCAGGATGGGCTTCGACGACGCGGCGGACGAGATCCAGGACCTCTACCTCGCCGGTCGTCCCCGGGATGCCGCGTCGGCCGTTCCCTTCGAGCTCGCCGACGCCACGGCGCTCATCGGCCCACCCGAACGCATCGCCGAGCGGATCGGTCGGTACGCGGATGCCGGGGTGAGCACGCTGAGTGTCGCCCCGTTCGCGGCCAGCACCGCGCAGCGAGCCGAGGTCCTGAGGACGGTCAAGACGGCGTTGGGCGCCAGCGCGCGCGGCGGCGGGACGTCCCGCGTCGGCCGATAGGATCGGCAGGTCCGTCCCCGCACACCGTTCAAGGAGATCAATGTCCCTCGCCGCACCGGCCTTCGACGTCGTCATGCTCGGAGGGGACATCGGGGTCTACTCGCTGGCTCGAGCCTTCCACGAGGCATTCGGGGTGCGTTCGACGGTCATCTCGAGGATCGCGACCGGCCCGGTCGACTCGGCGATCATCGACAACGTGCTGCTCGGTGCCGAGGCCAGCAACGAGGACCACATCGCCGAGCTGCTGCGCCGGGGCCGGGAGCGGACCGCAGCCGAGGCTGCGCTCGGTCGCGAGGCGACTCCGGTCATCCTGCTCGCGAACACCGACGGCTACTCGCGCCTGTTCGCGGCCCACCGGGCCGAGCTCGATGCGTTCTACCGCATCTCCCTGGTCGACGTCGCCACCCTCGACCAGATCTCCGACAAGGGCCGCTTCGCCGAGGCCTGCACCGAGATCGGCGTCCCCACCCCGATCACCCACATCGAGGACTTCTCCGGTGCCGGGGAGCCGGGCTGGGCCCCGTCGCCGATGACCATCCCGTTTCCCGTCGTCGCCAAGGCCGCGGCATCGAGCGTCCACGAGCTCGTCGACTACCCGGGCAAGAAGAAGGTCAACTTCATCCAGACCCCGGCCGAGCTGGACGACCTGTGGACCCGACTGAAGGATGCCGGGTTCCGCGATCGCTTCATCGTCCAGGAGCTCGTGCCCGGTGACGACACGTGGATGCGGTCGGTCACCGCGTACCGCGACCACCGCGGATCGGTCACGCTCATGTGCACCGCCCAGGTGCTCCTCGAGGAACACACCCCGTCGGCCCTGGGCAATCCCTGCGCGATGATCACGACCCCGTTCCCCGAGGCGATGGCGCACGCCCGCAGCCTCCTGGACCACCTGGACTACCGCGGCTTCGCGAACTTCGACGCCAAGGTCGACCCCCGCGACGGCTCCTTCCGCTTCCTCGAGGTCAACCCCCGCATCGGGCGGAACAACTACTACGTGACCGGCGCCGGCGCCAACGTGGCCCGATTCATCGTGGCCGACCTGATCGAGGACCGCGCCGCCGAACCGGTGACCGTCACCAACGAGATCGTGTACTCCGTGGTGCCCAAGAAGCTCCTGCTGCGCTACATCACCGACGAGACGCTCCGACGCCACGTCAAGCAGGTGATGCGCAAGGGCATCGTCCACCCGCTGCGCTACCGGGCGGAGGGGCCCAAGCGCCGCGCCTACGTCCTGGCCGCGAAGGCCAACCACGTGAAGAAGTTCCTCACATACTACCCGCGGCCCACCGAGAGCGGCTTCTGAGACCCTGTCTACAGCCAGCCACTGCGCTTGAAGGCCCGGTAGAGGGTGGCGACCACTGACGCCATGACCCCGAGCACCACGAAGTAGCCGTAGCGGAACTCCCCGTCACCGATGCGGACGCTGGCCCCGAGCTCGGGCATGAAGTCGAAGTTCATGCCGTAGATGCCGGCGATCATGGTGGGGACGGCGGCCATGGCCACCCACGCCGAGATGCGCCGCATGTCGTTGTTCTGCTGCACGCTCACCTGCGCCAGGTGCGCGCTCAGCACGTCGGTGAGCAGGCGGTCGTAGGAGTCCGCGTGGTCGATGACCGCCTGAAGGTGGTCCGAGACGTCGCGGAACAACAACCGCAGCTCGGTCTCGGTGACCCTCGACGCGGCATCCGCGTGCAGTGAGTGCAGGGGTGCCGCGAGCGGCACCGCTGCCCGACGGAACTCCAGCACCTCCCGCTTGAGTCGGTAGATCGTCGCGGAGTCGACGCCGTCCCCGGAGAACACCTGCTCCTCGATGTCCTCGAGGTCGATGCCCAGTTCCTGCTCGATGTCGCGGTAGGTGTCGACGATCGTGTCCACGATGGCGTGCAGCACCCCCATCGGGCCGTGGCGCAGCAGCGCGGGCTCCTTCTCGAGCCGTTCTCGCAGGCCGGCGAGCGGGCTGGCCTCGCCCCGGCGCACGGTGACGAGGAAGTGGTCCCCGATGAAGCACATCAGCTCACCGGTCTCGATGTCCGAGGACTCCTCGAGGTACCGCAGCGGCTTCAGGACGACGAAGACGGTGTTGTCGTACAGCTCGACCTTCGCCCGCTGGCGCCCCTTGATGGCGTCCTCGACGGCCAGCGAGTGCAGGCCCAGCTCGTCGTTGACCTCGTCGAACTCGGCCTGGGTGGGGTCCTTGAGGCCCACCCACAGGAAGTCACCCGGCGCGCCCTCCTCGCGAAGGGTCGCCAGCTCGTCACTGAGGTCCATGCAGGGCCGCCGGGCACCGCCGACGTAGATGGCCTGGTCCACGATCACGCCTCGCATTGTGTCCGATGGGGGCGCGCCGGCATACAGTCATCCCGTGGCCATCGTCCTGCTCCTGCGCCACGGGCACTCCACCGCCAACGAGCAGGGGATCCTCGCAGGCTGGACTCCCGGTGTCGGCCTCACCGAGCAGGGCCGGCGCCAGGCCTCGGACGTCGCCCGCCGGCTGTCCTCGGTGACGCTCGCGCGGGCCGTGGCCAGTCCGCTGCAACGCTGTGCCGAGACCGCCGCCCTGGCCCTTGCGGGTGCCGACACCACACCCGAGACCGACGACCGCCTCGGCGAGTGCCACTACGGAGCCTGGACCGGCCTCCACCTGGCCGAGGCGGCCAAGGACGACCTCTGGCGGGTGGTTCAGGACGACCCCGCCGCCGCGACCTTCCCACCGCACGACGTCTTCCGGGCCGAGTCGCTGCTCACCATGGCGCAGCGCGTCGTGGGTGCCGTGCGGGAGCTCGATGCCGAGATCGAGGCGGCCCACGGCTCGGATGCCGTGTGGCTGGCCGTGAGCCACGGTGACCCCATCAAGGCACTCGTCGCCGAGGCCGTGGGCGCCGGGCTGGCCGGCCTGCAGCGCGTGCGCGTCGACCCGGGCAGTCTGAGCGTCGTGCAGATCACGCCCACGCGGATGGTCCTGCTGGCGAGCAACACCACTCAGGGCGACCTCGCCCCCCTCGTGTCCGTGCCGCGGCACACCCCGGCCGGAGACGGTGCGGTGGGTGGCGGCGACGGTGGGTCGAGGCCCGAGGACCCCGAGCAGAACGGCCAGCACGGCACCTGATGGTGGCCGGCGGCCCCGCCGGTCGTTAGGCTTGTTGCAAACAAGTCGCAACAACTGCCCAGGCAGGAGCCTGCATGCACGTCCCCGACGGATTCCTCGACGCGCCGACCTCGGTGGCCACCGCTGCGGTGGCCGTCGTCGCCGTCGGCGCGTCGCTGCGCGGTGCCCGCCGTGAGCTCGACGACCGCACCGCCCCGCTGGCCGGCCTGGTCGCGGTGTTCATCTTCGCCGCGCAGATGCTCAACTTCCCCGTGGGGGTCGGCACCTCCGGCCACCTCATCGGGGCGACCCTCGCCGCGGTGCTCGTCGGCCCGTGGACGGCGACGCTGTGCATGACGGTCGTCCTCACCGTGCAGGCGCTGCTCTTCGCCGACGGGGGAGTGAGCGCCCTGGGCACGAACATCGTGCTCATGGGGGTCGTCGCGGTCTGGGTGGGCTACGGGGTCTTCCGTCTCGTCCTGGCGCTCCTGCCACGAATCCTCGCCTCGGTCAGCGCCGCGGCCGGTGTCGGCGCCCTGCTCAGCGTGCCCGCGTCAGCGCTGGCGTTCGTCGGCCTGTACGCCGTCGGTGGGGCCACACCCCTGCCGCTCGGCGCGATGGCCGCCGCGATGGGTGGCTGGCACCTCGTCATCGGTCTGGGTGAGGCCGCCATCACGCTGTTGGCGGTGAGCAGCATCCTGGCCGCGAGGCCCGACCTCGTGCACGGCGCCGCGGGCCGGCTGCCGGAGCTCGAGCTCAGGACGACGGCGGTGAGTGCATGAGCACCACAGGCACCTCCACCGACACCCGCCCCGAACGCACGAGGCGGTCCACCAGAGCCGTGATCGTCGTCGGAGTCGTCATCAGCCTGCTCCTCGCCGGGCTCGTCTCCTCCTACGCCTCCAGCCACCCCGACGGCCTCGAGTACGTGGGGCAGAGCCTCGGTTTCGGCGAGTCCGCCCGTGACTCCGCCGTCGCCGGGTCGCCGCTCGCGGACTACGCCGTCTCCGGGGTCGACGACGCGCGGCTCTCGGGTGGCCTCGCCGGAGTGGTCGGCGTGCTCGTGACCGGTGTGCTCATGGCAGGCGTCCTGCTGCTGGTCCGGCGCTCGTCGCGCCGCCGTCGCTGAGGTGGGCGGGGGGCACTCGCGACACCTGCACGTCGCCGGGCACACACCACTGCACCGGATGCCGGCGCACGCCAAGCTGGTCGGTCTGCTCACGTTCGTCCTTGCCGTCGTCTCCCTGCCGCGCGGTGCGCACTGGCCGCTGCTCGGCATGCTCGCGGTGGCCGTCGGGGTGCTGGCCTCGACCCGGGTCCCGTTCTCGCTCCTGCTTCCTCGGATGGTGGTCGAGGTCCCGTTCGTCGTCTTCGCCCTGATGATGCCGTTCGTCGCGCTCGACCCGCGGGTGCAGCTGGGGCCGCTGGAGGTGTCCGGGCCCGGCCTCGAGGCGGCCGTGACCCTGCTGCTCAAGGGCACCACGGGTGTCCTGGCGGCGATCGCGTTCGCCGTGACGACCCGCCCTCGTGACCTCGTGCTGGCCCTGCAGCACCTCCGCTGCCCGGACCAGCTCGTGCTGATCGTGGCGTTCATGGTTCGCTACACCGATGTCGTCATCGACCAGATGCGCCGCATGAGGGTGGCCCGCGAGTCCCGAGGCTTCGTGGCGCGCTCACCCCGGGCCTGGCCCGCGCTCGCCTCGAGCTCGGGTGCCCTGTTCATCCGCAGCTACGAGCGCGGCGAACGGGTCCACCTGGCGATGCTGAGCCGCGGGTGGTCCGGACGGCACCCCGCCACCGTGCCCCTCGCCGCCACGCCAGCGCAGTGGGCCCTGGCCCTCACCCCGGCCACGATCGCGCTCATCACCTCCGTGCTGGTGTGGGCGCGATGAGCGTGCCCGTCCTCGACCTGCGCGGGGTCGCCTACTCCTACCCGGGGGGCCATCAGGCACTGTTCGGGGTCGACCTGCACGTGCACCGCGGCGAACGCGTGGCCCTGCTCGGTCCCAACGGTGCCGGCAAGACCACTCTGGTCCTGCACCTCAACGGCATCCTCGTCCCCGGCGCCGGGACGGTCACGGTCTCGGGGCTGCCGGTGTCCCACGAGAACCTCCTCGAGGTCCGTCGACGCGTCGGCATCGTCTTCCAGGACCCGGACGACCAGCTGTTCATGCCCACGGTGCGCGACGACGTCGCCTTCGGCCCGGCCAACCTCGGGCTGCGCGGCCCCGAGCTCGAGTCACGTGTCGTCGAGGCGCTCACCCTCGTGGGGGTCGCGGACCTCGCCGACCGGGCCCCGCACCACCTCTCCTTCGGGCAACGCCGCCGCGTCGCGATCGCCACCGTGCTGGCGATGCGACCCGAGATCCTCGTCCTCGACGAACCGTCGTCCAACCTCGACCCCGCTTCCCGCAGGGAGCTCGCCGAGATCCTGCGTTCGCTGGACGTCACCGTGCTCATGGTCACCCACGACCTTCCGTATGCCGTTGAGCTGTGTGAACGCTCCGTCGTGCTCTCCGAGGGCGCGGTCGTCGCCGACGGCGCCACCCGCACCGTCCTCGGAGACGCCGACCTCATGGCTCGACACCGCCTCGAGCTGCCGACGGGCTTCTCGATCTAGGGTGGTGTTCATGCCCACCACCGTCTTCGACCCACCCGAGCGCTTCGTCGCCGGGACCGTGGGGCCACCCGGTGGCCGCACCTTCTTCCTCCAGGCCAGGGGGGAGGGCCGCCTCTACTCGGTGTCCCTGGAGAAGGTCCAGGTGACCGTGCTCGCCGACCGGATCAACGACGTCCTCGACGAACAGGCCGACGGCCTGGCCACCGAACCCTTCGGGGACGGTGACGTCGACCCGCTGGACACCCCGATCGAGGACGAGTTCCGCGTCGACACCCTGTCCCTGGCCTGGGACCCCAACCGCCGCGTCATCATCATCGAGTGCCACGACCAGGACCCTGCCGAGCTTGAGGGTCTCGACACCACCGAGCTCGAGGAGCTGAGCGGTCTGGCGCCGCTCGTGGACCAGCAGGTCACGAGCCTGCGGGTCGTCCTCACGCCGGTGCAGGCTCGTGCCTTTGCCCGCCGGTGCGCCCGCGTGGTGAGCGCCGGCCGTCCGGCCTGCCCGTTCTGCGGCCAGCCGCTGGACCCGACCGGTCACATCTGTCCTCGTGCCAACGGCTACCGACGCTGAGCTCGTCGACCTGCTGACGGCAGGCACGCTCACTCCCGTCGGCCGGCTCGTCAACTCCTCGAACGGTGCCCTGCTCTGCTCGGTGCAGGGCCCGGACTGCGACGCCGAACCGCTGCTCGCCATCCACAAGCCGGAGTCCAGCGAGCGGCCCCTGTGGGACTACCCGGACGGCACGCTCGTCGCCCGTGAACGGGCTGCCTACCTCGTCAGCACCGCCGGAGGTTTCGGGGTCGTCCCGCCGACGGTGCTGCGCGAGGGCCCGTTCGGCCCCGGCTCGGTCCAGCTGTGGGTGGGGCCGCTGGAGGGGGAGCGAGAAGTGCTCGTCGACGTCACCGCAGCCGAGGCGGTACCCCCGGGTTGGCTCGTCGTGCTCGAGGGCGAGACCCCGGAGGGCGAACCGGTCGTCGTGTCGCACAGCCCGGAGCCGGCGCTGCGCACCGTGGCCGTGCTCGATGCGGTGCTCAACAACTCCGACCGCAAGGGCAGCCACCTGATGCGGGAAGGGTCGATCGTGCGCGGGTGCGACCACGGTGTCAGCCTCGGGGTGGAACCCAAGCTGCGCACGGTCCTGTGGGGGTGGGCCGGCGACGAGATCCTCGACGCCGACCTCGCGCGCCTCGACGCCCTCGGGCAGGCCCTGGCAGGCTCACTGGCCACCGATCTGGCGGCGCTGCTCACGGTCGTCGAAGTTGCCGCACTGAGGGACAGGGTCAGCACCCTGCTGGCCACGCGACGGCATCCGCTGCCGACTCCGGGGTGGCCGGCGATCCCGTGGCCTGCGCTGTAGCCAGCGGCACGTAGTCTTGCCCGGTGAAGTCGTGGCCCTCGCCGTTCGTTCCCGCCGTTCCCGGTCAGGGTGAGCCTCTCGCCCTCTACGACACCCAGAGTCGCTCGGTGCGACCGGTGGAGGTCGGCCCGGTCGCCCGCGTCTACGTCTGCGGCATCACCCCGTACGACGCGACCCACCTCGGGCACGCCGCGACGTACGTGACCTTCGACCTCGTCGGTCGGGCGCTGCGCGACGCCGGGCACGAGGTCGAGTACGTGCAGAACGTCACCGACGTCGACGACCCGCTGCTCGAGCGGGCCGCTCGCGACGGGCGTGACTGGCGCGAGCTCGCGACCTCCGAGATCGACCTCTTCCGGGAGGACATGACCGCGCTGGGTGTCATCCCCCCGATGGCGTACATCGGTGTCGTGGAGGCCATGCCAGAGATCAGGACTGCGGTGCGCGCCCTCGTCCAGAGCGGCGCCGCCTACGGGGTCGACGTCCCGGCCGACGAGGGCACCGGGCAGGACGTCTACCTCGACCTGGCCCAGACCCCGACGTTCGGCAGCGTCTCGGGGTGGAGCGACGAGCAGATGGATGCCGTGTTCGGCGACCGCGGCGGCGACCCCGAGCGTGCCGGGAAGCGTCAGCGCTTCGACCCGCTGCTCTGGCGCGCTGCCCGTGAGGGTGAGCCCTCGTGGGACGACGAACTGCTGGGAGCCGGCCGACCCGGCTGGCACATCGAGTGCACGGCGATCTCGCTCGGGCACCTCGGACACCCGTTCGACATCAAGGGCGGCGGCAGCGACCTCGTGTTCCCGCACCACGAGATGAGCGCCGTGCAGGCACTGGCGCTCACCGGTGGCGACGTGTTCGCCCGCCACTACGTCCACCAGGCGATGGTGGGCTACCAGGGCGAGAAGATGAGCAAGTCCAAGGGCAACCTCGTGCTCGTCTCGCGGCTGCGTGCACAGGGCGTCGACCCGATGGCCATCCGCCTCGTGCTGCTCGACCAGCACTACCGCACCGAGTGGGAGTACACCCCGGCCCTGCTCGAGGCCGCCGTGACGCGGTTGGCCCGGTGGCGTGAGGCGCTCTCGGTCAACGAAGGTGCCGACCCGGCATCCACGATCGCGGCGGTTCGCGCAGCGGTGGCCGACGACCTCGACACGCGGGCAGCCCTGGGTGAGGTCGATGCGTGGGCCGACGCCACCCTGGCCGGCCAGTGGGACGACGCCGCAGCCCCCGGGGTGCTCGCGCGCAGCATCGACGCGATCCTCGGCATCCGCCTCTGAGGGGACTCAGTCCTCGTCGGTGCCCCGTCGGCGCAGGTAGCGCTCGAACTCCTTGGCAATGGCGTCACCGCTGGCCTCGGGCAGGTCGGCGGTGTCCTGCGCCTCCTCGAGGCTCTCGACGTACTCGGCGACCTCGCTGTCCGACGACGCGAGCTCGTTGATGCCACGTTCCCAGGCGCGTGAGTCCTCGTCGAGGTCGGCGTGCTCGATGGGGGCGTCGAGCAGTTCCTCGAGGCGGCTGACCAGGGCGAGCGTGGCCTTGGGTGAGGGGGAGTGGCCGGCATAGTGCGGGACCGCGGCCCACGCCGAGACCGACGGGATGCCGACCTGGGTCGCGGCATCGGCCAGAACGCCGACGATGCCGGTCGGCCCCTCGTACGTGCTCATCTCGAGGTCGTGGCGGTGGCGGGTGTCCTCGCTGTCCGAGGTCGCGGAGACCGGGATCGGCCGGGAGTGGGCGACATCAGCCATGAGAGCGCCGAGGGTGATGACCATCGACACGTCGGTGGCCTGCGCGAGCTCCATGAGCTCGATCGCGAAGGCGCGCCACCGGAACGACGGCTCGACACCCTGCACGAGAACGACGTCGCGCCCTAGCGAGGTGTCGGTCGCGACGAGCACCCGCGTCGTGCGCCAGCTGATCCGTCGTCTGCCCCCCTCGAGGAGGACCCGCGGACGGTTGACCTGGAAGTCGTAGTAGTCCTCGGGGTCGAGGGCGGCGACGACCTCGGCGTCCCAGATCTCGGCAAGGTGCTCGATGACCGCACTGGCGGCCTCGCCGGCGTCGTTCCACCCCTCGAACGCCGCGATCATCACCGCGTCCTTCAGCTCGGGCAGGTCGTCGAGCTCGATCACCGGGGCCTCCTCGTCGTCGGAGCACCACCCTACGGCTCCGTAGACTGATGTCTCATGAGCCTCCCCGCAGCAGTCCTCTGGGACATGGACGGAACCCTCGTCGACACCGAGCCCTACTGGATCGCCGCGGAGCACGACATCGTCGAGGAACACGGCGGGACGTGGACCGAGGAGCTCGCCCACCAGCTCGTCGGCCAGGACCTCCTCGTCGCGGCGACGTTCATCCGGGACAACTCCGCCGTCGACTGGTCTCCCGAGCGGATCGTCGACGAGATGCTCGGTCGGGTCATCGGCAAGGTCCGCGAGCACATCCCGTGGCGGCCGGGCGCCCGTGAGCTGCTGGAGGCCCTCAAGGCCGAGGGGGTCCCGAGCGCGCTGGTCACCATGTCGTGGCGCTCGTTGGCGGATGCCGTGCTGGGCGCCCTGCCCGAGGGCACCTTCGACGTCGTGGTCACCGGCGACGAGGTGTCGCACGGCAAGCCGCACCCGGAGCCGTACCGGGCTGCTGCTCGCCTGCTCGGCGTGTCGCCGCAGGACTGCGTGGCGATCGAGGACTCACCGACCGGGGTGCGGTCAGCTGTCGCCGCGGGCGTGCCGACGCTGGCCGTGCCGCACGTCGTCTCCGTGCCCGAGATGGCGGGCGCGGTGCACCTGGGCTCGCTGGCCGGGCTCACCCCGAGCCGGGTGGCCGAGCTCGGTCGTCAGGCTCGCGCTTCGGCGCTGGCGGTGTCCTGACCGGTGCCCGACGTTCGCATCTGCTGACGGTCGGACGTCCCGCCAGTCGTCCAGTCGAGGGGTCGCAACACGTCGACGGAAGTGCTCCATCCCGGGCGATTCTTGACTCCTCGATCCCGCGAGGGTTCGAGAAGGGCTGCACGTAGACCCCGGAGTCGCGCCGCTCGAGATTCCTGCCATGCCGCGATCCGGGCAGTCCTTGTCGATCAGACCGAGAAGTCTGTTTCAGGTCCAGGTCCAGGTCCATGACGCCGGTTGGCGTCCATAACTCCGTGACGCACCGCGAGTCGGATCACGCCGTACAGAATCAGGGTAGGCACGACCAGAAGGACCAACAGGTAGAGAAGCTCGAGGGGGTGCGGTGCCATGCCCTCGACCGTACCGGCGAACCGAGATCCGTGTCGGACCAAAGCGTTCCGAGTGAACGGTGAGTCTGCAGATGCGTCCCCGCATGCCGCTGGAGATGACCCGGCCACCCTCGCCGTTGCTGTTCGGACCCGGGAAAGACTTCTACCAGCGGGGTAGTCGGCGGACCCGGCATTCAGTCGTCGGCAGGAACGGCCTCACCGGAACGCGCGGGGTCGAGCGCGAGCAGGCCAGCGCCCTCGGGAAGCGGGGGAGGAGTGCCGCCCCACGCGGGGCACAGGTCCTTGAAGTCGCACCAGTCACACAGCTTCGAGGTGCGCGGACGCCAGTCGCCGGTGCGCGCGGCGTTCGCCACGGCATCCCAGATGGCCCGCACGTTGCGCTCGACCGCGAGCAGGTCGCGCTCGTCAGGGGAGTAGCGCACCACCTCGCCGTTGCCGAGGTAGACGAGCTGGAGCAGCGCCGGAATGGTGCCGTGGATGCGCCACAGCACCAGCGCATAGAACTTCATCTGGAACAGGGCCTTGGCCTCGAAGAGCTCGCTGGGCGATCGGCCGGTCTTGTAGTCGACGACCCGCATGGCCCCGTCCGGCGCGACGTCGAGCCGGTCGACGTACCCGCGCAGGGTGAGCCCCTCCACCTCGGCCTCGACGTACAGCTCGCGCGCGGCGGGCTCGAGGCGGGTCGGGTCCTCGAGGGTGAACCACTGCTCGACCAGTGCGCCGGCGGCCGCGAACCAGGCCTGCTCGGTGAGCTGCTCGTCGTCGTCGATCATCGTCGCGAGCTCGGGCCGCTCCTCGACGAGCGCCTGCCACCGCGGTTCGACCAGCGCCAACGCCGCCTCGGGCGTGCGCTGCTCGGCGGGAAGGTCGAAGAGGTGCTCGAGCACCGCGTGCACCAACGTGCCGCGGGCCGCAGCAGGGGAGGGCGGACCCTCCAGCTTGTCGATCGTGCGGAAGCGGTACAGCAGGGGGCACTGCTTGAAGTCCGCGGCGCGGCTCGGGGACAGTGCGGGAGTCATGGGGCACACGCTATGCCGACCCACCGACACCGGTGCCACGGCATCCACAGCCTCGGGGATCAGTCCTCGGGCTGGTACCCCAGGTTCGGGCCCAGCCAGCGCTCGGCGGTGCGCAGGTCCCAGCCCTTGCGCTCGGCATACGACTCCACCTGGTCACGCCCGAGCCGGCCGACGACGAAGTACTGACTGTCAGGGTGCGCGAAGTACCACCCCGACACCGAGGCACCGGGCCACATCGCCATCGACTCGGTGAGCCGGATGCCGGTGCGTTCCTCCCCACCGAGCAGCGCCATGAGCGTCTCCTTCTCGGTGTGCTCGGGGCAGGCCGGGTATCCCGGCGCTGGTCGGATGCCCGCGTAGCGCTCGTGGATCAGGTCGTCCATCGACAGGTGCTCGTCGGGTGCGTACCCCCACAGCTCACGGCGAACCTTCTCGTGCAGCCGCTCGGCAAAGGCCTCGGCAAGGCGGTCTGCCAACGACTCGAGCAGGATCGCCGAGTAGTCGTCCAGGTCGGCCTTGAACGCCAGGAGACGCTCCTCCAACCCCAACCCGGCGGTCACGGAGAAGGCGCCGACGTGGTCAGCGATACCGGTCTCCTTCGGGGCGATGAAGTCGGACAGGCACTTGTTCGACACCCCCTCACGGTGCTGACCCTGCTGACGCAGCCCGCGCAGGGTGGTGAGCACGGTGGTGCGTGCCTCGTCGGCATAGACCTCGATGTCGTCGCCCACCCCGTTCGCCGGGAAGATCCCGACCACCCCGCGAGCGTGGACCCAGCGCTCGCGCTCCATCCGGTCGAGCATCGCGTTGGCGTCGGCCAGCAGCGACCGCGCCTGCTCCGACGTCGCGGCGTTGTTCAACACGTCGGGGTAGCGGCCCTTGATCTCCCAGGCCCCGAAGAACGGCGTCCAGTCAATGCAGGGCCGCAGCTCGGCCAGGGGGAAGTCCTCGAAGACCCGGGTGAACTGGGTCGCGGCCCGGTGCCAGTGCGCGTCCGGCCGACCGGACCACCGGTCGGCGCTCTGCTGCGCCAGCAGGTGGGGCCGCATCGGACGGTAGGAGGCCCAGTCGAGCACGGGCCGGTTCGCCCGGGCCTGCTCCAGCGAGGCCAGCGGCCGCTCGCCGGCCTTGGCGGCGTGCCGTGCCCGGATCGCGTCGAAGTCGGCGCTCACGCCGTCGAGGAAGGCACCCCGCTGCTCGTCGGACAGCAGCTGGCTGACCACGGGCACCGAGCGCGACGCGTCCTTCACCCATACCACCGGCCCGTGGTACTTCCCGTCGACCTTCACGGCCGTGTGGGCCCGTGAGGTCGTCGCCCCGCCGAGCAGCAGCGGGATCTCGAAGCCCTGCCGCTCCATCTCGGCCGCGACCCGCACCATCTCGTCCAGGCTCGGGGTGATCAGACCGGACAACCCGATGATGTCGGCCCCGACCTCCTTCGCGGTGTCGAGGATCTTCTGGGTCGGCACCATGACCCCGAGGTCGATGACGTCGTAGTTGTTGCACTGCAGCACCACACCCACGATGTTCTTGCCGATGTCGTGCACGTCGCCCTTGACCGTGGCCGTGACGACCAGGCCCTTGCTCTTCAGGCGGGCGGCCTCGTCCTTCTCCGCCTCGATGTACGGGATGAGGTGGGCCACCGCCTTCTTCATGACCCGCGCCGACTTCACGACCTGCGGCAGGAACATCTTGCCGTCGCCGAAGAGGTCACCGACGACGTTCATGCCGTCCATGAGCGGCCCCTCGATCACCTCGAGCGGACGCCCACCCGCAGCGGCGATCTCGAGGCGCAACTCCTCGGTGTCGTCGACGACGAACTCGTCGAGTCCCTTGACCAGCGCGTGCGTGATCCGTTCGCGCACCGGCAGCGAGCGCCACTGCTCGGCCGCCGCATCGGCCACCTCCCCGCTGCCGCGGTACTCCTCGGCGATCTCGAGAAGCCGGTCCGCGGCATCCGGACGGCGGTTGAGCACGACGTCCTCGATCGCGTCGCGCAACCTCTCGTCGACGGTGTCGTACACCTGGAGGGCCCCGGCGTTGACGATCCCCATGTCCATCCCGGCCTTGATGGCGTGGAAGAGGAACACGGCGTGGATGGCCTCGCGCACGACGTTGTTGCCGCGGAAGCTGAACGAGACGTTGGAGACACCCCCGGACACCAGGGCGTGCGGCAGGTTCTCCTTGATCCACGCCGTGGCCGAGATGAAGTCGATGCCGTAGGCCGCGTGCTCCTCGATGCCCGTGGCCACCGCGAAGATGTTCGGGTCGATGATGATGTCCTCGGCCGGGAAGCCGACCTCGTCGACGAGCAACCGGTAGGCGCGGCCACAGATCTCGCGGCGCCGCTCGAGGTTGTCGGCCTGCCCCTGCTCGTCGAACGCCATGACGACCACCGCGGCGCCGTACTTGCGCGCGAGCCTGGCCTGGTCGAGGAACGCCGCCTCGCCCTCCTTCATGGAGATCGAGTTGATGATCGGCTTGCCCTGGGTGACCTTGAGCCCGGCCTCGATGACCTCCCACTTGCTGGAGTCGATCATCAGCGGCACCCGGCAGATGTCGGGCTCGGTCGCGATGAGCTTGAGGAAGCGGTCCATCGCCGCGACCCCGTCGATCATCCCCTCGTCCATGTTGACGTCGATGACCTGGGCCCCGGCCTCCACCTGCTGGCGGGCGACCCCGAGAGCGGTGGGGTAGTCCTCCTCGGTGATCAGCCGCCGGAACCGCGCCGACCCCGTGATGTTGGTGCGCTCGCCGACGTTGACGAACAGGCTGTCCTCGTCGATGACACACGGCTCCAGACCGGCCAGGCGCAGGGCGGGCGGCACGTCCGCCGGCGGACGCGGCACGCCGTGGGATGCCGCCTCGGCGATCGCCGCGATGTGGTCCGGCGTGGTGCCGCAGCAGCCGCCGACGATGTTGACCAGGCCGGATGCCGCGAACTCACCGACGACGCGCGCCATCGCCTCGGGTGTCTCGTCGTACTCACCGAAGGCGTTGGGCAGCCCGGCGTTGGGGTGCGCGGAGACGAAGCAGTCGGCGATCCGGGCCAGCTCTGCGACGTAGGGGCGCAGCTCGCCGGCACCGAGGGCGCAGTTCAGGCCGATGGCGAGCGGGCGGGCGTGGCGCACCGAGTACCAGAAGGCCTCGGTGACCTGACCCGAGAGGGTGCGCCCGGACGCGTCGGTGATGGTCCCCGAGATCATCACCGGCCAGCGCCGGCCGGTCTCCTCGAACAGGGTCTCGAGGGCGTAGATCGCCGCCTTGGCGTTCAGGGTGTCGAAGATCGTCTCGACGAGGAGCACGTCGGCACCCCCGTCGACGAGCCCTCGCGCCTGCTCGAGGTAGGCCTCGACGAGCTCGTCGAAGGTGACGTTGCGGGCCCCGGGGTCGTTGACGTCGGGGGAGATGGATGCCGTGCGGTTCGTCGGTCCCACCGTCCCGAGGACGTACCGCGGGCGGTCCGGGGTGCGGGCCGTCATCGCATCGCACTCGGCGCGCGCGAGCGCGGCCGCGGCGACGTTGAGCTCGTAGGCGACCTCCTGCATGCCGTAGTCGGCCAGCGAGATCCGCTGCGCGTTGAAGGTGTTGGTCTCGAGCAGGTCCGAGCCCGCCTCGAGGTAGGCGCGGTGGATGGCGGTGATGATGTCGGGCTGGGTGAGCGCCAACAGGTCGTTGTTGCCCTGCTGGTCGTCCGGGTGGTCGGCGAACCGGTCGCCCCGGTAGTCGGCCTCGGACAGCCCGTACCCCTGGATCATCGTGCCCATCGCCCCGTCGAGCACGAGGACCCGCTCGCGCAGGGCGGCGGTGAGGTCGGCGGTGGCGTCCGGGCGGTGGGCAGCAGTCACGTCGAGTCGTCTCAGTCAGGGTTGAACGGGCAAGGACCAGTATGGCGCGAGCCTCACGTAGGGTCCGTGGCATGCCCGACCCGCAAGCACCATCCGGCTCGATCCGGCTCGGCCGGGTCGCCGGGGTGCCGGTCTACCTCGACCGCACCTGGCTGATCCTCGGTGCCTTCATCGCGTGGACGGGCTGGCAGGCCGGCCGTGACCTCGGGACGACGACGGGGATCGCGTATGCCGGGTGGCTCGTCCTCGGCATCCTGACCGCCGTGCTGGGGCACGAGATCGCGCACGCCGTCGCCGGGCGGATGCTGGGTTTCCGCGTGCACCGCATCGTCGCCACGCTGTGGGGTGGTCACACGTCCTACGACGGCACCGGGTCGACCCCGGGACGGGCTGCGGCGATCGCGGTGAGCGGCCCGCTGGCCAATCTCGGCCTCGCGGGGATCGGCTGGATCGGCCTTCAGGTGCTGACCGGGCCGGTGGCGCAGTTCGTGCTCTGGTGGTTCGTCGCGATCAACATCCTGCTCGCCGCGTTCAACCTCCTGCCCGGCCTTCCGCTGGACGGTGGGCAGGTCGTGCACTCCCTGGTGTGGAAGGCCAGCGGTCGGCGGGACACGGCACTCCTCGTCGCCGGCTGGCTGGGTCGCCTCCTCACCGTCGCGGTCGTCGTGTTCTTCGCCGTCCTGCCCGTGGTCCAGGGCGTCGTCGACCCCCTCCGGTTGCTCCTGGTCGCCGTCATGGCCTGGGTCCTGTGGTCCGGCGCCACGGCGGCACTGCGTCGAGCCCCCTTCGAGCGGCTGCTCGACCGGCTCGACGCCGAGGAGGTCATCGAGCCTGTCGGGATCATCCGCGCAGACACGCCCGTCGGTCACCTGATCGGCGCCGACCGCCGGCTGCTGGCCCTCGACGACCGGGGGCGTCCGCTCCTGCTGATGCCGACGGCATCCGCCACCGTCCCCGACCTCACCACCCTCGACCCGGCCACCCCGGTGTCCTCCCTCCTCGTGCGGCTGCCGGACACCTCCCTCATCGATCTCGCCCCCGGCGCCAGCGTCGAGCCACTGCTGCGCGCGATGGCGCTGTCCGGCTCCGGGGTGGTCGTCGTGGTGTCGAACGGCGCGGTGCGGGGGCTGGTCACCGCTGAGCGGCTCAACGCCGTGGCCGAACGCCACCTGCGTCGCAACTAGACTCCCCGCCCATGACCTCACCGACCGGCGCCGAGCTGCGGCGTGGCCCCTTCACCGCGGGCGAGCGCGTCCAGCTGACCGACCCCAAGGGCCGCATGCACACCATCGCGCTGGCCCCCGGCAAGCAGTTCCACACCCACCGGGGATACCTCGCCCACGACGACCTGATCGGTGCCCCTGACGGCTCGACGATCAAGAACACCGCCGGCGTCGAGTACCTCGCGCTGCGCCCGCTGCTCGCCGACTACGTGATGTCGATGCCCCGGGGCGCCGCGGTGATCTATCCCAAGGACGCCAGCCAGATCGTCATGATGGCCGACATGTTCCCGGGTGCGGTCGTCGTCGAGGCCGGGGTCGGCTCCGGAGCGCTGTCGATGTCGCTGCTGCGGGCCGTCGGCGAGACCGGTCGGGTGCACTCGTTCGAACGCCGCGAGGACTTCGCCGAGATCGCCAAGGCCAACGCCCGCGAGTACTTCGGTGCTGACCACCCCGCCTGGACCGTCACCGTCGGTGACCTCGTCGAGGCGCTGCCGCGCACGGTCGAGAACGGGAGCATCGACCGGGTCGTGCTCGACATGCTGGCGCCGTGGGAGTGCCTCGACGTCGTCGCCGACGCGCTCGCCCCCGGCGGGGTGCTGCTCTGCTACGTCGCGACGGCAACCCAGCTGTCGAAGGTTGCGGAGGCCATGCGCGACGCCGACCTGTTCACCGAGCCCCAGGCCTGGGAGACGCTGGTTCGCGGCTGGCACCTCGAGGGTCTGGCCGTGCGCCCCCAGCACCGGATGCACGGGCACACCGGGTTCCTCATCACCACCCGCCGCCTCGCACCGGGGGTCACGCCCCCGCTGCGCAAGCGCCGCCCGGGCAAGGGATACGTCACCGGCGAGGAGGCGACCGAGCAGGACTGGACCCCCGAGGCCATCGGCGAGCGGGTCCCCTCCGACAAGCGCGTTCGCCGCGTGGTGCGATCGGTGACCGACACCTCACCGCTTCCGTGACGCACGCGGGTTATCGTCGACCATGAGCACCGACGAGCCCACGGCCGAGCAGGCGGGCACCCGCGAGAGCCTCGAGGCCCAGCGGGAGTCACTCGAGGCCGAGATCACCGCCCTGCGCGCGCAAGGGCAGGCCAGCCCCGCCCAGCTGCGCACCCTCGAACGGGACCTCGCCGGGTTGCGCTCCCAGCTCGCGACGATGTCCGCGCAGAACGAACGACTGGTGCGCACCCTTCGGGATGCCCGCGAGCAGATCGTCACGCTGAAGTCCGAGGTCGACCGGCTCGCGCAGCCTCCCGCGGCCTACGGCATCGTCATCGAGACCTTCGAGGACGGCACCGCCGACATCCTCACGAGCGGGCGCAAGATGCACGTGGCCGTCAGCCCCGCGCTCGACGCGGACTCGCTCCAGGCCGGCCGCGAGGTCATGCTCAACGAGGCGATGAACGTCGTCGCGGTGCACGGGTACGAGACCGTGGGCGAGATCGTGCTCTGCAAGGAGGTCCTCGAGGACGGTCGAGTGCTCGTCGTCGCCCAGGCCGACGAGGAGCGTGTCTGCCGGATGGCGGCCTCCCTCGACGGTGAGACCGTGCGCGCCGGTGACGCCCTGCTGCTGGAGTCGCGCTCGGGGTTCGTCTTCGAGCGGATCCCCAAGGCCGAGGTCGCCGACCTCGTGCTCGAGGAGGTCCCCGACATCGACTACACCGACATCGGTGGGCTCAGCAGGCAGATCGAGGCCATCCGGGATGCCGTCGAGCTGCCCTACCTGCACCCCGACCTCTACACCGAGCACCACCTCAAGCCCCCGAAGGGGGTGCTGCTCTACGGCCCGCCCGGCTGTGGGAAGACGATGATCGCCAAGGCGGTCGCGGCATCCCTGGCCCGCAAGGTCGCCGAGAAGGAGGGCCGCGCCCCCGGCAAGTCCTTCTTCCTCAACATCAAGGGCCCCGAGCTGCTCAACAAGTACGTCGGCGAGACCGAGAGGCACATCCGGCTCATCTTCCAGCGGGCCCGCGAGAAGTCCAACGAGGGCTACCCGGTCGTCGTGTTCTTCGACGAGATGGAGTCGCTGTTCCGCACCCGCGGGTCGGGTGTGTCCTCCGACGTCGAGACGACGATCGTGCCGCAGCTGCTCTCGGAGATCGACGGCGTCGAAGGGCTCGAGCACGTCATCGTGATCGGTGCCTCGAACCGCGAGGACATGATCGACCCGGCCATCCTGCGACCGGGACGCCTGGACGTGAAGATCAAGATCGAGCGCCCCGACGCCGAGGCTGCCCGTGAGATCTTCGCGAAGTACCTCGTCGAGACCCTGCCGCTGCACCCGGACGACGTCGCCCAGAACGGCGGCTCGGAGCAGGCGACCGTGCAGGCCATGATCGATGCCGTGGTGCTGCGCATGTACACCGAGGAGGAGGAGAACCGCTTCCTCGAGGTGACCTACGCCGGTGGTGACAAGGAGATCCTGTACTTCAAGGACTTCAACTCCGGCGCGATGATCCAGAACATCGTCGACCGCGCCAAGAAGATGGCCATCAAGGACTTCCTCGACACCGGTCAGCGGGGTCTGCGGGTCGAGCACCTGCTCCAGTCGTGCACCGACGAGTTCCGCGAGAACGAGGACCTCCCGAACACGACGAACCCCGACGACTGGGCGCGCATCTCCGGCAAGAAGGGGGAGCGGATCGTCTACATCCGCACGCTGATCAAGACCAAGGAGGGCACCGAGCCCGGCAAGTCGATCAACACGGTCGCCAACACCGGCCAGTACCTGTGATTCGCGGTGCCTGACCGCTGACCCCCGGGGTCGGGCCGCACGTCAGGCGACGAGGCGGGCCATCAGTCGCCAGCCGAGGAGCATCAGCGACAGCACGGTGGTCGCGACGATCACGAACGAGGCAGCAGTGCCGTCGCCGATGACCCGGCGCAGCAGCATTCCGACGACGACGGTGCACACGAGCACCACGGCACCGAACGCCAGGTCGCGCGGCCCCGCATCCATGGTCAGGCTGGCGACCAACCAGCCGGCCGCTGTCCCGGCGACGAAGGGCGCGGCGGTGCGCAGCACCCCGAGCGCGTCGAGACCCTCGGCGTGCGAGCGCCGGCCGAGGGCAGCGAAGACGACGACGAGGGCGACGTCGAGGACGGCTGGTAGGGCCCGGCTCACGAGCCGACCCGGTCGAACAGCGTGCTCTGCCGCGGCGGGGCGTGCGTGGGGTCGACGCCGTCGAACAGGCTCGACACCGACTCGCCCTCGTGGATGCGCTTGATGGCCTCGGCGAACAGCCCGGCCACCGAGCGCACCCGGAGCTCCGGCCAGCCCTTGGGAGCGGGCACCGTGTCGGTGGTGACGACCTCGGTGATCATCGCGTGACCGCGCAGCCGCTCGACGGCCCGGCCGGCGAACAGGCCGTGGGTCGTCGCGACGGCCGCCTCGGTGACGCCGTGGTCGGCCAACCGGTCGAGCAGCTCGATGATCGAGCCCCCCGTGGCGATCTCGTCATCGAGCACGATGGCCCGCTTGCCCTCGACGTCGCCGACGATGGAGTCGATGACGACGGTGTCGTCGCCGAGCCGGCGCTTGGACCCGGCAGCGACGGGCAGCCCGAGCAGCCGCGAGAACTGGGTGGCGTCCTTGGCGTTGCCGAGGTCGGGGGAGACGACGACGGTGTTGTCGAGGTCCTGCTCGCGGAAGTGGTCGGCGAGCACGCCGAGCGCGGTGAGGTGGTCGACGGGCACGGAGAAGAAGCCGTGCACCTGCGGGGCGTGCAGGTTCATCGTGAGCACGCGGTCGGCACCCGCGGTCGAGATCAGGTCAGCCACGAGCCGGCCCCCGAGCGAGATGCGCGAGGCGTCCTTCTTGTCGCTGCGGGCGTAGGCGTAGTGGGGGATGACCGCGGTGATCATGCCCGCGGAGGCGCCCTTGGCGGCATCGATCATGAGCAGCAGCTCCATGAGCGAGTCCTGCGTCGGGGGCACGAGCGGCTGGACGATGTAGACGTCGCGCTGGCGGCAGTTCGCCAGCAGCTGGGCCTGGAGGCAGTCGTTGCTGAACCGGCTGAGCGCCGTCTGCGACAGCTCCACCCCGAGTTCGTCGCAGATGCGGTGGGCCAGGGGCTCGTGGGCCGACCCGGAGAAGACGACGACCTCGCGCATGTCCGCAGCCTAGTGCTCAGCCCGATGCCGACAGGGCGCTTCGCACCTCGGTTGCGAGCTCCCACCGGTGCTGTCGCCCCACCGCCGGTGCCGCACCCGGCATCGACGCGAAGCCGTGCGGCACCTTGAGGTAGTTCGTCAGCCGGGCCGAGACACCGGCTGCCTGCAGTGCCTCGGCGTACCGGATGCCGTCGTCGCGCAGCGGATCGAGGTCGGCCGTCTGCACCAGTGCGGGCGGGAGACCGTCCAGCCGACCGAACAGCGGTGACACGAGCGGGTCGCGCCGGTCATGGCCGGGGCCGAGGTAGTGGTCGCGAAAGGTCACCATCGACCGCCTGGTGAGGATGGGTGCGTGCGCGTTCTGCTGCACCGAGGGTGAGCTCATCGTCGCGTCGGTCGCGGGATAGATCAGGGCCTGGTGTCGCACCCTGGTGTCGCCGTGGTCGCGCAGCACCTGGGCGACCACGGCCGCGAGGTTGCCGCCCGCCGAGTCACCGGCCACGGCCATGCGCGAGGTGTCGGCGTGCAGGACGTCACCGTGCACCCCCACCCAGGTCGTGGCGTCCACGCAGTCGTTCACCGCCACCGGGGCCCGGTGCTCGGGCGCCATCCGGTAGTCGACCGAGACGACGACCGCCCCCACCTGCGCCGCGAGGAAGGTGCAGATCGGGTCGTAGTCGACGACGTTGCCGAGCACCCAGCCGCCGCCGTGGAACCACATGACGACCGGCACGTCGGTGCGGCTGTCCCGCAGGGCCCGGGGTCGGTAGATCCGCAGCGGGATCTCGTGGTCGTCGCGGGCAGGTGCCGTGCCGAACGTGATGCCGACCGCCGGGTCAGGGCGCCCCGTCACCCACGACAGGAGGGGATGGGTGGGCCGCACCGCGGCGCGCGCCCGGTGGATGCCGTGGTGGTCCAGCGCCTCGATGGGTGGGCCACGGTGGGTCGCCGCGAACGAGACCGCGGCGATGAGGGGGGAGACTCCGCGGTAGCTGCGCACGCGGTCAGTATGGTCGAGCCATGACGGTGCGCAGGGTGATGGGGATCGAGACCGAGTACGGAATCGTCGTCCCGGGGGATCCGAGCGCAAATCCCATGGTCGCCTCGGGCGATGTCGTCACGACGTACGCGACCTCACGCGGCATCCGACCGGCGAGGGCCAGCTGGGACTACGCCGACGAGGCGCCGCTGCGCGACGCCCGCGGTTTCGACATGGGGCGGGGGATCGCCCACCCCAGCCAGCTGACGGACGTGGAGGACCCGACGCTGGCGAACGTCGTGCTCACCAACGGCGCCCGGCTGTACGTCGACCACGCCCACCCCGAGTACAGCTCGCCCGAGGTGACGACTCCCCGGGACGCCGTCACGTGGGACCGCGCCGGTGAGCTCGTCATGCGCGAGGCCGTCGCCCGCCTGGCGACGATGCCGCCCGGCATCAACCTCTACAAGAACAACACCGACGGCAAGGGCTCGTCCTACGGCACGCACGAGAACTACCTCATGTCACGGGCGACCCCGTTCGCGAACATCGTGCGGCACCTGACGCCGTTCTTCGTCGTCCGGCAGGTCATGTGCGGTTCGGGCCGCGTCGGCATCGGGGTCGACTCCCGTACCGCCGGCTACCAGCTGGCCCAGCGCAGCGACTTCTTCGAGGTCGAGGTCGGCCTGGAGACGACCCTGAAGCGCCCGATCATCAACACCCGCGACGAGCCGCACGCGGTGGCCGACCGCTACCGCCGCCTGCACGTCATCATCGGCGACGCCAACCACGCCGACGTGGCGAACCTGCTCAAGATGGGCACGACGTCCCTCGTGCTCGCCATGATCGAGGCGGATGCCGTGGGCGCCGACCTCTCCGTGCGCCGCCCGGTGGCCACGCTGCACGCCGTGTCCCACGACCCGACGCTGAAGACCACGATCGAGCTCGTCGACGGCCGCCGGATGACCGCCCTCGACCTGCTGTGGGAGTACCACGACCGTGCGGCGGCCTTCGTCGAGCACACCTCTGGTGGCGAGCCCGACCCGGACACCGTCGAGGTGATGCACTGGTGGGGCACGGTGCTCGACCGGCTCTCGCGCGATCCCATGGAGGCCCGCCGCGAGGTCGACTGGGTCGCCAAGCTCGCCGTGCTCGAGGGGTACCGCGGGCGCGACTCCCTCGGGTGGGGTGACCCGCGGCTCAAGGCCGTGGACCTCCAGTGGTCCGACGTGCGGGCGGACCGGGGGCTGGCGCACCGACTCGCCGCCACCGGCCGTCTCGAGGTGCTCGTCGAGGAGGATGCCGTGCGCGCGGCGGTCACGCAGGCCCCCACCGACACCCGGGCGTGGTTCCGGGGTGAGTGCCTGCGGCGCTTCCCGGACGACGTCGTGGCGGCCTCCTGGGACTCGGTGATCTTCGACGTCCGGGGCCAGCGCACCCTCCAGCGGGTTCCCATGCTCGAACCGCTGCGCGGAACCGAGGCCGGGGTGGGCGATCTGGTCCGCAACGCTCTGGACGCCGCCGCGCTGCTGGCGGCCCTGGCACGCAGCAGCCAGGCGTCGGGCGACTAGGCTCGATCCAGTCTCACGCACACACGAGGGAGCACCATGGCCGGCCAGGAGCAGATCAAGCCACAGCGTCGCGATGACGGCGGCCCCGACGACGCCCCCGAGGCGGCGAGCGCGGCACCCGTCATCAGCACGAGCGAGATCGACGACATCCTCGACGAGATCGACGGGGTGCTGGAGTCCAACGCCGAGGAATTCGTGCGCGGTTTCGTCCAGAAGGGCGGCCAGTGACCCGCGACGCCGACGGTGGCCGCCTCCCCACGGCATACCTCGTGCCCGGGTCGTCGTCGTTCACCGAGTTCCTGTCCGCCCACGCACCGAGCCTGCTGCCCTCCGGGCGGGGCCTGCCCGCAGGTGCCGCGATCGACGCCCCGCACGGGACGACGATCGTCTCGCTGACCTACGACGGGGGCGTCGTCATGGCCGGTGACCGACGGGCCACGATGGGCAACCTCATCGCGAACCGCGACATGGACAAGGTCTTCGCGACCGACGAGTTCAGTCTCGTCGGCATCGCCGGCACCGCCGGACTGGCCATCGAGCTCGTCAAGCTGTTCCAGGTCGAGCTCGAGCACTACGAGAAGATCGAGGGGGCGCTGATGTCCCTCGAGGGCAAGGCCAACCGTCTCGCGTCGATGATCCGCGGCAACCTCGGCATGGCGATGCAGGGGCTGGCCGTCGTGCCGCTGTTCGCCGGCTTCGACCCCGCAGCGGGCACGGGCCGGATCTTCTCCTATGACGTGACCGGGGGCTGCTACGAGGAGCACGACCACCACAGCGTCGGCTCGGGCTCGCTGTTCGCCCGCGGGGCCCTGAAGAAGCTCTACCGCCGCTCCGGCACGGTCGGCGACGCGGTGCGCTGCGCCGTCGAGGCCCTCTACGACGCCGCCGACGACGACTCCGCCACGGGAGGTCCGGACGTCGGCCGCCGGATCTGGCCCTCCGTCGGCATCGTCGACGACTCCGGCGCCCGCTTCCTGCTCGACGACGAGATCGCCCCGGTCGTCGACGCGATCATCGCCGCGCGCGTCAACAACCCCGGAGGTGCCCGATGACCGCCGGGATGCCGTTCTACGTCTCGCCCGAGCAGCTCATGAAGGACCGGGCCGACTTCGCCCGCAAGGGCATCGCGCGCGGCCGCTCGGTCATCGTCCTCGCCTACGACAACGGCATCGCGTTCGTCGCCGAGAACCCGAGCCGGGCGCTGCACAAGGTCTCCGAGATCTACGACCGGATCGCCTTCGCCGCCGTCGGCAAGTACAACGAGTTCGAGAACCTGCGGGTTGCCGGGGTGCGGTACGCCGACCTGCGGGGGTACTCTTACGACCGCTCGGACGTCACCGCCCGCGGCCTGGCCAACGCCTACGCGCAGACACTGGGCACGGTGTTCACCCAGGAGTCCAAGCCCTACGAGGTCGAGATCGTCGTCGCCGAGGTCGGCACCAGCCCGGACACCGATCAGGTGTACCGACTCACCTACGACGGGTCCGTCGCCGACGAGCACGGATTCGTCGCCATGGGCGGGGGAGCGGAGCAGATCGAGACCGGACTGCGAGAGCAGTGGCGCGCCGGGTTGCACCTCTCGGAGGCGTTGACCCTCGCCGTCGGCCTGCTCGGCACCGATCCGGCCGGGGGTCCGGCCCGTGAGCTCAGCTCGTCGCAGCTCGAGGTGGCCGTGCTGGACCGGCACCGGCCGCGGCGCACCTTCCGACGGATCACCGGCCCGCTGCTCGAGCGCCTGCTGAGCAGCGAGGACCCCACCCGTGACGTCCCCGCCGCCGATGACGCCAGTTCGGTGCGCGATGCGAGCACCAACCCACAGACCCAGCGCCCCGAGCAGGACGGCACGCCCACGTGAGCACCCCCGGCGGGCGCCGCATCTTCGGCATCGAGAACGAGTACGGCATCACCTGCTCGGCCGGGGGCCAGCGCACCCTGACGCCCGACGAGGTGGCGCGCTACCTCTTCCGCAAGGTCGTCGCTTGGGGCCGGTCGAGCAACGTCTTCCTCACCAACGGGTCGCGGCTCTACCTCGACGTCGGTTCCCACCCCGAGTACGCCACCGCCGAGTGCGACTCGGTTCGCCAGGTCGTGGCCCACGACAAGGCGGGGGAGCGGATCGTCGAAGGGCTTGTCGTCGACGCCCAGCAGCGGCTGCGCGAGGACGGCGTCGTCGGCGACATCTACGTCTTCAAGAACAACACCGACTCCGCGGGCAACTCCTACGGCTGCCACGAGAACTACCTCGTGCGCCGGGCCGGGGAGTTCTCCTCGATCTCCGACACCCTGCTGCCGTTCCTCATCAGCCGCCAGATCACCTGTGGTGCAGGCAAGCTCGTTGCCACCTCCAAGGGCGCGACCTATGCCGTCAGCCAGCGGGCCGACCACATCTGGGAGGGCGTGTCCTCGGCCACGACACGCAGCCGCCCCATCATCAACACCCGCGACGAACCGCACGCCGACGCCGAGCACTACCGCCGGCTGCACGTCATCGTCGGCGACTCCAACATGAGCGAGACCACGACGATGCTCAAGGTGGGCTCGGCCGACCTGGTGCTGCGGATGATCGAGGCGGGTGTCGTCCAGCGTGACCTCACCCTGGAGAACCCCATCCGCGCGATCCGCGAGATCTCCCACGACCGCACGGGGCGGCGGCTGGTCCGCCTGGCCAACGGCCGCCAGATGAGCGCCCTGGAGCTCCAGGGGGAGTACTACGCCAAGGCCTGCGAGTTCATCGAGCGTGAGGGCGCGACCGACCCGCTGCACGAACGAGTCCTCGAGCTGTGGGGGCGCACGCTGCGGGCCGTGGAGAGCGACGACCTCAGCCTCGTCGACACCGAGATCGACTGGGTCATCAAGTACCGGTTGCTCGACGACTACGCGACCCGCAACGGACTGCCCCTCGAGCACCCCCGGCTGGCCCAGATCGACCTCGCCTACCACGACATCGATCGCAGCAGGGGGCTGTTCTACCTGCTCCAGCGGCGCGGCCGGGCCGCCCGGGTCGTCAGCGACCCCGAGGTCTTCTCGGCCAAGGTCAACCCGCCGCCGACGACCCGGGCCAAGCTGCGCGGCGACTTCATCCGGGCGGCGCAGGCCAACCGTCGGGACTTCACCGTCGACTGGGTGCACCTCAAGCTCAACGACCAGGCTCAGCGCACCGTGCTGTGCAAGGACCCGTTCCTCGCGGTCGATGCCCGGGTGGAGCGCCTCATCGAGGGCATGACCGCCTGATCGACGCGGCCGGTGAGCGGAGGTGACGCGAACGGCATCCAGCCTTCAACGTCCGGCATCCATCGTCCTCCCCAGCCCAACCCCGACTTCGTGCGAATTGCGTGCGGGTTTGGGGCCCTCGAGGCCAGTGATCCGCACCGAAGTCGCACGAAGTGCGGGGTGGAGGAGCAGACGGGGTCGTGGGGATGACGCGAACGGCATCCAGCGTCCTCCCAGCCGCCGATGTGCAACCTCACAAGGGGCGCGGTTATCGTGGACGACCGTTGCCCGCTGCCGGGCAGCACCCCCGACCGAAGGTTCCACACGTGTCACGTCGCGTCACCACCACCCTGTCCGCCGCCGCCCTGGCCTGCGCCCTCGTCCTCAGCGGATGTGGCGAGGAGAGCGCCCCGACCGCCAGCACCTCAGCGGCCCTGAGCGCCATCACCGTCGAGGGAACTGGCGCCAAGAAGGCGCCCACCGTGAAGGTCGACGCCCCGGTCACGGTGACCAAGACCGAGTCCAAGGTGCTCACCGAGGGCACGGGCGCCGCCATCACCGAGGACGACCTCGTCTCGATCCAGGCGATCATCCTCAACGGCACCGACGGCAAGCAGGCCCACAGCACGTGGGAGACCGGGCCCGTCGGCCTCGACCTCGGCGCGCAGGACCTCTTCGGCTCGTTCAAGAGCCAGCTTCCGGGCAAGAAGATCGGCTCGCGGGTGCTCATCACGTCCACCCCCGCCGACGCCTTCGGTGAGCAGGGCAACCCCGACCTCGCGATGACGGCCGACGACCCCGTCGTGTTCGTCGTCGACGTCGTCGGCGCGACGAAGGTGCTCGCGCAGGCCGAGGGCAAGGCGGTCGCCCCCAAGGCGGGCCTTCCGACCGTGACGATGAACGACGGCAAGCCCGCGACGATCACCGTCCCCAAGGGCGCCAAGGCACCTGCCAAGACGATCGTCCAGCCGCTCATCACCGGCACCGGGCCTGAGGTCAAGGCCGGCCAGACCGTGCGCGTCTCCTACACCGGCGCCCTGCTCAAGGACGGCAGCGTCTTCGACTCCAGCGCCAACCGACCGGAGCAGCCGTACTTCGACTTCGCCGCTGGTCAGGGTCAGGTCATCTCGGGCTGGGACAAGAGCATCGTGGGGCAGAAGGTCGGCAGCCGACTCCTGCTCGTCATCCCGCCGGCCGAGGGCTACGGCGAGGCCGGCAGCCCGCCGAAGATCGCCGGCACCGACACCCTCGTCTTCGTCGTCGACATCCTCGCCGCGTACTGACGCACCTCGCCCTGACACCACTCGTCCTGACACCCCTCCTGAACGAAAGCGACCACCCATGAGCACCGAGCCCACCCGCCCCGAGATCGACTTCCCGGGCGAGGTCCCGAGCGACCTCGTCATCGAGGACATCACCGTCGGTGACGGCGCCGAGGCCACCCCCGGCAGCACTGTGTCCGCGCACTACGTCGGCGTCGCCCACACCACCGGCGAGGAGTTCGACGCCTCGTGGAACCACGGCGCGCCGCTGGACTTCCGCCTCGGTGTCGGCATGGTCATCGCCGGGTGGGACCAGGGCATCGCGGGCATGAAGGTCGGCGGCCGGCGCAAGCTGACCATCCCGCCGCACCTGGGCTACGGCGAGCGGGGCGCCGGTGGCGCCATCGCCCCCGGCGAGACGCTGATCTTCGTCGTCGACCTCATGGACGTCCGCTGACCGCGGAGTCGGTCAACGCGGCAGCATGAACACCCGCGGCGGCAGCCGCGAGGAACGGGGCGGGGTCTGAGTCCAGACCCCGCCCCATCGTGCGCAGGGCGACCGGCGAGGTGTGCAGCGCCTCGAGCAGTCCGTCAGCGGGCACCTCGACCACCGTGAGCCGGGCCCGCGCCGTGTCCACCAGGGTTCGCAGCTGCTCGCGCACGAGCGCGTCGAGCTCGGCATCCGGCAGCGTGGTCACGGGGACGTCCGCCGCGGTGAGCAGGGCGCGGCCGTAGGCCGTGCGGCTGTGGTGGCTGATCCCGCGGTGCCGCTCTCGCAGGTCGGCCCCCGACACCCGCAGCGACGCGATTCCGTGTCCGCCGAGCACCTCGGCGGCGTGCAGGGCGTCGGCACACCCCACCCCGGAGTAGCCCCACCGCGTGCCGGTGCCCACGTTGCCCGGCCCCTGCGTCACGACGGCGACATCCGCACCGACGACGAACCGGGCCGCGAGCAGGCCGGTGTGCGTCGTCACCGCCTCGTGGTCGCCACCGAACGCCTGGCCGACGGTGATCGTCGACGCCAGCCACCCGGCATCCGCCAGGCCTGCGACGGCTCTCGAGAACGCCGCCGGGAGGGCGCCGCCGTCGGTCATGACGTAGGCGACCCGCGCGTGCGGGTGAGTGGATCGGATGCCGGCGAGCACCGCCGGGAGCGCGGAGTGCAGGTCCGCGACGACCACCGGCATCCCCGCCAGGTCGTCGGCGTCGGCGAGGTCAGCGTGGTGCGGGCTGTCCTGCTCGTCGACGGCGAGCAGCATCTGCTGCATCGGGGTGTAGCGCGCCTTGACGATGTGCCCGGGGCCGGTCTCGGGGTCCGCCGGCAGGTGGTCGGTGCGGGCCACGACGAACGCGAGCCCTCCCGTGCCCAGCCCACGCAGTAGGGCCGAGGCGTTGAGCAGGACCCGTTCGCCGACCGCCGGTTCACCGACCATCGCGGTGTATGCCAGTGCCCGAACGGGCGGATCGGCCGCCTCGTCGAGGGCCACGGAGTACTCCACGGCGCCCGGCCACCGACGCACCTGCTCGACCACGGTCCCGGCTCGCCACTGCATCACGCTCGGCAGCGTATCCGTCAGGTAGCGTCTGGCGGGTGAGCAACGAGCCCGGCGTGGGCGCCCCCTCGGCGGCACAGGTGAAGACCGAGCGACTGCTCAACCTCGTGCTGGTGCTGCTCTACACCCGTCGGCCGCTGCCGAAGGCGCAGATCCGCTCGCTCGTGCCGCAGTACGGGCAGTCGGCGTCGACCGAGGCCTTCGAGAGGATGTTCGAGCGCGACAAGGACGAGCTGCGCGAGCTCGGCATCCCGCTGGTCACCGAGGACATCGACCCGCTGCACGAGGACGAGCCCGGCTACCGCATCCACCAGCGCGAGTACGCCCTGCCCGACATCGCCTTCGAGCCCGACGAGCTCGCTGTCCTCGGGTTGGCGAGCCGCACCTGGGCGCAGGCGAGCCTGGCCGGGCCGGCCGCTGCCGCCCTGCGCAAGCTGCGCGCGGCCGGGGTCGAGCGCGACGTCGACGCGCTCATCGGCATCGAGCCGCGGCTGCGCACCACCGAACCCGCCTTCGACGCGGTCAAGGACGGTGTGCTGCGCCGGGTGGTGCTGACCTTCGGGTACCGGCGCCCCGAGGCGGCCGAGGTGCAGGTGCGCACGGTGCAGCCGTGGTCGCTCGTCTCCTGGCACGGGCGGTGGTACCTCAACGCCTTCGACCTCGAGCGCGAGGCTCCTCGCGTGTTCCGCCTCTCGCGGATCGTCGGCACCGTTAAGGCCTCGGGTCGGGCAGGTGCATTCGAGGTTCCCGAGGACCACGAGCCCCAGGCGATGGTCCGCCGGGTGGCGCGTCCGCAGACCCAACCGAGCCCGGCCGTGCTGCGCGTGCGCCGCGACACCGGGCACAGCCTGCGCCGCCGGGCCCGCACGGTCGGGTCCGTCGACGACACGTGGGACCTCGTCGACCTCGACCACGGCGACCTCGACGCCTTCGCCGAGGAGCTCGCCGGCTACGGCCCCGACGTCGTCGTCGAACAACCACCCGAGCTCGTCGACGCCGTCGTCGAGCGCCTGCGCGGGGCGCTGGCTGCCCACGGGGGGAGGGGCTGATGGCCGGGTTCGCGACCGAGAGCGCCACCGCGCGGCTGGCGCGCCTGCTGACGATGGTGCCGTGGCTGGTCAACCGTCAGGGCATCGACCTGCGTCAGGCGGCCGACGACCTCGGGGTCAGCGTCGAGCAGCTCGAGGCCGACCTCAATCTGCTCTTCCTGTGCGGTTACGGGCAGATGCCCGACGAGCTCATCGAGGCCGACTGGGAGGAGGGCCGGGTCTTCGTCGGCAACGCCGAGACCATCGCCCGCCCTCTGCGGCTCGGGGTGGACGAGGCGGTCACCCTCATCGTGGGTCTGCGGGCGCTGCGCGAGGTGCCCGGTCTGGGCGACCGCGACGCGGTCGAGCGGGCCCTGGCCAAGCTCGAGGATGCCGCCGGGTCGGCTGCCGCTCCCGCCGCGCGGGTGCGGGCCGAGGTGGCCGACGGCGGTTCGTCGCAGGTGCTGGCCCGGGTGCGCCAGGCCGTCACCGACCGGCGCCGCGTGCACCTGCGCTACCTCGTGCCGGCCCGCGACGAAGCCACCGAGCGCGACGTCGACCCCATGCGCGTCGTCGGCATGGACGGCCGGTGGTACCTCGAGGGCTGGTGCCACCGGGCGGGGGACACCCGGATGTTCCGGTTGGACCGCATCGAGGAGCTCACGGTCCTCGACCTCGACGGCACCCCACCGGCGCACGCCCGCGAACGTGACCTCTCGGAGGGCACCTTCCGCCCGGCGCCCGACGACCTCGTGGTCACGGTCCACCTGCTGCCGGGGGCGACCTGGGTGGCCGACTACTACCCGGTGGAGTCCAGCGAGGAGGTCCCGGCCGCGGACGGCGGCGGACTCATGGTGCGGCTGCGCACCGCGGACACCGCGTGGCTGCGGCGACTGATCTGGCGGCTCGGCGGGCGTGGTGTCGTCGTCGATCCGCCGGAGGTCGTCACCGAGGTGGCGGCCGGAGCCGCTGCCGCTCTCACTGCGTACGGGGAGGCCTGAGCGATGTTGCCCTGGTGGGGTTGGGTCCTGGTGTGGACGGTGCTGCTCGGTGCGTCGGCCGCACTGATCGGGCAGCGGGCCTGGCGGGTGTGGGGGAGCGTGAAGGGGGTGAGCCGCGAGGCCGCACGCGCCAGCGCTCTGGTCGCTGAGCTCGAGGCGCGGGCCGACGAACTTCGCACCGTGGAGCCGGCGCCCCCGGCCGTGACCCAGTCTCCTCTCAGGATGCGCGAGGAGTATCGAGCAGGCAAGGCCGCGACACGGGCGGCCCGCCGTGCGCGCCGGGCGGAGCACCTGCCGCCATGGGCACGCGTAGACTGACGATTCGACGTGACCGTCGCCACCCGGCGGCGAACGAGAGCACAGGAGATGCACCGATGCGCCCAGGACCCACCGAGATCATCATCATCGCGGTGCTCATCATCCTCATCTTCGGATGGAAGAAGCTCCCGGATGCCGCGCGCAGCCTCGGCCGCTCGGCGCGCGTGTTCAAGTCCGAGGTCGACGAGATGAAGAAGGAGTCCGACGCAGCGAAGTCGGACGCCTCGACGACCACGGTCAAGGGTGAGCCGATCGAGCCGGCCTCCAGCGTCGACCGGAGCGTGCCGACCACCGAGGGCAACGCCGTGCGTGAGAACGCACCGCGCACGGACAACCAGTCCGGCCCCGTGGCCTGACCTCTCGAACCATCACTTCTTCACCACCCATGGCCCGTCTGCGTCGACGCCCGCGCGACCCCGAGGGCCGCATGACGCTGGGCGAGCACTTCCGCGAGTTTCGTCGGCGACTGGTCATCTGTGCGGCATCCATATTTGTGGCTGCGATCGTCGCGGGATTCTTCTACAACGAGATCTCAACCTTTCTTCAGGCACCGTTTCGCGCGTACCAGGAGAACTCACCGGACGTCATCGCGAGCATCAACTTCGCCGGTGCGACCGCTGCGGTGTCCAACGTCATCAGCATCTCGATCTTCGTCGGGCTGATCGCGGCGAGCCCCATCATCCTGTGGCAGGCCTGGGCGTTCATCGTGCCCGGCCTGACCGGCAAGGAAAAGCGGATCTCCTTGGCCTTTCTGGGCTCGACGATCCCGCTGTTCCTGATTGGTTGTTGGCTGGCCTACACGATCCTGCCAAAGTCGCTCATCATCCTCTACGGCTTCAGCCCGGACGGGACGTCGAACATCGTTCAGGGTTCGGAGTACTACTCGTTCGTCACCCGCTTCATCCTCGTGTTCGGTGTCGGCTTCCTCTTCCCGGTGGTGCTGGTGGGCCTGAACGTCATCGGGGTGCTGCCTGCGCAGCGTCTGCTCGCCGGATGGCGAGTCGCCATCGTGCTCATCTTCGTCTTTGCGGCCGTGGCCACGCCCACGCCCGATCCATACACGATGTTCGTCTTCGCAGGACCACTGACTGCGTTGTACTTCGCGGCGTGGTTCATCTGTTGGTTGCTGGATCGCCGCAAGGAGAAGGCGCGCCCCGACTGGCTCGATGTCGACGACAACCAGGCCTCCGCCCTCTGACCCGCGGCCGTCATGCACGACGTGGGGATATCAGGGGTGGGCCGTGAGGGTCAGGAGAGGCCGGCGAGCACCTGCGCCACGATGATCTTCGCGATCATCGCCACCGGGTAGACCAGCGCGTAGGCGACCCCGACGCGGGTGTCGTAGCCGGTCTTGTCGTTGACGTAGGCGAGGATCGCCGGTTGGGTCTGCGAGCCGGCCAAGGCCCCGGCGGTCTCCAGCCAGGTGAGCTTGCGCAGCACGTGCACGCCGAGGACGAGGAGTGCAGCGGCGGATGCCGTGAGCACCAGTCCCAGCACGGCCACCTTCCAGCCGGAGTCCGACGCCAGCGCCTCGGTGATGGTCCGGCCGGCGCGCACCCCGGCATAGGCGAGGAACGTGACCATCCCGAGGGCCGAGAGCGACTGCGCCGCGCCGTGGGACATGGAGGTGATGACCGGTCCGACCCGACCGAGTCGGCCGAAGACGAGGCCGACGAGCAGGGTGCCGGCAGCGGCGCCGACGGTGAAGCCACCACCGGGAGTAGGCACGTGGACGAGCCCGAGCGCCATGCCGGTCGCGAGCCCGAGGGCGAGCCCACCGACGTTGATGTCGGACATGCCGCGGTCGCTGTCACCGAGGTAGGCGCTGACGGCGGCCATCTGGTCCCGCGGGGCGATGACCCGCACCCGGTCACCCATGGCGAGCACGAAGGTGTCGTGGGCGACGAGGTCGAGGTCGCCGCGCCGCACGCGCGTCACGGCCGCGCCGAACCGCGCGTCGAGGTCGAGCTCGCCGATGGTGTGCCCGACGAGGGACTTGGTCGACAGCGTGATGCGCCGGTAGTCCAGGTCTGCCCGGTCGGCGACGATGTCGTGGGACGAGATGTGGCCGAGCTGGCGAGCCACGGCATCCAACAGGTCACGCGGGCCGACGACGGTGACGAGGTCGTTGTGCCCGATCACCTCGGTGTCCGCGGGCACCATCGTCGGGTTGGCGGCGTGCGCGTGCTTGAGCCGCGACACGGTGATGGCCCGGCCGTGGGCTGCTGAGAGGGCGTCGACGGTGATGGGTTCGGTCACCTCGACGCGGATCGTCTCGTGCCCGATCTCCTCGCGCCGCGACTCGCCACCGGGTCGACGGAGCGACCATGCGGCGACGGCGAGCATGAGGATGACGCCCCCGAGGTAGGTGATGGAGTACCCGACCGTCGGGGCCGCCGGGTCGGCTGCGCGGGCGGATGCCGCGGCGAGCGCGGGGGTGTTGGTGAGCGCACCGGCATACGCACCGGCGATCGTGCCGCCATCGATGCCGAGGATGCGGCCGACGACCACCGCGATGGCGCCGACGAGCGAGAGCGCGCCCGCGACGACGAGCATCGTCGGCCAGCCCCGGCGCAACGACGAGAAGAAGTGGGTGCCCGAGACGACACCCACCGTGTACGTGAAGAGCACGAGGCCGAACGTGCCGATGACCTCGGGGATCTCGAGGTCGACGTCAGCCGAGGCCGCCCACGCGGAGACCCCGAGGGCGGCGAACAGCACGGCAGCCGGCCCGAGGTGCACCCCCTTGACGCGCACGTGCCCCAGTGCGGCGCCGAACGCCAGCAACACCGCGAGGAGGAGGAGGGGGTGTTCGGCCAACAGGGTGAATGTCGTGTTCACCCCTGGATCGTCCCACCACGGGGATCGCTGCCACTACCGTTCGATACATGGCACGCATGGGTTTGATGATCAACCCGACCTCGGGCAAGAACACCGGGGCACAGGTCGGTCAGCAGGCCCTGTCCCTGCTGCGGGACGCCGGTGTGGACGTCCTCGACCTCAGCGCGTCCGATGCCCGCAGTGCAGTGGAGCAGGGCAGGGCCGCAATCGGGTCGGGCGCGATCGATCGGCTCGTCGTGGGTGGCGGGGACGGCATGGTGCACCTGGGCGCGAACCTGTGTGCGGGCACGCCGGTGTCCCTCGGGGTGATCGCGGCCGGCACCGGCAACGACATCGCCCGCGAGCTGGGGTTGCCGGTGCGTGACGCGGCCGCCTCGGTGCAGCGCATCCTGTCGGGGAGCACCCGGCAGGTCGACGCCGCGCGGCACACCACGGCCACCGGCGAGCAGAAGTGGTTCCTCGGGGTGCTCGCCGCCGGCTTCGACGCGGTGGTCAACGAGCGCGCCAACCAGCTGACCTGGCCCAAGGGCCCGATGCGCTACAACCTCGCGATCCTGCGTGAGCTCCCGGTCTTCCGTGCCATCCCCTACACGCTCGTGCTGGACGGTGAGCGCATCGACACCGAGGCGATGCTCGTCGCCGTCGGCAACGGGCCCGCCTACGGCGGCGGCATGCGGGTCACCCCGGGCGCGTCCTTCGACGACGGGCTGCTCGACGTGCTCATCCTGCGCAGGATCTCGACGTTCGAGTTCCTCCGGGTGTTCCCGAGGGTGTTCAAGGGCACGCACGTGAGCCATCCCGCCGTGCAGATCCGCAGGGCGCACACGGTGTCGCTCGAGGCCGAGGGCATCGTCTCCTACGCCGACGGCGAACGGTTCGCCCCGCTGCCGATGAGCATGGAGGTCGTGCCCGGCGCGCTCACCGTCCTCGCCTGATCGCTGACGTAGCCTGAGCGCATGTCCAGCCCCGCCGAGAGGTACGCCGCGGCAGCGGCCCGCAATCGCCGGGAACGCAGCGAACTCGCGCGCTTCACGGCATCCCTCGAATTTCCCCTCGACGACTTCCAGGTGCGGGCCTGCGAGGCGGTCGAGCTCGGCAAGGGGGTGCTCGTCGCAGCACCGACGGGGGCCGGCAAGACGATGGTCGGGGAGTTCGCCGTGCACCTGGCCCTCGCGACCGGTCGCAAGGCGTTCTACACCACCCCCATCAAGGCACTGTCGAACCAGAAGTACCACGACCTCGTGCGGGTGCACGGGGCCGCGAACGTCGGTCTGCTGACGGGGGACTCGTCGGTCAACGGCGAGGCCCCGATCGTCGTCATGACGACCGAGGTGCTGCGCAACATGATGTATGCCGGGTCGCGCACCCTCGAGGGGCTCGGCTTCGTCGTCATGGACGAGGTCCACTACCTCGCCGACCGGTTCCGCGGGGCCGTGTGGGAAGAGGTGATCATCCACCTGCCCGAGCACGTGCAGGTGGTGTCGCTGTCGGCAACGGTGAGCAACGCCGAGGAGTTCGGCGACTGGCTGGCCGAGGTGCGGGGCAACCACGAGGTCGTCGTGTCCGAGCACCGTCCGGTGCCGCTGTACCAGCACGTCCTCGTCGGCACGACGATGTTCGACCTGTTCGCCGGCAACCGGGTCAACCCCGACCTGCTGACCGCCATCCGCAGCGCGGAGGAACGCGGACGGTGGCAGGACGAGCCCCGCCGGGGTGGGGGAGGTCGCGGCGGGTCGCGCGGGGGCGGTCGTGGCCCCGGTGGAGGATCGGGCGGTCGAGGATTTGCCCGCGGCGCCCGACCCGGCGGGGGTGCGAGCCGTGCCGAGGTCATCGAGGAGCTCGATCGCGACGGGCTGCTCCCGGCCATCACCTTCATCTTCAGCCGGGTCGGGTGCGAGGCCGCCGTCGGCCAGCTGCTCGCCGCGGGAACCCGGCTGGTGCCCGAGCGCGAGGGGCTGCGGATCCGGCGCCTCGTCGAGGAGCGCGTGGACTCCCTGGCCACGGAGGACCTCATGGTCCTCGGCTACTTCGACTTCGTCGAGGGCCTGTCGAGGGGTTTCGCCGCCCACCACGCCGGCATGCTGCCGCTGTTCCGCGAGATCGTCGAGGAGCTGTTCACGGCCGGGCGCATCCGTGCGGTGTTCGCCACCGAGACCCTTGCCCTGGGCATCAACATGCCGGCCCGCACGGTGGTGCTGGAGAAGCTCGTCAAGTACAACGGCGAGGCCCACGTCGACATCACTCCTGCCGAGTACACCCAGCTCACCGGGCGTGCCGGGCGCCGTGGCATCGACATCGAGGGCCACGCGGTGGTGCAGTGGGCCCGGGGAGTCGACCCGTTGGCGGTCGGCGGTCTGGCCTCGGCCCGCACCTACCCACTGCGCTCGAGCTTTCGCCCGACCTACAACATGGCCGTCAACCTCGTGTCCCAGGTGGGTCGTGAGGTGGCCCGCGAGATCCTCGAGACCTCGTTCGCGCAGTTCCAGGCCGACCGGGCCGTGGTGGGCATCGCCACGAAGGTGCGCCGCAACGAGGAGGGGCTGCACGACTACGACGAGGCGATGCACTGCCACCTCGGCGACTTCCGGGAGTACGCGGCCCTGCGCCGCAGCCTCGCCGACGCGGAGAAGGACGGGGTGCGCGCGCGATCGGCGTCCCGTCGCGCCGAGGCCGCCCTGTCGCTGGAGGCCCTGAAGATCGGCGACGTCATCCGCATCCCGGCGGGGCGTCGGGCAGGCTGGGCCGTCGTGGTGCAGCCTGCCCGAACCGGCCGGGGGGCTCCCACCGGGCCGAGCGTGGTGACCGAGGACAAGCAGTTCCGCCGGCTGACCACCGTCGACGTCCCCGAACCCGTCGAGCCGATGGCCCGGGTGAGCGTGCCCGCCCACTTCAACCCCAAGTCACCGAAGTCGCGCCGCGACCTCGCGACGTCGCTGCGGATCGCTGCGCCCAACGGACTCGACGACGCCCCGTCGCGCCGGTCACGTCGTGGTGGCGACACCGAGCCCGAACACGTGCGGATGCTGCGTGAGCAGCTGCGCGCCCACCCCTGCCACCAGTGCCCGGACCACGAGGCCCACGCCCGCTGGGCCGAACGCTGGTGGCGCCTCAAGCGCGAGACGGTGGGGCTGCAGCGCAAGGTCGAGGGCCGCACCAACACCGTGGCCCGCACCTTCGACCGCATCTGCGACGCGCTCGAGGCGCTGGGGTACCTCGACGAGAACGGCACCGTGGTCACCGAACGGGGTGAGCGGCTGCGCCGGCTCTACACCGAGAAGGACCTGCTGGCTGCGGAGTGCCTGCGGCACGACGTCTGGAAGCGGCTCGACGCCCCGTCGCTCGCGGCGGCGGTCTCGGCTCTCGTGCACGAACCGCGCCACCAGGAGGCCGAGGTCTCGCCGAGGATGCCCAACGACGACGTCGCTGCGGCGCTCACCGCGATGGAGCGGCTCTGGTCGCAGATCGAGGACCTCGAGACCGAGCACGACCTGCCGACCACGACGATGCCGGACGGCGGGATGGCGTGGATGGTGCACCGCTGGGCCTCAGGGGACCGGCTCGACGCGGTCCTGCGAGGGCAGGAGATGGCTGCCGGTGACTTCGTGCGCCGCTGCAAGCAGCTCGTCGACCTGCTCGACCAGGTGGCCAAGGCCAGCACCGACACCGTGGTGCGCCGCACCGCCCGCTCCGCGATCGACGGCGTCCTGCGTGGTGTCGTCGCCGCCGACCGCCTCGACTAGGGCGTGTCTCCATGAGTTGAGCGTGGTCGTCGGTGATTGTTGGGCCCATGTCTCGAACCCGGGTGTTGACCGACGCGCAGTGGGAACTGATCTCGCCGCTGATGCCGTCTTCGGATGGCAAGCAGGGCAAGCCTTTTCGTGATCACCGGCAGGTGGTCGAGGGGAT